>Ga0268359_12544_pt1 | contig 585320 bp, 724 predicted proteins | sample BioMet11_FD_194416 | JGI IMG/M metagenome (GOLD analysis project Ga0268359, IMG submission 194416) | Sewage microbial communities from Oakland, California, United States - Biofuel 11 (PacBio Assembly) | ecosystem: Engineered > Wastewater > Sewage > Unclassified | place: USA: California...
CGTTCTTGCCAAGCCCGATCTTTGCAATGCCTTCTGTCGGGGCCGAGACCACGCCTTCGGTCAAAGCGCCATCGCGGTCCGGATGGAATGGTCGAGGATCTCGTCGTTGTTTCTTTTCCCCGAACATTTTTGCGACAAAGTCAGTCGCCGATACGGAGCGCCACTTCCTCACGGGACATCTTGGTTTCGAGTTCCCGGATCCGGGCCGCCAACCCCTTTGATCCCCACGAGCACTTCGACCCGGTCGGCAAGGTCGCTTGCAATCGGGATCTCGACTTCGGTGACTCGGGTCGAGGCCCTCGCGCCGCGCCTCCGCCGCAATAGAGAATCGCCCCGGGAGAGCTCGTCCATGAGAGATTTCCCGTAGGCTTCCATCATCGGGGAGAGCTTGAGCATACTGCTAGTTTTGGCAGCACGAAAATTTATAGTGTGGTATCCGGGGATACTGCCGGAAAAAAAGGAGGGCCCAGACCGGTCAGTTATGCTTTTTTATCGTCGTTGGATTTTTTCAAGCATAGGGGCAAGGCCGGTCTCGCCCATCTGCCAGAGAGGTGAGGGTTGCACACGATCGGAGGATCTCGTCCTGCATCGGAGAAGGTGCCGGGTGAGCGGGGCGACTGCGGGCTTTCCGATCCGGCAGAGCGCCTTGGAGAGGTACCCCCGCAGTTCCCTGTCATCGCATGCCATCGCATCGATGAGGGGTTCTACCTGCCGCTTCCCCGAGCTCGCCGAGAGCTGACGGCAGAATAGCGCCGGAACTCGCGGATCGGGATTCTCTTTCATGGCCGCAATGAGCGGGGGCAATTATCGGGGTGCCGACCTTTGCAAGGGCAACCGAACGGTACCAGCGGCGCTCATCCTCCGTTGCTTCGGCAAGAGACCGGATCAGGGGCTGCACCGCATCGGGACCGATCCCGGCAAGCGCGAGGACCGCGTTATGCCGGTTGTCGATCGCAGGGTCATCGAGCCGGCCGATAAGCGCGGCAATACTCTCCTTGTTGGTATCCGGAGTATCAGGCGTCATGGGGGTTCCCGTACCGTCCATATTTCGTCCCGGCAGTTCATCTCCTTTGTTATCCGACTCTCTCCCGCACCTTCGGATAACACCTCGTGTCGTCCCGGTCGGTTCAGGCAAACCCGAGCCATGCCGGGATAAAGAGGATACAGAAGAACCCGGCCATCAGGGCAAGCCCGAGCGGGATGCCGACCCGTGCCCATTCCTTGCTCGTGATCCCCATCTTTCCCGCGGCAATGATGTTGGGGATGTTTCCCTGGATGAGCATCCCACCGGAGATGAGGAGGCCCATCAGTGCGCTGGTGATCTGGGTGAGCGAGAGCGAGGGGTTGATCTCGGCCGCGGCAAGGGTCGCGTTATCGAGCACCGCCGAGACCATGTTGACCCAGTAGAGCCCCGCGGAAGGGATCATGTCGATGTAGCCGGCAACGAGGGGCTTGAAACCGCTGCCGAGAAACGTCAGCGCCATGATAAAGAGGTAGACTTTACCGGCCCGGATGACAACCTCGCTCAACTCCTCGCGCTCGACCGTGCATTTCAGGTTGGACTCATCGGTTTTGCGTTTCTTGAGCGCGATCAGGCCGAGGACTCCCAAGAGGATCACGGCCGGGACAAGGTAGATCCCGATCGTATCGATCAAGAACGAAAACCCTGCGTGGTAGGGATCGCCAGATAACTTGGAGATCACGATAGTGGTCAAGGGTTCTCCGAGCGGCGTGAGCCCGGCGCCAAGGCCGATTGCAAAACAGGCGATCACCGTGATCTCTATTTTGCCCTCCTTGGGGAGTGGCATGGAATTGACAATCTCGATTAAGATGATCGCAGCGAGGATGGCGGAGATGACGCTTGCGACAAGCCCCAGAACAATGATGAGCAGGGGGACGATTACCTTGAGGGAGAACGACTCGACCATTTTATTGATTGCGCTCTCCATCTGGTGGTGGAAGCAGTAGATCAAAATCCCCACGACAAGGACGATCTGTACGATCCCGATGGGAATGCCGCCGACCGATGCGATATTGAGCGGGCTTGTAAGTGCTTCGATAACGATATCGGCAGTCCAGCCGGTGGTTTCCCCGTCCATCGTGGTAAATCCGGCAAGGGTCAGCGCCGCGACACCGCAGACAAATAAAAAGACCTCGAGGTTCTCTTCGATCTTTTTGACGGCGAACGGAAGGACAAGGACGGTACAGAAGATAACAAACAGGCCCAGCGTTACGAAAAGTTCCACGCGATCACTCCACGATTATCGGTTCCGGTAAAAAAAAGGAAACCACATGCGTGCTGTACATGTCTGCCGCCCGGAGGATAAGTCCTTTCGTTGACCGGGCTGTCTAAAAAAGGGTTTTAAAATTCGGTCGCGACCGCGATGCATTCCGCAAGCGTCCCGATCCGGGCCTTCCCCCCGCACATGTTGGGCACGTAGGCAAGCGCCTTGCCGGAGTTTACCATGACCGAGGCGTACTGCTCCATTACCGGGGAGACAACCATGCAGGTGTCGGCAAAGACCCGGGCACCGGTCTTTTCGATGGAGTCGACAACACGGGCGTTCTTATCGATCACGCCCTGCGCCGCAAAGACATAGAGGGGCTTTGTCACGACTTTCCCGGCAAGGAGCCGGGCAATCTCCGCAAGTTCGGCCGGCGAGCAGTGCGGGCAGCCAAGGGCAACGGCATCGACCGGGATATCGGAAAAGATCTCTTGGATCTCCTTTCCTTCAACCGGGATGGTTTCGAGCGCAGAAACATCATACCGGTATTTTTGCGCATCGGGCGTAATGCCTTCGACATGGTAGAGTGCCACGGCCCCGGTCGCTGCCATCGCGGCCCCGAGCGCCTTGAGCTGGTCGGGTTCCGGTCGGATGCCGCGGAAGTACGGGACCCGGTTCCCGACAAGTTTTCCCGCATGGTACCCGAGCGCCCCGTACTCGGCAACGCCCCAGCCGTTTGTCTCTGCACGAACATCGATTGCGACCTGCGGCATCCGGTTTTTGTCGAGGTGCAGGCCGTAACAGGCCGTTTTGCCAACGAGCGCTGCGGCAAGAGCTGATGGTCCGCCTTCGCGGTTGGTCCGGGCGCCGAGCACCGAGTTCGCATAGCTGACCGCTGACGACTCCGACCAGGCAAGGTGATCGCCGTACGCGGTTTCGTACAGGTAGTACGGCGTACAGGTACATTCGAGCTTTATGCCGAGCCGCTCGTACGCGGCAACGACTTTTTGCTGGTTTTGTGCGAAGACCGGGTCAATCCCCATCTCTTCCCACCGGCCCCGGGCCATGCCGATCGGGTTTAAAACCGCGGGAACGACAGCTTTTGCATCGAGGCTGTCGAGCCATTCGAGGCCGTACTTCCCGATTGTCTTGTAGGACGCCCCACTCACCTGGGCGCTTTTGATGGGGACGAGCCGTTCGGCACCGAAGACCTTCCCGAGAGCCACCACGAGTTCGAGCATCTTCTGCCGGGTCTCACCTTCTTCACCGGCAAGGATCCGTTCATCGTCAGCGTCAAGCATCATGGAAATTCACCGGGATTACCATGTGGCGCGGCGGAACTCGTCCTCGTGGCCAAGCACCATCGTTGCATCGACCCCGATCTTCACGTTCGTACCGTCCGGTTTCTGGCAGGGGTCGAGCGACGAGCCCCTGACACCGGTGATCACCATGATGTCCGTATCCCCGCTCACCCGGGTGGCGATTGCGTACTCGACATCATAAGGATCTGTCGGGTCGATGTCCTCATCCACCACGATCACATGCTTGAGCGAGGTGTGGGCGGCAAAAGCGGCCATGATCGCGTTCTTGCCGTCGCCCTGCGTGCTCTTTTTGATCTGGACAACTGCATGGAGATACCCGCAGCCGCCTTTCGTAAGCACGACGTTTCTTACTTCAGTCACCCCGGCAACTGCCTTGTAGATCTTGGGCTCGTACGGACAGCCCATCAGGATCTTGTGCTCGTCTCCCCCGGGCAGGATGCTGTGGTAGATGAAGTCCGGCTTTGTGTACATGCCGGTAATCTCTATTACCGGCTGGCGCCGGACCGGGTCGTAGGTTCCCGTGATATCGACAAACGGCCCTTCGTCCGTTACCTCAGGGCCGATGAACCCTTCGAGCACGATCTCTGCATCGGCCGGTACGAGCACTCCGTTGCTGCATTCCTTTACATGGATCGTGCCTCCGAGAAGTTCGGCCGCATAGGCCAGTTCCTTTCCGGTCGGGACCCGGGTACAGCTCGCAAACGTTACCGCGGGATGCACCCCGACCACTACCGCAATCGGCAGGCGCTCGCCGCAGGCAAGCGCCTTCTTGTGCATCACGTAGGTATGCCGGCCCTCGACCAGCCGTGCCGCAACCCGGTGATTATCGAGCACGAGCATCCGGTGGATGGAGGCATTCTCCACACCGTCCCACTTCGAGAAGACAATGCCAGCCGTAAAGTATTTCCCGGCATCTTTCGGGAAGAAATGCATTACCGGGATCTTAGAGAGATCCGGTTTCTGCATGGCAAGTTTCCCGTCGTTTACGATCTTCCCGTTGAAATTCGCTTCCGCGAGTTTTTTTACCAGGTTCTTTTTGTCGATCCCGAGCGCGAGGTAAAGTGCTTCGTGATCAGCGGTCACGTTCATAACCGCCCGTGCGCCTCCGATAGAATGGAAAAAGAGGAGGTTGTCGGTACCGGCAGCCTTTTGCGCAGCCTTCATGTCGTCCGGTGAGCACGGCCCGTCGATATCGATCACCCGGCCGGCCTTTCTCATAGCTTCGATAAATTCACGCATCGTAACCACTCCAGCGAGGGGTAAGGGTATGTTTCACTTCCAGGTGGTCGAGCACCCGCCCGACAACCATGTCCACCAGGTCCCCGATCTTCTCGGGGCGTGAATAAAATCCCGGGCAGGCAGGCATGATCGTTGCTCCCGCATCGTGGGCGGCGAGCATATTTGCGATATGGATCCTCGATAAGGGCATCTCGCGGGTGACGAGGATGCATTTCCGGCGCTCCTTTAAGCAGACGTCCGCTGTCCGGGTGATCAGGTTGTCCGCGTAACCGGTCGCAACGGCAGAGAGGGTTTTTGCACTGCACGGGACGATCACCATGCCGTCGTGCGGGTGCGACCCGCTTGCGATCGCAGCGCTGATCTCATCGATCCCGTGGTAGGTTGCATCAAAGCCGGACAGGTCGACACCCTCGTGGCGTGCAATCTCTTCGGCCACATCGGATACGATCACATGCACCCGGGCATCCCTGCAGAGCACTTCCAGGAGGCGCCGGGCATAGCAGGCCCCGCTTGCCCCGGTCACCCCGACAACAAATTCCTTTTTTTCCATGCCGCCACTCCCCCTCTCGTGTGATACCAATGTCTGAACCGGGAGGTAAAAGTGTTTATGCCGGACAGCAAAAAAAAGAGGATTTATTTCCGGCTCGGGGCAAAGAACCGGTACCTGACCCGTGATTCCTCGACTTTTTGGGCATGGGTGGGGTTGAGATCGCGGCGGGCCTCGATCACGATCGTATTGAGGATATTGTGGAGGCGGAGCGGATCGAACTCCTTTTCCCGGGTCTGGTTGAAGAGATCGAGGAGATCGCTGACACTCCGTAACACTCCTGAACTCGCAACAAGGTTGAGCCGGTTGAGCGTAAGGGCGAGGTCCTTTTTGGCGATATCCATCTTGTAACTGTCCCCGTACGCGAGGTTGATCTCGGTCACCGCGTTCAACAGGTCCGTGTACACCCTGAGTTTGTAGGTGTTCTCGTGCATCCGCCGTTCTGCGGCCCTCATCTTATAAAATGCGGCCATGACTACCGCGATCATGACAACGATCCCTAGGGAAAAGATCAGGATATCGGAAATTATCTCCGTCATCCGGAATCACCTTACGGCCGTCGCTCTGCCACGTCGAGGTCTATCTTGGTCAGGTTCCCTTTCATCGCGATCTGGTAGGATCCGGTGCCGTACATCGGGTACTGCTGGAAAGTATCGCTGGGATAACTTTTCCCATAGCCATAACTCTCGCTCTTTTTGAGTCCACGTTTGTTATGGTCAGTTCGAACCACCCGGCTGCTGTATCGTCGCTGAGCGGCGTGACCGTGTACACGAGCGCCCAGGACTGGTTGTCGATCCTGAAGATTTCGGTATACTTGTCGTTGGTGTTATGGAACGAGTAGGACTTCTGGATATAATGGCCGCCAAGCGAGAGCGTTGGCGTGGCCGAAACGGACGCTGCCACTTCGGTCGGGGCAGCGGCAGTCGCTGTCGGGGTGGCCTGCAGGGGCCGGGCCGGCAGTGCCGGTATCGGTACATCCGGCAACGATAACCCCGAGAAGGAGGAGGGCAAGGCAACAGACAAACGATCGTTTCATACGGGAAATGTAGGAAAAGCCGCGTATTTATGTATTGTTTCCTCATCCGTCCGAGGATCGGGTGCCGGATTTGATCAGAACAGGGTATCCTGCCGTGTGGGCTTTTTAATGTGGAGCACATCAGCCGCAGCATCGGCAACGGCGTCGCGCAAGCCCGGGGACGGAATATACTCCGAGGCGCCACTGTTCGCGCCGGGTCTGGTTAAGTGTCCCGAGCCGGGGCGAGATCTCGGCAAACCCAAGCGGGTCGTGGCGGTTTTTTACCTGGACCTCAAGGGACATGTCACCGGGAATTGGCGGGATATCCACGAGGATCTCGTCTGCCGTGCACCCTGCCGCCTGCGCAATCTCCCCAGCCACGGTACGGGCACGTTCGAGCGACAGTCCTGTCTGGAACACCGCTGCGTTGACCTGGTCCTGGCCGGCATAGATCGCCCGCTTGTACAGCCTTCGCTCGTAGAGACGGGCCGCAAGGTCCCGGGCTCGGGAGTCGGGGGAATTTTTCAATTCGTGCATGCACTCCGCATCGTCGAGCATGCAGAGCCGTTCCCGGTCCGCACCAGAGAGCTCCGCGCCATGGTCGAGCATGGCAAGCTGGAACATGCACTCCCCGATCCGGCTCACATGGTGGTAATAGACCGTTGGCCGCATCAGTGTCCGGGCAATAAGGAGGGACTCTGCCGCATTGATCCCGTTCTCGTCCAGCACCACCCCTTCATCGGTCAGGTGGATATTCCGGATCAGGCGATGAGGCATCGACCGTACCGTACGGGGCACCGGTAGTAGTACGCATCGCGGAGCAGGTAGTCCATCCGGTCCACATCGAGATCCCCGTGGATGATGCCGGAGAGGGGGTGGCTGCCCTTCACGACCGCACAGACATCCGCGGGATCGAGGCCGATCTGTTCGAGCATTGAAGGAAAAATGCGTGTCGACAATCCCTGCAATATCGTCGTGGGTAGCGCCCGAGCCATGACTCCATCGAGGGGTTCGCTCGCGTGGGAAAACGGGCCGTGCCCCACATCGTGGAGGAGCGCGGAGACCAGGATGAGGAGCCGGTCTTCCCTTCGAGCCCGAACTGCCGGCACGCGACATCGGCAAGGTGCATTGTACCGACCGAATGCTCGAACCGGGAATGGCTGGCACCGGGATAGACCAGGTAAGAGAAACCCGAGCTGCCGGACATAGCGCAGGCGCTGGATCGCCGGCGAGTCAAGGAGCGGCAGGATCGCTGCATCGATCTCCACATAGCCATGTACCGGGTCCTTGATGATCTTCGGATTCACGCTACTTTAAGAATCTTCATATACAGCGCATAAAAGTATTCTTATAATGATCACCTTCCTGTCGGGCGGGACCGGCACGCCGAAGCTGCTGCGCGGCATGCAGAAAGTGATGGACCGGCACGAGATCTCGGTCGTGGTCAACACCGCAGAGGACATCTGGATCTCCGGCAACCACATATCGCCGGATGTGGACACGGTCATGTACCTCTTTGCCGGCGTCCTTAACACCGACACCTGGTGGGGACTGCGGGACGACACGTTTACCACCCACGAGGAGATCCTAAAGATGGGCCTCGGGGAATATATCGCAATCGGCGACCGGGACCGGGCCGTACATATCGCGCGGGCAAACATGCTACGCGAGGGCCAGCGTCTGACCAACATCACCCGGACACTCTGCGACCGCTTCGGCGTGAGGGAAAACGTCCTTCCCATGACCGATACCGAGGTCACGACCCGGGTAAAAACGGAACTCGGTCTCATCCATTACCAGGAATACTGGGTCCGTTCCAAGGGCCAGATCCAGATCGAGGACGTTGTCCGCTGCTCGAAAGTCCCTCCTGAAAGTACCGAAGAGGTTATCCGGGCGGTCGAGGCAAGCGACGCGGTTGTCATCGGCCCATCGAACCCGATCACCAGCTATCACGCCGAATCCTCGAATGCAGCGGAATAAAGGAGGCAATGGCCGATAAGTACGTCATTGCGATAAGCCCGTTTCATCGGGGACGCTCCCGTGAGCGGCCCGGCTGCCGCCCTCATGAAGTCTTCCGGATACGAGGCAACCTCGGCCGGCACGGCACAATGCTACGGCGACCTTGTCGATCTCTTCGTGCAGGACGTGCGGGACCCGGTAAATGTCGAAGGGTGCCGTACGGTTCGACACCCTCATGACCGGGGAAGAGAAAAGCATCGAGCTGGCAAAGAATGTCCTCCGGCTCGCAAAACAGCAGGGCCCCGATACCTGAATACGCGGGGGAACGCCCGTGATCCGGTCCGGACCGGGGCTCCACGGTCGCATAAGTTTTTAATCGTTCATCGTGATACTCTCTCAACGGTAAGGGAGACGAATGAAAAGATTTCTTCTTGTTTCTGCGGTCGTAGGTGTTTGTAATCGTGGCCGGGTGTACCTCGGTGACCCAGTCCACCTGGCAAAACCACGCTCCAGTTCACAACCTCACCGTCCGGTGCGGAAGTATATCTCGATAACCAGTATTCCGGGACAACGCCCTGTTCGCTCTCGGATGTTTCCGTTGGTTCCCACACGCTGGAATACCGGCTCACCGGGTATTCCCCGTGGAAATCCAGTATCACCGTACCTGCAGGGACATCGAGTTATTTCGCCACCCTTACACCGCTCGCCTCACAGACGGCAACGACCGCCCCATCGGGCACTGCGACAACTGCCCAGCCCATCTCCGTGGTAGTCCAGCAGCCCACGGTAACGATTACGGAGAGTACAGACACCCTTGTTATCGGGGGTAAAATGCTGTTCTCCGGTCACCTGTACGGGCAGCAATGGCGTGATCCTCATGCTGTACGGGCCGGGCATCTATACCAACGGCGTCAAGGTTGCCGAACCCTCGGTCGGGACAGATAATTCGTGGTCATACACGTGGAACCCGGGCACCAGCATCATGAACGGAGCCTATACCATGATCGCGTATGACAAACAGAAACAAGCCTCTGACAAAGTCTCGTTTACCGCGGTTGGTGGGGGATCGATCACCATCGGTGTTGCCAGTGCCACCATCCCGCAGGGAAATACTGCCAGTTTCTCCGGGTTATGCACGAGCGGCGCAAAGACCGTGAGACTGACGCTCTACGGGCCCGGGCAGTATTCCAACGGGGTGGACGTGGCAACCCTTCCCCTGAATGCCGATAATACCTGGAATTATAAGTTCACTTTCGACCAAGCAAAACCGATGGGGACCTATACGATGTACGTGCACGATGCGCAGAACACTGGTTCCGCCTCCGTGATAGTGAGTGTTGTTTCCCCGTAAACCCGGTACATTTTTTTTTAATTTGTTTCCAGTAAGAGGACCCTGGCACTCCATTCCGGTAAACGGACGGTTTTTCCGGGAGTATTTTGCTCTCCGATAGCTATTTGAAGGATTTTATACAAACAGTGAACCAACAGGAGTTAGTTATGGCAATTGTGAAAAAATTCCTCAATATCTTCAAGTCGGGGAGCCAGGAGGACGAGGAGGCCCGGCTCAACGCCCAAAGGGAGCGCTATGATTCCTTCCTCAAGGCCCTTACGAGCGGGGACCTCGACACCCGCTGGAACGCGGTTCCGGTCGGTGGGGGATCTCGGGGAGCCCTTCATCGAGCCGCTCATCAACGGTCCTGCGGGACGAATACTGGATTATCCGCCGGGGATCGGCAGATACCCTTGGGAAGATCGGCGCCCCAGCCATTGTCCCCCTGATCGGCGCTCTTGCCGACCCGGGCGAGGATGTCCGCCAGGAAACAATCCGGGCGCTCCAGCTTATCGGCGAGCCCTCGGTCACGCCGCTCATCCAGTCGCTCAAGCACAACCACCCGTTCATCCGGAGAGGCGCTGTCCAGGCCCTCGGCGTCATGGGGGAAGGACGTGCCGTGCCCAATATTATCGAGATGCTCAAGGATCCCGACCCGTGGGTCCGCCACGAGGCTGCCGTTGCCCTGGGCCGGATCGGCGATGCCCGGGCGGTCGTCCCCTTAATTGAGAGCCTCAACGACCCGCTCGAACACGTCCGGATGGCCGCAATGGCCACGCTCTGCTCGCTTGGCGAGACCTCGATTGCCTCGCTCATTGCTGCCCTTGTCGACAAAAACGAGGACACGGCACGGAGGGCAGAACTTGCCCTTGTTACCATCGGCGAATCCTCGGTCGAGCCGCTCATTGCCGCGCTCACCAACCAGAACGCCGGCCTCCGCAAGGAAGCCGGCAGCCGTGCTCGGCCAGATCGGGAACACGAAAGCCATTCCGGCACTCATCGAAACGCTTGCCGATGACGACCGTGCGGTCAGGATCGAAACCGTAAAGGCGCTCGCCGCTCTCGGTGTTCCCGCTATTCGCCCCGCTCATGCAGGTCTTCCGCGAGGGCGATGTCCGTTCCCGGACTGCCGCAATGGAGGCGCTCTGGATGCTCGGCCAGCCGGCAACGACCCCGCTTATCATGGTATTAAAAGACGACCAGAGCGATGTCCGTAAGCGTGCGGCACTGCTTTTGGGAGAGATCGGCGACCAGAAAGCAGCCGATCACCTCACCGGCCTCTTATCCGATGAAAATGTCTCGGTCCGGCGCGAAGCATTCGAAGCGCTGGAAATGATCAAAAAGCGCAATCCCCAATAATCCCGATCTTTTTTCGTATTCCCGGGAAATCCAGGCCTTTGAAAAAACTGTTCGCTATCACGTTTGCTATTCCGTGAGAGATTTTTTTAAAAATAAAAAAATCCCCGGACCCTGTAAAAAAACGCTGCCGGAAAAAAGTGCGATTTATATCCACCCCATCGCGTTCCAGTGGTCGAACTCGTGGGCCCAGATATCCTTGTTTGCCAGCACGAGCTGCTTCATGTGCGCCTTCCTTTCGGCATAGTATGCCTGCTGGGCCGGGTCCTTGTACCCCGTCCGGATAGCGTCGGCAAGTTTGCGGCCCAGTTCCTTTGCCTTCCTCTCCGCCGGGATAATTGCGTCCGGGTTCCCCATGAAGTTCACGCCGACCGTCCCCACCGTGGTCGCCCCGAGCATCCGCAGTGCCGAGTTCATGTACTCCGCGGTCTCCTCTGCCATCGCGCCGCCAGCGGTCGAGACTGCACAGCCGTACTTCCCGGTGAAATGCAGGCAGTGGACGCTGTCCGCCATCCGGTCCATCATTGCCTTGAGCTGGGCCGTGACCGAGTTGATGTACACCGGCGAACCGAGCACAACGCCGTCGCAGTCGAGCAGTTTCTCGTACAGCGCCGGCATGTCGTCATCGTGAATGCACTCGCCCTTGGCATAACAGGTCGTACATGCCGTACAGTACTTGATCTTCAGCGCACAGACATCGACAAAGGTCACGTCAGCACCGGCGGCCCGGGCACCTTCGAGCACCCCCATCACAAGTCTCCGCGTCTGGCTCTTTTCCCCCTTCGGACTCCCGTTGATCCCGACGATCTTCATGTGTGGTTTCACCAGTCAAGAGATAGGCCCGGATCTTCATAAACGTGTGCAAAACATCCGGAACGATGCCAAAACGGGAGCAACCGCTAAACCCCACCAGTGTGAAGATGTGATCATGCTCGTCCGTAACAGCGGCAACTGCCCCCATGAGCGGGTCATGGACCGGTCGGTCCTCTGCGAACTCCTGCACCCGGACAAGATCCCGACTGCCAGGCTGCCCGAATGCAGCGTCGCCCACGCCATCGTTCCCCAAAACGAGTCCACGCTCCCCCATGTTCTCAAAAAAAGTACCGAGATCTACTATATCCTTGAAGGTACGGGGGCTATGTCCATCGGGAGCGAGACCTCCCCCGTCCGGCCCGGGGACTGCATCCTGATCCCACCGGGATCGGTCCAGCACATCGCAAACACGGGACACGGGGACCTCGTCTTTCTCTGTATCGTCTCCCCAACGTGGCAGGCATCTGATGAGTCACTGGTCTTTTTGGATGAACAGGACACCATAAAAGCGTGAAGATAATACGTAACCCCGGTTTACCTTATGACCATGGACGCGCAGCAGAACCCAGAGAGTTTTATCTCGAAAAACCGGTTGGAGGCACTCGTTGACGGTGTCTTTGCCTTTGCCATGACGCTCCTTGTGGTCAGCCTCTCTGTGCCCGACATCCCCAAGTCCGCTGCCGCGGTCGAACTGCCGCAGCACATTGCCACCATGTTCCCGGAATTCCTCAGTTTTTTGATCGCGTTTTTAGTCCTCGCCGGATTCTGGATCGTCCACCACGAACATTTCCATTACCTTAAATCAGTGAACGGCTGGGTGCTCTGGCTCAATATCTTCATTTTGATCTTTGTCGTGCTGGTGCCGTTCTCCACCAACATCTCCGGCGATTATCCCCACGTCCCGATCGCGCCGCTCATCTTCCACCTCAACATGCTTGCCCTCGGCGTGCTCTTCCTGGTCCAGTGGCAGTATATCATCAGCAGGCCGGCACTCCTTGTCTCACCCGTCCGCCCGGGCAGGATACCGGATGCGGTCATGGAGCGGTGCAGCATCATCCTGTCCGCCGTTTCCGGGATACTGCTCCTGTATATCGGCGTGAACTTCTCCACGATGTACATGTACGCGGTCTTCCCCATTGTTATCCGGCTCCTGATGTGGTACCTTCATACAAAACAGGAGCCACGCAACGGGACCGCGGCCTGAAATGCTTGCGGGAACCATACCGTTTTTTAAAACAAAAAGAGAATGCCCGGTCTTTAGAACCAGTAGTCCTTTACAAAGACCTTCGATTTTGATACCCGTTCGGTGAACTGACTGAGCGCCAGCGGGACGATTAAGAGGATGATGACAACGTTCCCGATAATCCAGGGAACGAACACTGAGCCGAATGCAGACCAGGTAATGATGCCGCCGACCGCAAGCGAGGCTGCACCCCATGCAGCGGAAACGATAGTATTGATAATTGTCCCGAAGAGGAGAAGGTGGAAGAGGTCCCGGCCCGACTCCATCCCGACGTTGACCTTGAAGTAGCGGAAGGTGAAGAGCGGGATGAGCACCATCCAGAGGTTTGCAAGCGAGAAATAGAGGGCAACCGTGAGCGGCATGCCGGAGAGGAGCCCCGAACCGATGAAGCCCCCCACATAAGCAGAGATCGCACCGTACATGCCGAACCAGAGGGTAAAGAGCAGCATGAATGCGGCCGCGACATAGACAATCGCGAAACCTTTCGGAAGTGACGGACTCACAAGGTGGGAGAGCAGGACGGATCCCCACGCCAGCAGCGTATTAACGATAATGAGCCCGAGCGCAAGAATACAATATGAATAGGTCGGACATTTCTGGATCCTCATATGATTCACCACTATCCCTATATTATCCGCCGCCATACATAGAATTTATCCCGTAATTCTGCCTTTTTGGGCGTCCCTTTCGGATACGGCAATGGTTGTATGCTTGTTACAGGAATCGATCCCGGGCTTGCCCGGTGCGGGTATGGCGTGATCCGGGTGGAGAAGGGAGTTATCACACCGGTCTGCTACGGGTGTATCGAGACACCTGCCGGGAAAAAAACCGGGCGAGCGGTTATTGCAGATCCATTCCGAGATAACGTCCGTCTTTACCCGGTTCCCTCCCGATGCCATTGCCATGGAGAAACTCTTTTTCTCAAAGAACACGACCTCCGCGATGGGCGTAAGCGAGGTCCGGGGCGTCATCCTCCTCGCAGCAGAACAGCACGGGGTCCCGGTGACAGAATACACGCCCAACCAGGTCAAACAGGCAGTCACCGGGTCGGGCCGGGCGGACAAGGCACAGATGCAGACGATGATAACACGGCTCCTCCGGCTCGACGAGATCCCGCAGCCGGACGATGCCGCGGACGGACTTTCGATTGCCTTATGTCATATCCACGTCATGAGATAGTGTACCAATGATCGCGTATCTGGACGGCGTGCCGGCCGCATCCGGCGACAAGTGGGTGGTGCTCGATGTCGGGGGGAATCGGTTACCGGGTTTTCGTGCCGCAGCAGGAGGTCCGGGAGATCGCCCGGACAAAAGAGAAGGTAAAACTCCACACCTACCTGGCCGTCCGCGAAGACGCGATTACCCTGTACGGATTTTTGCGCCCGAGCGAACTCGAACTCTTTACGGTGCTCATCGGGGTCTCGGGGATCGGCCCGCAGATAGCGCTCAACATCCTCTCGCAGGTTCACGCTCGAAGACTTCGTGCTCGCAATCCTTGACGGGGACGAGAAGAAGCTGACCCGGATCCCCGGTATCGGGCCAAAGAGCGCAAAACGACTCATCCTCGAACTCCGGGACAAGATGAAGAAGGTGCAGGAAGCAATGGCCCTTGCCCACGAAGGAACAAACGACCAGCCGGCCCGGGACGCGGTAAGTGCGCTCGTCTCGCTCGGGTTTGCCGAAGAGGCGTCGTACCGGGCGGTCCGGGCGGCCGGGGCAACGCTTACCTACCCCCACGGCACAGGCGCTCATCAAGGCGGCGCTTGCGATCCTCAAAGAGGGTGAACGGGCGTGAGCGAGCGGATCATCTCTCCCCGAGCCTGCCCAGGAAGACCCGGAGGAGGTCACGCTCCGTCCCGCAACGCTCGATGCGTTTGTCGGGCAGGCACCGGCAAAGGACGCGCTGCGGATCGCGATCGCGGCAGCGCAGCAGCGGGGCGAACCGGTCGACCACATCCTCTTTGCCGGCCCGCCGGGTCTCGGGAAGACAACGCTCGCGCACATCATTGCCCGCGAGATGGGAGCGGCAATCAGGACAACGACCGGCCCGGTTCTCGAAAAGCCCGGGGACGCAGCGGCTATCCTTACCGCGCTCAACAAAGGGGACGTGCTCTTCATCGACGAGATCCACCGGATGAACCCGGTGGTCGAGGAGATCCTCTACCCGGCAATGGAGGACTACTGCATCGATGTGATGATCGGCGAGGGCCCGAGCGCCCGCTCGATCCGCTTAACACTCGAACACTTCACGCTGATCGGGGCAACGACCCGGCAGGGGCTTTTGGGTTCGCCATTCCGGGACCGGTTCGGGATCGTGATGCGCCTGAACCTGTATTCGGCAGAAGACCTCGAAGAGATCGTGAAAAGGAGCGCCGCGATCCTCAAAATCCCGATAACACCCGAAGGTGCGGCCGCGATTGCAGCGCGGAGCCGGGGCACCCCGAGGATCGCAAACCGGCTGCTGCGCCGGGTGCGGGACTATGCAACGGTAAAAGGCAACGGGGAGATCACAAAAGAGATTGCAGAGGACGGGCTTTCTCTCCTGCGGATCGATGAGCTGGGCCTAGGACGAGATCGACCGCCGGATCCTCACGGTGATCGCGGACGATTTCTCAGGTGGGCCGGTCGGCGTCAAGACGATAGCGATCTCGGTTGGCGAAGAGGTCCGGACCATCGAGGAGGTCTACGAGCCGTATCTCATCCAGATCGGGTTTGTGAAGCGCACCCCGCAGGGCCGGGAGACAACACCCGGCCGCACTCGCCCACCTCCGGCTCGAAACCCGGCAGAAGACGCTGTTCTGAAAAATACCGACGGTCGTCCCGTTTTTTTAGAAAAATGCAGGTTGCACCGTACCTGAAAACCATTAAGCAAACGGGAAAGATATAACCCTACCCAAACGTATTCCGGTTCCGGAATAATCAGGCCGGGTGAAGCGTGGAAATCCAGTTCTCCTATATCGTAACCCTCTATCTTCTCTCCGCGGTAGCGACAGCGGCGCTCGCCCTTGTGTGCCGGTACCGCTGGAAATCCCCGGCTGCACCGTACTTCACGCTCCTCTTTGCCGCAGCCACACTCTGGAACCTCGGGGATGCCGGGGAGTTCATGAGCATCACCCCGGCTGCGAAATTCCTCTGCGTCTGCGTGGAATACCCGGGGATGGTCATTGTCCCGGTAGCGTGGTTTTTGATCCTCCTGTATTATACGGGAAACTCCCGGCTCATCACGAAAAAGACCCTGGCCCTCTTCATGGCAGTCCCGGTCTTTACCGTTGCCGCCGTTGTCACCAATCCTTTCCATCACCTTTACTACAAAGAGATCATCTCGGTTCTCGAACAGGGAACGTTTGTCGGGATCTACCTGCACGGGCCGCTCTTCTGGATCTTTATCGCGTACTCGTACGGGCTGTTCCTTATCGGCCTCGCCCTGATCATTGCACGCTTCTGGGGTTCGCATGCAATCTACCGGACCCAGGCGTTCCTCATCCTCCTTGCTACTGCCATCCCGCTGATCGCAAATTACCTGTACAATACCGGAGGCGGCCCGATCCCCCACGTGAATTTCACCCCGCTGCTCTTTGCGCTCTCGGGTCCTCATTGCCGCGTACGGGATTTCCCGGTACCAGTTCCTGTCGCTCATGCCGGTGGCGCACGACCGGGTCTTCTCCACGATTGCCGATGGCATCATCGTGGTGGACGACAGGGGGGATATCTGCGACACAAACCCGGCTGCGGAACACATGCTCGGCGTATCCCCGGACCGGTTGATTGCGCAGCCCGCACGGGAAGCACTACCCGGGGAGATGGGTGAATTGCCCGGGGCCGGGCCAGCCGATCAACCCGTTATCCGGGAGGTTGCGATCAATCTCGCGGGCCAGCCGCAGTACTATGAGGCGTCCTGTATGCCTTTTGACCCCCGGATCCCCGGGACGATCCCTGTACCGGCTCATCGTACTGCGGGACATCACCCGGAGAAAACAGGCAGAGTCGGCCCTTGCCGATGCCAGCAGGAAACTGACACTTTTAACAAATATCACCCGGCACGATATCCTCAACCAGATCACGGCGCTCGACTGTTTCCTCGAACTCGGTGCCGGGCTGGCACAGAGTGAAGAGGAAAAAGAGTACATTGCAAAAGAGCGCGAGATCATCGCAAAGATCCAGGAACAGATCGAATTTACCCGGGAGTACCAGGACCTGGGGACAAAAGCCGCGCAATGGCAGGATCTTCACTCAGTCATTGCCCGTGCCGCAGAACAGGCAGGTGCCGGGAACGTGAAGGTCCATAACGATGTGCCGGCAGTCGAAGTCTTTGCCGATCCGATGCTCGAAAAGGTATTCTCCAACCTGATCAGCAACGCACTCCGTTACGGGGAAAACTATCACCAGCATCACGGTTACGGGCGATGTTCAGGATGAGGTATTCCGGGTTGTCTGCGAGGATGATGGTGAGGGAATCGCAGAAGAAGACAAGCCCCGGCTCTTTACGAGGGGTTTTGGGAAACACACCGGTTTTGGCCTCTTTTTGTCCCGGGAGATCCTGTCGATCACCGGCTTTACCATCGCAGAGACCAGTGAACCGGGCCGCGGCGCCCGGTTCGAGATCCGGATCCCGGCCGGGGTGTGGCGGTTCCGGAAGACCTGACGGTGAACACGATGCGTGCGGGAAAATTCCGGCAGCTCTGTAAATTTCCCTGTTTTGCACACAAAAGATAATTAAAAAGGAGCCGGGGCTCAAGCCCGGGAGAGGGCGGCACCCGGCAGTCCGGTACCTTTATGCCGTGACCTGCGTTCACCGAGGCCGGCATCAGCCGGTCGAGCAGGAAGGACGGGACCTGCTGCGAAGTCTTCACGGTAAGGTCGAAGTTGTCCTTTGTCCCGGTCGAGCCGAGGAATTTTAAGGTGATCTGGAAATCCGCATCGTAGAGCGGGATCCCGAGCTGTGGTAATCTTTGCATGCCGCGGGCTGATGATCCGGGTCTGGCCCACGACCAGCTGCTCGCGGTTGCCGTCAACATCGGTGATAACCGAATCGTTGTATGCCATCACCGCGATCCGGCTGCTGCCTATCGTAACCGCTTCGCCATCCGGGAGCGCGACGTGGTAGGACGTTATGTAGGGAAGGCTTTTACCGGAGACATCGGTTGTTACCGTAACGGTCAGCGTCAGGAATACCGCAGCAACGACCACGATAATGACCCCGGCAAGAACCCCGATCATAAGGTTCCTGCGGGATTTTAAACCGCCATCGCCATTGGCTGGCGGGCGGGCGGGACGATCTGTCATACTATCACGTAAGCCCGCGTTTGGCCAAAAACATGTAGGGTGCCCGGGCCCCATAAACTCAATTATCCTTCCCGGCCCAATATTATAGGATTCTAAATGCGCGTTCCCATACAAAGCGTCACACCCGACGCCGGCCATGCAGAGATCTGCGGATGGGTCCACGAGGAACGGGACCTCGGCGGACTCGCGTTCTTTTTGATCCGCGACCGGACCGGGATCATCCAGGTGACCATCCCCAAAAAGAAAGTTTCAGAAGAAGTCCTTGCCGCGGCAAAGAAAGTCTCGCGGGAGTCAGTGGTCCGGATCGCCGGCACGGTAAAGGCCGTAGAAAAAGCACCGGGCGGCCGGGAGATTCGTCCCGGACACCTTCGAGATCATCAACCTCGCGGAGACCCCACTCCCGCTCGATGTCTCGGAAAAAGTCGGCGTCGAGCTCGACACCCGGCTCGATGCGAGGTTCCTGGATGTCCGCCGGCCCCGGGTTGCGGCAGTCTTCCAGATAAGGAGCGCGGCGCTCTTTGCGGTAAACGAGTTCCTCCATAAGGAGGGCTTTATCAGCATCACGACCCCGAAGATCGTAGCCGCCGCAACCGAGGGCGGGACCGAACTCTTCCCCATTGCCTATTTCGACAAGGAGGCGTTCCTTAACCAGAGCCCGCAGCTCTACAAGCAGATGATGATGGCGGGCGGCTTTGAAAAGGTGTACGAGATCGGGCCGATCTTCCGGGCCGAGGAACATAACACCACCAAACACCTCAACGAAGCAACGAGCATCGATATCGAGGTCTCGTACGCAGACCACAACGATGTCATGAAGACGCTCGAAAACCTGATCGTGAACACGTACGAGTACGTGAACAAGACCTGCAGCACCCAGATTGCAAACCTCGAGATCGACAACTTCTGTGTGCCAAAGGCACCGTTCATCCGGCTGCCGTACCGCGATGCGAATCGAGATCGCCCAGAAGAAATCCGACGAACCGATCAAGTACGGCGACGACATCTCTGCCGCAGCCGAGCACGCAATCGGCGAAGAGATGGGCGCACACTACTACATCACCGACTGGCCCACCGAGATCCGGCCCTACTATGCGATGCCCTACGAAGACGACCCATCCATCTGCAAGGCGTTCGACCTCATGCACCCGAGAATGGAATTATCGAGCGGTGCCCAGCGCATCCACCAGTACGACCTTCCTCGTCCAGCAGATCAAGAAGAAAGGTCCTCTCGCCCGACAGCTTCGAAGTTCTACCTGCGCCCGTTCCGGTACGGGATGCCGCCCCACGCGGGATGGGGGCTTGGCGCAGAAAGGCTTATCATGACAATGCTCGGACTTCTCTAACGTTCGCGAAGCTGTCCTGTTCCCGCGGGACATGCATCGCCTCGTGCCATGAAAGCGTATTTCATCAACAAGGTATTAGCGACAACCGTGGTCGGGAGCTACCCCGTAGTAAAGGGCTCCGGCCTCAAATCGCTTTTCGACCCGCTCAAGTCCGCTGTCGAGACGGCAGTTGCCGACCAGGTAAATGCCGGTATCGACATCATCTCGGACGGACAGGTCAGGGGCGATATGATCCAGGCATTTTCGGGAAAACTCCCGGGCATCAAGGGGCAGGATGTTGTCGGAAAGATCCAGCCGGCCTCTGGTGCGATTACCGTTGCCGACACAAAATATGCGAAATCGCAATCGCTCTACGTCAAGGGGATCATCACCGGCCCGTCGACCCTTGCCCACGGTCTCCATATCAGCACCCCGATGTACCGGAACAAGGAGGAACTCGCACTCGATCTTGCCGCCGCTTTGGCAGTCGAAGCAAAATACCTCGAAGCCGCCGGGGTTACCCTCCTCCAGATCGACGAACCGATCTTCTCGACCGGTGTTGCCGATCTTGCGGTGGGAAAACAGGCCATCGATGTCATCACGGGAGCCATTAAAGTCCCGACCTGCATGCATGTCTGCGGGAACCTTGCAAATGTTCTCGACGATATCCTGAAAGTCAACGTGAACGTGCTGGACTTCGAATTCTCCAAAAACCCGGAGAACCTCGCCCTCTTTGGTTCAAAAGATCTTTCGGGTCGGATGATCGGGTACGGCTGCGTTGATTCGACTGCAGAACAGGTGGAGACCGTCCCGGAGCTTAAGAAGAGGATCGAGAAAGGCGTAGAGGTCTTCGGCGCAAAAGCGATGCTTGTGGATCCCGACTGCGGCCTGCGGATGCGGTCCCGTGAATCCGCGTTCTGGAAACTCAAGAACATGGCCGAGGCTGCAAAGGAAGTCCGGCTCGCGCTGTAAAGACCGGGCCGCTTTTTTTGGATTTTGTGACCACCCCTACCCCCAGGGACAACGGGTCGGGGCGATTGTTTCTGCAATCGCCCGGTCCGACCAGTTTTTTGTTTGAGAGCAGGGTAGGGTGATGGGGGTGATCGTAAATTCGCGTGGATCAACGGTCGCCCCGACCAATGTCTGAGATCGGCCGGTCCGACCGATGGTTGAGTACGGTCTGGGTGACCACCACTTCTCATCTGAAACTCCAGTGGAAACACACGTTATGGTACTGGAAAATGATCGGTCACCCCGACCGTTTTTGAAAATGATCGGTCCGGCCAAATTTTTTGTTGTGTGCAAAGTGAGGGGGAGGGGGTGACCGGCTTTTTTGAGGTCGGGGTGGCAGATCATGATAATGGGTCGGGGCGGTCGATTTTTTAAAAAGATTGTTCTACACCGGAGGATTGGGTCACACTCCCCAAAACGAGCACTCGCCCCCTCGCGCTCGACAGGTGGCACCGCCGCACCCGTCTCGCTAGGGGGAACAACCGGAAAATAGCATTACTCTCTTTCTTATGTTACGGAACCCCCCGCCAACAAAGAACGGGTGTAGCCGTGCCACCCGTTCGACTTGGTGGGGGGATTGGGGGGAGTCACATCGCAAATCTTGGATCAATACCCCGGCACCCAGCTGCGGAGATTTTTTTAAAATGAAAAGATTCTTGGAGAGTCTATACCACTCTCGACGTTGTCGAAGCCTCGATCCCGCGTTCCGTAATAATAAACGGCAGGAGCCGCTGGGGGACCGGGCCGTCCCGGATCTTGTGGACGATGAGCGTGCGCTCAATCTCGCTCTGCCGGATCTCGGTCTTGAGCTCCATGACAATATCGGCAGAACGCATGATCCGGGTCATCTCGACCGGTGAGTGGATATTAGAATAGACAATAAACATCAGGTTCGCGCTGCGCTTACGCATCTCATCACGTGCGAGACGCAGGAACTTGAGCGCATTGTCGATCCCGTACTTGATCACGAGCGTAGAGAACGAGTCGATAACAATCCGGTGGCCGATCATCTGCGGGATATACATCTCCGGGTAGAGCTCTGTCGCATCCACCATCCCGGTATCCACATCCCCGTCGTTCATGAGGTAGGTGCCTTCCTCGCCCTCGACCTTCCAGAACTGCATCGCGGCAAGGTCGACCCCCGCAAGCGGCGTCCCGTACACCATGATGACCGCTCCTTCGGGAAACCCGCCGTCAAGCAGGAGGTTGAGGCCCACGATCCCGGTGGACCGTTTCTTTGGCACGCCGGTGATGGGGATGTCCTCGATCCGGCTCCTCGTATCCACTTCTTATTGCTCCGACTAATATTATTAATGCACTATTAAAAAAGTTTCCGACTTAAAATGAAATTTGTCGCAGAATTTCTGTGTTTTTGCTTATTGCCCGGTTTTACCGAATTTTTCCCGGAGCGTCCGACGCAGCAGTTTCCAGCCCGTGAACCCGCGGGAGGGCATCGACAATCAAAAGTTTCCGCGGCACCTTGTAACCCCCGAGATGCTTCCGGCAGAATGCATCGAACTCCTCTGAGGAGAGCGATGCCCCCTCCTTTAAGACAACCGCCGCAACCGGGATCTCGCCCCGCCGCTCGTCCGGGACGCCGAAGACCGCCACATCAGCAACCGCCGGGTGCTGGACAACCACGTTTTCCACCTCGGTCGGGTAGACCTTCCAGCCCGACATGATGATCATGTCCTTTTTCCGGTCGGTGATATAGAGGATCCCGTCCTTGTCCATGTACCCGATATCGCCGGTCAAAAACCAGCCGTCGTGTCGGAATACCGCTGCCGTTGCCTCGGGCAGGTTCCAGTAGCCTTTCGCAACGGACGGCCCGCGGAGCGCAATCTCACCGGCTTCTCCCGGGGCCATCTCGATCCCGGGGTCGTCAACGGAGACCACCCGGACTTCCGGTATAGCCGACCGCGACTCCCACAGCTCTGGTAGTTTTTCGTGAGGTGCGGGTACTCGGGCAGCGTTGTCGTGCCGGAACCGATCACGATCGTTTCCGAGAGGCCGTAGGAGTTCGCAACCGGGATGTGGTAGCGCTTGTCGAACGCCTCCCAGACTGCGGGAAGGAGGTTGCCACCGCCCGAGATGATGAGCCGGGCGTCTTTGAGCCGATCCTCCGTCCCGGGTGGCGCATGGATCAGCGTATGGATCACCGGGGGCATCCCGGCAAGGACCGTTACGTGGTATTTTTCCGCAAGCGAGAGATAGCGTTCCGGCTCGAAGCGCTCCATCATCACGAATGTCCCGCCGGCCCGGAGCACGGCAAGGCCCCACGACAACCCGACGTGACCCATCGGGTAAATCCCGAGATATACATCGTCCGGCAGGAGCCGGAGCGCCTCGCGTTCCGCGTCGAGCGCAGTCATCCAGTTCCCGTGCGTGAGCATCGCGCCCTTGGGTTTCCCGGTCGTCCCGGCCGTATACTGGAGGTGGCAGAGGTCGTCCATCCCGCAGTTGGCCGCCCGCATATCGGCCGGCGCCGGGGGAAACGATTCCCATGCCGCCGTGCAGGCAGCACCCTTTCCCCCCACGCAGATCACGTGCACAAGACCGGGGGCTTCCTTCTGCACCCCGGCAACAATGTCGGCCCGGTGCACGTCCGTAATGATCGCGCAGGCGCCTGCGTCCTTTACCGCGTGGAGCAGCTCTTCACCCTGGTATACGATATTGGTCGGGACCGCCACCGCACCGATCCGCCAGATCGCAAAGTAACTGATCAGGTATTCGGGCGAGCTGTCGAGATAGATGCAGACCCGGTCGCCTTTTTTTATCCCGAGCAAAAGAAGGCCGTTCCCGATCCGGTTCATCTCGTCCCGGAGCTGCTTGTAGCTGTACGTCTCGTTTCGCGACGGGCAGACTAATGCAGCCTTTGCCTCGGGAACGCTCTTTGCATCGAGAAGGGTGGTGACGTTTGACATGAAGATTCGCCCGGTTTTCTGGTGATACAGCTTTGTACTCCGGTGTATATACGTGTTCATTTTAGCGATCGGCAGCACATACCGGCAAACAAAACCCGACCACAATTCTGTAATAATTTCATCCCCCATGTACCGGTAACGGACAGATGCGGATATGGCGGATATTCGGAATTTTGTCGGGTTTGCCCAGACCGAGACACTCGTAAAGGAATACGACGGGCTGCGGATGTACTCCCCGGTCCGGGCGAAGATCGGTATCGCCGTAACGACAAAGCGGCTGATCGCGTACTCTAACACGAAGAACTTCTTCGACCAGCAGCGGTCGGAATCGTTCTACCAGCAGGTGAGCATTGAAGAGATCAAAGGCATCGGGATCGTCCAGTCGTCCCGGTACCGGCCCGGCGTCCTTGCCGGGGGGATCGTTGTCCTTCTTATCGGGATTGTTGCAGTGGTTATCGGCCTTTCCGGCAACACCCTCCTCTTGTTTGGCGGGATTGCCGGCGCCGTGCTCGGGATCGTCCTTGCCATTACGGGCGCACTCTGGAAAAAGCCCGTCTTCCGGTTCGAGATCCAGGGAAACACCGGGTCGCATTCCCTAGGTGAATTCGAAAATATCCAGCCTTCCGTTGTTAGCCGGCCCCGACCTGCTCAAGGTAGTCGAGGAGCTCGGTGCGTTAATCATCGAGGTCCAGGAAGGCACGCTCTTTTCCGGGCAGTAACAATCCGGACATAACAAGTTTTTTTTGGTTCCGGGGCCGTATGATATCTGATATCTATGGCTGAAGAGACGCATCAGGAGCAGCCCCGGGAGCAAACGCAGCAGCAACAGCAGCAGCACCACGACCGGGGCGCTTATCACCACCACCCGCGGGATCACCGGTACCGGCAGCCCCGGCCGGCGGCAGAACCGCACCCGCCCGCAGAAACCGCGGAGAAACCTGATGCGGATGCCGAAGACGATGACCGCGAAGAGCAGATGACTTCGCGCCAGCACCGCCCGCACGGGGGAGGCCGCCGGGGTGGCCGGCCGCCAAAAAAGGTGTACGAAGAGTTCATCAACGACCCGTACTGCGAATAAAAAAGATCTTTTTTTCTCTTTTTAAGGGAAATTTTTGATAATCTTATCCCGGATCGCTTCCTTTGGGTATGCCCCGATTACCCGGTCCACGAGCTGGCCGTGGGAGAAGAAGACAATGTTTGGGATCGCCGAGATGCCAAGCTGCATGGCAAGCTGCTGGTTCTCGTCCGTATTGCACTTCCCGAACGTTACCTTGCCGGCAAATTCCTGCGCGAGTTCCTTCGATCACCGGGCCGATGCGCCGGCAGGGGCCGCACCATTCCGCCCAGAAATCGACAACAAGCGCCGGGTGTTCTTTAAGGAGCTCCCCGATATGCAGCTGATCGACCTACGATCACGCCGCCGGATACATCCGCCTGCGCCATCTTTTCTTTGAGTGCAGCCATTCTTTTCTTCCGGATCTCGTCAAGCTCGGTATCGTCCATACATGGTGTTTAGGCAAATCCTCCTAATTGAACCTAACGAAGGTGGCAGAAGGGATTTTTTAGTAAAGTATAATAGCGCCTGCCGTCTATATTATAGTCCTGATTAATCCGGGAAGCGAGGTAGGGTAGTCAGGATATCCCGACGGGCTCATAACCCGTAGACCGATGGTTCAAATCCATCCCTCGCTATTTTCGCAGTTTTTTTACCTTTTCTCGTGCTGGAACGTTGTTTTTGGCGGCCCTTAAAAAGCGGGCGTCCAACTAATAAACATGCAGCACAATACCGGAACATACGCAAAGCTGGTACATAAACCAGAAGTTTTACCGGAGGGATATTACCAATGAAATTCTCACTCTTCGACCTGTTATTCAACCCAAACCGTTTTTTCCAGGATACGCTCGGTGATACAGAGCAGCTCAAGATGCCGGTGCTGATCGTCCTTGCCGGCGCCATCCTTTCCGCGGGATACGGTTACCTCGCGGGAAGCATGTCGGCGAAAATGATGGAATCTGCCATGGGCGGGCTCGGCGCGGTGATGACGATCTTCGTAATCTTTGCCGCATTTGCCGGCGTGTTCATCTTCTGGCTTGTCTGGGCCGGGGTGTTCTACCTTATCTCCAAACTCTTCAAAGGGGAAGGGTCCTTCAACCGCTGCCTCGAAGTCGTGGGGTACGGTTACCTGCCCCAGGTGATCGGCGCGGCCATTACCCTGATCGCGGCACTCGAATACCTACCCAAGGTCGTTGTCCCGCAGCTCACCTCCTCGGCCCTTCAGGACCCGACCGTCATTACCGAGGCTACAAAGGCCCTGATGCAGGATCCGGCCATGATGGCATACACCCAGACCGCTGCGGTTGTCTCCGTGGTCTTTTTACTCTGGAGTGCGAAACACCTGGATCTTCGGGTTAAAACAGGTCCGGAAACTTTCCCTGCGCAATGCAGCGATCTGCGTGGGAGTGCCGGTCCTCATATACGTCGTCTATGCTATCGCAACGATGGCAGGAGCCTGAATGAAGACACTGTACCTTTTTGTTATCGCAGTCGCGAGTCCTGCTCGCCGGGATCGGATCGGTATCTGCCTATACTACACCGGACTCCCTTGCAGCCGCAGGAAACGTGTACGTCTCGGGCGTCACCTATGACCCCGGCGCCTTTTTTACCGGGGACAAGGGAACGGTCAGCATCTCGGTGACAAACGGGAACCGGAACCAGAGCGTTGTTATCGATCACGCCACGTTCGGCGATGACGATATCAAACTCATGGGCGATCCCTACGATGTCGCCTCCAACATCGGGCCGCTCCAGACCCGGGACTACACATTCTCCAGTTGCAGGCCGACGTTCCTGACGGGCACTACTACCCGCGGCTCTCCCTGAGTTACCGCGATGCGGGCAGCCTGTATTACCCGGCGGCGGTCTGGGTGGATAATACGCCGCTCGTGCTGGCAGTCATCGACAGCCCCGATTCCTATACTTCCGGCAAGAAGAGCACCATCGCTCTCCAGATCGCAAACCCGCGAAAAGCCTGCAGGTGAAAAATGCCGTTCTCGATATCTCCGGCGCCAGTGCGGACTATCCTGCCGGCATCGACGTACATCGGTTCCCTTCCGGCCGGGGCAAATACGCTCGTGAACTTCTCGGTGACACCGTACGAAGAGACGACCCTGAACGTGACCCTCAATTACGATAACGGGGACAACCACCACAGCTGTCTACCGGCAGATCCCGATATCAGTTCTCTCCCGACAAAATGGACGCTACGCCCATAGTGAGCAACCTCGAAGTGAAAACCACCGGGGGAGCGTTCGAGGTGACCGGCGATATCACCAATGCCGGCCTCTCCACGGCAAATGCCGTGACCGTGACATCCCTTCCCCCGGCAGAGCCAGCCGATCCCTACCGTTCGTACGTGATCGGGGCGCTCAAGCCCGATGACTTTCGGCAGTTTCACCGTGACGTTTACCGCGCAAAACCAGACCGAGGTCCCCCTGATGGTGTCTTTTAAGGACACCGACGGGAATATCGTCACGTCCACGCAGAACGTGACCCTGCCCCGGTTCGCGGCACAGGAAAAGTCAGGCAGCGGGTCTTCCCTGCTCCCGCAGGTTGTCGGGATCCTTGCCCTGATTGTCTTTGCCGGCGGCTGGGTATTCTACCTTAAGAAGCACAAAGAGTAAAACCCCAGCCCGGGCTCCAACACTTTTTTTGGTTTTAGTATTATCACGCCCGGTTCCCGGGCGAAGCGAAACACTCTTATCCGGCAAGGGAGCCAGTACTTTTCCATGGAAGGACAGGTACGGGATCCGGAAAAGAGGGAGTGCGATCCCAACGAGCGCTGGGCCCGGCAGCAGCGCCTCCAGGAGTCCTCGAAACACTTTGAGGATGCATCGCATAACTGGGACGACCCGGCAAATGCGAAACGCTACGCACAAAATTCCCAGGGCGAGTTCGACGACCGGGTGCAGAGGACGATTGCCGGCCTTACGCTGAACAAAGAGATGCGGGTGCTCGATATCGGTGCCGGGCCGGGGACGCTTGCAATCCCTATTGCACCGCTCGTAAAGGATGTGACCGCCATCGAGCCCGGCGCCGGGATGGCTGCTGTCCTCATGGATCAGTGCCGGGCGCAGGGGATCGCAAACGTCACCTGCATCCAGAAACCCTGGGAGGATATCGACCCGGCCCGGGACCTTGACGGAAAATACGATCTCGTGATCGCTTCGCTCTCCTTGACGATGCAGGACATCCGGGCGGCGCTCCTGAAAATGGATGCAGTGGCAAACGGTGAGGTCTGTCTGTACTGGTTCGTGGACATGCCGTTCTGGGAGAAGATGTACGTGGAGCTCTGGGAACCGCTGCACGGGTGCACGTATTACCCGGGGCCGAAAACCGACTGCCTCTTTGAAGTGCTGTACGGGGCCGGGATCTATGCGAACGTGAAGATGATGCCACTCCCGAAGGAGTACCGGTTTGCATCCCGGGACGAGATGACCTCGTTCTTCCGGCGCCGGTTTAAGGTGACGACCCGGGAGCAGGAGAAAATCCTCGACGCGTACCTTGCGCCGCTCGTGCACGAGAAAAACGGTGAGGTCGTGGTGTCCGGTAGCTCGACGTATGCGAAGGTCTGGTGGAAGAAAACGGGAAGATCAGGATAAAAATCACGTGCGGATATAACACCTTTCCCTTGAGTATACAGAGAACTGAAAAACAGGGGACAGTTCCCAAAAATATCGGAAGCACAAAAAATCAAAAAAGAGAGACTATGCCTTATTTAAAATCCTCATCGGTCAGCCCGGCGATTACGATACAATGATGGATTACTCCAACCGTCAGCTCATCATGAAGGGGGATCGCCAGATTATCAAATACCCCTTCTTTTTTCATGATGAGATGACTGCCTTTCCGGGTTTTGCGGACATCCGTCCACCCACGCCGGTGGAGAATCTTCACCATATCCAGACCCGATACTACCGGTTGTTTCATGCAACAACCAGAATCTCACGGACATGAGGGAGTGCTTTTGCTGCCGATTCTGTCATGCATTCAAGGTATTCAGGAATAAGATCCTTCATTGACTGGAGTGCCTCATCTTCCGTATTCCCCTGAGCCATGCAGCCCGGCAGTCCCGGGACGAAAACTGAGAAACGCCCATCTTCTTCCCGGACAACCTGCACCTTGATCTTCATTACCACTATCTTCTCTGTTTGGGTTTATCTCCTTTATCGATCATGTAAGAAATATCTGGCACGGACGTCAGTACAATGCAAAAATTTCCGGCACACCACTTTTGGCCCGAAAATCCCAAGCCGTACTGACATTCCCACCTGGTTTTACGAGGGATATCCCGGCACGATCTGCCTCGGGATGGAAAAAATTAATCGTATTTCTTAAAGAGCGCCGGGTTCTGCCGGTGGATCCACCAGCGGCGGATGTACCATGCGGAGCCGGCCGCGACAACGCAGGCGCCGCTGATGAGGGCAACGATCGTGACCGGGAACCCGGCCGATGTGCCGGTACCCGGTGTTACGGCTGCAACAGCAGTGGGCCGGGAAAACTGTTGTACCGCAGGATATCTCCAGGTTGGTTGCTGCGTGGTTGCCATCTGCGTGGGCTGGTATCCCATCACCGTCGGCTGCGGGCCGGTGTAACCGACATCTGCCGAACCGCCAGACGAACGGGAATGGGTATTCTGTCGTCCATGGCTCGTGGGGGGTGTCTGGGTTGGCGCTGCGGTGACCGGGCCGACCGGCGTACTGTTGATCGATCCGGTATAGGATCCTGTACCGGTTGCATTTACTTCAAGGTACATCCCGAGATCCGCCGATGTCAGCATATACGTGGAACCGGTTGCCCCGGGTATCGGTGTAAACGGTCCGGTGCTGCTCGCAGACCTGTTCCACTGCAGGTCGTACGTTGCACCGGATGGCGCAACTGCCCCGGCCGTGAGCGTGCTTCCCACCTGAGGCGTTCCGGTAATCGCTCCGGTTCCGGTCAGGGGGATGGCAGTGACCGTGACCGGCACGGAGACGGTCTCGCCATCCACAGCGAACCGTGATCGTCCGGCCCCGAGAAGACGTTGGAGTAAACACCGTGGAATTCGCACCTGTCGTGGTATTGCCCTGCGCCGGCGCAAACGTGCCGGTGATCCCGCTGACCGAGTACGCTACCGGGATCCCGTCCGGGACATTGCCGAGGGATACCGTGTTGTAACCGGTAGAGTTGAAGGTCAGGTTCGCCCGGATGGTGGCGGTCTGTGCCAGGGTAATGGACGTCTGACTTGGGGTTACCCCGAGCAGCAGCCATGTGGTTGGGGCACCACCACCGGACCCGGAAAATGATGAACCCGGATCGGCGTTTGTGCCCCACCAGTTATTTATGGAACTAGTCACGGGTACCGTAATTGGAAATCGCCGGTCCGTTTGGTGCGGTATTGCTATAGAACCGGGAGAAAGAAATGGACTCGATCACGGTGCCGCCAGCATTATAGATCGCGCCGCCATAGTCTGCCGAGCAGCCGGTAAACGTGGTGTTGGTGATAGACGAAATCGGACCGCCGGCATTATGGATCGCGCCGCCTTCGGTTCCTGCCGAGCAATCGGTAAACACAGAGTTGGTGATGGACGAAGATTGTGCCGCTATTAAAGATCGCGCCGCCTTCGGTTCCTGCCGAGCAGCCGGTAAACGCAGAGTTGGTGATGGACGAGATTGTGCCAACATCATTATGGATCGCGCCGCCATAGTCTGCCGAGCAGCCGGTAAATGCAGAGTTGGTGATGGACGAAATTGTACCGCGATTAAAGATCGTGCCGCCATTGTTTCCTGCCGAGCAGTCGGTAAACGCAGAGTTGGTGATGGACGAGATTGTGCCCCCGATATCATTATTGATCGCGCCGCCAATGTCTGCCGAGCAATCGGTAAACACAGAGTTGGTGATGGACGAGATTGTGCCGCTGTTAAAGATCGCGCCGCCATTGTTTGACGAGCTGTTCGTAAATGTCAGGCTGTCAAACGTTACACTACCAGAAGAAACAGAGAAGATCGGGAAACCGCTTTTTGTGCCGTCAATGATGGTATTTGCCGCAGTGCCTCCATACGATGTGTTGGCCCGGATTGTGATCGTTTTGGCGATTTGGATGTTGCTCTGGGAATATGTCCCCGGGTTCAGGACAATGGTATCACCACAGGTGACATTATCTACCACAGCCTGGATCGGGTTACCCCGGATTAATGGTGATCGTCGCTGCCGTAACGGGTGCGGCAAATGCAAGAAGCGCTATCAACAGCAATGCAAAAACAGTACCATTGGTATACAACCTGTTCTTCTTCGGACCCGGCATTACAGAATCATCTCGCGGATGAGGGGGATTCCCTGTGGTATCCGGTAATCTGCTACCGGCAGGCCTCAGTGCGAAACGCTCTTTTTCGCGGATCGTACCTACTTGCGAGTCCCGGACATCTGTTCATGTACCGTTTCAAATAAACTGCCTTAAATTAATCGAAATATTTCGGGGGCGTTATGATGGAGGCCCAGGACGCCAAGTGTCTGACAGAGGTACCACATGCTGAAAGGGTATGTCCGGGAGGAGCTGTTCTCCGACGGAGAGCCAAAGCGGGTGATCCCGCAAAACCGGTTTCCAGGGGAAACCGTGTCCACGCCCATAGAAATTCCTGCTTTATTCGCATATTTTCAAAAATGCCGCGATTTTAAGGCCATGAAAACCTGCAAAATAGCGGGCTTCTTTTGAGATGGTTTTTAGGATCGATGGAATGGTCATCTGAGGGGGAGATCGGCCGCCCGGTGGCTTCTATGGGCCGTTTTCCGGATCTACGTCGGAGAAATTGGTATGAAATGGGAGATACCGACGGTAGCCGGAACATGACGCTCTTGGGGGCTGACGCCCCCGCCGCTATGGCATCCCCCGCTTAGCGATAGTGCTGTATTACCTGTACCAGGAGCAGCTTTGAGAGCAGGTAATACCACACTATCGCATGCGCCCCCGCCCCCAGCGGGGGCAGGGGTGGCGCAAGGGGGGCGAGACGAAGTACCCTGCCGGGACTTTTCCCATCCAACACCAATCAGACCCAAAAATTTTCCGGCAATTTTCATTTCCGGTCGGAAAAATCCGGACGTACAAACTTTCGCCCGGATTTTTTTTGGATTTTTCAGATTTCATTCCAAAAATTTTTACGATTTCCAACTTTCGTGCCAAAAATTTTTCGGCAAAAAGAATTTCGCGGCCAAAAAAAGTACGGGTTTCCGGATTCCATAGCCTGCGTTCCGGAGAACGGTTCACGACAGAGAAGTGAGTTAGTTGTGTAACTAACACCTTTTTTTCCAACTTTCGCGCCAACTTTTTTTTCTTTTTTCAACTTTTGACCGGAAAATTTTTAGGATTTTCAAATTTCGAGTCAAAAAAAATCCGGCCCACAAACTTTCGAACCGGAAATTTTTGGCCGGAAAAAATTTCAGACCGTGCGGGCGGAGCGTGATCGGCCGGATCCATCTTGGGATGCTGGCGCTGCCTTCATCGTGAAATCAGTATCAGCGGGCACTTTTTCCAACTTTCGCGGCGATCTTTTTGGAATTTTTTGGCGCGAAAGTTCGTACAAAGCAAAAATGTTCCGGGCAAACGCCCAAAAAAAGTATCCGGCCGGCAGGGATCCTGCTTCCCACCAGAGCTGAGGGGTCATCTGAGGGGGGGTCTGAATCATCTTAAGATGGTGAATCCATACAGTGTGATAATTTGATACCTCTCGTATAATGCCAATAAGTTATTTTAGAGAGATATTTTATTTCGTGGTAAAATGATTGTAAATTAATGTCAGATTGTTCAATCGAAACTCTTGAAAAAATATTAAAAAAATATGAAATTGAAGGCGACGAGAACTTGAAGCCTCCAATATCTGGAGGTTGGGGTGGAGGGAGAATCGAAACACCATTTGATATCAAACCAAGTGAATTCCTAAAATTTGCTGAGGATGATCTCAAAATTGGAGGACAACACCATCTTGTAAACTGTCTTTCGAATGTAAAAAGATCAATCGAGTGCCAGATTGATTCACTCTTATTTGGGTTTGGATTGCATAATCGATCGAAAAAAGAACATTGGAGTTTTCCAAAAAAAGTCGAAGTATTAAATGAAATCAGTGTGGTATCTCCAAGATTGTTAACAAAGATAAATAAATTACGAAATGTACTGGAACACAACTATTCCCTTCCTGATCAGGAAAGAGTTGAAGATGCGTTGGATATTGCCGTTCTGTTCATAAAATACACTGACAAATTTTTATTCTCTGCTAAAACTAGTATTCATCTTGATGATTCAACAGGATTGGATCGAGTACAATTCAATTGTGAGGATTCAAAAATTGTTTTTTCGTGGTATATAAGGACACCAGAACATCGCGGTTTGGACACAGAAATTGTAATTGATTCGAATAACCCAGATTTTCTTCGATATATCAAATGGTATGTAAAAATTATCGAATTGGATGAAAAATTTTAAAGTTAATTTACCCAACTCTCTTGATCCGGTCCATCGCTTCCCTGAGCCTCTCCATCGAAGCCGCGTACGAGAGCCGGATCCATCCCGGCGCATAGAACGAGCTGCCCGGGGTTGCTGCCACATGGCCCTTTTCGAGCCAGTCGGTTGCGATCGTGTTGTCGTCACCGGAAACTTTCACGAATGCGTAGAAAGCGCCATCGGCCGGGGCGCAGGTGTAGCCCATCTTCCCGAGCTCGGCCATCATAAACTTCCGGCGCTTGTCGAATTCGGTGCGCATCTCCTCTACGCATTTCTGGTCGCCCTTTAAGGCCGCAACCGCACCCCACATCGCAAAGGTCGTTGCCTGCGATACCGAGTGCTGCTGCACCTTGGACATTGCCTTGATGATCGTCTTCGGGGCCACCGCGTACCCGAGCCGCCACCCGGTCATCGCGTAGGCCTTGGAGAAACCGTTGATGGTTATCGTCCGCTGCGCCATATCGCCAATGGACGCAAGCGAGACGTGCTCCTTCCCGTAGATGAGCTTCTCGTAGATCTCGTCCGACATCGCGTACAGGTCGTGATCCTCGCAGAGATCGGCCACGAGCTTCATTGATTTCTTGTCGAATACCGCACCGCTCGGGTTCGAGGGCGAGTTGATCGAGATCATCTTGGTTTTTGCATTGACCTTTTCAAGGATCGAATCGTCGAGCTGGAAGGTCTTCTGGTTCACCGGGTGGAACACCGTCTTTCCCGCCCGCCATCTGGACGCAGGGCTCGTACGAGACCCAGGCCGGGCGTGGGGAGGATGACCTCGTCGCCAGGGTTGAGGACAGCCTCCATCCCTTCGTAGATAGCGTCCTTTGCGCCGCAGGTCACGATCACCTGGTCGGGCTCGCAGGCGAATTTGTTTTCCTTCACGATCTTCTCGCTGATCGCCGCGAGAAGCTCGGGGATGCCGTTGCTGGGCGCATAGTGCGTCTCGCCCTTTTTCAGGGCGTCGATGCAGGCATCGGTGATGTGCTTCGGGGTATCGAAATCAGGCTCGCCGATCGAGAGGCTGATGACATCGATGCCCTCCCGCTGCATCTTCTTTGCCTTGTTCGTGATCTCGATCGTCGCGGAAGGGGCGATCGCCGCAACCTTTGCCGAGAGCTGCTTCATTGCAATCTTTTGACAAGCTTTACTGCGGATTCAACGGCACGCTTTGCATAATCGATCCGCTCGTTTGCTTCGAGCCGGCTCATGCCGGGCCCGGAGATGCCGAGCGTGACGGGCTTGCCAAATTCGAGCGAGAGGTCAATGATCTTCCGGGCCGCGTGCTGCACCACGATCTCGTCGTGCTGGGTCGCGCCCTCTATCACGCAGCCGATCGTAACGACCGCGTCGACCTTTCCTGCGGCAAGCATCTTCTTGATTGCAAGGGGCATGTCGAATGCGCCCGGCACATACAGGCACTCGGTCACTTCGGCGCCCAAAAATGCTGCGTGTTCCCGTGCCTCGATCTCCATCATGTAGGTGATGTCACGGTTGAACTCCGCAACAACGAATCCCAGTTTTACCGGATTTGTATCGCACATATCAGATCATCTCGTTTGCTTGCTCATAAACCTGTCAATCGACCCTACCGCCGGGCAGGGCCGGCATCCTCGAATCCCTGGCGCTGGCCGGTGCCGGCAGTTCCTTGTAAGGATCTCCGGGTGGAGGAGCAGGTTTACGGCATTTTCTGCGTGTTCCCGGGTGCGCTGCTCCGCGAGCCACGCAAGCTCTGCATCGTCTTTGGCCTCGTCCTCGTGCACGAAGACCTCGACGATGTGGCGGTTGGTCATGAGCTGGCACATGATGAGCCCCTGCGATGCCTCGTGGGCGCAGAGCCTGTCCTTCTCCTTGCCCCCCGGCATCCCCAGAGCCATCACGATCTCGCACCGGCGTTCTTCAATCAGTTTCTTGCAGGCAACCGGCAGGTCTTTGACGCCCGGCACGGTCACCCGTTCGATCGCCACGCTCGCGTGCTTCTTGAGCTCGTCGATGGCGATCGCTCCCATATTGACGCGTGAGAAGGTGGTGTCTGCAACACCAACCTTCATCCCAGCACCTCGGCCGCGGCCTCGACGCCGTTGCCCTTGATCTTCCAGCCTGCCTTGACAAGGCCGTGCTGGGTTGCGGCAAGGGTCGCGAGGATCTCGGGTGCGCTCACGGCGCCCATGGTGCCGATGCGGAAGATCTTGCCCTTGAGGTGGTCCTGGCCGCCGGCAATGGTGATGCCGAGTTTCTTTACCGCACCGCGGACATCGTCATCCTTGACGCCCTCGGGGTACGCAGCTGCGGTAACGGTCGTTGCGTACTCGTGCTTTGCATCGATCTTCGGGAAGAGCGAGAGGCCCCAGGCCTGGACTGCGGCGCGGACGGCCTTTGCCATCTTCTGGTGCCGGGCGATCCGGTTTGCCATGCCCTTCTTCTTCGATGATCAGGCAGGCCTCGCGGAGTGCGAGGAAGAGCGGGACCGCCGGGGTGTACGGGGTCTCCATGGGTTTTCCCTGCTGCGCTCTTCCTGTACGCGGCAAGGTCGAGGTAGTACGGCGGGTTCTTGGTGAGCCGCTCCCATGCCCGGCTGCTCACCGCAACTGCGGCAAGGCCGGCGGGGGCGGCAAGGCACTTCTGCGAGCCGACGATGGCGACATCGACGCCCCACTTGTCCATCTCGAACGTGTCGCCGCCGACCGAGGTGACGCCGTCCATGATAAAGAGCGCGTCGTGCTTGTGGGCGAGCTTGCGACCTCTGCTGCCGGGTTCTTGATACCGGCCGAGGTCTCGTTGTGGACCATGGTGACGACCTGTGCGCCGGCTTCGAGCTGCTTTTCGAGGCCTTCGAGATCGAGCGGGGTGCCCCACTCGGATTGAGCTCGTGGGCCTTTCCGTAGCGCTGGCTGATCTTATAGAGGCGTTCGCCGAACTTACCGTTCACAAAACAGGCGATATCCTTGTCGCGGCCGAAGTTTGCGACCGCGGCTTCCATGCCGGCCGTGCCGGACCCGCTGATGATGAGAACATCGTTTGTTGTCCCAAAAGCGGTCTTTAAGACCCGCACGCAGTCTGCGTATACGGCGCCGAACTCGGCGCTGCGGTGGTTGATAGCCTGACGTGCCATCGCGAACCTGACCCGTTCAGGCATCGGTACCGGGCCCGGTAACATAAGGAGGGTTTCTTTTTCCATGTGGATCTGCCAATAATATATTTATAAAGACGGGATATAAGTTTGGATGGCTTAATATGGCAGACGTAAGTATCATCTGCGGATCGGCATCCGATTCCGCAATTGCCGACAAGGCAAAGAAAGTCCTTGACGAGCACAAGATCGCCTGGGACTACCAGGTCATCTCTGCCCACCGGGACCCGGACAAGCTGGATGCGTATGTGAAAGGGTGCCCAAGTAAAGTCTTCATCGCGATTGCCGGCCTCTCGGCAGCGCTGCCGGGCGTTATCGCATCAAAGACCGACAAGCCGGTGATCGGCGTCCCGGTCAGTGGGAAGTTAAACGGCCTCGATGCCCTGCTCTCCGATTCGTCCAGATGCCAAAGGGCTGTGCCGGTTCGCGTGTGTCGGGATCGACAACAGGCGACAATGCGGCGTGGCTGGCGATCCGGATCCTGGGTCTGGAAAAGAAGTAGATACTCTTTTTAACCTGCGGTTCTTTTTACTCGTACAATTCCAGACGGTTGTCTCCTGTTACGTGCCGTGAACCCGGACACTTTCGCAGCACCCGGGCTCCGGTTTATTATCCGGCAGGGCACTTCTTTTTTCATGGCAAAAAATCTCCAGACTGTTTGCGGGTTCTCGTGCAGCGACTGCAACTACCTCAATAAGGAATGCCCGGGATGCGAGGCAATGAAAGGAAAAGTGTTCTGGACCGCATATGTCGGCGCGGAGTGCTGCCCGGTGTACGACTGCTGTGTCAATGACCGCCACCTCCCGCACTGCGGGAAGTGCCCGGATCTCGTGTGCGAACGGTATACCCGGTTTAAGGATCCAAACGTGAGCGATGAAGTAGCGGCAAAAGGGCTTGTCGAAAGGGAGCGGGAACTCCGGAACCGGAAATAAGGGTGCAAAAGCTGCAGCGGTTTTTACGAACAGTAAAGGTTCCGGACCAGCTGCATGACGCCCGTCCCCTTCTCCGTGAGGGCATACAGTCCCGAAGTTTCGGACTTCGCAATAAGGCCGGCCTCCACCAGCCGCGTTACATGGAACAGCAGGTGGCCGCCCTTGTAGCCCGTAAGAGTGCTCAGCTCGGAATACGACAGGCCCCCGCCCGAGAGTCCTTTCATGATGGCAAACCGGGCCGGGTGCGAGAGCGGCTCGATCAGGGTAGAGAGCACCTCCTCGTCGGGGAGATCCGCAACGGACAGATCCGTCCTTTTCCGTCGGAGTACTTCCCGTACCGATGAGAGGCGCCCGACTGCCTGCATCAGGGTATCCCGTTCCCGGACATAGGTGTCGAAGCATTTCCGGCAGGGCTCCCGTCCGAGTTCGGGGTACCGGACGACAAGGTCTTCATCCCGACGGGCCTGGGCGGCGATATACTGCCCGGCCTCGTCCGGATCCATGCGTTCTGCGGATTCCTTGAGCCGGGAGAGGAAGAACTCGATGCAGTCGGACCGGGGATAGAGCGTGCAGTTCTTCGGGCAGACCGTCTCGAACTCGCGGCTGGCGGTCGATACTACCAGTTCGAGCAGGAGTCGCTGGTAGCCCTGCCCGAGCTGCTGGCGCATGGCCTCGATCCGCTCTTCGATCACAAGCGACTGGAACGAGCGGAGCTCGGCCCTGATGGTATCGCCGGTCTCTTTCTGGCCGGCCTGCAGCTCCCGGAGGGTCTTTTCGATCCTGACGATCCGTTCCTCGATCTCGTCTTTCCGCATGGTACGCTCCCCGCAGGTATACCGGAATTACCTTACAATATATTTTGTTTTTCCGCCAACTCCGCAGTATGACAAAACAGGGATCACAGGATGCCCGGCGGCCTGTTTCGCCGGCACACGGGAAAGAGATCCGTGCACGCTGCGGTTTTTGCTGTAGCAGTTGTGCGGCATACAAAGAGAACGCGAGGACCGACGAGGACAGGAGGAGGGTAAGCGATGGATGGCAGAAACTCTACGGGCTTGCCATTCCCCCGTCGGCGATGTGCTGCGACGGGTGTCTTGAACCCGACGAGAACCACCCGCACCGGATTGGCAGGGACTGTCCTATCCGGACCTGTGTCCTCAAAAAGGAGATCGCCCACTGCGGGGAGTGCGGGACGTTTCCCTGCAATCTTATTGAGAAGCACATAGCCTCCGTGGAAACGGCAGTGCCCCGGGCCCGTGAGATCATGACCGCGGATGAGTTCCACCGGTTTGTCGATCCCTACCTCTGCCGGGAATTCCTGAGCGCGGGAAAACGGTAACGCGTACGATAAAACCATGTATGCAGAAGATCTGTTCATGGGGAAAAACCCGAAGGCTGTCATCGCCGTACCGGGGGCGGGGTTATGGGCCTGAACATCTTTGCACCTGACAGGTCGGAGCCGCGGATCGTGACCCTCGATGCACCGGTCATGATGGCGGGCGTCTCTGCGAGGACCGGGATCGATACCATCTACCGGGACGTACCGGCTCTCGGGAAAAAATACCAAAAAATCAAACAGTCCATCCCCGACAGGAAAATTCCGTGGGCTTTTGTCGCCATCAGCAAAAACTTCAGCAGCGATACCCGGCAGTGGGATTACCTGATGGGCGATGTCGTGACATCGTTCGATTCGGTTCCAAAAGACCTGGAAACATTTTCAATTCCTCCGGGGACCTATGCGGTCTTTACGGTCCGGCCGGCGTTTGCCTTCCTGTTCGGCCTTATGATCGGCAGGACAAAGCAGTTCATCTTCACCGAATGGCTGCCCCGGTCGGGCTACGAGGTGGATGCATCGGTGCTTGGGGATTTCGAGTATCACGATAAAAGGAGTACGGGCAGGCATCCGTCCATCGAAGTGTACGTACCGGTAAGGAAAAAAGAAAAGACCTGAACGGACAATTTTCCCGCACACGAACGGTATCAGCATGACAAACGACATCGATATCATCGACCTTACCCCGGAAAATATCGCGGATTATGGGGTCTGCGGGTATAAAGACGTAAAAAAACACCCCGAACTGAAACGAAAGATCGACTGGTTCTGCCGGTATTACCCGAAAGGGCTGCGGATAAAAGTCCTCTTCTCAAAGAGCGGCGGTTACCAGGGGATGCTCGAATACCTCCCGGGAGAGTTCGCCCACCGCCCTGTCGATGCCCGGGGCTACCTGTTCATTCACTGCATTTTTGTGGGGTTCAGGAATGAGTTCAAGGGAAAGGGGTATGCCTCGGCCATGATCGATGCCTGTATTGATGAGGCACGCCGGGCAGGCATGGACGGTGTTGCTGTGGTGACAAGGGAAGGCCCGTTCATGGTGGGTAAAGATATTTTTATCAAAAAAGGGTTTGCCGTAACCGACAAAGCCGACCCGGATTTTGAACTTCTTGCCCTGAAATTCGATCGGGATGCACCGGATCCGCGATTCAGGTCTGCCCTGGTAAAGAACCGGGATCGTTACGCAGAAGGCCTGACCATCCTCCGTTCGCCGCAGTGTCCGTATTCCGAGAAAAATGTCCGGGCCATCATGGAGACTGCACAAAAAAAGTTCGGCCTGGTCCCTAAACTGGAAGAACTGGATGATGCGGCTGCAGCCCAGGAATCACCCTGTGCTTTCGGGACGTTCTGTATCCTGTATAACGGGAAGATCATCAGTTATCACCCGATCAGCAACACGCGGTTTGAAAATATCATGAAAAAGATCGTGCGGTGAAGGGGAGCCGGGGGTGATCCGGTGTTCCTTTTCAGGAATAACCGGTGACTCGGAGATTTAACCCGGGGGCAGAGGTATGCTGCCTCCCGATGACTGCATTACCAGTTTCCGCAGGAACCGATGAAGGGAGTGTGTGCCTGTGCCCACGTGTAAAATTACCGTACTCAAACGAACCCTCAACCCGGAAATCGCACAAGAATACTGCGAGGGCGAGGTCGCGCCCTGCCCGTGCTTTACGGAAGGACAGGAATTCGTATGCGGCCTTGACAAGCCCGAAGGCTTCTGCGACTGGGCATGGCGGGACATCCATCCCATGGTCGCCGTGCTCCTCGCAGGAGGGAACTTCTCGCACGGGATTTTTGAGGGCTGGATGAAGAATGAGCGCACGATGATCGGGTGCTGCACGGACGGGGTCCGCCCGGTGGTGTTTCGGATCGAGGTAATCGATCCGATCCGGTGAAGATACCCCCGATTAACATAATCGTGATTCGGGCCGGCGGGGGTGATGAGTTCCTGTCCCTGATCGCTGTAAACAGCGCCCCTATTCACTCTTTCTCGTGAGCCGGGGGAAAAACCGACCCGTCCTCTTCTCGTACTCACGGTAGGCATCGCCGAACGTGGCAATCATCATTCTTTCCTCGTCCAGGACAAGGTACTGCCAAACCGGGTGCAGGAGGAGTGCCCATACGAGGTAAACATAACTGTTGAGCCAGATGGCAAGCCCGAAGTTGAAAACCGATAAGAAGGCGGCATAGAGCGGGTGGCGGACATACCGGAACGCCCCCGAAGTACAGAGCCTGTTGCCTCTGTCCGCCGCAGGCAGCGATCGTAAACTCCAGGCGATGATGATCAGTGTCAGCACGACCGCAGCGACGAATATGCTGTCCAGAAGAAGCGGGTTATCCGGGATCAGGGGCAGGTAGAACTGCCGGTTGATCAGGAAGGCGATAAAGAGCAGGATGAGGCTGACCACAACACCGATGGGGCCGCTGCCAAAGGTTTTTTGGAAGTCTGCGAACAGTTTTTTCATACCGGGAGATTCCTGCCAGCGAAGAGATTTACCCGGACGGCTGGCCCTTTCTGTTATGGATTCTGCATGACAAAGAACGTGTACCCGTAGTAGCGCTTGTATTTCTGGAACATCTCTGCCTCATGCTCCAGGGAATCAAGGAGGGCTGCATCTTCCGGATTCGATCCGTGCGTTTTTCTTAGTTCCCCGGTCCGGGCAAGCATCGGGACATGGTAGTTGTCCCACCAGCCGGCTTCAGGCAGCCGGTACGTTGCAGCGAGCCGGAGCCCGGCCCGGTTCACCCGCTCTTTCATCTCGTCCTCGGAGACGGGGAGATACCCCTCGTCTACCCACCACTGCACGAGCTCTTTGGGAGGGTTTGGTTCGAACCAGTCGGCATCGGACACGACCATGTACCCGCCCTTTTTGAGGAACGGTTTCCAGAGGTACAAGGCCCCTGCTCGAACCCGACAACGAAGATCGCCCCTTCGGACCAGACAAGGTCGAACTGGCCCGGTTCAAAGGGAAGGGCATCCATCGAGGCGTTCACGGTCCGGATCCTTTCCTGCAGGCCGGCTTTTTCGGCCCTGGCGTTGAGCTGGTCGAGGAACGGCTGGTGGTTATCGACCGCCGTTATTGTACCAGTGGTCAGGACTCGCAATGATCGATGGTCTGGGTTCCGCTGCCGCACCCGACATCGAGGATCTTCGCGTCATGCGGGAGAGGGGGAATAAGGGAGAACACATGCTTTGTCGCACCTGAAGTGCCCGGGCCCTGCCGGGGGAGGGACTCGAATATCTGGTAAAAAAATGGTGGCAGTATCATGATATCACAACTGTTGGGGTGAGGGTTTTGAGTGCTTTGTGGTCGGAATCAGGGAGTGGTTCCGGATCGGGCTCGCCACTCCGTGAACCTCATGGATAACGGGCAGGATTATCTCCCCTTCTTTCCAATGCCTGTATAATGTCTGTCCTGTCCGATCCGGTCGTGACCCTCGAAGGGGTCAGGCTTGAAAAGATCTCCCTTTCCGCGGTCGATCTCGCGGTTACGATCCGGGTGGAGAACAAGAACCCGGTCGGCGCAACCCTTGAATCGTGTCCCTTCTCCGTTTCATGCGAGCAGGGCGGGAAGAACGAAGTGATCGCAACCGGGGAGACCGGGAGTGCCAAGATCCCCGGGAATTCCGTAACCGACATTCCCGTCCAGGGTCACCTCGAAGAACACAGCGCTTTTAGGAGCGCTTGCCGGGCTCGTCCTTGGGGGAAAGATCGAGGTGACGATTACCGGGAAGGCCAGGATAAAATTCCTGATGATCCCAAAAGAGGTTCCCTTCTCCCGGACTGTGCCGGTGACCCGGGGAGAGATCGTTGATATGGTGACCGGGCAGGAAAAGAGCGGATGAGTGAGGAAAATCCTGAACCTGCTATAAACGAGCCGAAGCTTCGTATCGCAAATCCGCATATCGCCATACCGGAAGAGACCATCCGGGCATTCTGCAAAAAGTGGAAGATCCACAGCTTTTCCTTTTACGGATCCATCATGCGGGACGATTTCCGGCCCGACAGCGATATCGATGTAATGATCGAATTTTCCCCCGGGGACAGGACATCGGTACTGGACATAGGCGCCATGCAGGAAGAGCTCGAAGCGCTCTTCTCCCGTAATGTCGATCTCGTGGAGCGCGAATCCATTGAACAGAGCGAGAACTACATCCGAAGGAAAGGGATACTTTCCGGGAAACCTCCCGTCCTCCGCCAGATGTCCTACCTTCTCGATATGCTCATCTCTGCAAGACACATCCAAAAGATCACCGAAAACTCATCTGCCGAAATGTCCGATAGGGATGAGATGCTCTTCCACGCGATTTCCTATAATTGCAGGTGGCTGGCGGTCTCCGCACAAAGAGTCGATGCGCCGACTCGCAGAAAATACCCGGATATTCCCTGGGACCGCCTCATGAAGATGTACGATTCGTTCGAAGCAGACTTTTGTCGGCCAGACCGGGAACTGATCAGGGAGATCGCATGGGAGGTTGTCCCCCGGATCATACCGGTGCTGTCTGCGCTTATTCCACCGGAAGATGAGATCTGACCTCTGACAGAGGCCGGGTTCCCATCAACACGGCCCTTGTTTTTTCATGCATTTGTTACATTGTAATGCACGATTTTATCTATTTTCGTGCACTATGATGGATCAGTGGTGAGTGTATGGAGGTAAGCGACGCACTGATCACGCAGCGGCGCGAGATCGAGAACAGGCTTAAGGAGCAGTACATAGAACGGGATGCTGGGGCCGGTAAAAAAACGGGCAACCTGATACGGGTGATATCAGGACCGCGAAGAGCGGGAAAATCATTTTTTGCCATGCACCAGCTGCCATCGGAAGGAAAATTCGGCTATGTGAATTTTGACGATGAACGGCTCGTTGCAAGGGAAGGCGACGAGATCATCGCGGCAGTAAACGAAGTATTTGACTCCCCGAAAGTCCTTTTCCTGGATGAGATCCAGAACTTGCCGGACTGGGAACTTTTTGTCAACCGGCTCCAGCGGGAAGGATATCGCATGATTCTTACCGGCAGCAACTCCCAGCTTTTGAGCTCCGAACTTGCCACGCACCTTACCGGAAGATACCTCCAGACAACGATCTTTCCCTTCTCCTTTCGGGAGGTCCTGCGCACTCGGGAAAATCCCCTCACCTCCGCGGAAAAACAGACACTGCTGGCAAAGTACGCCAAAAACGGTGGATTCCCCGAGGTACTCCTGAAAAATATCGATGGTAACGATTACCTGTCCACCCTTTTCGATGCCATCGTGTACAAGGATATCGTGAAACGGTACCGCATCCGTTCGATACCCGCTATCGAGGATCTGGCAATGTACCTTATCTCGAATACTGCCTGCGAATATTCGTACTCAACGCTTGCAAAGGTCACCGGCAGCCGGAGCGTTCATACGGTCAAAAAATATCTGGATTACCTGGAACAGACCTTCCTCTTTTTTTCCATCCCGAGGTTTTCGTTTAAGGTAAAGGAGCAGATCACCGCAAGCCGGAAGATCTATTGTATCGATAACGGGTTTATTCAGGCAAAAGCCGCACAGTTTTCCGAGAACAAGGGACGGCTCTATGAAAACCTCGTGGCAATCACCTTAAAACGGCACGAGATGAACGGCATCCTGACCTGCTCCACGTGGAAAAATGTGCAGCAGGAGGAAGTGGATTTTGTAATCCGGAAAAAGAACCGGATCACGGAACTCATCCAGGTCTGTGCGCATCTCTCCTCCCCTGCCGCAAAAGAGCGGGAGATCCGGGCACTTCTCAAGGCAGGACACGAGCTCCGCTGCACCCGGCTCTTCATCCTGACGGAAAACGAGGAGCGCAAAACAACAGAAGAGTGGTTTGGCATGAAGGGTACCATCATTTATGAACCGCTCTGGAAATGGCTGGAGCGGGACGGGCTTGAACAATGACCCTGGACAGGATCGCGGCAATACAATTCCTGATGATCCCAAAAGAGGTCCCCTTCTCCCGGATTGTGCCGGTGACCCGGGGAGAGATCGTTGATATGGTGACCGGGCAGGAAAAGGACTAATCTACGGATCGGCCCAAAAAACCGCAATTGGGGGGGAGGGGGGTGCCCCCTACCCCCCCTCACTCTTTTTTTCCAGAAAGGGGTCACCCCCTCCCCACACAAGACCCGGACCGGCTCCTCTTTTCTTTACCCGGATAATGGCACAACCGAACCTTCACGACGGAGGTTCCATGCGAACAACCCTTCGTTTCCCATGCAAAAACCGCACACATCCCACATATAGGCGGTGGGGGGGTGGGGATCACCCCCCTCCCCTTCTTTCTTTCAAAAGGGGGGGCACCCTACCCCCCATGTGTCCGGGCAGGTGGGGGGTACCCCCTCACAATACTGCAAAAAAGATGCGTTAAAAACTGTGAGTTTGAAAGTATCTTTATCCCCGAAAATTCACGCTCTCTTTTTCTTCCCTTTCCCCTTCTTCACCGGGCTCTCAAACAACTCCCGGACCATCTTAATCGCACACAGATCCCCGCACATCGAGCAGGTGTCCGTATCCCCGTCCCGGACATGGATCGCCTTTGCATGATCGCCATAGAGCGCGAGTTTGAACTGGGCATCCCAGTCGAGATCGTGCCGGGCCTGGGCCATCTTTACCTCGCGCTCCATTTTGTAGCCCTCCGGCCGGCGCACCATGTCCCCCACGTGCGCCGCGATCTTTGCCACTCGGGTCCCCTCGATGATATCGTCCACGTCCGGGAGGGCGAGGTGCTCGCTCGGCGAGACCATGCAGAGGAAATCCGCCCCGTTCCGGCAGGCCTCCGCCCCACCGATGGCCGCGACCACGTGGTCGTAGCCGGGTGCAATGTCGGTCACGAGCGGCCCGAGCAGGTAGAGCGGGGCATGAGTCGGTGATCTCCTTTATCATCCGGACATTGTAGCCCACCTGGTCGAAAGGGCATGTGCCCCGGGCCTTCGATCATCCGCTGGACGCCGGCGGCCTGTGCCCGGCGGGCAAGCGTCCCGAGCGTCACGTACTCCGACCGACTTTCGCGAGTTTCTCTGCATCCTGCTGGCAGCCGGGCCGCATCCCGTCCCCGAGGCTGATAGTGACATCGTATTCCGCGAGGATTCTCCAAGAGGTAGTCGAACTCCGCATAGAGCGGGTTCTCCTCGTCGCGGAGCATCATCATCGCGCAGTGGAACGTCCCGCCCCGGCTCACGACCCCCATCTTCCGCGGGTCGAGCCGCAGCGCATCGAGCACCTGCCGGTTCACCCCGCAGTGGAGCGTTAAGAAATCCACGCCCTGTTTGCAGTGCTCGCGGATAACCTTAAAGAGCAGGTCGGCATCCACGTCCGCAGCGTTTCCCGCCCGGCGCACCGCCTCGTACACCGGCACGGTCCCGACCGTGGTGTCGAGCGCGAGCATCTTCTTCCGTACCGCAATAAGGTTCCCGCCGGTCGAGAGATCCATGATCGCGTCGGCGCCGCTTTCGAGCGCTGCCTTTGCCTTCTTTGCTTCGAGCGCATAATCGCAGCGGGTGCCGGACGTCCCGACGTTCACGTTCACCTTGACGGTGCACCCCTCGCCAATCGCACAGGGGCGGTGCTTTCGTTTCGGGTTGTGCGGGATAACGATACGTCCGGCAGCGAACGGCACGGGCCATGGCCGCGGGATCCATGCCCTCTGCCCGGGCAGCGGCCTTCACGGTACCGGGGACAGACCGCGAGCAGCTGCGGATGAGCAAATCCATAAAAAACATCTGTCGGGATGCCTTATTAGTGTGCATGCAGGTCAGGTGGATCCCCGAACAGGGCATCCTTGCGAATTCCTATATCTACGGGTCGGTCCTCGTAGATGCCGGCCTTTACCCGATGGCCATCCAGTCCGTACAAAGATGAGATCGATACGATCGTCCTTACCCACTGCCACTTCGACCACACCGGGCACGCAAAGGAGATCGCCCGCATGTGCGGGGCAAAGATCGCGATCCACCGCGACGATGCGGGGGGGACTCATCGATGACGGCAAAAGCCTCTCGATGCAGTTTGGTTCCCGCTCCCCCGGGATCGTGCCGGACATCGTGCTCTCGGACGGCGACACGATCGGCGGCCTCACGGTTATTCATACCCCGGGCCATACCCCGGGGAGCATCTGCCTCTGGTCGGAAAAGGACAGGGTGCTCATCAGCGGCGATACCGGTTTTCACCGATGGCGCATTCGGGCGGTACGATTTCCCGGGCGGCAGCCAGGCAGGCGCTCGAAGCGTCTCTCGACCGGCTCGTGACGCTCGATGTCGAGGGCTTGTACCCCGGCCACGGAAAACCCGTGACTGCGGGGGAAAACGCCACATTGCGGCCGCCCATAAGCTCATGAAGGGCGGTTATGGATAAGGGCATCTACTTGCCTTGTCCTCAAGAACTTCGCCTGCACCACAAAGGTCGGAGCCCTCGGGAACATCGCATTTTCTGCCGGGTGGCACTGCTACATCGGCTCGGCTCTCGGGCCCGGCGGTCTGTCCCGGCTCGAACGCCACCTGAAGCTTGCGGCAAACAAGGACAAGAAACCGAAGTGGCACATCGATTACCTGCTCACCAGCACGCAGTTCGCGGTCGCGTACGCGGTCTCTGCGCCGACAACCGATCCGCTCGAATGCCGGCTTGCAGAAACCCTTGCCCGGGGCGGGGCCGGCGTCCCCCGGTTCGGGTGCAGCGACTGCACCTGTCCCTCGCATCTCCTGTACCGGGCGAGGGAGCCACAAAAAGAGATTATCGCGGCATTTACCCGGCTCGGGCTCGATCCCCGGATCCAAACTATCATTAGACCCTAAAGACAGGGTAAGAGTATGAAAGTCCTCGGGATATCGGGCAGTATGCGAAAGGACGGGAACACCGCACACCTGGTTAAAGAGATCCTCAAGCCAAGCGAGGAGGCGGGGATCGAGACGGAATTTGTCAGCCTCGCCGGCAAAAAGATCCTCCCCTGTCTTGGCTGCGGGAAGTGCAAGGAGAAAAAGTGGTGCGTGATCGAGGGCGACGACTGGGGAGCGATAGCGCAGAAGATGATCGACTGCGAGGTGCTCGTGATCGGTTCGCCTGTGTACTACTACGATGTCTGCGGCCAGCTCAAGAACTTCATCGACCGGACCTACTCGCTCTACCACGACCGCAAGCTTGCCGGCCGGAGAGGGATCGCAGTCGCGGTGAATGCCTCGGCCGGCGCGGACCGGGCGGTAAAAACCATCGAGGGATTCCTCAACTCGCACGAGTTTGCATCGCTCGGTGCAGTGACCGGGAAGGGCTTTGAAGAGGGCGAGGTCATGGACGACGACAATGCCATGGCGCACGCAAATGTGGTCGGGGGCAAGATCGTCCGGCTGCTGCGGCCCCACCACGATTAAAAAAAATTCTCTTTTTATTCCACGATCCGGTAGAGCGTTGTCCTGCGCCGGAGCGGGCGGCCGGATATCGTCTGCCACCCGCTGCATCTCAACCGGGTCGAGGTAATCCGTATTCTGCGCCCCGGCGCCCTTGGAGATGCTCTCCTCGAACATCGTGCCTCCGAGATCGTTTGCCCCGGCAAGGAGGCCGAGCTGCGCCATCTTGATCCCCTCTTTGACCCACGAGACCTGGATGTTTACAAAGTTATCGAGGAAGAGCCGGGCCACCGCAACCATCAGGCCGTCCTCCCTTCCCTGTTGCCCCGGCGCGGGCAAGGCCGGCCTTGTAGATCGGCGTAGTTCATATGGACAAACGAGAGCGGGACAAACTCCGGTAAAGCCCGTGCGTCTCAGTCCTGGATCTCGCGGAGGATCGCGAAGGTGCCGGGCCCGGTCCGCATCGCTCTCGCAGTGGCCATACATGATCGTCGCCGTGGTCGGGATGCCAAGGGCATGGGCCTCCTTTGATGATCCGGATCCACTCCGCGGTCGGGATCTTCTGCGGGCAGATCTTCTCCCGGACGGGATCGACGAGGATCTCAGCCGCCGTCCCGCACATCGAGGCAAGGCCGGCCGCTTTCATCGCCACGAGCACGTCCTTTGTCGTCATGCCGCTCTTTTTTGCCGCGTATGCAACCTCCATCGGGTTGCTCGCATGGAGGTGGACACCCGGCGCAGACTCGCCGAATCCAGCGGATACACATCGATGTAGCTCTGGGCGGTAAAGGCCGGGTGGAGGCCGCTCACCGTGCAGATCTCGGTGACGTTGCGGGCTTTTGCGAGCGCAGCCTTCTCCCGTATGGTCGCTTCGTCAGTGGAAGTAGACACCCTCGTCGCCCGGTTTCTTGCAGAACCCGCAGAACCCGCACGGAGTTGACGCAGAGGTTGGTCACGTTGATGTTCTGGTTGCGGACGTAGGTGACCTGCATCCCCGGCCACGTTCTCCCGTTTCTCATCGGCGGCCTCCACAACTTTCCAGAGGTCGCGGCCGCGTAGGGTAAAAAGCATCCGGGCGTCTTCTTCGCTGATCCGGTGCCCTGCCGCGGCATCGGAAAGCAGTGCTGCAAGGTTTCTAGTCCATAAGGCTCCCTCAACTTTTTTTGTGTGTGTCACACTGTGTCATACATAACGTAAACCTGTCGGATCGGGGCAGTTCCCCGTCACAATTATTATACCGGGACACTAAACTGCATCGTAAGAGGGTTTTATGCAAAGGGTCTCTGTTCCACTCTCAAAGAAGGTTGCCGAAGGCTACATCATCCCGCTCGGCCCCGCCAACCTTGTCGCGGTCATCACGGATACCGGCCTTGTCGGGTGCGGGGCATTCGATGTCGCAGCACTCGATTCAGTTCAGTTACCCGGCAGCAAAGGTCCGCCCGGCCCACGGGCCGTCGATCGTAAACACCGAAGATATCATGACCGGTATCGTAAAAGAGACCAACCGGACCGCCATGAGCCGGGGGATCAAGAACGGCATGACCGGGCGCCAGGCGCTGGAACTGCTCTGACGAGATCCGACGATATTCCCCTGCCCCGGCAGCGGGACTTCTTTTTTGTACAGCAACTCTTTATCCCGACCCGCTCCAATCCCGGGTATCGACAGGAGCACGATCGGGATGACGGGAAAAAGCGCGATTGCAAAAGCGGCCGGGTTTGCGACGGAACCGGTCGCCATTGTCTGGACGGACACAAAGCCGGAGGGCGCCCTTGAGTTCAAACCGGGTGTCTGGGGCTGTGTGATGTGGATGTACGCCCGGGTGGCAAAGGACCAGAAGACGGCGGTTTTTACCCGGGAGACGATCGGCTGCATCGGGGCGGCGCTGGGGCTCGGGTTTGGCCGGCCCTTCGAGCGGCACGCTGCAAAAACCGAAGAGGGCTTCTGTAGTTTCCTCTCGAACGGGATCGAGGGGGCAGAGGACAAAGCGGCATACACAGCCATTGCAGAGAGCGGACGGGATGAACGGAACCGGAAAGTCCTCGCGGATGGTGAACGGCTCATGAAAGATCCGTCGGTTGTCAAAACGTTCCTCAAAGCACTGCCCGAATACGATATCAGAGAGCAGTACATCGTGATGAAACCCCTTTCGCAGGTCCGCGACGACGAGGTGGTAAAGAGCGTGATCTTCCTCGCCGATGCCGATCAGATCTCCGCTCTGTCGATCCTCGCAAACTACGAGACCGGGACGATCAAGGAACGGGTCACGATCGCGGCCGGGGCCTCCGGGTGCCAGGCCATCGGTGCCTGCACCTACGCGGAAGGGGAAGGATCACGCCCCCGGGCGGTGATCGGCCTGACCGACATTACCGCACGGAGAAACGTGCGAAAGATGCTCGGGAAAGACAAGCTCACCTTCTCGGTCCCGTACAGCATGTTCCTGGAGATGGAAAAGAACGTGCCCGGCAGTTTCCTCGAATCCGATGACTGGAAGGAACTTATTGAGCCTTGAAAGCAAAACTATATGCAAATAATACCCTTAAGAACGTTTTTCTTATCTGATAGCTCAACAGAGCAAAAAAATGCAGAATTATTCCAGATCTTTTAAATTGTAAACTTTTACAATCGTTTCAAATGGGTATTTATAAGATTCTACCTTAATATTCTGCTGAATCGAAGAAATCACATCATCATTTTCTTTATCAAGGACCACAACGGCAAAAATAAAAATTAACTGCCGTCTCGTACTATCATTTAAAGTCATAAAAAAAGAGGCCATCTGTCGAAATACGAGAGAGATAACCTGAGGTCTTAAGATTCCAAATCGGGCCAATTTTATTTCAACAACATATATTCTTTGATTTGCTAATGCAACAGCATCAAAATAAATATCTCTGTCATTAAATGGAGAGACGTTTCTTTGAGTGAAATTAATTTGAAATTCTTTGCTTAATTGATTAAGCACCAATTCTTCAGACAATAATGAAATCGCCCGAACATCATTTTTCTCTAATCCCAAAGAGGTAGTGGGGTGAGGGGGTGGGGTTGTGACTCCGGGCGGGTTTGCTTGTTCAACATTATTTTCAATTTTTTGTTCTTCTTTGACTTCTTCATCCAATATCTCTAACTTTCCCTTCGAGGGGGTTCGGAACAATCGAATAAAAGAGGCATCTTCTCGGAAATCTGAAGGGGCATATAATATTTCTCTTCTAAAAAAAAGGACTAAAAAGAATAGGCTTACAAGAGCACTTGGAAAAAGCATTAAAAACCAGATATATGTACTTTGTATGTTTTCATTCAATAGAGGGAGTACAATAGTTCCACTTACCTCCGCTAAACCAGCAAATATTGCAATAATGGTTAAAGGATTGGTAACATGGCCTATTTTTTCTATCATTAGTGATTATGAATTAAATTTACTAATTTCATTATTTAAATATTGGTGTAGGGATCCTCTATATTCATTATATACACAAAAAAACTTCAAAAAGAAGGATAACCGTCAAAAATCCTTTAGATTACACCAGCTCGTACAGCGTTGTCCGCTGCCGGAGGGTCCGGCCGAGGTCCTTTGTCAGCCGTTCCATCGTCTCCGGGGGAAGGTAGCTTGCGTCGCCCGCTCCCGCATCGACCGAGACCTCATCGGTAAACATCGTGCCCGCAAGGTCGTCGCCGCCGCAGAGGAGTGCGAGCTGCGTCATCTTGAGGCCGAGCTTGCCCCACGAGACCTGCACGTGGTCGAAGTTGTCGAGATACAGGCGCAAGACCGCGATCATCAGGAGATCTTCCCTGCCCGTTGCCCCGGGCCGTCCGATGCCCTTGGTGAAGAGTGAGGTATTGTTGTGGATATATGACATCGGGACGAACTCGGTAAACCCATGCGTCTCGTCCTGGATCTGCCGTACGATCTCCATGTGATCCACCTGGTCCCGGGCAGACTCGTACGAACCGTACATGATCGTCGCCGAAGTCCGGATGCCCATCTTGTGCGCTTCACGGATGATCCGGGCCCATTCGGCACCGGTGACTTTCCTCGGGCAGATAACGTCCCGCACCGGCTGGATCAGGAATCTCCGCCGCCGTCCCCTGGAGCGAACCGAGGACCGGCTTTCCTGAAAGGCCTGCAAGCACATCGGCGGTCGTGCACCGGCTCCTCTTTGCCGCGTGGGCAACCTCGTCCGGGCTGAAAGCGTGGACGTGGATATCCGGGGCGATCTCGTGCACCGCGGAGATCAGGTCGAAGGTAACTGTCGAGATTGAACGCCGGGTTCACGCCCGAGAGGAAACAGATCTCGGTGACGTTGCGCTCCTGTGCGAGCCGGACCCCTTTCTGGATCGTTGCCCGGTCCAGGCAGTAGGCCCCGGGGTCGGTCGCCTTTTTGCCAAACCCGCAGAACCCGCAGAGGTTCTTGCAGATGTTGGTCACGTGCAGGTTCTGGTTCCTGACATAGGTGACGGTATTTCCGACTTTCTTCTCGCGCATCTCGTCTGCTGCGGCCGTGACAAGAAAAACGTCCCGGCCGGTCGTCTTCATTAAAAATTCGCCCTCGTCCGGGGTGAGCCGGTGGCCGGCCTTCACATCGGAAAGGAGCGTTGCAAGATTGTAGGTCATGGTGACTGCACCGTCGCTTATTGCTTATTTTTTCTTCTTTGCCTTCCGCGATTTCTTATTGGCTTCCTCTTCTTTCTTTCCCGCGTACCATTCCCAGCCGAGCATCGCAATGATCAGAACGATCGCGACCTCCCAGATGTGGAGCGGGAGCAGGCCGACGTACGGGACGGTAAAGAGGGCTTTCCCTACGACCCATTCCTTTTTCACCGGCTCGATCGTGCCCGACATCGCCGACCGAGAGATACCCCTCGTCGCTTACCGCGTTATTGTCGCCCTTGGTGATGTAACCCCCGTGGGTCGTCGCGTTCCCGTAGACAATGTAGCCGGAACCATTGACCACGAACTGCCCGGGCAGGAAATACCCCTCGCCGGTTGGTGACGTAAAGCCCATACCCTGTGCGCTGGCAGAGAGGTTCTGTGGCAGCGTGGCGTTCTCCGGATAGAGGATGTGGTACCCGTACGTGGTCGAAGCGCTTGTCTGGAGCGGGATGTATCCCGACGGTGTTACCGAGCCCCGGTACGGGTTGAGGTAGGTCGGCTCGGGCTCGCCTGCCTCTGTCCAGGTCATGGCCCGGTGGATGATCGGGTGCTGTTTTGCAAACGGCAAAAGCCCAATCTGCGTCCAGAAATCGGTCTCGCCGTTCGGCCGGTAGATGACCACGTCGCCGTAATCGCCGAACTTCTGGTAACCGGTGGCAGTGGGCGTCGTCCCAGGTCTGTAATGGCCCGAACCGGTCGGCCTGCACGACCACGACGAGATCGCCGATATTCATGTGGGGCTCCATGCTCCCCGACTCGACCGTCACCACAGCGGGCCATGTCCCGCAGATCAAAAAGAGGGCAAGGGCGACGGCCACCACGACCCCGACCACCCAGAGGATGTCCCGGGCAAGGGAGACAGCCCAGTGCTCGCTTGTCCTGAATGTATGGATCAACGTGCGGATGTCCCGCTTGGGTTCCTGTTCTGCCATTCCTTAAGGCTCCGGTATTGGCTTTGAGAGTTAATATAGCGTACCGCTTTTTAAGGGAATACGACCCGAACGAGGTAATATGCACCGAAGATGACGAGGAAACACCCGCAGGCCGCCATGATCCAGCGGTAGGTCCGGTCGGAGAGGATCGTCCTGCCTTTTGCGATCCCCGCCGAGACCACCGTGTACCATCCGAGGATCCGCGCACCAGTGGCCGGCCATGAAGACGCAGGCAAGGAGGAGACCCCCGGCAAGGCCGGCGATCACCATCGCGCTCCCGACCGAGAGCCACCAGATCCAGAAGTAGGGGTTGGCGACGCTGGTCACGAACCCGGCAAGGTACGGGTTTGCCGCGCCGGTGGCGTTGCCGCCGGCAAGACCCGCGAGCGTTACGGTCCGGCTGCCGGCAATGGTGAGAATCCCGAAAACGATGAGCGCAAGGCCGCCGACAATCCCGATCGCAGTCGTAGTACTGCAGGGCCACCGTGGCAAGCCCGGCAACGATCACCAGAAGGATGACCAGTTCGGTGAGCATGTGCCCGAGCGTTATCTTCGGGCCCTGCCGTCCAGCCGCCGGCTACCGATGCGTTGATGGTGGCGACAAGTGTCGGCCCCGGGGCAAGGGCACCGGTCAGGCCGATGGCAAAGGCGAGAAGAAAAAACTGGAGCGTATCGAACATGGTTACCCGATCTGCCTTCCTTTGACCTGACAGGATTTGCCGGACGACATGATGAAGGCACCCCCATGCCGGATCGGAGGCTCTTATTTCCTGTTGCTGCCATATACTCATGCATGATCGATACGGCATGCGATCGCGTCCCGGTTCCTCGATACCGGGCTCCAGGTCCATCCCGATGTGGTGCGCTACATCCAGGAGCAGGACAACCCGGAGCTGATCGACCGTATCATCGCCGGTGTCCCGAAGGACACGATCGTGGTCTCGGCAAAGCACATCCCCGGGATGAACATGACCCGGGACGGGATGCGCTTTCTCTCCGATCCCACGGTCGAAATCGTCTCTGGCGCCCCGGGGACCTCCGGGAGCATCAACGGCACGTCCGATTACCTGAATTACTTCCGGGACCGGTTCACCCGTCTGGGCACGATGATCCGGAACCGGTGCACTACGATGCCGATCGAAGGCCTGACCCGGACCAACCGCTACCGCCAGGAGGAGTGCTCGGTGATCGGGATGGTCTCCGAAGGTCAAGACCACGACAAACGGTCACCGGATCGCGGAGATCGAGGACACGACCGCAAACCTCTCGGTGCTCTTCAGGAAAGACCGCCCGGTCTTTGCCGATGCCGAACGCCTGATCATGGACGAAGTGATCGGCGTCAAGGGCAAGCTCTCGCAGGACGGGCGGCTCTTCTTTGCCGAACAGATGTTCCGGCCCGACATCCGCATCGACAACAAGCCCTACAAGAGCGAGACGCCGGGAAAAGCGGTTCTCATCTCGGACGTGCACGTGGGAAGCGACACGTTTCTCGAAGATGCCTGGAACCGGTTCGTGGACTGGATCCCGGACTCGGGCGCATCCTACCTCTTAATCGCCGGCGACCTCGTGGACGGGATCGGGGTTTACCCGAACCAGGACCAGGAGCTCACGATAAAAAACATCTACGAGCAGTACGACGCCTTCGGGGATCTGCTTTCCGGCATCCCCAAAAGCATCAAGATCATCGTCGCACCGGGTAACCACGACGTGGTCCGGGGCGCCGAACCCCAGCCGGTGATCCCCGAGCAGTTCACGAAAAAGTTCCCCGAGAACTGTATGCTCGTCGAGAACCCGGCGCTCGTGAACCTCCAGGGCGTAGCGGGTGCTGATGTACCACGGCCGCTCCATCGACTGACATGATCGGCCTTATCCCGGGCGCGTCCTACGAGCATGGGGGAAAGATGATGGAAGAGATGCTCCAGCGCCGCCATCTCGCCCCGGCCTACGGAAGGCGCACGCCGATTGCAGCGGGAAAGACCGACCGCCTCATCATCGACCCGCTCCCGGAGATCCTCCACACCGGCCACATCCATATCCGGGGGCTCACCCAGTACCGCGGCGTGCTCGGGGTAAATGCCGGTACCTGGCAGTCCCAGACCGCGTTCCAGAAGCAGATGAACGTGAACCCGACCCCGGCGCAGGCCGTAATGGTCGATCTCCAGACGCTCCTGCCCGAGACCTATACCTTTTTGTAAACGCCGGCAGGGCCGATCGTTTCGGGACCGCACACTTAATTCGCACCCAGGACCGGCCGGTTGTCCGCCAGGCCTCTTCCGGTACCACCATCTCGAACCGTGCGCCCGTGCCCGGCTTCCCGGTCTCTTTGATGGAGATCCCCGTGATATCGAGTATCTCCCGCGAGATGGCCAGGCCAAAGCCGGTATTTTTGCCAAAACCTCTCTCGAAAATCAGTTCCTTCTCGCCCGGCACCACACCGTCGCCGTCGTCTTCGCAGACAATGACCCGGCTCGTGCCGCGGGTTGTACAGGAGAACCGGATGACCCGGATCCGTCCCCCGTGGCGCATGGCGTTGTCGATCAGGTTGAAAAAGACCCTGACTATCAGCGGATCGGCAAAGACCTCGACTTCGGCGGGAAGATCGTTTTCAAACGCGATGTTGCCGAACGTTACGCCCGCTGCTGCGCTCGTGACAAGGCCGGGCAGGTTCTGCCAGACTGCGGAACCGACCCCGATCTTCTCGTATTCCCCGGTGAACCGGATCATGGACGTGATCTGGCCGCTTGCTTCCTCGATCCGGGAGAAATAGTCCCGGCAGTCCTGCGAGGTGTTTTTTACCTGGAGCAGTTCGATGTAACTGTCGAGCACCACGAGCTGGTTGTTGATATCGTGGCGGGTGATACTGGAAAGCAGGTTGAGTTTCTTGTTTCCCTGGAGAATCGTCCGTTCCATCTGTTTTCGTGAAGGTGATGTCCTTGACGGAGATGACAATGGCGGGTTCGTTCTGGTAAATTACCCGTTTTCCCACGACCTCGATCCAGATCGGCCGGACCGGTGGCGGTGACTGCCTGGTATTCGGTCGGGAACCCATCGATCCCTCCGGCAACCCTTTTTAGATCTGCCTGTGCCTGCTCGCGGGAGAACGGTGTAAGGACGTCCATGATATTTTTCGAGCCGGGTTCGTACGCTCCCCGGGTGATCTCAAAGATGTGCGCGTTTGCCTGGTTGCTGTAGAGAATACGGCCATCCAGGGCGGCGATCATGATGCCGTCGAGCGTGTTCTCGACTACCATCCGGAACTTCTCCTCGCTTGCCCGGAGTTCGGCCTCCACGGCGCGGTTCTTCTTCCGCTCGGCAAGCAGCCGTGCGCTCTGGGTGTAATACGAGTTCAAGGGGAAGTAGGCGATGGCGACGGCAAGGCCGCTCGTAAAGAGGCTGGTAATGAGATTCGAACGCCAGTCGGGGGGATACGGGTAGAGGAACTGGGCGGAGAACTCAAAGAGCAGCATTGCGGCAAACGTGACCATGAAGATCAAAAAGAGCCTCTGGTCGAAAGGTGTCTGCCCGGCCTCCGCGTCCATGGTAGGGAATTACCGAACAGTTGCCGATAAAGACTTCGGTAATGGAAAAGCCGGACAGAAAATATGGCGCGATACATAGGAGAATATAGCAAAACGGGAATTACTGCGGGCCAAAACAATAAAAAATCCGGCAAAAGTGCGGGGATCCTGGGGTCCCCCATCGCACACCTCTGCAGCCGGGAGGATCGATCAGCCCAGGAATTTCCGGATCGCTGCTGCCTGCAGGATCAGGGGCTGGAGATCGCTTGTCCGGTTGTCGGAAAGCGAGGACAGGATGGCACCGGTGATCTCCTTATGCCCGTCGTGGACATCGCTCCCGCAGATCCGTTCTGCGGCTTCGCGGACGGCTGGCGGGAGGTACGGGGAGTCGGGGTTCATGTACCGGACCGCATCGAGGAGATCGCGGTCGAAGTTCACGTACACCTGACGCACAAAGGAGAGGTCGTCCGGGTCCAGTGCGGCAAGCCCGAGAAGCTCCGGGGGAACGCCGATCGAGTACATGGCAGCGGTAAACGTAATGGCCCGGGGGAGCGTGATGCCCCCGGTGCTCCGGGTATAGCCAAAGAGACCTATGTGGAGCTTGCGCTTGCGCCGGCCCGGGATGAAGGCGGCGACCCGGTTGACGATATCGGAGAGCTCGTGGAGCTCGGCGATGTAGGCTTTTGTGTACTTCCCGATGATCGCCCGGCACCGTTTCTCGTCCACGGGCACGGGGGCGCCGACCTCCCGTTCTTCGAGCTGCCTGACCGCGGACTGTACCGCGTCGAGCGGGTAATCGTACTTGAACGCGGACTGGATGGTGAACGTATGGGCCGAGGGGTACTCGGCGCTTACGCGATCCACGGTGTCCGGCCGCAGGTTGCCCCGGAACGGTGCGGAGCCGACACCGATGATCGGATAGAGCGGCGTTTTTGTCCGCTCCGATGCGGCATCGAGGTTAAAGAGCGCGATCTTGTTGAGCAGGACGGCGCTGACAAGGCCGTAGTTCATTGCCGGGTCCGAGCGGGCTAAAAAGACCCGCTGGTACGGGAGCTGCTTGTCGAGCAGGTACCGCTTCACGGTCGTGTGGGCGGCAAGCATGCTCGCCTCGTCCTCGAAAAGCGGGATCACGTTGATGTGCCGGGGGGCAAACGTACCGATCCAGTCGGCGATGGTGGTGTCCCGTCCGCCGAGCCGCTTGTACTGTTTGCCGATGACAAAGTCCGCGTAATACTGGTAGATGTTGTCGATGGCCGTGTGGGAGTCGGTCATCGGCAGGATCACTTCGAAGATCGGGGCGGTGTCTTTTCCGTAGAAGTGTTTTGCGCTGTCAAACGAGCGGGGGATGCTTTCGAGGGTTTCGAGCAGGATCTTTGCCTCGGCTTTTTCCACCTGCGGATTGGGGACGCGAAGAGTGAGAAAGATGTCACGCCCCAGCCGGTGGTCGGAAAAGAAGGTGGAATACGCGGAAAGGAGTTTTTTTACCACGAAGTTGTCCACTTCCTTTCCCTCGCAGTCCCACATCTGTTCTTTGCAGTGGAGGTGCGAGTAGACATAGTACGCTTCGCGGACTTCGTCTTCGCCGCCGAATTCGGAGGATTCGGCAAAGAAGGGCACGTGGACATTGTCCGGGTGCTGGGTGCTCATGCATTTCGGGATTTGCAGTAGTTCTGGTTCTTCCATGGGATTGTACACCGGCTCCGGGGTGGCGCCCGGGCGATTGTTCGCTTGGAATGTTATCGTCAACCATATTTATTTTTGAGGTTGACGAATGCGGACGATCGATCCGGTGCATAGGGATAACCGCAAGGGCATTTTTCCCTTACCGCGAGCGTTATTTCCTCATGGAGCCAATGACGAGTCATGGAACAGATCGTCTGGGGTATCGGTACGACGACCCTGTACGGGCTTCTCATCGTGTTTGTCGCGGTTCTCGCGTATCTGATCTGGAAACGACGGGCCGAAGGGTGAAAATGATATTCCGGCCGCTGCCGCCACCAAAGACAGCCCAATCCAACACCTCCCTTTAACATGTCCGGGGAAAGAGTAATGGTTTAGTATGCGATACACGATGGACATACCGGATGTTCAGAAGAGATGCCGGAACGGCAGGAGATACTGATCAGGGTTATGGAAATTTCAGAAACGGGTAAATCGGACGACCGGGTTGCGGCACTGGAGAAGAAGACCGAGGAGATGGAAGCGCTCTTAAAGGGGCTGATGGCGGAGATGCTCGACTTCAAGGCACTCGCAAAGAACCTTGCCCGGCAGAGCGCGGAACAGCACCGTCAGGTAACGGTACGGGGACCGGTTGTACAGGAAACGGTATCCCAGCCGGAGAGCACGGATGCACCTGCGGCCGAGGCCGCACCTCAGGAAAACCGCACGGTGATCCATGTAAAGAGCGCCCCAAAACCGGAAGCAGCGCCGGCAGAGCCCGACATGGTCCGGATCATGCAGCCCGACGGCACCATGAAAATGGAAGTCCGGCGCGGCGACAAGGGACTGCGCCGCTGACCGGGCCGGATCCGGTTCCAGCCGTATTCGCGTGGTCTAGCCCCGGCCCTGTATCTTTTTATTTGGTCTCGTAATGATACCCCCGACCTGATACCCGAAAATCCCGGTTCTTTTTTTTATTTCAGGATTCCCGGAATTATCCTGATGTTTGTGCCAGGCGACTGCGGGAGCGAGAGCCGATTTTAAAAACGTGGTGGGGGGGTGGGGATCACCCCCCCACCCATGTGTCCGGGCAACAGGGGGGTACCCACCCTGGCATGGTATTGGACGGGCGGGGGTACCCTCCCCCATCAGGCCGGATATTGGAGAGGATTCCAGACTGGTCCGGATACTGTTGCCAGTGTCGTGAGCTCTGACGGCTCAGCAGAACCATCCGCATAAAGCTATAAATAGAACCTTAGTTAAGATATATCTCAGGATATATCGCGAATATCTGAACCTATGGAGAAAAACCATGACAGACAACAATCCTGAAAAGGACGAACGTTCCGGCCGCAGGGGCCGGCCCCATGGCCGGTCCGGCTTTGCCGGGCACGACAGGTGCGGTTTCGGGCCGCACGAATGGCCCGACCGCAGATTCGGCGGCAGGGGGCCCGGGGGTTTTGGAGCATGCCAGGACCCGTTTGGCTTTGGCAGAGGGCGAGAACGCCTCTTTGATGCCGGCGATTTCAGGCTGGTAGTCCTTAAAATGCTCACCGAACAGTCGAGTTATGGATACCAGCTCATCAAGACCATGGAACAACGCCTTGCCGGAGGGTATACGCCAAGTGCCGGCGTGGTGTATCCCACCCTGACGATGCTCGAAGAAGAAGGGCTTACCACCGTATCGATGGAAAGCGGCAAGAAGATCTACTCAGTAACCCCGGAAGGGCAGCAGTTCCTTGAGAAAAATGAAGGCCGGGTAAAGGAACTTTTCGATCGCCTCGAAGAGGCAGGACGGGGGTTCCAGCGGGGGCGATCCCCTGAAATCATGAAAGCTTTCGGGAACCTGACCCGGGTCGTGGTAACACGGGCACGAAGAGAGGACGTAAGTGACGAAGAGATCCAGAAGATTACTGACGTGATCAATAACGCTGCACGGGAGATCGGGGAGATCTGAACCCGACCGCGAGCAGGCACGGTGGCAGGACAGCGGGTATTTTTGGGGAGAAAGGGTATGCAGGATCTCCCAAAAGATTTCCGTGAGGGATTTTACGAAAATGCACGAGGTTCACGCACCGTGGGACATCGGCAGAGCGCCCGAAAAAACATCCCGACTGCGAACCGAAGATGATCTTTTGAGATCGTCCGCATGATGGCGTGGGGGATCGGGAAGATCTTCTTTTTTTTATCGCAGTAAACGGATTACAGAAGAGATCTTCCAACCGGCTCCTGCGACTGATGTACAGAGTCCCACAAAAAAGCGGACCCCCTCCCCACCCCTTTCACACAAGAGGCCACCCCCCTTCACGATCAAAGGAGGGGTGGGGGTCCGTTTACGAAAAATAAAACCAGGAAGAGGGTAGGTAGGGTGGTAGATCTATATGGACCAATGAGGATGGCGGAAGAAGCTGAGATCTCATCAAAGTTCTAGATTGGTTAAATATACAGATATATTGAAAAAACAAATTTCGGATTATGATAAGACAATATTGGATCAGACATCTAAAATTCGAAATTATTTATGTGATTTTAGGACGATATTTGGTAAGGGGATACCATTTTCTCTAAAAATTTCTTTAATTGAAAGAACTTCTGTCTTTAGTTCAGAAATAATATTTTTACTTTTTTTACGATTTTTCAGGTAAATCTCAATATTCGGTTTTGTAAATACGATTTCTGTGATATTCATATGTCCCTCCCAAAACTCTATTGCTACAGTATCGGGAGCCCCGTTTTTTTTAAAAGTTCTTTTAATTTCATCATAGACTTCGATAGGACATTTAGATTTTGTAACTTCACATGCATCCATTAAACGGAATATTGCACAAATATATTGTGTTCGAATTTTACCTCTTTTCTTTGGGACATTCATTATTCCATTGCTTCGGGAATTGCTCTTTGAATGGCACCGTATAATATCACATAAATTGAGAAATAGTTCCTGATCCAAATTATTTAATAGAACACAAAGAGTCTCGTTTTTCTCTAATAACTGAATGGATTTTATATTGTGTCCTTTTCTAGCGCTGATGCATCCAATATCATGTAACCATGCTGCCAAATATAGTAAAAATTTTTCATCTCTTTTTAATGAAATGTCCCATCGATCTAAAAATTTGTTTGTTAATTCAATAATATTCAAGGTATGATCGATCCCATGTGAAGGATAGTTTTTAATTTGTCTCGGTATAAACCTTAAAAAAGATTCGGAAAAATTTGATGCAATAAACACAACATTTTTTTGTCGTTCAGTCAAACCAATATAACTTGGCTCTACGAAGGGTAACATAACAAAAGAGATTTATCGATTTTTCCAATACCGTTCATATAATTCTTTGATTACAGGTTTAGTTTCATTAGTTATAGAAAGTAGACGCGAGGCTCTTCCAGGTGTAGTTGGACCATACTCTCCTTTGATAATTCCCCAATCAAATAACATATCAATTGAATGTGAAATTGTATTTTTACTGAGTTCTCCATTCAATGATTCCACTAATTTTCCAAACCAAATCGGTTGTTTGTTTTGATTGAAGCGATATATCTCACAAGCTACTTTCAGTCCGCTTGATAGTGGATTTTTACCTTTTTCTGTCATGCCCCCGTCCCCAATTAGGATACTTCATTTAGCGATAGATTCTCTAGGTTAAATATCTTTTCTTTTAACCCAAACGGTTAAAATTTGTGTCCTTATCTCATTTGTTGAGAGTTTTATATAAATTTGTTCCTTTCATATCAAATATTGTCAGGTAATTCTAATATCTACAATGAAGGATAAATATAACGGCAATTTAGATGATTTGTGACACATGGATTGATGAAGAATATATCGATGAAAAATTAGCTTTTTTCGATAATTCTGATCCTGATCCTTCAAATACAAGAGATACAATTGAAAATGAACTTAAAGGATTAATCGAAAGAGAGTTTCCGATAACAAAACCCTATAATATCATTTTAACAGAAAGAAAAGGCCTCTTTCTTTTTCATCCATTGATAGGGGAACTAAAACATAATGGGGTTTCATCAATAAAGTTGTTTAAACTCGAGAATGATCACGAAATCAAAGGCCTGTTTATCCGCAATCAGATTATTTTTGAAGAAAAATCATATTGTGACACAGCAATCCTGACTGACGCAATAGGTCAGGGAAATGAGCTTGATGAATTGCTTGAGTTGTTTAATCCTGGTGCAATAAAGAAAGTTGTGGGATATATTGCGAAAAAAGAGGGATATGAAAAATTAAAGGAAAAATATCCCTTAATTGATTTTCAATTTTTAAGACCCGTGGAAAATTCTGAATATTTTAAAGAACATCGAAGATTACAAACCGTTTATCAGAGCAGAATGGAAAGATTGGATGAGGAACATCCACTTGGAAAATTTAAAATTGAGCCAACAATTCAAATCGATGAATTACGTCGTATGATAAGAGCATCAATCACTCCTTTTTATAGTGGGATTATTGATTTTGCTGAAGATAGCTTGGCAATAGCAACTTTACATAGCTTTACTGTAACCTTTTGGGAGGTCTCAAAAGCACTTAATGAAGAGTTTAAAATTGAATCATCACTTTTGGAATTGGATCGAGTGCAATTGAGATTTAAATATTGTCAAGAAACGTCTTGTTTAAGTATTATGGGATTAGGATTACCAGATTCTTGCACAGAGCATTTTAAATTTAATTTATACCGGGCTATATTTGGGAGGTGTAATCTTGCAATACCTTTCAAGCTTTGCAAAGAATTAACTCCCATAGGGAATACTACAACATTAAAACTAAAGAGTTTCATTAATAAACGAAAACCCCATCCATTTTGTGATATTTATTGTACATACTGTGTAGATCTTAATGTTTCGAAATATTTATCAAAATATTTTATTAGAGAATTTTCAAAAAAAATCAGCTCCTCTAATTTTAAATTAATCCCGATCGGGACATTTGAAAATTGTAAATAATCCCAACGAAACCTATTAAAACTTCATAGAACAGGAAAGAATAGAAAATCTTTTTTAAAAAAAAGAGAGATTTTTATTCCTTCTTCTCCGCCGGTTTCGCCTCAGCAGCCGGCGCCGGTTCCTTCTTCTTTGGCCCGGCCACCGTCACCTTGTAGATCCCGCCCTAGGCCATCGTGGACTCCGGGTACTGGAGATCCATGGCGAGACACTTCGTGAGGCAGACCTCGACGCAGGACGCACAGATAATGCAACGGAACCGGTCGACTCGCCCGGAAAAAGCGTCAATCCAACCCCATCAAATCCCGGATCAACGCTTGTATCGCCACCCGCTGCTGCCCGTCCAGCGTTCCGATCCGGTGCACGAACCGCTCCCGGTCGAGGGAAGTGAGCTGGAAAACAAGCGCAATGCTCTCCACATCGAGGCCGTTTTGCGAATCGGGGGAGATGAGGGTACGTGTGGGAGAACCGGGCAGTGGCAGGGTTGCTTGTCAGCGGTACCGCAATGACCAGGCCGTTTGCTCCCCCGACAATGATCGCCGGGCGTTCGCCCCGCTGCTCGTGCCCCTTCGCATCGGAGAGATCCACGAGCCAGATTTCCCCGTTCTTCATCGCAGGCTCATGCCTCGTGGTTCTTGAGCGAGGCCCGCTGCCAGATCCCGGTCTCCTCTTTCAAGGCGTTCGAGATCGTTCTTTGTCGGAGTAAAGAGGAACTGCTTTGCCTTCGATACCCCGAGCTGCGAATCTGCGCCTCGGAATAGAACGGCTTGAGTCCGTTTTACCTGCCGGACCTGCTTCGAGCGGAGTCGCTTCCCTGCCGTAGGGTATAGTATCCCGTACGTTGCCCCGACTTCGAGCGGAACCGGCTTGAGATCCGAAGATCCGGCCAAGGTCGTCCGCGGTTCTCCTTCTCCTCCGACGTCAGCCGCGAACCGGTGTCCATGGTCGCAAACTCGTTGGGGAACGCATACAGGTCCTGGGTCAGGTCCGGGGAGTAGGGGCCGCGAACATACAGGCTGCATGAATACCCGAGATCGACGCCTTTGAGTTCCAGCAGGCAGACCAGTTTCTGGGCAACGAGCCGGTCGTCAAACGACGAGATATCGAACCGGAAGCCCAGCTCCTTAAAGAATGCTATTACTTTCTGGTATTTTTCCATCGTCATGCTCCGCAGCGGAGGAACCGGCACAGCCAGGCCCTCGTCCGCTTCCATTCATCCTGTCCTTCGGGCGTGATCGTATAGAGTTCGAGTTCTTTTCCCTCGGATGTGATCTTCCCTGAAGTAAGATAGCCCATTTCCTTTAAGACGTTGAGGTTCGCAAACAGCACGCCGTCGTTGATGGCAAGCGCCGCTTTGAGCTCGCGGTAGGTTGCCCCGTCCTGCCCGAGAGCGTCAAGGCTTGCGAGCAGTTTAAAGCGGACGAGCGAGAAGACCTTCGCGTTGAGCCCTTCGGACTCGTTAAAGATGGAGAGGATATCGTTCTGCATACAGGGGTCCTCCCGTTTCTGGTGTATGACAATCAACGGCCCGGGATATTTACTTTGTTATTTACTTAAATTTAAAGTAAATGAAAGAGGGTGTCGGGGCAGCACAGGGAAGGGTTTGCAGAGTAAAAGGAAGTTTTCCGATCCGGATCTCAGGTTTTCCTATAAAGAGGGTGAAACAGCCAGTCCCCCTCTGAAAAAAATGTCCTTTAGGAACCGGCAGGATTGGCAACGCGTCCTGCAAAGAGGATTGTGCCTGTATTGTTATCCCGTATCACGAAGAGGGAACGGGTGATCGGCACGGAAAACCGGGATTGACGTTTTTAAGGCCGGGTCTCTCGCAGATTCGATCATTACCACGGCCGTTGCTGCCGCCGCCTCCGTACCTCCTTCGTTAACTTCGATGCGGGCCTTGTGGACGACATCGCTGATGTACAGGTCTTTTTTCCCGTCCATCTCCGAAAAGTCCGCATTACCGGAGAATGCCGTCGGCATCCCCATGGCAGAGAGCGTGTCGGGCAGGGGAGTACTGCGTCTCGAACTTGAACCTGGGGATATACACCTTCACCTGCCGGGAAGTTGCGGACTGTTCCAGCGCCGAGAAGTTGGCAGGATCGAGGTACGGGACCGCCGCCGAGAGGTCATTATTTTTGGGGAGGAGGATCACCATCGAGAGCCCCTGCCCGACATTTGCCATATAGGGAAGGGAGAGCATCTGGATATCCGCATTCTCTGTGTAGGGGAAAATCGCATTCCTACCGGTCTGCTGCATCATCTTTACCGCGACCTGCGAGCCCGAAGGTGTGGTAAACGGGGCATCGGTGGTCTGGTTGGCATCGAACTGCATCAGCCACGTTCCCTTGAAATAGACAGCATTGGTGATCACAAGCCGTGTGAGCGGGGTAATGGACCCGGCGGGCAGCAGGGTGAGGATCGTGTTGTTGGTTTTATCAGCAACCCAGGTATTGATCACCTGGCGGGAAGCCTCGGACTGGCCGGTAAAGTCGAGGTTGTCGTATTGGCTCCGTAGTATGTGTTAGCCGTGGCAGAATATGAGGGGAGAAACGTAGAGTTCTTCTCCGCCCAGAGGGCATTTGCGGTGCTCAGGGAATAGCCCGTGTCCCCCGCATTGATCGCCGCATTCTCTGCAGCGTACCCCTCCCGCATTGCAGTCTGGTTGCCGGGAAGAAAAAAGACGGACCGGATCTCGTCGGCGGTCGTCCCCCGTGCCCCTTCGTAGGTGATGGCAAGTGCCGATGAGATAGAGTATGGCGAGAAGAAGATGTTACCGGTGGCATCTTCGGCGGCAAGCTGGCGGTACAGGCTCGCGGAGAAGAGGTTATTCGCATCGGGAACGCTGGCAGCGGAACTCACGGCAGGGGACGGTGTTATTGACGGTGACAGGGTTTTGTTCTCCTGCCCTGCCTGTGCAGAAGGGTTCGTAGTGCATCCTGCTGCGAGCAGGAGGCAGGAAAGAAGTACAGCAGGGATCATACAATTCAGAGAACGGCGTTTCATATGGGTGTTTGGGAAGGCCGTTCCATTAAATCTGGCGATAATTGTGATTTTATGGTATCACCTGCTAACATTTGAGGGAAACTTGTGAGATCGAAGGCAAACGCCGTTTCTTCTTAAAAAAAAATTCAACAGATAATCGCAAGAAGAAAAGAGTACTGTTGTTTTTGCTCTTCATTCTTCCGTGGAAAAACCGGAGTGGTCCATACCGCTGGCTACAGAACAATGCCTTAACCGTAAATTAAAAAAAGTAAGATTATTCCTTCTTCTCCGCCGGTTTCGCCTCAGCAGCCGGAGCCGGTTCCCTCTTCTTTGGCCCGGCCACCGTCACCTTGTAGAGCCCGCCTCGGGCTGTTGTCGACTCTGGGTACTGCAGGTCCATCGCCAGGCACTTCGTGGGGCAGATCTAATCGCAGCAACAGTTATAGCTGTGATAGCACACTCCGCAGCTTTTTATATTGAATATCTGATACCAGAGAGAGGTCCACCAACTGACCTCGTAACAGTTATCGCCATTCATGGGAGGATGGGAAGCGAGGTTCTGATTAATTTGTTCATTGATGAGACAGATCCCGCCGGCAAGGATGCTGCCGGCAGCGGCCAGGCAGAACATAAACAAAATGAGGCGGGCAAGGGGCGTTTTTTCAGATTTCGATAACATACAACAACACGTCCTTTTAATCTCGCGTATCTTCAGGTTGGCACAATGGTATATATTGGTTCGGAAACGGGTTTGTCGACAGATCAGGGGGACAGGATCTGCTTTGGTAATTTTTACGTGACGGGGTAACAACGACCACCACGATAAAACTCAGGTGGCGGGAACGATAAACCACAAAAAAAGTAAGATTATTCCTTCTTCTCCGCCGGTTTTGCTTCAGCAGCCGGCGCCGGTTCCTTCTTTTTGGGCCCGGCCACCGTTACCTTGTAGATCCCGCCCCGGGCCGTCGTGGACTCCGGGTACTGGGGGTCCATGGCGAGACACTTCGTGGGGCAGACCTCGACGCAGGACGCACAGATAATGCAGCGGAACCGGTCGATCTCCCAGGTCTTCTCCTTCACGTCCACCACAATCGCCTGCGCCGGGCACTTGCGCTGGCAGGACCGGCAGGTAATGCACTTGGCCGGGTCGATGGTCACGTGGCCCCGGGAAAGGGCCATCTTCTTTGCCGGCTTTGCCGGGTACATCAGGGTCGAAGGCCGGGAAAAGAGGCTCTTTACGATGGTTTTCGCGTTCTGGAAGTACGTCATGCCCTCATCACCTCTCCGCACAGCCGATACAGGGATCGATCGACAAGACGACAATCGGCACATCCGCGAGCTGGCAGCCCTTTAAGAGGGTCACGAGCGGCGGGATGTTCGTGAACGTCGGGGTCCTCACCCGGTGCCGGACCAGGTTCTTCTTCCCGTTCCCCTTGATGTAATGGACGACCTCGCCCCGGGGCTGCTCGGCACGGGCGAAGAACTCGCCGTCCGGTGCACCGGTCACCTTCACGTCAACCGGGCCCTCGGGGATCTTCCTGATGCACTGCTCGATGATATCGATGGAGGTGTAGAGCTCCTTTGCCCGGACCGCACACCGGGCATAGCTGTCCCCTGCGGTCTCCACCACCGGTTTAAAGTTGATCTTCCCGTAGGCTGCATAGCCGGTCTGCCGGATATCGATCGGAACGCCGCTTCCCCGGGCCGTAGGCCCGACAGCGCCAGGTAGTAGGCGTCCTCGGTCTTGAGCACGCCGGCACCGCGGAGACGGTGGATCACCGATGCATCGTTTAAGAACACGTCCGTCAAATCGCGGAGCTCGTGCTCCATCCCTTTGAGTCCCTTGAGCATCTCGTCGAGCTTCTCGGGTGCGATATCTTTCCTGACCCCGCCGACCTTGCAGACGCCCTGGATCACCCGCCCGCCCGTGGTCGCCTCCATATCGTCGAGGATGTGCTCGCGGAGCCGCCATGCGTTCATGAATACGCTCTCGAATCCCATTCCGTCGGCAAAAAGCCCAAGCCAGAGGAGGTGGGAGTGCAGACGGGAGTACTCCGACCAGATGGTCCGGAGGTACTGGGCACGCTCAGGGATCTCGATGTGCATGATCTGCTCGATGCACTCCGCGTACGTGTTGCTGTGGATGTAGCTGCAGATCCCGCAGATGCGTTCTGCCACGTAGATGTATTCGGGGTACTCGCGTTTCTCCACGAGCTTTTCGAGGCCCCGATGGACGTAGCCGATCGAAGGGGATTGCAGTCAACGACCGTCTCGTCTTCGAGGACAAGGTCGAGGTGGATCGGTTCGGGCAGCACCGGGTGCTGGGGCCCGAACGGGACCGTGATCTGTTTTCCCATGATCAGCTCCCCTCCTTGGTGATCGTCACCGAGAACGGATGTTTGACCGTTGTCTGGATGAAGTGACCGCTAAAGTCGATGTTCATGCCCGTAACCGCGATCCCGTACAGGTCGTGGATCTCGTTCTCGTACACAAACGCCCCGAAGTACACACTGCTCACGCTCGGGAGGACCGTATCCTGTTTTACCGTGATGCGCAGGTTGGTGAGCGCGAACTCCTTGTCGAAGAGGTAGTTGATCTCGTAGTCGTCGCCAACTTTCGTGCAGCCGATCTGGACGAGGCGGCAGCCGTTCTTCTTCATCTGCGCTGTCCGCTCCACGAGTTCCCCGACAGATATCGGGACCGTGACCTGTTCCTGTGCCATCTCACGCACCTCCCGCAGGCTTCTCGGCCGGTGCAGCCGGTGCCGGCTGCTCCCGGGTAACGCCCATCACGGCCGCCGTCCGCTTCTCTTCGAGGATCCCGAGGGCTTTTACGATCCCGTCGATGATCGATTCGGGCCGGGCGGCACACCCGGGCACGTACACGTCGACCGGGATTATCATGTCGACTCCCGCCCGAGACATTGTAGCACTCGCGGAAGACGCCGCCCGAAGTGGCGCAAACGCCAATCGCGACAACGACTTTCGGGTCCGGCATCTGGTCGTAAATGTTCTTGATCACGTACTTGTTCCGCTCGTTCACCGAGCCGGTCACGACAAAGATATCTGCGTGCTTGGGGTTGCCGGTATTGATGATCCCGAAGCGTTCCACGTCGTACATCGGTGTCAGGCAGGCAAGGATCTCGATATCGCAGCCATTGCAGCTCGATGCATCGTAATGGATGAGCCAGGGGGATTTCTGTAAGTATGCCATTTAGACCACCACCACATAGGCAAGGACGGCAAGGTTTGCAATCGCAACGATAAGCGTGATCGCCCACGTGCTCTTTACGGCGAGCTGCCACTTCACCCTCGCGTTCGTGTTGTCGATAAAGAGTTCGAGCAGGAAGACGATAATGACCGCGATGATACCAACGATCCAGTTCGCCGCAAAGAACAGGTAGGCAAACCCGAGCAGGAACACGAGTTCGTACCAGTGCGTGACCTCGATAAAGCCGAGGTTCGGGCCCGAGAACTCCGTTGTCACACCTTTGACGATCTCCTGGTGGGCGTGGTGCGAGGTCGAGATATCAAAGGGCGATTTGCGCAGCTTGATCGTGAGGGCGTAGAGGAACCCCAAAAAGATGCCCGGCAGGAGGATCACAAGGAGCATCGGGTAATTGATGATGTCGCTGACCGCAAAGGAGCCGGTGACCATGTAGATGCCGACCGCCGAGAGGATCATGATCGGCTCGTAGGCCATCACCTGGAGCAGTTCGCGTTCCGCCCCGACATGGCTGTACGGGGAGTTTGCCGCGTACGCACCGAGGACTAAAAATACCTCGGCAAGCGTAAGCGCAAAGACCACCAGCAGGAGGTCGCCCCCGGCAAAGAAGAGCGCTCCCGTAAAGACCGCAAAGACAAAGTAGCTGACCACGTAGAAGCGCTGCGTGCCGTTGACCTCGGCCGGGTCTTTCTCAAAAAGCTTGCCTACATCGTAGAACGGCTGGAAGATCGAGGGGCCGACCCGGCCCTGCATGTGGGCGGTGACCTTCCGGTCGATCCCCGAGAGGAGCCCGCCGACGAGCGGTGCGAGCAGGATAAAGATAACAGCGTATACAAGCGATATCACAGGACCATCCCTCCTGCAAGCGCAGTCACGAACATGACCGCGATGAACACCACGCAGACATAGATGCCGGCGGTGCGGAGCTTTGTCTCGCCGAACCATCCGCCAAGGTAGTAATTGCCCAGGCTCAGCGGGGTCTTTGCCCCGAGCGCATTCTCAAAGTGCATGTCGGGCGCTGTTCACGACCCCTCCCATATAGGGCGGCAGCTGACGGTGCTTCCGGTGCGGTAGGAGGATCGAGAGCGGCAGGACGACGATTAGGAAAAGCATCATCATCATGATCAGGATGTTGTCCTGCGAGAGCCGGGCAATATTCCCGTAGTTTGCCGACAGGAACGGCTCGATGAGGATCTTCGAGATGATCGGGAAGATGAAACAGGTAACCGTTGTAAGCCCCGCGAGGCTCACGAGCGCAATCCATTCGTTCTTATCGACCGCTCCCTCGACATTCTCTTTATCCGGGGTGACCACGAGCAGTTTTCCCATCCATTTCGCCCAGAAAAAGACCGTGAGCGCACTGCCAAAGGCAAGGATGATCACGAGCACGAAGCCGAACGGTGCGTTGATGAACGCCTGGATTGCCGCCCACTTGGAGATCAGCATACCAAAGGGCGCAAGGAACATGCCGGCGATCCCGATGACCATCATTGCGGCGAGCCGGGGGGTCCGGGTGATGAGGCCGTTCATGTCCTCGATATCCCGGCTCCGGATCCGGTGCTCGACCGTTCCCACGGAGAGGAACAGGAGGGACTTTGCAATCGCGTGGAAGATGATGAGCAGTATCGCGGCCCAGATCGCCTCGTAGGTGCCGATACCCGCACAGGCCACTACAAGGCCGAGGTTCGCGATCGTGGAGTAGGCAAGAACCCGTTTTGCGTTTGTCTGGGAGATCGCAATGCCCGATGCGACAAGGAAGGTGATGGCGCCGACCATCGAGAGGGCAAGCCCGGTTGCGGTAAACGCGTACACCGGGGCGAGCCGGACAAGGATATAGACACCGGCTTTTACCATCGTACTCGAATGGAGGAGGGCGGAGACCGGGGTCGGGGCTACCATTGCGCCCACGAGCCACGAGGAGAACGGCATCTGGGCGGCTTTTGTTAAGCCCGCAAACCCGATGAGCGCTGCCGGGATGAGGATGAGCGCCTTTCCGCCGGCAAGGACCTGATCGAGGGAGAGCATCCCGCCGGGCACGGCCGCAAGCCAGATAAGGGCAATAATAAAAGCAATCCCGCCGAGCACGTTCATCCACAGGGCGGTAAACGAGTTCCTGGTGGCTTCGTCGGTCTTGGTAAACCCGATCAACAGGAACGAACAAAGCGTTGTCACTTCCCAGAAGAAGTACACCCAGACAAGGCTGTTGGAGAATACGAGGCCGAACATCGCGGAGATGAACACGAATATGATTAAAAAGAACGTGCTGGTCCGGTCGGGGATCTCCGGATGGTGTTCGTAGAAGTGCCGCATGTACCCGAGCGAGTACACGCAGATCAGGCTCCCGATGATACCGATAATCAGGGCCATCACAAGCGAGAACGAATCGGAGAAGAGCGGGTATGCAACATCGGCCGCAGAAGAGCACGTTGCCTCGAACCAGATAATAAGCGCCGTCTGGACCGACCACAAGGGCCAGCGCAAGGTAATGGCGGTACTTTACCGCGTACCAGAGCAGCAGCGCCGCCATGGCCATCTCGAGCCCGAAGAGCAGGAGGTTTACGGGCGCCACATCGAACCCGCCGAAGTAGCACGGCGCCTTTGTCATACAGGGTCACCAGCGCAAGGACGGTCACGATGCCGGTTGCGAGTGCGGAGAGTTTTACAATCCAGCCCCGCTCGGTATCGCGGCGTACCACGGGCATAAAAAGCGCCACGAGCAGCGGGAACAGGATGAGAAAGAGAAGATACTGCACGCTAACATCCACCCTGAATGAACTATGCGTATTTTTCATTATTAATCATATTGAATCGTGCCGGAAAACCTGCCCGCGGAACAATTTTTCCGGCATTTTTCCGGAATTCCGGGCGGTTTTTCGTAAAACGGGCACGATTTCCACGCGGATGCGGGAAACTACCCCCGGGACGGGAAATAACCGGATTACCTGCCCGAAAACTCAACGGATTTTCCCCGGATTCCCCCGGATCGGGATGATAAAAGTTTAATGTAACAAAATTGCACTAATACTGTCCTGAGGATTGGCTGCCGGCGTGAGGGCCCGGTTGTCCCGTGTCATGCTGCCGTCCTTTGGGGTGGATATATCCGGGCAGGAAGGCTTGCCCGTTAGTTGTTCAGACCTGATGGGGTATGGATTCACGGTACAGCCGGCTGTTCTGTCATGTGCGTGTTTAACGTCATGATCCGTGAGGGCTGTTCCTGTACGCGGATGACCCATGGTACCATCCGGGAGGAAATGGAATGATCGAAACAGCATTACTGCTTGTCATTGTGATATGCATTATCGCACTGGCCCTTGCTGCACTTTTGGCGCGTAACCTCCTCTCCCAGGACGAGGGGACGCAGAAGATGCGCGAGGTCTCCGATGCGATCAAGGTGGGTGCGGAAGCATTCATCAAGCGTCAGTACTCGACAATCGCCATCATCGCGATCATACTTGCCGTGTTGATATTTGTTGTCTATTATATTACCGGGCAGCAGGCGCTTGCCGTTGACACGGCATTCTCCTACATCATCGGTTCCGCGTGCAGTGCGATCGCCGGTGTAGTCGCCATGTCCATTGCGGTCAGGACCAACATCCGCACCGCAGCGGCAGCCCAGCACAGCGACGGGAAAGCGCTTGACTTCTCGTTCCGCGGCGGGGCAATCTCGGGCCTGATCATCACCTCGATGTCGCTCCTCGGGGTCTCCCTGACCTATATCGTGCTCGGTGCAAACCCGCAGACAACGCCGTTTGTCATCCTCGGCTTTGGCTTTGGTGCTTCCTTTGTCGCACTCTTTGCCCAGCTCGGCGGCGGTATCTACACCAAAGCCGCCGATGTCGGTGCAGACCTTGTGGGTAAGGTCGAAGCCGGTATCCCCGAAGACGATGTCCGGAACCCGGCCGTGGTCGCAGACCTCGTTGGCGACAACGTAGGCGACTGTGCCGGCCGTGGCGCCGACCTGTTTGAGTCCACCGCAGCCGAGAACATCGGTGCGATGATTCTCGGTGTTGCGCTCTTCCCGGTCTTTGGCGTGAACGGTGTCCTCTTCCCGATTGTCATGTGTGCCCTTGGTCTTCTCGCAGCATGATCGGTATTCTGACCGTCAAGGGTAAGGACGGCGCAGACCCGATGGACGCCATGAACCGCGGGTACTATATCACGGCGATCATCTCCGCAGTTTTCCTCTTCTTCGGGGTCCAGTGGCTCCTTGGATCGGCAACCGGCTGGATGTACTTCTTCTACGCAGGCCTCGTAGGCATCGTCCTCTCGGTCTGTTTCCTCCGGGTCACTCTCTACTATACCGACCACCACTACCGGCCGGTAAAGGAGATCGCGGACGCATCCGAGACCGGGGCAGCGACAAACATCATCACCGGGTTCTCGGTCGGTCTTGAAACCACCGCAGTTCCCGCCATCCTCATCGGCATCTCGCTCCTGCTCTCCTACTGGTTCGGCAGCATGACCGGTGTCGAAAACGGCGGCCTCTACGGCACTGCCGTTGCAACCGTCGGTATGCTGATGGTCTGTGCGTACGTCCTTGCCATGGATACCTTCGGGCCTATCGCCGACAATGCCGGGGGTATCGTCGAGATGAGCGGTGCACCGGAAGAAGTCAGGAAGCGCATGGACTCTCTCGATGCAGCCGGCAACACCACAAAGGCACTCACCAAGGGCTATGCAATCGGCAGCGCATCGCTCGCGGTATTCCTGCTCTTTAATGCCTACATGGCCGATATCGCGAAGCTGACCTTCAAAGGCATTCGATGTCGTTAACCTTGCAAGCGTCCCGGTCTTTGTCGGTGCGCTCCTCGGTGCAATGCTCGTCTTCCTCTTTGCAAGCTTAGCCATCCGCGCAGTCTCCAAGACCGCACAGTCGGTTATCGAAGCAGTCCGCATCCAGTTCAAGGACTCCGCCATCATGGCAGGCACCAAAAAGCCTGACTACGCGGCTGTCATCGATATCACGACCCAGGGTGCGCTCAGGAACATGATCCTCCCCGGTATTCTCGTGATCGGGTTCCCGATCATCATCGGTGTCACCATGAAACACGAGGCCCTCGCCGGCTTCCTCATGGTAGCAACCATCACCGGCATCCTCCTTGCACTCATCCTCAACAACAGCGGCGGTGCATGGGACAATGCGAAGAAATTCGTTGAAAGCGGTGCCCACGGCGGCAAGGGAAGCGAGGCCCACAAGGCAGCAGTCATTGGCGACACGCTCGGCGATCCGTTCAAGGACACGGCCGGCCCGTCGCTCCACGTGCTCATCAAGCTCCTTGCAACCTTAACGCTCGTGCTTGCTCCGCTCTTTATCTAAATACCTATCACTTTTTTGTACTTTCGGTACGGGAGCGGGAGCTGTCTAAAAAAGCGCCTGCAAAACAGGATCCGGGCCGGGAAACCGGGATAAAAACAGCCGCCACCGGAAGATTGGCCGGGCCCGCAAGCCCTTATCCGGACACTTTCCGGACCATACCGACCGGCACCTGGATCGTAAACCGGGCACCCTTTTCGGGTTCGCCGTTTTCCAGGATGGCGATACTGGTGATCGAGAGGAATCTCCTTTACGAGGTACAGCCCGAGGCCGGTATGCTTGCCGTACCCTTTTTTGAATATCTTCTCCTTTTCCATTACGGATATCCCCTTCCCGTCATCGGATACCACGATCTCGGCACCGCCGTTTGTCACGGTACCGTCCACCCGGATCTTCACTTCCCGGCCGCCGTGCATCCAGGAGTTCTCGAACAGGTTGTAAAAGATCAGCTTCAGGAGGGGATCGGCATAGATCTCGACCTCTTTCAGGGAGGGTCCACCGTCACCATCCGGAACCCGCCGTCACGGCTCACGCCCGCGGCGGTCGCGTACACGTTCTGCCACAGCGGCTTCTGGGTGCCGATGCTCTCGTACTGCCGGGTAAACGAGATCTGGTCGTGGATGACCTCTCCGGTATGGAGTGCCTGTTCCGCGAGACTTTTTATGGAATGCCTCGGCCGCCTTTGTCTGGATTAACCCGAGATACCCCTGGAGCGCCGTAAGCTGGTTGAGGATATCGTGCCGGGTGATGCCCGAGAGGAGGGTGAGCTTCCTGTTTGCCTCGGAGAGCGCCTGTTCCGTGAACTTGCGGATCGGTGATGTCCCGGCCCACCGACTGGTACTCCGTCACCTTCCCGTCCCGTCCAAAGACCGCCCGGTCCGACCACTGCTGCCACCGCACCTCGCCGTTGGGCATCAGGATCCGATGCTCGACCGTGTGCACCGGGTTGTCCGGAGTGATAGCGGCAAAATGGGCCGAAAGGCGTACCTGATCGTCTTTGGGGATCTCCGGCACGAACCGGTGGCCGGCTATCTCCTCCCGGCTCTTCCCGAAATACCGGCAGTAGGCATCGTTGACAAAGATATGCGTCCCGTCGGGCCGGAACCGGCAGATGAACTCCGACTGATCCTCGACAATGTTCCGGTACCGCTCCTCGCTTTCGTGGAGATCGTGCTGGCTCTTTGCCAGTTCCTCGTAGTTCTGGCGCAGCTCCTCCTCGGTCGCTGCAAGTTGTTCGTACGCTGCGTTGAGCTCCGTGTTCGTCCGCCTGAGCTGGTCGACCATCCCGTGCTGGTCCGTGGTATCGCGGCCAACCGACTGGTATTCCACGATTTTCCCGTCACGGTCAAAGACCGCCCGGTCGCTCCACCACTGCCAGCGTACCTTCCCGTCCGGCATCACGATCCGATGTTCGATCACGGCAACCGGGTGATCCGGGGAGAACCCGGTTAGGTGATGCTTCATTTTTTCGCGGTCTTCTTCCGGGATCGTGACCGTGTGAGGCTTTCCCGATACAGTTTCGGGGATCGAGGCCAAAGTACCGGCAGTACGCACCGTTTACAAAGGTGAGACGCCCGTTGGGAGTAAACCGGCAGATGAACTCCGACTGGTCCTCGACGATGTTCCGGTACCGCTCCTCGCTTTCGTGGAGATCGTGCTGGCTTTTCGAGAGCTCCTCGTAGTTCTGGCGCAGCTCCTCCTCCGTTGCCGCAAGCTGCTCGTACGCGGCAGAGAGCTCCGTATTGGTTGTTTTGAGCTGGTCGATCATGCCGTGCTGGTCTGTCGTGTCGCGGCCGACCGACTGGTATTCTACCACCTTCCCATTCCGGTCAAAGACCGCACGATCGCTCCACCGCTGCCAGCGCACGTTCCCGTCCGGCATCACGATCCGGTGTTCGATCGATGCAACCGGGTGCTCCGGGGAGAATTCGGCAAGGTGCCGCTTCATATTCCCGCGGTCTTCCTCCGGGATTTTAACCGTATGCGGTTTCCCGATGCAGCCCCGGGGATCGAGACCGAAGTACCGGCAGTATGCACCGTTTACGAAGGTGAGATGGCCGACGGGGGAAAACCGGCAGATAAACTCTGTCTGGTCTTCCACGATGTTCCGGTACCGCTCCTCGCTTTTGTGGATCTCGGTCTGGCTTTTCGAGAGCTCCTCGTAGTTCTGGCGCAGCTCTTCCTCCGTTGCCGCAAGCTGTTCGTACTGCTGCGTTGAGCTCCCCGTGCGCCTGTTTAAGGCTCTTTTCGGCCTCCATCCGCTGCGAGACGTCCCGGATGGACTCGATCGCCCCGATGGCAGTTACCCGCAGCATCGTAGAGGGGCGAAGCGATCAGCCAGAGGAATGCCCCCTTTCCGGTATAGGCCTTCGGGCTGTAAAACTCCGAGATGAGTGCTTTCCCGTCCTGGACCAGTTGTATCCCCGGGACCTCCAGATCGGGCCTGATGACGATGTCGATAAGGGGGACCCGCTGCTCGTTGAACCGGGCCAGCGCCTCGCGATAGGTATCCCTGCCGATAATTTCTCCCGCTGTAATCCCGGTCATCTTCTCCATCATCCGGTTCCACGAAATTACAACGTTATTCCGGTTGATGGCAAAGGTAGCGTCGGGGAGGAAATCGATGATATTTGCCATCAGCTGCCGGGATTCCTTCAGCTCTTCCTGTGCTTTGCGGCGTTCGATGGCGTGCAGGAGGTTGTACTCCAGTTCGGCAAACTGGGACTTCGGGTCGCCGCCTTTCTGGAGATAGAAGTCGGCCCCGGAGTTGAGCGCCTCGATCGCGATCTCCTCCCGGCTCCGGCCGGTAAAAAGAATGACCGGGAGGTCCCGGTAATGTTCGCGGACGTACCGGAGAAACGCGATGCCGTTGATGTGGGGCATCTCGTAATCGGTGATGACGCCGTCGTAGTCCCGGTGCTGGATCTCCTGAAGTGCCTCGCTGACGGAATTTACCGGTATGGATCCGGATCCTGCCCGACAGTTCGAGAAAATGTCTTTCCGATATCGAGGAGAGCAGGGTCGTCATCGACATACAGAACCGAAAACATGCGAAAGGCCACACCGAAAATGTACTAGGTGTTGGCCGGGGTACGTTTAAATGCCGATTGATCCGTTATATAAATAATTACTGTTTAATACAACTCTCAAAAATGATTTTGGGAGAATCCCGGTTAACTGCACCCGGACCAGCCGCAGTGCTTGCAGATCCCCTGGTTGCACCCTTCACCGAAATCGAGCGGTTCGTGGCACTCGGGGCAGAGCCGTTTCTCCCCGGTCTTTGAGATATTCCAGTCGTTTAAGGTTGCAATGCTCTCGTTTTTCGCCGAAAGCTCGATGCAGCGCCCCACCACATCCGCGCAGGAATGCCCTTCGGACGAGGGATTCTTGATCGCCGAGATACAGTTGACTTTCGCGAACTGCTTGACAAACTTCCGTAGGGCACGCCGTTCTGGAGGCCGGTGCTGATGGCCCGGCCAAGGGCGCTGCTGTTCGCATCGCAGCCGCCGTTCCCTACGGTCCGGATGAAGACCTCCATGGGCGTCCCGTCGAGCAGGTTGACGGTCACGTAGAGCCGGCAGCACCCGGACTGGCAGAGGTAGGTCCGGCCGGCAAGCTCCTTGGGCCGGTCGATAGAGTTCGATATCGTGGGATGCGTGACCGGCACGGGCCGCATAGCCGGGGCGGCAGCGGGAGCCGGGGCAGGCGTCTTTGCCTCTTCTTTCAATGCAAGGACCACGTCCTCCCTGCTGCCCGTCCGGTAGATCGTGATACCTTTCAGGCCCAGTTTCCACGCCATGAGAAGTGCCTCGGCACAGTCCTCCTTTGTGGTCGTGTTCGGCATGTTGATCGTCTTACTGATCGAGGCGTGGACGTACTTCTGGAAGCTCGCCTGCATCCGGATGTGGTCGCGCCACGGAATATCGAGCGCGGTCTTGAAGAGTGCCCGGAACTCCGCCGGCAGCCAAAGAACGTCCTGCACGGACCCCTTCTCATGGACGTGCGAGATCACTTCGCCCGCCTTCTTCTCCCGCTCGTCCCCGGCATATCCCATGGCGGTCAGGGTAGTAAGGAGCGCTTCCTTAAAGACCGGGTTCACGATCACAAAGACCTTGCCGACGGTGTTCTTCCGGGTATAGGCAAACGAGAAGACCGGCTCGATCCCGCTCGAACACCCGGCGAGAAGCGAGATCGTCCCCGTCGGGGCAACGGTCGTCATCGCAGCGTTTCTCACCGTGTAGTCCTTCCAGATACTGCCCTGCCATGCAGGGAACGTACCTTTCTCTCCGGCAAGGCGGTGGGACTCTTCGATGGCGGTATCGGTGATCGTCTTCATCACCTGTGCTCGCACCAGGCCCGACCCTTCTCCGAATCGTAGGTTATACCCAGAAGGAGCATCGCGTCGTGCACGCCCATGACCCCGAGGCCGATCTTCCGCGTCCTTCTCGTGGCTTCCGCGATCTGCGGAATGGGAAAGACAGTTCTTCTCGATCACGAGGATCCAGAAACCGGGTCGCCATCCGTGCCGTAGTCGCGCAGGAGGTTCTCGTCAAAGGCACCGTCACGGATACATGCCGCGAGGTTGATGCTGCCTAAAACGCAGCTCTCGTAGGGCAGGAGCGGCTGTTCCCCGCAGGGGTTCGTGGTATCGATCTCCCCAAGCTGCGGCGTCGGGTTGTGCCGGTTGATCTCAGTCGTAGAAGAGGATCCCGGGCTCGCCGTTCTTCCAGATCCCGTCCACGATGCCCGGTCCAGATATCGCCGACCGTGACCTTTTGGCCGGAGTGCGGGTTGGTCAGCCAGACATCGGCGAACTTCTGCTTCTCCACGAGGTCCATGAACCGGTCGTTTACCATCACCGAGATGTTGAAGTTGGAGAAGTCGCCCTCCTTTTTCTTTGCCGCAATGAACGAGAGGATGTCGGGGTGCCAGACATTGAGGATCCCCATGTTTGCCCCGCGCCTGCGCCCGCCCTGCTTGATCACATCGGTTGCCGCGTTAAAACCCGCATGAACGAGATGGGCCCGGACGCGACCCCGTCCGTGGACTGCACCGGGGAGCCCTCGGGGCGGATGTGCGAGAAGTTGTATCCTGTTCCCCCGCCGGTCTTGTGGATGATCGCCCCTTCCTTCATCGCATCGAAGATACCGTCAATGGAGTCCGGGACCGGCAGGGTAAAGCATGCCGAGAGCTGCCCGATATCGGTGCCCGCGTTCATGAGCGTGGGGGAGTTGGGCAGGAAACGGAGCGAGAGCATTGCCTCGAAAAACCGGGCCTTATCGCTTTCATCCTCCGCAAGGGCCGATGCGACCCTGCGGCAGATGTCTTCGTAAGTCTTCTCTCCTTTCCGGAGATAGCGTGCAGAGAGGATGCTGTCAACGACTGATGGGGTGTTCATGGCGGGACCTTTGGACTGTTGTATCGCAATTTAAAAAGGATATTCAACGGAGGAAATATTGCTCACGCAAAGTTAAAACCTGTTGGTCGGGGAATCCGGGCCGGGCGGCCCCGTACGGCCGGGTATATAAACAAGACCACCCGGACGCCAATGGCCCGGTTTTTCCCGCCAGCCGTACTGCGGGAAAAACAACATCCCCTTCATATATTAATGATGACCGGAAAAAGGCAATATAAAAAGGTCCGATAGCATGAAACCCTCCTCCCGCCTTCCTGAGCTGTTCGTTATCGCCATTATCGTACTTCTTGCCTGCGCCGTTATGCCGGCAAACGCGGATATCTCGATACCCACCAACACCTATGTCTACTTCGAACAGGGCGGCGCACCCTATAACGGGAGCGTCCAGTACACCGTCACCTGCTACGGGTACACCGCATATCCCGGGTCGCCGTCCTTCTCTTCACATACTCCCCCGGAGAATACGTCCGAGACCGTCTATTCCTATTCCGCGAGCTGCCCGGGATACGGCTGCGTTGTCTACGAGCCCTACTACCTGAACTACCGGCATATCGAGCGGTGCGACCTTTCGGGAACGGCGGGCAACCGCAGCTTCTCGGTCGCTAATTTTGCATCAACCCCGATGCCGTCGAACTGCACAATGCTCCATCCCTTCGACATCGGGAAGAGACTTGGTGAATACTATAACACCACGCCGGAATACAACGCCTGCATAAACGCGACCTATGAGGAATCAGACCGCTGCGATCAGTTCGTGACCGAATGCAGCCCGACAAAAGACAAGGGATGCGGCAACTGGTTTATTAATGACACGTATGTCAAGGATACCCCCAAATCCATTGCATGCCGGGACGCGGCAAGTAAAAACCGGACTGCCTGCGAGGTCTACTTACAAAAGGTCGATCCCTCCACGATGGTCATGTACCGGGATAACTGGACCGGCCAGATAATACCGGCGGAACGGGTCTGCGAGCAGCATTTCACGATCCCGGTACCGGGCGCTGGAAACGCCACGCCCGCCGTACAGAACGTTAATACTGGCGGGAGGGGCCCGGTCGAGTCCTGTACTGCGGTATCCTCTCCCTCTTCGGGGCCGGGTGTTAGGACGCTCTACGAGACCCGGTTCCTCCTCGCGCTCGTGACCACATGGGCGATCGAGATCCCCGTCCTGTTCGTCCTCGTACGGTACGCCTTCCGCGACCGGAGTCTTCCCGCCATAAGGATCGTATTTGCCGGGGCGCTCTGCACCGCCCTTACCCTGCCCTATCCTCTGGTTTGTCCTGCCCTCCATACGTAGACGCTGCGTATTATCCGCTGATTGGGGAAAGTCTCGTTGTCGTTGTGGAAGCGGTAATCCTCAACCGGCTCCTCGGGCTGAAATGGCCGGTCGCCGGTGTGTGCTCGCTTGTCATGAACGCCTGCATCGTTCTTCCTCGGGCTGTTCCTGCTCTAGAACCCCCGGCAAGGCTTTCTTTTGACACGTCCGGAGTTTGATCATGGAGCGGCAGGAGCACATCCATATCGTAGCGGCGGGAGAGAGGGCGGAATCCACTTGTGCGGCCGGCTATCCGGGACATTCAGGACATTACCCGGATCGTCATGTTCGCCGACACGGAGATCTACAACAACACGTCCCGGGACAGCGAAGAGACAAAAGCGCACAAGGACGCAGTCCGGGATGCGGTCACGAAGGCAAAGGCCCACACCGCCACTCTTGCGATTTCCGCCACGCTCGTGTACATCGCACCCCCGACGGGAGCCTCGGTGGCCGCAGCCGTCCAGAAGATCAAAAGGGAGTTCCCCGGTGCACGGTTCACGTTCGATCTCTCGGGAGGGTCAAAAGACCTCGCCCTTGCCCTTTTCCGGATTTCGCTCTGGCTCGAAGGCGGGGTATACTATGCATTCGAGGGACGGAAAGGTATCACCGGGCTAACGGAGAGACTGGCGGTTCCCAAGATCCCGCTCCGTGAGATCGCTGCAAACCCGAACTATATGCGGATCCTTGGGGTTCTGGCCGGGACGCCGGGAAAGGACGATACCCGGACCCGGATCCTTCCCCGGTCGTACCTCTTCACCCAGCTGGAAGCGTTCTACGTGCCGGTGAAGAAATCAGGGGTAAAGGTAAACGTCTCGAAGACAAAGACCGATGCCGTCACCGGGAAGCGGGCGGTGATACCGGTGCTCTCGCAGGGGACGTTTTCCAATATTCTCAAGGTGATGCTGGCAGCAGACCTGATCCGGGAAGTATCCGGGCCAACAAAAAACCGGAAAGAGCGGTACTACCGGATCGCTCCTGGCGGTGCACTGGCCCTGCAAGCTCGCGGGCTAAAATAAAAAAATCGCAAAATCCGGTTGTCACATAGTTATGCGATATTCGCATGTACATGTGATTATCACATGCGTATGTGACAAAATTTTTTCTCTTCACGCCGGACGCCCGGGCCGGAGGGGGTGGGGGGTCCCCTCTTTTGTAAAAGCCCGGGCCGACCGGTTTTTTTGTAGTGGGGGAGGGTGCCCCCCACCCCCCTCCCATAATTTTCTGCAGGGCCCGGGCCCGTTTGTTGGATCCAAGCGGATAAATCCTGTTATTTCAGCGCGATCCGGTTGATCCGATGAGTAAGGTTGTCCAGATCGCTCGCGATGATCTCATCCCGGGACAGGGTATACAGCGTATCGTTGATATAGAGCGCACGCTCGACCGGGGAAGCCGGATACGTATTTTCAGCATGTACCACTATCCCTTTCCCGATGAAACCACGGGCAGGATCTATCCCGGACACGTACGCCCCGACCAGCGTACCGTTCTGCACAATGGTTCGGTTCGAAGCGGGATCCATCCATACGGCCTCAGGAAGGTCCTTGAGGTACACCGGAAGAACAAGGAGATCCTTTTTTTGGTCAAACAGGAACGCTTTGGGATCCGTGAAAACGGCCGATTCACTTCCGCGCCCGCCGAGTTCAATGCTGTCGATTGCTCCGGGATTGCTCACATTGGATACATCGAAGAGCGAGACTTTGATCCCCCGGGAGACCGTGCCGCCATATTCGTTCTGGACGGTCTCCCGACCAACACCGATGATATGGGTACTGTCATAGGGATGAAGGTACTCGGAAAAGCCCGGGAGTTTCAGTTCCCCGAGGATTTTCGGTTTTGCGGGATTGGACAGATCAATCACAAAGAACGGATCGAGTTCCTTAAAGGTCACCATGTAGAGCCGATCGCCCATAAAACGGGTGGAGTGCATGATCTCATCCGGCGCAATGTGTTCGATCTTCCCGGTGACGGTAAGGTGATCGTCGAGGACGAACACATTGCTGTACCGGGTATCCGGTTCTCTCCAGGTGCTACCCGGCTCCGTGACGCTGGTTGCAACCCTCAGGCTCCCGTTGTACTCGTCCAGCGAGTACTGGTTCAGTAAGGTTCCGTTCACGGCACCCGATGCAGTATACCGGATAGTCCCGTTGTCCAGGAAAAACGCATACAGATCGGTCATACTGCCATATCCGGAGTCTCCCGGTGCGGTCAGTCCCAGATACAGGTGCTGCGGCGAGACATAGATTGTTGAGTCCGTGCCGGTCAGGAAGGAGAGTGCTTTTACGGGATCGTTAGTACGGATATTTACCGCCCCGGCAAGATCATACGAAAATGCCGAATTGTTCTGCCCGAAATTGTATACGGCAGGTGTAATCGTCTGCCGGTTCTTTTCCCGGATCTGCGGGAATGCGAGATTGTCGGACCAGGTATCCACCGGTTTTGTGGTGATGAAGTACAGGTACGGCCCGATCATCCGGGAATCCAGATACTCTTCGTCACTTTCAATCTCCCGCAGGAGTAGGGGATGTTCAGGATCGCTGATGGAGTAGATGAGGATATGCGTCTTTTGGGAATAGTCTTCTGTGCCCTCATACCCGCACGCAGTATCCCCGTCCGTCATCTCTGTGGTAAAAAGGACCAGCCGGTCGCCATTCACGTACAGGGACACGGGGGTGCCATTTGTGGTCAGGTTTGCGAGGAGGCGTGCTTCCTCTGCCGGATAGGCCCGCACGATCCGGAGGGTGTTCCCTGAGATTGCGTATATGTTTGTCCCGTCGGTTTTGACGATATCTGCTTCATCCACACCGGCAACCTGGATATTGGTTGTGGAATAATCGGGGGATCCTGAAGATCCGGCATTTCCCGTTGTTGCAGTGGCGCCGCTGAACTCCCCGCTCTGGCTTTTTTGTGTCGGTGTGAACGAGGAGGTATAGACCTCCACAAGGATATCCTCGCCAGCGGGCAGGTTTGTCGATCCGGTGATGGTGAACCTCTCGCCGGCATAGCGGTCCCCGACGGGATCGACCGTAATATAGTACTTCTCACCTTTTGCCGGGATATGGACGGTCCTGTTCATTTTCGGGACTTTTTCTGTCCGGACCCCGGGAAGGACATTAAAGAGGGCGGTCCCCGTTGCATCCTCGTTGACCGCGTTTGCAATTACGAGGTACTCATCGGGTTTGAAGGATGCGGTGTCCAGCGTATACCGCCAGATACGGGTATCGTTACAATCCGTCACGTGGATAGTCCCGGTTGAACCGGAAAACCACCACCTTGAACGGTGCACGGTTGCGTACGGAACAGTATGGGATTTCAGGAACGTTCGCACTTCTTCCGTTGAGGAAAAAACAGGCAAAGGCGTGTCAGATAATGTAAAAAGAGCCGGATTGTCCGCATTCAGGCTTATGAACGGGAGGGGGTTCGCAGGACTGCTGTCAGAGAGGCCCGGAACGGAATCCGATGGAATTATCTGGATTGCAAGAACGGCAATGATAACAATGCATATGGCGATCAGGAGATATTTTACTGGTACGAACAAAGGTTTCATTAAAATCCCGCATTCCGGAATGGTGGATACGACACGATGTATCTTTTTATTTTTCTCCCGGTATATCTGCAAAAACAAGATCCAAGGAATTTTTAAAAATACAGTCTTTTTGGCGGATGACCGGGTTATGGAGAATCATTCCGTCCGGAGGAGATCCGGCAGATATACAGGATGTCCCTGCTCCCCGGATTGTCCCGGCAAAACCTGTATTCCATAGTCACTCTTGCGTACCCGGTTCGTTCGACCACACAAAATTTTATCATGTGTAAAAATAATTAAACACATAGATGCAAAGCCCAAAAACCCTGCCGGAACTTGCCCGGACCTTGAGTTTTCTCGGAAACGAACAGCGGCTCTGCATACTCAGGGCAATCTCCCGAAAGGAAAAGTTCGCACGGGAGATCGCAGAAGAGGTCGGAATCTCCCGGCCCCTCGTGAATATCTACTTAAAGCAGTTCGAAAAAGCCGGCCTCGTTACCGGCACCAACCGGGTCTCCGAAGAGCCGCCGTACTTAAAGAGGTATTACAAGGCGGTGCCGTTCGAACTGGTCGTAAACCTCGATGTAATCGAAAAAACGGAAAAGGACTGATCATGGAACTCGTAAAAACAATCCGGGGATTTCACTGGGTAACAAAGATCGTAATCGCACTGACGATCCTGCTGGTCGGGCTGCTCCTTGCAGCGATGGTCTCGGCAATATACTGGACATCATCGCACCAGAACAACCAGGCTGCTTTAGATGCCAGCCAGGGATTCGGTATGATGGCAATGTCCCTGAGCTGGGTACTCACCCAGGTATTCCTCGTGGTACTGATCATTATCGCCATCTACATGGCGATCATGGCGGTCAAATCGTGGATTGAAAAATACCTCAATGCCATACTGGCCGATCGGGAGGCTGACAGGGCCGCACTTGCCCTCATGAACGAAAAGTTTTCGCAGGTGGAACAGAAACTGGACCGTATCGAAACCATCCTGGAAAAAGTAGGGGAGTAGGAGTATGGCGGACGGGAAACCGGGAGACACAGACGATCTTAAAAAATGGATCGAAAAACCTGCAGGAGCATCGGACGAGAGACGGACGGGGATTTCAGCGGGCCGCCGTACCTGAAACGGCAGTACAATGCGGTACCGTTCGAACAGCTCACGAACAGGAATCTAATCAAAAAACAGGAAAAGGACCAATTATGGAACTTGTAAAAACAATCCGGGGATTTCACTGGGTAACAAAGATCGTGATCGCACTGACGATCCTGCTGGTCGCGCTCTTCCTTGCAGCACTGATCGCGAACAGTTACGGGGATCTGATCAAAGTTATCAGGGCGTGCACGTGCTCGGCCAGGGATTCGGGTATGTAGCGGTATTGCTTGCATGGATCCTTGTCCAGGCGTTCCTGATCCTCCTTATCATTATCGCAATCTACATGGGAGCCATGAGGATCAAGGCCTGGATAGAAAAATACCTCGACGCGATGCTTGCCGGACAGAAAGCCGACCGGGAAGCTACGGCAGCAGGGATAGCGGCAATGAACGAGAAATTTACCCAGATGGAGGAGAAACTGGACCGTATCGAAGCCATCCTGGAAAAAGTAGGGGAGTAGGAGTATGGTGGACTGGAGACTGGGAGACACAGACGATCTTAAAAAATGGATCGAAAAACTTGCAGGAGCATCGGACGAGAAACGGACGGAGATTGCCGATATCAAAACTGAGCTGCGCGGGATCCGGCAGTCAGTCGAAGCTCTGCAAAATCAGGTGGACCATATGGAACAGATCTTATCCAGGGGTATCGGAGTGAGAGACATGAATACGAGGCTGACGGGAATTATCCGCGAGGGAGATACCCGGGACCTAAAAGAATGGATCGAGAAGATCGCCGGGGCATCGGCAGAGAGAACAACTGAAATGACCGCTCTCAGGGAAGAACTTCGTGAGATCCGGCAGGAGATGCGGGCAATGCAGAAGCAGCTGGACACGCTTGTCGCCATGAATGAAAAATTCACGCGGATGGAACAGAAACTGGAGAATATCGGAAATATCCTTGAGAAGGTGTCGGATTGACCGTACAGACACTGAGGGATCTTCGCTGGCCCGTAAAAGCCGGCATAGTCGTCCTTATCCTCATCCTTATCCTCGCTGCGAGCCTTGCCCTGAAAATAAACCTCGCTGTACTCATCACACCGATTATCGTCGGGTTTGCCATCGCAATCGTCGCACTGGTCATCCTGATATACTTCGTGGCACACTGTGCACTGCGATGGATCCGCATACAGGAACAGCTCGCGGCACAAAAAACTACAGATTTCAACGAGTTACAACAGGGAATTACCTCGCTGAAACAGTCGGTCGATTCCATGCAGAAAAAACTGGACCGTATCGAGACCATCCTGAAAAACGTGGAGTGATGCGGGGATCTCCTCTGCACACCCCGGTTTCCTGCGGACAACACCGATCTCCTGCCTAAATAAGTTCCCGACCGCCCTTTTCTTTATCGGCGACATCGGGCAATCCTTTTAAAAAATACAAATAATATAAATAATACTAATCCTATTGAACTGCTATGGCACCTGCACCATCCAATGGAGAGCCAAAGACCGGTGCACTCAGTATCTGCTCTCTGCCAGCCGAGGTTCCGGTCCTGCTCGACGGCACTGCCACCGGGAAATCCACACCGGTAACCCTGGAAAACCTCACGGCCGGGAAACACATGGTAGCGGTCCGGCTGGCTGACGGTGGGCTCATATCCCGCAAGGTCACGGTGGCATCGGGAAAGACCCTTTCCGTCTGCTTAAAAAAATTAAATGACGATGAAAGAACACAAGTCCATTTCATCTGTGTGTACACGATCCTCTGTGTCATTTTACTTGTTACACTCGCCTTTATCGACCGGCTGTATCTTGGTTCGCTCGACGATCTTACGAGGCTGATCATCTATATTGCCTGTTCGGGAGGCCTCGGCAGCCTTGCCCACAGTATATTCGGGTACATCGAGCATCAAAGCAAAAACGACTTCGACCTGAACTATTTCTCGTGGTACATCCTCCGCCCGTTCATCGGCATCATCTACGGTACCTTCGCTTTTCTCTTTGTCGCCGGCGGGCTCATGACCTTGTCCGGGGTAAGCGTCGATACAAACCTCTTCACGACAAAAACGGTCATGTTCTATTGCGCACTCTCATTCCTCGCCGGGTATGCTGAGCATGCATTTTCCCTCCAGCTCAAGGAACTGGCGGAAGCAGTATTCAAGAAAGAGGATTCGAACTAAGGACGTGCCTGGCCGCCCTTAAGTACGATCTGTTTTACCGCCCCCCGTTTCCCTTTTTCGGATGTGCAAAGGAACCGGCAGGATCTTTTGAGAATCCCCGGTTACTCCACCCACCGCACCTTCTGTCTGAGCTCCGGGTCGACCCGTGCCGGAGTCGGGGGAATTTCTGCCGGGTACCCGAGCGGCGTGACCGCCACGAGTTCACGGTCGTTCCGGGACAGCGAGGATCCTTCGCAGCGCCTTCTCGTCCCGCAGGGGGCCGGTCATCCAGCAGGTGCCAAGCCCGAGCGCGGTGGCGGCCAAAAGGAGGTTTTCCATCGCGGCGCTCGCACTCTCCAGGTTTGCCCTGCGGAGATCGTCGTTATCGGCAGCATCGGTCAGGGCCACGATCACCGCGGGGGCGCCGCCGTACGATTCTGCAAACCGGATGAACTCCTCTCTTGAAAGAGAGCCCCGCATCGGCGAGGGATCCCAGTTCCGGGTGAACTCCCCGACGATGGCCCGGTACGAGGCCCCCATCTTCCGGAGCGTGTCCCTGTCGGTCACCACGATAAACTCCCACTGCTGGAGGTTCATGGCTGACGGGGCCCGGTTGGCCGCATCTATGATGGTAAGAATGTCCTCCTTCCTGACAGGATCGGAGCGGTACTGGCGGACCGCCCGCCGTGACCTGATCGCTTCAAACAGTTCCATGAAGGATCACGCTCCTTTTGCGGCCTGCACCAGCCGGGCACCGAGATCATAGGCCCGCTTGCAGTCCTGCGGGAAGATCTCCTTATGGCGCTTTTGCCGCTCCTCCGGGTCAGCGTAAGAATAACCACCTTGTCGAAGTCCTTAAACTGGAGCGTCTCGTTGCAGAAGAGGGTCTCGGACGTCTGCCCGAAGATCATCTTTAAGACTGCCGCATTTGCGCCGATGGGCCAGCTGTACTGATCTTTCATGATCTGCTCGGAGACATTCATGGTGTACACGAACGCCGTGGGTATCTTTTTCGGGAAGAGGCAGGAGTGGTTCTTGTCGTAGACAAGGTACGGGAACATCAGCCGTTCCATAAAGGAGCGCATCTCCCCGCTGACAATCCCGAAGTAGATTGGGGATCCGAGGATCAGGGCGTCTGCGTTTCGGATCCGGTCGAGGACCGGGGCAAGATCGTCTTTGACCGCACACTTCCCGTAGCTCTTCCCGCCTTTCATCTTGCAGGCAAAACAGCTGGTGCATCCCTTATAGTCAAGGTCGTACAGGTGCACCAGTTCGGTCTCTGCACCCGCGGATTTCGCGCCTTTGAGCGCGTGTTCGAGGAGCGTTGCCGTATTCCATTTCTTGCGCGGGCTTCCGTTGACTGCGATAACGTTTGTCATGGGTTCATCGTTCCGGTGAGTTTATTGTGCAGGATTTTTTTTAGGATCTGTTCAGGATTTCCGGGCCTTTTCCGTCGCTTTGATCAGCCATGCCATGTTCTTCCCTGCCTCCCGGGCGCGGCCTATGCCTTCTTCATCCTTACTGACTTCCCCGATCTCCCTTCCTATGCCGAGGACCGGGAAGCCCGGGACCACCATGCCTCCGACGAGCAGGAAGTGGAGCATGGTATCGATCGTGCGCATGCCCCCGGACCGGCGCACCGCGGCTACGGCCATTCCTGCCCGGCGCTGGTACAGGCCGCCGTTTGCCATGGACACGAACCCGGCCCGGTCGATCAGCGCCTTCATCTCCGGGGTCACGTCCAGGAAGTACACCGGGGATCCGAGGATGATGCCGTCCGCTTCGACCATCTTATCGATGCAGCCATTGACGATATCGTCGTCAAAAACGCAGTGCCCGTCTTTGTTCTCGAAACACTTCATGCAGGCGGTGCACGGCCGGACCTTCTTCTTTCCCGACCTGCACGAGCTCGGTCTCTATCCCATCGTTCTCCAGCTCTTCGAACATGTGCCCGATCAGAATGGACGTGTTCCCGTCCTTTCTGGGGCTCCCGTTGAATGCAACGACCTTTGCCATACATGATCTCCTGAATTTTCGTTCTCCTGCTTACTGCTTTTCGTCTTTTAGGGCCTCTGCCACCTCGCGGGTGGCAAGGATGCCGTTCAATGCCGCCGGGAACCCGGCATAGACCGAGACCAGCAGCATTATCTCCACGATCTCTGCTTCGGTGAGGCCGGCCCGGAGCCCGCCGCCGATGTGGAACCGGAGCTGCGAGGGTGCCGTGCCCTTTGCGGCAAGGGCCGCGATGGTTGCTGCCTGCCGGTTCCGGAATCGGGAGGATTCCCCGGGCGTAGATGTCCCCGTACCCGAACTCGATGACGTATTTGGTGATGTCCGGGTTGATGGGGTCGAACGTCTCCTTGCAGCACCCGCTCCTGGTCCGGGGCGATCCGGGCAAGCTGCTCCTTTCCCCGTTCAGTATCTCCCGTCCGAACCGGCATGGACGGACTCTTTTGAAAGGGTCTGCCCGGTCTCGGAAAGGACATCCATGAGCGTCCCCATCGCGTTCAGGGTCGCCGGGAACCCGGCGTAGCCCGCCATCTGGATGATGATCTCCCGGATCTCCTCCGGCGTGCAGCCCACATGGAGCGCTGCGTGGATGTGGACTTTGAGCTGGGGGGCTGCCGTGCCCATTGCGGTAAGGGCCGAGACGACGGCCTGCTCCTTCGTCTTGTTGTCGAGCCCTTCCCGGGCGTAGATCTCGCCAAACGAATATTCGATCAGGTACCGGGCGAGGTCCGGGCAAATCCCGTTGAGACGTTCTTCAACAGCAAGGCCTGCCTCGCCGTCGATCTCCGTTAATTTTTTCCTTCCGATGGTTGCGTAATCTGTCAATGAAATCACCATTCTTGTCGTAGATTGTCCGCGTATACTATCCTTCCCGGAACGGGCAGGAGATCCCATCCTCCGGGGATGCCCCCGGGTTCCCTATCCCCACGTCACCTTCAGCGGGTTCCGGCGCGGGATCCCGTAGGACTTGTACTTCGGGGTGCCGAAGAACAGGCTGTAGGAATACTGGCGCCCCTCGGGCAGGTCAAGTGCTTCAAGGAGCGGCCCGTACGACGACCGGGCTGCCATCGAGAGGAACCCCGCCCAGCAGGTGCCGATGTCGAACGCCGGTGCAGCAATATCGAAATGGGTGAGCGCGATGAGTGCGTCGACCGAGGCAACCGGGTTGTTCTCCGGGATGTGGGTGACGACGAGATGGGGCGCATTGCGGCAGATGGGGTCGGCCCCGGCATCCCATGCGGCAATCAGGCCCGGGACATAGGCACTCATCGGGTGGCTGCTGTTTTTTAAGGTCCGCATCCAGTCGATGGTAAGACCGGCGAGCCGGTGGACGTTTTCCTTGTCGTGGATAACCAGCCACCGGACCTGCTGGCCGTTTCCTCCAGACGGGGCGTATCGGGCGATGTCGAGCACCTGCAGGATCTTCTCTTTGGGGACCGGTTCGCTAGTAAACCGGCGGACGGACCGGCGTTTCTTCAAGTACAACCCAATATCCCCGCACGAGAGTTCCCCGGCACCGGGCAGCAGGATCTCCTTTTCGTTGGGCCGGTCGTTGACGATGAGCGCCCCTGCCGGGCAGTACACCTCGCAGTGCCCGCAGCGGATGCAGGCCTCGGCATTCGTCTCCGGAACGGCCCCGGGGACATCTTTTTTCGCCGGGACGATAATTCCCATCGGGCACACTTCCGAACAGATCCCGCACCGGGTGCAGAGATCCCCGTTAACAATAATTGCAGGCATGATGAACTTCCGTTATGGTGTTGTTTTCTGCGATTCCACGAGAGCCTTTCCTGCACTCCACGCATCGCCGGCATGAACGCCCAGCTTCCAGTACCGGTTGTCGGGCATGGTCAGGATGAGAGGGTCGATTGCCGGGAAATCCGGTTTGTTCTCTTTTACGACCCTGCCGTCCGCCCAGGCCCCTGCAATTTCGCCGATAAAGAGCGTATGGGAGGGGAGCGAGATCGCCTGGACGAGATTACACTCAAGCGTTACCGGGCACTCCCGGATCATGGGTGCCGTCTTTGTGGTGCCGTAGAATACGTCAAACACACCGGATTTGTCGGTATTCTTCCCGGACACAATGCCGCAGTAATCGGTCTTTACCAGAAGGGACGAGGACGGGATATTGACCGAGAAGGTCTTTGCCGCCTTAATTCCCCCGGTTGTGGCGTGGTTGTTATGGAGCCCGCAGGCAATCATCGGCGGGTTACCGTTCACCCGGGCACACCAGCCCACGGCCATGAAATTCGCACGTCCGTTCACCTGCGTCCCGACGAGGACTACCGGCATCGGGATGAAAAAATTCTCTGAAATCTCGATCTTTTCCATAGGATGACTCCTTACATCCCGCTACCGGCAGGATTTCCTGAAAGGACGCCATATACAGGGGAGATTACATTCCGATTTTCTGCAATGGCAGTCTGAATCATTAAGATAAAATCTGCCCCAACTGAATATATAGGGGATACGGGCAATATTGTAATAGACTTTCATCGGAGTAACTATGACCTATGTGAAAAACGGCAAAACGTACCACTGCACCGTGGAGGCGACCCTGGACGTGATCGGCGGGAAGTGGAAGCCCCTCATCCTCTGGCACCTCGGCGATTCCGTGATGCGATTCGGGGAGCTGCAAAAAAGCCTGCATGGCGTCAACGCGAAGATGCTCACCAAACAGCTCCGCGAACTCGAGGAAGACGGCGTGATCCGGCGCACGGTCTATCCCGAGGTCCCTCCCCGGGTCGAGTACGCGATCACCGAGTTCGGCAAAACCCTCATCCCCATCCTCGAAGCCCTCTGCACGTGGGGGGCGCAGTACCTTGGTTCCCAGAACGGCAAAAAGAGCGATGAAATCCCCGTATGCCAGGCCAGGGCCAAAAAGCAGTCCAAAGGGACGGCATGAGATAATTCCTGTCTGTTTACGGGAGAACTAAATGGATACCGGGGATCTCCCTATGATGGGAGATTCATCCATTCAAGATCGGTACCCCTGTTGAGGACACGTCCGGGATCGTCCATCGTTTCTGTCTCACGCGGGGGTTCTGCATTTTCTGCAGGCCGGGATACGGCGGAAGGGGCCTGCCGGCGCTGTTCCATCAGCACTGATATCATATCGCGATCGAGAGATATATCGTCGGGCACAAGGATTCTCCGGAGCGAGTACAGCTCGGACACATATTCGCTGGCGCTGACCGTATGGGCGACTCCCAGATCTTCCGGTATGAGGTGCATGATGCCGAGGATCTCGTCTTTTGATCTGGCGGGAAGGTACCCCATGACCCGGTACGATTCCAGCATGATCTCTAACCGGTCCTGCCCGAATTTTTTTACCGCTTTATCGGTCCAGGTAAACAAATGGAACACTTTCTGGAGGCCGGGTTTCTCCGGTTCGGGTCGTGAGGGCGTAGTAAAGGCAGAAAGGAAACCTGAAAGGGATGCTGCCGGAACCGCGGGCGCATCATTATTTTTCAGGGAGGCGCCCCCTATCGCCGGCCGGACCGCGGTATCCTGCATCCCTTTGTCGGGAGAACTCTCCGGGTCGTCTCCGGTATCTTCCGCTGCGTCAAGCTGCGATTCCCGGGCATCCAGTGCTGCCTCCCGCGCATCCATGGCCGCCTTCCCGGCTTCTTTTGCTGCTGCTTCCGCTGAGGATACGGAATCCTGTGGAAGGACAAGATCTCCCGCGCTCTGGAACTCCGTCATACGTTCCCTGATGTCGATCAGGAGACGTTTGATGGATGTTTTGATGAGATCGACTTCCTGCTCCAGGTTTTTGAGTTTGAAATCCGGATCGTCCTCGGATCCGGCGCTTATGCAGGTATCAATCTGGGTCTGATCGAGTGCCATGCCCCTTCTAGGTTTAGTTTTCTGTATCTGTTAATAAAACTTTCTTTTTTGTTTTAGGTTTAAACTGAGGTTATTATCAAAATATGATCGCAATTTTCCGGTTTTTGTGCTGCTTTGCCATGATCGTTCATGTAAGATCCCATGATACGGTTTACTTATCAATCCGTGTATCCATACAAAAGACCATGGACCCGGTCATCAGGCAGATACGGCAGGATCTCAAGGAGATGGCAGATCCTGAGATCCAAAAGTCATCGAAGCGCTTTTTTAAAGAGGATATCTGTTGTTACGGGATCAGGACCGCCGATGTTGTCTCCCTTGCAAAAAAGTACTGGAAGGAGATCAAAAACAAGAACAAGCAGGAGATCTTCTCCCTCTGCGAGGAACTGTACAAATCCGGGTATATGGAGGAGTCGTTTGTTGTCTCGCAGTGGGCGCATTCTCTCTCCGGCCGGTACGAACCGGAAGATCTTGCTGTCTTTAAGCGATGGATCGATACCTACATCACGAACTGGGCATCCTGCGACGGGCTCTGCAACCATACGATGGGCGATTTTATCGAACAATACCCCCGGTACACGGCCGAACTGGAACGGTGGACGCAGTCGAAGAACCGCTGGATGCGGCGGGCGGCAGCAGTCTCCCTGATCGTCCCGGCAAAACACGGGAAATTTCTCGGAGAATCGCTTGCAATTGCCGGCCTCCTGCTGACCGACACCGACGATATGGTGCAGAAAGGCTACGGCTGGCTCTTAAAAGAGGCGAGCCGGAAGCACACCGGTGAAGTGTTTGACTTTGTAGTGCGCAACAAAAAGGTCATGCCCCGGACGGCCCTCCGCTATGCAATCGAGCTGATGCCAAAGGAACTCAAGGCAGAGGCAATGAAAAAAGAGTGATACGAATCAGATCTGCCGACAGTTGCTGTACGTATGACTGCGGGAATACCCGTAGTTATCGTCAGATTTAATGGAACAGCCCTCCCACACACCGGTATGAAACGCCATACCGTGTGTTTTCTGATCCTTGTCTCTTCCCTTGCCCTCCTCCTTCTTGCAGCGGGGTGTACCTCGACCCCTGCAGTGCAGGCCGGGAATGGCGGGAACCAGTCGCCGGGTGTGACCACTGCACCTGCCGGGAATTCCGCCGACAGCGTCACCGACGCGAACAACCTCTTCTCTGCAAGCCTGTACCGCCAGCTTGCCGCGGGAGATGCCACCGGTAACATCTTCTTCTCGCCGTTCTCCATCTCGTCTGCTCTTGCCATCACCTACGAAGGGGCAAACGGGACAACCGCCGACGAGATCCGGTCCGTCTTTTTCTTCCCGGCAAACCAGACCGTGATGCGGAATGGGTATGCCGCGGAGAATGCAGCGATTAATGCCGGTGATGCAGGGTATACCCTGAGCACGGCAAATGCCCTCTGGGCGGAAAAGACCTATGTCTTCCTCCCCGCGTACACCGCCACCGCTGAAAAATACTACGGGGCAAACACGACCAACCTTGATTTCGTCAACCAGCCCGAAGCCTCGCGCCAGACCATCAATTCCTGGGTGGCCGGACAGACCAACAACAAGATCCTCGACCTCCTTCCCCCTGGCTCCATAGACTCCCTGACCCGGCTCGTGATCACGAACGCCGTTTATTTCAAGGGCACGTGGGAGAAGCAGTTCGATGCCAACCTGACCGCAGATGCCCCCTTTACCACTCCCGACGGGTCAGAGGTCACGGTAAAAATGATGCAGAGGACGGATGAAGATGCCACTTTCCCGTATGCAGCGAACGCAGATATCCAGATGCTCTCCCTGCCGTATACCGCAAAAGACGGAAAGGGCCTCTCGATGGTGATCCTCCTGCCCCGGAATAACAATCTCTCGGCCGCTGTGCCATATCTTGACCCGGCCAATCTTTCAGCGCTCGAACAGAACGCATCCACCCGGCAGGTAAAGGTGTACATCCCGAAGTTCAAGATCGAAACACAGTACTCCCTGCCCGGAACGCTCTCCACGATGGGGATGCCGACGGCATTTACCAGTAACGCGGACTTCTCCGGGATGGACGGGAAAACAGACCTGTACATCAGCGATGTCGTCCACAAGGCCTACATCGAGGTAAACGAGGAGGGTACGGAAGCGGCAGCGGCTACGGCAGTGATAATGAAAACCATGGCGGCAGCCCCGGGCCGTGAAGTGCCTGTGCCGGTCTTTAAGGCCGATCACCCGTTCCTCTTCGTGATACAGGACAACAACACCGGCACGGTTCTCTTTACCGGGCGGATCACGAACCCGAACGGTACATAACGTCCCCTGATCCGGCCACCCCGGCAGGGGATCTTCCCTTATTTTTCCCGGCCTGACACCAGATCCTTTTCCCTGAAGGTAACAACTCGTGTCCCTTCGTCCTCATAAAGCGCTGCGCGGCCTAGGAGCCCGTTGAGCCGGCACGGCGTGATCAGGTTGCCGGTCAGAACATGGATCACCGGTTCGGTTCCCGGTTCCGGATCTTCCCCGGGACGGGGTTCCCTTGTGAGGACAAAGTCGTCACCGTTTTTCAGTGCGGAAAAAAGAAGTTCCGAGATATTTTCGAACGGGACGTTCTTAGAGGATTTCTGCGTCCGTCTCCCTGCTGCCATAAAGGGACATTCGTGGAGTGCGGGTAAAAAATATTGCAGGATCGCCCGGGTTACAGCGGGCAGACTTTGAGGCACATCCCGCACCGGAGGCCGCCGAGCGTCGAGAACATATAATCCCGGCAGAGCGTGGGATCGATCGTCCCGTCCGCGGAGATCGCTCTTACCGGGCAGACCTTCACGCACTTCTGGCAGGAGGCGCATTCGGACCGGACAAAGGACTGTCCCGATGGGCGGTCCGGTTCGAGCGGCGCATCGGTGAGGATCCCGGTCATTCGGATCCTGGGGCCGTTCTCATGGGTGATCAGCAGCTGGTTGAGGCCGTACTCGCCAAGGCCGGCGAGCCATGCGGCATACTTGAGAGAAAGATCGGCCTTAAGCGTCTCGCGGTCGGCATACCAGGTCCCGAACTCGCTTCCCTCAGAGGGGACGAGCGCCGCCCGGTATCCCTGCCGTTCGAGATCCCGGGCAAGGGTAAACCCCATTGCCCGGAGGGTGACCGTTCCTGCCATCAGGGTGTTCGTGTACTCGGCCCTGCCCTTGGGGAGCGGCTCTACGCAGCCCTTCGGGATGATGACCCCGAGCACAACGATCGAGCGGATCCAGGGGGCAAATGCCTGCGGCCGGTTTCCTTTATAGTCCGGGTTGTTGAAGCCTTCAGGATCGGCAATCCCGACAAAATCTGCGCCGAGACTGCGGGCACGTTCCCGAAAGCCGGAGAGTTCCTGGGACATGACCGGTACGGTTGGCGGGAAAAATAATGAAAGGGTGGGATCAGGCACAGAGGTTCCTGATAAACCGCTCGTGGAGCCGGAGGTCGCCGCCGAGCTCCGGGTGGAAGGCAAGGGCCATGTGCTTTCCCTTTTCCACGGCAACGATCCCCTGGTCGATGCGGCTTAACACCTTCACTCCGCCCCTTACCTCGTTTACCACGGGCCCCCGGATGAAGACCGCGTGGAACGGGCCGCCATCGAGGCCTTCTACCGGGATGTCGGCCTCAAACGACTCCCGCTGCCGCCCGAAGGCGTTCCGGTCCACGGTCATGTCCATGAGCCCGAGACTGTGGATCCGGGAGTCCCCGACATCGGTTGCCATCAGGATCATGCCGGCGCAGGTCGCAAAGATCCCCCCTTTGAAATTTTTTATCGGTTCGTAAAGGCCGTTCTTGTCGATCAGCCGCGAGATGGTCGTCGATTCCCCTCCGGGGATCGCAAGCGCATCGCAGCCCGCAAGATCCGCCGGGCTCCTCACTTCGATCACCGTTGAACCCTCTGCGCACCCACACGATGCAAGAGCCTGAAAAAAAGCATCGGTGTGCTCGCTCACGTCTCCCTGCAGGGCGAGCACGCCGACTTTTACGATCTTACCGCCCACGGGTCTGCAACACCTCGTCGGGCCGGAGGGTGTGGACATCGAGGCCCGGCATTGCATCGCCAAGGCCCTTGCTGACCTTTGCAATGACTTCGGGCTCGTTGAAATGGTTGACTGCTTCGACAATCGCTTTTGCCATCATCTCGGGGTTCGAGGACTTAAAAATCCCCGACCCGACAAAGACCCCGTCGGCCCCGAGCTGCATCATGAGGGCAGCGTCCGAGGGCGTCGCAATCCCGCCGGCCGAGAAGTTCACAACCGGGAGCCGTCCGCGGCTGGCGCATTCGATCACGAGCTCTGCCGGCGCCTCGATGCTCCGTGCATACGCAATCCGCTCCTGCAGGTCCATGCCCTGTACTTTCCGGATCTCGCCCATGATCGCCCGCATGTGGCGTACCGCCTCGACAACGTTCCCGGTCCCCGCTTCACCCTTCGTGCGGATCATCGCCGCACCCTCGTTTACCCGGCGCAATGCCTCGCCGAGGTTCCGCGCACCGCAGACGAACGGCACTTTGAACTTTTTCTTGTCGATATGGAACTCTTCGTCCGCAGGGGTCAGCACTTCGCTCTCGTCGATCATATCGACGCCGAGCACTTCGAGCACCTGCGCCTCGACAAAGTGGCCGATCCGTACCTTGCCCATCACCGGGATCGAGACCGCATCGATGATCTCCTGGACCTTCTCGGGGTCTGCCATCCGGGCTACACCGCCCATCTTCCGGATATCGGACGGCACCCGCTCAAGAGACATGACTGCGACGGCCCCGGCGCTCTCGGCAATCTTTGCCTGCTCGGCATTGACGACATCCATGATCACGCCCCCCTTCTGCATGGATGCAAAGCCGCGCTTGAGGAGCTCGGTGCCAAATCTCAGTTCTTCCAGCTTCATATACGGTACTATAGGATCAGCCAAGCCAATAAAATAAGTGTGCCGGCAGCAGTTGCCGCAAACGCGAGGGTGACCGCACGCACGGCAGAGAGGATTGCCGCGCCGCCTTCGCGTGCAAGGGAGCAGGGTCCCGTCCCCAATCGTGTATACCCCCGGTTTCTCAAACCGGATCCCGCAGCCCCCGGCCATCGCGGCCATGATGATACCGCCGTTGAATCCCGGTCGCTTCTTCCCGTCCCGGACCATTGTCTTCCACGCAGGAGCAAACAGTCCCTTTTACTGCAAACCACGCGAGCAGGTACGCCGTGGTGATCCGGGCGGGAATGTAACCCGAAAATATCGTCCATCCGGGCCGAAAACCACCCCAGCCGGATCCGTTCGTCCTTATACCCGAGCATCGCATCCATCGTGTTTGCGGCGCGGAAGACCGCAGCTGCTGCAAGACCAAGACCCCAGAGGGAGAAGACCGCGTAATAAAAGAGAGGCGCAACGATACTGTCGTTGAGGTTCTCGGTCATGGACTCGTATGCTGCGGACCGGATATGATCCGGGTCGAGTGCTGCCGTATCCCGGGAGACCATCATCTTCACCCGTTCGCGGCCGGCATCCACACCGCTGTCAAGTGCCTGCGCGACACCGAGCGCATGCTCCTCCAGCGAGCGCCAGGCAAAACAGCATTTCAGCAGGAAGGGGGCGCCGATGAGAAAGACAAGCCACGGGGCGTACTTCCCGAAGAGGAAGAACGGGAGGGCAAAGACGATGGTCGGTGACAAGCCAGAAGACGACCCCGGCCGCACGCTGGAGCCACGGGGGGTATCTCTCCGGCTGTCCCCACCACCCGATGAACCGGCCGACAAGAGCGACCGGGTGAAAGTGCCGAGTGCGGATCGCCGATGAGCCGGTCGACGATAAGCGCAAGGAGGAGGACAGCGCCGGCAGGGATCAGGTCTGTCGGTACCATACGAACAACGCACCGACTATTAAAACAATGAATGCAAGGATGTTGAGGGCCTCAATCTTCGTATAATACCACGTACTGTAGAGCACGAGGCCGATGCCCATGGCAATCATCAAAAGGATGGGGCCGGCCGTGGGCGACCGGCTGGACCGGAGGTTCCTTTTTCTGAACTTCTTCGCCCCGCGTGGGCCGGACATTGACCTCGACCCGGAGCGTGGCTTTCGAGGCGCCATACCCGGCGAGGATATCGATATCGAAAAATCCCGGGGAACAGTCCTTCTTTGTCTGGATCCCGAGCGTTACCTCAGTCGATCACGTACATATTCTCGTGGAAAAAGTCCGAAAACATCCCTGCATTGGACGTGCTCGCCGTGATATGGACCGGGGCACCCCGGTTCATGAACCGGACCCTGAGCATCTTGCCGCATTCGACATGGGCATTGCCGGGGGGGAGTTCAATCGAGTTGATGCCCGACCCGTTGAGATGGATCTCGGTCTGTGATCCCTCAGCCGGGGGAAGATCCGGAACCGCCAGAAGCTTCGAATGGCAGCAGGGACGACATAACGGCACCGTTTATTTCTGGGGAAGGAGATTGGGGATGCCCTCATGGATCGGGTAATCCACCCGGCACGCAGCGCAGTGCAGGCGGCCTTCGAGGATCTCCTTTTCATCCTCTTTTTCCACCGTAAGGGCGAGATCGCCCTTGCAGACGGGGACAGCAGAGGATGTCCATGAGCGAGCGCTTCATAGCGTATTCTTTCCTGATATCGATGATCTGGGAGAGCTCGGGGCCCGTGGAGATAAGGGTGATGGGGACAGCCGATATCGTCCTCGGCGGTTTTTAAGAAGTCCTTTGCCTTTTCGTGAGCTTGCCGTACTCGGTGATGCCGTAGCAGGCATCGTCGATGCGGTCGATACCGGTAATCGCCGCCTGCGTGCAGCCGTTGATCATGGCGGAGTACCGGGCCATCTGCCCGTCCCAGCCGCCGATCCGGCGCTTCCGGTGGGTGACCGTGCCAAATTCCTGGATGCCCATCTCATCGGACTTCTCCGAGGTCATCTCGGTGGAGAACGGCCCTTCGCCGACCCGTGTCGGGTATGCCTTGAAAACGACGATAACATCGTCGATCTTTGTCGGGCCGACACCGTTATCCGCGGCGATCTGCGAAGCCGAGGTGTCCTTGCTCGTCACAAAGGGATAGGTCCCGTAATACAGGGAGATCCCAAAGCCCTGTGTGCCTTCCAGAAGGACTTCTTTTCCAGCCTTTAGGGCATCGTCGATTGCCTTGGGGACGTCCATTAAGTATTCCTTAAGCTCCGGCACATCCTTTGCCTGCGGCGAGATCCGCATGACACGGTCGGCGTTTGCCGGGCCGCAGCCGGACCCGGTGCTCCCGATCTTCTTTGACAGGTAAGCATTGCCCTTGTCCCGTGCAATATGATCCTCGGTGATGATACCGCAGCGCTTGTCCACAAAGACCCTGCCCCTGACACCGAGCTTCTCGACCTCTTCTTCAAGGACTTTCGGGTTGACGAGCACGCCGCTCCCGATACAGAGTTTTGCCTTCGGATACACAAAACCGGAGGGAACCATCCGGACACCGTATTCCTTGTCCCCGACCTTGACCGTGTGGCCGGCATTGGGACCGACACCACCGCGGGAGATGATAACGGGTTCATCTGCATGAGCGATGTGGGCAACAACCTTGCCCTTCCCTTCATCCCCGAAAAATCCGCCTACGATAATAGTACAACTCATTGAAGTTCATGTAGTGTATGCCGGGTTTGGCAATAAAGTCTGCCCTGAGGTAAAAAGGGCGAACCCCGGGGATTTTTTTCCCTGTAAAGACTGCAAAAAAGAGGGGGGCCCTGCCTTTGCAATCCCGGTCTTATCAGAGACCGTTGATGAAGGTCTCCATCCGGGTCAAGGCTTCGCTTAAGTCCTTCCTTGATACCGCATAGGCACAGCGGAGGTGGTAGTCCCCGCCCCTGCCAAAGACGCTGCCCGGGACCACCGCGACCTTCTGCTCTTTTAGGAGGCGCTCCGCAAACTCCACATCGGAGAGGCCGGTACCTTTAACCGAGGGGAACGCATAGAACGCCCCTTCGGGCACATGGCAGGTAAGGCCGATTTTGTTGAGGCCGGAAACGAACATGTTCCTCCGGAGCCGGTACTCGTTTACCATGCTCGTCTTGTCGTCCTCGGCAGACCGGAGCGCCTCGACTGCCCCGACCTGCCCCATAACCGGAGCGCAGAGCATCACGTACTGGTGGATCTTGAGGGCCGCGTCGCAGATCTCCTTTGGCGCACAGAGAAATCCTACCCGCCAGCCGGTCATTGCGTAGGCTTTCGAGAACCCATTCAGGGTGATCGTCCGCTCCCAGAGGTCCTTTACCGTCGCTGCAGCGGTATGGGACGATTCATACGTGAGTTCCGAGTAGACCTCGTCGCTGATAAGCAGGATATCCTTATCGGAGAGGATATCGGCGATCGGTTCGAGGTCCTCCTTTTTCATGACAGCGCCGGTCGGGTTGTTGGGGAAGTTGATGATGAGGGCCTTGGTTTTCGGGGTTATTTTCTCCTGGAGTTTGTCGGGATTGAGACGGAAGTGGTCCTCCTCGGTGCATTCAACGGGAACCGGGGTTCCCCCGGCAAGCGTAACGCAGGGCGCATAAGAGACGTAACTGGGCTCGGCGATCAGTATCTCGTCGCCGGGATTGACGATCGACCGCACTGCGATATCGAGCGCTTCGGAAACACCGGTGGTGATGATCATCTCGTCGTCTGGAGAATATCTGAGCTGGTACTGGCTCGCAAGGCGGGCTGCAAGTGCATCCCGAAGCGTCTGGAGACCCCGGTTTGAGGTATAGGAGGTTACCCCCTGCTCGATGGAATAGATCCCCGATTCGCAGATGTTCCACGGCGTCCTGAAATCCGGTTCCCCGACCCCGAGCGAGATCACATCGTCCATGGTCATAACGAGGTCAAAGAACTTCCTGATACCCGAGGGAGGGATCTCCCGGGCCCGGTCCGAGACAAAGTTCCGCATTCCTTCTCACCTCTAGAAGGAATACGGGAGACGTTCGGCTTCCTGCTGTTCGAAGAGGGTATTGCCGTTCTCCTTGTAGGACTTCATCACGATATGGGTCGCCGTCTCGCGTATCCGGTCCATCGGTGCCACATGTTCGGAGACAAACCTGGAGAACGTCCTGCATGTTCTTGCCGCTTACCATCAGCTGCAGGTCGTAGGTACCGGTAATGAGGCGGAGCGTCCGGACTTCCTTGAACCGGGAGAGCCGTTCTGCGATCCGGTCGTACCCGAAGTCGCGTTCGGGGCTCACCTTAAGCTCGATGATTGCCGATACCTTCGGCGTTTCCTGCCTTTTCCCAGTTGATGACCGTGGTGTACTTGCGGATGACCTTGCTCTCTTCCAAGGCATGGATCCGTGCCTCTATCTCTGCCGGGATAAGGGTAGTCATCGATCCGATTTCCTCTACCGACAGCCGGCTGTTCTCTTCGAGAATCCGGAGAAGTTCACGATCCTTGTCATCCATTTTTCATCTCACCTGAACCACGTTTTTAACCATTTGGCTTCCATCTGATTTATATCAAGATCTTTTAATCCGTTCAGCCGGGGATCCGTCAAGCACGACGTCCCGGATCTTGTTCGTGTTTGCATCGAACCACATCTCTTTCGTGCGCCCGTACCGTCCCCTGCTGACCACGCGGGTGTTGATCACGCCCAGCATGTTGAGTTCCGAGATAAGGTCCTGTGATCCGCCGGTGGGTGAGGATATCGAGCTGGAGAGGCGGGGGCGAGATCCTGGTATCACGCGCGAAACCTCCCCGCTCGTAAAGATGTTCTGGCCCAGCTTTTCGAGCGTCAGCATGGAGAAGAGTATCAGCTTGCTCTGGGAGGGCAGCGTCGCGATGCATTCGATCATGCTGTCCGTCTCGATCTTTGCCTGGGCCTGTTTTACAGTGCTCCTCGCCCACCTGCTTCGATTCGTCCCGGTCGGCGAGTTCCCCGGAGATCCGGAGGAGATCGAGGGCCCGCCGTGCATCGCCGTGCTCCTGTGCCGCAAGGGCTGCACAGAGCGGGATTACGCCAGTCCGCGACCGCCCCTTCCACAAATGCCCCGGCAGGCACGCTGGGTCAGGATATCCACGAGCTGCAGGGCATTGTAGGGCGGGAAAGACGATCTCTTCCTCCGAGAGGGAGGAGAGGACTCTTGGGTCGAGGAAATCCTTGAAGCTGAGGTCGTTTGAGATCCCGATGATGCTGACCTTGGAATTCCTGAGATCGGAGTTGATCCGGGTCAGGTTGTAGAGCGTATCGTCGCCGCTTTTCTTGACCAGCTTGTCGATCTCGTCCAGCACAATGACCAGGACGCCGCCACCTGCTTCCAGCTGGTTCTTGAGCTCGGCATAAACCTGATCGGTGGGCCACCCGGTCATCGGGATGTGGCTCTTGGTCTTGTCGCTCGCCGTTTCGTCGACCCCATCGATACATTTTGCAATCTGGGCAAGAACCCGGTACTGGGTATCGATCACCTCGCAGTTGAGGTGGACGATCCGGCAGGCGGTCCCCATCTTGGTGCTCGCCTTTTCCAGCTCGGAACCAACGTACCGAACGCTCGCGGTTTTCCCGGTCCCGGTCTTGCCATAAATCAGGATATTGGAAGGAGTTTCATTCCTCAGGGAGGGGGCGAGGATCGAGGCTACAGTTATCGATCTGCGGCTGGCGGTGGGGAAGGATCTGGGGACGATATGAATGGCGGAGCACCTCCCGGTCCCGGAATATCCGGTTATTGGAAAGGTATTTCTTGAACAGACTGGTTGAGGGATCTTCAGGTTCGGGCATGGTGACACGTGGAGCTGAGCATTGGAGCGATAAGATAAAAAAGTACGCGGTTTTTGTTCCTTTATATACCCCTTTACTTCCTGTGGAAAAACGCTGTATTTCCAACAATTTTTGTTTTTACGCTCATTTGTCAGGATTTGCAAATTATTATTTTAATGCTCTATAAACTGACCGCCAAATGACAGTTCAACGACGTTATGGCATTTGTTCTGCTGCGTTATCTTCCAAGGAACGAGACCCACCCCATCATTTCCTGTGGAACCTGACAGAATTCTACCTACTGATAATTCTGAATCAAATCGAAAATAGTCATTCAAAATCTGTATCAAAAAACTATATAAACTACACAGGATTCGATCCGGAAATGTGCTATGTACTGTACTCCACTTTGATATCAGACTACAATAACATCATCAAAGCAAACCAGATGGAGGGAACATTCCACAGGAAACAAAGGGGTGGCTGTTTGGAAAATCAACAGAACGTTCTGCTCCGACAGACAGCACCATGTATCTTTTAATGAGGTACATGTCTTAATCCTATGATCATGAAACCTGAGCACCTTTCGGAACTGGAGATCAACTGTGCCGTGATCACGGTGTCCACAACACGGACAAAGGAGACAGACACCAGCGGGAAAACAATACAGGAGATTCTTACCGGGGCAAATCTGCCGGTCCGGCACTATGCAGTCATCCCTGATGACATCGGAGCCATCAGATTTGAGGTACTGCTTGCCTTAAAAACCTGCAACGGTATCATTGTCAACGGCGGTACCGGGCTGACTCACGATGACTGCACGATTGAAGCCATCGCACCCCTGCTCGAAAAAAGATCGATGGTTTTGGCGAACTCTTCCGGCTCAAGAGCTTTGAGGAGATCGGGACTTCCACGATGCTCTCCCGGGCCATTGCAGGGACCGTGAAAGGAAAAGTCATCTTTTGTATTCCGGGTTCCACACCGGCCGTGACCCTTGCCACAAAGAGCCTGATCGTTCCAGAGATCCAGCACATCCTCTCCCACGCCAACAAGTAGGATTTTTTAAAATCTTCCCATCTTCTGCAATGGCTCAGGTGCTCCTGGTATTCCTTTTTGAGGTTTTAAGCAGGGAATCTTAACAAAACCCAGATCCCTCCTTTTTCCCGGCAAGCTGTGCTGTAGCATCGTTTGCCCTGGCTGGATAACGGCTTTTTTCATTGTCTCTTCCCTATCACGGAAGGTCTCTCCCCAAGAGGCGATGATGGATTGTTTTCCCCAATCAGGGCAGCACCAGATATCGGAAATATACTTGTATCTGCATTCATCTTTGGTGGGAGGCCGGACTGGAATAAAGAGGCCGGTACTATGCGGGAAGAAGATCTTATTCAAGAGTAAAAATTTCTGAAAAACGGCCCGGATTTCTTTCCTAAAACTTTCCTGAAAGACCGTTATTTACTGACTTCCAGCAGCGCCACCCGCTCCAGTACCAGCTCCTCCAGGCGCCCGTCTCCCCCGACTGCAGCGATCTCTTCCGGTGTGATATCGAAAAGCGCAGAGAGCCGGGCAGTCTTTTCTGCGGTTATCCCGCCAGCAGGTTCCGGGGCAAACTTCATACAGGCTAAAAGCTCCTGCCAGGCAGCGGGTACATCCGGGCAGCAGCAGACATAGAGCCGGTTTTCCCCGTCATGGAGGCCGAACCGGGTAGCAGCGCTGCACTGCCGGGTCCCGCCGGCATAGAGGAGGGCCTCCATCTCGAACGAATGGGAGATGGCAGTCCCTTCCGCTATGGCCCGGCGTGCGAACCGGACGGCTTTTTCTGCATGCTGACGCCCGGCAAGGTTGTCTGCATCGAAGCAGACAATGTGCGTCCTCTGACGGTCAGAGATCGCGTGAAGAGCGGTAAGGAATGCCTTGCGGTCGGAGACCGTCGCAGTCGCATACCGGATCCCTGCGGAAAATTCCTGTGTTTCCATCGTAACCGTCACCCGAACCGGAACAGGGTTGCCTGACCCCCGGCCGGCCGCTCTTTCTCCTCAGCGGCCGGGCCCGTACTCCGGTTCCTTGGCAGTATCTGGTCAAAAATCTGATCCGCAACACCCTGCCCGAGGATCTTTACCACCTCTTCCTTGGGGTGCTTCCGGATCTCTTCCGGTGAAGTAAGGCCGTTGTTGAAGAGCCGGCGTGCACGGACCCGCCCGATGCCCCGGAGCCGGACCAGCGGCAGAAGCTCGCGCCGGATCCCGTTCTTCATGCAGATCTCGCACTCCGCGATCGGTCCGGAGAACTTCGGGACAAACATCCGGGCCAGCTGGCTCGTTGCGTGGAGCAGCCAGTTGATGCTCTCCACCATCCCGTACACGTCCCCGGGGCCGACACTGTACCGCTCGCAGATCTTCTCTTCCGCGAGCTCGTCGGTCCAGTCCAGGAGGAGCATCGCGGTCTTTACCGCCCGGTAGTAGGCCTCTGCCTCGTCATCGTTTTGGGGCGGCGGGAGCCAGAGATCTTTTCCCCGGACTTCGAGCATCCGGGAGAGCGCCGGGAGATCGGCGTTCTTTGCGTACAGGGTCGGCATATCCGGGGTGGTACAAATGAGCTGGATGAGGCCGAGGTCCGTGTACTCCTCGCGTTCCCGCAGGGCGGAGACGATCGTGGACGCGCTCCGCGGGTCGATGTACATCCGGGAGACAAGAGATCCCAGTTCGGTTGCCCCGATATGCTCGCCGACCTCCACCACCATCTCGGCGGTGATCAGGAACTGGAGCGCCTCGTCGACCGCCCGGTGGATGAGCCTGCCCTGTTTGTGCTCGTGGACGTAAAACGAGCGGTTCATGAACTCGGAAAGTTCTCCCCGGGTCTTTGCAAACCCCGAGGCCACGAGCGAGAGGACATGGGTGTAGAGCGCGGTCGGTTCTGCGATCCGCGAATGGACATCGTCGGCTTCGGCCTCGATGTAGACCTCGAAGAGCTCCGGTACCTGTTCGGCCTCTTTTGCGATCAGCACCGCCTCGCCGTACGGATCGAGCCGGGGCCGGCCGGCCCTTCCGGCCATCTGGCGGTACTCGCTCACCGGTATCGGCTGCATGCCCTCACCTGCGGAGAACCGGAGGTAGTCCCGGACGATCACCCGCCGGGCGGGCAGGTTGAGACCGGCGGCGAGCGTTGGGGTCGAGGAGATGCACTTGAGCAGGTTTTTCCGGAACGCCTCTTCCACGATGGAGCGCTCGTTCCGGCTCAGGCCCGCGTGGTGGAAGGCCGCCCCCTTTGCAACGCAGGCGGAAAGCGTCTTTGCCATCTCGGTCGGGGTGCCTTCGAGCAGCCGCCCGGCGTATGCGGCAAGCGCCGGGTCCTCGCTTTTTATCGCCGAGGCCGCCCGTTTTGCAAAGGCCTCTGCGTTCCGGCGCGATGAGACAAAGACCAGGCACTGCCCGCCCTCGGCTATGGTATCGAGGCAGAGGTTGAGGTCATCGTAGTTTTTCGAGACCTGTTTTATCGGTCGTGTTCCCTCTTCGAACTGGATCCGGTTATCGTAGAAGACACCCTGCCGGAGGTCCACCGGCCGCCACGTGCTCGTCACGAGCTCTGCGTCCAGCCATCCGGCAAGTACCTTCGGGTTTCCGATCGTTGCCGAGAGGCCGATGAGCTGCATGCCGGGATTCCGGGATCGCATTTTAGCGATGACCATCTCGAGCGTCGGGCCCCGGTCCAGGGAGTCGATCAGGTGAATCTCGTCCACGACAACGAGCGTGATCTCCGGGAGCCAGCGGGCGCTGTTCCGCAGGAGCGAGTCCACCTTCTCGCTCGTTGCAACGATGATGTCGTTTTTCCCAAGGGCATCGTCGCGGCGGTCGAGGTCACCGGTCGAGATGCCGACCTTTACTCCCTTGTTCCCGAACTCCTCGTATTTTTCCGAGGCGAGCGCCTTTAATGGGACAATATAGAGACACTTTCCCCCGGCGGCGATGTGCCGGTGCATCGCCATCTCTGCTAGAAGCGTCTTCCCGCTTGCGGTCGGTATTGCGACAAGGAGGTTTTTCCCGTCCAGGAGACCTTTTTCCACACAGGCAGCCTGCGGCGGGTAGAGCTCGCGGATCCCGAGCCCCAGGTACTGCTGCCTGAGGGTGTCGGGTATCGCAAGGTCCTGTACCTGCATGGGAGCGGACTTTGGGGGACTTGTCATGGGGACTGCCGGTTTATCGTTTGTTGCCGGGTGCATTGAGGTTTGCCCTTTATCGTCTGTCCGCTATGGTCAGGTACCGTTATAAAACGGACTGCATAAAAAAGGAGTGGTGCGGATGGCAAAACGGATCAGTAATAGTAACTGATCATGTCCTGCTTGGCTTCTTTCTTCTTCTTGTCAAGGAATGCAAACACGTTCTCGTGGGGGACACCCTCGATGAGCATATCGATTGCCGCCCGGGCAATCTTCATCTGCTCGGGGTAACCGATCAGGCCCACGGTGTGGCCGAAGACCGAGATATCCACATCGGTCATGTTCTCGATCTGCTCGCGGGCACGTCCGTCTTTTCCTATGATCCGGCCACGGAGCCGGTCCAGCTGCCGGGGGTTGTCGGCTGCATGCGAGAGATCGATGATATCGAGAAGGAGGTCCTCGTCCTCGATCATCTCGAAGGCCCTCTGGGGGGAGAACCCGGCATTGAGGGCGTTTATTATCTCCACGGCCCGCAGGAGCGGGATCGCGTTCTCTTCAGCTGCCTCGACCTTGACAAGGCCTTCCTTGCTGTCGATGGAGATCGTTGTGTGGGTCTTTGTTTCGAGCTCCTTTTTGGTGGATCCGCCCTTCCCGATCAGGACGCCTACCCTGCTTGTTGCGATCTTTAATTCCTGTATCATGCTTCTCTCTCCTGTTCTTCCGGCGTTCCTGACTTCTGTACTGGTAAGGCTTTCATTTGTCCGGAGGTGATATATCCGTGTGTCATGGCTGCTTTACTTCGAGGCCGGTCACGCGGCCGAAGATTGCATATTCGGACTCCACGTCGCACCCCCTCTTCTTGAAAAACCGGTTCACGTTGCGGATATCCCGCATCAGGAACTGGAGGGCACGCGGGTGGTCGCGGGTAACCGATTGCCCCATATCGATGAGATATGGTTGGTCATGGTACAATATATTGAACTCGCTTAAGTCACCATGCACGAGTTCGGCTTTTTTGTACAGCGTATCGATCATGGAGACGACGGTGGCATACACCTGCGCCGGGTCTTCGAGTTCCACATTCCTCAGCTGGGGGTAGGGACGCTCGTTTCTCGCCAAGAAATTCCATGATGAGGATATTCCGGTCAAAGACGAGCGGTTCCGGCACGGGCAGTCCTGCCTCTTTTGCCCGGGCAAGGTTTGCAAACTCCTTCTTTGTCCAGGCAAAGATGAGCTCCTTTCTTGCTTTCTTGACGTTCGTAAAAGCGACGGTCTCCGAATGAATATAAGAAGCTCATCGTGGTAAAATTCGCCGACTGGATCCGGTATATCTTGATGGCGACGGCGCCAGTCTCCCCGATTCTCCGAGGAAAATATTTGCTTCTTTCCCGGTGCTGATAGAACCAGCCGATAGCAGAGAGCCACTTCTTGTGGACGAGCTTGTACAGGGCAAGGAGGGTGACCTCGTCAAAGACGTTCTCGCTCACCTTGACGGCATCCGCGTCTTTGATCCGGATGCCCATCTCGGCGAGCCGCTTATCGAAGGTTTCCTCTTCTTTCTCGATCTTCACAGGGGATTTTCCGCACGGTTCTGGTACTTGGGTATTCTCGCGATTTCAGCTGATATAGTCGCGCACCGGGGCAAGGATCGTAACCAGCCCTTCTCCGCAGGCCTTCTTGAGGTCGAGCGGGTGGATCTCCTTGTTTGCGTACGCAGATTCGAGCTCGTCATACGAGGCAAACGTCCGGTCGCCGCCGAACTTCTCCGGCCTCTTGATCGTGATCTCCGGCAGGCGGGGGAAGATGTGGTGCTGGAAGATCTGGAGGACCGGGTTCTCCGCGATCTCCGGCGGGCAGAATGCCTTCTGGCATTTTTTCCGGATTTCGTCCTCGCTGTCGGCAACCGAGATGTAGTTGCCCTGCGATGAGGACATCTTCTTCCCGTCAAGGCCGTTTAAGATCGGCGTGTGGATACAGACCGGGGAGGGATAGTTGAAGTTCGGGAGGTGCTCGCGTGCCAGCATGTGGATCTTTCTCTGGTCGATCCCGCCGACCGCGGCATCGACGCCGAGCATGGCGATGTCGGCCATCTGCATGATCGGGTACACCATCTGGGAGACGGTCGGGTGGTCCATCTGCCGCCCGACTTCGTCCATGCTCCGTGTCGCCCGGGCAAGGGTGATCTGCTGGGAGAGCTGGTGGACCAGGAGCTCGTAATCCCGGTTGAGCTGGAGGTCTGAGCCGAGGACGTACCGCACGTTTTTCAGGCCCAGGCCCTCGAAACAGCGGCGGTTATAATCGGCAAGTTCCCCGACTTTTTCGAGCGTTCCTTTCCGGTTTAAAAAGGCGTGGAGGTCGGCGAGAAGGAACCGTGACCTCGAAGCCGGCTGCCTGGAGGTCGACGAGTTTATTGACGGTAACGAGGTGGCCGAGGTGGATCTCGCCGCTCGGCTCGTAGCCTGCGTATACCTTCTTGGTGGGTTTTGCCAAAAGAGCGCGGAGCTCGTCTTCGGTGACGACCTCAACGGTGTTCCGGGTAACCCGTTCAAATGCGTCCATTAAAAAGAATGGGATATTGAGGGAATTAATGGTTGTTCTGGATAGGGGTGAAGTGGAGCGCTTCGTTGGTGAGTCTGATTGAGGTTGCCGCATCTTTACAAAGGCCGGTCATCGCGCGGATCGCGTCCACGTTTTCGACCACGACATCCGCCTTCCTGGTGGATGGCCTGGAAGAAGCAGAGCTCGTTCTTGTTCGCGTAGATTGAGTCTTCGAAGATGCAGTTCTCGTAGAGATCGGCCCGCTGCCTGCCGAGGTCCATGGCAAATTCCTTGAGCTCCGCGGTGCTCTTGATGCCGGCCGCCTTTTTCACAAGGCCCATCCGCGGGTGGTTCATGATAAGCCCGATAACCTTCTCGCGGTTCACCTCTTTTTTCGTGGTGATCCGGATCGCGTGCATGTGCATCATCGTGGTCGGGACGATCATCGCCATCGGTCGTGATTCGATATGTGGGGGAGCACGGTCTGGACATCAGGGGCCGTGGTGGCTCGGGACGGTTACCGGGTCAAGGACCACGGCATCGATCGGCCCCTTCTTGATCTCGCCGGGGTCTGACCCGCGCCGGACCATGATCGCGTGGACGTGCTCGACGCCGAATTCCTTATCGATCTCGTGGATGATCCGGCACAGGCCGGTGGTGTTGCAGGAGACGACCCGGACGAACTGCCGGCCGATGGCGTCGGTAAAGTTGCAGGAGGAGTTGAACGAGAACCCGGCGAGCTCGTGGGCCTCGCCGCCCTGCCAGAGCGCCTTTTTCCCGAGTTTCTCGTAGAGCGGCTTGTTGGTCGCGCCCACGTTTCCCGGCGTTGCGTCCACGATCACATCGGCGGCTTTGCACATGTCCTCGACCGACCCGGCTACGGGAAGGCCTGCCTTCTCAAACGCTGCCTTTCTTTGAAAGGTCCGCGATATAGAGCGGGTATCCCCGCTGCTTTGCGACAAAGGCTTCGGCGCTCGGGCGTGTCTTTGAGACGCCGATCACTTTCATGTCCTTCTGGGCTGCAACCGCATCGGCTACGCGCTTGCCGATGGTTCCGTACCCGTTGATGGCAACCTTGATCATATACCGAATCTGTAGGAACGGGATGAAATAAAGGTTGCCTGTTTTTTGTAAGGGGAACCTCACGGCCCGGTTTTTTCTAAAAAAACAACGGATCTTTAATCCCCTGTTGAAATTGCATAAAAAAATATGTGGGCCACCCCGCCCACCAAAAAAACCGGTCACCCCCCTCCCCCCGGTTTGCCCTCAACAAAAAAATTGGTCGGACCGATCATTTTCAAAATCGGTCGGGGCGACCGGTTTTTTTCCAGTACCGCAGCATGTGTTTCCACTGGAGTTTCAGGTGAGAGGATGTGGTCACCCCGACCGTACTCCCGGATCGATCGGTCCGATCGATCTCATACATAGATCAGGGTGACCTGCGATCCACGCGGATCTGAGGGAGCCTTCCTCCCCCCACTTTGCACGCAACAAAAAAACTGGTCGAGTCGACCGATCATCACAACAGGCCACCCGGACCCCCACCGGTTTTTTTAAACCGCGGCCGGGACAGAATCAGAAAATAACCGATGCACAAATCCTACAAAAACAGCGCCTGGAACTTCACAACCTCGGTGCTGTCCTTTGCCGTGGCGTAGAGTTCGAGGGGCTCTTTGTTGACCTCTAAAAACCGGACGCCCCAGTGGACACAACCGAGTATCTGCGCCGCCCGCTCCTGTTCTCCGAGAATGTAGAGGGCTGCCGCGATTGCCTCGATGGACGTCAGCTTGCAGGGTTTTCCGAAGTTGACGGGATTGGCCGCCATGAGAAACGGCAGTGCCCGCCGAATCCTCCACGAGCTTACCGCACCGGTATCGAGCACCTCCCACGAGCAGTCGAGGGCCGTGATCGATTTCACGTTCCTGTCCTCCGGGGAGAGGGCCTTTTCCGCGGTCGGGTCGAGAAGGAGGGTATTTCTTGGGATCTGCGAGATCGTTTTTACGATCCGCAGGTGTCCCGCCCGCTCCAGTTTCTTTACCGTGCACTTCCGGGGATCGCAGCTGTTATCCCGGTAGGCAAGAAGCGGAATCATTGATAATTCTGTGCGTGCCAAGATTGTATAATGTACGTGCTCTGTTCTCCCTGCATTCTCTCCCCGGCGCTCCGGGCAAAAGGGATCACCCATCCGTCCGATATAGCCCTTTTTGCAAAATCCATCGGGCGGTGCAAGAAGTTCGGGATCGAGGTCGTGCCCCTGCCCTGCCCCGAGACCCAGTACCTCGGCCCGGACCGGGAGCCCGGCACCTTCCTCGAACGCTTAAATACCCCGGAATTTGCCACGCTCCTCGACGAACTTACCGGGAAAGTAAACGATATCGTAAAGGAGCGGGGGCCGCCGCTCTGCATTCTCGGCGTGAACTCCTCGCCGACCTGCGGGGTCACGAGCACGTATTACGGGGCCGAAAACGGGAGGCCGCCCAAAAGGGAGGGGCGGGGGGTATTCTATGCGAAATTCCGGAGATCCCGGCACTCGATGTCGCAGAGTTCTCCCAGTACCGGGTCTACCTCGCCGCACCGCTCTTCTCGGAAGCCGAGCGGTCGTACAATGACGCAATCACTGAACTGCTCAAGGCTCATTGTTTCGAGGTTTTCCTCCCACAGGACGAGCGGGGACAACCACTGCGGTGAGGAGCCGAGAGGAACAGCGGAGGATTTTTACCCGGAATAAAAGAGCAATCCGCGATGCAGGACATCGTGGTTCGCTAATCATTGACGGGGCGGATGCAGACTCCGGAACAGCGTGGGAGATGGGATATGCTGCTGCGCTTAAGAAAAAAGTGATCGCTCTCCGGACCGATTTCCGGATGGCCGGCAGCCGCGAGCGGGTGAACCTGATGCTTGAAGAAGGTGCGACCGTGGTAACAGACAAGGATGGATTGCTTGCCGCTCTTGGGGTGCCGAAAACACTCCTGCCAAAAAAGGAACCGGCCCCTGCTGCATAACGTCGTTCCAGCGATTTTTCCACGGGTAGTTATATCTGAATATTGACAAATAGATAGTGAGTGCGATGGCAAAGAAAAAGGCAGGAGACAAACGGGGGACGGATATCGCTGCGGAGTGCGATCTCGATGGCGGTTATGTATCCCCGGTAAAAACATTCCGGGATATCACGTTTGAGAACATCCGTTCGGTTGTCGCAAAGAGCAGGTACGTCCAGGCCCTGATTGTTCTTACCATCGCCGGCCTTTTCCTCCGGTTCTATAATCTCGGGTACAACTCCCTCTGGCTGGATGAAGCCACTACCTATAATATTTCATTACAGTCTTTTGATGGGATCTGGCAGACAATTGCCTCGGGGGAGTTCAATCCGCCGCTCTTTTACTGGGTCGAACATATCATGCTCGTATTCGGTAACAGCGAAATAATCCTGCGTTTCATTCCGGCCGTTCTTGGGATCCTTTCTATACCGGTTTTTTACCTTGTCGGAAAGGAATTCCTCGACCGGAACACCGGCATTATTGCTGCCGCTGCCTGTACGGTGTCACCCTTTTTACTCTATTATTCCCAGGAAGCGCGGGCATACAGCATGATGCTCTTTTTTGTCGCCCTTGCAACGCTCTTCTTTTTAAAGGCCATGAAGTCCGGAAACTGGATCCACTGGATCCTGTTTGGGATCTTCTCCGCCCTTGGCTTCTGGACGCATTTTTATGCTATCGTGATGATCGGAGCACTGGTCCTGTATGCGCTCATCGTCTGGGCTCCGAAGATTCGCACTGAGCTTGACAACCTGAAGCTGCTCGTTGCGGGGGTCATTGTATTCGTGGTTCTCTGTCTCCCCCTTATCCTTGTAACCATCAGTCTCTTTGCAACACGGACTGCATCGGCACCGACATTTGGTCTTCAGGGTCTGAGCCTTATAGCCGAAACGTTCACGCAGATATCAGGATTCAGCGATCTTGCAGCGATCCTTCTCGTTATCCTCTTTCTTGTCGGCATTACCCAGATGTGGTTTGTCAACAGGGACAAAAGCGTTTTTCTTATCCTGACGACAGTTTTCATATTTGCGATCAGTTATATCCTCTCGTTCAAGATGCCCATGCAGTCCCGGCACCTTATCTGCATCAGCATCGTCTTTTTCCTTGGGATTGCCTGTTCTTACAGGGCAATGTATGCATTAATCCGGCGACCTGCCGTCGTTTATGTGCTTATTGCAGTGCTCTGCATTATCAGTGCACCAATGCTTGCAGGTTATTATTCCGGATATTCCAAAAACGACTGGAGAGGTTTTGGCGTGGCACTTCAGGAAAAGACAAATCCCGGGGACGGAGTAGTAACCGTTCCAGGATACATGGACGTGCCGCTGAATTACTATTACTCTTCAGTAAAAGACAACACAACGCAATATCAGGCCACAACAGGTCAGGATCTTGACAAAGCATATTCCCAAAAGGGAAACAGTACCATGTATTTTGTGGTAACCAGTGACATATACGCGGCAAATCCCGGGGGCGATGCTGTTGCCTGGCTCAATAACAACACCCGTTTCCTTGGTCAGGATACCGGGATTTTCCTCTTCAGTTCCCGGTAATTTTTTTTTAATTTCGGAATAGTACTGATTCCTGTAAATCCATTTTTTTTAGATTCTGCTTCTCCTGATGTGGTAGTATAGAATGGTTTTTGGGTGAGACCCTGCAGAACAGAAATGAACGTGCTGAGAGATTTGGTGAGTGTAAAACAATCGAGGGTTATTAAATAAAATCCCCGGAAAAAGGAGGATCGTCAGTTGTTATTGATAACGGCTGCTCAGTGCCGCGATTATTCTCTCACCTGCATTCCCATCGCCGAACGGATTCTCCCAGGTGTCCTGTTTTTCAAGCATGGTCTCTGCGGCTTTGATAATATTATCCGGCGATACTCCAGCGACGATATTTGCCCCGACGGCAACCGTCTCAGGCCGTTCCGTTGAGTCCCGTATCGTCACGCAGGGCACCCCGAGGATACAGGTCTCTTCCTGTACACCCCCGGAATCGGTCAGTGCCAGTCTGGCATTCGATTCGAGCTGCAGGAAATCCAGAAATCCCTGCGGGGGGATCAGGTTGATACCTTTCAGATCCAGTCCGAACGATTTGATCATTTTTTCTGTCCGTGGATGGACCGGGAAAACAAGGGGAACCCCGGTTGTGGTATGCAGCCGGTTGAGGGCAGTGAAGATGCCTTCGAGGCGTGTTTTATCATCCACATTTTCCTGGCGATGGAGCGTTACCAGGAAATATCCTTTCTCCGATAATCCTAAATCGTTTACCGTCTTTCGGGATTCGTTTGAAAGGACGAGGTTCTGCCGGACCGCATCGACGATCGTATTGCCGGTAATAATTATCTTTTTTTCGTCGATCCCCTCATGCAGGAGGTTCTCTTTTGCCACATCCGTTGGTGCAAAACAGTAATCTGCCACATGATCCGCGATTATCCGGTTGATCTCTTCCGGCATGGTACGGTCAAAGCTCCGCAGGCCTGCCTCAACATGACCCACCTCAACGGGCAGTTTCTCCGGGCCCCTCACATAGCTTTTAGAAGCAGCAAGTGTTCCTGCAAGTACGGTATTGGTATCCCCCTGGACAAGGACAACCTCCGGTTTTTCGTCTGCAAGGATCTTTTCCACACCTGCCATGATTGCACCCGTTTGTACAGCATGGCTTCCGGAGCCGACATCGAGATTATAGCGGGGTGCGGGAAGGTGGAGGTCCTTGAAAAATACCCGATCCATCTCGTATGAATAGTGCTGGCCCGTATGGAGGACAAAATAATCGAGCCCCTTTTTTTCGCACGACCGGATGAGAGGAGACATCTTGATAATTTCCGGCCGGGTTCCAAGGATGATGGCAAACATCGTTATGTGGTGTTCTCATGAATCGTATTTTAAGTTAAGGAACCGCCCGATAAAACACAATATCCTGTGTCGGGCGGGGACTAATATTCAGGACTGGTAACCGGGACAATTCATAAAAAGGAGAAAAAGGGAAATTCTTCGATACAGGTTGCAGATCCCCGTTTTTTCCGGGGTTTCCAGGAACTATCTTCAGGTCCATTCCCTGTGAAGGTATTTTGTTTTAAAAATTTTGTAAAGCATCACCAGGTTGTTTTTGATCTCTTTTTTTACATTGATCTTCGAATACCCGTATTTCCGCCGTAACAGCGGGACCGGAATCTCCACCACGTTCTTACCGGCGATCAAGAGCTTCGATATAATCTCCGCGTTGATCTCGAAATTACTGCTGGTGATGGTTAATTTTGCAAGTTCTTCGCGTTTATAGAGCCGGAAGATCGGACTGACGCTGGTAATTTTTTTCCCGAGAAGGCAGCGGTACATGAAATTTACCGAGGCGCTCAAAAATAACCGGAACGGTGTGACCTCCTCCATTAATCCCGACTCCATATAGGGGGAGCCGGAGATGCAGTCGGCACCGGTTTCCCGGTATTTTTCGATAAGCTTACCGATATCCTCCGGTCGGAACGTCAGATCGGAATCCATGGTAACGACAAGTTCGGAAGTACAGGCACCAAGGCCGGTCTTTATCGCATTTCCCATGCCCCGGTTTACCCCGTGTTCGAGAATGGTAATATCTGACCGGCCCCGTGCGATGGCCTTTAGCTGTGCTACCGTGTCATCCCGGCTTCCATCGTCGACAAAGATATAAGCAAACGTTTCCCCGGTCCTGCGGGAAAGGTCTTCGATGACCGGGAAAAAATCTTCAGGATAGTGCAGTACGTTCTCTCTCTCGTTATAAAGCGGTACAATAATCGAGATCATGATGCCTCCTCACTGAGCCGGTCGTAGGAAAATTTGGAAAATACAAATCCCAGTACAAGGGCATAATACATCGAAATGATACGATCGGTCAGGACAATCGACATGGCGCTTACCGGTGGAACACCGACCTGCTGGAAGAGGAAACTCAGGGATCCTTCGGTTACACCGATGCCGAGAGGGATCTGCGAGATCAGGCCGGCAACGATAGCCAGGCTGAAAAAGATCGATACCTGAAGCGGGTTGAGCCAGTACCCGAATGCGAGGGCGATCACCCACAGCCGGGCGAATTCAAAGACGAGCGATACGCCGGTAATGACAAATACCGCAAAGATATCGGGCAAAGGCAGTTTTTTTATGTGGAAGTTTACATCACCCGTGTTGATTACCGGCAGCCGGATAAGAAGCCGTTCCAGCAGGCCCATGAAATAATCGGATTTGAAATAGAACAGGGCAAGAATGATCAGGATTACTGCGGTAAGCTCGAGGACAATTACCGAAACCCCTTTCATGCTGATAAAAACAATTGCCGCCGCGGTCAGGGCGAGGATCAGCAGTTCGAAGAACCGCTCGTAAAAGATCATTGAAACACCGTCAAAAAAGTCCATCAGGTGTTTTTTCTGCATATAATATGCCTTGAAAAGGTCCCCTACTTTTCCCGGTGTAATATTGGCAAAATACAGGCTCGATACCGTAACGATGGAAGCTTCACGCATGGTGATGGGCTGGTTGTATTTTTCGCTTAAGAACTTCCACCGGTAAATTTTTACCAGGATATTGATATTGGAGAGGACAAATGCAAGGATGAGCAGCGGGATGCTGATGGTAAGGAGGTAGGGAATATTTTCCAGAATTCCTGAGCCGCGGAGGATATAGACCAGAATCACTAGTCCGATCAGCAAAAGAACAATCTGGAGTATGGTTTTTTTGTTTTTTGAAAGGTCCATGGATCACCCGAAACGTGGCGTCATGTTACAACTGAAACACTACACAGGTACGTAAGCTAAAGGACATTATATTTCCCGCTCTTTTGTCATACCTGCCGGGTTCTCTTTTTGGCCGGGTAGTATTTCAGGAATCCTGTTCGATGGAGGGTCTGTAAAACATATTACCGAATAAAACCCAATACATTTACCGTTATGTCCAATATCACCGTCGCCGTTCTCGCCCCGAACGGCTATGCAGATGCCCTCGGAAAAAAGGGCACATCCAGCGATATCACGTTCTATAACCTCAAAAAAGGCCCTTCGACCGTCACGTTCATCGAACCGACCCGGTACCCGGAGAAGCTCTCCTCGCTCTTCTACACGATCTCCCTTGCCGACCGCGTCCTCCTCGTAGTCAGCGAGGTCAACGCCACCTTTGGCGAGATGGTGCTGATGCTCCAGTGCGCCGGGAAGGCAAACGGCTCGCTTGTCCTGAAAAACTACCTCTCCCCCGACCAGATCGCCCCGCTCATCAAGGGCACCGTGCTCGAACACTACGATGTTGTCGAGGACGAGCCCATCGGCATCCGGGAGAAGCTGCTCGATGCCGCATCCAAGCTCTCGGCCCACCAGAAGACCAAGGAGGGAGCTTCCATCGGGTCCATGCCCATCGACCACCACTTCAATGTCAAGGGCGTCGGGACCGTGGTCCTCGGCTGCGTGGCGCACGGCGTCATCAAAAAACACGATACGCTCAAGGTGCTCCCGACCACGAAAACCGCACAGGTCCGCTCCATCCAGAAGCATGACGAAGACGCCGAGATTCGCGGTGATCGGCGACCGGGCCGGGCTTGCCCTCAAGGGAGTCGAAGCCGAAGACCTCGACCGCGGCTATGTCCTCACCAAACGACCCCGCGGTAAAGACCGCATCCACCATCACGGGGAGCGCCCAGCTCGTCAAGTACTGGCCCGCCCCGCTCAAGGAGGACATGGTCGTGTACGTGGGCCACTGGATGCAGTTTTTACCGGCCCGTATCACAAAAGTCGTTGCCGGCAGCGACTGGCGGATGCCCGAGCTGACCATTGCGCTCGACAAGGACCTCGTCTTCCCGCCGGATGCGAAAGTTAGTCCTCAACTATCTCGAAGGCGGCAAGCTCCGGGTAGTCGGGACGCTGACGATTGCATAAAATCCATCATACTTTTTTTCCGGTTCCGGTACGCTGGGCCGGCCCGGTTCAATCCGGCAACCGGAAATTTCTAAAAAAATTCTGCACGCGTTCCGCTTTTTTTAAAATTGGCCGGGAGCAGGCTATATTTACTTAATGGAGTTCCTAAGGATATAGAATCCACAGATAATACCTCCATTACTTATCGAAGTCATAATCGATGAGTTACTATAATTTCAAAATCAGTTGACGGTCAATTATTAAAACGTTTCTATGAAGAAAATTTCCCATTTTTCCCGACCCTCTCCGGCGGAGCGTTGTCTGTAAAGTTACAGCCAGTCTGTAACTTTACAGTCCAACTGTAAGGTTAAGTAACTGCAACGATCCGGGGCCAAATGAATTTACATCGGACCGTTCTCCCCTCACCCTTATCTTCTCGCGGGTGCACCGGTATTGTGATACACCATGCTTGGCGATCTCATTGGCATCATCATCCTGATTGTCATCATCCTCGTTGTCATCGGCCTGGTCATCTGGGCCGTCGGGATCTACAACCGGTTTTATTCCCTCAAGAATTCGTCCGAGGCAACCCTCGGGCAGATCCGGGTGGCGATGAAAAAGCGTCTCGACATGATCGAGCAGCTCCTCGGTGCCGTCAAGAGCTACGCAAAGTTCGAGCAGGATACGCTCACGAAAGTCACCGCTATGCGTGCCGCAGTTGCCACCGCCGGGCCCGGCGACCTCAACAAGGTCGAGGCAGAGTCCCGCTCGATCTTCGGACGGCTCCTTGCCGTTGCAGAGAAATACCCTGACCTCAAGACCGCGGGCACGGTCACGAACCTCATGGGCTCGGTCAAAGACCTCGAAAACGAGATCTCAAGGCAGCGGTACACCTACAACAACATCTCGCAGGAATTTAACACGATGATGGACACGATCCCCTCGAACATCATCGGGCACATGATCCACCTCAACAAACTCGAATATCTCCAGTTCGAGGAAGCCATAGCGACCGCCCCCAAGATCGAGTTCTGAATGGGGAATCGAATCGTGAGCGAAACCCGGCAGATCACCCTTATTTTTGCCGCTACGCTGGTTCTCGGGATTGCAGCATTTGTCCTTGCAATTGTCGTCCCGCCCCTCCTCCACGGGGATCTCGTGGTGGACTCTTACGAGGCAAAACTATCCGATACCGGCACTCTGCAGGAGCAGTACATCTACAATGTGCAGACCTCGGGCGAGTACCGGATGCTGTACCGCTCGTGGGAAGCCCCGCTTGTCTTTGAGAGCCGCAATACCACGTCGATCCAGTTCGTATCTATCGATGCGCCGTCCGGCACCATCGGCTATGCCATGGACTCCGCGCTCGCCGTCCGGGTCTTTGGCACCAACGACACCTCCGTCTCCGGCAGGATCTCGCGGCTCGCCGACAGCAATGAAGTAGGGATCTACAATCCCTCTTATTTTTCTGAGGGGACCTATACGGTAACGACCACGTACGTGGTCCACCCCCCGCTGGAAACTGACGGCACCCACACGCACCTCAACCTGAAGTTTGCCGGCACCAGCCACATCCCATACCAGTACGTCATGATCACGGTGCCGGCCGACAATATCGAGCAGGTCTACGTCTATCCCCCGACACTCTCTGCCGATAAGAGCGGGGACACCTACACCATCACGGGAAGCGTTGCCGAGAACGAGATCATTGCCGTGGAGATGGTGGGAAACAAGGATGCATTCGCATCGATGCCCGGGGTCTGGAGCACGACCACGGACGTAGCATCGCAGGCAGCTTCCGCCAGTTTCTGGTACGACCTCCCGTACACGGCAGCCCTCGTTGCCGGTTACCTGGCAAAAGCGCTCGTCCTCCTCGCGCCGTTCCTCCTGCTCCTTCTCTATTACCGGTACGGGAGGGAGCGCATGTTCACGGTCACGACCTACCTGAGCACCATCCCGAACCCGGACCTCAAACCCTGGCAGGTCAACCTGCTCTTCAAAGGCGACGCGCTGGAGTATGACGAGGACGGCTACTATGCCACGCTTCTCGATATGCACCGGAGGAAACTGATCGCTGTCACGAACAAAGGCGAGGGAAAAGGCGTGAAGATCCAGATCCTCTCGGAAGCGACCTCCGACTCGTACGAGCAGCGGGTCCTTGCCTTCCTCAAGACCGTGGGAAAGGACGGCGTGCTCGATTCCGATGACATCAAAGAGCTCGTAAACGATGCCCGCACAGAGGGTTACCTCGATGGAAACGGCGCTCCGGTTCCAGAAGAACCTCACCGACTATGACCGCACCGGGTCGACACTTCCATCTCCTACCAGTACATGGTCGACGGCCGCTGACCACCTCACCCCGTTTGTCGCGGTGAGCGCAGTGCTCTGCGTTGTCACGTTCATGGCGGCATTCGTGATGCCGATGCAGGCCTCGCTCCTGTTCCCGGCAGCCGTCCTGCTGCTCGTTGCGACCGTCCAGTTCGTGATCGCATGGGCCGCTCCCGTCCACCCTGTTCGGGCACTGGAAGGACGACCATTACAAGGACAAGCTGGAATGGGACGCATTTGCCCACTTCCTCTCCGACATGGCCATGATCCGGAAGTATCCGCCTGAGGACCTCCCGATGTGGGGCGAGTGGCTGGTCTACGGCACGGCGCTCGGGGTCGGCGACAAGGTGGAAGCGGCCATGCAGGAACTCAACATCCCGGTTCCCGATACCGGCGTCCCGACAGGAGTTATGGGGATGAACTCGGTCTTTGTGCCCATCATGACCTTCGTGCCTCCCAACCAGGGCGGCAGCGGGGGAGGAATGGGCGGTTTCGGCGGAGGAGGATTCGGGGGAGGCGGCGGCTTTGGCGGCGGCGGAGCCGGCGGAAGGTAACTTCCCCGGCCTGCCGCGCCCCGGGATCTTTTGCGCCCCGGCCCGTTTGATCGTAGCAGACCGGGAAAGAGTCATCCCGTTTTTCTGGAGAAAAGAGATATAAATCCGCATCCATCTTATCAATACGAAAAAACCCTGGAGACAAGGGCGCCTCTATGCAGTATTCTGAAGGCAGCATCGGCAGGGTATTTGTCCTGCGGATAGACGATGGCGAGGATTTTTTAGACGTTACACGCGAGTTTGTGAAAACCCATAATGTCACGGCCGGGACGATCCTGTATCTCGGGGCGCTCCGGCAGGCCCGGATGGTGACCGGCCCGGAGGAGGCGGTATTTCCCCCCGATCCGCATTTTGTCATGTTCGAAGGCGGGTGGGAGATGGTGGGCATCGGGACCATAGCGTGGAGGACGGCGCTCCGGCAATCCATTTCCACGCATCCGTGGGCCGGGCCGGGTACGCCCTGACCGGCTGCCTGCGGGAGAAGGCGGTGACCTATATCGTGGCCGAAGCCGTCATTCTGGAGTTTGCCGGCATCTCCATTGTCCGCCAGTTCGATGAGAAGACTCAGGGTGAACCTGCCGGTCCATGGAAAAGAGGGGCAAAAGGGACCGTCACCGGAAAAACCGGCAAAAAAGAGCGAACCGGCAGCCCCGACGCCAGAGCCGGAACCGGCTGAAGAGGAAGAGGACGCGCCGGGCGGACTTGCGGAGATCATCCGCGACCTGACCCGGCGGCCGCCGGTATAATCCCTCATTGTCCTTCCATGATTCCCCAGCCAGCTTTTCTCCCCCTCTCAAGAAAAGAGGGTGATGCCCTCGGTATCGGACAGTTCGATATCATCCTTGTTACGGGCGATGCATATGTCGACCATCCCTCGTTTGGCACGGCTCTCATCGGCCGGGTCCTCTGGGATGCAGGTTTCTCTGTCGGGATTATCGCCCAGCCGGACTGGAAGAGCAACCGGGATATCACGGCGCTCGGGAAGCCGCGGCTCTTCTTTGGCATCTCGTCCGGCAACGTAGACTCGATGGTGAACAACCTCACCCCGAACCTCAAGCGCCGGAGCTCGGACTGTGTACTCGCCCGGGGGGAACTTGCGCCGGCCGGACCGGGCAACGGTGGTGTACGCGAACCTCGTCCATGCCGCGTACCCGGATGTCCCCATTGTCCTTGGCGGGATCGAGGCGAGTCTCCGGCGGTTTGCGCACTACGATTACTGGCAGGACAAGGTCCGGCAGGCGATCCTCGCGGATGCCCCGGTCACGCTCCTTATCTACGGCATGGGCGAGCGGCAGATCGTTGAGATCGCACAGCGCCTTGCTGCGGGCGAACCGGCCCGGTCGCTCCGCGATATCCGGGGGACTGCATACACGATGGAAGTTGCCGAATGGCGGGCTGCCCCGCACGAGGGGATCGTGGAGATCCCTTCGTTTACCGAAGTCTCGTCCGACAAGACCGCGTATGCGAAGGCATTTGCCCTCCACTACCGGGAGCAGGACCCGGTCCGGGGGCGAACCGTGGCCCAGCCGCACCCGAAGACCGTTATCGTCCAGAACCCCCCGGCCCGGCCGCTCACGACCCCCGAACTCGACCACATCTACGAACTGCCGTACTCCCGCCGGGCCCATCCCTCGTACAAAAAACCGGTGCCGGCGCTCGAACCTGTCCGGTTTTCGATCGTCTCCCACCGGGGCTGTTTCGGGGGCTGCTCGTTCTGCGCCCTCACCCACCACCAGGGCCGGATCATCCAGAGCCGGAGCATAGACTCCATTGTCCGGGAGGTGACCCGGATGGCGAAGATGCCGGAGTTCAAAGGCATTGTGCAGGACGTGGGCGGGCCGACGGCGAACATGTACGGCATGGAGTGCGCCCGCTGGGAAAAAGCCGGCGCCTGCCCGGATAAGTCCTGCTCGCCGGCCTGCCCGACCCTCGATGTGAGCCACACAAAGCTCTGCGAGCTGCTCCGGAGGGTAAGCGAAGTCCCGGGCGTGAAACGGGTCTTTGTCGGCTCCGGGATCCGCTACGATCTCGTGCTTGCCGGCGATCAGGATTCAGGGTACCTCCGGCAGCTTGCGGAGCACCACGTCTCCGGCCATCTCAAGGTCGCCCCGGAGCACGTGAGTGCGGAGGTCACCGCCGCGATGAACAAACCCGGGCGTGAGGTCTTTGACCGGTTCCGCGAACGGTTCGATGCGCTCCAGCAGGGAAAACCAAAACGCCAGTACATCGTCCCCTACTTCATGTCCGGCCACCCGGGCTGCACGGTAAAGGACATGGCAGAACTGGCAGAATATATCCGGGACAACCGGCTCTACACCGAACAGGTGCAGGACTTCACGCCAACCCCCATGAGCGTATCGACCTGCATGTATTACACGGGCCTTGACCCGTTTACCCTCGAACCGGTGTACGTGCCCAAAGGCCGGGAGAAGAAGGTGCAGCGGGCGATGATGCAGTACCGCGAACCGGGGAACCGGGCCTTCGTGCTCGAAGGGCTCCGGCAGGCAGGGCGAGAGGATTTGATCGGAAATGGAGCGAAGTGTCTTGTCGGAAGGGGTAGGTAATGTATATCAATAATTTAGTGAGAATGAAAGTGTGTGATTATAAATGGGAGCATTATTTTTTGAAAGGTTAAAAAAATATTATAGTGATATTGGTGATGAATTACTTAATCGATCAAAATGTGCGAATATTTTTCCAAATCCAACGGATAAAGGAACAAATCGAGAGGAAATATATTTAAATTTTTTAAAAGATCACATCCCTTTAGGATGTAATATATTTTTAGGAGGTTTCTTATTTAACAAAAAAGGCGATGAATCAAAGCAAATTGATATTATCATTACTTGCGATACAGCTCCTCAATACAATTTTTTGATTTCTGATGGTATTAAAAAATCATTCACTTGTATTGAAGGCACTGTCGCAATTGTTTCGGTAAAGTCAAAATTAACCTCCAACGAGCTTGTTAATTGTCTAGATAATTTTGCCTCAATTCCAGAAAAAGAGCCGCTTGGGGAGAAAGGACCATTTATCTATATTGCGGATTATGATGATTGGCCGTTTAAAATTATTTTTGCATATGATTGTGACAATTATTCCAGTATATCAAGTACTTTGAAAAAATATTACGAAAAAAATTCCGAAATCCCCCTTAATAAGAGACCCAATTTTATTCATGTTTTAAGACAAGGATATACTTTGCGGACACCTCACGGAGGGATGAAAGATAAAAACGGAGAATTAATTGAGGCCTCCTTGAGGGATGGGGAAAAACTGCCACCGAATACTTTTTACTCATGTCAAACATCGGATGATGCATGGGCATTGGCTTTTGTTCAGTTTGGTATTCAAATGAAATGTTTGAGTTCTCGCGCTCTAATGTTTAAATATGCCGAGTTGCTCGATCAATTGTGATTACAATTGAAACTGAGAAATCTTGATTTTTCAATTAGAAAATCGCTAATGTCGCCCCAGACAGATTCGATATTCTTTGTGTAACACTCGCAGTGTTGGTATCTTCCGTCATCATACCCTGACTGGGGATGACTGGTTCATCCCCCAGATCTATAAAAAAAGTAATTGTTGGATCCTACTGCCGCCCGTAATCGTCCTCGAACCGGACGATATCGTCCTCTTCAAGGTATTCCCCGAGCTGGACCTCGATGATCTCTAAGGGGATGACGCCGGGATTTTCGAGCCGGTGCCGGACGCCGCTCCGGACAAAGGTGCTCTCCCCCTGCCGGAGGAGTTTTGTCTCGCCATTGAGCTCGACCTCGGCCGTACCGCTCACGACCACCCAGTGCTCGCTCCGGTGGTGGTGGAGCTGGAGGGAAAGCTTCTGGCCCGGTTTTACCGTGAGGCGCTTGATCTTGTAGTGTTCTGAATCCTCGAGCACTGTATAAGCGCCCCAGGGGCGGTGCACCTGGCGGTGGAACTGGGTGACCGGGTCGTCCCGTTCGTTATACCGTCCCACGAGCTCCTTGACCTGCTCGGTGTGCCGGTTATCGCAGATGAGAAGGGCGTCTGCCGTGTCCACCACGACCAGGTTATCCACCCCGATAAGGCCGACCCTTTTTCCCGGGGCATTGACATAGTTGTCCTTTGCCGAGAGGTACTCCGCTTCGCCGGCATTTCCTTCTGCATCGTGCGGGCGGACCTCGTAGATCGCCTTGAACGTCCCGAGGTCGTTCCATTCCGTCTCCAGGGGGACGACGGCGACCTGGTCCGAAGGTTCGAGCAGGCCGTAATCGATCGAGATCGAATCGAGTTTTGCATAATCGGGGACGGCAGCGCCCTCAAACGCAGCAGAGAGCCGGGGCTGGTATTTTTTGAGTTCCTCAAAGAAGACCGGGACGGACAACAGGAAGATCCCGCTGTTCCAGAGGTATCCTTTCTTACGTACTCCGCGGCCGTCTTCTCGTCCGGCTTCTCCCTGAACTCCTCGACGGCAAATCCCCCGGCAACGGCTTTACCCGGCCGGATATAGCCGTATCCCGTGTGGGGCGAGGCCGGCCTGACGCCGAACGTGACCAGGTATTTTTGGGCGAGGGGTTCTGCGGCCTTGATCTGGCCGATCGCGCCGTCGCCGAGAAGGTGATCGCTCGGGAAGACCACAGCGGTGGCATTCTTGTCTTCCTTTTTTATCTGCTGCAGTGCCCATGCGATAGCTGGCAGGGTGTTTTTCTGTTCCGGTTCGGCAAGGATATGGCCGGCCGGCACGGTGCATCCCAGTTCGTCCATCTGGTTTGCCACGAGGTACCGGTGGATCTCGTTTGTTACCACGTAGATCTCGTCGTTTTTCGAAAATTTCTGTGCCCGCTCGCAGGTCCGCTGGAAAAGGGATGTTCCCTCCATCGGGATGAACTGCTTGGGATAGTACTCCCGGGAGAGCGGCCAGAGCCGGGTCCCCACGCCGCCGGCAAGGATGATCGTTTTCATGGATGCGCCTGGAAAAAATCTCATAGCAGGATTGGTTGTATTCTGCCTGTCTGTACTGATCTATTCGGGGCAAGCGTAAAAAAGGCGATCCCCGATCTTGCCGGGCGGCCGTGTCCCGGGGTATGCAGGGGGTCGGATACAAAAACAGTGACCGGTACGATCGATGCTCCTTGCGGATACTACCGACGAAATCCTCTCCATAAGAACGAGCCCGACCGGCAGGGTCGGCATGCTAATTTTATCTCCGACCCCCTACAGGGGGGGTCTGGTTTTTTGTAAAATTTTTTAATACTGCCACGATCTCCGAGGGAAACTTCCTTTTTCTCCGGACAGGTTATGAACAGAAGGGTGCAGGGGGTCGGGCACATAAATAAGGAAATTACCCGGCAGGATCCCGAAGGTTCCTCTGCATATCCGGATGCCTGTGACCGTTCGGGAACCTGAAATGAAGAAAAGAAGGGTTCGGATTTGTCCGGGAGTTTATTTTTTCCGCGTTCTTCGGGTTTTTGTTTTTTTCTGTTCCGGCTTCAAATTGATCTTTCCTTCAGGTTCTTTTCCTATTCCCTTGAGCTCGCAGGGCAGGCACTTGTCGAATTTGTCGTCAACGATCCGGTACGCATTTGCAAGCACCGAGGAGTTCGAGATGAGGCCGGCGAGGAGGATCGTTTCAAGGATCTCTTCCCTTGTCGCACCCATCTTGAACGCCGCCTGCATATGGTAGCTCGTACAGTACGGGCACTTGAGCGCCGCCCCCACCGCCATGCTGATGAGTTCGACATACTTGGGATCGAGAGGGCTCGTCTCGCCCACGGTGCTCTTGTACAGGAGATGGGAGATGAGTACTTCGGGCCGTTCCCCCATGTGCCGGAAGATGAGCGGCACCTTGCCGTATTCTTCCTCGATTATCCCGAGCCACTCATCGGCCGTTGCCGCAGCGCCCAGCTCTACGATATGCCGGAGCCGGTCCTCGAACTCTTCCTCGCGTTTGCGTCCCATGCCAAAACCTCACACCACGATATTTGTCTCCGAGAACGGCTTTACCCGTACGATGATATAGTCCCGCATCCGCGAGGGCTCGACCTCGGCAATCTCGCCGATGGTGATCCCGTCCTCGATCTCCGCTTTGCGCACCGCATCCGCGTACGTGTCGTACGGGAGTTTCACCCGGAGCCCGGCCATCTGCACCGTGAGCGGTGTCGGGGAAGTCACGTACTGGATCTCCGGGAACTTTCTCCCGGATGATATCCATGAGCCGGGCCGGGGCAACCGAGAGGGGATCTTTTGCGAATCTCTTCCCGGCGTTTTTCCAAGACCCGGGTGATCTCGTCGATGATCTCGTCGAGTTTATCCAGCTCCTCGGACTCCTTTGTCCGGTGCATGAACCGTCCGACATTTCCCACGTAGCCGTCAACCTTCGGCTGTACGATGCGTTCGAGCACTTCCTTGTCCGGGCCGCCGCAGAGAACGACCGGCACCTCGATGCCCCGGAGGAGCACCGGCATCTTCTTTTCAATACAGGTCTCGAAGTTCCCGAGCAGGTATACCGCGATGTCGTGCTCGTTGATTACATCGCGTTCCTCGTCGTTGATCCCCGCGATCCTCTTTCCCACGCCCCGGGCCATCCCGATCATGTTGCTTTTCGCCCCGAGCCTGCGCACGTACTCGGCGAATATCGCAGGACGGGTGGGGCAGGTGGTGGATCTCGAGGCTCATGCTCACGACCGCGATCTCGGTGCCCACGAGCGGCGAATCCGTCACTTCCCCGGCAAGCGGTTTTCCGATCGCCCGGATCAGCTCCACGTCCTCTTTTGGCACAAAGCACTGGAGCACGACCTCCTGGGCTATCATGTGCTTCTGGACAATGTAGCCGCCGAGGTCCTCGATGAGGTCGATGATCTCGTTATGCCGGTACACTCCGCCCTTGTAGGTGATCGGGACGAGGATCATGGCGTCTCCCCCATGAGCGCGAACTTCTCTTTTACGAGTGCGAGAACGGGCTCGGTCAGCATGTCCTCGCTTGCGACAAACGAGAACTTTTCGGAGCCGAAATCCTCGCTCCTGACCCGGAATCCCTCCGGGCAGATGCAGCGCATGGCATAGACAAGGTCCTTGTAGAGCGACTGGCTCGGGTCGGCAATTTTGATCTCCTCGATCTCCGCGGCGGTTGCCGGGACATTATAGAGGATCACGGTGAACCGGTCCGGCTGTTCGACATGATCTTTGCCGAACCGGTCCCAGAAAACTTTCAGCATCTGGGAGAGGTAGGTCTCGTCCGAGATGGCGAGCGTGATCTTTCCTTCAAGGGGATTGACGTTTGCAATGTCGCCGACTTTAACGATCGTTGTGACTTTTTTAACGTCCCGACGGCGACAAAGATGGGGACCTTGGGGTCGATGTAGATGTGGATCTTGTGGACGACCCGAAGCAGGTTGTGGTCGAGAAGCACGTCGTTTGCGATCTGCTTGTAGTTCTCGCCGCCCGCCTTCTCGGTGCACTCGACTTCGAAATACTCAATGGCCTGCATCTGTCCCGTCCTTTTTGATAAAACCCGATGCCAGCAGTGCCGAGCCGACCGCACCGATGTACTGGGAGTGCGGCGGGACGACGACTTTTATCTTTAAGAGTTCCCCCATCGCGTGAACCAGTCCCTCGATGAGCGAAGTGCCGCCGACCATGAGTACGGGTTCCTTGATGTCCACTTCCTGGAGCTGCTGCTCGAAGACCTGTTCGGCAACGCTGTGGCAGGCTGCAGCCGCCACGTCTTCCCGGGTACTGCCGGCAGCAAGGGCGTTCACGAGGCTCTGGGTGCCAAAGACGATACAGTAACTGTTCATGGGCACCCGGTCGCCCATGCCTTTCATCGCGAGTGGCCCGAGCTCGGTGATATCGACACCGAGGCGCTTTGCGGTCATCTCAAGGAACCGGCCGCTCGCACCGGCGCAGATGCCTCCCATGGTAAACGTGCCGGGGATGCCGTCCATGACCGTGATCGCCTTGTTGTCCATCCCGCCGATATCGATCACGGTTGCCGGGCCGTGCTGCCGGTCCGCGAGGTAGACCGCACCTTTCGAGTTCACGGTCAGCTCTTCCTGGACGAGATCGGCGTTGAACTCTTTTCCGACAAGGAACCGGCCGTAGCCGGTTGTCCCGATTGCCTGGACATCGGAAAGTTTCATCCCCGCTTCTGCAAGGGCGGTATCGACAACGCCATGGGCGCTCTTGAGCACCTCCCCGGTCGGCATCCAGCCCTTGCCGATGATCTTATTGTCCTTCATCAGGATGGCCTTGGTTGTCGAGGAGCCGGAATCGATCCCGAGCGTGATGCCCTCCTGGACTTCGCGGGCGAGGAGCGCCCGGCGCCGGGCGATGGTCGTTAAGGCCTCCATCCGGGTAAGGAGCGTTCCCGAAGTCGTGCGCTCGGTAAACGAGTAACTCACGACCGGGAGTTTCGAGTGTTCGAGGATATAGCGCCTGAGTTCGTTTCGTACGATCGCGGCCTCGGCACACCGGAAACAGGTTGCGATAAACACCGCGTCTGCGTCCACCCGGCCCTCGACAAGCGCCATTGCCCGGGCAATCGCGAGTTTTAAGTCGGGACTCCTGACTTCAAGGCCGAATTTGTCAAAGTCCCGCACGATATCCTTAAGCGCGATATCCGGGAAAAAGATCTCGCCGTTCACCGACCGGGCGGCCGTGTTAATCTCTTCCTGCACCCCCGAGTAGTCCGCGCCGCAGGAGAGCTGGGCGATCCGTACCGGGGCGGTCATTTCTTCCCTCCGAGTTCGGTCAGGAATTTTTTAATTGCCGCCACGAACTGGACGCCTTCCGCCTCGTTTTTCGGGTATTCGAGTTCGAGCCGGGGCATCTCCTTTTGCCGGAGCAGGAATTTTACCAGTTCGTTTGTCCGGGCGCAGCCCATACAGCCGAACGCAAGGTCGGCATTGTTGATGATGATCGCGGCATCGCACTCTTCGACCATAGGGCCATAGAGCGACATGCGCCCGCGGACACCGGCCGGGACCTCGACTGCCGCCCATGCAAGCCCTTTTTTTGGCTCTTCGGGCGTGATCTGGAGCGGCGGGGATTCGAGGCCCGGTGTCTGGACGCGTTCGCGGATCGCGATCGCCGATCCGAGCGGCTTATGCCCGAACCGGGTTACCATGTCTGAGAGGATCAGGCTCGTTGCGGGATAGATGAAGACTTTTGCCATGGTCAGGGCTCCTGTGCATCGATCATTTTCTTTAGGGTATAGACATCGAGGCGGCGGTCGGGGGCGGCCGGTGCCGGCGCCGGGACAGTGGAGAGGTCAAGGTTTTCTGTTTTTTCCAAGCCGTTAGAGATGTAGGGGAGGATCCCCATTTCGAACTCGATCCCGTGGAACCCGGGACGTGCGCCGCCAAGCGTGGCCCGGCACCTCCGGGCATCGCCGGGCGGGAAGCCCCGGTCTTTGACAAAGATATGGGCGGGATCCATTTTGCGGACCTCGGCTATCACCCGATCCACGTCCTCCTCCTTTCCCATGACGATCAGGCCAAAGCAGTTCTCCTTGATCATCACGCCTTTTGCGACCTCGTACGCCCGGATGGCGACATCCGCGGGGGTGACCATATACGATTCCACCACCACGTACCGGGTCACGGTCCCGGGGTATGCCGGGTTGTATTCGGTCATTTCCTCACCTCGCGGATATACACCGTCTGCCGCTCCTTTACGCTTTTTAGTTTCTCCGTATCGATCACGCGCCCGATAATGTTTGTCCCCTCGAAGGGTTCCGAGGTCGGCCCGAACTCGCGGTTCGCGGACAGCCGCACCCCGACAAGACCGGATCCTTTCCGTGAATCGTTGGTGATTGCAAGGGCCGCTGCCGGCACTTCGTCAGCCGGGCAGTTCTCAGGATAGATTTTCACAGTTGTCGGGACCTTGGGTTTGAACAAAAAGACATCGTCGAAGACAAAGAACGCCGGCATCATACCGGTGTCGTGCTCAGCAAGGCCCGTGATGCGCCGGAAGGTCTCGCAGCTCTGGGGTGAGTGCGCATCGTCGAGTTCGATATCGATCACGTTTGCGACCGGTGCGGTCTTTACCTTCGCGGCCCGGCCGGCGAGCACTTCGAGCGTTGTTCCCCGGGTCCTGTCCGACAACAACGCGGTTCGGGCTGTCAGTATCGATCGCAAGGGCGATCCCCCGTGCCGATGCCTCCTTCTTTGCCTCGGAAAGTGGAAGGCCGAGAAGATCGATCCGGGCCGGGACGACTTCCGTGCAGAGGAGGTCGCCCTCTTTTGCGAGTTTTGCAAGCTCGATCCCATGGACGACCTGGCCCGACCACGCTGTGCGCCGGGCCGCTCGGGACAGTCGGCACGGTAGATGTAGATCCCGCCGACCGAGGGGCCGCCCGTGCGGACGGTCACGGTCCCTTCGCGCCGCGGGTGCACGAACTGGGACGGCACTTCGGTCCCTACGAGTTTTGCATCGAGGATAGTGGGTGCTTGTCGCCCGGCTGACCTGCAAACCTTCCCCCGGCAAGGGCAAGGAGCAGGTGTTCGACGCTCGCGGCTGCCCCGATTGTCACCTCTTTTTCGGAATACCCGTGCGCCTCGATCGTGACATGGGTCACGATCAGCATCCCGTCTTCGAGCACGAGCGAGGGATCGGTCGTGGTGAACGAGCGGCTCGTGTCCGCCCAGCTGATCACCGGCTCGATCTTTGTCACCCGGTCGCCGCTCGTCCACTGGTCGAGCACGCCCCGGCCGCTCACGACCCGGGCAACCACACCACCGGTCTCACCGGCCCCGTGGTCGGCAAGGTGCCGGCTCTTTGCGAAGATGAGGTACGAGGTCTTGTTGTCGTACCCGCCGCAGCCGAGGATCACTTCGCCCCGCTCGTAGAGGTGCGGTGTCTTATCCGGCCGGACCTCGGAAACAAACGGCCCGAACGCGGCCGCGTACCGGTCCGCCCAATGGATAGAGAGGCTGTCGGCGATCCCTTTGCGGTCGAAAATATTTTCCCCGGCCCCGGTGAGTTCGAGCGTGATCTCGCCGGCGGTGGTTGTGACCGCGATATTCTCGGTCTTCTCCTGCTCTTTTGTTGCCGGCCGGATCACGGCAACGCTGCAGCCTGTGGGAAGGCCTCCCGTGAGTGCGCCAAGCGTGCTCCCGTCTTCTGCTTCGCGAAGTTCCCCGTCGAGGTGAACGCGGATCATGGCCGTCACGGTTACTTGGCCGGGTCCGGGGCCGTACCCATTACCTTGCGCTCATCTTCCGTCAAGTGTGCGAGCACTTCGGCGGTCTTTCCCATCTCGACAATCTTGCCGCCCCGCATCAGCGCGACCCGGTCGCAGATGTCATGCACGAACTCCATGTCGTGCGAAACCACGATGAACGTCTCGTCGATATCGTCCCGCGAGTGCATGATCGAGTGCTTCACATCGATTTTCGTGATCGGGTCCATCGTCCCGGTAGGCTCGTCGAGGATCACGATCTTGGGCTCCCGGATCAATACCTGCGCAAGCGCTACCCGGTGGCGCTCCCCTTCGGAAAGATGGCTGGGCAGCCGGTCGAGGATCTCTTTACTCTTCTCCTCCGAGAACCCGGCCATCTTTAAGGTGATGATCGCCTTTCGCATGGCGAGCTCCTTCGGGAATTCAAGGCCGATGGCATCGGTCAGGTTGTCGAGAACGGTTCGGTGCGGGTAGAGATCGTACTCCTGGTGCAGGAGGCCGATGTACTCCTTTGCCCGGCCCCGCTCGGTGATGCCAGGTTTTGTCATGTCTACCCATTCGTCGCCGATCCGGACATTGATCTCGCCGCTCGTGGGTTCGATCAGTCCCGCGATGATCCGCGAGAGCGTGGTCTTTCCCGCCCCGCTCTTCCCGATGATCCCGAAGATTTCCTTCGTGTAAACATCGAAGGTCACGCCGTTTACGGCCCTGACCACGCCGCGGTCGACAGAGATGTAGCGCTTCGTGAGGTCGCGGGCGGCGACAATCTTCTCTCCCCGCTTCGGAGTGCTCGAAGGCTTCCGTGTCCTCGCAGCCCTTCATGAATTCGCCGATGACCTCCTTTGGCGTCCCGATCTTTGCAATCGAGCCGTCCACGAGGAGAAGGGCACGGCTTGCCACGTCTTCTATTACCTGCGAAAAGTGGGAGGTGACGACCATGCCCATGTTGTTGGTGGCTGCCTGCCTCCTTGAGCATGGTATGGACGATCTTTGCCGTGCCCGGGTCGAGCTGTGCCGGTCGGTTCGTCAGCAAAAAGCAAAAAAGGCTCCTTTGCGAGCTGCCGGGCGAGAACCACCCGCTGCTTCTCGCCGCCCGAGAGGTCGCGGGCGATATGCATCATCCGGTGCGAGAGCCGGACCTGGTCGATGAGGTCGGCAGCACGGTTGATGGCCTTGTCCTGCGGATAACTTGATATCGTCGAGAGCGTGAAGGACGTTCTCTATTACCCGGTCGTCTCCATAGAGGGCAAAGGTCCGCTGGAACATGATCGCGGTCCGCCGCATCACCCGCCTTTTGAGCGCATCGTTGGCCTCGTTCCAGAGGTCCACATCGATGGCTTCGAGTTTTCCCCCGCAGTGGGGACAGGGTTTGCCGGCAGAGCTTGCAACATCCATGTAATCGCAGGAGGGACAGGCAGAGACGTGGTAGATGATCTTCCCGCTCGTCGGGGGCTGTTCCACGCCCCGCATGAGGTGCATGAGTACCGTTTTCCCGGCCCCGCTTCTCCCGATGATCCCGAGGATCTCGCCTTCGTGGATCTCAAAGGAGATGTTTTTGAGGGCATGCGTACCGTCAAAATCCATGCAGATGTTATCGACCGTGATCAATGGAGCCTTCATAATTCCCTTGTACCTAATGTTACACAGGTGTCATATTATCTTTTATATGCTGCCCTGTCCCCGTAGAGGTCAGCAGGGCCGGGTATTTTTTAAGTCCCGTACAATGGGCAGGACTTCCTGTACGCAGTTGACCACATAGTCGGCGGCCTTGAAGAGTTCCTCGGGCCGTTCCCCGGGCTGCTGGACGGTAAGGATTGCGGTGTCTGCGGCCCGAAACGCACAGATATCGTTGATCCCGTCGCCGACCATGACCACGTGGTCGTACTCCTCTTTGAGGTCCGAGACGATCCGGGCCTTGACGGTCGGGGTCGCGACCCCGTACACCCGGTCCCGCGGAATGCCGAGGTGGTCGGCCATGATCTCCAGTTTGGTCGAGCGGTCGCCGGACGCGATGAACGCCGGGATGCCCATCTTGTGGAGGGCGGTGATCGTGTCCTTTGCCCCTTCAAACGGGCCAGCCCCCGGCCGTGATGGTAAATTCAATAGACCGCCGGGCCATGTTGAGGATCGCGCCGGAGTTGAGCGTGAGCGTGGACTCGTCCTTGCAGATCCGCCAGACGTCCCGGATGCACTCCTGGAGGTCGCCGACTTTTGTTTCGGTATCCGAGTAGAGCATCCCGCGGATCTCCTCGGCGGTCGTGATCTTCCGGGTACAGCTGATCCCAAACCCGATCCCGTTCTCCGTGAGGTACGTGGAGAGGAGTTCGTCTTTGCCGGCCGCGATCAGGTGCTTGGAAGTGGACCGGGAGCACGATGAGCACCCGGTCGGGACTCGCAAACGTGAGCGTGGTCGTCTCGACCCCGGGCATGAGCACCTGGCGTGCAACATCCTTTGCTAACCCGGTACGTGGAAAGGAGCGTGCCGGCACTGTCAAAGACCACAGCGGTTGTCATGGTATCACACGGGTAAGAAGGTCTATGTAGCATCCCCGCGTTACTGGATAAGTAGAGGCTGCTTTTTTATGATCGTATCTGAAACGGCAGACAAGATAAAACGCATGGAGATCCGGGGAGCCGGGCGGATCGCCCGGGCAGCGGCAGAGGCGCTCCGGGACGGTGCCCTGTCCTCACGGGCGGCAACAACGGAATCGTTCAGGATGGAGATGACGCAGGCAGCGGACACGCTCCTTGCTACCCGCCCGACCGCGGTCTCGCTCCCGAACGCCGTCCACATGGTGATGGCGGGCATCAAAAAAGCTTCCACCGTGGAAGAGGCAAAAGCCGGGATCGTGACCCGGGCCGACGAGTTCGTCACGTCCTCGCAGCACGCGGTGGAACGGATCGCTGCGTTTGGCTCCCGCCACATCCGGGACGGCGATACGATCATGACCCACTGCAACTCCGAGGTCGCCCTTGCCTGCATCATCGCAGCGCACCGGGAGGGAAAGGAGATCGAGGTCTTTGCAACCGAGGTCCGGCCGAGAAACCAGGGGCTCATCACGATTAAGACCTTAAACGATGTCGGGATCAAAACGAATTTTATCGTGGACTCGGCGGTCCGGTCGTTTATTTCCGATATCGATCTCGTGGTGGTCGGGGCGGACGCAGTGACCGTGAACGGTGCGGTGGTCAACAAGATCGGGACCTCGCAGGTCGCCCATGCGGCAGGTCGAGGCCCGGGTAAACGTGATGGTCGCGGCGGAGACCTACAAGTTTGCGCCCCGCACGATCCTCGGCGAGCTCATCAAAATCGAGGAGCGGGCGGGAAGCGAGGTACTGCCGGACGAGATTGCAAAGACGCTCCCGAACGTCACGGTCCGGAACCCGGCATTCGATGTGACGCCGGCGGAATACGTGGACCTGATCGTAACCGAGAAGGGAGCGATCCCGCCGCAGATGGCGTACGTGATCATCCGCGATTACCTGGGCTGGGAGATCGGCGAGTTCGGCGACCCGCTGGGCGGTACGGGGGGACTGAACGGTTCGTGATTCTCATGCACCGGCAGCGCCGCCGAAAATGCCGATGCGTTTATTGAATACGAACATCAGATGAGTAGATAACGGGCCGTGCCGGAATTTTTACCGCGGCCAAAGAGGGACAAAACCATGGAAATACCATTTACCAAGCTGCACGGGAACGGGAACGATTTCGTGCTGATCGACGAATACGCCGGGACGGTTCATTCCCGACGAGATGAAAGGACAGTTTGCTGCCCTGTACTGCGACCGGCGCTTCGGGATCGGGGCGGACGGCGTGCTCTTCCTCTCAAAACCGACAAAGAAGGCAGATGTCCGGATGCGGGTCTTCCAGCCGGACGAGAGCGAAGCAGGAGATGTGCGGGAACGGGATCCGGTGTCTTGCGAAGTATGCGTACGATAAGGAATACGTCAAAGGAGACCTGCACGATCCAGACCGGGGCCGGGGAACTCGGGGTCACCGTGAAGTACAAAGACGAAGAGTGTACCGTGACCATCGGGATGGGCCAGCCGAAGTTCATCAGGAACGAGATCCCGGCAACCGGCAACGGCGAGTACCACGAGAAGATCGGTGAGTTCGACGTGTATGCGGCAAACACCGGCGTCCCCCATGCGGTTATCCTCGTGGATGTTGTCGACGGTGTCGATATTGCAACGGCAGCCCCGCCGATCCGGCACCACAAGACCTTCCTGCACGGGGCAAACGTGAACTTCGTGCAGAAGACCGGCGACAATTCGATCCGGATCCGCACGTTCGAACGCGGGGTCGAGGACGAGACGCTCTCCTGCGGGACCGGGGCAACGGCATCGGCCGCGGTCGTGCACCACCTCGGGTACATGAAAGGGCCGGTCCATGTCGATACCAAGGGAGGCCCCCTGACGATCTCGTTTGATGCAGACGGTGCAAAGATGGAAGGGCCGGCGGCAACGGTCTTTTCCGGCATCATCCCCTTCTGATCTTTTTAATTTCATCCAGGGATCTTTACGAGAGGCATCGTTGCAGGGTGCTCTTCCGAAACAATACGATCGTATGTCCTGAGGGATCGTTCCTCCGACGGAGGGCCGGAAACCTCAGATTACTCATGATTGTTTCCACAGGAAACGGTGCCAATCCACTGGACGATTCCCGATTTAATCGTATATTTTCAAAAAATAACTGTTTTAATCGGAATTAGACCGTGCAATTTAGCGGGCTTCTTTTGGCAGGGTTTTTGGGGACGTGCTGGTGGTCATATGAGGGGGAGATCGGCCACAGGAAGGCCATTGTGAGTCGTTTTCCGGATCTCCGTCGGAGAAATTTTACCAAAATGGGAGTTATCGACGGTGACCGTTACGCAGAAGACGCTCTTCTTGGGCTGTCGCCCCCGCCGCTATGGCCACCCCCCTTTGCGATAGTGCTGTATTACCTTCCCTCATGCATGCTCCCGGTACAGGTAATACAGCACCATCGTTCGCGCAACCGCCCCCTCGGGGGCAGGGATGGCGCAAGGGGGGTGGTAGTTTTTTTAAATATCCGATTGTGCTTGCGAATGTTTCCGGTAAATTTCCGGGAGCGTTAACAAACTCTTTCCTGCAAATCCAATCCCGACAAAAAATTTTGGTAATTATCAAAGATCAGCCCCTAAAATGATATGAATCAAGTCGACAAATAACCCTTTTTCTCTATTGTTGTATCTCCATTCCATTTCCTTGATGTAATAGAGGAACTTCTCTTTCGAGATACCATGGTGTTTCATCAGACGTTCTTTGGCAAAAGACCAGAATCCTTCGATCCCATTGATGTAGACTTTCCCTTGCTTGAATTTGTACCGATGGTCAATATTGAGATGCCGGTATCCACAGAACATGAGAGAATCATATCCACGCCATTTGTCGGTATAAACGATAGATCCTCTCCGGACTTTCCTGACCGTTTCATTCATGAGGGCCTCTGCTTTTACATTCGTGAGAATGCTGACGGAAACCATTCCACCCCTCTCCAGGATCCCGAAGACAATGGTCTTGTGGCCCGCTCCTCGGCCTCGGTTTCCCTTTCGCCTTCCACCGAAGTAGGATTCATCGGCTTCAATCTCTCCTTTCAGGAGATTGTCATTCTCGGCGAGATGACAGGCAATTGATCGTCGAAATAACTCAAATGCCTTGAGGGTCGTTGGATAACTGATTTCAAGTTGAGTACTTGCTTTCCTGGCACTGATTTCCAGTTCAAACAATTTTATGAGAAGAAGTAAGGTGACAACGGAGATTTTCAATCCGGATATCGGTGTTCCGGAAAACGGGGAATAATCTCTTCGACAGCTTTTACACCGCAGTCGCTTCCGGTTCATCTGGTAATAATCGGGGCTGCCACACGACGGACATCGTATCCCTTTTGTTTCCTGAAGTTCTTTGAGGAGATAGTTAAATGCCCGCTCTTCTGTCTTGCAGGTTTTGATTGGTTCTGGTAAATCCATCTGCCCCATCTTTTATTTCTGGGGGCGGATATTTTACAATTACCAAAATTTTTCCTGCAAAGGTTCGGCAACGTCACCTGGCTTTTTTGTATCCTTTGCCACTGCTGCCGGTCATTCTCACAAAAACCCGGCAAGCGTTGCCTGCCGGATCCCGCCGTGCGCAAACGCGAGGTAGGGCATTGCCCGCTTCAGGTACGCTGCAGGGATCCCGAGGTCCTGCGGCCGCCGGATTGGATGACGCTCCCGTGCGTTTACAATCGCCCGTGCGGTCACCGGCCCGATACCCGGAACCCGGAGGAGTTCTTCGCAGGTAGCCGTGGCCGGGTCGAGCGGATCGAGATCCCGTGCAAGCAGTGCCTTCGGATCCGCATTCAGGAGCGTGCCGTCCTCCACGAGCGGCGCGAGTTCGGCCTTAAGAAAGCCGTATTCCCGAAAGAGCGTGTCGACCTGGTACCAGCGGTGCGCCCGCCACGGAGGAGTGCCGGCTTTTTTCCGCAAACCGGGTGCCGGGCAGCGGCTGGAACGCCGAGTAGTAGACCCGGGCCGGATGAACGGTATCGTAGAGATCCGTCATACAGGAGAAGATCTCCTTGTCGGTCTCCCCCGCAGCCCCGACCACGAGCTGGGTCGTGTGCCGGCCGGGCGCCTCCTGTGCGATCCAGTCCATCCGTTTTTTTATATCCTGCTCGTAGTCCTTGATCCCGGAGATCGCCCGGAGCCGGCCTGCCCCGGTCGATTCCGCATTCAGGCTGATCCGGTTTGCGTACCGTGCCGCTTCGGCAATATCGGAACGCTCCGCACCGGGCAGGATCTTTACGTGGATGTAATCATTGTAACCTTTTGCCCGGAGGATCCGTGCAGTCTCGACAATATCTGCCATTGCCCCTTCCGCGTCCTCAGGAATGCCGGAGGAGAGAAACAGGCCGTCTGCCATTCCGGTACGGTACAGGTCAAGAAAGATCCCGGCGAGCTCCTTTGGGGCAAACGAGATCCTCTCGCGGCAGGTCCGGACCGAACAGTAGGCGCAGTCGTACGAGCAGTTCCCGTGGAGCAGGACTTTGAGCATCCGGCTGCAGCCATAAGCCCGCGGGTTGTAAGTGATGCAGGCCCGGGAATCGAGCACCTGCATGCACTCCCCCGGGATACAGATATCGTGCCGGCTCTGCGCAGTAAGGAGGGCCAGTTTCTCCTGCTCACCGGTGGACATGACCGGGAGATGGAGTCGTTTACCGTATAACCGTAGGGCGTGTGCAGCGTGAAAGTAAAAAAACGGGTCAGGGTTTTTTATCCGGCAGGACCCTGTCGATCCCGGAAAAGCCGGCAAACGTCCCGTCGGGTGCGTAATAGGGGGCAGAGTGGCTCTCAAGGTGGACCGACCTGCCCTCCCGGTCGCGCCAGCACGTAACCACACGGAGAGACTTCGTATGCCCGGCAGCGGCAGCAACAAATGCATCACGGTTCTTCTCAAAACAACCCGGTTCGAAGAATAAGGAAACCTCGTGCCCGACGAGGTCTTCCGACCGGTATCCCAGCACAGACTCCACCTGCGGGCTCACGTACGTGAAACGGTTGCGTGCATCGGTCTGCCAGATGATATCCGGCGTCATGGTAAGAAGGGTCCGGAGCCGCTCTTCGCTCTCCCGCAATGCCGCCTCCGCCTGCTTCTGCGGCGTAATGTCGCGGGCTTCTGCTATGAGCAGCCGGACATTCCCGTCCGATCCCCGGACCGGCTTGAGGGAAAAGTCGGCATGCACGACCGTACCGCCGACACCCATCATGGTTTCATCGTACCTCACGAACGAACCGGACGCTGCTTTTTTAATGGCCGCCCTGAGCCGCTCCACTCGTCCGGGATCGCCTGCCCACCATCCCGTCTCCCAGAACAGCCGATCGATGACATCCTCCCGTTTTGCCCCGATAAAACCGAGTGCGGTATGGTTCGCTTCGATGAGCGTGCCCTCGGGTGTGAGCATGCCGGTGTACTGGAACGTGGAATCGAAGATGGCGCGGAACCGTTCCGTACTTTCCGTGAGTGCCGTCTCGAACCGGGCAATCTCGCTTTTGTCGATCCCGATCCCCCGCATACCCGCGATCTTACCGTCGGTGACGATCGGGGAGAGATACATCGTAACCGGAAACGTGCTGCCGTCTTTTCGCAGGGCAGGTGTACTCGATAACATTCGGGAACCTTTCGGGAGGATTTGCAAATGCCTGCATGGCGATGGCGGAGACGATGGCCCGGTCTTTTGCATCGATCATCTGCCAGATGGAAAGTCCGTTTTTGAAATCGTCCCGGGTGTAACGGTACATCGTAAAGCTCATTTCGTTTGCAAATGTGAGGATTGCCGTTCGGATCGCACTCCCAGACCGACTGAGGCAGGAGCTCTGCGAGATCCCGGAACCGCCGCTCGCTCTCCACGAGCCGCGTCTCTGCTTTTTTCCTCTCCGTGATATCTTCCACGATCGAGATCGTAAAAAGTACCTGGCCGTCGATGTCCCGGAGAGGCGTGACCGTGATCGAGACCCAGAGTGGCATCCCGTCTTTTTTTAAGTACTGTTTTTCCTCATGGATAAGGGACAGTTCCCCGGAATAGAGGCGGTCGAAGTTTTCACGGTTTCTGCTGACGCATGCCGGGTCGGTTACCTCTTCAAAGGATTTCCCGGTAAGTTCTTCCCGCGTATAGCCCAGCATCCGGGAGAAAAGGCGGTTGACCAGGACAAAACGCTTGTCTTTCCCGATAATCGACATCCCGAGCGGCCCGTCTTCGAAGATCCGGCGGAATTTCTCTTCGCTGATCCGGAGTGCGTCGATCGCCTGCCTGCTTCTCGTGATGTCACGGGAAACGCCAAAGACGGACTGCACATGGCCCTCCTCGTCAAAGACCGGGGTGAGGACGTGATCGTACCACCGGAGTTCGCCATGCAGGGGAAGCGGGCTCTCTTCTGAGGCCTGCTTACCGGTCTCAAAGACCTTCTCAAGCATCCCCTTCTGGCGGGATGCAATCTCTTCGGGAAAGAGATTGTTCCTCAGCTTTCCTGCCAGGTCTTCGGGCCGTTTGCCCAGCGTACCTGCCGCGAACGTGTTGACGTACTCGACCGCGGTCGTCGCGCCCGATCATGTAGATTAAGTCGTTAGAGGATTCTGCAAGGATGCGGTACCGCTGTTCGCTCTCCATCAGGAGCTCGTCGGCCCGTTTCTTTTCGGTGATATCTTCGAGAATTACCGATACGCCCTTCTGGCCGTTGTCAAGGGCGGTCGGCGCGATGCGGCAGGAGAAGACCATTCCGAGACGCACCGGTGCACACTCCCCGCTCCACTCGGTTCCATCGAGGCCGGCTTTCACGTGTCCGATGAACTTGTCAAAGACATCGTCAAAGACCGTGACAAACGGGGTGTACTCGATATTTTTTCCCGTGAGTTCGGATACCGGGGTGCTGATGAGCTGGGCGAATGCCTCGTTGATAAAAACGATCCGCAGGCTGCCCGAGAGCTGCATGATATATTCGGAGGAGATCGGAGAGCACCGCGGAGATCGGGACCCGGTGGGCGAGGGCATAGATCTTTGCCATGCCAAAGTGGCGCATCTCCACCTGCCCGGAGATCAGCAGCTTGTCGAGGTACCTCCCTGCGGTATTCCGGTTGATGCCGGTCTCTTTGACAATGTCGGTGATGCTTAAGCCCTGCGGGTTTCCTGCGAGGGCGTCTTTGATCTTTGCGGGGATTTCCTGGCCGGCTGCCATTTTGGGACTATTATTAGGATATCTAAATATTAAGATATCCTTATCTGCCTGGCATATCAGGAAACCGGGCCCTGCGCCTTTGCCCGGACCCCGTCCTGTACAATCTCGTACTCGAAGCTCTGGCCTTCGGGCCGGGAGCGGTGCTTTGTGAGCGTTGCCTTTCTCCAGCCGGTGCCTTCGAGCCGGTCGAGGCGGACGATCGCTTTTGAAATGTGTTCGAGCGAGGTGCCGCCGAGGCCGGCATACGTGTTTCTCGTGGTGTCCATATACACCTGGTTTGTGACGAGCACCGAGAGTTCGTAGCGTTTTGCATACCCGAGGAGCTGGAGCATCTGCCTTGTGAGCTGCTGCATGGCATACTGGCCCTTTTCAAGATCGGTGCGGTACAGGGCGGTGGCAGAGTCGAGGATGAAAAGCGCCGGGGCGTGGAGTTTTAAGACCTTGTCCGCCTCGGTGATCATGCTTCCCTGCTGCTCGAAGTCGACGGGCTCGAAGAGGTAGAGCCGGTCGGCGATTGCATCGGCATCGGCGCCGGCCACCTGCCGGAACCGTTCGATGGAAAATCCTTCCGAATCGATGAACACAACCGAACCGCCGTCCCTGAGGCAGGAGACCGCGGCAACCATGCAGAACGTGCTTTTCCCGGTGGCCGGGCCGCCAGTAGATCTGCGTGAGGGTCCGGGGCTCGAATCCCCCGCCGAGGAGTTTGTCCAGGGCCGGGTTCCCGCTCGTGAGCCGCTCGGTCTTCATGGCTGCTCCGTGCCGGTTTTACCAATGGCCTCGTGTATGGCACGAAGGACTTCGCGGACGGGGAGACCGAGCTCCTTTGCCCAGGCGTTTGCTGCATCGAACTCGGGCTTTGCGGTATAGACCCGTCCTTCCATGAGGCCGTACTTCACCGGGATGCTTTTTTTGTGGCCGCCGATCGTGACCTCCACGGTGCCGGTGGTCCGGTCGGCTACGAACCGGTGGATGGCCGGGAGGCAGCGGATCCCGAGCGTGCCGAGTTCCTCCTGCCATGAGCCGGGCAAGCGCCGGGCTGTCTGCGGGGAGGGCGATCACCGTGACGAGGTACCCCGGCCGGCCCTTCTTCATGAGGATCGGGGCAGCGCTTGCGTCCCTCGCGCCGGCGGCCATGAACCGGGCGAGCGCTTCGCCGATCACTTCCCCGCTTACATCGTCCACGTTCGTTTCGAGGATAGTCGACCGTATCCTCTGCTGCGGTCGTGGTCTCAACGAGCATGACCCGGAGCACGTTTGGCGCATCCTTCGGATCCTTTGTCCCGGCGCCATAGCCGGTGGCAAGGATCGGTATACGGCCCGATATCCTTTGGGGCTATTGAGGAAAATTCCGCGAGGAGGGCGGCGCCGGTGGGGGTGCAGAGCTCGCCGTCTCCGGTGCCTGCCGTGACGGCAAGGCCGGAATTTTTGAGAATTTCCGCTGTTGCCGGGGCAGGCACGGGCATAGTCCCGTGGGCGCTCGTGACCGTGCCGGAGCCGACCGCTACCGGCAGGACTGCGACCCCGTCGACTTTTAATGCTGCAAGCGCCGTGCAGGCCCCGATCACGTCCGCTATTGCATCGTCCGCCCCGACCTCGTGGAAGTGGACGTGGGCCCCGTGGACGGATTCTTCGGCCGCGTTCATCCGGGACAAAGACCCGGCGGGCCATAAGAAGCGCATCGGCCGGGAACTTCTGGTGCAGCCTCATCGAGCCGGTGCTCCACATCGGAAAGCGTCCGGTGGGCCGGCGTTGCCTTCGTGTGGATCTTTACCTGCCCGGATGCCGGACCGGGTCACGGTCTCGATGCCCGGGTCCGCGACTACCGCTCCCATCGCAGCCGCGACGGTTTTTTCGTCGGCGCCCAAGAGAGAGCAGGGCTCCTGTGATCATATCGCCTGCAGCGCCGTGGAACGGGTCGAAAATGAGGATGCGCATTTACAGTACTTATAAATCCCGGCGTATATGACTTTTAAGGTAATGGCTGAAGTGCAACTGCGGGTCGACTCCGCATACCCCGGCGATCAGGGCGGGGGCAAGGCGCGGCTCGACCCTGAGACAATGCTTCACTTAAAGATCTCCCCCGGGGATCTCGTGGTAGTCGAAGGAAAGCGCCGCACGGTAGCAAAAGTCTGGCGGTCCCTTGTCGAGGACTGGAACCAGCACAAGATCCGGATCGATAATTTTACCCGGACCAATGCCGGTGTCGCCATCGGGGAACCGGTCAAGGTCTCCACGATTTCTGACGAGGTCGAGGCAAAACGCGTAGTCCTTGCCCCGCCCGAGGACCTCCCAAAGAAGATCCCGATCGCCAATAACCCGCACGTGATAAACGGCCTGATCGATTTCCCTGTCGTGAAAAACGACTCGATCCCGATCATGCTCGGCCTGCCGTTTGTCCAGCCGCAGATCGTGGCCTTCAAGGTGGTCGAGATCGAGCCCGAAGAGGCCGTGATCATCACGAAGAACACCTCGGTCGAGTTCTCCGACAAGCCGGCCGCAGGGTTCGAGGGTGTGAAGCGCTTCTCGTACGAGGATATCGGCGGTTTGAAGGACGAGCTCCAGCGCCTCCGCGAAACGATCGAGCTGCCGCTCCGCCACCCCGAACTCTTCCAGAAACTGGGGATCGAGCCGCCGAAGGGCGTGCTCCTCTACGGTCCGCCCGGGACGGGAAAGACGCTGATAGCAAAAGCCGTTGCAAGCGAGAGCGGTGCGCACTTCATCTCGATTGCCGGCCCCGAAGTGATCTCGAAATATTACGGTGAGAGCGAACAAGCGCCTCCGCGAGGTCTTTGAGGAGGCCCGCGAGAACGCGCCTTCGATCTGTCTTCATCGACGAGCTCGACTCGATTGCGCCCCGGCGCGAGGAAGTGACGGGCGAAGTGGAGCGTCGGGTCGTGGCCCAGCTCCTGACCATGATGGACGGCCTCGAAGAGCGGGGACAGGTCGTGGTGATCGGGGCAACGAACCGTGTGGACGCAATCGACTGCGGCCCTGCGCCGGCCCGGCCGGTTCGACCGCGAGATCGAGATCGGTGTTCCGGGCGAACCGGACCGGATCGAGATTTTGAAGATCCACACCCGGGGCATGCCGCTTGCCGATGACGTGAGCCTTGACGTGCCTCTCGCAGCAGACCCACGGGTTTGTGGGAGCGGACCTTGCGGCCCTTGCCCGCGAAGCGGCAATCCGCGCCCTGCGCCGGTACCTGCCCGAGCTCGACCTGGACAAGGCTGAGATCGACCAGGAGACGCTCGACAAGCTCAAGGTCTTTGCCGCGGACTTCCGGAGCGCCCAGCGCGATGTGGGCCCGAGCGCCATGCGGGAAGTGATGCTCGAGGTTTCGCACGTGAAGTGGGAGACGGTTGGTGGCCTTGAATCCGCAAAAGTCGAGGTCAAGGAAGCCGTCGAGTACCCGCTGACCCAGAGGGAGCGTTTCGAGAACCTCGGGATCGAGCCGCCGAAGGGCGTGCTCCTCTACGGCCCTCCCGGGACGGGAAAGACGCTGATCGCAAAGGCGGTCGCAAGCGAGAGCGGCGCAAACTTCATCCCGGTCCGGGGCCCGCAGCTCCTCTCGAAATGGGTAGGCGAGAGCGAACGGGCGGTTCGGGAGATCTTCAGGAAAGCCCGGCAGGTCTCGCCGTCGATCATCTTCTTTGACGAGATCGATGCCCTTGCCCCGGCACGGGGAACTTCGAACGACTCGCACGTGATCGACAACGTGCTCAACCAGATCCTCACCGAGATGGACGGCCTCGAAGAATTAAAGGATGTCGTGGTGATGGGTGCGACCAACCGGCCCGACATCGTAGACCCGGCGCTTCTCAGAGCCGGCCGGTTCGACCGGCTGGTATATATTGGCGAGCCGACCGCAGAGGACCGGAAGAAGATCATCGGCATCCACACGCAGTACATGCCGCTTGAAGGTTCTGCGATTGAAGAGATCGTGAACCTGACCGAAGGCTTCACCGAGGACATGCTCGGCGGGCTCACCGAAAAGCTCGGGAAGGACAAGGCAGTCACGGCAGAGGAGATCAGGGCCGCGATTCGTTCCGGCAAAGGACAAGGCTGCCGGTATTCCCAAAGGTGCCCGGCGCCGGCGTATCGTGGACATCCTGCACGACAATCACCTCACGTTTGCCGACCCGGCCCGGGAGAAAGTCGTTGCCGATCTCTCGGACATGACCGCGGGCTTTGTGGGGGCAGATCTCGAATCGCTCTGCCGCGAGGCGGGCATGCTCGCTCTCCGCGAGGGAGCGTCATTTGTTGCCGGGAAACATTTCATCGAGGCGCAGAAGAAGGTGCACCCCACGATGAACGACAACCTCCGGGACTACTACGGCAAGATCCAGCAGCACTTCAAGGGCGGTCTGCCGCAGAAAGTGCAGCCGCCGGAGTACCAGTAATTTTTTCTTTTTTGGATTTGTTGAAACTCTTTATCAAAAGTTTAACCGAGGTTGTGTGATCTCAAAAAACCCCTGTGATTGCCTACCATTTATTAGAAGGCGGACCATCGGTTTCAAAATAATTTTCATTTATACGAAGATAGCAAAGGAAGCTTGAAAGTTTTTTTAACGTAGTATCTCCTAGAGTTAGCTTCTATAGCCCTCTAGGATAAGGAAGAACTATTTTTAAGTAATGATTAGTGAGGATAATAAAATATTATACAGTCTTATGAAATGTTGGATAATGCATCTTTTGCATCATGCATAATTTGCATTTAACAAATTATAAATATCTCTCAATCCCACCTAAAGTGGGGATCCAAGATGGTACAAAATTTTCAAATAATTATTGAAAAAATCTACGATCATCTATATGCAAATTCTTCCTCTAAGACACCATCCTCAATCGGTGCTGAAGTTGGGAAAATTCTACATGTAGGAATATATATCGAAGAGTGTCAAGGAATTAAACCAGCTTTTAGTTTTAATCGAATTGATGCTGCCTCTCTTTTAAATGGCGATGAAAAAAAACGACACGAATTTGCAAAAAAAATTGCGGATATTTTCACTTGCATGAACAAACATTGGAATTTGTACTCAAATGACGATAAAATTAATTTGGGAAGTTATGATTTATGCTATTGTTGTATTCAATTGAGTGGAATTGAAATTTCTAATAAGAATCAAGATCTTTTTGGTGATGCAGTCGAAGTATTTCGTGGGGAATGGGCGAAACGAATTGGTGGGCAATTCTTTACAGATCAACGAGTCACTAAACTCGCTATTAATTTAATAAATTTTGACCCAAGAAATGGTGATGACTTAATAGATATTTGTGCTGGAACTGGCGGCTTTTTATTAGCGGGATTAAATAGGATTCAGCATCTTTTGTCGAATAATGGGAAACTGAAAAATAGCGAGAAAAATATCGTTAAACTTGCCTGTAAAAGTTTGAAAGGAATTGAATTGGACAAAGATGTGTGCGATGTAGCAAACTCTACATTAAAAACCCGAATGGGGAATGAATGCAAAAAAATTGTAAGATCTGGAGACTCGTTAACTCCTAATATAATCGGCGAATCAGATTTTATTAGAGAACAATCGCATGTTTGTGCAGCGACAAATCCTCCATTTGGAACAAAAATTACAATAAAGGATCCTCAAATATTGAAAAAATTTGAGTTGGCAAAAAGACAACATGGCGCAAAACAAATATTAGTTCCAACTGCACCAGACATTCTATTTTTAGAACAAAATATCAAAATGCTTATCCCCGGAAAAGGTCGTTTGGCTATTGTTCTTCCCTATCAAATACTATCGGGTCCACAAACATATTTTGTTCGACACTGGTTATTGACTCATACAAAAATAATTGCAGTAATTGATCTACCTGGAGAAACATTTCAACCACACACTGGTACTAAGACAACACTTTTAGTTGTTGAAAGGCGTGCGGAACCAAATTCATTGCTTTTGGATAAGACAGATTATAAAATTTTCATGGCCGTTCCTAAATGGATTGGACATGATAGGAGAGGAAATTTGGTATTAACAAAGAATGGGAGTGAAGTATTAACTGATTTTGATAAGGTTCAAGAATCATACGATTTATACAAAAATGGAGCGACACATGGTCTATACGAAGCGTGTTTTATTGAAAAATATTCTTCAATATTAAACGATCCTCTCTTGCGGATTAATAGTAAATTTTGGAAGCCTAATGAAATTACTGATACTAAAAAAAATTCCCTAAAGAAGAAAAAGGGCTGGGATGAAGTAAAAATTAAAGATCTTACTAAGTCAATATTTTATCCTGGCCGGTTTAAAAGAAACTATGTTGAAAAGTCCGAAACAGCAATTCCGTTTCTTGGTGGGGCGGATATAAATGAATTCATCGTTCATACAAGCAAATGGCTTTCTCCTGAAACACCAAATATTCGGGATTTGATTGTTCATAAAGGATGGATTTTAATCACCAGAAGCGGAACCACAGGAATTGTTTCTTCTGTTCCGGAAGCTTGGGAGGGATATGCAATGTCAGAACACGTTATCCGTATAATCCCAGATGAAACTAAAATAGAACCTGAATATTTGCTTGCGATGTTACAAAGTAAACATGTCCAAAATATACTGGCAAAAGGGATTTATGGATCTGTCATCGATGAGATTAATCCCGATTATATTGGTAATATCGAAGTACCCATTCCTGTTTCTAAATCAAAATATCTGCAGATCGTGAAAATGCTAAAAGAATCCGAACAATATCGTCATCTAGGAATTTTAAATTATACCGAAGCAATCGAAAAAATGGAGGCCTTATTGGCCTCTTAATTTATTCCCCTCTACTTTCACGAATTTGATTGCGTCCCCGATATTGGTGACGCTCAAGTATTCGATCCATGAGGTCCAGTAATTCATCAACTTTTAGATTTCCCTGTAGACTGTTACTTCGTTTTAGCATGAGATATGAATTTGAAGGTTCATGGTGTCCACCTCTATCTAATGGTGTTAAATGTCCTGATTGAATTATACTCGCATCTTGTACTACTTCATTCAAATTAATGGGTATCAATTGAATTGGATCAAGATAGACCCCGGGTTGGATATCGTGACCAACAAGCCATCTTAATGATATTTTTAGATCATCATTTGGGATAGCCGGTGCATTTTGCATGGATAAAGCCTGAAAATAAAATCGAATTTCGACAAGTGTAGCTGTGATTTCATCTGCATAAAATTTATGTTCACGTGGTAATAACCAACGATTAATTCGATTCCCATCCGCACCATCTTGAGGTCTACCTGGAACTCTTGATGAGGTAGGTCTCCAAGGAGCAGATCTTCTTCCAGCATCTCGAAATTTAGTTGTTAATCTAGTAATTTGACGTGGATTATGACCCGCGCCGATCATTAAATCACGGAATAATTCATTTGTGTATTTTATAAAATGTCTTACTTCGTCAACTGTAATTTGATGTTCTTTTTGGGAGTATTCGATTAATTGAGCATAATGAATTACCATAACTCTCTATAGAACACAAATATAATATCAATATGATCATTAAAAAAATAAAACAAAATAGTCCTCTCTAGAGATTATTTTAGAATGTCGATGTATCTTGAATTTTCACGATAGCTCGTATATTATGAGGATTTTATCTTGCATTATTCCAGATTTTGTACTGGAAAAATCTTAGACAAAATATTCCGGCATTGATCTAACCTCCACCATCCCCCCAATATAAATACGGACCTCCCCCCACAGAAGATCAGGGAAAAATGTCCTGGAACTTCCGCACAAAGCTCGCACGGAAACTCCGACGGCTCGGGTACGCGAAAAAGATCGCGGCCCGGATCGCCGCTTTCTCTCACCTCATGATGCTTACCGCGTGCGGACTCCTCGGCATCTTTTTTGTTCCCGAAAAAGAGTTGTTCGAACCGATGTCCGGTGCCGGGAAGAGAGAGGGCTCCCGGCCCGGTACCTTTACGCCCGCCGTTTCTGCTATACGTAGGTAACCGCCGGTCCGGGCGTATGGTGTTTTGGAGTAGTACCTTTTGTGCGAGCCGGGTGCCGCATGGCCTGCCATCCGGGGTCTGCAAAGGAGTACGTTGATCGTTCCTGCCATCCCGTCCCGCTCGTGGCGTAAAACGGGTTTATAATTTTTTGGCCCGGGTGGCTGTTTTGTTCCCGGGGTAGGCAAAGGAGGGCAGGACAAAAATAAAAAACAACGGAGCGTGGGACCATGGAAATTTCAGGAACCAAGGGAGAGGAGGGAAGAGCGCCGGGCATATGCCAGTCCGGGGCGGCGGGAACCGGACAGGAAACCGTACGCAGGGCACGACCGGGCCGGCCCCGGAGGAGCGTGGAGTTCCCGGTGCTGCACTATTCCGGATGTCCTGTGTCAGGGACACTGGAGCACGAAACGCGAAGTACCGGACCGGGCGGGCGCTCGCATGCCGGAGGGAGCGGGATTGACCCGGGGCCGGTTCCCGGAAAACGGGAGAAATCTTGCAAAGACCGCAGCGGCAAAACGGGGCAGGGTCCACCTGGTGGAATCCGGGAAAAGACCGGATCATCGATGCCCTGATCTTACCGGAAGCCACGTGGTCCTTGTCACCCTCCGGCGTTCGGAGAATATGGGCAGGCCCATCGAAAAGATCGAGGAGGACTACCGCGAACCGCTCCTCCTTGCCCGGGGGATCCCGTGCGGCGGCCCGGTCTGCCGCGAACTCTGGCTCTATTCGCGGTACGAGACCCTGCGGTTCTTCCGGATCGAGAACGCTGCCCTCGTGGAGCTCGGCCCCGACGGGAGCCCGGTACCGGCGGGGGCATGAGGGGGTTTTAGAACCCTGGATCCCCATGGGAAATCCGGGCCCGAAATGGCCCCCGATCACCCCCTTTTCCCGGCCCGGTAACAGGAATTCGCTCAAAACCAACAGGAAATGACCTTTTCTACGACGTGCGTAAAATAGCACGAAATGGGCAGGCGATCCTTTCTGGGTTGGGCTGGTGGACGCGGGTCTAACAGAACGCACCGGTGATGGCTCCGGACCGGACCCGGTCTTTTCGGGGGACAGGAGAATCCGGGGCCAAATCTGGCCCGGATTGCCGCTCCCGTACCCCCGAACAACAGGAATTCGTCCAAAACCAACCGGAAATGGCTGTTTTTCAGACGTTCGCGAAATAGCACGAAATGGGCAGAGGTTCCTTGTTGTGGCGGGCAGTCGGACGATAGCCCGGAGGAACGAATCTGTGACAATACCCCCTGTTTGCCGAGCCGGGATACCATTTGTACCCGGATAAATTCTAGAAGAAGTCATCCCCTTTGGCAGGAACGGTACGGGAAAAAAAGATCACGGCCCTGAACGGCAGGCCATAAAAAAATTAAAAAAAGATCCGGTATTGTTATTCTGCTCTCTTCGCGTTGATCTTTGCCGCCACGATAAAATCGTTTAACGTGAGCCCGCCGGCCGGGTAGGTATAGAGGCCGACCTCCACGAACTTTCCTTCGCGCAGGGCGAGATCCGGGATATGTCCTTCCTCGGTCGACATCACGATCAGGTCGTTGATGAACGCAATCGACGCCTCGCTGTCGTCAAACTCGAACGTGCGTTTCAGGTGTCCGTTTTCGAGCGTCCAGCCGGGCACTTCTTTTATGAGCTCGAACCGTGTCCTTACGGGTGATCGGCGGCGTGCCGGGCTTATAGGTCGAGCATTTCTGCTGCGCGAGTTCCATGGTTATCTGGTCTGCCCTGTAACCAAAAAAGGTTTCTTATAAAAAGGGGTTACCCGGCCGGTGCCGCAGCCTCCGGCGCCCCGCAGTTCCCGCAGTGCTTCTGGAGCGCCACCATCACCACGAGCGAAACGGGGAGCGCAATCACGAGCGGATCGATTACCGCCCAGGGCAGGGGCAGGAGCGACGGCACCCCAAAGAGCGCCTGGCAGATCCCGAGCGGCTTTGCCTCTGCTGTATGGACAAACCCGGTCCACAAAAACCAGACAACCGCTCCCGAGACCATGCTCGCGATTGCCGCTTTCGTGGACGGCCGTTTCGCGTAGATCCCGACTGCAAATGCCGGCAAAAATGCCGCTGCACACAGGCCCATGAACATCGCGGTGGCCCGGGCAATGATCGAGACGGGCAGCGCAAAGGCAAGCGCTGTTGAGAGCACCATCATCACGATGATCCCTGCCTGGTGGTTCCGCAGGGAGAGGGCGCACTCCCTTCCCCGGCCCCAGAGATCGCAGATGAGCGCCGTGCCCATCGCGTGGTAGAGCGAGGAGAGCGTTGACATCGCAGGCGGCCAGAAGCGTGAGCATGAAGAGCGCCACGAAGATATCCGGCATCGCCTCGTTGATGAAGAGCGGGATGACCGCGTCAACGTTCCCGCCGGCCGCATCGATCGCGATCGTTCCCGCATGCTCGTAGAAAGTACACGTTCGAGAGCGCCCCGACCGTGAAGGCAACGCCGGTCATCATCAGGATGAAGATCCCGCCGACCAGCACGGCACGGTTGAGCGACTTGTCGTCCTTTGCGGTCATGAACCGGACCACGAGCTGCGGCTGGGCGAGCACGCCGATCCCGACCCCGAGCACGATCGTAGTGACGAGCGTAAACCAGATGGGCGAACCAAGGGCCGGCATCGATGTCCAGCCGGTCATTCCCTGCGCACCAAGGGCCGCGGGCACGAGACCGGCCATGTTCGTGAGCGCCGCATTTCCTGCGTTCACGCCCCCCGACAATGAGGTAGGTCAGCACGAGCAGGACCGCCATCCCGACAAACATGATCGTTCCCTGGAAGGCATCGGTGTACATGACCGCGATGAGCCCGCCGAAGATCACGTAGACCGCGGTGATCACGGCAAAGATCAAAAGCGCTGTCGTGTATAGCTGATCCCAAGCGTAGGCTCGATGAACCGGGCCCCGCCAATCAGGATTCGCCGCGGTGTAGAGCGGCATCGAGATCACGATGATAAACCCGCTGATGTACTGGAGAAGCGGTGAACGGTAAATTTTGCACATCAGGTCCGGGGAACGTGACGGCAGAGAAGCGCTGGCCGATCTCCCGGGTCTTCTTCCCGAAGAAAACAAACGCGAGCAGGATCCCGACGCCGATGTTTAGGACGGTGAGCCAGATAAGACCCATCCCGAGATTGGCCGCCTGGCCCCCGAACCCGATGATGGCCGACGTGGAGATGAACGTTCGCCCGTAGGAGAGCGCAATGATCGCCGGGTGGCTGCTCCTTCCCGCAACAAGATAGTCCTCGGTGCTCTTTGTCTTCCGGTACGCATAATACGCGATGATGAAGGTGAGGACAAGGTAGACCGCCACGAGCGCGGCCATCGTGACCGAGTCAACTGCCACGGGTGTCCCCTCCCTTGTTCCAGTTGAGTATTCCGTACACGATACACGCCAGCGTAAAGCCGATGGCAAGCCCATAGCCAATCCATATCTGAGGATCAGGAATCCCAAGAACGAGCATAGAATAAACCTCGGGTAACCTCTATGCAGGATACGATACACGGGGAACCACGACTAACCGGGTCCCCTACCTAAAACCGAAGAAAAAGAAAAACCGGGCGGAGGATCTTCCGAAACTGTCCCGTTGCGCCGGCATAGTGTTACCGTCCGGTTTTATGGGAACGATCGTATATAACGATTTTCATATCGATCTGCTGCCCCGTATGCAATTTCCCGGAAAAGGCCATAACGCGCCGGGTGCTAACAGGGAAGTACTACGACACCATCGGTTTTTCCCGGTCTCCACGAGTCGCTCAAAGCGGTTCTTGCCGAGCGGCTGGGCTGGACGGATCTCCGCGAGGTGCAGGAGCGGGCGTACCGGGCAGTTGCCCAAAAAAACGACGTGCTCGTGCTCGCCCCTACCGCAGGAGGAAAATCCGAGGCCGCACTGATACCGGTGGTGGACGATATCCTGAAGTCCGGCGCACCGGGCGTTGCCTGCATCTATCTCTCGCCCTTAAAGGCGCTCATCAACGACCAGGAGGAACGGATCGCAGCGTTCTGCCGCCCCACCGGTCTTTCGCTTGCCAAGTGGCACGGCGACGTGCCGAAAGGCGGCCGGGGCTGGAAGGAAGGCGAGGCCCCGCAGTTTTTGCTCATCACGCCCGAATCGCTCGAAGTGCTCCTGCACGAAAAAGATCTCTCTGCCGATCTCGCGAACCTGAAGTACGTTATCGCGGACGAGCTCCATGCCTTTGTCGAATCGGAGCGGGGCGTCCACGTAAAAGTCCTCCTTGACCGGCTCGACCGGATTGCCCGCCGGCCGGTACAGAGGATCGGTCTCTCGGCAACGGTGGGAAACCCGGAGGAAGTGCTTGCCTGGTTCTCGCCCGGGGCCAGGAAAAAACAGGTGGTCGCAGTCCCGGCGCCCCCGGCAGAGAAACGGTTCCGCTTTGTGGTCGAGCCGGATCCAGGAGCGGCGGACCGAAAGCCCTTAGCCCGGCCTCGTTACCGGTAAAAAGGCGCTCGTCTTTGTCAACAGCCGCAGTGCTGCGGAAGGGATCGTGCAGGCAGCGGCCGGCAGGATCCGGAACCTCTTACATCCACCACTCCTTCGGTCTCCGCGGCAAAGAAAAAGGAGGCGGAGGAAGCGTTCCACGGCGGGGAAGGGGCGTGCATTGTCTGCACGAGCACGCTCGAACTCGGGATCGATATCGGGGACCTCGATATCGTGGTGCAGGCCGGCCCGCCGGACTCGGTCTCGTCGTTTCTGCAGCGGATGGGCCGGGCGGGACGGAGGGACCGGCCGGCGAACTGTCGCGTGGCTGCTGTCCGATCCCCGGGAACTGCTCACAAGCTGTGCGATTCCTCGAATGCGCAAAGGAAAAACAGGTCGAGCCCCTCGTCCCGCTGAAAAAGCCGTATGCGGTGCTCGTCCAGCAGCTCTTCCTTCTTGTCGCCTGCCGTAAAAAGGATCGGCAGGGGAACGCTCGTCCGCGAACTCTCACGCTCCCCGCGTTTGCCGAAATTACCGGAGAAGAGCTCGACCGGATCCTCGCGTACCTCGCGGCGGAAGGATACCTCGATTCCGATAGGCGACATGCTGATGCCGGGCCCGGCCCTTGAGCGGGAGTTCGGGCGCTCGAACTACCGGGACCTGTACTCGGTGATCACTGGCGGGGGCGAGTACCGTGCAGTGACGCCGGACGGCGAACCGGTCGGGATGGTGGACGCCCGGTTTGCGCACCGGGAGAACCCGGGGGACTTTGCGCTCGGCGGTTCGACCTGGTCGGTGGTCAAATGCGACGAGAGCCACAACCTCGTTGTGGTGGTCCCGGGCGGTGGAGGTATCACGTCAGGGCGGATCTTTACCTCCCCGGGCGAGGAGGCAGTCGCTCTCTCCGGTTGTCTGTGCGGCAGTGCAGCGGATCGCAGCCCGGGGTGCGAGCACGCTCCCGCTCGGGGAAGCCGAAGCGGAGATCCTCAAGGGTGTGCTTTGCAGCTGCCCGGAGGGTCTCCCGGCCGCCGGCCTTGCGATCCGGGAGGAGAAGGAAAATTCCGGGAAAGCCGTTGTCGTGTACTCGTTTCACGGCACCCGGTTCAACCGCGTCTTTGCGTATCTCATCCGGGGCCGCTTGAAAAAAACCGAAGTGCGGTACGATGACGAGCGGGTCCGGGTCTTCCGGGCCGGAAAAGTAGGGGCAGCCGAAAAGGTGGCCGGAGCGATCCGGGAGATCGCAGCGGCCCCGTACGATGAGAACGGTGCTGTTCCTCCCCCTGCCGGCCCACCCGGCCTCGAAATTTGCCCGCTGCCTGCCCGAAGACCTCGCACGCACGCAGGCAGCTCGCCGACCACTACCGGCTCGGCAGCTGCCTTGCGCTTCTCGCAGAAGAACCGGTAACGGTCCTGCCCGGCCCGGCGCAAAAATCCCCGGATCCGGATCAGTTTAAGAGGACAGATGGCATATCATAAAAAATAACGAACGTTACAAAAGGAACGGTTCCCATGAAAGCGTATCTCGTTTTTGTTCTTGCTGTGGCCTGCTTCATTCTCGTTGCGGGATGCACGCAGGATGCAGCACCGGCACAATCGGCAGCAGCCGCCACGACCCAGACCCCCGGCCAGGTCACGACAACCTATACCTATGCGCTGGCAACGACAGCGACAGCCGACTCCTGCCTCGGTCTCCGACAACACGATCATCATAAAGGACATGGCATTTACCCCGGACACGATCACGGTACCGGCCGGCGCCATTGTCCGCTGGGTCAACAAGGACAGCGTTACGCACTCGGTCGTGTTCTCAAAAGACTCCAAGATCAACCCGTCGGGAGTCCTGAGGAACGGCGAAGGGTTCTCGGTCCGGTTCTATGACGCCGGCACCTTCCCCTACTATTGCGGCCTCCACCCGGAGATGACCGGCACGGTAATCGTTACGCAATAATGCTTCAGGAAATTACCTTTTATCCCATTTTTGGGAAACCCCTCATTGTGTACCTCGGGATCCTGACGCTTACGGGTTTCCTCGTCACCGCAGGGCATTGCCGTTGCGAAACCGGCGCGGCATCCATGCGATCCCCTTTGTATGGCACCCCCGGCTCGCTGCCTTCTCCATTGCGTGTGCGGTTATCCACGGGACGCTCGGAGCCCTGATATTTTTTTAACCAGGAATATTTTCCGGTGGGGGGATCCCGGGGAATATCCGACTAAAAAAACCCGGAGCGATCAGTACCCGGCAAGCCGGAGCAGTGCACCGACAAGGATGCCGAACATCGATGAGGATGCCGATATCATCCCGAGCAGGATGTATCCTGCGATGACGCCGATCTTGAGCGGCGTGTAGGTCCGGTTGATGTTGAGGCGCCGTACCGTACGGAACGGTTTGACATCTGCCGAGATCGCAGGCTTGTTCTTCCTGATCTTTACCATCGTCCGATCACCCCGGTAAATGATGGGGAACTATTATCCAGTTACGATATACTACGTACAGGTGATATTTAGGATTTTGTATATTGCCTGATATAAAAAACAGGAAGTATTTTGGCTTTTTTTTCGGTCTGGTAAACCGCTCTCTTGTTTCCGGTCGTTCCTAAAAAATCCTCTTGCCGCGAATGGTACCGCAGCACGGGCCCTGAATTGCACAAGTTTTTTTCGGGCGAGCGGGCTTTTGTAAAAGAAGCGATAAAACCAGAACACGATAAACGCCGAGGGGGAGATTTGAACTCCCGAGGCGCAGGGCGCCAGTAGCTTTCGAGGCTACCGCCTTCCCGGGCTAGACTACCTCGGCACTCGCTCAATCATGTTCTTTTCGATCCCACTAAAAGTTAACTATCAGGATGCCGGGGTCGCCCGGTGAAAAAAAGGGAGAGGATATTTTCTTTATGCCATCGGCGGCATGCCCGCCGGGGCTCTCTTTGACTGGGTGATCATCATGTCGTCGACCCGGATCAGCATGATCGCGGTCTCGGATGCGCTCTCGATCGACTGGCGCTTGGAGCGGAGCGGTTCGAGCACGCCCTCGGCATGCATATCGATGACCTGGCCGTTGTATACGTTGAGGCCTGCGGTCTTCTTGCCCTTCGCGTGGGCGTTCTTGAGTTCAACGAGCTTGTCGATCGGGTTGTAGCCCGAGTTCTCGGCAAGGGTGCGGGGGATGACTTCGAAAGCGGTTGCGTATCCCTCGATGGCGAGCTGGACCCGGCCGCCGACCGTTTCGGCATAGTTGCGGATCTTCATTAAGAGTTCGGTCTCGACCGCACCGCCGCCGACAACGTACGTGCCGTCCTCGATGGCGTCCATAATCACGCTGGTGCCGTCCACTACTGCCCGTTCGAGTTCGTCGAGCAGGTAGTCGCTTGTGCCGCGGAGCAGGATGGTCGTTGCCTTCGGGTTCTTGCAGCCGGAGATCTTTGTAATCTCCATATCGTTGTCTTCCTCAACGGATTCCGCAGTGCCGAGGTCCTTTGCGGTGAGGTCCTCGGGCTTGTTCACGATATTTGCGTGGAGTGCCTTTGCCGCGTACTTCATGTCCTTCTCGGGCACGTCTTCGACTGCATAGATCTCGTTCTTTGCAAGGAAGAACTGGACCGGGTCTGCAATGCCCTTCTGGCAGAACACTACGTTTGCGCCGGAGGCAACGATAGCGTCGGCAAGCTTCTTTAAGGTCTCGCGTTCCTGTTCGGAGAATGCCGCGATCTGCTCCGAGGAGGTGATCTTGATCTTGGCCTTCACCTGGGTCTTGGTGATCTCCATGGGCGCTGCAATCAGGGCGACCTTTGCCTTTGTGACCTTTCTTGGCATGCCGTCGCTCACGCGCTTCTTGTCAAGGACAACGCCCTTGATAAGCTCTGCGTCGTCCATCGACTGGCCCTTCTGCTTCTTGATGAGGACATCGTCCTCGTCCGCGAGGTACTTGCCGTCGACTTTTCTCTGCGATTGCCATGACTGCATCGACAATGATGCCGTCGAGTTTCTTCTTGACCGACTCGATGGACTTGCCGGTGATGGAGGTGTCGGCGATCTTGAGCATCGTCTTGCGGTCCTTCGGGTCTACCTTGAACGAGAGGGAATCGGTGATCTCGAGCGCCTTTTCCATGCCGAGGCGATAGCCCTGGGCGATAACGGTCGGGTGGATGCCCTGTTCGAGCAGCTTCTCGGCCTGTTCCATGAGCGAGCCGGCGATGACGACTGCGGTCGTGGTGCCGTCACCGACTTCGTCGTCCTGGGTCTTTGCGACTTCGATGACCATCTTGGCGCCCGGGGTGCTCGACCGAATCTCCTGCAGGATTGTCGCGCCGTCATTGGTGATCACGATATCTCCGGTACCTCCCACGAGCATCTTGTCCATGCCCCGGGGGCCGAGCGTTGTCCGGACCGCACCGGCAATGGCCTTTGCCGCCATGATATTCGAGCGCTGCGCTTCCTTGCCGGTGTTGCGCTCGACGTTGTCTTTTAAAATAATGATAGGCTGACCTGATAACATAGATGATCCTCTAATGCTGTAAAAGGTGGAATTGAACTTCTATATAAAAATGATCTAGTGCGGTTCCGGTAAAAAAAGAATGTTCAATCTATACGGGAGATCTTAAACAGCGAGTACACCGGCACGCCATCGATATCCCGGATACCGCGCTTATCGAATATCACCCAGATGGCAACGGGCAGGGCCCCGTGCTTCTTTAAGTATTTCACGAGTTCCCGCATGGTGTTCCCCGAAGTGATCACGTCGTCCACGATGATGCAGCGCTGGTCGGCAACGGACGCGAAGTTCCCGCTGATCGATCCCACCGGGTGTTCGCTCGCGTTCTGTTTTGCCGGGTGGTAGATGGCAAGCTTCGAGGCTTCCTGCACGGAGATCACGGTCGCGAGCGGGATGCCCGAGAGGGCGATTCCCACGATCACGTCCGCAGCAGGAGTGACGACTTCTTTCTGCGCCGAATAATACCGGTTGAGGAGCATCTGGGAGATGCCGTCCAGAAGAGGCGCCTGGCTGCTCACTGCCGTCCAGTCGATGTGCACAGTCCTTTGGGGCTGCGGACCCGCCCTTTGCCTGGGTCAAAAGCCAGGTCACCGTTTCCATGGAAAGCGATAATTCGTCTGCAATCTGGCCGGGGCTGTGGCCTTCCGATAACAGCGCTTTTGCCCGGGCGATCAGATCGTCAAGGGAAGACATGAAAAAAGATTTGTGGTAATCTATTTAAGTTTTCGTTTGATTATTGCGCCGCAGACCGGGCATTCCCCGTCGGTTTTGTAATACCGCCCGCATCCGCTGCAGCGGTACTTCCACGCAACCGGCTTTGCCGCCCGCTGCCGGAGCGGCTGTACCGGGATTTTTAAGGCCGCCTGCCACGTTCTGGATCGCAAAATCGTCCGTGAAAACCGTGGCGCCAAGTCCGAGCGCAAGGGCGAGCACATCGCAGTCGGTCGCGGAGATCACCGGGAGAGTCGCCGGTCTTTTGTGCCGCTTCCCGCACCCGGACAAGGTCGCCCTTCTCCGGTGCCTGCACCGCGAGGCCGGCGGAAACGAGCAGGTCGAACCGGCACTTGCTCTTTAAGTCCACCAGTTCATCCACGACCGACGGCGTCGTGTAACACTCCCCTTCTGCCGGGTAGTCCAGAAAAAAGACCGGGGAATCAAGCACGCATTTCATCGGGTCGATCCTGACATTTGGCCGGGAAAAATCCCTCCCGGCAGGTTAGTGTTTCAGTGCCGCTGCAATGCAGGAGGCTGCCGAGATCCGGCTGCAGCCCCGCTCGATCGTGTCGCTGCAGATGATCTCGCGGATCCCGCTCACCTTTAAGTGGGAATACGCGCCGCCGATCAAAACCCCGTGCACGCAGGCCGCGTACACATCCTTTGCCCCCTGCTGGTAGAGCATCCCCGCCGCTGTCGCAATCGTGCCCCCCGGTCGAGATGATGTCGTCCACGATCACGACCGAGCGGGACGCGGACGAGAGCTTCTTTGGCGCAATCTTACTTCCGAGCCGGAGAGCCGGGTCTTGTCCAGGTAGTCGTAGTCCCAGCCGCCCACCGAAGCAACGTCGCCGGCAAACGCGAGCGCTCCGTCGTCCGGGGCAAGGATCAGCGGATCGGAAAGGTCCATGGATTCGATGTACCGTCCCACGTCCTTTCCGACCGAGATGTTCTTTGTCGGCACGCCGAAATATCTGAGCACGTCCGGTTCGTGGATGTTTACCGTGATGCAGTCGGCCACATGGTGCGTAAAGAGCCGGGCAATGGCCCGGGCGCTGATCGGCTCGCCGTCACGGAATTTCTTGTCCTGCCGGGCGTAGCCCATGTACGGGAGGACGAGGTGGTTTTTCGATCCCTCGCAGGCATCGATTAAGAGGAGCAGCTGGACGAGCGAATCGTTGTCCGGGGTGCTTCCGACAATGACCATTTCGTCGTCGGGTGCAACGGCCGCAAGGCAGAGTTCCCCGTCCGGGAACTGGGAAAATTTCACATCGACAATACCGGTGCCGAGAGCTCCGGCGATGCGCGAGGCAAGAACCTGGGATTTTTCCGTGCTGACAACTTTCATGGTACCCATACCCGGACCGGAGGCCAATTGTTGGGCTGCTGACCGTTTCCTGCCATACTATTGTCTCCTGCTTTATAGTAGATTTTTGCATGAAATGGCGGGCAGTTTCGGCCGGCTTTGCATACGCTACAAACTACTTAAACTATCATGCGTCAAAATATATGGAAAATCCACGTATACTGACACTCCACGGGTTAGTAGTGAGGAAAATCTCCAATGGAAAACGCTGATCAAACAGTACCGGTGCAGGATGAGAAGGCTCCAGTGAGCCCGGCGCCGGAGCCTGCGGCAGGGCAGGCAGCCGCAGCACCTGAAGCGGCACAGCCGGCAGCACCGGCTGGTCGAGGGGGCATCCTCCCAGATCGAGGTCCCGGCAAAACTGATCGACCAGGTCATCGGCCAGGAGCGTGCGGTCGAAGTCATCAAAAAGGCCGCCACCCAGCGCCGGCATGTCATGATGATTGGGAGCCCGGGCACGGGTAAGTCGATGCTTGCAAAAGCCATGGCCCAGCTCCTGCCAAAAGAGGAACTCCAGGATATCCTGGTCTATCCGAACTCGGACGACTCCAACAACCCGATCATCCGGACCGTTGCCGCAGGCCGGGGCAAGCAGATCGTTGCCGCCCACAAGGCCGAGGCAAAAAAGAAGATCCAGTTCCGGAACACGCTGCTGTTGATCCTCATTATCGGTATCATCGGGTACGCGTTCATCACCTACCAGTGGCTGATGGGTGTCATCGCCGCCGCCTTTGTTTTTCTGGCGCTGCGCTACACAACGCCCCGCGAGGAAGCGATGGTGCCAAAGCTCCTCGTCTCGAACGATGCAAAGAGCGCCGCGCCCTTCATTGACGGGACCGGGTCCCACGCGGGAGCGCTCCTTGGCGATGTCCGGCACGACCCGTTCCAGAGCGGCGGGCTCGAAACCCCGGCGCACGACCGGGTCGAGGCAGGCGCCATCCACCGCTCGAACGGCGGCGTCCTCTTCATCGACGAGATCAATACGCTCGACCCCCACTCGCAGCAGAATCTCTTAACTGCACTCCAGGAAGGGGAGTTCCCCATCACCGGCCAGAGCGAGCGTTCGAGCGGCGCCATGGTCCGGACCGAGCCGGTCCCCTGCAAGTTCGTGATGGTCGCGGCCGGCAACCTCGATGCGATCCAGGGCATGCACCCGGCGCTCCGTTCCCGTATCCGCGGGTACGGTTACGAGGTCTACATGGCCGACAGCATGGAAGATACGCCCGAGAACCGGGAGAAGTACGTCCGCTTCATCGCCCAGGAAGTCAAAAACGACGGCAAGATCCCGCACTTCGACAAGAGCGCGATCGACGAGATCATCCGCGAGGCACAGCGGCGCTCGAACCGGAAAGGGCACCTGACCTTAAAGCTCCGTGACATGGGCGGGCTTATCCGGGTTGCGGGAGATATCGCAAGGCAGGAAGGGGCGGCGCTGACCACGGCGGCACACGTCATGACCGCGAAAAAGACTGCCCGCTCCATCGAAGACCAGGTCTCGGACGAAGTGACCCGGCACCTCCGCGAGTACGAGATGGCCGTGGTCGAAGGCACCCGGGTAGGACGGGTGAACGGGCTTGCCGTTACCGGCAGCGATGCCGGCTCGGTCCTTCCGATCATGGCGGAAGTGACCCCGGCAATCGGGCAAGGCCGGCGGCGAAGTGATTGCAACGGGCCTGTTAAAGGAGATCGCACAGGAATCGATCAAGAACGTCAGTGCGATCTTAAAGAAATTCACCGGCAGGGATGTGAAGAACATCGATATCCACATCCAGTTCATCGGCACCTACATGGGTGTCGAGGGCGACTCTGCGTCCGTCAGCGTTGCAACGGCCGTCATCAGCGCAATCGAGGGGATCCCGGTCCGGCAGGACCTTGCCATGACCGGCTCCCTCTCGGTCCGGGGCGACGTGCTCCCGGTCGGCGGCGTGACCTACAAGATCGAGGCTGCCGTAAAAGCCGGCATCAAGACCGTGCTCATCCCGCGGATGAACATCAACGATGTGTTGATCGAGGAGCAGTACAAGCCCCTCGTCAAGATCGTCCCGGTCGATACCATCGACGAGGTGCTCAAGTACGCCCTTGTCCCGGAGAACATGGACGGCTTCCTCGCCAAGCTCAAGCAGATGACCGCACGGTCGACGGCAATCTTTGCCGAGGCGCCGTCAGTCAATAAAACGGCAGCATGACCGAGACACCCGGTGTCCGGTATTACGATGTCCGGCAGGTAACGGGCGAGACCACCCATATCGATATCGATAAGGGTGTTGTCGAGTCTGCCGGCGTCTCGTTTTTTTAGTAAGGCTGTTGTGCGGGTTCTCGGGCCGAAAGGCTGGGGGATCCTCGAGACCGACCGGCCCGAAGAACTTTCGGGGAAAAAATTCGAAGAACTTCTTGCATCCGCCCTGCGCCTTGCGCAGCTGACCGGCGATTCCGTCAGCCTTGCGGACGCTCCCCGCACGATCCTTGCCGTCCCCTAAAGTAAAGGAGGACTGCCGGGATATCGGCCTTGAAGAGAAAGCCGCACTGCTCGGCGCTATCGAGAAGGCGGCAGACCTGCCGCAGATTTCGAGCCGGCGGGCAAACTACCTCGAACGGATCGAGACCGTCCGCTTCCGGGACAGCTCCGGCTGCGAGTATTCGTTCGAGTCCTGCCGGTCGGGATTTTCCGTGATTGCCGTTGCGTCAAGAAACGGGGACAGCCAGATGGCTTACGAGCCCGAGCGGACAATCCACGGCTTCAACCTCCGGCACCGGGAGGAGACCGGGAAAAAAGCCGCGGAGATGGCAGTTGCCCTGCTCGATGCAAAGGCGGCAAAGGGCGGGACGATGAACGCAGTGCTCGACCCGGAGCTCGCCGGCGTGCTTGCCCACGAAGCGGTGGGCCATGCCTGCGAAGGAGACCTTGTTGAAGAGGGCAATTCCTGTCCTGAAAGGCCGGACCGGCGAACAGATCGCCGGACTCGCGGCTGACGATCGTAGGACGACCCGTCGCTGCCACGAGTTCGGTTTCGAGCCGGTCGATGCCGAAGGCGTTGCCGTGGGCCGGACCGAGCTCATCAAAAACGGCCGGGTAAACGCATTCCTCCACAACCGCGGGACGCTTGCCGCGGTGGGCCACGGCGCAGCCGGCCATGCCCGCGCCATGCCCGGCGAACCGCCGCTCGTGCGGATGAGCAACACGTTTGTCGAGGCCGGCGATGCAACGGACGACGAGATCTTTGCCGAGTGCAAGAACGGGATCTTCCTTGCCGGCACCCGGGGCGGCCAGGTGGATACGGGCCGGGGCGTCTTCCAGTTCAACGCGGAATACGGTTACCTGATAGAAAACGGCGAAAAGACGCAGATGGTGCGGGATGTCTCCCTCTCGGGCGAGATCCTAAAGACGCTCCATGGGGTTTCCCTGTGCGGGAAGAAGCGGGAGATGCATGCGGGATACTGCGGGAAAGGCGGGCAGAGCGTACCGGTGAGCGACGGGGCGCCGCTTGTCTTTTTACAGAATGCGGTGGTGGGCGGCAGTGGCGTGGATTGAGGATCTCTTACAGGCCGGAAAGGCCAAAGCGGACGAAGTTGAGGTCTACCTGGTAAGCGGCACCTCCGTATCGGCGGATCTCAAAAAAACCCGCATCAGTCTCTGCACATCGGCGATTGAGAGCGGGATTGGTATCCGCACGATAAAAGACGGCCGGATCGGGATATCGAGCACGAACGATCCCGGCCAGTGGAAGGCCTGCCTTGATGCCGCGATTGCGAGCGGACGGCTTGCGACACCGGGCGAATGGCACGGCCTCCCGGAACCGGCCGATATTCCCGGGACCGACCTGACCTTCGATCCGGGGCTCGAAGTCGGCCCGGGGATTGCGGAAAAGCTCGTACACGAGATGTTCGAAGGGGCGGCACGGCACCCGCGGGCAGCCGTCACCTCCGGGGGAGCCGGGGTTACGTACGGCGAGGTTACGATCGCAAACAGCCGCGGCGTCCGCTACACCTCGCGCCAGACCGAGGTCTCGGCAGCGCTCGACGCGGTCTGCGGCCAGTCAACGGGTTTCGAGTTCGATGCGGCCGGATCGGCCGGCGCGATCGATGCACGCCGCATTGGCGAACGGGCGGCAGCACTTGCCGAGCGGTCAAAAGACGGGAAGAAGATTGCAACCGGCACGTACGATATCGTCCTCTCGCCCATGGCGTTTGCCGATCTCCTGTCGGGCATCCTCGTCCCTTCGCTCTCGGGCAGGAACGTGCTCCAGGGCCGTTCGAAACTGGCAGGAAAGATCGGCGAAGAGGTTACTTCTCCGCTCGTCTCCCTGTACGACGACCCGCACCGGAAAGATGCACTCGGGAGCACGTGGTTCGATGCCGAGGGGACGCCGACGCACCGGTTCGATTTTGTCAAAGAGGGCGTCCTTGCCGGGTTTGCCTACGATTGCCGGACTGCGTACCGGGCCGGCACAGTCTCCACCGGCAGCGCAATCCGCGGCGGCCCGGGCGGGTCGCCTGCCATCGGCCACCACAATTTTGTGGTGGACGGAAAGAGGAGCGGTCTCTACGATGCACCGGGCGTTTACGTCCACGGGGTTGTCGGAGCCCATACCGCAAACACGTTAACCGGCGATTTCTCGGTAGAGATGTCGAACGCGTTTACCATTCGCGACGGCGACCTTGCAGAACCGGTGAGGAGCGCCATGCTCACCGGGAACTTCTTCGAGCTTCTCCGGTCCATATCGGCGCTCGGGAAAGAGAGCCGGGCGGTCGGGTCGTACATCCTGCCCCCGGTAAGGATTAAGAACGTCCGGGTCGTTGGTACGTAGCAATGAGCGATATCATCCTCGCGGTTGTCCTGATCGTTGCAATCCTCGCCATTGCCTATTACCTGGTCAAAAAAATTGCCGTGCTCGTGGTAAACGCGGTGCTCGGCCTTATTTTCTTATTCGTCTTAAACACGCTCGGGGTCATGTCGTGGCTCGGGAAACCCGATCTCGGGTACAGCATCGCCACGATCCTCATCTGCGGAGTCGGGGGCCTGCCCGGCGTGCTCGTGCTCGTGCTGCTGGATATCCTGGGGATAACGGTTTAAGAGATTTTTTTAGGCAGTTATCCCGAAACTTTTTCGCTTGTACGAACGTTCGCGCTGAAAAATTTCGGAAAGATCGCCGCGAAAGCTGTGAAAACTGCCCGTTGTTACAGGTTTCACGACGAGCGTGATACCTATCTCCAAAGACGGATCCGGCCGATCGTGTCCCTCTAGTACGGCCTGAAATTTTTTTCGGCCAAAAAATTTTGGGTTCGAAAGTTGGTACGGCAGGATCTTTTTGCCGCGAAATATTTTTTGCCGGATTTTTTCCGGTTCGAAAGTTAAAAAACCGGAAAAATTTCCGGTCGAAAGTTGAAAAAAGAAAAAAAAGTTGGCGCGAAAGTTGGAAAAAAAGGTGTTAGTTACACAACTAACTCACTTCTCCATCGTAATCCGTTCTCCGGAACGCAGGCCACAGAATCCGGAAACCCGAACTTTCTTTGGCCGCGAAATTCTTTTTGCCGGAAAATTTTTGCTGCGAAAGTTGGAAATCGCAAAAAAGTTTGGACTGAAATTTTTCCGGTCGTACTTTTTCCGGTTTGAAATCTAAAAAATCCAAAACAATTCCGAACGAAAGTTTGTACGCCAGTATTTTTCCGGACGGAAATGAAAATTGCCGGAAAAATTTTGGGTCTGATTGGGGTTGGACGGGAAAATGTCCAGACAGGGTACTTCGTCTCGTCCCCCCTTGCGCCATCCCTGCCCCCAAGGGGGCGGAGGCTTGCCGGAGACCTAAAAGAGCGACCATAAATTCCAAGTTGCCGAGGATAAATGCCATTTCAGTAAAATTTCTCCGACGGAGATCCAGAAAACAGCCCACAGAAGCCACCGGACGGCCGATCTCATGCTCATATGACCATCAGCACGTCCCCAAAAACCCTGCCAAAAGAAGCCCGCAAAATTGCACGGTCTAATCCCGATTAAAACAGTTATTTTTTGAAATTATGCGATTAAATCGGGAATCGTCCAGTGGATTGGCACCGTTTCCTGTGGAAACGATCATGCGTGACCTGAGGTTCCCGGCTCTTTCGTCGGAGAATCGATCCTTTGGGACATACTCTCTCAGAAAAGGGGAGGCGCATCGCCAGACACCCGGCGTCACGGATCTTTCGGTCGTTTGTTTAAGGAAGGGGTGCGAGACACCACTCACTCACACGAAGCACTATTCCGGTGCGAATGTTCTGCCAGAAGATCCCGGAGTACTTCCCTGCCCTGAGGCGCGGGGATTTCCCGGCCCATGTCCCGGGCGGTGGAAAGCCAGAGGTCAATTGCAGTTTTAATTTCCTGTAATGCCCGTTCTTCAGTCTCACCAAATGCCGAACAGCCGGGCAGTTCCGGTACCACCGCAATATACCCTTCATCGTCCTCGCTGTAGAAGATCTCTATTGCATATTTATACATCGGCATCCTCCTTCAAGAGAGAATAATCTTCTATAATCTTACAGAATTGTTTGACCTGATATGCTTTAGCCATTCCCTCTACCTCCTGAAAGTTCAGGAGTTCCCTGACATCATTCCTCGTATATATCCGGTGGCTGCCCCGGTTGCCCCGACAGGTAAACCCGAACCGCTCCGCGACATTGCAGAGATGCGTAAACCTGACCTTTTTTGGATTATCTTTTAATTGCCGGTACATCTCCGCTTTTTTCATAGATTCAAATCATGTGTTGTTTTTCCCGGTAATGAACATTCTGCAATGAGCCGGATCCCGGATGATATCCTTCTTTTCAGCGGACATATGCCCACCGTCTCCTGTGGAAAAGATCATGCGTAGTCTGAGGTATGAACAGGATAAGACCGCGTAGTCGCTAACCCGGAGATGCCCTGGATGAACAGGAACAAACCGCCTGTCACAGCTAAAAAAAAGAACGGCCTGCGCGTTTACCGGAATTCCTGCAGGAATACCAGAAAAACCCGGCCCGGTTTTAAAACACATTCGCTTCCGAGTAGACCGTCACCTGCGTCTGTTCGAGCTCGTAAGGCTTGATCTCCCGGGAATGGGCAGACATCCGCATCTTTGCCACTTCGAGCGCCAGGTGGACATCGGTGAGATCGCTCGACCGCACGTACCTGAGGAGGATGACCGTGTCGGCCAGGTACTCGACGAGGCCGTGCCGGCTCGAAAACGGGTTGCCTCTGTCGGTTTCCGAAGTCATCATCACGGTACAGGCACGGTCCCGCAGCCCCTCGATGAAGCGGTACATCTCGCGCCGGCGCTCGGCATCGGTGGTAAACAGGTCCTCGAAGAGCGAGATCGGGTCGATCACAACGCGTGTCGCCTTTAATTCCGAGATCAGGTTCGGGAGTTCGTTTTTGATCCGGTTGTTTGCAAGGTTGAAATCGGTCGGGTCGAGCTTGATGATAAAGAGCGACTTGTCGATGTACGGCTCTACGTCCCAGCCTTTCAGTTTCATGTAACCGATAATACGGGTCTCCCGCTCTTCGAGGCTGATATAGATCACCTTCTCGCCCCGTTTGATCCCGTCCCAGACAAATTCGAGGGAAAACGTTGTCTTCCCGGTCCCGTACATTCCGATGACGGCGCAGATGCTCCCGGGGATAAGACCCCCGCCCATCATGTCATCGAGCCCGACGATACCTACCTTTACCCGTTTTATGGCTGTACCGTTCATATGACCATCCTGATATTGCTCACTTCGAATCCGCCGGTCGTCGAGATCCGGACGGCGAACTTCACGAGATCGTGCTCTTCCAGATGCGGCATGACGCCCCGGAACTTCTCGAAGTACATGATCCGCTGCCGGCGGGACCCGGTGCTCTCCTCCCACCGGAACAAAAATACTGCATCGGCGATATCCTCAAGCTCGATCTCGCGGGCAGGTTCGATGATGCCTTTGCTCAAAAGCAGGTATACGATCAGGTTCTTGGTCTTTGCGAACCGCTGGAGTCCCCGGAGAAACCCGACGAGATCGTTCCAGAGGTTTTGCAGGGTGCCCTGGGTTGCAAGTTCGGTGATCGAATCGAGGACGACCATGCTCCCCGGTTCGACCGCATCGAAGATCTGGGTGAGCCGGAGGAAGATATTCGCGTGCTCGGAACGTTTCTGGAGCCGTGCGAGCGTATCGCTCTTGCTGTACCAGGAGTCGGGCACGATGCTCCGGTCGAAGTACAGGTCGGAGAGGTCTTCGAACCGGATCGCAGGGATCTCCTCGGTCACCCCGTCGCCATGGAACGACTGGGCGACTTCGTGCCTGACATCTGCTTCGAGCCGGGTGAACGTGACGTACACGATCCCGGCCGGGCAGATCTTTCCGGTCTCGCCGGGTTTTACCATACACGAGAGCGAGCTGACCGTGGAACTGTACACGAATTCATTGTGGCCGGCACCTATTTCCCCCAAAAGGAGGGTCATCGTCCCCGGCGGGATCCCGCCGTCAAGGATGGGATCGAGCGAGGAGATCCCGGTCGGCATCCGTTTTGTCTCGCGTGTTGTCGGTATTTCCTGCATGAACCCTGCACCACGGCCTGTACCGCCGTCTTTTTAAAGGAACTATGCACCCTTTATCTACATATACCTGTGGCGGTACCCGGCTTCCGTTTCCGGAAAAATAGTATTTATACAAATCCCCCGAACTATATCCTTGAATGGAACTGGTACTCCGGCTGGTGAAAAACAATGCGGCTCTCTGATGTTTTTTCCGGATCGAAAGACAAGGAAGCTCCGCCTGCCGCTGCCGGGCCGGCGGCAGACGACCTGGACGCCCTGACCGATCCCGTCCCGGGACAGGACGTGCCCGTGGCCTCCCCGCCCGCCGATCCTGTACCGGAACCAAAACCCCGCGAGGCCAGCTACCGGTATTATTTCCGGATCCTCGGTGGCGGCGAAAAGGCAAAGATCGAAGACTACGATTTTAGTCGGGACGGGACCCTTACGGTCGGCAAAGTTCCCGACGGCTACGAACTCCTCGACCAGTACTGGATCGAGGAGGGGCGGACGCTCGTTTACATTGCGCTCAACAAAAAAACAAACCAGACCGAATACCTCCTCTTCGAACCGCCTCTCTCCGATTTCGAGTACGAACTTTTAGAGCGCATCCACGAAGACCTTCTCGATGTCCTGATCCTGACCGGCGACGAGATCAGGAAAGACCGCAGGGAGATCCTGCTCAATAAGGCACTCGCGCTGCTCGAAGACTACGGCCTGCGGCTCGACCGGATCGCGCTTTTCAAGCTCGAATATTACCTGGTCCGGAACTTTTTGGGCTGGTCGCGTATCGACGCCCTCATGAAAGACCCGCGGCTCGAAGATATTTCGTGCGACGGGAGCAGGATCCCGATCTTTTTGTACCACCGGAAATACCGGAACATCCGCACCAACATCTCGTTCGAGGCCGGTGTCCTCACCTCGCTTGCGATCACGCTCGCCCAGCGGTCCGGCAAGCACATCTCGACCGGCTCCCCGATGCTCGATGCAACGCTTCCGGACGGTTCCCGTCTCCAGTTGACGCTCGGGACCGAAGTGACGACCCGGGGCACCTCGTTTACGATCCGGAAATTCCGGGAGGAACCGTTCTCGCCCATCGAGCTCATGGAAGTCGGGACGTTCACGAGCGACGAGCTCGTGTACTTCTGGCTTGCGATAGAAAACAACATGAGCATGCTTTTCATCGGCGGGACGGCTTCAGGGAAGACCACGTCCTTAAACGCGGTCTCGCTCTTTATCCCGCCCATTGCAAAGGTCGTCTCCATCGAGGATACCCGGGAGATCACGCTCTACCACGACAACTGGATCGCGAGCGTGACCCGCGAAGCGGTCTCGGAAGGAAGCAGCTCGATCAACATGTTCGACCTGTTAAAGGCTGCCATGCGGCAGCGGCCGGAGTTCATCCTTGTCGGGGAAGTGCGGGGAGACGAGGCCCAGACACTTTTCCAAGCCATGAACACCGGGCACACGACGTTCTCCACAATGCACGCGGGAAGCGTCGATGCCGCGATCCACCGGCTGGAGAGCGAGCCTTTGAATGTGCCGCGCAACATGGTGCAGGCCTTAAACATCATCAGCGTCCAGGCGCTCATCTACCGGGGGACGGAGAGAGTGCGCCGGGCGCAGGAGATCGTGGAAGTGATCGGGATCGATGTGTCGACCGGCAACCTCCAGGTCAACAACGTTTTCACCTACGACCCGGTCCACGATCTGACCAGTTACACCGGGCGGTCGCAGGTCTATGCATCCATTGCAGAACGGCGCGGCTGGACACGGGAACAGCTTGGAACGGAGATCGCGGTGAGAAAGAACCTGCTCGACGAGATGCGCAAGCAGGGGATCCGGGATTATATCTCGGTTGCCTCCATCTTCCATAACTACCACATCAACCGGGCGGACGTGCTCGCCCGCATCGCGGACTTACGACAGGTATTGTAATGAATTTCCGGCACTCGATCATGGCATGGCTGCTGCGCGATCCGCTCAGCCACCACGTTCTCCATGCAGATCTCGTCTCCGCCCGGTTCGGCGTTACGCTCGAACAGTACCTCTGGAAATGCCTGCGGATCGCGATCCTCGCGGGCATATTCTTCGGGATCCTCGGGTACCTCGTGGGCCGGTTCTTCGCGATCCAGATCGCCGCCGGCAAAGGGATCTACAACGTGCTTAACCTCCGCGTTCCCGACAACCTCCTGTTCCTTTTCGGGCCGCTTGCCCTGGAGATCGCCGGCGCTCTGGTCGCGTTTCTTGTCGGGGCTTACGTTGTCTGGGCCCTCCTCATGCGCTGGCCCGCGATCGAGAAGAAGAACCGGTCTGTCCGGATCAACTTAACGCTCCACAACGCGGTTGCGTACATGTACGCGATGCGCAAGGGCGGGGCGCAGCTGACCTCGATCTTTACCGCGCTCTCGGAGCACGCCCAGACCTACGGGGAAGTGGCGCTCGAATTCCGGCAGGTAGTCCGGGACGTGGACTATTTCGGGGCGGACGTGGTCTCCGCGATCCGGCACCTCGGCGAGACAACACCGTCCGAGAAACTCAAGGACTTTTTGGAAGACCTCCTCTCCGTCATTGAAAGCGGCGGCGACATGACCGAGTTCCTTTCAAGCCGGGTCCGGCTCTACCAGGAACAGGCACGCTTCGAGCAGAAGCAGTTTTTAACGATCCTCTCGATGGTCGCTGAGTCCTACGTGACGCTCTTTGTCGCCGGGCCGCTCTTTTGATCATCGTCATGGTGGTTATGGGCATGATGGGCGGGTCGGCGGTGATCCAGCTCTCGGTCGTGATCTACGCGATCATCCCCATCGGGTCGCTCGTCTTTATCCTCCTTGTCGACCTCATCTCGACAAAGGCCGAGAAGACCGAGCGGTATACCCGGGTAAAGATCCTCGATACGTACTCCGATGTGCGGATCTGCAAAAAGGCCGGCGAGGAACCGCTCTTTGAACAGCTCAAGAAATACGACAAGATCCGGACGCTCGCCCATTACCTCCGCCACCCGTTCGAGAGTTTTGTCTCGGATGTCAACCAGACGTTCTACATCACCGTCCCGGTCGCGATCCTGTACCTCCTGCTTGTTATCCACAGCATGCCCGTGTACGCCGACCCGGAGCTTTTTATCGCTGTGATCGACGACCACGTTGTCATCGCGCTTTTGATCGTCCTTGTTCCCTATGCGATCTTCTACGAGATCTGGGCAAAGAAGGTCAACGGGATCCAGGCAATGATCCCGGATTTCCTGGAACGGATGGCCGGGATCAACCGGGTCGGGCTCACGATAGTGCAGGCAATCGGGATCATGGTAAACACGAACCTGGGCCTCTTAAGCTACGAAATCCGGCGGATCAAGCGCGATATGGACTGGGGCGTGAACTTTACCGAAGCCCTGATGCGCTTTGAGGAACGGGTGAGTACGCCGGCGATTGCTCGGACGGTCACGCTGATCACGAAAGCGAGCGAGATGAGCGGGGAGATCGGCGAGGTACTCGCCATTGCCGCAAGCGACGCGAAGATGAGCGAGACCCTAAAAAAAGAGCGGATGGCCGAGATGTTCATCTATACGGCGATCGTGTACCTGTCGTTCTTTGTTTTCCTCTTTGTCGTCGCTGTCCTTTCGACACAGTTTTTGCCGGTGCTCGCAAACATCAGCGTAACGGGCGTTTCCTCGGCAGGGTCTCTCTCCGGCATCGGCTCGGTGCCGATCAGGGCATTCGACCGGCTGCTCTACCATGCATGCGTGATCCAGGCGCTCTTCTCCGGCCTTATCGCCGGGCAGATGGGCGAGGCGTCGCTTTCCTCGGGGGTCAAGCACTCCTGTGTCCTTTTGATCATCACGCTGGTGACCTTCAATTTCGTGCTCGTGGTATAACCCCGCCCACCCTCTTGTCCGGCGGGGCAAACAGGCATAAATACTACCCCGGGGACAATAGAGTAGTGAGGTGACCGGAAAGTATGTGCAGTGTTGGCGGACCCATGGACGTCGATCTCCCCGCAGACCGGGTAAAAGCAAAGGACTACCGGTGCAAAGAATGCGGCGAGCGGTTCAAGGGCGTCGGGAAACGGCCCATGTGCCCTTCCTGCCAGTCCGAAGACGTCGCTGAGATATGAACGTTCCTTTTTCCCGCGATGTCCTGCGTATTTCAGGCACGCATTCATTCCTGCTCGCAGCGCTGGTCTGCGAGCCCTTTCCCCTCTGCATCGAGACAAGCAGCGGGGAATACTGCCAGGGCATGAGCCCGGGCGATCTCGTGGCGGTCTCGGCCCCGGAGGGCGGCAGTGTCGAACCGGCGATGATGCTTCTCGAACTGGTCCGGACGTACCACCTTCCGCTCGTGGTCCTCCCCAAAGACCACCCGGGCTCAAAACGGATCCCGTATGTCGTCTCCGCAGGCCCGGAGATCCGGACGAACTGTTCGATCATCCGGGGAACCCACCCGGAGCAGCACCTGATCTGTTCTTCGGACGAACTGGCCGGGATCGCCCTCTCCGGGACAACGGAAGGGATCCGGGCGGGAAATCTTCCGGCAGGCATTACCTGCGACCTCATAAAATCGGAATAATATTGCTGGTTTTTAGAAAATACCGGTTTTATTCGCTTTTCGCACAATCCGGACAGGATAGGAAATCGTAAATAACAACCGTTATATTGTGATTTTTACCAACTATTTAGTGCCGTGAGTGGAGGGTTGGATGAAAACTGAGGTCTTAGACGACATCAAGAAAACTGAAGCTGAGTATCAGTCACTAATCAGTGCGGCGCAGGAAGAGAAGAAGAAGAAACGTTCCCAGGCCGAACTGGAAGCTGATAACCTGATGGTAAAGGCGCAGAACAATGCTGAACAGTACAAGAAGCTGAAACTGGAAGAAGCACGGCACCAGGCAGCCCAAAAACACGCTGATATCATAAAAGAAGGCAATCAGCGTTCAGCGGCATTGAGCGAGAAGGGCAAAAGGAACCTCTCAAAGGCAGTGCAGCTGCTGGTATCGCGGTTTAAGGAGCAGCTGCATGTTGGCGCCTAAACCGATGAGCCGGGTGCTTATCGTTGCATCCCGCGACCAGGCGGAGCCAATCATCGGGGAACTCTACCGGGAGCACCTGTTCCATATCGAAGACTATGTGGATCAGGGCCGCGAAGGGTACGAGGGCTTCAAGATCGGGACACCGCTTACCGGGGCAACGGAAGCATCGCAGGAGCTTGTCAAGGTCAGGGCAATCGAGAACGTGTTCTCTGTCCGCGGCGAGGATATCGACGCGAAACAGAAACTGAGTGCACCGGAGATCCAGAAAAAGATCGAATCCGATCTCCCGGGCATAGAAAAAGAGGTCGAGGACCTGGCAGGAGCCCGGTCGAAACTCGACACGAAAGTAAAGGAGTACGAGCAGAAGATAGCCGAGCTCGTCCCGTTTAAGGACGTCCCGGTGGATCTTGCGCTCTTACGCGGATATGCGCATTTTTCCGTGCTGGCCGGCTACGTCCCCAAAGAAGTGGCACTTTCCGTTCCGCACGAGATTGAGACCATAAAAGGCAAGGACCGCCTGTTCGTTCTTGTCGTTGTGGCCGCAAAAGACCGGGCACAGGCCGAACGCGAGCTGCAGGAAGCGCAGTTCCAGTCGATCGCTGTTCCCGAAGAGAACGGCACCGCAACGGTCCGCACCGCGTATTACACGGAACAGATCGCCTCGCTTAAAAAAGAGATCGGGGAGATCAACGCCAAACTCGCAACAATCCGGGAGTCGCACACCGACCTCCTCGTTGCCTGCGAGGAAGCAGTTCCGTGCACGGATCGAGCAGACCGAGGCACCGCTGAGATTTGCCACGACTGCAAAAGTATTCGTGGCAGAAGGCTGGGTACCCGGTGACCGCACCGCGGAACTTTCCGCTGCACTCGACAAGGTGACCGGCGGTAAGGTCTTTGTCTCGGAGCAGCCGGTCGACACCGCCCACGACAACGTGCCGGTGGAGTACAACAACCCGGATTTTGCAAAACCGTCGCAGCTCCTTATGGATGTCTACTCCCGCCCGACGTATACGGAAGTGGACCCGACGCTCGTCCTCGCGATTATGTTCCCGATCTTCTTCGGGGTCATTGTCGGCGATGTCGGGTACGGCCTTTTAATGCTCGCACTGTGTGCAGGACTCTGGAAGTTCATGAAGGGCGACGAAGCCCGCCAGTTCTTAAAAGTCTTAAGAAACTCGAGCATCATGACCATTATCTTCGGGGTGCTCTTTAGTGAATTCCTGGGATTCGAGCTCCCGTGGGCCCCGATCATTTACAGCCGTCACTTAAACATCGGCGTGACGGAAGCAGGCGGCCACGGTGCAGCGATTGCCGAACTTTTGATAGTCTCTGTCTGGGTCGGTATCCTGTACGTAACGCTCGGCAGGGTTCTTGGCATGGTCAACCACGCCCGCCAGGACCACGGCGAGCACCGGGTCAAGGCCGTGCTCGCGAACCTCGGCTGGATCATGGTGATGTGGGGTATTCTCTTTGGCATCTGGTCGATGTTTCCCATCCCGCTCATGCCGGATATGACCGCAATGCCCATCGTGGCAGCAGGGCTCTCGGTCGGGATTGTGCTCGCGATCGTTTGTATCGTGCTGGGCGTTATCTTCATTGCACGCGACGCGGTCCTCGAGGTTATCGAGATCCCGACAATCATCTCGCATGTGCTCTCGTACACCCGTCTGACGGCCGTGGGGCTGTCATCGGTCGCCATCGCAATGGTGATCAACTATATGTCTATCGGGATGTTCATCAATCCCGGTTTAAAAGATCTCTCGATTGTCGGAATTGTGATGATCATCGTCGGCGTATTGATATTCCTCGTGGGGCACGTATTCAACCTTGCCCTGGGCATGCTCGACGGCGGTCTTCACTCAATCCGGTTGCATTACGTTGAATTCTTCACCAAGTTCTACAAAGGTGGAGGCAGGAAATACAGTCCATTTGGAATGAAAAGGAAATTTACGGAGGATTAGATTATGGCAGACGCTACTATGACACTTGAAATGATTCAGGCATCGCAGGTCGGAATGAAGGCAATCGGCGCAGGGCTCGCCGTCGGTCTCACCGGTGTAGGTACCGGGGTCGCCGAGATGGGCATCGGTGCCGCAGCCGTCGGCGCAATCGCAGAGAACAAGGACTTCTTCGGTCTTGGTCTGCTCTTTACGGTCATTCCGGAAACCATCGTTATCTTCGGTCTTGTCATTGCGCTTCTCCTGCTGTTCTAAGCGAGGCTCGGACAATGGGACTGGAAGCAGTGCTGGAAGAGATCAGGGAAAAAGGCAGAAAGGAAGCGGAAGCGATCCGTGCCGAATCCAAAGCAGATTCGGACCGGATTCTTGCTGAAGCGAACCGGAAGGTCGGTGAGATCAAGACGGCAACCGAGGAAGCCTCGGCAAAACAGGCCGCCCGCATCGTTGCCCAGGACGTCTCTGCGGCAAACCTTCTGGTCAAGCGTGAGCTTTTGAATACGCAGAAAGCGCTTCTCGACGAAGTGTACGAGAGCACGCGGGCCGAGATTGCAAAACTCCCTGAGAGCTTCCACCGTGAAGCAATGAAAAAGCTCCTTATTGAAGCCAAAAAGGAGTTAAAAAAGGGCAGTATCCACTGCAATGCACGTGATGTTGCGGCAGCAAAAGCAGTCCTTGCCGAGGCCGAGTTTGCCGGGTTTACCCTTGGCGAACCGGTGGAGATCGACGGCGGTATCTTAATCGACGGCGAAGGCAACGAACTGCAGATAGACTACAGCTACCGCACGTTCATGAACAAAGTGTGGGAATCCGGGCTCAAGGATGCATCTGATATCCTCTTCGGATAGGACGGTACAGGTATGGCAGGGATGAAAGGAATTTCAGCGCCTACTATCTACGTCTGTACCAGGATGAGGGTGAGGAAGGCAAAACTCCTCCCCCGCGAAGAGTACCAGCGGATGCTCAACATGAGCCTTCCCGAGATTACCCGTATCATCGAAGAGACCTCGTATAAGCAGGAGATCGACGAGCTTGGCACCACGTTCAAGGGCATCGACCTTCTGGAAGTGGCCTTGAGCTGGAACCTTGCAAAGGAATACCAGCGGATCCTCGACATCACGCCCGGGACGCTCAAGCAGTTCACCCTTGCCTACCTCAGGTACTGGGATATCCAGAACGTGCTTACGATCCTCCGCGGCAAGCTGCACGGGGAAAAGACCGGCAAGATCAAGGAAGTCCTTGTGCCTGCCGGAAGCCTCGACAAGGTCGTGCTCGACCGCCTTTTGGCTGAAGACGGCCCCGACCGGGTGGTCGACGCCCTCAAGGGCAAACGGCTCTACCCGATACTCGCCAGGGAATACCCGGCGGCAAAAGAGTCAGGGTCCTTTGCGAAGATGGAAAACGAGCTCTACAAGCAGTTCTACGCGGAGATCATCGGCGAAGCGAGCGGAGGAGATTCCGGCGGCAGAATGTTTCTCGCATTCATCCGCCTCGATATCAATGTGAAGAACATCTTAACGCTCTTCCGCCTTCGGGCTGATTCCGTTGAAGAAGATGCAAAGGAGATGTATATCCCCGGCGGCACGATGTCCGCGGCAGACTTTGCCCTCTTAAACACGGTCAAAGACTACCGCGAATTCCTCGACATGCTCAAAAGCAAGGTCAGGACCGAGCCGGTTGTCGAGCTCTTAAAGAGCATCGAGACCGAGCGGCCGGTGCACGAGATTGCATCCCTCCTTGTTAAGGTGCAGATGGAACAGATGGAGAAACTCTCCCGGCGCAACCCGTTCTCCATTTACCCGATCCTCGTGTACCTCGAGAAGAAGAAGTACGAGGTCGCAAACCTCCGGGCTCTTGCCCGGGGCAAGGAGTCCAAGCTCCCGTCGGAAACTATCGGCAAGTACCTGGTGATGTAAGATGGAGATCGCAGTTATCGGTAACAGCGAGTTCATTCTCGGGTTCCGCCTCGCGGGCATCAAAAAGACCTTTGCCGCGGAAAACGACGAGAAACTCCAGGAATGCGTCAACAGCGTCCTTGCAGACGGACAGGTGGGTATTCTCGTACTAAACAGTCACGACATGGAGCGGCTTCCCCGCCGGCTCCGTACCACGCTTGAAAACTCAGTCAAGCCCACCGTTATCGCCCTTGGCGGCGAAGAAGGGGGCCTGTCCATGAGGGAGAGAATCAAGAGATCGGTGGGTGTTGATCTGTGGAAGTAAAAAACGCAAAAGAAGCAAAGAAAGGCGTTCTGAAAAGGATCGCCGGGCCAGTCGTTACGGCAGTCAATCTTGACGCCCACATGTACGATGTGGTCAGGGTCGGTAAAGAAGCCCTGATGGGCGAAGTCATCAAGATCCAGGGTGACAACGTCATCATTCAGGTGTACGAAGATACCTCGGGCATCAGGCCCGGCGAACCGGTCACAAACACCGGCCTCTCGCTCGCAGTCGAGCTCGGGCCGGGTCTCCTGACCAGTATCTACGACGGTATCCAGCGTCCTCTCGAAGTGCTCGTTAACAAGATGGGCAACTTCATCGAGCGCGGTGTCTCGGCACCGGGGCTCTCCCATGACAAGAAGTGGACGTTTAAGCCGCTTGTTAAAGCCGGCGACAAGGCCGAGCCGGGCAAGATCCTCGGCGAAGTCCAGGAAACCAACATCGTCCACAAGATCATGCTCCCGCCCAACCAGAAGCCGGGCGTGGTAAAGACGATCAAGAGCGGCGACTTCACCATCGACGAGATCATCTATGTTCTCGAAGACGGCAGGGAGTTCCCGATGCTCCAGCGCTGGCCGGTCCGTGTCCCGCGTCCGGTGCGTGAGAAGAAGAACCCGACGATCCCGCTCCTTACCGGGCAGCGTATCCTCGACGGTCTCTTCCCGATTGCAAAGGGCGGCACCGCCGCAATTCCCGGCCCGTTCGGGAGCGGCAAGACCGTTACCCAGCAGCAGCTGGCCAAGTGGTCGGATGCCGAGATCGTGGTCTACATCGGCTGCGGCGAACGCGGCAACGAGATGACCGAAGTGCTGACCGAGTTCCCGCACCTCGAAGACCCGAAGTCGGGAAAGCCTCTCATGGAGCGGACGGTGCTCATCGCAAACACCTCCAACATGCCGGTCGCGGCCCGTGAAGCATCGGTGTACACCGGTATCACGATCGCCGAGTACTTCCGTGACATGGGCTACGATGTCTCCCTCATGGCCGACTCCACCTCGCGGTGGGCAGAAGCAATGAGAGAAATCTCGTCCCGTCTTGAGGAGATGCCCGGTGAAGAAGGGTACCCCGCATACCTCGCAGCCCGGCTCTCCGAGTTCTACGAGCGTGCAGGTCTTGTCGAGACCTTGAACGGCGACTCCGGTTCCGTCTCGGTTATCGGCGCAGTCTCGCCACCGGGCGGTGACTTCTCCGAGCCGGTCACGCAGAACACGCTGCGTATCGTGAAAGTCTTCTGGGCACTTGACGCAAAGCTCTCCCAGCGCCGGCACTTCCCGGCGATCAACTGGCTGAACTCCTACTCGCTGTACCTGGACGCCCTCCACGACTACTACGACAAGGAAGTAGCACCCGACTGGAACACGACCCGGTCCTGGGCCATGGAAGTCCTCCAGAAAGAGGCAGAACTCCAGGAAATCGTGCAGCTCGTCGGTTCCGATGCGCTGCCCGAATCAGAGCAGGTAACGATTCGAAGTTGCCCGCATGATCCGTGAGATCTTCCTCCAGCAGAATGCGTACGACGCAGTCGACACGTTCTGCGACATGAAGAAGCAGTACGACATGATGAAGGCGATCAAGCTCTTCGCCGACCTGGCCTATGCGGCACAACAGGCCGGTGTCAGCCCGGCGCAGATCCTTGGCGTGAAATCCAAGAACGAGCTGCCCCAGATCAAATTCACCAAGGACTACAAGCCGGAGCTCGAAAAGATCGAGAAAAGTATGGACGCTGAGTTCAACGCACTGAGGTCGGCAGCATGAAGGAATACAGGACGATCACAAAAATTGCCGGTCCGCTTGTCTTTGTAGAAAAGACCGAACCTATCGCGTACCAGGAACTCGTGAACGTGGTCCTGTCCGATGGCACGATCAAGCGTGGCCAGGTGCTGGACACGAGCGACTGATCTCGTCGTTGTCCAGATCTTCGAGACCACGACCGGTATCGGCCGTGACAGCGGTGTCCGGTTCACCGGCGAGACCATCAAGATGCCGGTCGGCAGGGAAATGCTCGGCCGTATCCTCTCCGGCGGCGGCAAGCCGATCGACGGCGGCCCGGAGATTGTTCCGGAAAAACGCCTCGACATCACCGGCGCTGCGATCAACCCGTACGCCCGTGGCATGCCGGCGGATTTCATCCAGACCGGTATCTCAACTATCGACGGCACGAACACGCTGGTGCGTGGCCAGAAGCTCCCGATCTTCTCGGGTGCAGGTCTCCCGCACAACAACGTTGCGCTGCAGATCGCCCGTCAGGCAAAGGTGCCCGGCTCGACCGAGAGTTTCGCCGTGGTCTTTGCTGCAATGGGTATCACGAAAGAAGAAGCCAACTACTTCATGGCCGACTTCGAGCGCACGGGCGCTCTCGAACGCGCTGTGGTCTTCTTAAACCTTGCAGACGACCCGGCCGTCGAGCGTATCATCACCCCGCGTCTCGCGCTCACCACTGCCGAGTACCTTGCCTTCGAACTGGGCATGCACGTGCTGGTCATCTTAACCGATATGACCAACTACTGCGAAGCGCTCCGTCAGATCGGTGCCGCCCGTGAAGAAGTGCCGGGCCGCCGTGGTTACCCCGGGTACATGTACACGGATCTCGCCTGCATCTACGAGACGGGCCGGCATGATCAAGGGCCAGAAGGGCTCGGTCACGCAGATCCCGATCTTAACGATGCCCGGCGACGATATCACCCACCCGATCCCCGACCTTACCGGGTACATCACCGAAGGCCAGATCGTGGTCAGCCGTGAACTGCACCGTAAGGGCATCTACCCGCCCATCAACGTGCTCCCCTCGCTGTCCCGGTTAATGAACCTCGGTATCGGCAAGGGCCACACCCGTGAAGACCACAAGAAGGTCTCCGACCAGATGTACGCCGGGTATGCGGAAGGTAACGACCTCCGCGGCCTTGTCGCCATCGTCGGTAAGATGCGCTCTCCGAGCGTGACCGCGGCCTGTTGGAGTTCGCCGATCACTTCGAGAACCGCTTTGTCCGGCAGGGCTATGACGAGGACCGCACCATCGAGGACACGCTTGACCTCGGCTGGGACTCTCCTCTCGACGCTGCCGGTGGAGCAGCTCACCCGTATCGACCGCGATCTGATCAACAGGTACCACCCGAAGTTCAAGGCCGGTGCAAAGAAGGAGTAAGTGAGTCTGTATGGCGCTGCGCGATATCAAGCCGACAAGGTCGGAGCTGATCAACTTAAAAAAGAAGATCCAGCTCTCCCAGCGCGGCTACAAGATCCTCAAGATGAAGCGCGACGGGCTCATCATGGAATTCTTTAAGATCCTCTCCGAGGCAAAGGACAGCCGCGGGGAACTCTTAAAGAGGTACGAGCACGCCGTCGAGATGATGGCGGTTGCAAACACGGTGGAAGGCGCAATCGGCGTAAAAGCCGCCGCCTTCTCCGTAAAAGAGACACCGGAGATCACGCTCAAGAGCAAGAACATCATGGGCGTGGTCGTGCCGGATATCGAAGCATCGAAAGTGAAAAAGAGCCTCGCGGACCGGGGCTACGGCGTTCTTGGCTCGTCCCCGGTCATCGACGAAACGGCGTCGGCATTCGAGGATCTCGTTGAGGCGATCATCGAGAGCGCCGAGATCGAGACCACGATGAAACGCCTGCTCGACGAGATCGAGAAGACCAAGCGCCGGGTAAACGCGCTCGAGTTCAAGGTCATCCCCGAACTCACCGCTGCCCGGGATTTCATCAAGATGCGTCTTGACGAGATGGAACGCGAAGAGCTCTTCCGGATGAAGAAGATCAAGGCCAGGAGCACGGCGTAACTTCAGGATGGTGCGGATGCCAATCGGTACCCTTTCGGGTCTGGGGTGCAGTAAAAAGACGGTGCTTCTCCGTCTCGACCTCAACTCCCCCATCGACCCCACCTCCCACCTTATTTTAGACGACAAGAGGTTCCGCGAGCACCTGCCCACGATCCGGGCGCTCTCCGATGCAAAAGTGGTCATCGTCACCCACCAGAGCCGGCCCGGGAAAAAGGATTTTACCACGCTTGAGGCCCATGCCGAAAAGCTCGAAGAGCTCCTTGGCACACCGGTCACATACATCGACAGTATCTTCGGCCGTCATGCAAAGGATGCCGTGCACGGCATGAAGCCCGGCGATATCGTCATGCTCGAAAACGTCAGGTTTGCGGCCGAAGAAAACCTGACCATGAAACCCGACGAGGCGAAAAAGACCCACCTCGTGAGAAGGCTCTCGGGCATGGCGGACTTTTTCGTGAACGATGCGTTCGGAACCGCCCACCGGTCCCAGCCGACCGTGGTCGGCCTGCCGCTCGCAATGCGGTCGGCTGCCGGCCTGTTGATGGAAAAAGAAGTCTCTACGCTCTCGAAAGTCTTCTCGGGAGCGCCCCGCCCGGTCTGCATGGTGCTCGGCGGCACGAAGGTTGACGACTCTATCGAGGTCGCGGCCCACGTGCTCGAAAACGGAATCGCCGACTCTGTGATCGTGATCGGCGTTGTGGCAAACGTCTTCTATCTCGCCAAAGGGTACGATATCGGCAAACCCTCCACGCAGCTCATCGAGCAGCTGAAGTACCAGGGCGAGATTGCAAAGGCAAAGGAGATCCTCAAAAAATTCGGCGACCGGGTGATCATGCCATCCACCGTTGCCGTCCGGCAGAACGGCAAACGGGTGGAATACCCGGTCGAAAAGATCCCGCAGGACGCGCCGGTAATGGATATGGGCATGGACGCCCTTTCCACGCTTGTTGCGACCTTAAAGAAGTCCGGGACCGTGGTCTTCAACGGCCCCGCCGGCGTCTTCGAGGACCCGGACTTTGCGACCGGCACGTTCGAGATGCTCCGTGCTGCATCCAAGGTCGAGTTCTCGGTCGTGGGCGGCGGGCACACCGCGGCTGTGATCGAGAAACTCGGCATTGAAAAAGAGTTCACCCACATCTCCACGGGTGGCGGTGCGTGCATCGAATTTTTAACCGGAAAGAAACTCCCTGCCGTCGAGGCGCTCGAAGAGTCGTACCGGCTCTTCGGGTAAGCAGGGCAGTCTTCCGCGTCTTTTTTTACCGTCTTTGTAAACTGTTACAAAATCAGGGATAATTTTCCCGAATAGTAATCCTACTGCCGGAGCAGGTGTTCGATCATGGAGGATGGGAGGCGCCGGGCCGGTTTTGTTTTCTGCGGAATGGGCAGTACGATCGTTACTCCTGCGGTCTTTTCAAGGCTGATACGGGCCGTCTCGATGGCAGCCTCGTGTTCGGCCCGGACGATCTCTGCACGCTGCCGCCGGAGCACCGCGAGCACGGCAACGGAAAAGACGATCGCTGTCAGCAGGAACAAAAAGGTCGCAACCACTGTTGTTATCCCGGCGATCATCACGAGCCTGCTTTCCTGCATGGCGGCCCAGCTGCCGGATACAAAGAGCGTCCAGAAAACGATCACGGCCAGCCGCGTGGAGGCAACGGGACTTGAAAGGCTCCGGACACGCTGGTCTTCGTACGCTGTCGGGAACCGGTCGATCAGGTTCCCGAGCACCAGGAGCGCTCCGCTGCACGGAAGGGAGCACACCCCGGCAAACCCGAGCAGGAACACGAAAAGCTCGTTCATGGGGCACCTCGCCACAGTTCCCTATTATTGGCCGGGATATAAAAAGTATTCTATAAGTATTACATAAAGAATAAGTTGGAAATATAGTACCACCAAAAGAATATTAACAGGCTATTTATACTATTCTGTCCCATTTTAAAGAAGATGGTGGAGAAAGTACCGGCAAGCCGGGGCGAACGGGTGGCAATCTCCTACAAAATGCCGCCCAATATCTATGAAAAGGTCAATAAACTCGTTTATGAGGAAAAGAAGTTCTCAACGGTCTCTGACTGTATCACGCAAGCTTTATTAGCCTTTGTCGATAATCACCACGATATGGGGCAGTTCAAAGAGCTCCTTAAGGAATACATGTCATCAGATGAAGGCCGGGAAATGATGAAAAATATGATGAAAGAAGTGCTTGTGGACCTGCTCTCGAGCCAGAAGATCGATCCCAAAGAACACAAAGATAATCCATAAAGATTACTTGAGCCCTGTCCCCCGATGCCTGGCACGAGCCGGGCGTCCGGCCGGCGTTTTTTTACCAGAGTCCCTGATACCATGCATCTGCACATCGTCGCGGTGGGAAAGATCAAGGAACGGTTCCTTTCCGAGGGCATAGCAGAGTACGAAAAGCGTCTTTTGCCCTACCTGAAACTCTCGATTGCCGAGATCGCGGAAGAGCGACGGGGGGTGCATGCAAACGCCGGCGCAGAAGCGCAGGCTATCGACCGCGAAGGTGAGCGGATCCTTGCTGCGGTCCCGGACGGGGCGGTTGTCGTGGCGCTCGATGTGCGGGGTAAAGAGTTGTCGAGCGAGCAGCTCGCCGCCCGGCTGCACGAGTGGCAGATGGCCGGCGTCTCGCCGGTCGTTTTTCGTGATCGGCGGCGATCTCGGGATCTCCCGGGCGGTGCTGGCAAAGGGCTGACTCTCCGGCTCTCGCTCTCGCCCATGACGTTTACCCACCAGATGGTGCGGATGATCATCCTCGAACAGATCTACCGGGCCTGCCGGATCAACAGCGGCGAACCGTACCACAAATAAACGGATTTTTGCAGGAAAAATCCCTGTTGCGGGCAGGGAAGCGCCCTGTTTTACGGGATTGCCAAATAAATATTTATATTTTGGCGGCAGTATACTAGACCAATGTACCTCGCAGTCTGTTCGTCTGACGCAAAGGCCAAGCGGGTACGGTCCGCTCATATAACTAAGCGGATGCTTTTCTTTGTCTGTTAGGACAGGAATCGTAATTCTTGTTTCTGGCAGGGGTAGGAACCGGTGTTTGAATATAATACGTGAGATGATTGGGATGAATTCCAGTGCGGCAAAAATGCCGGGGGCCTGGTACGAGGCTGCCCCCGGGAAAGGTATCGTGTACGACCTGAGCTCGGCGGCTCTCTCCGCCCCGGATACCGTTGGCCGGCTCCGGGCAGTGGCGGGGCTTGGGAAAACCGGGGATCCTCGTGCAGTCCGCCCGCTCATGGACCTTGTGTCCGACAGCGACCCGGCAATCCGGCGCGGGGCGATCGCGGCACTTGCTGAGCTCAAGAGCGGCAGGCCGGTAGAAGTACTGCTCGAACGGCTGCGGGACCGAAAAGAAGAGGCGGAGATCCGGCACCTTGCGGCAGAGACGCTTGCCGCGATCCGAAGTACCGGTGCGGTCCGGGGGCTTCGGGAATTTTCTGCAGACCCCGGTGAGGACGAGGAGCTCCGCGCCCGCGTCGGCGGTCTCCTTACCCATATCGGGACTGTGTGAGTACGGACCCGTTGTTTCCATCCCTCTCACTTTTCTTTTCGCTCATGTGCGAGCGATAGTTGAAACGTAATTTTTTACTGCAGGGACTTTTCCCGGTTTTGCCCGGTACTGCGGGGGAGGGTACCCCCACCTGCCCGGACCACACGGGTGGGGGGGTGGCCCCCTTTGAAAGGAAAGTGGGGGAGGGGGGTGATCCCCCACCCCCCTCTGCCATTTGTGGGATGCGTGCTGTTCCTGCACGGGAAACAAGGGAAGGTTCGCGTGGAACCTCCGGCGTGAAGGTTTAGCTATGCGGTTTTTTTGGACAAAGAAAAGAGGAGCCGGTCCGGGCCCGTGGGGGGAGGGGGTACCCCCTTGGCGGCCCGGCACATGGGTGGGGGGGTGCCCCCCACCCCCCCCTTACCTTTTTTTGAGCAGGGCCGCCCGGTTCACGAAATACCACCGGGTCTCGACAACCCCAAGGCCGAGCTTTCCCATGAGTGCCAGGTTCTCGGAAAACTCTTTTCGCGGGACGAGGAACGGCGGTTCGGAATAGAAAAAAGTGCCGCCGGGTTTGAGCATCGCGGCGATCTCGCGGAAGAGTTTTTCCTTGTCCGGGACCTCGTGGACAACGAAGATCGCAAAGGCAGCCTCGAACAAGCCATCGATGTCCGGGGTAAGGTCAAGAGAGTCCGGCTCGCACGTATGGGTCTTTACCCGGGAGATGAGGCCCTCGGCGGTGAGGTTCGTGCGGACTATCGCAAGCATCTCTTCCTGGAGGTCGGCGGCGATCACCATGCCATTCTCCCCGACCCGTTTTGCAAACGCCCGGGTGAAAAATCCCGGGCCGCAGCCGAAGTCGAGCACCCGGTCGCCGGGCTTTACGTACCGTTCCGCGAGCGCATTGGGCCGGTAGAGAAAGCGGCGGAACTTATTATCTAAATGAGCGGCGTGCTCGGCTGAGAAGACGTCGCGGGCGTGGGAGTGTGGCATGATTATTTCACCTGGTCTGTGAGAATCTGCATATGTCCTTTGAGCGACCCGATAAAATGTCCGAACGACAGGTTTGGATTGGGCTCATCTACATGAAGTTCCTTCTCCTCAAAACGGGTAGTAATGAAACAGGACGATTCATAGAGTCGTTCGAGAATAAGCCGTTCGCAGAGGATTTCGTACCGCTTTTTGTACGAAGCCTCCCTGAAGATTTCATCGATGGCAAAGTGGGGCTCCAGTACTGCAACCGGGGCGGTCGATTCCGGGCAGTCCTCTAAAAGGAAGAGATAACCCAGCCACGGCCGGAACATCTGGTTCCCGAATCGTTTTTCCCGGAATGCAACCCAGATGTCCGTGGCACTCCCGATGGCCTCTTCGCTCCGGTTGTTGAAGTTATTTCCAAATGAGGGGCCCATCTGGGATTTCAGCTCGATAACTGCACCCAGCACTCCGTTATGGACAACAACGATATCCCATTTCTTTTCCGGCCGGTAGTAACCCGGCAGTTCAACAGCGGTTTTTTGGAAAATATCCGATTCAGGAATACCGGCATCGGTGATAGCCGAACAGATGAGATTGGCAAAGGCGTCCATCTGTGCTCCACCTGTTGCCGCACTCCGGGCTCCCTGATCGTGCCTTCCGGATTGCGCCTGTTTTGCGATCTGGCTCTCACGAACAGCGCGGTATGACCGGACAGCATCGATAATCTTCTGATCCATAAATCCCCTCTCTCGTTAATCACCGGTGAGCGTCCGCTGATATTGTTTTACTGACTGCGGAGTCTCAATCATGATTCCCTGTTTTCGTAACCGCCGGTACGCAAATTCAAGATATCCGGGGTCGATCTCTATCCCGATGCTGTTTCGACCGGTGGCAGCTGCGGAGATACTCGTCGAACCGGTTCCCGCAAAAGGATCGAGCACGGTATCGCCAACGAAGCTGAACATCCGGATCAATCGGGTGGAAAGTTCGACCGGGGTACGGTGCCGGGTGATCCTGTGTTGATGCCCCGGGGATATCTGTCCAGATCTGCCGGAACCATCGTTTGTGGTTCTCCTGCGATATGGTGCTCAACAGTCTTTTTTCCTTATCCGGTTTCCGGTACGCGCCGGGTTTTCTCTGCATGAGGATAAACTCAATATCGTTTTTTATCACGGCGTTGGGCTCGAAGGGTTTCCCGAGTATTCCTCCGCCACCGTTGCTGACTTCAAACGTTGCGTTGGCGATTTTGTGCCAGATGATGGGTGAGAGATTATCAAAACCGATCCTGCGACAGGATTCGATAATGCCTGCATGGAGCGGCATCACCAGGTGCCGGCCGGCCTCTTTACGCGACAGGCATACATCGCCGACAACGATAACCAGGCGGCCTCCTTTTGCCAGGACCCGGTAACATTCCGCCCATACTTTGTCGAGTTCGCCAAGGAACGTGTTATAATCCTGGATGTTTCCCAACTGGCCTTTAGCGTCATGGTATTTTTTCAGGTTCCAGTACGGAGGAGAGGTGACAATGAGGTGAATGGATTCGTCCCCGATACTGGAGAGATCGCGGGCATCACCGAGAACCAGTTTGTGTTCTGTAGGGACAAGCCGGGTGATCGCTTCGATCTTTTTGATGAGGTTTGCATCTTTTGATATTGCGGGGATGGCCTTCTGGATCCCGATCTCTTCGATTAATGGATTGAGAAATGCCAGATCGATTTGGGGCGGGATGGCAGAGGTCGTCATCGGTCAAAAGTCCTTGGTATTACTTTATGGAATGAGGGAATTTAATGGTGTGGGAAAGGATCCCCGAAGATGAAGTGCCTGACTTTTCGACTGTCATCAGACACTCTATGCGAATGTCCGGGTGAAAAAACCGGGGCTGTAATTAAAGTCGAGAACAATGAGCGGGTAAATGCCATTCCTTCCGTTGTGCGGGAGGCAAAATTTTCGCGTTAAGAAAATAGTAATAACAACGCTCCTTGGTACCAAGAAAAGCCTTTTACTGTACCATGGACGACCCACTCATGCATAGGAAGGATCGATAATGCCACAGACATACGATTATATCATTGTCGGAGCCGGGACCTGCGGCCCCATCGTAGCATCCCGGCTGAGTGAAGATCCCCATATCTCCGTTCTGCTGCTGGAGGCCGGCGGGGAGAACACAAACGATATTTCCCGGGCACCGGGAGCTTTCTTTAAAGTCTGGGGGACCGATTACGACTGGCAGTACGAGTCGGAACCGCAAAAGGGCCTAAACAACCGGAAAATCTATTCTCCGCGGGGCCATGTAGTCGGGGGGCTCCTCGGCAATCAACGTCGGGTTCTGGATGCGGGGGACAAAAGAGGATTACGATTTCTGGGAACAACAGGGCGCGAAGGGCTGGAATTACGAAAAGGCGCTCGAGATGTTCCAGAAGATCGAAGATACCGACAAGGGGCCGACCCGGTACCGGGGGAAAAGGCGGGAAGGTACATCTGGAAGATTCAGCTTATCCAACGCAATTTGTCCATACCCTTCTGGATGCATTTAAGGAAGCCGGCTTTGGCAGCATCGGGGATTTCCAGGCAGAAAATCCCTACCAGGCAGATGTTGTCCAGAAAGACTACCTCGACAGGGTCCGGCGCACCCCTGCGGACAGTTACCTGTCAAAAGAAGTCCGCAAAAGGCCCAACCTGAAGGTCCAGACCGATACGTTTGTCCGTAAAGTAATCTTCAAGGGAAACCGGGCAGTGGGTGTCGAGGTCGAATACAAAGGCACGGTGCAGCAGATCGCGGCAGGTACCGGGGTCATTCTGTCGGCGGGCACCTTTAACACGGCACAGATCCTGAAATTATCGGGAGTCGGGCCCAAAAAGGAACTTGAAAAGCACGGCATCCCGGTGGTTGCGGATGTCCCGGGTGTCGGTGAAAACCTCAATGATCACCTGATGGTGTACCCGCGGGTTCTTTCTCCCGTTCCGATTCCTGATACGCATTTCAACCCAACGAGCGATGAATCGATAGCGCAGTGGCGGAAAGGACAGCCCGGGCCTGCCAGCTATTATCCCGGCCCGGCGGCCGGCCTGGTCTCCAGCGATAAAACGTACACCGGCCCGGACTTCGAAGTGATTTTGCAGTATGTCCATTCCGCGAACGGCTCTGAAAAAGAGTTCGCGGGAGCGGGCAATCTTGCAGAACGAAGCGGATACTCCCTTGCAATTATCCTGATGATCCCGAAAAGCAAAGGACACCTCCTGCTGGCTTCGGCAGACCCGCATGACAAGCCCCTCATAGATCCGAATTACTTTGGCAACCCGGACGACATGAAGCGGTTTATCAGGGGAGTCCGGTATGCGCTGCAGCTCACGAAAACCCGGGCGCTTTTGCCCTATACGGAAAAGGTGCACCCCGCGGCGGACGCAGGCGATGCCGAGATCGAGGCATTTATCCGCAGCGAAGCAAGCACCGTCTTCCACCCTGTGGGCACTGCACGCATTGGCGATCTCAAAAAGGATCCGATGGCAGTCGTGGATTCTCACCTGCGGGTCCGGGGCGTGGAAGGGCTGCGGGTTGCGGATGCGTCCGTTATGCCGCAGGTGAACCGCGGGCATACGATGGCACCGGTCACCTACATCGGCGAGATGGCAGCCCAGATCATCCGGTCGGAAAAAAAACTGACCGGGCCGGTGTCCGGAGACCGGAAAACAGGGCACGAAGAGAGCGGGGAGATGAGGCCCCCGGCGGCGATCACCGTGCCCCCCATCCCAACTTATTTTGCGAACACCCGGGTGAAAAATCCCATGGGAAAAGATTAATATGAAGATATACTATTTTTGTTTAGATTCATGATAGTAACGGGATTAGAAGTAAAAAACTGGAAAAATTTTAAACATATTAAATTAGATTTACAAGACATTAACTTTTTAATAGGTCCTAATGCCTCTGGAAAATCCAATTTTATTGATATTTTTAGGTTTTTACATGATATTGTCAAAGAAGGCGGGGGTTTACAAAAATCTATTCGAGATAGGGGTGGAATATCAAAAATACGATGTCTTTCAGCGAGAAAATACCCTGATGTTGAAATTACCATCTCAATGGCTGAAAAAAGCGGGGTCTCCTGAAAGTTGGGTTTATTCAGTAGGAATAATGCAAGAACAACGTGGGCTTCATAGACCGTACTTACGATATGAAAAAATTTTACATAATAATAAAGTCGAATTGACGAGACCTAATTTAAGAGATAAAAAAGATAAGGATCAATTATTACGTACTTATCTTGAACAACCAACAGTAAATCAATCTTTTCGGGCAATTAATCAATATTTTGAATCGTACAAATATTTTCATATTATCCCCCAGTTAATTCAGCATCCTCAAGCTTTTACTGGACCAGGAATGCCAGAAGATCCTTATGGCCAGCATTTCCTTGAATATTTGGCAAAAACAAATTCTAGGATACGAAAAACTAGGCTTGATAAAATTCAATCCGCCCTTAAAATTGCGGTTCCACGATTAAAGGATCTCGCCTTTGTTCAAGATGAATTTGGTTATCCGCATTTAGAGGCACAATATGATCATTGGCGACCGAATGCCGGGAAACAACGGGAGGATCAATTTTCAGATGGAACCCTCCGTCTTATTGGGTTATTATGGTCGCTTATTGAAAGTGGTGACTCGTTGCTATTATTGGAGGAGCCAGAGTTATCTTTGAATTCAGGTATTATTCGAAATTTAGTCCCGATTATTTTTGAGATACAACAGAAAAAGAAAAATCCGGGTCAGGTAATTATTAGCACTCATAGTTGGGACTTACTATCATATTCTGGAATATCCGGGGATGAAATATTTATTATCTCCCCTCAAGTGAAGGATCAAAAATAAAAATTGCATCAGCCGATAAAAAAATTCAGAATCTATTGGATAGCGGGATCCAGCCATCAGATGTTGTCTTCCCAGAAGTTACCCCTAAAAATTTAGATGCTCAACTTACCCTATTGGAGTTCTAAATGGAAAAATTTTTAATAAATATTATTTGTGAAGATGTAATCCACGAAGCGGTAATCAAAAAAATCCTTGATTCAACAGAGCTATTCGAGGTAGATAGTCCCTATGTAGAGGGAAAAAGATCAAATATTCAAGAAAAAATTATAAAATATAACATGTCTGCTGAGGAGAATAATTTTTTTTGTTTGGTTGATCTGGATTTTGATAAATGTGCTCCATCACTGATTAAAGAGTGGTTTGATGGATTTGATAAAAATCCCCGGTTAATATTTAGAGTTGCAGTGCCTGAAGTAGAGTCTTGGCTTATCGCAGATACAAAAAATTTTGCACGTTTTTTTTAAAATTCCAGAATCGGAACTTATCTTATCCCCTGAAATGTTGATTGATCCGAAAAAATATATTTTTGAAAAAGTGAAGCGGTTTTCAGATACACCCTTAAAACTGGATATTATCCCAAAAAGAAATGCAAAAATTGGAAGAGGATATAACAAACAGATGCTAAAATTTATTGATTCGTTATGGGATCCATCACAAGCATGTAATCGTTCAAACAGTTTGAATAGAGCGATTGACTCAGTTAATCGATCTATATCTCTTTTATATAACAGCTAATTTTAGGAAACCTCTTTTAAAAGGTCAATGTATGCCTCCCCAATCCGGCCCTTTATCGACCCCGGATTCCCCCCAAACCCCTCCCGAAAAACCCCGCAAAACGCCCGGATTGAAAGTGTTCCGGAAAAACTGTTAATACCGCCCCTATTTCCAAAATACGCGATTAAATCGCTCAAAAATGACCCCCAAGATCTGGGTGAGTTTTCATTTTTTGGCCTATTGGTGCCTGTGTATGTGCAGATCGGCCCACAGAAACGCATGGTGGCCGTTTAAGCGAGGGGTTAAAAACCGGGGATTTTACGGGGGTGTTTCTGCCAGAACTCCCTGGAATTATCGTATTTTTTCACGTCGGAGAAGGTTTTCAGCTCCCAACTTATCAGCAGACGCACTTTTAGGTCTCCGGCAAGTCTCCGCCCCCGCCGCGTGGGCATCCCCCGGTTGCGATGCCTCTGTATTACCGGCATTCCCAACAGCTCTCCGTACGGGTAATACCGAGGCATCGTACTGCGCCCCGTCCCCCTCGGGGGACTGGTGGCGCAAGAGGGGGGCGACAAATAAAAGAGGAGGGGGTGTTCCCTCATTTTTCCAGAAGGTATGGTAATCGTGTCGGACTTTTTTTGAAAAGTTAGATCACGCCAGTATCCTTTCCTCTCAAAAGTTCCCGGCTCCCTTTCCCCCCATCACAAACCTCTTACCCGCCCGGCGCCCACCATTTTCCATGATTCCGGATGCGGACGACGATCCGTTTCCCCGGGTATACAAAGTCGACCGGCTCTTTATCGAAGAGCAGGACTTTGTCGCGGACGACACGTCCCCGCTCTCCCCGTACGAGATGGCGGATCTCGACGAGCCGGCAGTGCCGGTCGACCTGCCCCCGCTGCATCCGGCCGAAGATCCGGATCCCATGGCAGAGAAGATGGGCGGCCGGGCGGACCTTTCTGACGAGGCCGTCATATCCGCAGACATGAAGAGCGCCGACAAACAGGTCACGCTTGCATTTTTCAAAAAAGGGAAAACAAAAGTCCGCCGGCCCTGGGACGGGCCGGACCTTGCCCCGGAGAAAGGCACAGGGGCCCCCGAAAAGGAATGAACCGTTTGGGACCCCGCCAGCGACGAACAAACCGGCATACTACGTGGTTTCCGGAAAAATCCCCCTGCGGGAGAGACCACTCCTACGGCTTTGCCGGTCGCGTCCGGAAATATCCGATGATCGCAGCTGCAAGGATTGAACCATGGACAATGAGATCCTGCATCTGTTCCCTCTGGGTCAGAACAACCGGCGGCGGGAGCGGCACGGCAAACATCAGGATGCTAAGCAGCACGAGAAAACCGGTGAGCCAGGCAAAGACCGGGACCGGCTTGAGATACCAGAAGATCGTGGTCATCTGCATGAGCCGGGCATAGTACCGGTAGAGCAGGTACAGGGCGACCGTCCCGGCAGCGATCCCCGAGATCCATTGCCGGGTGAAAAGATACGGGAGGAGGACGACCATGGAAAGCAGCATCGTGAGACGGAAATATTTTTTTCAGCGTCTCTATGCGGCTGCTGAACGGTGTCATGGCATAGAGCAGGAAAAAGAAGCAGGTACGCCGGATCTCCAACCCCAGCCGGATAAAGAGCGACGGCCTTCTCTCGGTGGCCAGAACACCTTTTCCCGGAACATACTCGCAGGGTTCCGGAAGGCTGCGCCGTCCCTGCCCGGTTTCCCGCACGGAACCGGCTTCCGGCGCTGCCGTTACCGGGGAGCGGTGGCCGCAGAATGTGCAGCGGGACTTTCTCGCATCATAATAGCACCTGCACGAAGGGCATTGGACAACTGCCGGCAGTCCCTCGCCCGGAAGTGTACCCGACATAGAATGTTACCGGAGCGCTAAAGGGTAATCACAGAGGCTTTTTTTCGAGGAAGTAGCGCAATAGTACGATAGCCGCAACAAGAAGCGAGCCGAGACCTATCGTGAGTTTTTTATCCATGAATAAATAGTTTTTCGATCAAAATATATTTTCTATTTCTCTCTCCCGATCCATCCTCGCAATTCCCCGGTATACTCCCCCGAATGAAAAACCGCCCCCTTGTATTTGACCGGATCGATCAAATTCTTTTCATGATTGCCATAAACACAGGATAAATTTCTGCTGAAACTGTTTGGCGGGACCGGTGCCCTATGAACAGGAGATGCCGGGTGAGGAAGAGGTCGTTTTTGGCCGGTTCCCTGTCCGGCAGGAGATAAAAAAAGTACCGTACTTTCCCGCTGCTCTTACTTCGCGTCCAGCTCGTCCAGAAATTCCAGCAGGTTGTTCCTGACCACCACAAACGACGGCCCGCCGCCGAACTCGACACCGATCTTTGCCGCATCGATCACTTCCTCGCGGGTTGCCCCGGCCGCAACGGCATTTTTGGTGTGGACCGCAAGGCAGGGGACGCAGCACCGGGAGATCGAGAGAGCGATCGCGATGAGCTCCTTGTACTTTGTGTCGAGTGCGCTCTGGCATAATACGCCTTCATCAGGCTGTCGAAACCCTCGAAGAGAAGCGGAGTCTCGGCTTCGAGCCGCTTCTGGTTCTTTTTGCGCTGCCCGAGGATCCGGTGGACCCTGCCAACTCCTTTCTTCTCTTTCATATTCACCGGTTTTTATTGGAACGGGAAAAATTTTCCGGGCGGGCCGGGATCCTCCCTGTTGCCCTCACCCCGCACCCTTTAACCATCCGCGGCCAAAATCTCATCATGGCTCCGGCATCCCTGCCCACGGTTTTTGTCTCGCACGGTGCGCCGACCCTGCCCCTTGAGCGGGACGAGCCGGCCTATAAATTCCTCACCACACTCGGGAAACGGTACCCCGGCGCGAAAGCGGTCCTCTGCATTTCTGCGCACTGGAACACGTCCCGGCCCGCCGTCAACCTTCCGGAGCATCCGAAAACCATCCACGATTTCTCCGGTTTCCCGTCCGAGCTGTACCGGATCGCGTACCCCGCTGCCGGTTCGCAGGAGCTTGCAGGGATGACTGCCGATCTTGTCGAAGCCGCCGGCCTCCCCTGCGACCGGGACCCGGACCGCGGCCTCGATCATGGAGCATGGGTGCCACTCATGCTGATGTACCCGGACGCCGGTATGCCGGTTGTCCAGCTCTCGATCCAGGGGCATCTCGATCCGGAGCAGCATATTGCACTCGGAGAAGCGATCGCACCGCTGCGGAAGAAGGGAGTCCTCATTCTTGGCAGCGGCGGGGCGGTCCACCCGCTCGGCGATCCCACCGTAGCTCTCGGTCCCGGAGTGCAGACCGATAACCGGGCGGTCGCGTTCAACAACTGGCTCGATGCCATCGTCACCCGGGGCGATACGGAAAGCCTCGCTGCATACCGCTCGCTTGCGCCCGCCGCTCTCCACGCCCAGCCATATCCCGACCATTTCATGCCGCTCCTCGTCGCCCACGGGGCTGCCGGCCGGGGAAGCAAAGGCGTCCTCCTTCACCAGAGCTGGTACTGGGGCAATCTCGGGATGGGTGCGTACGAGTTCCGGTAAACATTTACCCGGTCCCTTTCGTTTTCGCCGTGCATTTCCGAAGATTAATCCCTGATAAGTTCCACCCTCTGGTATCACGGTGGTTTTTATCATTCGGTTACGTCCGTTATCCCTGATCCTGATCGTTCTTGTCGCCGCCGCAATCGTTGCGGCCGGCTGTACTTCACAGACTGCATCGGCGCCGAAAACTGCAGCCGATACCGACATTGCACAGGCCGATGCACAGTACGCAGCCGCAAACTACCACGCGGCACAATCGCTCTACCTGCTTGCCCAGAAAAACTATACCGCAGCCGGTGACCGTTCTGCTGCTCTCAGGGCGCGAGACGGTGCGGTCCGGGCCTACCGCATGACCCTGGAATTTCCCTATAACCGGAGCGCATATGAAGCGGCCCTCGCAAAAGCCTACCCAAACGTTTCCGCAGAACAGCGGGCCGGCTGGATCGATGGCAGCGGGATTGCGAACATAACAAGCGACAACGAAACCTGGTACTATGAAGAGAATGCCGGGAATATCCCGTACCATAATTTCGGCCTGATGCGCAATGCCACTGCGGCCCTGGGAGAAACCCCGCTCTACGATACGCTCACGAAATACGCGTTTGCCCCGGTAAATACCTCTGCCGGGTCGTATGGCGAACCGGTCGCATGGACCGGGACCGAGAGCGTCTCGGTGCCCCGGGATCAGCTCCCGGCAAACGGCACCCTGAAAGTCTGGTTCCCGCTGCCCATAGAAACCGGCCCGCAGACGAACGTAACTGTTGTTTCCATCGAGCCGGCGCAGTATATCAAATCCCAGACCGGGACCAGCGCCGACCTCGGGCTCGTGTACTTCGAGATCCCGCTTGAGGAGTTCACCGAGCCGTTCCTGAATATCACCGCAACCTTCCGGTTCGACCAGCACGAAGAGCACTTTGTGATCGACCCGGCAAAGGTCCGGCCCTACAACACCTCAGGCGCCGAATACCAGAAGTACACGGCATCGGGCACCAACATCGTTGTCACACCGGCAATGAAGGAAAAGGCACAAGAGATTGTCGGAAACGAGACCAACCCCTACCTACAGGCCCAGAAGATCTACTGGTACATCGTGGACACGCTCCCGTACAGCCATGCCCCCCATGTCTGGCTTTCCACATCCGGAATCCCTGAGTCCGCATATGTCCTTGATACCGGCATCGGCGACTGCGGCACGCAAAGCATGTACTTTGCCGCACTCTGCCGGTCGCTCGGAATCCCCGCCCGGGCAACGGGCGGCTACCAGATCTTCCCGCCGGCAAACGGCGGCACGCATTTCTGGGCCGAGTATTACCTTGAGGGCTACGGCTGGGTCCCGGTCGATGTGACCGCAGCGGAGACCGCGGACTGGTCGTTCAACGCAACCGCTGACGAGCGCCACCAGTTCAAGGCGTACTATTTCGGCAGCCTTGACCCGTACCGCTACATCATCCAGAAGGATGTCGATATCCCGCTCGTTCCGGACCCGGGCGATGCAGTGCTGTTCGGGCTGACTCTCCAGAACCCGGCAACGGTCTGTACCACCTGCGAGGACGACCCCGAGATCCTGCTGCTCCAGAACTATACCGTTGTCCTGAAAAGAGCCTGATTTTTTTTTTATTTTTTATTTGTTGAGCCGGCCGCAGACGATCGTTTTGTATCTCTCGCCAACAACCTGGCCTGTCCCGCCCTCCCAGTACAGGCCGGTAGTATTCCCGGTGTTGTCGATGGTCATTCCAAGGATCCCGGAACCAAGCCCGGTCGTATCCGCTGCTTCGGTCCGCGAATCCCCGCTGTGGGCGGCATCGGTAGAATCAAAAATCCGTACCAGCACCTCGCTGGTCCGCTCCGGGTTGACCGAAGGCGGCCCTGCAACGATCCACATATGGCCGTTATCGAGCGTGCCCGGCGTGAGCCAGAGGCAGATATCGCCCGGCGCGAGATCGGCGGGATGTGCCACCCGCGTCCATCCGCTGGCATCCGGGGTAACGGTATCCAGGGTCCCGAAATACCCGGCATACGATTCGATCGACGGGTTTGTCCCGTTGCCGATTGTCCGGTACGAGGAGATATCCGCGTCCATCAGCACGTGGTCGACGAATCCGAGGCAGTCGAACTTATAGATCCCGTCTGTTTTGTCAACGATGTATGGCGGGTGGATGTATTCCGTGGACTTCATGTTCGAGAACATCCGGTAGGCTGCCGTCCAGACAACACTGCCGGACTTCACGGAGGCGAGCTGCTGCACGATGCGTTCGTGTGCAGGAGAAGTCGCCGTGGTCCGGGTGACTTTTTCCGATCCCGCAGGTATTTTTGTCTTGGCAATCGTGACATTCTTTGCAGACACAGACATGCAGCCTGCCGTTGTCGCTGCCATTACAAGGATGAGAACAAGAAAAAGGGCGGGCGTTTTATAATCCATAATGCCGGTTCCCCCGTGATAATAATGGGTTGGTAAAAAACAGATAAAAATTTAGTTATCGGCTTTTGTGTCCTTTTCTGCAGTGCTGCCGTCTTCTGCCTGGATGCTCTTCATGGACGGGAAGAGGATCACTTCCTTTATCGAGTTGTTGTTGGTGAGGAGCATCACGAGCCGGTCGATCCCGATCCCGACTCCCCCGGTCGGTGGCATGCCGTAGCCAAGGGCGTTGATGTAATCGTAATCGATCATCTGGGCTTCGAGATCGCCGAGCTGGCGTTTCCTGTCCTGCGCCTCGAAGCGCTCCTTCTGGTCGAGTGGGTCGTTTAATTCCGAGAACCCGTTGGCGAGCTCCATGCCGTAGATGAAGAGCTCGAAGCGCTCGGTGAATCCCTCTTTGGTGCGGTGGCGCTTTGCGAGCGGCGAGTTCTCGACCGGGAAGTCGTAGATGAAGGTCGGCTGGATCAGTTTTTCCTCGACCATGTTCTCGAAGAAGTACACGAGGAACTCCCGCTGGGTCTGTGGTTTATCTGCTTCTTTGAGCTTGTTCTGTACCGCGATGGCCCGGAGCTCTTCTGGCGTGTGTTTGAAGATCTCGACACCTGCGTACTCCTTTACCGCGTCCTCCATCGTGAGCTTGCGGAGCGGCTTTGCAAACGAGATCTCGGTCTCTTCAAACGTGAGCGAAGTCTTGCCGTGAACATCCTGCACGAGGGTTGCGAGGAAGTCCTCGGTAAGGCCCATCATGTCATAGACATCGTGGTAGGCCCAGTAGATCTCCACCATTGTGAACTCGGGGTTGTGGTGGGTGTCGATGTCCTCGTTCCGGAAGTTCCGTGCGATCTCGAAGACCTGTTCGAATCCGCCGACCACAAGGCGTTTTAGGTAAAGTTCGGGAGCGATCCGGAGGAAGAGTTTCTGGCCCAGGCAGTGGTGGAAGGTGGTGAACGGCCGGGCGTTTGCACCGCCGTACACCGGCTGGAGGATCGGGGTTTCGAATTCAAGGAATCCGCGGTCGGCCAGAAATTTCCTGATGCCGGAGAGGATTTTACTCCGGTTGCGGAAGTTCTGCCGGACTTCCTCGTTTGCGATGAGGTCGACGTACCGCTGGCGGTAGCGTTTTTCGACATCGGTGAGGCCGTGGAACTTTTCGGGGAGGGAGCAGACCGCTTTTGATATGAGCGTGATGGTGTCGACCCAGATCGTGATCTCGCCCAGTTTTGTCCGGAAGACATGCCCGGTGACGCCGACAAAGTCGCCCCGCTCGATAAACTGGTTAAAGAAGTCGAACGCTTCGTCACCGATGTCGGCTTTGCGGATATAGAGCTGGATCTTCCCGGATTCGTCGCCGAGGTCGGCAAAGATTGTCTTGCCGTGGTTGCGGATAAGGTAGATCCGGCCTGCGGTGGTCACGCTCTCCGTGCTCTTCTCGTGGGTGATCTCTGAAAACTTTGTCCTGATCTCCGCGATGGTGTTCTTCCGCTCGAACGTGGGGGGGTAGATCTCGGTACCCTTCTCCCGGAGTGCACGCACTTTGTCGAGCCGGCTCTGGTCGAATGCAAGGATTTCAGATGGATCGGTCACGGGAATGCTCCGCTCTGTTAAATGAGTACCTCATACCTTCGATGTCAAGCGTATTAATACCTACAGCGCCGGGAAGACGGGGGGAAAACATATGGAATTGGTCTGTAAATAGATCCGGGGCAATTTGTAAGACGCTCCTGGGGGCTCCGGCACGCCTCCGCCCCCGCCGCTGTGGCGTCCCCCGGTTGCGATGATGCTGTATTACCTTCATTCATGTACTCTCCCGATGCAGGTAATACGGGCACTATCGCACTGCGCCCCGTCCCCCTCGGGGGACTGGTGGCGCAAGAGGGGGGCTGCATGTGCAGGTCAAAAATTTCTCTAAAAAAAATTCACTGCCCGTTCCGTTTCTTCAGAATTTCCGAGGCATACTTCGCAAGCCCGTACACCCCGTCCGTAGACGGATGGACCTCGATAAATTCCTCGAACTCATGCACGGTGATGTGCCGGCGCATGAGAAATGCGAGATACCCGGCAATGACGCCGCCCGCCGGACCGGCAGCGCACATGCCTTCGATCTCTCCTGTTGCCGGATCGGCGAAGATCTTCGCAAGGCCCGTATCGCCGTACGGCACCGACCAGTAGGTGCCGGGCCCGGCCGGGCCGGGGAGGGCAAACGATGCGCTCCCTTCGCCGCCATTGCCGCAGAACGCGAGGTCGTGGGCGAGGTAGATTGCCTGCGGGACTTTCGTATAGTCCATGTGGCGCTCGATCCCGAGGATGTTGTCGGCCGCAACGATCCCCTCGTGCCGGGCAACCGGTGTCAGGTAGGGCGCCCCGGCAACGTCCCCGCAGGCATAGACACCGGGAACATTCGTCTGCATCCGGTCATTGACCACGATCTCTCCCCCGCGGCCTTTCTCAATTCCCGTGACCATTTCGGAGTTCGGCACAAGGCCGGCGGCGAGGAACACTGCATCGGCCCCGATTGTCTCCTCGTTTCCCCCGGCCGTGAACCGCACACCCGTAACCCGGTCCGTGCCTTCGATTCCGGTCGTTGCCGCGCCTTCGCGGATATCAACGTCGTCGAGTTCCTTCATGGTGACGGCCCGGAGGTGCTTATCGAGACCTTTTAAAAAACCGCTCCGTGCAAGGACCGTGACATGGCTCCCGAATGCGGCAAAGACGTACGCGAACTCTGCCGCCATCACGCTCCCGCCAACGATCACAAGGTTTTGTGGCAGGTCGCGGAGCCCCCAGAGCGTGTGCGGCGTCCAGACCCCGGTAAGATCGATGCCCGGGATCTTCGGGATATTGGGCCGGGAACCGGTTGCGATGATGATGGCTTCGGCTTCGATCTCTTCGTTACCGACAAAGACCCGGCGCCCGTCCACCCGGCCGGCTTTGCCATAGATCACGTTTACTCCCGCTTCCCGGGTCTCGTGGTCGAGGATGCCTGCGATCTTCTGCTGGACTGCGAGCGTCTCCTCCATTACCTTTGCGAAAGTAAATTTCGGAACAGCGTCGGTCATCCCGCGCTCGTGGAACCTGCGTGCCTGTCCGATCATGCGGGCGATATCGTTTAAGGCACAGACCGGCATGCAGCCAAAATGAAGGCACTGCCCGCCGATTCCCTGCGAGACACCTTTGGGCTCGACGAGCGTAACGGATTTTTTTGCGGAGGCGAGGCGGATTGCGGCCATCCGCCCGGCCGGGCCCCCGCCGAGAACAACGATCATACGAAAAAAGTGTTTAGAATACTTCGACGCCCTCGTCCATCGGCTCCGAGAGGAGTTCGCCCGTGAACGCGTTGACCTCAATGATCTTCTTGCCCCGGATCTGCCAGACCGGGATATAGACCTGTTTAGCGTCGACCGTGATGTTCTTCCGGTCCGGTTTTAGGGTCTTCTCCTCGTAGAAGATCGCGTCGCCCTTCTCCTGCTTGATCCGGACCTTCTGGGTGAGGCGCTCGATGAGTTCGCTTACCATGCGCTCGTTTGCCTCTTCCTTGGTGATGTGCGGGTCGGCAACCTCGGCATTTGCCGGGATCTCCGAGTCCTCGGCCTTGGTCCCGTCGAGGTCGAGCTTGATCCCGTTGATTGCGTTGATCGCACCCCAACCATCCGCATCGAACGGGATGCGCCGGTCCTTGTACACCTGCTCGCCCGAGCTCGTATAGTGGATCAGGTAATACGGCATGAACCGGAGCCGTGCCGCACCCTGGATGCCTGCGGTGCGGATCGCGGCCTGCTCGGAAAGCTTGACCGGGAAATGGAGGATCGAGATCCCCGAGGTTTCCTCGGGTTCGGCTGCAACGGCAGCAGCACCACCGGCGGCCGGCGTTGCGGCAGCTGCCGCTTTCTTTACCTTGCCTTTGCCCGGGGTGAGGTCGAGCTTGAGTTCCTGTCCCACCATGTCGGCGAGCACGGCCTCACCGGCGTACTGGACGAACTCGTCAACGCCCCACTGGGTGCAGTTCTGTGTCGGGACATCCTTTTCGAGCGTAAAGAGCAGTTTCTTGCAGGTCATCTCCTGATCGTCGACCATCAGGCTGTAATTGGTTTTGTCGAACTGGGCTATTAGATCGGCATCGTTTGAACAGAGCACAAGGACGCAATCGCCTTCCCGGACCGCGGACAGATCCAAAGGCTCATCCACCTCTTCCACCTCGAATTTCGCCGCTTCAAGAATGAGCCTCATTGCATTCTTGGCTTTTTCCCGCATGTCGTGTTCCATCATATAAGCATTACCTTGGACTTATAGAACAATTTTTCTATTGCAATCACTTAAAAATCACTACAATGAAGCGGCCCCTCAAATTTGTGGATCACAGTATCGACGATTACGCGATGAGGGTGACCTACGATCCTGCCGCGGGAACCGGGACGGTTGTCTTCAACCTGTCGCTGGTGAAAAACGAGGACTTCGAATATGCAGTCTCCATTTTAAAGGACGCCTACAAGACCGGTCTTTCCGCAAGCGGGATGGTAAAATTCTATCATTCCGGGGAAAAGGTCTCCGGGTACGTCGTGCCGGAGGGGTGCACGGCCATCTCCACGGTCTGCAGCATCACGCTCGACGGCCTTTTGATCCGGCGGGGCGTCCCGATCAAACCGATCGGCGGGGGTGTTGTCGAGATCGATCAGCGGGCGCCGGTCCGGTTCACGCATATCATCCTTTACGAGTACACAACCATCGATCCGCTCCAGGTTCTCATCTCCCAGCAGATCACCTCGGTAAACAATGTGATGCGGAAAGGTTCGGGGAACATCCTTGCAAATATCCGCGAGTTCCACATGGAGGCAGAGCCGCTCGTGGGAACCGTGCTCGACGAACTTGCGGACAGCAGTTTCACCGGGATCCTCGAAGTCGGCATCCCCAACGTTCCCCTGCTCGGCGTTCCGGGCAGCCCGCAGTATGTCTCGATCGCCGCGGTCGGGGGCACCAACCCCATGGCCGCGATGCGGGAGGATGGGTACTGGGTAAAGACCCAGGCCATGAAGGGTCTTATGGATATCCGGGACATGGCCGAGATCCGGGATTATTAGAGCTTTTATCTGTGTCCTGTCCGCAGCCGTGCGGGACGTGAAGGCTCACATCGCTTTATAGGATCCGATAGAAATGTGTACCACCACAACCGGCGCGTGATTCCCGATGAAATTTCCCGTTATCCCTGTTCTGCTCCTTATCGTCGGGCTCGCGATCTGCATTTCGCCGGCACTGTGCGCCACGAAGTATGTTGGAGCGAGCCCGGAGATAACCGCGTATATCGGGGGCACGAACGAATACTCGCCCGGCGAGGACGCCACGATCGCGGTCGTATTGCAGAACGGCGGCACGAACTGGCTGGAACTCACCAACCGCGGGACAATAGCATCGGAAGATGCCGGCACGACCGCAAAGCTGATGAAAGTCGGACTCGGAGCCGGCACAGCACCGATCGTCATCAAGACCGACCCGCAGCAGGTAGGCGACCTTGCAAGCCCCGGGAAGACCACGGTAAAGTTCACCGCGAAGATCACGCAGGACGCCACGCTCGGGGAGTACCAGCTGCCGCTCACGGTCACGTACAAGTACCTGGATAACCAGCTCTCCGACCAGCCGACAACCACGACCATCGAGAACACGTATACGCAGGTCAGCACGGTCATCCCGCTCACCGTAAAGATAAAACCGGTCGTCAAAATCGACGTCCTCAACGCCACGGGCAGCAACCTTGTCGTGGGAACCGAGGGCACGATCAACCTGACGATCAAGAACACCGGGTACGAGGACGGGAAACAGGCAACGGTCAAGTTAATCCGGAACGGCAACAGCGCCATAATCCCGACCGATGACAGCGTATATATCGGCAGCTTCCCGAGAAACGGGATCGTCGCCTGCCAGTACAAGGTCGCAATCTCGAACGACGCCCAGGCCCAGAGCTACCCGGTCGATGTGGCAGTAACCTACACGAACGCTGAAGGCGACACCGTAACCTCGGCAACCGAGACGATCGGCGTGCCGGTTGCCGGCAAACTCACGTTTGCGGTAACCTCGCCGCCGGCAAACGTTACGCAGGGCCAGACCTCCGTGATTACCATCGAGTACACCAACCTCGGCTCGGTCACGGCCTACAAGGCGCAGGCCCGGCTCTCGGCAGTCGAGCCGTTCTCGAGTTCCGACCAGACCGCATATCTCGGCGATATCCCGCCGGGCGGGAAGGCTACCGCCCAGTACGCGATCTCCGCGTCTTCCTCGGCAGCACCGGGCAGCTATACTCTCGATACCGAGGTACGGTACCGCGATGCGCTCGACAACAGCCAGATCTCCGATACCTTCCGGGCACCGGTGAACGTGGTGCCACGGCCGGCGTCCGATGCAGTCATCCCGATGGCGATCGCTGCGGTGGTACTTATCGGCATTATCGCCGCTGCAGCATACTATCTCCTTGTCGTCAGGAGGAAACAGTGAACGTACCCTGGAACGGGGCGCTTCCGGCGCCCGGGATCCGGACAATCCGGGAGATGCGGAGTGTTCTGGCAGATCCATCCTGCACAGCCACCGATCCGCTTTATTACATGTACCGCGACGTTGCCCGCTCCGAGGCAGACCGGCGCTGGCTCTCCGATCACTGCCTGCGGTACGATATCACGGTCATCCCCCCGCTCGATCTCTGCGGTGAATGTGTCAAGACCAAGGGGCACTACCACCCGGCCAATCCTGCAGGAACGGGATACCCCGAGCTCTATGAGGTGCTCGAAGGAGAGGCCCAGTTCCTTTTACAGTCCCGGATGCTGGACGATGTCATCCTTGTCGATGCCCTGGTCGGGTCCTGTGTCATCATCCCGCCCGGCTACGGGCACGTCACGCTCAACCCTTCGCACGACACCACGCTTGCAATGGCAAACCTCGTTTCCACGGCATTTGCAAGCGAGTACGGGGAGTACGAGACGCTCCATGGGGCGGCATATTACGTGATGAGCGATGGGAGGATCATAAAGAATCCCCATTATCCGGAGGTACCGGCGCTTCGGAAAATTTCCATAAGAGAAGGACAGTCTCCGGCCGGCGGTTCTGTCAAAAGCCCGATCTATACGCTTGTCGGGAACCACAAAGCCCTTGCGTTCCTCAACGAGCCGGAAAAATACCCGGCCCTTTTTATTTAAGTTCCTAAAAGATTAGGGGCCGCGAGACGCTTGTGGGCGTTCTTTTTGACCCGGGCAAGCACTTTTTCCTCGGCCGTATTTTCTGCCGCCCAATTGTGCGCTTCGAGGGCCACGAGCGCTGCATCGATCTCTGCGTACGAGAGCCCGATCTCCCCCTCGTCGCTCTGGCCCTCCCAGAGGCCGGCGGACGGCTTCTTTTTGAGGATCGGCTCCGGGACTCCCACCTCTTGTGCCATCTCGTACACGTCTTTTTTGTACAGGTGGACGATCGGCTGCACGTCTGCGGCATTGTCCCCGTATTTCGTGCAGTAGCCAAGCAAAAATTCGCTCTTATTAGACGTCCCGCAGACAAGCCGGTGGTCGCGGTTCGCGTAATAGTACAGGGTCGTCATCCGGATCCGGGCCATGAGGTTCCCGAGAAGGTACGGCGTTTCGGTAAAGCCGGGCAGGGTCCTGAACGCCGCGAGCATTGGATCGATGGGAACAACCCGGTGCTCCATGCCGAGGCCGGCGCAGAGCTCTTGTGCATCAAGAAGATCCTGCGGGTTGCTTACCGAGGTGGGGAGAGAAAGGCCGAGCACCTTTTCCGGCCCCACCGCCCGGCAGCAGAAGGCTGCGGCAAGCGCCGAGTCCACGCCGCCCGAGACCCCGACAATGATGCCCGAACAGCCGCTGTTCCAGTAGGCATACCGGATCATCTGCTCGACCTGTCCCATCCTGCACCCCAGTTCCTGCGCCATGGTATTTTCCGTAATTAGCATTGGCGGATGAATTTTTTTAACTGATCGGTGCTGCCGACAGCCACCACCGTATCTCCGGCATGTGCGATCTCGTCCGCTCTTGGCGCAACGACAGCGGCATCCGTCCGCTCGATTCCAAGGATCCGCACACCGTTGGCCGCGAGCTTCCCGACCGTCACTGTGTCTTTATGTACCAGCCTCAATACTACCATTTCACCGTCCGGAAGATCGACGAGGATCGTGACCGTGTCCGCGAGCACGATCCTGCCCACCGTCTGGCCCCCGATACGCGGAAGGAGCGCCACGTAGTCCGCCCCGGCCCGGTACAGCTTGTCCACGGATCCGGGCTCGTTTGCCCGAGCAAGGATCCGGATCCCCGGGTTGAGGTTGCGGGCCATGAGCGTGGTAAAGATGTTGACCGCATCGTCGTTTACCGCAACGATGCAGAACCGGGCCTCACCGATCCGCGCCCCCCGCAGGACCTCCTCATCCTCGGCATTTCCGATGACCTCATCGATATCGTATCTTTTTGCATCGACTACAACACAGGATATCCCGGCGGCGATCATCTCCGTGCAGGCTGCCGATCCCACATCGCCGTACCCGGCAATGACCGCATGGCCGATCTGCTCCGCGTTCACCTCGAGTTCCTCGTGGACGGCCATGCGCAGGGACTCCACCCTGCCGAATAAAAAGAGGGAGGTGGTGGTATCCAGGGTCTCCCCGGGATCCGGCCTGGAGACAAACCTCCCCGCTTTCCAGAGGAAGGGAACGGTGATCCCGTACTTCACAAACAGATCAAGTTCGCCAAGTTTTTTCCCGGTTGCCTTGCTCTCCGGCATGACGGGGATGTGGATCAGCCTGAGGATCTTTTCCGGGGCTCCTTCTGCGTTGATGGTGAGCCGGTCAAGGCCGGGGATTGAGGGGTCGGTGTCTCCAGCAGGATTTAGGACCGCATGGCGGGCGAGGATCCGCCCGGTCACGTGCTTGGGCGAGAGAACATAATCGGCCCCCGCGTACCGGAGGTAGCGATCAAAGGAGAGCTTGTCAACAATAGCTATGATCTTTGCCTGGGTGAGGCCGCGGAGCCCGAGGATGATGCTTGCGGTGGTCCGCTCGTCCTCGCAGATGATGACCGTGTCCGCATTTTTTATCCACGCCTGCTCCCAGGTCTGCTCGTCATCGTACTTTCCCCAGATGACAAAGGCCCCGCCCCGGTGTTTTTTGGCGAGTTTGCGGGCGGTCTCCTCGTCTTCCTCCACGATCAGGACCTCGCGATCCGAGAGCGCAAGACTTTCGAGCAGAGCACGGGTCAGTTCCCCGTCGCCAACGATCACGGTGTGGTGGTAGAGGGTTTTGAGGGTACGCTTTGCCGGGGCGGAACGAAGCATCGCGACAAGATACGGGGTGAGCAGGAGGGGAATGACCATGAAGATCATGATAACCCCGGTGAGCATCATGACCGCTGCAAGCAGGATCGTCAGCTGGTTATTGAACGGGAGGAGCCAGCCGTACCCTGTTGTCGTGATTGTTTCCATAACAAAGAGGAAGGACTGCGGCCAGTCGATCGGTTTGTTCTCAAGGAGCGGGTAGACCGCATGGAATACGGTGGTATAGATCGCAATAATGCACAAAAACGCGATGAAATACAGGAGCACCCGCATCCGTGAAGAGGTGCGGACGATCCGCCAGAGTATGTTTCGCTTGTCCGTCATCTTCCGGAGCCCCCGGTGTATTTCTGCCGGATTGCACAGGCCAGGCAGGTGTTCCCTTCCCGGATACTGCCGCATACCGGGCAGGTCTCACGAGATGGCGAGCCGGTTCCGGCAATCCCCGCAAGAGTCTTTGCCAGGTTGGCGAGCGCGAATCTTGTTGCGGGGTGGCGGTTGTCGTAGGCTGCGAGAACAGCCTCCGCATCGGACTCTCCCCCTGTTGCAAAGACCCTGCATCGCCGGTTCCGGCTCCAGCGAGCTCCGCGTAACGGTACACTTCCGTTTTCGGGATGTCCATAAACGGCTGTATAACCGGGATTTTTAAGAGCCCGACGGTCTCTGCGGCAAACAGGGACCGTTCCACGGTTCCGTTGAGAAGATCGGAGAAGAACCGGGTCGCCGGATCGTCGACCGTTGTGGCAACGGCAATGCGGGTGATCCCGTTGGCGGCTGCGATCTCCGCAGCAAGATCGCCCGCGAGCACCCGGCAGGTCCGGCCGGCGGCAACAGCTCCCTCATCCCGGACAATCCGTTCCCGGGTGGTTCCGTAGCGTTCCGCAAAGGATCCGGCAAAGATCCCGATACCGCAGCGTTCTGCAGCCTGCCGGGCATAACCGGCCCCTCCGGCCGTGCCCTCATCGATCCCGATGGCAGAGAGCCGGACATCGCGCCGGTCTCTGGTGAGTTTGTGCAGGAATACGAGCAGGGCAGCCTCCGCTGCATCGCCCGTGAGCACGACGGCGGTATGGTCGCCGGGTAAAAGCCAGCGGTTCTTCCGTATGGCACGCTTTGCTTTTGCCTCGAAGTCTTTGGTGAAATGGACAGGACAGAGGTATTTTCCCGAGTAGGGCTGGAAGACGACCGCGTCCCGCCGGCATGCTGCACACTGCATAAAGGCTCCCCGGATTTCATTTCGTACTGGACAATGAGAGATGTTTAAGGTTGTGCTGTTACGGCGTCGGCTGCTACGGAGACCATGATTTTATAGTCCGGGGCATAACCACTCATAACAACCATGGTCGTCTCACCGGAGCGGATCCGAGGCCTGCACAAGTACGAGAAGGCAATCCTTGCGGCGCTGGAACGCCTCATGAAGCGGTACGAGTGGGTGCCGCTCGAAAACCTGGAGCAGGCAACCGGGCTCTCCGAATCCGAGGTCAACTACCGGCTCTCGCGGCTCATTGTGTGGGGCATGGTCCGGTTCAACGCCGTCCCGTACGACGGCTATTCCCTGGTCTTTGGCGGGTACGACACGCTCGCCCTTACTACGCTCGTAAAAAAAGGCACGATCTCGGCACTCGGTTCGAAGATCGGCGAGGGAAAGGAGTCGGTGGTGTACGAGGCGCTCGGCCTCGGGCCCGTTGCGATAAAATTCCACCGGGTCGGCATGCGGTCGTTTAATACGGCCCGGGTGAACCGCGAGTATCTCCCTGAGACCGGCCACTGCCCGTGGCTCTTGGCCTCCAAGCTCTCGGCCGAGCGCGAATACGCGGCGCTTAAAACCCTCCACCCGAAGGTCTCGGTGCCGCTGCCCGTGGGGCAGAACCGGAACGCGGTCGTGATGGCGCTCATCACCGGCCCGAGTCTCTCGCGGTGCCGGCTCGAAGAACCGGATGTAATGCTTGATTCCATCCTCGAAAATGTGAAGGAGGCGTACCGCCTTGGCGTGATCCATGCCGACCTCTCGGAATACAATATCTTAATCGAAGAGGGGAAGTGTGTCATCATCGACTGGCCGCAGTGGATGGAGACCGGCCACCTGAATGCCAACGCGATCCTCGAACGCGACATCACCAACATCCTTGCCTTCTTCGAGAGGAAGTACAGGATCGTAAGAGACCCCGGGGATGCACTGCGATGCGTGACCGGCTGAGCGTCTTTGGGATCGATATCGTCAAGGGATCGGTAAGGTCGGGGTCGCGCCGGCCGATGTACGCCCTTATCCGGATGGCGGACGGGGAGATCGTAAGCGAGAGCACGGTCTCGATGTTCCGGCTCTTCCGGCTCCTTTCCGAAGAGCGGCCCGATATTCTTGCGGTCGACAGCATCCAGGAGATTGCAACCGACCAGCACGAACTCTTCTTCTTTTTGCAGGGGCTGCCCCCGCAGACAAAACTCGTGCAGGTGACCGGTGGGGAGAAAAAAGAGACGCTCGGGAAAGTCGCGGCCCGGTACAACATCAGTTTCGACCGGTTCGACCCGTTTGCCGAGGCCCGGACTTCGGCACGGGTGGCATCGCTTGGCGCCGGCGTTGAAGTGATCGCATTCGAGAACGAAAGCGAGGTCGTGGTGAGCCGGCACCGCTCCCCGGGCCGGGGCGGGTGGAGCCAGAACCGGTACGTGAGGAAGATCCACGGCGCCGTCCAGCTCAAAGGCCGGGAGATCGAGCAGCAGCTTGCAGCGGCCGGCCTGCGGTACACGAAAAAGGAGACCAAAGCCTTTGGCGGGTGCAGCCGGGTGGCCTTTACGGTTTATGCTCCCCGGGGCGAGGTGCCGGTCTCCACCTACCGCGGCGCCGACGTGCAGGTCCGGATCAGCGGGAAGAGGCTTGAACGGATCCGCTACCGTCCCCTCTCGGGAAAGCCGCGGTACCTGATCGTAGGGATCGACCCGGGCACGACTACTGCGGTCGCAGCCCTCGACCTTGACGGGAACCTCATGCTTCTTGAAAGCTCGCGGCAGATGAACATGTCCGGGGTGATCGAGTCGCTGTACAAGGCAGGAAAACCGCTTGTCGTTGCCTCGGACGTGCAGGATATGCCGTACTCGGTGGAAAAGATCCGGCGGGCGTTCTCGGCCATTGCCTACACGCCAAAGCAGGACACGAGCGTTGAGGCGAAGCTCTCTCTCACCGAAGGGTTCCCATACGAAAACGTCCACGAGCGCGATGCCCTCTCCGCAGCGCTCGATGCCTTCCACCAGTACGACGCGAAGTTCCGGAACATTCTCCGCCGCGTTCCCCCGGGCCACGACCTCGACGAGGTCCGGGCCCGTGTGATTCGGGGCCAGGCGCTCGGTCAGGTGCTCGGCGACCTTGCCGCTGTCCCGGCCCCGGCCGAGGCACCGGTGGAGAACGCCCCGGCGCCGGTCGCGGCCCGGCAGGACGAGCGGGTGCGGGTGCTCGATGGGATGGTGAAACGCCTGCGCATGTATGCAGCCGAGCTCGAAGAGACCATCAAGGCAAAGGAGTACGAGATCCACCGGCTCCAGGGCCGGCTTCGTGGTGTGCACGACAAGAGGGAACTCGAACTCGCCAAGGATTCCGAGATCGCCAAACGCGACGCGATCATCCAGAGCCTCAAAAAACGGCTGAGAAAAGAAGAGCGCCACAGCCGGACGCTCGCAAAACGGGTGGAGAGGATCCGGACCTTTGCCGAACTCTCGCTCGATGGCGAGGCCGTGCCGGTAAAAGTGATGGACGCGCTCACAAAAGAGGGCCTGCGCCGGCTTGCCGAGGACACCGGTATCCGCGAAGGCGACGTTGTCTTTGTCCAGAAAAGCGACGGGTGGGGAAAAGGGATTGTAAAAGATCTCGCGGATACGAAAGTGGGGGCGGTTGTGGTCCCGGCCTTAGTCCTCGAAGGCCGCGACCGGCAGATCGTGCCGGCGTTCCGCGAAGCCGGTATCCCGGTTATCGCTGCCGATGATGCCGGCGTGCAGGTGAAGGGAAAGAAGGGTCTCGCCGCAAAGGACCAGTTCGAGAGCGCCATCTCCCGCTGGAAGGAAGAGCAGGCGCAGTTTGTCCGCGAGAAAGAGTCGAACAAAATCGAGCACATGTTCAAAGAGTACAAGAGCGAACGCGGTAAGGAAGCAAAGAAGGGCGGGGGGCAAAGCGATGGACGACCGTGAACTCTTAAAGACCGTGATGGGGATCGTGGGCGAGGAGAACTGCCGGGACGACTGTGCCGTCTTTCCCTGTGGCGACCGGGTGATGGTGGCAACGACCGACATGCTCCATAAAACAACCGACTTTGTGGACGGGATGAGCGACTGGCAGATCGGCTGGATGAGCGCAGCGGTCACCATAAGCGACATCGCGAGCATGGGGGCGGCCCCGGCCTATCTCCTCATCGCAGTCGGCCTCGACCGCTGGGAGCAGCTTGCCGGCGTCATGCAGGGCGCAAAGGACTGCTGCACGCGCTTTGGGGCACGGATCATCGGCGGCGACATCGACCGGCACGGTGAACTCACGGTCGTGACCACCGGCCTCGGCCTTGTGGAGAAGGAATTCCTCGCCCGGCGCGAAGGGGCCCGGCCCGGCGACCTTGTCTGCATCACGGGGATTCCCGGGCAGGCACAGGCATGGCTTGACGGTTACAAGCAGTTCGAAAAATTCCTGTTCGAGCCGCAGCCCCGGGTCGCGGAGGGACGGCTGCTCGCCCGGGCCGGGGTCTCGGCCATGATGGACGACAGCGACGGGATCGCCCTTTCTCTGTACGATCTCATGAGCGTGAACGACTGCGGCTTTGCCATCGATTCAGCGCTTGTGCCCCGTCCGCCCGGGATCCCGGAGCCGCAGGCAAAGGAACTTGCGCTCTATGGCGGCGGTGACTACGAGCTGATCTTCGCCATTCCCCCGGACCGGTACCCGGTGAAAGGCGTTCCCTGCACGGTGATCGGGAAAGCAACCGAAGAAAAATCCGTACTCGTGGACGGCCGGCCCATGGAAAAACGCGGGTACCAGCACAAATGGTCATGAAAGGAACATTTTCGCATTTTCCTTATATACGAACAATTAGAGATACTGAAACAGAGAAGGGATCGCCGCCATGGAATCGCTGGAGAGCAAGCTGGACCGCCTTTCCCCGGACCAGCGCCGGGAGGTGGAGGACTTTGTCGATTTTCTCATCCAGCGGGCGGAAGGGATCCGGGTCACGGTGCAGGTTGCGCCGGCTTCCCGCGATGCCGCACCTTCAATAAAATCCGTTGCACCCCCGCTGATCATGGCCGACCCGGTCGTGCCCGAAGAACCTCAGGTGCTCCCGCCCCGCGAGGATATCCTGCCGGCAGCACCGGAGCCGGTGCCGGGTGCCGGGCCATCGTCCGCCATACACGAGATCGAGACCGATGACGGGTACCTCGATTACGGGAAATTCGAGAAGACCGCACCGGCGGCAAGGGCGCCGCTCCCCCCGTCTCCTGCCGATGCAGCGGTGCAGAAGGTAAAGAGGAAACTGATCCAGAAGAGCGAGGCACAGAAGGACAAGATGCTCGACTGGATTGATTGAGATTTTTTTAAATAACCACGCGAAGGCGATTTCGGCAACTGTCGGCTGGTCCCGGGCACTGAGCGACGCCGGGACGTGGCGGGTTTACCCGGAATGCAATCTTTCGGATATTTCATAAACTATATTTCATGCCCGGTCGAATCTCCCCAGTAACACGGCAGAATGTGCCGGGGGAATTCCTTGTGAGTAAGAAAAAACCGGACCTTCTGATCTCTGGCGAACCGGAAGCTATGGATCTGCCATCGTTGGTCCGGAGGATTGCAGATATCCACAATCACCTAGTCGAACGCGCAACAAAGGCAGTAAACGTAAGCCTGACGCTGCGCAACTGGCTCATCGGGCTCTCGATCCAGAACTACGAGCTCGAAGGGAAAGACCGTGCCACGTACGGAGACCGGTTATTCTCCACACTTGCCAATGATCTTACTTCACGCGGGGTATCAAATTGCAGCCCTCGCCAGTTGTACCGGTACCGGGATTTTTACCTCGCGTATCCGCACATTGTGGGTACACAGTCCCCACAATTACGGAACCTGCTTCCGGAAAAAGGGGACCTTCGGGAAATTGTGGGTACGCTGTACCCACAATCCGGGACTGGTTCACAGGCTCTTCTTCAGTGTCTGTCCTATAGTCATTTTCAGGAACTTGTCGCGATTGAAGATCCCCGGAAGCGATCTTTTTACGAAGAGGAGTGCGTCCGGGGGAACTGGTCCGTTCGGGAATTACAGCGCCAGATCGCCAGCCTGTATTACGAACGGACTGCGATGTCGAAGGATAAAAAGCGCCTCGCCAAAACTGTCCAGGGGAAAGCTGAACTCCTAAGCCCTGCACAGGTCATCCGGGATCCATATATCTTCGAGTTTCTCGGGTTGCAGCCGCACGAGGCACTCAACGAAGCAAATCTCGAGGGTCAGCTGATCGGACGGTTGCAGGATTTTCTCCTTGAGCTCGGCCGGGGTTTTTGTTTTGAAGGGCGGCAGAAACGCATTCTTATCGGCGGCGAGCATTTCTTTGTTGACCTGGTCTTCTATCACCGGATCCTGAAGTGTCACGTCCTGATTGAGCTAAAGGTCGATGGTTTCTCTCACGAGTATCTCGGGCAGCTGAATACGTACGTGAACTGGTTCCGGCAACATGAAATGACCGGCGACGATAATCCCCCGATCGGAATCCTGCTCTGCACCAAAAAGAACGAGGCCCTTGTTGAATATGCACTTGCGGGAATGGATAACAAGTTGTTTGTCTCGAAATACCAGATCGAACTTCCGGGAAAAGAGGAGATTCGCCGGTTTATCGAGGAGCAGATCCAAAACGAAGGGGATGTGACTTAAGGAGTTTTAAACTTCCTGACGGGGTAATCCTCCGGACCGCCTCACGCCCGGAGAACGCCGGGAAGTGGAGGACTTTGTCGATTTTCTGATCCAGCGTGCGGAAGGGATGCGGCCCCCGGTGGCGCCGGCGTTTCGTGACACATCAGCTCCCGCCCGATCGATCGCCCCGCCGCTGATCACCGCAGACCCGGTTATGCCCGATGAACCGGTGGCCTATTCCGCTTCCGCTCCGCATGAGATCCCGGCATCGCCGGAACTGATCCAGCCGGCGGCTACCCCTGCGCCCCAGCCCGCACTCATCCAGGAGATCGAGACCGATGACGGGCTCCTTGATTACGGGAAGTTCGAGAAGGCCGCTGCGGCGGCAAAGGCGCCGCTCCCCCCGTCACCTGCCGATGCCGCGATCCAGAAGGTAAAGCGGAAACTGATCCAGAAGAGCGAAGCAGAGAAGAACCAGATGCTCTACTGGATTGATTGAGATTTTATTAAAAATATTCTGAAAGAAATTTGTGTTTTATATGCAAGCCTCCCTTACGCCAACCCTGCCCTCATAGGGGCGGAAGTGATCCTTGCATTCATCGGAGCCAACATCCCGTTTAATTCTGGTCTGTGTAGTGGCGCACAGCATCGAGTAACTTCTGTCGAGTTGCAGGACCGTCACGGTACCAGTCTGTAGACCAGATGCGGTAAATCTTCCAGCCCAAGTTCTCTAAAATCTCCTGTCGGAGACGATCCCGGTCTCTGGCCACACGTGAGGAATGGTACTGGGATCCATCACATTCTATTCCAAGAACATAATTTCCTTTAGAATTATTTCCCCTGATTGCAAGATCAATCCGATATCCGGCGCAGCCCACTTGTTTTTCGATATTATATCCCTGCAAATCTAGGAAATTAAATACTGCCTCTTCGAAAGGTGAGTCGAAATCACCACCAGATGTCGTAGTAGATGGAAGGTTCCCGGTCTCGGCATATTCCAAGAACAGTTTTAAAATCTGGAGCCCTTTTGCTGAAGTGTCATCTACGGAAAGATCGCGCGCAGTAAAGTTAGAAAATACAACGCACTGCCTTCTCGCTCGGGTCATAAGGACATTAAGTCGGCGCTCTCCTCCCTCTTTATTAATCGGTCCAAAATTCTGATTGAGCTTACCGAATCTATCTTTACCAAAGCCAATGCTCAAGAAGATAACATCACGTTCATCGCCCTGTATCGTTTCAAGGTTCTTCACAAAACAGTACTCTGGATAGCTATCGTTGAAATATGGCTGGAGCACAGGGTAATTTTTAAGAAGATGCTGAATTTCGTTATCAATAGCGTCTCGTTGTCGAATATTGAATGTCCCGATTCCAAGACTTAACTCAGGATTCTTCAGATAATGGTCGATTGCAGCCCGAGCTACAACTTCAGCCTCTCCTTTATTGATAGACCCTATCTCACGGTCGTAATGACACTCCGGCAAATGAACAAATTTCAGGCCAAGAGTATCTGTATCCGTTACCGGCGAGGGGTAAACGTATAGACCATTTTGGTAAAATTGTTGGTTGGATAGGGCAATGAGCGATTCATGTCTACTTCGGTAATGCCACCCAAGACGTTTTATTGGAAATGCACGAGCGCATAAATTAAGGATGCTCTCGGTTTCCGATGTGAGAAGATCATCGTCAGAATCATCATCAGAATCGGCATCTACGACTTTATCGAAGAAGGAGGTGGGAGGTAATTGCTTGGAATCCCCGATAACTACAGCCTGCCGCCCTCTCAATAATGCTCCAAGTGCATCTTCTGGCATCACTTGGCTCGCCTCATCGAATATGATTACATCAAATTTTACTGTTTTCGGATCAAGAAATTGAGCAACAGAGATCGGACTCATCATAAAACAGGGTTTGATCTGTTGAATTGTGCCCCCAACCTCGGTCATTAATTTCCTGATGGATTTGATCTTCCTTTTCTTATTAAATTCCCGATTCAATACATCCAGTGGACTGTTTCGTGGCATAACTCCAGAAATTTTGGGCATGCGATCCCAGAGCAAGCGTCTGATCCGTTGCTTGTTTGCGTCAAGTACCCATTTATCCCGAGATCGGAACCCTTTAATTCGATCCTCATGGTCGGTTCCAATAAATCCGGCGAGGACAGGGCGTTTCTGAAATGCCAAACGTAATAGAACTCGGAAGTAATTCACCTCAAATGTCGGGACAATATCTTCAACAGGAATTTTTCCTTCTTCAATTTGACGAATAAGTGATTGAACATATTCGAGGTTTGTATCTCCAAGTAATGCGCAGTACTGACTCCAGCTGGCAAGGGATTGAGTTGTAGTATTCCAATTGTTCAGTAATGATCCATAATCAGAAAATTTCGGGTTATTTGGATCAATCCAACCAGCTTTGCTGCTGTTAAATGAAAGGTGGTCTGCCAATTCCCGCATCTGTTCATGGAATACCCCATGTAATTCCTTAATTCTCTCCGCTACACTGTGGATAGTTCCAGGATCAGGGCCTCTAGAGACGATTTCAACCGCTTTTTCGTCCAGAATTTTCATCAAAATCTGTTGACGGAAGAGTACAATCCACTCAGAAAATTCCTCTAATTTCTTGGGGTCACTCCATTCTCCTTGCCAAAAAGAACCAAACAATTTTTTTCCGACAGGTGCACGAGCCTGAATATCCCAATATGCATTCTGACACTGGAGTGCAACACGTAGGTTTCTGAGAAGGAATTCATCAGTAAACTCTTGGACCCGTTTTTTATGATTGGAGATTAAGTAATTTCGAATATTTCTGTATCGGCTATTCAGATGGGATTCGATGAAATTTATCAAGAAAAATCGTTGGCTAAGAGGTTCATATTCCGAATATAGGGATTGGAGATCCTGTGAAAGGAGGGTTTCTGAAAAAATAGATAATGACTGCATCTGTAAATCCTGATATTTTTTCAATGCTACAACGAGTGCCTGTGCTTCTGGATTTTTTACGTTCCATTCGGGATTTACAAGAATATTTCGGTCAATTGGCTCCGGAGAATTAAAAAGCTGTAATGCATAGATGGCAGAGTTAAGTTCCTGTGGATTGATCGGGCGCGTAATTCCAGTAACTTCAATCAATTTAGTTATTTTATCTTGAAGTTGCGTGTATGTACTTAAACAGCGTTGTATTTCGCCACGGATTCTCTCTTCATCAGGAGGAAGGATTAACCCCGGCCTCGTACAATTCCAAGGATTATGCCCTATTGGATGTACACGGGGTAAAACATGTCCAATGCTTGTTAGTAAAGAAAGTATTGCCGCCCAATCCCTCTCTGTCCAGTCCTCGACCGACTGAAAATCAATTAACAAAAATGTGTGTCCATTTCTTTTGAAATGTTCTTGAATTCGTTCATTTAGTCCAAATAATTGATAGGGGGTAAGATGGCGGTCTCCAATCGGTTCATGCAAATTATTAGGATATGAATTAAGAGCAGAGCGTAACTCCTCAACTCGGTCAAATTCATTTTCTGTTGGAAATATTCCCGGGTGTTCTTGATTTAAGGTAGCGAGTAGATTATCCAACATAACTTTTTTATTGGCTTTTTCACTGTGTAATGCAAGACAGAAATCACCGATACCGGCATTATCAAGTCTTTTTTTAACAACATCAAGAGCGGCCATCTTTTCACTAATAAAGAGGACCGTATTCCCTTGGGCGAGGAGTTCGGCAATGGTATTCGCGATCGTCTGTGATTTCCCCGTACCGAGGGGTCCTTCAACAACCAGATTTTTTTTGGCCTTAATATCCTCGATAACCGCGATCTGAGAAGAATCTGCATCCATTATGTGATACACGGACTTTATGGGCAGCTTCTTATCCGCTTCTTCAGGATTAAAGCTCGATGAAGTTGAAGGATCCGGTTGTTGGTCGAATACAGCAGTTAGAAGAGGATGAGTGATCTTTCCTGAAGAATCCGTCCAGATTGCTGGATCCAGATCTCTATACATAATAAATTTTTTAAAACTAAAGAAATCAAGGTAAATCTCTTTACGAAGTTTCCAACTTGGATGATTTGCAAGTTCCTTTTGAATCTCATTGAAATATTCATCGATCCCTGACTTGTCATCAGGTGTCTCAAAATCAGGTAATCTAAATCCTTGTTCCTTCAGGCTTTCCTGAAGAGAAAAATTAGCTGAAAGATCTTCACCGGTCCATTTTAGAGAAAATACCAGCCGATCCTCCCCTCTCATAAGATCTACAGGAATTAAAAGCAATGGAGCAAATAGCGTTTTATCCGATTTTTCATTCTGGGTATACTCAAGAATCCCTAGAGCCAAAAATAAAATTGTATATCCCTGCTCTTCGATGGCTGATCGCGATTGACGAAATATTTTCAAAAGGTAATTCTGTAAGGTATCTTTCTCTAATGATGATAATAGAGCGTTGTTTTCAATTGGGGTGTTAGAATTGAGTAATATTTCTTGCCCACTAATTGATCGAAATTTTAATTTTTTCTCCTGTAACACCAGTAGATTGAAAATCTCAGCTAAGTCCGAATTGTATGCTCGTATAGATCGAGATTTAGATGGATGGTAATTAACCAATCGGTTTCTACGAGTAAGATCGAGAAGTTCTTTCCGTGCATTATTAATATGTTCAAGTAACTCTGCCAGAAATACTCCCCCAATATGATTAGTTTCAATAGAACCTGAAAATATATAATATTTTAATTCTCAATTTCTCTCCATGCCACGAGGACGCCCCAAAGGATCGAAGAACTTGAGCGCTTACGAGAAGATAAAAGTCAAAAAAATCCGTGATGGTCTCTCAAAGAACGGGATCTCGGATTTTGACAATCTTCGGGATGCGCAGGTCCTTCATAATATCTACCTCAATATGGATGGGGAAATTTTTGTGAAGTACGAAATTTCCCGGCACCCGGTAATAACAACTTCAGATCGGAAGAATCCCAAAGGTGAGAGGCTCCTCAATAAGATAGAAAAGAACCTTTCTGCTCTCCGGGAAGCCCTGTAAATCGGGGTCCCGGGAATGGGGGGAAAATAAGCCCAAATCGGGCTCCGATTCCGATTTTTGGATCCCGCTTCCTCCCGGAAATACCTGTAAAACGTCTCTTTTCAGTTCGCGTGGAAAAGGGGCTTGAATTGAGCCCTGTTTGCCGAAATTCGCCCGATTTCGATGTCAGCTATGGGCCGCCAAAGGCCCTAGAATCGAGATCGATTTTGACCCATACATTTACCCATCTGACACCCTGATCGGCCCTAAAAACGCGAATATTGAGGATCTTTTTTCCGGGGGAGGTCCTAAAAATGAGGTTTTGGGGTCGTTTTACGATGTAAGCCGGTCGCGGCTTGCAAGCAGTCGTTCGAAATAAAGGGAATCCATCTGACGCTCAAGGGCCCGGACGCTCCAGTTCTGGCTTATTGCCTCGCCTATGTAATAGTCCCGTGCGACAGGATCCTCTACCCTCATCAGGAGCCGGTAATGGGACCAGCTCAATTCGGCACACACTGTGTACCCTTTTCGGGCAGTCGGAATAGCCCCCTCCTGACAACCATCAGGAAATGCTAAAAAGAATTTCCGGAAGTTTTTCAGGTTCGTAGAAGAGAAACCTCTCCCGAACTCATCGGTCAGTCTTCGCCCAACTTCGTCGAGCAGATTCTCTCCATACTTTGCCCGCTTCTCCCCTTTTGTTCATCCTCAACAATCAACTGGCCGATGTGCCAGTATGCCCTGACCATCGCAGAATTGGCTGCGGTGTATGCACCTTTTCGGGCACCCTGGATAATAAGCCGGATAGCGTCATACAAGTGATTGGTAACTACAGGCCGGGAGGACATGGGATAATTACCTTGCGAGAATTATTGTACTAATGTATTCTTCCTTTTTCTGGTTGTTGCTCTGGTCAGGATATGGCGGTGATGCCCGGTGACACTCTCTCGCGACGCATGAGGGGCTCGGTCGGATTGCGATGGTCCCCCCGGCGGATCACGGCAGACCCGGTCGTGCCCGAGGAACCGGCAGCCTATATCCCTCACGAGATCCCGGCGCCCGCTCATCCAGGAGATCGAGACCGATGACGGGCTTCTTAATTACGGAAAATTCGAGAAGACTGCCCCGGCAAAGGCGCAGCTCCTCCCGTCTCCTGCCGATGCAGCGATCCAGAAAGTAAAGAGGAAACTGATCCAGAAGAGCGAGGCAGAGAAAAATCAGATGCTCGACTGGATTGATTGATTTTTTCAAATAATACCTCGATGACTGTGAAAAAGTCGAAAACAAATAATTCAACTAACACTCCCTGTTTATGCCTATATCTCGATTACTTTTTCCCAAGTTACAGTCAGCGCAGAGTGTTTGAAGATTATCTATAGTAGTTTTCCCGCCTTTAGAAAATGGAATAATATGGTCAACATGCAACTTTGTTCCGAAATCTGTTGCTGGACTCTTTCCACAAAATATACATCGGAAATTGTCTCTTTGAAAGACCTTGACTCTTAATCCATCGGGAATACTTATTGATTTTTCCTTAATTTCAATAGAATGATTGGTCTTTAAAGGATGATTCAAAACTTCATTATTGGGACTAACATAATTGTCCGGAGAGGAGTCTCCACGCATCTTATAGTCAATAAATTTTAGACACGCATTTGACCAACTACCAAATCGTTTTTTATATGCACTAATACTGATTTTGGGAGAGGACATTTCCCATTCGGTTCTTGATGGTCGTTGCCCAACCTTTTGCCATATCCGTTCCATCTCATCAAAGAAGTCTTTATCAGAATAAACTTGTTGAGGTGCATGAGGTCTGGGGGATAAATCTAATCCCTTTTTTTGGAGGTGAATCCGTAATGCATCTAGTGCTTTCTTCCAACTCCCAAAATGAACTTTTATCGCACTAGCACTAATGTTTGAAACCCGATTAAAATCACGCCAAGAAAATTCTACATAATTAAACTGCTTTGCTGCTTCTTCAAGAGATTCTAACTTTTTTTCTTCGGATATTGTATCAATTCGTTTCCGTTTTATATTGAATTCCATTATACTGTTTTCACCGCTCTTTTGATGATATAGTTATTCATTTTTCATGAATACTTTCTGTGACTTATTCTTTATGAACCGAGAAGCGAGTGACTTCTTCGCTCACCATCGGAAGCGCGTGGTGATCCCACCCATCGCCACCACCGCCATCCTTTCGCGGGGCAACTTCTCTGACCCTCGCAGCCCCTCCCGGTTGTGAGGCCTCTCTGGCCTCAGTGAACCGGAGACAGGTGTGCGTACAGGTAATACGGAGGCATCGCTCGTGCCCCCGCCCCCTTTGGGGCAGGGATGGCGCAAGGGGGGCTGCATATTTTGGTTTTTTCCCGGACAGCGGTCTTGTGATTTTCACACCGCAGCCACAAGAACCCCCGGCATAATCGCAAGGAGAACCGCAACCGCGACCGGGATGACAAGGTTGTCGTCCACCGGTGAGACAAGCTCGATAATACCGGCAAGGATCGCAACGGCAACGGCCCCGGGCAGGCTCATGAAGACCAGCAGCACGATGGTGGTGACAATAATTCCGGCCGCAGTCCCCTCAAACGATTTCCCGTTGTAGATCCGGTGCCGGCCAAGCGCCTGACCCGCGATCGTTGTCACGCTGTCGAGAACCGCGAGCGTGACGATGGCAGGCACCGCGATGGAAACGGGAAAGAGGATGACACAGGCAAGAGCGCTCACGCCAAACATCAGCGCCCCTTTCCCGGGCAGGCAGTCATTCCGGTCGAAATGGTCAAGGAGGATGGAAAAGAGCGGGAGCCGGTACCCGCGGAGGATGAGATCGACCAGCACGAGGCCGATGAAAATCCCTCCTGCAAGGATCGCGGCTGCATTCGTTTTCCCTGCGGCCCAGACCATCCCCGCGATGAGGAGGCCGAAGACCAGGTGGATCAGTTTGCGGAAGAGCTCCTGCATGGAATCGTACCCGTAATCCTCCCGGTTACATGGCAGGATAAAAAAAGGCGCCGATGCGTTGCCGTGAGAAAACCCGTATCCTTTGCGGCGGGGATTTCTCCAAAACAAACAGCAATTGTCGGGATAAAAGAATAATAAAAACGATGGACTCGACGGGATTCGAACCCGTGGCCTTCACGTTGCAAACGTGACGATCTACCCCTGATCTACGAGCCCTTGTGTGGCATATACTTTTTCTGCGGCTTGTTTATAGTTGTTACTGTTCGCGGCGAGAAAAAGAGGACGGGAATTGTCTCCAGTTCCCTTACGTATGCTTGTGGTAGATCGTAAAGATCGTCACAATCGCACCGATGATCGCGGTGATGATACCAAGGACTGCCGCGACAACGGCCGGGCTTGAAAAGATCGAACTCTCCGTTGTGGTTACTGCAACCGGGACGGTCGTGGCCGCTGCGGTCGCCGTTTCGCGTGGGGCAAGCGAGCCGAACGCGGTGATCGTTCCTCCGCCCACCACCGTGATCGTGGTGTCGTAATCGTAATATCCGGTAAGCGCGAGCTTGAGAGCGTGGCTGCCGGCGGAGATATCGGTCAGGTTGACCGGGGCGATGCCCTTGTACACACCGTCAATGTAGACATTTGCGCTGAGCGGTGAGGAGTAGACCGAGACCGTCCCGAGGCTTTCCCCGGCGGCCGGTGCTGTCGTTGTCTCTATGGTCGTGTTTGCTGCCTCAGGTGCCGTTGTGGTAGTGGTGGCGACAGTCGTTGTCGCGGTAGTGGCCGTGCTTCTCATCAGCATGAGATGGGTGATCAGCCGCTCGTTGATAATATCTGCCGTGGTGCTATCGAAGTATGCCGTATCTGCCGGGGGCAGCCACACGACCACATACCCGTTTCCGTACGGGGCGAACGCGAGAGCAGGATCGCCGTTCTCGAAGGTGAGGAGTGTCGTGGCACCGCTGCGTTCGGTATACAAATCGCGGGTCGAGAGCTTTGTGGTGTTGGGGAAGGGTGATGAAAGTCCGGCGAAGATATCCTGGGAGAGGGTAGTTGAAGAATCGGCAATGATAAGCGTCGGACTTTCCTCTGCGGTATCGCCACTGGCTTTTACCGGGAGAATATCGGCAAACCGGGCAAGATCCTTGTCGGTTACAACCAGGATCTTACCGGTTTTTACCGCGGCAGCGATCTTTGCCCCGGAGTCCTGGCTGAACCCTGCATCCCCGCCCATGAAAATAACATCGGTGGAAGAGTTCGTGAAGCACGCAAGGGCATTGTCGAGCTCTGCACCATCAGTGCCCGTGACGGTACAGGCGACCGTAAATGTGTCCGTATGAAGGGACGGGTCGAATCCTGCTGCAGAACCATAGATTGCGGTAGTGACAGCGGCAGCCGGCATCACCAGGAGAACGGTGACGCAGAACACTGCCGCACATGCGACAAGTACGTGGGGATTCCATGCCATAAATGACATCTCTGATTTAGCGTACCTGTTTGACAGGGTAGGTGTTGAGAGTTTCGTTTCCAAAAGCAGGTACACACGACGGTACGTGCGGAGAGGAAAACCCCTTTTACCACTAAAAACCGGACCGGGTTTTGCCGGTGCTGAAGAATTTATAAAATTCCGGGCCAAAGAACTGATCGTATCCGGGACGACAGCCCGGTTTTTTTGTTCCCGAGGAGTTTTTGCGTTTATGGTAAAACTGATCATCGAACCCAAGAAAGGAAAGGACGGCCAGATCGACTACGTTGTAACGTACCACGATGTCAAGACCGACAACCAGTTTACGGTCACGACCACGAGCGACTTAAACGAGGCGGTGCAGCGCTTAAAAGAGACGCTCGAAAGCGAAGTAAAGGCGTCTGCGCCAAAGTGACCCGGCAAATCTTCCTTTTTTTCAGTGGCAGTCCCGGGTTTTGGGAAGGTATGTCCCAAAGGTTCGTTTCTCCGACGAAGAGCTAAACCCGGATGATCCCTCAAAACCGGTTTCCAGTGGAAACCGTGTCCACGCCCGTAGAAATTCCTGATTTAATCGGGTATTTTAAAAAATCCCGCGATATTTTGGCTATTTACACCTGCAATTTAGCGGGCTTCTGTTGGTCGGGTTTTTGGGGACGTGCTGGTGGTCATATGAGCATGAGATCGGCCGCCCGGTGGATTCTGTGGGGTGGTTTCCGGATCTACATCGGAGAATTTTATCATAAGGATTCATTATCGGCGGTAACTTCACAAAAGAAGACGCTCCTGGGGGCTAAAGCCCCCGCCGCTTGGCATCCCCCGCTTAGCGATGATGCCGTATTACCTGTTTGCAGATTTGTGTTCGATAGGAATTCGTGCGTACAGGTAATACCACACTATCGCATACGCCCCCGCCCCCTTGGGGGCAGGGATGGCGCAAGGGGGGGTGAGACGGAGTGCCCGGTCTAGACCGTTTCCCGTCCAACACCAATCTGCCCCAAAATTTTTACGGCAATTTTGATTTTCATCCAAAAAAATTCGGGCGTACAAACGTTCTAACGGAATTTTTTTGGATCTTTCAGAGTTCAAACCGGAAAAAACCGACCGGAAAATTTTCAGTCCAAAAATTTTCTGGTAAAAAAAATTTCGCGGCCAAAAAAAGTACGGGTTTTCGGATTCCCTGTCCTGCGTACCCGGTAACGATCTACGACGGAGAAGTGAGTTAGTTGTAAAACTAACACCTTTTTTTCCAACTTTCGCGCCAACTTTTTTTTCCTTTTTTCAACTTTCGACCGGAAAATTTTTGGGTTTTTTAACTTTCGAGCCGGAAAAAATCCGGTAAAAAGAATTTCGCGCCAAAAAATTTTGCCCGGAAAAAATTTCAGATCGTGCGGGCAGGAACCGATCGGTTGGAAAATCTTTTGCAGCCCGCGACTCTTCCGTCGTAAACTCCCAACACTGGATGACATTTTGGGATTTCGCGGCGGCTCTGGTGTGAAGTATCAAAAAAAAACGAAATGGACCCGGCGGGATTTGAACCCGCGGCCTCTACGTTGCGAACGTAGCGATCTACCCCTGATCTACGAGCCCCTGAACCGATGTGGATTATAATGTTTTAACTCTGGCAATATAGTTATTGTTGTCAGACCGAATCAGGGAACGCAATCGGTGCAGGGAGGGTTGGTCGCCATTACTTCTTTTTTGCGTGGGTATAGAGAGTTGCCCCCGCGCCAATCGCGGCTGATACAAGTCCGATCCCGGCAGCAAGAACCGTGGGATTGGAAAACGCAGAAGCCGAATCGGTCGTCTGTGCTGATGCAGACGCGGCCGTGGTTGCTGCGGGTGCCGGAGTTTGCGGGGCCTGCGTTGTGTCCGCAGGGGCCGGAGCCTGGGTGGTCTTTGGTACCGGCGTACTCTTATCGGGATGCAGTGCAGGATCCTGGCCCGGGGGTGTGCTCTTTTCTGCCAGTGTAAATGATGTGGCCCCGCCTGCGGCGGACGCCAGCGTGACCAGCAGCATAATGCCTACCAGTCCCGCAACGGCCACGACCCGCAACCGCCAAAACCGTCCTTTTGTCATAAAAAACACTCTTTCCCGCAAAACGGGATTGTCATGTCTTCTGTATGCTGTCGGAAATAAAAAAAGAGAATGGTTGTTTAAAGAATGATCTCGATGTCGAGCTTCTCTGCGAGTTCCTTGTACCGGTTCCTGATGGTAACTTCGGTGACACCGGCAACTTCTGCGACTTCGCGCTGGGTACGCCGCTCGCCGCCAAGGATGGAGGAGATGTAGATCGCAGCTGCCGCGACACCGGTCGGGCCCCTGCCGCTCGTAAGCTCCCTCTCGCCGGCCTGTCTCAGGATCTCGACTGCCCGGCTCTGGACTTCGCCTTTCAGGGTAAGGCCCGAGCAGAACCGGGGCACGTAGTCGATAGGTGAGGTCGGGAGGAGCTTTAACCCGAGTTCACGGGAGATGAACCGGTAGGTCCTGCCGATTTCCTTACGCGAGACACGGGATACTTCTGCAATCTCATCGAGCGTACGGGGCACGCTGCACTGCCGGCAGGCTGCGTAAAGCGCCGCTGCCGCAACGCCTTCGATGCTCCTGCCGCGGATCAGGTTCTTGTCCACCGCATCACGGTACACCACGGCTGCGGTCTCACGGACGTTCCGCGGAAGGCCGAGGGCCGAGGCCATACGGTCGAGCTCGGAGAGTGCGAACGCAAGGTTCCTTTCCGTTGCATTGCTGACACGGATCCGGCGCTGCCACTTGCGGAGACGGTAGAGCTGGGCGCGGTTCTTGGAAGAGATGGCACGGCCGTAGCTGTCCCGGTTACGCCAGTCGATCATGGTCGAGAGACCCTTATCGTGGATCGTAAAGGTCATCGGGGCGCCGACACGCGACCTCTTCATGCGCTGGTCGTGGTCGAACGCACGCCACTCGGGGCCGCGGTCGATGAAATCGTCATCGATGACAAGACCGCAGTTCTGGCAGACGAGTTCCGCCCGCTCGTAATCGTGGACGAGCTGCCTGCTGCCGCACTCGGGGCAGACCGTCTCGGTGTGGTTCTCGGCTTTCTTTTCCTGCTCTTTGACTTTTATACGCGATTTGAGCGCTTCGCGCTCGGTCTGGAGTAGTTTGAGTTTCTCGATTTCCTGCATCCGGCTTCACCTTGTTTTTTGAATCTGGGGGACATCCCGTCCGATCGCTCACGGGAGTTTGCGGGTGACGATGTCACGGCCTTTGCGAATACTTTTTCGCCCGGCGTGACACTGCACGGACCGTTTGTAAAGACAAGGGCATAGGGGGCCTTCACGTTCCCGAAGACATCGACGATCCTGCCAACGGGTTTTGTCCTGCGGTCCGTCACTTCGCTGTACAGCCCGGGGAGCTGAGCGGCATCGCACTGGAGGAGGAGCATCCTGCTGCCGTAGGTGCTCATCGCTCGTCCAACAACTTTCACTTAAAGCAACCCCGGGCGAGTATACAAAGTACTAAAGTGATTTAGCAATCTATATATGTGAGACCTAACGGTATTTAAGCGTTCCGTGAAAGTATAAATAGAAATTTCAGGAACGGAGGAATGTGTCGATATTTAAAGACATGACGCTTTCCGTCTCCTGTGCGGAAAGGCCCGCCCCCCGCGCAACGGTCTCTTTCTCTGCTCTGCCAAGCAGATCGTGCGGTGCGTGCGCGTCCGAGTCCACCACAAGCTGACACCCGGTCTCGCGTGCGATCCGGGCAACGTGGCCGTTTGTCCGGTTGTGTCCGCCGCGCGAAGTGATCTCGAGTGCGATCCCGTTCTCCTTTGCGAGCAGTGCATCTTCGGGCGTCACCAGTCCCGGGTGGGCGAGGATGTTTACATCGGGACAGGTGCATGCCGCATGGTTGGTGCCGGGTGCCACCGGTTCGACCGGGGTCTCGCCATGGACGACCACGATCTCCGCCCCGGCTGCCCGGGCCTGCCGTGCCACGACCGCGATCTGGGCCGGGGGCACGTGGGTGATCTCGACCCCGCAGAGGAGCCGGACCCCGAAAAGCCGGGCCGATTCTCTTACATCAAGGAGGGTTTTTACCACGGACTCCGCGTTCGAAGTATCGACATGGTCGGTAATGGCAACGGTCGTATACCCGATCACCGCCATGCGCCGGATCAGTTCCGAGGGCAGCATCTCGCCATCGGAAAGGATGGTGTGGGTATGGAAATCGTACAGGCCGGTCACCGTTTCACCGCCAGGTTCTTTGCAACTTTTTTAATGAGCGCTTCTTTTTTTGCGGTCCACGCAACAACGACCCGTCCCTCGTGCCGTCCCCAGTGGCCCGGGTGGGGGTGCTCTTCGGTATGGCAGGGAATGCCAAGACGTTTCAGGGCCCGCTCGATATCGGCAGCAGCCGGGCCTTTTGCGCCAAGCGTCTTAGGGACGCGGCGGCCCTCTTCACGGGTCAGGGCCGCGTTAAAATAGCAGGGGTACAGGATGCACTCGCCTTTTTCCATTGCCGGAAAATTATGGATCTTAAGGTATAAACACTGTCCGCTCGAAATGTACTAACCATGCACCATATCGACGTCCGGATGGAAAAGGATGTATATGACGCCAACAACGCGATTGCCGATGAGAACTCGCGACACCTCAAATCCCATGGGATCCGGGCATTCGATCTGCTTGGCGCAATTGGATCGGGAAAGACCGCGCTCATCGAGCGCCTCGTCCCGCTGTTAAAGGAACGGGGCCTGCGGGGCGGGGCGATCGCCGGCGATGTGTACGGCGACGACGACTTCCAGCGGATCGTTGCCACCGGGATCCCGGCCTACAACGCGAACACCGGAAAAGAATGCCACCTTGACGCTCACCTGGTGGAGCATGCGATCGACCACCTTCCGCTCGATGAGATCGATATTCTCTTTATCGAGAACGTGGGCAACATGGTCTGCCCGACCGATTTCCGGCTCGGGGCGGAGAAGAGGATCGTGATCGTGAGTTCGACCGAAGGCGACGATGTGGTGAACAAGCACCCGATGATGTTTCGGGACTGCACGATCGGGGTCATCAACAAGGTCGATCTCGCCCCGCTCGTGGGCGCCAATCTCGCCCGGATGGAATCCGATATCCACCGGTACAACCCGAAGATGCCGGTCTTTAAGACCAACATGAAGACCGGCGAAAATATCGCGCCGCTGCTCGATGCGATCCTTGCGTGATCGCGTGCGGTGCCGGAAAGAGGGTATAAATAACCCGGAAGGGAATATATAGAGCACCATTTCCCGGAATCGATCCGGGAAAAATACCAAAAGGAGTAACATCATGCTTTGGCAGGGAGAATCAGTCAGAAAGGTAACCGGCGGCAGGCGCCGCCCGTCACAGGGAAAGCGGAGATTTGAAGTCGGGCTCGCACCCGCAGACACGCATCTCGGTGAGAGCAGGGCAAAGATCATCCGCACGATGGGCGGGAACACCAAGGTCCGCTCCATGCGGGCGGAGTTTGCAAACGTCACCAACCCCGCAAACGGCGAGACCAAGAAGGTTAAGATCGAGACCGTGGAAGAGAACGGCGCAAACCCGAACTACGTGCGGCGGAACCTCCTCACCAAGGGCGCAATCATCCGGACCGAGATCGGCCGTGCCCGGATCGCAAGCCGCCCCGGCCAGGACGGCGTTATCAACGCCGTGTTACTCGCATAAGTATATCTTATTTTATTTTTCTTCTATTTTTGTTCCTTGAGCCGAACATTGAATGATACGCGAATAAGAACAAACTGTGCATCTTTGAATAAATCCATCCCCTTCCGGCGCATGGTATAAAATATCAAAATCGATGGGCGATTCGCACTTTGGGCACTGGCGTAGGATGTTATCCATGATTATCCGGTAGTATCCTTGATGTTGTGCGTATCGGGCATTTCTTCAATATAGGATATCAATTTTTTTATTGCAGCTTTCACATCATTTCTATCTTTATCCCTGTCAGGTTTATTGGGGTTCCATGACCATCCATTGCCCATATTTGCACCAGAGGGATGGGGCAAGAAAACAACTTGCGTATTATTTGTGAAAAGGGGATTGTCCGGATTCTCACGGTAATATCTTTTCAAATCTTGGCCAAGGAGAATCAGAATTTTTCCTGTTAGGTTATACGTGGATTGTTCATAACTGAACCAGTTTCCTGCACAGATTTCTCCATGTTCGTAAGAAAAGTGATAGTTTTTATCTCCCTTTTTGGTGGGACATTTATGAAAATGAGTCCAATAACAGTTTGAATTAAAAAAATTGCATAATAGTCTTGTGTTTAGGGAATCAGGTTCATACTTCATGAAGGCTACAATACGATGACAAAGCCATCTCGGGGGCGCACTCCCGATATGGCAAATCCCCAGTCTCTGTTTGAACTGACTTTGTTTGTAGTCTCTATACGGTTTTAGAAATTGTGATGTCGGGTCACGGGAGATTAAAATTCCCTGGATGTTCTTTGGTGGAGGGATGCATATCGGGTGTTCATCATGCCAGTCATTCAATGAACATCTGTCACAAGGCACCATGATTCCCTCTTCATGTTTGAAAAATAAAAATGTACGTCGACATCCTCTTTCAGAGAAGAGCAGCGTCGGTTTTTTAGGTCAGAGTCTCCCATAGTGGTACTATGCGACGGATCTATTATCGGTACCCGCAGCGGGTGGATCTCTCGTTTGCAATGGGGATGCCGTTTCCGGAGACTCTTCAGTACCTGGCGGAATTAAACGGGCATGAATCGACAAAGACCACCGGAAAGGAACTGGTCCGGGTCAAGGTCAAGGTCGAGATTGCAATCAACCGTGCGGAGTTCGGGGATATCACCCCGGATGTTCTCCGGCCCGGCGCTGTCACGGAATCTGCGGATCTCAAGGTCTCGATCCTTGCACTCGCCCTGCGCGGGAGCGGGAAGGTGCCGGTGGCAAACGATGTCTTCTATGTCCGGCTTACCGACCGGAGTACCTGCACCGACATCGATATTGCAAAAGAAGAACCCGGTGAGGGAATCGATGCCCTCGATGTGAAAAATATCCTTTTGGGAAAAACAGCGTGACGCTTGAGATCACGGTCGCCGCACCGTTCAAACACACCAGAAAGACCGGGATGCGCAAGAACGAGCTCGTGTACTACTACGCGCTCGACCGCAAGTGGATGAGCACCGACCAGGCTGCGATCCTCTTAAAGCGGGCAGAAGAGGCGGGCCTTCTCAAACAGGAGAACGGCGTCTATACGATCCTTTCCGATCCGTCGGCCGTAACGATCCCGATCGGTTTCAAACCGTCATCATCGGTGTTCGAGGCAAACGATCCGGCACAGGAACTCCTGGCTCGGATCGTAAAAGCCCGGAACGTGCCGGAGACGGAAGTCGTTGCCGAGATGAACACCGTGATCCGCGAGCAGTTCGACAACAACCTCCTTCCCCCGGCTGCGCTCGTCCTTCTCGCAAAAAAATACCATGTGCCGTACGAGGACCTGCGCGAAGCGCTCGTGTCGTCGTTGAAAAAGGCATAAACCGGTTGTTGTAAAAAGAAGCGTCCCGCCGCAGTCCCGGTGAACCGGATCTTTTTTTAAAAAAGCAATATTAAACAGGAGCGGATACAGGTACATATGCACGCAGGTCCGCATGGCAGCAGGAGGAGACACGGTCCTCCTGAGATCCCGTGGCTTCTTGTCGCTACGGTTGCCGGTATTATCGTTGTCGTTGTTGTCGCACTCCTCTTTTTTAGCGGGTTCTTCGGGACATCGTCCGGTTCCCCGTCGTCCGGCAGCACGGTGACCGCCAAGCCGACCACAATCGCTGCCTCGTCCGGGTCCGCCAGTGCCACAACGCCCGCAGTCGTAGCGGCAACGACAACGCCGGTCACGGTGCCCGCAAGTGGGATAACGCTCAAGGTCGATTATATCGGAGGCTTCACCGGGACCTATTCGACAAACGGCGAGACCACGAAGATAAAGAACTCCGGTACGAGGATCTACGAAGTCGCAAATGCCACCGGCAGCGTGACGGCCGTTGTCCAGAAGGGCGACAACACGGCCACCCATGCGCTCACGGTGACGATCTACAAGGACGGCAGCCAGCTTGCCACCAACAGCACGAGCTCGGGCTACGGGCAGGTAACCGTCCAGGCTGCGGTCTGATCCCCGTCCCCTTTTTTGTTCCTCTTTTACGCGACCGCAATCCGGTTTTGTGCGGCCGGCGTTACCGGCTGCGGAAGAGAGCTGATGTACGCGGAGAGGGCTTCGACATCCAGCGGCCCCGGTTCAAGAACGGTAGCGTTTGTAAATCCCGTGTAGTTGTCGCCGCCCTCCAGCAGGTACGAGACGATCGCCACGCGGTAGGTTGCCGTTTCATTAACCGGGACGCCGCCGACGGCGATTGCCGTGACCCGGTCCCCGGCGGGCCGGCCGGGATCGTACGAGTACGTGAGTCCCGATACTGCGAGCGGGTACGGCGGCAGGGGTTTGGTCCACTGCTGTTCGAGCACGCCTTTTATCTGGCGGCCGGTCATTGCGACCGCATAGACACGGTTCGAGAACGGCTGCACGGCATAGAGATCGCCCCAGGTAACATTGCCCTTTGCGATATCGGCACGGAGCGACCCGGTCGTGATGAACGCAGCATCGGCATGCATGACGCTCCGTTCGGAATCCGCGAGCAGGTCGCCGAGCGCACTCTCCCCGGCAGGGGTCTCATCGCTGGTAATGTTTTCGGCAGCAACCGCTTCCACCTTGTCGGTCGTGCCCGAAACCACGGCATCGGCTTTGGAAAGGAGAGCAGCAGCCTCATGGTCGGGCGTTGTGCCCGGGGTCTGGTCCGCGTAGGCCGGGACGATTTGTGCGGATTTGTTCACGATCTCGTCCGTTGCCGGGTCGATTGCAAGGTCGATGTCCGCAAACGCCCTGCTGTAACTGTAGGCCTGCGTTACGAGCACCGGGCGGTTGCCCGAATTATTGAGATACGCATTCGTGAACTTGTGGGTGTGGGCGGAGAGGACAACGTCAACGTCCGGGTCGAGCGTGCCGACAATTTCCGTAATTTTCCCCGAGACCGTTGCATTGTCCCGGGTCGGGCCATTGTACGCGTTACCGCTGCCGCCTTCGTGGATGAGGGCAACGATTGCGTGGACGCCCTGCGCCTGGATCTCCGGGACATACCGGTTGATTGCCTCGCTCTCGTTCTCAAACGTGATCCCTTTCATATCTTCGGGATTAGAGACCGATGGAGTCTGGATGGTGTCGGCCCCGACAAACGCAATCTTTGCCCCTCCGGCATCGCGGATAACGTACGGGGTAAAGATCGGGGTTTTATTTTCTGTCCAGACCACGTTTGCGCAGATATACGCTGCCTTCGATCCCGGGTAGGGATCGGCAAGGTGCGTGATGTTTGTCGTACCGTTGCCGCCATAAATCCGGCGCAGCATCTCGGGCACGCCCCGGTCGAACTCGTGGTTGCCCGGGGTTGCGATCAGGTTGCAGGAGACCGTACATGCGGCGGCCGTCCCGCCGCAGCACCCTTCCGCGAACTGGTTGGTAAAGAGGATCGCGGGCTCGTCGAGCAGCAGGCCGGACTCCGGCGGCGATGCGCCTACAAGGTCGCCGGGGAACGCAACGAACGTGGAGGTGTTTGGGCTTTCGTTTTCGGCTGCACGGAGGTACGACGCGAGGACCGGGGCACTGCCCGCCGGTTCACCGGAAAGGGACTGGCCAGAGGGCAGCTGGCCGTGGAGATCGTTTACTGCGAGGATCTTCACGTGGACCGGCCCGGCCGGTTCCGTGAATTGGGCCGCGGGGTGCAGCACGAGAAGCGCTACTATGAGGAGAATGATACAGAGAACGATGCCGATTGCGATATACTGCCGCGGCGTAAGGTGCCGCCCGGTCTTTTGGCCCGCCGGATCCATGAGGGTAACGGTTGCCGTACCGAAATAAAAACCCGGCAGGTCCGGGTCGGGCGCTAAAAAAGAGCGGGGATGAACTGCACCTTTAGCAGTTCTTTGCCGTTATGCGGCGGCTGCCGGCGCCGAGCGCAAGGGGCCGGGGCGGGAGATCGAGGCCGAGCGCTTCCTTGAAGACTTCTTCGATCGTCTCGACCTGCACGAAGACCAGTTCGTTCCTGACATCTTCGGGCACATCTTCGAGATCCCGGGCATTTTCCTTTGGCAGGATCACCTTTTTGATCCCGGCCCGGTGGGCAGCGATAATCTTCTCCTTGATCCCGCCAACGGGCAGCACCGCGCCACTTAACGTGATCTCGCCGGTCATTGCGAGCTTCGGGTCGACCGCCTTTCCCGTGACCAGCGAGGCAAGGGCCGTGCAGAGCGTGATGCCGGCCGAGGGGCCGTCCTTGGGCGTTGCCCCCGAAGGCACGTGGATGTGGAGGTCGCTTGTCATGAAGTCAAACCCGGCGGTCTCTTTCGTGAGCCGTGAACGGACAAGCGAGAGGGAGATGTTGGCCGATTCCTTCATCACGTCGCCGAGCTGGCCCGTGAGCGTGAGTTTTCCGGTCCCCGGCATGAACGTCCCCTCGATAAAGAGGATGTCGCCCCCGACCGGTGTCCAGGCAAGGCCCGTTACCACGCCCGGCACCGGGTCTTTCCGTGCAATATCCGGATGGTTGACTTCTTTCCCGAGAATTTCGGGGAGTTTTTCCGGTGTCACTACGAAGGGAAGCGCTATGTCATCGGAGACGATCTTTTCCGATACATAGCGTGCGGTCCGGGCCAGCTGCTTTTTGAGCCACCGGACCCCGGCCTCGCGGGTATACTTCTCGATCATCTCGCGGACTGCATCGTCTTCAAATACGAGTTTTTCCGCATCGAGCCCGTGCTCTTCGAGCGTTTTTGGGATCAGGTGGTCCTTTGCAATCGCGAACTTCTCGTTTTTCGTGTAGCCCGAGATCTCGATTAGTTCCATCCGGTCAAGGAGCGGGGCAGGGATCGTGGCAAGCGAGTTTGCGGTTGCAATGAAGAACACGTCCGAGAGATCGTACGGGACTTCGAGATAGTGGTCCGAGAAGGTTGCGTTCTGCTCCGGGTCGAGGACTTCGAGCAACGCACTTGCCGGGTCGCCTGCGTACGTTGCCGAAACCTTGTCGATCTCATCGAGCACAAAGACCGGGTTCTTTGCCCCTGCCTGCTTGATCCCCTGGATGATCCGGCCGGGCAGCGCACCAACGTACGTCCTGCGGTGGCCCCGGATCTCCGCCTCGTCGTGCACGCCGCCGAGACTGATCCGGACGTACTTGCGGCCGAGCGCTTCTGCTATGCTTTTCCCGAGACTCGTCTTCCCGGTGCCGGGCGGGCCGGCGAGGAGCAGGATCGAGCCCTGCTTCTCGTGTTTGAGTTTCATGACCGCGAGGTGCTGGACGATCCGTTTCTTGACCTCTTCGAGGCCGTTGTGGTTGCGTTCGAGCACCGCCTTTGCCTCCCGGATATCGATGGCTTTTTTCTCCACGGTCTTCCACGGCAAGGCAACGAGGAGGTCGAGATAATTCCGGATCACCGGCGTCTCGTGACTCTGGGGCCCGGCCGCCTCGAGCTTGGCGAGCTCTTCGAGCGCCTTTTTCTTTACCGCTTCGGGCATTCCCGCGGCCTCGATCTTCTCGCGGTAGCCGTCGCCCGCCGGGCCGCCGGTCCCGTCGATCTTTCCCAGTTCTTCCTGGATTACGCGGAGCTGCTCGCGGAGCATTGCCTCGCGGTTTGCCTTGTTGACCTTGTCCGAGACCTTCTGCGCCACTTCAATCCGGAAGTTGATGCTCTCCCTGACCTTTGCAAGGAGCGCGAGAAACGACATGGCCCGGACTTTTGCCGAGACGATTTCGAGGAGGCCCTGCTTTTCTGCGACCGGCACCGGCACAAACGGCATGACAAAACCCATGACCTCGTCGATGCGGTCCATCTGGTCGATGGGTGCGGTAAAGTGCTCTGCCCCGTCAAACCTGTTGCTGATCTCGTGGATGAGCTCCTTTGCCTCGTCGAGCAGCTTGTCGTGGACTTCTTTATCCAGGTCGTCCTGGTCGGGGATCCGCTCGCAGGTTACCGCGAGCCGGCCCGAAACCGTGGCGAAGTTCTGGGCCTTTACCCGGGCGATGGCCCGGGCGTTCACGACATAACCGCCGTCGGTGGGCTGGATGTTCCGGATTTCGAGCAGGTTCCCGATCGCGTACAGCGATTCGGGCGTCACGTCCCCTGCGTCCTTCCCTTCTTTTACGGAAAGGCCGACCGCGTAGGCTGTGCCGGTCTCTTTTGTCTCCGCAATGAGTGTCGCGGCGGTCTCCGAATCCACCCGGATCTTGGTGCGTGTCCGGGGGAAGAGGACAATCTCGAAAAGCGGGAGGACCGGGTACTCGCGGTCCGCCCGGCTGGTGTGGGGTGAATCAGTCATCATCATCGTTTAGTTTGTTTTTACCTAACCATTTGTCCCGGCAAAAAAAATTTTCAGCCGATCTTTTCCAAAAGACCGATCAGGGTATCGATCTCTTCTTCGCTGAGCGTTTCCATGATCCTGTCTACAAGGCGGTCCAGCGCTTCTTCTTCGGCCCTGGCGATCATCTCGCCCTTTTTGGTGAGGCAGATGTACTGTACCCTGCCATCGTCGGAACACGGTCTGCGGTACACACAATCCATCCGGGAGAACCGGTTTACGAGTTCGGTGATCGTGGGTTTCGAGGTCCCCGTGATCTCGGCAAGCCGGGAGAAGGTCACGTCATGGTTCTGTTCGATCACCTGCAGGTACCGGATCTGTTTTACCGTCAGGTCCGAAAGGCCGCACTCCGAGAAGATCCCGCACGAGCACTGGTGTTTGAGGGCAAAGATGCGGTCAAACGTCTCTTCAAGGTCTTCCTTTCGTCCTGTCATGGATCGTTCTTTGATTAGTTAGGGTTTACCGAATTATAAAGGTTGGCGTGGCGGAAATTTTTGCCTCCCGTGAAAATATTATTCCCGGGTACGCCGGTTATTATCACTTAAAGCGATCTTATTTTCTGCCCGAGTATCCGTCCATTATATGTATCCCCCAGCGTGAAACGGAGCGAAAAACCGTAATCCCTGGAGGGTCGTTCATGCAGATCTCCCGATTGTTCAGGCGTGCCGTTGCCACAGTGATTGTCACCGCAGGTCTTGCCTACCCGGCCTGTGCGGCCGTCTGCCCCAAAGGTATCGGCGGGTGCCCGTCGCCGGGCCGGTGTTTCCTCTTTGTCGATGCGGACGGGAATTCCCTGTGCGATTATACGTCCCGGACCGCCACATCAGGGACGGTGTCGTCTCCAACGGCCACGCCGACCCAGACCTCCGGGTCGTCGGGATCCACCGCTGCCCCTGCGGCGGATACGGCAGCCGGCAGTGTTTCCGGGTCGGCAACCATTGCGATCCCGATCTTTGAGCTGGCGCTCTTTTTGGTCCTGACCGGGATCCTGTATGCAGTTATCCGGTACCGGCTGCCGGAGGTGCAGGGACGCGGGAAGCTTCCGGTGTTTGCACTCTCGGCGTTTTTTGCCCTGGGCACATCTCTCGCGGTTACCTGCCTCCTTGTACGGGACACCGTTTCCGGGACACTCTTTGCGCTCGTGTACATGGCGGCGGGATCGGTTCTTGTCGGGTACCTGTGGTACTCCCGGGTGATGACCCGGCGCCTCGTACTTCTTGCCGCTCTGCAGAGCACGCTCTGCGGTTTTGTCTTTGTGGCGCCCATCATGCCGCAGGAGATCGGCGGGTTGGTGAACGCGGCGACCGGGGTATCCGCCATTACCCCCGGTATTGTAGCGATCTGCGTTGTGATCGGGCTTGCGCTCGTGATCGGCCGGACCTTCTGCGCCAGTATCTGCCCGGTGGGATCGGTCCAGGAACTGGCGTACGCACTGCCGGTGAAAAAATACGTGATCCGTAACCGGCGGCTGACAGAAGCAGTGCGGCTTGCTGTCTTTGTAGCAGCGGTCATCGCAGCGCTGTACCTTGTCGATCTCATGGAATATACCGGTCTGTACGATCTCTTTGCGCTCACGGTTTCGGCGCTGGCAATCGTGGCACTCGGCATTGTTGTCCTTTCGGCCGTTGTGTACCGCCCGGTCTGCCGGCTCCTCTGCCCGTTCGGTGTGCTCTTCTCCTTTGCCGCACAGTTCAGCTGGTTCCGGCTGCACCGCACGGACTCCTGTATCTCGTGCAGGAAATGCGAAAAGGTCTGCCCCGCAGCAACTGCCGGAAAAGACGATCCAAAGAGGGAGTGCTATCTCTGCGGCCGGTGCACTGAAGTCTGTCCGAAGGATTCTGCCCTTGTTTACGGGCGGTAATGGAGCCGGTAATTTTCTCGTCGGGATCCGGCTCCGGGCCGTCCCCCCCTCCCGGCCGGCCCGGCACGCTCCGGTTTTAGTTTCTCCCCGCTCCCGCAAGGTCTATTACCGCTTCAGGCAGAGGGTAGGTAAAGCCGGGGTGTCCTCATGGAAAAGAATGTGTACCTGTTTGTCTGCAACGAGCTCGCCGACTGGGAGCCGGCGCTTGCCATTGCCATGGTCTCGGACCGCTACAACGAGATCCCGCGGAAACATGCGTTCCGCGTGGTAACGTTTGGCCTTACAAAAGATCCGGTGACGACGTTTGGCGGCCTTTCCGTTCTTCCCGATACGTCCGTTGATGCCGTGGATCCGGAAAATGCGGCAATGGTGATCCTGCCGGGCTCGTCCATTTACGAGAAGAACGATCCCGCAGCACTCGTCCCGCTCGTCCGGGCCTGCATTGAAAAGAAGGTCCCGGTCGCCGCCATCTGCGGGGGCACGCTCTTCCTTGCAAAGCACGGTTTTCTCGATTCTGTCCGGCACACGAGTGCCGGCCCGGGCTGGCTTGCAGCCCACGCCCCGGCCTACCGGGGAAAGGACCGATACGTGCAGAACCCCTGCGTTGCAGACAATGGCATCATCACCGCAAATCCGCTCGGCTTTGTCGACTTTGCGTACGAGATCCTGAAAATCCTCGATGTGTACGAGCCGGCATTCTTGGAGTTCTGGGTCGCTGCGGTAAAGAAGGGGTATCTCGACGCGGACAGCTTGGGATAATCGCTGCCGAGACCGGGCGGTAACCGGGATAATTGCGAGGCATCACGAAAAAAGTGCGATCTGTCCCGGCACGGTTTGCTCTTGTCATTTTGTGGGATTGTACCCGTACATGTATCCTCGCGGTACAATTCCCGGTCATGCGGCAGAGCCGCTGCCGGTGATAAAAAAAGGCCCGCCCGGTTATCCAAGGGCCGAGATCAGCGGACAGATAAAAATTCTTCCGGTTTCCAAAAGGATCTCCTCGTTGAGCCGGATCAGTGACCGCACGACAAGCCCTGCCTCTTCGTCAGCGACCACCAGGACGAGCATTGCCTTTGGCCGGAATTCTGCCGGCGGGATCGGCTCCGGATCTTCACACTCTTCGCCCGAAGGTACCTGCCTGCTTGCGTCTGCGGGCGGGACTGATGGTATAGCTATCGCAGGGTGCAACCGGCCGCACGCCCCCCCCATCCGGAAGTACCACCTCGCCGCACTCTTCACGAACCGGGATGAGAGTAACTGAAGTAACTCCCAGCCGGGCCAGCAGCTCACGCGAGGGACCGACAGCCTGGTTTTCGAGGATTACGATAATTTTTTTCATGGTGTGTTACGGCCGGAAATCTTCCGTGACGGGTAGATCGTAAAAAATTCCTCGACGTACGTGATGAGGATCCGTCCGGCCTGTATGCCCCTGTGCGAACGTGCGGCCGTTCCCGCATATTTTTGAGGCGGTACGGATCGCACTGACCGCTTTTCCCACCTTGTGATCCGCAAGGACGACCATGATCATCTCCTGGTCATGCCCGTCGCCGGCCGGCTGCCGGTTATCAGGGGCAGTGGCCTGGTCCGGCACGCTGACGACATTCATCCGGGTGATCCCCTCGATGCCGATATGACGGAGTGCATCGATCGCCGACTGGACGGACCCGGAGCCGATAATTGCCCATATCATTTTCATAACAAGACACCTTTTCCCGGAAGACCGGGATTGAATGGATCGGAACAGCGGCAACCGGGCCGGTTCCCCGAATGCCCGGTAAAAAATGATCCTGCCGAAGTGCTGCATCGCAAACCGGCAGCGGAATCAAAGAGAAAATGCCTGGTGGGGCCGGCAGGAGCCGGTACCCGCGGGGCATTTCCCGTATGAGATGATCCTGTTCCAGGGACGCGTGTCGGGACCCGGCCCTGCGGGACCGGCACGGACAGGATCGGGAATGTACCGGAATATCCGGCCGATCCTGTCATGCATGCTGAATCTGTCATCTCCTTTTACAGGATCGCGTCTCCACGCTCCTTGGTCCTCACGCGGATTGCGTCCTTGATGGGAATTAAAAAGATCTTCCCGTCGCCGATATGGTTGGTGTTTGCCACATCGCAGATGATGTCGACGACCTTTTCGGCCTTGTCGTCCGGAACGACCACTTCGATCTTGGACTTGGGGATAAAGTCGACTACGTACTCTGCGCCTCTCCAGGTCTGGGTGATGCCCTTCTGCTGTCCGCGTCCGCGGACTTCGGAAACGGTCATGGACCCGGCCCCAATGGCATCGAGTGCGGTCTTGACTTCATCGATTTTCTGTGCCCGGATAATTGCTTCGACTTTGATCATCTTACTCACCTTTTTTCACTACCGGCTCTGACTGGACAAAGTCCGGGTATGCAGACATGCCATGTTCACCGATATCAAGACCTTCGATCTGTTCGCGGTCGGTGACCCGCAGCCCGACGGTCTTTTTCAGGATGAAGAACATGATGGCACCCATGCCGAACGCCCACACGAACACCGTGACTGCGCTGATGATCTGCGCGACCATGAGCGCTGAATTGCCGTAGAGCAGGCCGGTGAACTTCATGGTACGTCCCATCGGCAAACAGGCCGAGAGCGAGTATACCCCATATACCGCACACCCCGTGTAACCGAGATAGGCACCGACCGGATCGTCGATCTTAGTTTCCAGTCGATGAACCAGACGCTTGCGACGACAACGGCGCCTGCGATAAAGCCGATGATCACGGCGCACAGCGGGTTGACCCATGCGCACGGTGCGGTGATTGCGACAAGACCTGCAACAACACCGTTACCGGTCATGGGCACGTCGGGTTTACCGTATTTCCACCAGGTAATCAGCATCGCCATGACACCACCCGCTGCTGCTGCGAGCGTGGTGTTTGCGGCAATGACGGAGATCCTGAGATCGGTTGCAGCGAGCGTGCTGCCCGGGTTGAACCCGAACCAGCCAAACCAGAGGATGAACACACCGAGGATTGCAAGTGTGATGCTATGACCGGGTATACCTACCGGGGTTCCGTCCTTGCGGTACTTTCCCGACACGAGGGCCCGACCAGCCATGCACCGGCAAGGGCTACAAAGCCGCCGACCGCATGGACGACACCGGAACCTGCGAAGTCAAGTGCGCCCAGCTGGGACAGCCACCCGCCGCCCCACATCCAGTGGCCGTAATCGGGTAGATGACAGCCGAGACGATCAGGCTCGCAATACAGTACGTGCTGAACTTGGTCCTTTCTGCCATCGCGCCCGAAACGATAGGTTGCCGCGGTGGCACAGAAGACCATCTGCCAGAACCACATCTCGATTGTGGAGACATCGTATGCATCCCCCCACAGGAAAAACCCGTTTAAGCCGATGATGAGGCCCGTGATCCCGGTCGCCTGTACCCATCATGAGGGCAAAACCGACCGCCCAGTACCCGAGCGACCCGATACAGAAATCCATCATGTTCTTCATCATGATGTTTGCCGCGTTCTTGGCCCGGGTCAGCCCGGCCTCAAGAAGCGCAAAACCGGCCTGCATGCTCATCACGAGGAAACCGCAGATGAGCACCCAGACGAAGTTGACTTGCTGTTGTTGGATCGCTTTCATAGGTCGAGGACCCTGACGGATCAGCGCCAAGGACCGGACAAACCAGTGCAAGCAGGCAGATCAGAAGAGTGATCTGCACAATTAACATTCGTTGTTTCATCAGGACTTTTGCCTCCCAACAGTGGAAAGTATATTCCACCCACCCTATTTAAAATATTCTATTTTCCCGCAAGGCCCGATCCTGATCCTGCCGGGAAAAAATCCTGATCCCAGAGGTTATTTTAAAAATTATGGCTGGATTCTTTGAGATTTGGACGAAAAATCCCGGGAGCCGGTAATCGGGGGCGCATGGAAAATACCGGGGCACTTTTAACGGTACATTTATATATGAAATCCTGTGTTACTCTTTTTTAGGACCGAAGATGGCAGCGCGGGAGACCTGGTTTTTGATCGGCGGGATTGTGCTTACGGGGATTGTTATCGCGGGTCTTGTGTGGTTCGGGACCGGAGAAATGGTTCCCGGTGCGGGAGGTGCAGGCGGGAACGGGTATGGTCCCGGGCCGGGATTCGGGTCGGGTGGATATGCAGCCCTTGCAGCCGGCAGCACCGCATCCCCGCTTTCCGAAAATGAGACCGCCGATATCCTTTTCATGCGCGAAGAGGAGCAGATGGCGTACGACCTGTATGCGCGGTGGGGTACAAACTACAGCCAGCCGATCTTTAAAAACATCGCCCGGTCCGAGAGCGTCCACATCTCCCGGGTGCAGGCGCTCATCGACCGGTACTATCCTGGCACATACCGGATCGGGAATGCTTCTGCAGGGTACACGGATGCCCGGATCCAGCAGATGTACGACACGCTTGGCCCGGTCGGCGACGCATCGCTCCATAACGCGCTCGAATCCGGTCTTGTTGTTGAAGACCGGGATATCGAAGACCTCGATCGGGCGATCGAAAATACCACTCGTCTGGATATTCTCGGTGTCTGGCGGGAACTCCGGGCCGGATCCGAAAACCACCGGCAGGCATTCTCACAGGCACTGGACAGGTCCGGTTGATATCGGGAAAATATTTCTTTTTAAAAAAGTGGTATCGGGAAGTCCTGTTCAGGCTTCTCCCTGGTAAATCCCGGAGCCGAGCCACCACGAGTCACCGGCCTTTTCCACGTAGCCCAGTTTCTTTTCTACCGTCCGGTTATGGGCCGGGTTGATGTAATAGAATTCGACAAAACCGGAACCGTTCTCTGCTGCATCGCGGAGATCTTTTATGAAATAATTCCCGTGCGCATCGATCTCGTTTATCCGGTTCACGCCGATCTTTTCCGGGTTGAACGGATGGGCGATGGTCGTCCCGTTGAAGTCGTACGCGTAGATGTAGAGTTCGCCCCGGGCAAACGAGCCGTTGGGCCGGTTAAACTCGGCGAGTGCCGCATCTTTCCCGTTCGCACCTGCGTACGCAACGGCTTCTTTGACAAATGCGACAAGAGTCTCGTTTGCAGTCAGGGACGGTGGCGTTGTTATTGTGGGCGTTGTTGAAGGTACTGCCGATGCAGAACCGGTTCCTGCCTGAGTACAGCCGGTGGCGGCGGCGAGCAGGGCGATCATGAGAAAAAGGGGAACAACAGATCGTGGGTTCATGAAAAATCCTTACCGGTATTTTCGGTAATGGAAAATTAATCTTCGGAGGGGATGACGCCCCCCGTCATACATCCGGCAGGTTCTTTCGCACGTCAAGGTAATCGGTGTATTTCGTGAGCACGTCCACGACTGCCGGCAGCGGATCGGAGAAGATCCCGGTAAGATCCTCCTCGCCCGGTGCTTTGGGGACAAACGCAAGGCATTCGTCCGGCGGCGTAAACTCCGCGTGCACGTCTTCCCGGTTGCCCCGGGCATCGGCCCGGTACCAGCCGTAATTGCCAAGCCAGACTGCATTGAGCCCGTGGAGGTAGAACGCCGGGCCGACCGTGCCGTGGTTTGCGAGCCGCTGGTAGCAGAGTCCGGCGGGGATGCCGTTTGCCCGAAGCAGTGCGGCAAGGAGATGGCTCTTTGCAAAACAGTAGCCGGTGGTGTGTTCGAGCACCTGCGAAGCGGAAAGGGTCACCGGGTTTGCCTGGTAATCCCAGCTGTGCCGGATTTCGTCGCGGACAAACGTGTAACAGTTCCGCGCCACTGCCACGTCTCCATCGCAGCCGGCGGCAAGTTCCCGGGCCTTTTCTGCCACGGCCGGATTATCGTAATCGATCACCGGTGTCGCCCGGAGGAACTCATCGAGACCGGAGTGTTTCATATGAGAAACCCATTGGGCGGTGAGGGTAAAAAAGGCGGGGGCGAAAAACCTTAGCAGAAGTTCTCGGTGATGTAGACCTTGTCGTCCGAAGCAATCGCGATCCCGATCCCTTCGCGGTCGTAGGTTTCCGGTGAGGATGTTTTTCCGGTGTCCTGCGCTGTTCATCCAGCCCGGTGACCGATGACCGTGCGAGGTCCTCGGGCGAGGTCCAGTCATAGGTGTAACACGCCGTTAGTCTCCGTGACCGAGCTGTAGAGATTGTTCTGGAGGAGGTTTTCCGCGATGCCGATCGTGTAATAGGTGCCATAGTCCTTTTTGCAGGTGTACCCGGCGGCATTTCCCCGGTCTGCGGGAGTCTGGCCGGCAAGGTTGACGTGCGCGAAATAATTGTTGAGCGCCATGTCGTTACTGTGGGAGAGCGCGATGGCCGCAAGGGCCGGGATCGTACGAGAGCGGGGCAAGGCCGTACGACTGCCGCTCGGAATTGATCAGTTCGTGGATCCGGGTTGCAAGTTCCGTGGTGGAGATCGTGTACGGGTCATCGGAGATCTTGCCCGGAACGGGGGTGACCGATGGCGGAGGGATGGGTGTTGCCGAAACTCCTGAAACAGAAACCGTTGAAGAAGTAACCGCGACCGTGACGGTTTTTCCGGTCACGGAAGTCTGTGTGGCAGTTACCGCCCGGCCGGTGTTAGGCCGGGTCTTGTGGTGGTTGCAGTGGGTGTCGGCGAGGGAGTTGCCGTGGTCGTTGTCTCGGCGACCGTTGTTGTTATCAGGAACGGTTGTTGCCGTAGTTGCCGGTGACTGTCTCGGTCGGCGTGGCGTTTCCGTTGCCGGCCTGCACCAGTGTCCGCCGGCTGGATGCATCCCCCGGCAAGGACAAAGGCGATCACGAGAATACTATCGCGGCACGATGACTGCGGCAATTTCAGGTACGGGACGGGTCCGGTGCGAAGGCCGGGCGTTTGTTTTTTTCCGGTGCGCTGCATATCCCCCGCCGTACGCGCTCGCACCCCCGCTGCCGTACCGGATACCGACCCCCGGGGCCGGGGTCTTTTTCCATTCAGGCAAGGCCGGCACACGCATGGTTCGGCGGCAGCCGGTGTTCGTCGCAGAAATTCCCGCCGCAGTACTGGCAGTGGAAGGGCAGCGAGACATTTTTCCCACAGGTGTCGCATCGGGGCATGTCACTCAGTGAATCTCCCCCAGCAAAGTATAATGTCTCCGGTCATAAGAACCGGCTGCCGGCATTTCGGGGTTTTATCCGAAATGTGCACTGATGGTATGGGTGGACTGGACATTTGTAAGGGTATAGGTGAGCACCTGGTCGACCGCTCCCCCGGAGGAGACCTGAACGCCATCGACCCTGATGAACTGGACGCGGTACCCTGAGGCAGGCACGAACGTGAAGGTCTGGCTTGCACCGGTCAAAACATTCACAGTCGCATCGTTTGTCCCTGGCGGAGAGATCGTTCCCAGTGCATTTGCTCCCGATCCCTTGGGTGTCCATGAAACCTTCAGGGCATAGGAGGCCGGCGTCGGTACGGTTGTCGCGTTGGTGGTTACTACGGTTGTGGTGGCCGTTGTTGTTATGTTTGCTGTGGTTGTCGTTCCGGTACCGGTTGTCCCGACGGTTGTATTCATCTGTGCGATGAGCACGTGCGTCTTGAGATCGACAAGGCGGAGGTTTATGATGCCGGGAGGCAGCGAGGGAAATGTTACTCCGGAGAGGTTTGTTGCTGCGGCAAACCCGGAGCCGGTGTAATAGATATAGATGGTCTGGCCGGGACCGAAACCAGTGAGTGAAGGAACAGGCTTTACGGGATACGTACCAGTGATGGTGTCAACGTAGAACCCGGCCTGGAACGAGTCGTTTGTCGTATCGGTGAAATAGACCGGATCGCCGGCACGGTGGAAAACGGCGATAGCCGAGTGACCCGAGATGTTTTTGAAGCTGAAGTCCGGTACCATATACGCGGACTTCTGGAGAAATCCAAAGAGGCCAAAAGATATTGCCAGGATAATTATGGCAATTGCAACCAGCAGACCGATCAAAAGGAATTCATCGGTAAGTTCGCTTACCCCTGCATCCCGCCGTTTCACAGCGCACCTGTATTTTCATCATATGTTCATTGATATTAAATAGTAACTATATAATCTGCATTTCCTTTTGAAAGGGAGGGCCTTATTCTTTAAAATGCACGTGGATTCTTACCGCATTTTATCAAATGTGATGATGCTGTCGACAAAGGTCGAAATCTGGGAGAGGATCACCGGATCGATCCCAACATCTGCGGACAGGATTATTCCCGAGGTTTCTGCAAGTCTGAGATTGTTGATGAGGAAATGCAAAAATTTTGCAGCTGTGATTGTCGGGGTATGGATGAGAAGGAGACTTAACGAGTCAAAGAGAATGCACTTGTGAACCGGAGGCATGGCTTTGAGTGTTTCGGTAATAGCGATTCCGAGGCCGGTCAGGTCCGCGGGATGGTTCACGTACCGTATTTGCGGCATCGGGACCATTTCACCACCGGAGTAACGCGTCACGGCATCGACAACGTAATACATCTCGGGAAGGATGCCCGCTTTGGCATATGTTTTTGAAATTACCCTCACCGGCTGGTTTAATGAAATTACCAGGGGTTTGCAGCCGTTGTCCAGGATTTTTTTGGTGACAGCGACATTCAGGCGATTAACCTCCTGGGGAGCAGAGAGCAGGAGATACAACCGGTTTTCACGGGCGACAGCGTGTTCATCCGCCACGATTTCACTTCCCGGTGAGGAAACCGATGTATCCTTCAGGGATCTCTTTATTATCCTCTTTTGCTTTCGCGGCGAGGTCTTCGAGAGTGGCTACGATCGCGGCAATGTTTTTTGCTTCTATGGTTAACTGCGACCGGATATCTTCATTGGTATATGTCCCGGATCCCACCTGCCCGGCAATCTCGGACAGACTGTTTTGAATCAGTTCGAGCGGTGTTCGTATCCGGAAAAACGCCTCGTTTAAGTAGGCGAGCAGGGCAACTTTCCGGTCTTCTGCTACTTTGCGGTCACGGATGTCGACAAAACTTTCGATCAGGTAGACTTTCCCTTCAAACTGAATTTTGGCAGTGGTCTTGAGTACCGGGATCAGTTCGCCTTTCGCCGACATCATGCGGTGTTCGGTATTATTGAACTGCTGGTGGAGATCGGGTTTCGGACAGGTTCCATCGAATGACGGGCAGATGCTTTCCTGACACGTGGTTTCCGTGCAGGTCTTACCTATAATGTCATTCCTTTTGATGCCGAGAAGTTCTTCTGCATGGTTGTTGATGTCAACAACGGTTTGTTGTATCGGATCGATGACAATGATCCCGGTCTGGATCCGGTCAAAGATTAATTTGAAAACTTCTCCGGTCTTCGGAAGTGTACCCTTGCTGTCCGGCATTTCCATTTTGTATCATCCTGTAAGATATATTTTTTTCAGTATTCACATCCAAATTATATGATTTTGTGGGTGAGATCTATGGTTCATATCCGTTTCGTGCCGTTTGAGTGGTTTTGTGGATTGCAGTCAGGATAAAGGTGCGGGCTTTTCGTTGTAATCATGGGTATTTTTGAGAAATACCGGTTTAAATCCGGTTTTTTATGATCCTGAAAATCCATCCGAAAACAGGGTTTCCACGCACCTTCCGGCAGGGCCTGGACTGTTCCAGCACCCCCCTTTACCCCACCCGTACAGGGCCGCTATTTTGCAGGATCAAATCCCGTTATAATCGAATATATTTTGAAAATACCAAAATAAAACAATATTTTCCTTGGGTGTGGACACGATTTCCCGTGGAACTTTTTCGGCCCCTCCCAAAACGGCAAACGGAGCCCTATACGGGCTTATTTTTGTGTATCTTTTTTTGGGTCCTGTTCGGCACTTGCCTAATCTCAAGATACATAAACTAAAAAATTTATGTTTATATAATAACAATCAACATTTTATACTTGCACGATTTATCACTTGTTATGAGTCTGAACGGGGCTCTTCCCACATGGATCGAACAGGGGTATACCACACTCCTTGGACATTTCGATACGAATCCTTTCCGGCAGGACGACGCAAAGAAAGTCCTTCTTGAAGCAGCAAAGGATAGTCCTGATAAAGTTCCGGTGCTCCTTTCACGTCTGCGAAAAGCCGGCCTCCTCACGGTTACTCCGGAGGAGAACGATGCAAGGAAGAAGATTTACACTCTGGTCCGCAGGGATGCCATTGTGTCTGAAATTTTTGACGTGGATAACGCCACGCTGACCCGGAGCGATCTCGAATCGCTCCTCAAACGGGCTGCGGATATTATCCGGACGCGGGTCGATTACAAGTTTATTCTCCTGCCCCTGTTCCTCAAGCGCATCAGCGACAAATGGGAGCTTGAGTTCGAAGAAGCGTACAGCGATGCCCTCAAAGATGGGTACTCAAAAGAGGAAGCACGCGGGGAAGCGAAGCGTGCGATGTACCATGATTTCGATCTTCCGGATGAGTATATGTGGGAGATCCTCCGGAAATCGGTCGACAACCTCCCGGAAGTATTTTCCAAAGCACTCAAGGAGATCGCGGAACGGAACCCCGAGCTTCGGGATGTCCTTGATACCGTGGACTTCATCGAGTTTGCCAAGAGCCCCGAGAACGCGGAGATCCTCCGGCAGCTGGTCGAACTGTTCAGCGAGAAGAAACTCCACCATGTATCCCCGGATATCCTGGGCGATGCATACGAGTGGATCCTCCGGTACTTTGCGCCGCAGAAAGCAAAGGAGGGCGAGGTGTACACGCCGCGTGAGGTAATCCGTGTCCTCATTGAGGTTCTCGATCCAAAACCGGGTGAGAGCGTGTACGATCCGGCCTCGGCCTCGAACGGGATGCTCATTATCTCCCATGCGCATGTCCGGGAAAAATACGGGCCGGAAGCAGCAGAACGATTGTTCCTGTACGGGCAGGAAGCGAATGCAAAGACGCTCGCATTCGGCCGGATGAATATGTACATCCACGATATACGGAACGTGCACCTGGAATACGGCGACACCCTGCTGTACCCCAAGTTCAAGGAGAAGGAAACAATCCGCGAGTTCGATGTGGTTGTGGCAAATCCTCCGTGGAACCAGGACATGTACGATGAGATCCAGCTGAAAAAAGGTGAGTTCTGGAAGCAGCGGTTCTGTTACGGGTTCCCGAACCGGCAGTCTGCGGACTGGGCATGGATCCAGCACATGCTTGCATCGGCAAAGGACGCCTCCGGCCGGGTCGGTGTTGTGATCGATAACGGGTGTCTGTTCCGGGGCGGCAAGGAAAAAGCGATCCGGCAGCAGGTTCTTGCGGCGGATTTGCTGGAGTGTGTGGTTCTTACCCCGGAAAAACTCTTCTACAACACCGGTGCCCCGGGAGCGCTGCTCTTCTTTGCAAAGAAAAAATTAAAAGATCACAAGGGCCGGGTGCTTGTCATCAACGCGGCGCAGGAGTTCGGGAAGCATCCCGATGTGCGCAAGCTCAACATCCTTGCGGCAAAGAACATCGAACGGATCGCCGGCACTGCACGATCGTGGGAGGAGATCGTCGGCTTCTCGCGTATTGTCCCGCTCGCTGAGATCGAGAAGAACGATTTCAACCTGAACGTGACGCTTTATGTTTCGCCGGAAAAGGAGGCCGAGGAGATCGATATCCCAAAGACCTGGGCTGAGATCCGAAAGGTGGACGCGGAGCTCCGGACGGTGGACGCGGAGGTTGAGCACTATCTTGCAGAGATCGGGTACGGGAGCGTGAAAGAATGACGGGGAATGGTTCGCCGGAAGTATATGATCCTGAACGCATCCCTTCAGAGTTCCTTATCTATCAGTCAGAAGGCGGAGATACCCGGGTCCAGGTCCGGCTGTATGAAAAATCTGTCTGGCTGACCCAGCGGCAGATTGCCGATTTGTACGAAAAATCTGTTAAAACGATAAATGAGCATATAAAAAATGTCTACGAAGAGGGGGAACTCGATCCCCGGGTAACTATTCGGAAATTCCGAATAGTTCAAACCGAAGGGGAGCGCCGTGTTGAGCGTCTCGTCGACTTTTATAATCTCGATATGATCCTTGCGGTAGGTTACCGCGTCCGCTCCCATCGCGGCACCCAGTTCCGGCAGTGGGCGACCCAGCGTCTCCGCGAGTATGTTGTCAAGGGCTTTGTCCTTGATGATGAACGGCTTAAAGAGGGGAAAGGTCCCGGAGAGGATTATTTCGACGAGCTGCTCGAACGTATCCGGGATATCCGTGCATCGGAGAGGCGGTTCTACCAGAAGATTACCGATATCTATGCCACGAGCATTGATTACGATCCCCATCACCAGATGACGTTAGAGTTTTTCAAGACCGTCCAGAACAAAATGCACTGGGCGATACACGGGCATACTGCTGCCGAGCTCATTGCCGAGCGGGCCCATTCGGATAAACCCCATATGGGGCTTTCGACATGGAAACATGCACCAAAAGGCCGTGTGCTGAAAACCGATGTTATTGTTGCCAAAAATTACCTGACCGAGGATGAGATCTCCCAGCTCAACCTCATCGTTACCCAGTATCTTGATTTTGCGGAACTTCAGGCCCGGCAAAGAAAAACGATGACCATGAAAGACTGGATGGTCAAACTCGATGCGTTCCTGAGACTCAACGATCGGGAAATCCTCAATTCCGCCGGACGAATATCGGCAGAAACTGCCCACCGGATCGCAGAGTCGGCGTTCGAGCAATACGAAGAAGCCCGGCGATTGCAGGAAGCCACCCAACCCACCAGCGATTTCGATCTTATGGTTGAGGAGGTCAAAGGTCTCCCGCCCGCCAAAGAATCACGCGAGGATGCCCCTCATGAATGAGCAGTCTCGCGGACCGGCAACTATCTGGAAATACCAGATAGTTGGTTCTGAGTTGGTTCCTGCAGTCAACCATTCGGAAATTCCGAATAGTTTTCTTACCGGGGAGGAGTAGGATGAGTGAGGTTCAGCCTACGATCACATCGGGATTTGCTCCCGCAAACCGCGAACTGGATACGTTGTGCCGACTAATTCGCGAAGAGAAAGTCATCCTGTGGGTAGGATCCGGGTTTTCATGTTATGCCGGCTATCCCAGCGGGAGCGAATTATGCTCTCTCCTGCTTTCATCCATTGGAGAATTACCCGAAGGTGGAATCGTCACGGATTCGGTATCGCTTCAGGATGCGGCAGATTGTTATGTCCAGAAAAACGGACGGGAAGAGCTGAACCAGTTCTTAGTGGAACAATTCGGAAAGGATCCTGTCCATCAGGATATCCATGAGGCACTCGCACTGATCAACCGGATCAAGTACGTGGTGACAACCAATTACGATCCCTTATTCGAACATGCCTATCGTGACAGGATTATTGTTGTTTCCCACGATGAGGATTTGCCGGGATTGTCCGAGTATCCGGAAAAAACGATCCTGTTGAAGATTCATGGAGATGTTACGGATCCCGATAACCTGATTATCACATCAGAGGATTACAAAAAATTTGATTCCAAATCTATTGTCTGGAGTAAATTACGGTCCCTGTTTGCAGAAAAAAGTGTGGTCTTCATTGGTTATTCGCTTCAGGATCCGAACGTGAAAAAAATGCTGGGAGACCTTTATGGCAGGCTCAAAGGCAAGAATCATCCGTACTTCTTTGTAAGTCGAAAAATCGACGAGAAGAAGAGAGCAGATTTTGCAGATTATGATTTGCATTTTATCGAGATGGATGCAATTTCCGCTATCGGGTACATCACAGGAAATGCAATTCAGTATGCATATCTGGACTCCATGAAAAACCCCGCCCTGTTTTCAAAAATGGATCCGGTATTTGATCACAAAGGTTTCCGTGTAGATCGCAATATTTCCGGTGGAAAATTAGATCACGTCTCTCTTGTACCTACGCGACCCGATGTCCACCCAACATTTACTCTTTCGCTGTCTCCAAAACCTGAGTCAAAGATAAAAGTTCAGGCATTCTATGATGTTGTTTCCGGTCGAAGTTTTGATTCCGTCGAACTAACGCCCCTTGACTCACAAATTCGTCTTAAAAATGCTGAAATTAATGGTGTTTTGACATATGATCCCTCTCACAATGAAATGGGTACCGTGCGTGTGACACCACAACCTCGGGAAATTGTTTCCGTTGATTTTCATCTGCAAAATACTCTTGTGCGACTCAGTAATGTCGAAATGAAAATTTTTGGGTCGCCGGTCTTGGTCAAATTCGAGGTTCAAGATCCCGATTTTACCTTCTCATTATCTGCAAATTTTGAGATTCATGAAACTTCAGTTCAGTTCTCAGGACAAAACGTAGTACAGAATATCGATCGTGCACGGATCCTTTATTCTGTAATTGATGGTTGGTTACAAGGGGGTACTTTGGAATTATTATGGGGTGCCCCGGTCAAATGTGTCGTCATTCCCTCATCTAAAATAATTAATAATCCCGCAGATCGACAGCAGATACATGGACTTTATTGTTTGTATACGGATTTGTCTGATATTCAGGCGATCTTCAACGTAAAATTACAACTTCCTGCAGAAATTTCCCCAAATGACTATAAAACAATCCAGGAAGTAGCCAGGCTTGTTCGTGGAGGACACCAATCTTTGAAGAATGTATCCACACGCTTTGGAAATTCGGAGTTAAATCGTCCCCTTCTCTTAAAAGATAAAATTGGGCCAATGGAAGTGTCCGGCATATGGGAAAATTTCACTCTGTTTGGAGCAGACATTCGTGTACCGTTCAAAGTTATTGTTGAAGACGCATTTCTGAAAAATAAAGATGAAATTGTGGCAGCGATTTCACGTGGAGATAAAGATCTCAAAATTAAATGGGGCAGTACTACAGGAAAAATGTATAGAAAGTATGTGCCCCCCTCTGCCACACAAGCCTTGACCACATCATCAGAGGTTCAGCCATGACTGCCGCTATACCTCAAAATTTACCCCCGACATGGCAGTTTACAGAATTGAAAGATATCGTTGATATCAACCCAGAATCCCGGGATCCCTCTCAAAAACCGCAAGAGTTCTTTACCTATATCGATATCGATGCAGTTGAAAACGGAACTGGTGTCATTACCTCTGTAAAAGAATTATCTGGAAAAGATGCACCTTCGCGGGCCCGTCGTATTGTGCATATAGATGATATTATCCTGTCAGAGGTACGTCCCTACCTCAAAGCATTCGCTATAATTCCTAAAATACTGAATAACCAGATCTGTTCAACCGGATTTGCTGTACTACGTAGTAATGGGGAGATCGATCCTCACTACTTACTCTACACTCTTTTTTCAACACCCGTTATAGAACAATGCAACCGGATGATGGTTGGTGCCCAATATCCGGCACTCAATGATGCTCAAGTGAAAAAAATCCAGATCCCACTTCCCCCCCTTCCCGAACAGCGCCGCATCGCCACGATCCTCTCCACCGTTGACGACGCCATCCAGCGCTCGCGCCAAGCAGCTCTCGAAACCGAGCGGCTCAAAATCGGTGTCCTGCATGAGCTCATGACAAAGGGCATCGGGCATACGGAGTTCCGGGAAGATCCGGACGTCGGGACGATTCCGAAGGAGTGGGACGTAAAGAAAATAGGTAAAGTGTCTGATATTGTTACCGGTGGAACACCCAGTACCCAACATCCCGAATATTATGGTGGGAATATTGGGTGGTTGAAATCCGGGGATATCAAGGGCCACTATGTTTTTTCAACTCCGGAAAACTTGACTCTAGCGGGAGTCAATAATTCTAATGCTAAAGTCCATCCTGCCGGTGGTGTAGCAATTGCTTTGTCGGGTAGAGGACAAACACGTGGACGTACCATCATTATTAAGAAACCGATGGCATGCAGTCAGTCAGTCGCAATAATGTTGCCCGATGGATCCCTTTCCTCCGAATTCCTTCATTATTGTTTGGCATTCAAATATTCCGAAATCCGGAATTTGACTGGAGATAATGATCGTAGTGGACTTAATCTGAAATTAGTAAGCAACATTCAAATTCCATTTCCCTCACTCACGGAACAACAAAAAATCGCCACCATTCTCACCACCATCGACCGCAAACTTTCCCTCCAGCGCCAGCGTATCGCCCACTACGAAAAACTCAAACAGGGTCTCATGAACGATCTCTTGACCGGCAGGAAACGGGTTTTACAAAATATCGATAGACTGCGAAAGGGAATCAAGGGGTGATAAAATATGCCTCACCGTAGTAAATCCTTAAAAACGGTTCCGAAATCAAATATACCGCTTGCTCAAAAATCGCTTAAAGACGCATTTTCCGATCTTAAAAGTGCAAAAACCCTTTTTGATGGCCAATGTTATTCCCATGCAATTTATCATCTCCAGCAAAGTCATGAAAAAAGCTGGAAGTCCTTTGGTTTTTATTATGGTGTCATTACAGAAGGGATGGCCAGAAGCAACGATATCATCGGCCATAAAGGATCAAAAGTCTGTATTCATACCATATCCGCCCTCAAAAAAATCGTCAGTCACATGAGAGTTCAGGCTAAAGCTGTAAATAATCTGAAGAATACCGGTTCCGCCGATCAAGTATCTGTTATCCTGAATGAAGATCTTCTCAAGCAATCCGATGAAGGAATTGACTTTTTGCTCAAAGAGCTCAACAATTTTGCCGCGAATGAGGACAAAATCTGGAATATGCCCTATGATGAGATGAAAAACTACATTGACTCTCTCATCATGCTCGATCAATCAATGGACGAGGTAGAGAAAAAACTCGACACTCCTCAGTTCCGGGAAGAAGTCTGCGATAAAATCCGCCAGGGAACATATCGGCTATGGAGACCCCTGGTTGCAGGGAACCCCTCAGGTGAAAGACTCCTGAAAAAGATCGTTTGGGAGGATCTCACCAACGATATGATACATGATATGCTGAAAGCCACGCTTTGTGGAATTTGTGTTACGGCTCCCTTATTCACACTATCGGTGATCACTCAAGTTCATGAGCAGACAACCCGTTATGGCATAAATGATCTTTCTCCGGAATCGATCTATACCGCGTCTCATCCTATGATCCGATTGTATCCCCAAATCTACACTGTCACTGAGACTACGCTTTCCTATCTTGAACGATTATATGCTGAAATCCCTGCGGACAAACTGCTTGAAGAGGGGGATCCATCACCATGAAATCCCTCGAATCCTCTCTCATCGAAACCCCTCTCATCGAAAAACTCGCGGCAGCCGGGTGGAAGATTGTTCACGCCGACCAGCTTGAGCGGGACAGTTACAAGGAGCCGCTGCTTGTCACCGCCCTCATCCGGGCGATAAAGACCCTTAACCCGGATGTGCCGCTCGAAGAAAAAGAGGTCTGGGTCGCTGTCCGCGAACTCCAGAGCCGGGTCATGGGCGCCGAATCCGCAAAACAGATCCTCCGGTTCTTAAAAGAGGGCATTCCCCTCAGGCTGGAAAAGACCCGGACGGTCGGGTACGTCCGGCTCATCGATTACGCTAATCCGGCCGCAAACGAGTTTGTTGTCTCGCGGCAGGTCAGCCACCAGGGCCCCTCGCAGGTGATCCGCAACGACATTCTCCTTTACATAAATGGCATCCCCCTTGTGAACATCGAGTGCAAAGACCCGGCGAGCCTCACGGAGGACTGGAACACCGCGTACCGCCAGATCAAAAAGTACGAAGGCACCGTCCCCGAGCTCTACAAGTACGTCCAGATCGGCATGGCCGCCGAACAGGTCGTAAAGTTCTTCCCCATCGTCCCCTGGCAGGAAGAGGTCCGGACCGATGAATGGAAGATCGAAGGGACCGACCCGCTCGACGCGGCAGTATCCATGCTCCGGCCGGAATGCCTGCTTGACATCCTCAAATATTTCCTCTTCATGCGCCGCGAAGCCGGGGAAGACACCAAGGTCCTCCCCCGCTACATCCAGTACCGGGCCGCAAACAAAATCGTAGCCCGGGTCATTGACAATTTTGCCGGGAAAACCCAAAAGAACCGGGGGCTTGTCTGGCACTGGCAGGGATCTGGCAAGACACTCACGATGATCTTTGCCGCAAACAAGCTCTACCATCTCCCCGAACTTGAAAACCCCTCGATCTTTTTTATTGTCGATCGGATCGATCTCGAAGACCAGCTTTACGAAGAATACGCTGCCCTCACCACAGCGGTACGGGCCCCGGAGATCATCAAAAGCATTGCCGAACTCAAACAGTACCTTCTCGCCGACCAGGGTCGGGGCAGGCGCGGCATCATGATCACCCTGATCCACAAGTTCCGGCCCGACGAACTCAAAAATCTCCAGAAGGAACTTGAAAATCTCCCGGGCGAAAACGTCACGACCCGTAAAAATATTGTCGCGTTCATTGATGAGGGCCACCGCTCGCAGTACGGCCTCATGGCTGCCGAGATGCGGGACGGCATCTTCAAAAACGGTTTCTTCTTTGCGTTTACCGGTACCCCGGTCAGCCGGACCGGGAAAGACACCTATTCGGAATTTGCCTACCCCGCGGACGGTGAGGCATACCTTGACCGGTATTTCATCCGCCAGTCAATAGAAGACGGCTTTACTGTAAAGATCGCGTACCAGCCCCGGCTGGAAAACGAGGCCGGCATCCACCTCAACCGCGAGATGCTCCAGGTATTCCTTGACACGGAACTCGAAGAGATTCCTCTGGCGTACCGGCAGCCGGTCGAAGAAGGCGTAAAAAAACGCCTCAATATCATCCGGGTCTATCTTGAAAATCCCAAACGAATCGAAAAGATCGCAGAAGATATTGCAGCGCACTTCCGGGAAAATGTCGACGGCCGGTACAAGGCCATGGTCGTTGCCGTGAGCCGCCGGGCCTGCCGGCTCTACAAGCAGGAACTCGATAAGCACCTCCCACCGCATTATTCCGAGATCGTCATGACCTACCAGGACGAGGAACGCGACGAGCTCCTCGAAACGTACAAAACCGGCGTCATGGAAGCAAATCCCGGGTACACCACCGAACAGATCAATACTCGGATCCGCGACCGGTTCCGGGAAGAGGAAGATCCGAGGATCCTGATTGTCACCGACAAGCTCCTCACCGGTTTTGACGCCCCCGCACTCCAGGCCATGTACCTGGACAAACCGCTCAAGGAGCACCGGCTTCTCCAGGCAATAGCCCGGACAAACCGGCCCTACAAGGGAGTAAAGGAAGCCGGCCTTATTCTCGATTATGTGGGAATCCTGAAAAATTTCAAAAAGGCACTCGAACAGTACAACGAGAAAGATATCGAATGGGCCATCAGTCCGATCGATGAGATCCGGGCGGAGTTCGAAGCATACATGGCAGACCTTGCCCGGATCTTTGCCGGCATCAAAATCGGTGCCGATGACCGGGACACGTTCCTTTCCGCGATAGAACGGCTGACCTCCGATGAGCTGGTTGCAGAAGAGTTCGTGGACACTTACCGGAGCATGCGCCGTGTCTTTGAGTTCCTCGGCCCCGATGCAATAAAACTGGAATTCTTCGAACAGTATTCCTGGTATTCCAATGTTTACTCGTATTACCAGCGCATGGCCCTCCGGGAACAGCCCGATTACCTGGCAACCGTCCGGAAATATTTCGAGAAGACCGTCAGGTATGTTCACACATCCACCGAAGTCGCGGAGCTGGAGACCGGTCTTCCGGTCATAGAATTTGGCCCGGATTATTTAAAAAACCTTGAAGAGAAATCCCAGGACAAACGGGAGCGGGCCGCAAACATTGTATTTACCTTAAACCGTTTCGTCCTTGTCGACCAGAACCAGACGCCGGTATACGAATCCCTCCTTGACCGGGTCGAGAAGATCATCCGTGCGTGGAAAGAAAAATCAAAGGACTACGATGCGATCTACCGCGACGGTGCAGCGGTCATCCGTGAGATGGAGGCACTCAACTCCGAGAAACAATCCCTCGGACTTCCCGATGCCGAATACTCCATGCTCTTAAAGATCGAGGAACGCTGGGGCAAAGATCCGGCGCTTGCCGCAGAACTCCGCCAACTTTCGGAAAACCTCAAAAAGATCCTCTTCCCCGGTTGGATCGCGCAGACCAGCGCAAAGAAAAACATCGAACAGGAGATCCGGCGGTTCATCCGCCGCTATGGCAAGCAGCACGGCAAAACCGTTGAGGAGATTGACGATATGTTCCTCCGGCTTATCGAGAGCGTGAAGACCTATGCAGTTAGCGGCTGAACAACGGCCTTTCCCGTACACGGTGGCCTACCGGAATATCCGGTATCCCCGGCTTGAATTCCGGACCGGGACCCTTCTTGTCGTGCTGCCGATTGGCCAGGACGAGGAACGGATGCTTGTATCGCACCGCCGCTGGATCGAGCGCAAGTACGATGAGATCCGTACATCTCAGGCTGCTTTACACCAGGCACAACCCGTGGCACGGACACCGGACGAATTTAAGATGCTCGTCGGAGGATTTGTTCGGGAATTTTTACCGGAGATCCAGAGGACGCCCGGCCGGATTTCTTTCCGAAGCATGAAAACCAAGTGGGCCAGCTGTAGCAGGAACGGCAACCTTACGGTAAACACACTTCTTGGGAGGCTTCCGGATGATCTGATCGGATATGTGATCTACCACGAGCTCGTGCATCTCCGCTGCCGGAAACATAACAGGTTTTTCTGGAACTGTATCCGGAAGAAGTTTGACGATCCTGAGTACTGCGAACGTCAGCTGTGCACGTACTGGTTTTTGTTGCATCCCGGTTATGGTACGAACTAAAAAGGGGGACGACTCTTAACCCGTCTCTAAAAATTTTCACGTGTCGTAGTATCTGCAATTCGGGCAGCTCCCGGTACAGGTAATTCCCTCACTATCGCATACGCCCCCGCCCCCACGGGGCAGGGGTGGCGTAAGGGGGGCGGCAAACGGATTAAAACTGGCGATTTCTGGAATTTTTTCGTAGTTTTAAGCAATTTTCTGCCGATACCCCTCGTTAAAAATACGCCCAAAACTCGGGTTTCCGCGTATCTTTTGGCAGGGTCTGGGCTGTTCCAGCCTCCCTGTTTACCCCTTCCGTACAGGGCCGCTATTTTGCAGGATCAAAAATCGTTTTAACCGGGTATTTTCGAAAAACAGGCAGATAAAACAATATTTTCCTTGGGCGTGGACACGATTTCCTGTGGAACTTTTCCGGACCTTCCCAAAATGGCAAACGGAGCCCTGTACGGGCTTATTTTTTCGTATCTTTTTTCGGGTCCTGTTCGGGAACCGACCCTTCCCCGGAGAGGGCCTCCGGACCCGCCGGTGTCTGACGGTATCTCCGGATCGGGATCTCGACCCGGTACGGGGCATTATCGAAATAATGTTCGTCCACATGCCGGTTCCGGTACTTCTCTGCGGTGTTGTGGCCGATCTCCCCGGTCATTTCGGAAAAAATATAGAACCGGCGCCAGCACCGGTCGTCCTGTGTCCGGATCCAGAGCTCGCGGAGAACGTGCGGGGGAAACGGGAGCTCCCGTAACGCTGCGACCTCATCGGGAAATTTTTTTGCGGCATCGAGATCGCCAAGGATTGCGTTCCGGATTTTTTTGAGTTTGACTACGGCAACTGCCGCGGGCCGGAACATGATAAAATCGAACGCGAGATCGGCATGCGGGTTTTCAATCCAGCGGTACCCCATCTGTTCCGCAAGCAGTTTTGCCTCGTCGCGGATGTTCGTTGCTTTCCGGCCGCGTGCCATAGTGTGCCTCATCACGCGTGGAACCGGATGGATTGAATGCCTTGTGGTTGCCGATGGGGCATATCCGGGAACAGACTGGGGCAGATTTTCTCTCTAAAAATTTTTTGGCAATTGTTCATTCCGATTTTAAAACACAATCTCCTCTTTCCCGTACCGTACTTTTGGCCCCTGGGTATCCGCCGCGTACCCGATCGGGCAGAGCATCACGGGCACGAGATGTTTTGGGATTTTGAGGATCCGCGAATACGCGGCCGGGTCGAATCCGCCCATCGGGCAGGAATCAAAACCGAGCGCCTTTGCGCCGTTTAAGGCATTCCCGAGCGCGAGATAGGTCTGGGCCTGCGACCATGCGGCCCGCTGCTCCTTTGTCATGCTCCCGGCAAACATCGCTGCCATACTGGTGATCTTTTCTGCCACATCATCCGGGACATGGTTCTTCGCCAAGAGCGCTCCGAGCCGTCTGATGAGGGTGTCGTAGTCCGAATCTGCGCAGAAAACCAAAAGGTGCGAACAGGTCGTCACCTGCTCCTGGTTGTTCGAGACGGCTTTGAGCTCTTCTTTTGTCTTCTGGTCGGTAACGATTTTGATCTTCCAGGGCTGGAGGTTTAAGGCCGAGGGTGCGAACCGAACAAGATCGAGGAGTTCGTCCACCTTGTTCTCCGGGATTTTTTTCCCGTTAAATTTCTTTGTCGCGTACCGCTGCATCACGCAATCTGCAAATTCCATGATCGTTTTCACCTTTCCCTGTGTGCGATCATGAGCTCATGGGCGTATATGCTTTCCCTCCCGGTATGTCCCCGCCAAGCCCCATCGCAGATGCGATCGCCTTATGGGGTACCGCGCCGGAATCTACCCCACATATGGGAACCTACCGCAGGGGCGACGTGGTCCTTGCCACCGTGCCGTTCAATGGCTATGATGGCGCCAAGACCCGGCCGGCGATTGTCATGGCTGCACGCGAGACGGGGGAGATCGTGGTCTGCCCGGTGAGCAGCAGGCCCGCGACCGATGCGCCCTGTGTCCCGATCGGGCTTGACGATTTTTGCGAAGGCGGCCTCGATCTCTTCAGCGAAAGCTTTGCCCTCACGTCCCGCATCACCGTGATCCAGGCCGGGGCCGTGATTGCAAAAAAAGGCCGGCTCTCCAAGGATGCGATCGATTCGGTTGCCGCACAGGTGCCCCGGGACCCGGCTTCCGGGAAGAACCGGAATGGCGGCCGGAGACGGGACTGATCGCCGGGTTTTTTACCGGCATTCGATCAGTAACCTTATGAGCTCCGGCATGGAGGTTTGAAAGATGGACATAGCGCACCGTCTCAAAGAGATCGAGGACGATGTCGGCCGGCTCTCGCCCGTCCAGAAGATCCTGCTCGGGACCGATGGCTCGGTCACACAGCTCCTGGAATCGGTCACCGGCCACCCGGTTGCGGTACAGACCCGCGAGCAGGTGGTCGTCCCGGCAGACGCCCTTGCAGCAGAACGTCTCAGGATCGCACCGGGCGACGATGTCAACAACCGCGTTGTCGAGCTCCTGGACTCTGCAACCGGCGAGGTGCTGGTGTACGCAACCTCCCAGACACCGGTTGCCCGGCTCGCCCCCGAGTTCCGCGACGACCTCATGAAAGCCGATATCCCCATAGGAAAGATCATAGAAAGCCACCATATCGAGGCACGGCGCGAGATCCTTTCAGCCCGGGTCTCCCCGGCACAGGACGACACGAGCCGCATTTTTTCGATCTGCAAAAACGAACCGCTGCTCTCGCGCCAGTACCAGATCATCCACAGCGGCGAGCCGCTCATCTTCATCGAGGAGCAGTTCCCGTATAACCGGTTCCTGGAGGAGCGCCGCGTGATTGTCCGGACCCCCTCCCGGATCCACCTGACCCTGCTCGACATGAACGGCGGACTGGGACGGGTCGACGGCGGCGTAGGGATTGCGCTCGACGAACCTGCGATCCTCATCGAGGCGCGGTCATCCCCGGCGTTTGAAGTCCGCGGCTGCGATGAAGTCACGGCAGCCCGGATCCGCGAGACGGCCAAAGGGGTGCTGTCAGCGATCCATGCCGGCGGAAATGTATCGGTTACCGTCCGGGAACAGTATCCGGCCCACAGCGGCCTTGGCGGCGGTTCGCAGGTGGCGCTTGCGACAGCCCGGGCGATCTCCGAACTCTACGGGAAGTCCATTCCGACGACCGGGCTCGCTCAGCTTGCCGGGCGCGGCGGGACATCGGGCATCGGGACCGCAGCGTTCGAGTACGGCGGCTTTGTCCTTGACGGGGGCCACCGGTTCGGGAAGGGCTGCACGAAGTCCGGGTTTGCCCCGTCCTCCGCCTCAAAAGGCGTGCCCCCGCCCCCGGTCCTCGTGCACCGCGAGTTTCCCCGGAACTGGCGCATCCTGCTTGCAACGCCGGCGCTTCCCGGGGGCGCGAGCGGGAACCGGGAAAAAGAGATCTTCCAGGACTGCTGCCCGGTCCCGATCGATGACGTGCGGATGCTCTGCCACGAAGTCCTCATGCGGATGCTCCCCGGGATTGCAGAGCAGGACCTCGACCTCTTCGGGACTTCAATAAACGCCATCCAGCACCTGGGTTTCAAAAAAGTCGAGCTCTCGTTCCAGCCAAAAGAGATAGGCGGCCTCCTCGACGCGATGCGGAGTGCCGGCGCTGCCGGGGCGGGCATGAGTTCGTTTGGCCCCACGCTCTATGCCATCGGAGATACGGGAATGCAGGATATCGAGCGGGCGGCGCAGTCGTACATGGCGGAGCATTGCGGCGGGACAACGCTCGTCACTTCGGCCCGCAACAGCGGTGCGGAAGTCCGGGTCGTGTGACGGGACTCGGGTTATTCCCGGAGCCTGTACATTTTCGGGGGAACGAGGATCTCGAAACGTGCCCCTTTTCCCGGCGTCCCGGTCTCCCGGATCTCAAGGCCGGTGAGCGAAAGGATCTCCTGTGCCAGGTAGAGCCCGAGCCCGCTCCTGCTCCCGACGCCTTTTAAGAAGATTCTTGATTTTTCTGATTCGGGAACTCCGATGCCATCGTCTTCCACAATGAAGACGCCGGTTTCACCGGCCCGGGAAAAACCGACCGTGATCCGGGTCACGTGCATCCCGTGGTATTTTGCATTATCAAAGAGGTTATACACGACTTTTTCGATCATCTTGTCGGCAAATATCTCAAATCCCATCGGGAGATTATTTTCGAGTTTTACACTCCCGGCAAAAACTTCCTGTGCACAGTCTGCCACGATGGGCCGCATCTCGCACCATACGGGTGCGGAGATTCCCATCTGCTCATACTCGCGGGTGATCTCGAGCAGGTGGGTGATTATCTCCATCTGGCGGGAGATCTTGTGCACATACCTGCACTGCTCGGATCCGGCGGTGAGGGAATTTTCGAGCAGGTAGAGATAACTTGAGATTGCGGTCACCTGGTTGAGGATATCGTGGCGGGTGAGGCTTGAGAGCAGGTTTAATTTCTTGTTTGCAGTAAACAGCGCATCCTGTGCTTTCTTTCTCTCTGCAATCTCATCGTTTGCGAGCTGACGCATCGCCCGGTACTGCCGGACCTGGCTGACCAGATCGGTGAGATCCTCGATCACGATGAGTCCCAGCCGTTCTCCCTCATAATCCAGCGGGATTACCGAAGTATGCTCCGCGAGGAGTTCCCCGTTTTGGAGCGGCGCCGGAATGATGTGGGGATGGAACTGGAACGAAAATACAACCGCAGGTCCCCCGGCAAAGATCTGGTCGATCCGTGAAGTATACACCGGCGATGCAAGATGGGGAAACCGGCTCCGGAGATCCTGTCCCACAATTGTGTCACCGGGGATTTCGGTCCACCGGGCTATGCACTGGTTCCAGAACCGGATGGTATATTCCCGGTCTATGAGAATAATCCCGACCGGGAGGAAATTAAACATCTCCCACTCCGGCTGCTGCTCTGCCGGCTTTGAACTGCACAAGCGTTCTGCATCGATAGTCACGGGGACATCTCCCGTGCCGCACTCATCAGGGATTCCAGCGATCCGACTTCGAGGATGAGCAGGATCCTGCCGTCAATCTCCTTTTCTTCGAGATTGAAATGCGTATCCGCAAGGATCGCAAGTTCCTCTTCGTGCTGGAGGGAGGCCGACCGGGAAAGTTTCAGCACGGAAATCTCCTGGTACCGCGGCAGAGTATAGGTCAGGTGCTGCCTGAGGTGGTTTGCGATGGACCCCATGACGCAGTTGAGAACAATATTGCTGACTTCTTTGAGTGTTTCGGTACTGATAGCATCGAGCTCCGGGCTTTCTTCAGATTCTCCTGAAAGCAGCATGACGAGCGCTGCCGCGCTTTCCGGGGGAAATGCAAGGACCGAGAGACCCGATAGCGAGCCGTTGAAGGAAAGAGAGACCGTGGCGACGTCCTCGTTTACCACGCTGTTATTTGCATCCGCAAGCTCTCTTACGGTAAGAAGGCGGATGGTCGGCACGGAAAGCCTGATGGTGCAGCCGGTCATCTCGTTGAGCATCCCGGCAGCCCGTCCCACGCCGATGTTGATGAGCTCTTTGAGAATGTCGAGTTCCTCTTCGCCGATATCCATCAGGTAACCCTTCCGGACAGTGCGGTGCGTATCAGTTCGAGAAGGGCTTCCCTGTTGACCGGCTTGTTGAGAACTCCGCAAGCGCCAAGTGCAAGGCAGCGGTCCCGTGTCACTTTCTGGACATCTGAAGTCAGGATAATCACGGGGACAGTGAGTCCGGCTTTTTTTACTTCTGAAAGAAACGTGCCCCCGTCCATCTCGGGCATGAGGAGATCGGTAATAATCAGGTCGGGTTTTTCCTGTACAGCTTTTTTGAGCCCCTCGTGCCCGTTTGTCGCGGTAATGACGGTGTGGTTTTCCCCGTTGAGCACAGAACTGATAATTTTTCGCTGGAAGGCGGAATCATCGATAATAAGAATACAAACCATACATTATTCCAGACCGGTACCGGAAAAATACTGTCCAGCACATTTGTGGGATCTATGTTTCAGGTAATAGACGTTATAATTTTTGATTTTTTGGCCTGTATATTGTTGGCGATATTGTTATTTTCCGATTGCAACGAGCATCTCCTCAAGCGACGGGTACCGCGATTCGATCCGGTCTACCCGGCCGCCCGCTGCCGCAATCGCAGCAGAGATTCCGTTGAGCGTCTCCATGTCCGGGGCATCGCAGGCAAGCCCGGCCTCGTCCTCCCGGTACGGCACTTTTCCCCGGTCGATCCGGGCCGGGTCGGGGGCAGAGAACCAGACCGTGTACGTGATCGAGCCGAACTGTTCGCGGAGCTCGGCCATGGTGCCGTCCGCTACGATCTTCCCGCGCCGGAGGATCATCACCCGGTCGCAGATCGCTTCGACCTGGTACAGGTTATGGGCCGAGAGCACGATCGTCTTCCCGGAATTTTTGAGATCCTTTAAGTACCCGGCAATGAACCGCGAGGTCATCGGGTCGAGTCCGCTTGTCGGCTCGTCGTACACGAGAAATGCCGGGTCGTGGATGAGCGAGCGGGCGATCGCGGCCTTGCGCTTCATGCCCTTGCTGAACTCGCCGAGTTTTTTCCCGCCCGTTTCAAGCGAGAGGGCGGTAAAGAGCTGGCGGGTCCGGACCGCGATCTCGTCTTTCGGGAGTCCGTAGATCTCGCCAAAGAATGCGAGGTAGTTTTCCGCGGTCATGGTCTCGTAGAGCCGGGACTCCTCGGGGAGGTAGCCGAGCGTGGCTTTGAGCGCTGCCGGGTCGCGGACCACATCGATCCCGTTTACTTCGAGTTCTCCCGAGGTCGGTGCGACAAGCCCGGCAACCAGCTTCAAGAGCGTTGTCTTCCCGGCCCCGTTGTGCCCGATGACCCCGAGGATCCCTGCATCGGGAAACGTGAAACTCACCGCGTCGAGCGCGGTAAAATCGTCGTACTTCTTGGTGAGGCTGCGGGCTTGTATCATGGCGGGAACCTGTCTCTTTATCTAACCTTGCGGGGAGTGCATCATATAAGTTGGGATAGTGATGTGTCGGTACCGAACACTATTTGTCCCCGGTTCCCGTACTACTGGTATATCCGCGGGAGATCCCGTATAAAAAACCGGGGAGATCATGAGCGCACTACGTGAGATTGCCACCATCGCACGCTGGGAGGTCAAAAAGACCTTCTCGATCATGTCGCGCGGCCTCCTTCCCGTTGCCATCGTCCTTTTCCTCCTCCTTATCGCGGTCACGGGTTTTGCGGCCCAGAGCGGGCTGCACATCCAGGACGGGATGTACCGGCTCGCAACCGACGACCCGCAGGTTGCCTCCCTGTTTGCGTCCGATGTCCGGTTCTCGGTGTATACGGTCGATCCCGCGACCATCCCGCCGGCAATTACGCCATACGATATTGCGATCGTTGACGGCGTTGTGTATACGGCAGAGACCGAGAAAGGAAAATCCGCACAGAAAACACTCGAACGCGACTACGCGAAGTACAAGGCCGCCGTCTATACTGGTGCAGACGACCTCTTTGCCGCGTACCCGCTCTGGATCGATACGCAGACCGTTGCAAGCGAGCTCAACTTCTCCTCGCCGCAGGCCGGCCGGTTCGTGCCGGCGCCGCCCGGCCGTAATCCGGTCCCGCAGGGGCCGGTCGAGGAGATCCCGACACCGTCGCCAACGCTCGGGGTTACGCAGGAAGATATCCGGGCCGGCCTTGTCGCCTCGTCATCGCAGAACACGCAGGTCGCGCGGTACACGGACGTGCTTTCGAGCCAGAAATCCGTGATGGGTACTTTTGTCACCCCGGACCAGCTCTCGCCCCCGCTTCCCTTCGATTCGATCATCCTTGTCTTTGTCTTCATCTTCCCGCTCTACTTCACCTCGCAGTTTTTCATGATGAGCATCATGAACGAGCGGATCGAGCGGCAGGGCGAACCGCTCCTCTCCACACCGGTAAAAACCGCGTATATCATTACCGGCAAAATGCTCCCGTACTTTTTCGGGATGCTTCTCATCTGCGCCGTGCTCACGCTCTATATCCGCGCCCCGCTTCTCGATTCTCCTCCCCCTCATCCCGGTCATCCTTTTCTTTCCTCGCCAGCGCCCTTGTTATCGGGATGCTTGCCCGGAGCTTCAAGGAGCTCTCGTTTATCTCGATCTTTTTTTCCACCGTTGCAACCTCGTACCTGTTCTTCCCGAGCATCTTTGCAAACGTGCACGTGATCAGCCTGATCTCGCCGCTCACGCTTATCGTGCTCACGCTCGAAGGGACCGCGTGGACCGCGGCGGACTACTGCTTACGCGACCGTGCTCTTCTGGCTCACGAGCGCCGTGCTCTTCTATATCGCGGCCCGGAACTTTAACGAGGAACGCCTCTTCTCGGAAAAGCCTCTCCTGCCCCGGTGCCGCGAATTTCTGGCCGGCGCCATCTCCCGCGCCCACCCGTACGCCTCGCTCTTCTGCATTGCCCTTGCCACGATCCCGTTTGTCTTCATGGCGCAGATGATGGGCCTTGTTGTCCTCTTCAACCTGCCCATGCCGCTCTCGCTCGTACTCCTCATCGTCTTTGCAGCATTTGTCGAGGAGGCGGCAAAGGCGGCCGGGATCTACACGCTCTTCTTCCTGGACCCGGCATTTTTTACCACAAAACGGCTCGTCCTTGCCTGCGCTGCAACGGCGTTCGGATTTCTCGTTGGCGAAAAACTCCTGCTCTTTGCAACGCTCGCCGAGATCACCGAATCGGTCTTCGGGAACGTCCTCTTCTTGTCGCTCGGCGTGATCTGGCTGCCGTTCCTGCTCCACTTCGCCTGCCTTCTCATCGTTGCCTTCTCCATGAAGCGCTGGGGCCGGATCGGGGCTGCTGCCGGGATCCTTGCGGCCGGCATCCTCCACTGCGGGTATAACCTGTACTTCCTTTCGGGGTGGCTCACATGAAGGCCCGGCATGTAAAAATCGTTGCAAAAAAGGAACTGGGCGGCCTCTTCTCCGAAAAGACGATCCTTCTGGCCATCCTGCTCCAGCTCTTTATCGCGCTCTTCTCGTCGTTTTTGATGGTCGGGCTCACTTCGATGTACGACCCGGGCTCGCTTGCGGGCCGCACGCATTTCCGCTACGATATCGGCTATGCCGGGAACACCTCGCCCCTCCTGTGGGACCTCTCAAACAGCAACGCATTCAGGATCCACCGGGTCGACCTCTCGACCGGTGTGGAGCTGCTAAAGAAGCGGCAGCTCTCCGCGGTGGTCTACGTGCCCGACACCGCGGCAAACGATACCGGGCCGGTGAAGATCACGCTCTACACGCTCAAAAGCGACATCATGGGTGCGGTCGCCGATACCAAGCTAAAAGGAGTTTTCCTGCAGTACGAGGGCGAGCTCCGCGAAGCCCGCATCGACCGGATCACCGACCGGCCCCTGCCCGTGGAGATCCCGGCGTCTTCGGATGCCAGCGGGTACTTCGAGTTCGTGTACGGCCTTTTGATCCCGCTGCTCGTTTTCCTGCCCGGGATCATCTCGGCGGCGCTTGTCATCGATCTCATCACCGAGGAGTACCAGCACGATACGTTAGAGACGCTCGTATCTACGCCCGTGAGCGTAGCAGACGCGGTCTGGGGCAAGGTGCTTGCCTGCATCGTGCTCGTGCCGGTCCAGGCCGGCGCATGGCTCCTGCTCTTGTCCGTAAACCACATCCCGGTTATGGACCCGGTACTTATCCTGCTCCACGTCACGCTCGGCTCCCTTGTCCTGATCCTCATTGCGGCGCTCGTTGCGCTGCACTACCGGGAGCGGACCGCAGCGCAGTTTGTCTTTTCAACGGCCCTTGTCGTTATCATGATCCTGGTGCTCGCCGTCCCGGGGAACCCGCTCAACCTTGTGGCACAGCTCGCGGTCGGGACGGCAGGATTAGTGCAGTGGATCGTGCTTGCCGGCGCAGGTGCGGCATCCGTCCTGCTCGGGATAATCCTGCAGTGGTTTGCCGGAAAGGCCGGCCGCCAGCTCCACACCGGCAAAAACTAAAAAAGGAATTTTTATTGCATTGCGTAGAGGTTCTGGTCTATAATTTTGTACACCTTGCCGGACGTGGTGACCCAGACCTCGCACCGGTCGCCGGTCTTTGTGCCCTGCACGATCAGCTCGTCGCCCCGTTTGGGCTGGTTGCCCCCGTCCATGAGACTGTCGGTAACCGTTCCGTCCGAACGCGTGACTTTCATCCGGACAGTTCTGGACGTAAATTTCACCGGCCCCGCCATTGTAGAGCAGGTGGATCTTGCTCGTGGGCCGGTCTTTCGTGAGCTGGAGGTCCACGTAAATATCGGACGGTATGGCGACCACGGGTTCGTACGTTGTCGTTACCGCGGTGGGTGTTGCCGTAGTTGTCGGGACTGTCGTGATCTCGGCAGTCTGGGTCTCGACCGGCTGGATCTCAGCCTGGGTCGGGCTCGTGCATCCTGCACACAGCGCACAGAAAAAAAGTACAAAGCCTGCGATCGCAATGATAGCCGCTTTCATGAATACACCTTCATTTTTTGCTGTTTTATTATTTTGCGCCGGAATTATCCGCATCCGGGCTGCTGTGAATCCGTCCCGGCAGCCCCGGTTTTTCACGATGCCGCATGAAAAACGCCCGAAATTTCGGGAAAAGAACAGTTAAATTAAAAAGGAGTCATGGAGTAAACTTTACCTATCAGGAGTTTGAGGAATGTACTGTCCAAAATGTGGAAAAGAGACTGATACCTCCGGACAATTCTGCCAGTGGTGCGGCGCCCCGATCGAAGCCGCCCCGGCAGTCCCGGTCGTCCCCGCCGCAGAGGAGGTCGAGGAAACCCCCGATGTCGGCGTGTACGCCGGTCTCGGGCGGCGTTTCGTCGCTTTTATTGTCGATTTCATCCTCATTGTCATCTTTGGCATTATCGCCGTCTCATTCTTCAACCAGGTCAACGGGATCATGTACCTGTACTATATCGTTGCCCTGCATGCGCCCATCGCTTCCCTCACGACCGCCGGGACACCGGCTGCGGCCCTCACCCCGATCGTTGCAGCGCTCGGCCTCTTTGTGGTCGTTGTCCCGTGGCTCTACTATGCGGGCTTTGAGTCCTCGCGGGGACAGGCAACCCCGGGGAAAGTCCTCATGCGCCTCGAAGTAACCGACCTCGAAGGCAACCGGCTTTCCTTTGCACGGGCGACCCTCCGGTTCTTTGGGAAATTCATTTCGCTCATCATCGTCTTCATTGGATTTGTCATGATCGGGCTCACCAAAAAGCGCCAGGGGCTCCACGACAAGATCGCCGGCACCATCGTCCTCCTCCAGGATTAAACCCTTTTTTTACGTACCCGTTATTTCTGCAGAGCCGTTGTTGCCGGCTGCTGCATTTTTTCCGGAAAAACCGACGGGCCGACAGGAAAGATAAAAAAAAGTTCAGTGGTACTTCAGTTTTATCCCAAGCAGGATGAGGATCAGACCGAGCGAGATCCCGTTTGCTGCGATAATGGGAAGAGCATCCATCCAGATCCCGTACACGAGCCAGAGGGAGACCCCGACCGCATAGAGCACGAGCATGGAAAGGGAGATGTCCTTTGTCTCCTTTAGCTTCCAGCTGCGGATAACCTGCGGGACATAGGCAACGGTCGTGAGCGTTCCCGCAATAAAGCCCACGAGCGTGATGGTGTCCATATACTGGTCTTTTCTCTATTCTCCCGCCGTACATTTATACCGGTACTTCTCTTCCGGTTTTCCCGGTTATCCCTGCATTGGCTCGGGCGAGAACTGGTCGGCGACAACGAGCCAGCGTCCGCGCTGTTTTACGAGCGTGAACAGGTCCCGCCCTTTCATCACGACTTCCTGACCGTTCATTGAAAACCGGATCGTAAAGAAGTACGAGAGCACGGCGCAGCTGCCCCGGCAGAAGAAGTTTACGCGGTGGCCGGATTCTTTCCATTCGTGGATTTTTACAGCCTGCACAAATCCCTTCCATCCCGCTACGTACGCTTCCTTGCCTTCGAGCCGTCCCGGGGTCGTGGGAGCGATCGCGACTGCGTCCGGGTGGATAAACCGGGCAAAACCTTTCTCGTCCCAGGTCTCCGTCCAGAGCCGGTTCATCTCCCGGACTGCGGCAATTACTTCATCGTCCTTTGCGCCTGCGTTCGGTTCCATGATCAACGTTACCGTGGCGGACGGCTATAAACCAGCGGCATGCGGAGAGCGAAAGTAAGAAAAAAAGTTCAGAATTTTATCCGGGGCACCTGCGATTCCCGCATGTTCTCCATCATCGTCCAGAACCATGCTTCGCCGTGGGCGATCCGGAAGATCGTGACCTTCGAACCGACCGGGGCAGTCTCTGCGATCCCCTTGAGCCAGGGCCGGTCCCGGAACAATCGCTCTTCGAGTGCGGGATCGGACAGGAACTCGATCTTCCCGGTAACCCGCATCATTGTCCCGGCCGCTTCACCGGGCTTGTAGAAGCAGAGCTCGACGTTCGGGTTCTTCTGCAACTGGCGGCAGACGTTCTTTGCCGTCCCCGTGTGGTAGTAAAAGCCGCTCGCGTCCGCAAACCACATGGCAAACGCCCGGACCCGGGGCTGGTCGCCATCGACCGTTGCGAGGTACGTGACCGGGTTCTCGTTTGCAAACCGGATACATGCATCGAAAGTTTCCATTGGTTTCCCCCCGGTTTAGCATGGGGATTTCAGGATAAAAAAAGCTGCCGTGCTCTTCTCGTTCAGGGAAAGTATTGACGGGTGAGGGCTGCCGCCTCCGCGAGCCAGCCGGCACGTTCCTCTGCCGTACTTGTCACGACCACGGCAAACATGCGCCGGTGAACAACCGGTATCCCGCAGAACGAGAAGATGCAGTCCTTCCAGAGCCGTTCGAGCGGATCGCCGAATACCTCCCGCTCCCTTTCAGCCGGCGTATTGGCCGTGTTGAACACGAGTGCTGCCTTTGCCGCAAGGAGCCCTTCCGGGATCCCTTCGCCATTGTCGCCTTCGCGGAAGCGGTACGCAATACCGGGCCGGATAACCCGGTCGATCCAGCCTTTGAGGATCGCAGGCGGCTGGCCCCACCAGTCCGGGTGGATGATGACAATACCGTCCGCCGTTGCGATCTCGCTGCAGTGCCGGGCGATAACCGGGTCCAGCGGTGCGTCCCGCGGGATCTCGGCGTACGGCAGGACCGGATCGAAATGTTCTGCATAGAGATCGTGGAAAGCGACCGTGTGGCCGTTCTCCGCGAGTGCCTGCACAACGGTTGCGGCAATCGCGTGGTTGAAGCTTTCCGGCCCGGGGTGGGCGAGGATAACGGAAACTTTCATTCAGGTACCCGCCCGGTTGCCTTGAAAAACGTGTAGCAGAATACGCCGTCCGGTTCGCAGGTCCGGTACAGGTCTTTTATTCCCTGCTCCCAGTCAGCGGGACTTATCATGCCTTTTTTGATCGCATCCTCGCGGACGCCCTCGACCATTGCGGTAAACGTCTGCTTCGTGAACCCCTCCACGAGCTCCGGCCGCGAGGCGTCGACGTACACCATCCGGGGCGAGACCTGCACGCTGCTAAACCCGGCAGAGACGAGCAGCGGGTAGAGTTCGCGGCCGATGAGTGCATTTCCCCCGTCCTCTTTCTGGAGATCGACAAGGCAGCGGATCGCCCGGCGTGCCATCTCGCTGTCCGGGTGGAAGTATGCCGAGCCGTGGTCGCCCTCGATCACCGTGATCGTACCGCCGGGTTTTACGAGTTTTTTAAGAACAGCAAGCGCCCTGCCCGGGTCGGGGAGGTGTTCGAGCACGAAACAGACAAAGACGTGGTCGAAGCTCGCTGGTGCAAACGGGAGGCTGAACAGGTCGGCGGCCCGGAAGGTCACGTTCCCGATCCCTTCGGCTCTCGCCCGCTCTTCTGCCCGGCGGACGGATTCCGGCGAGATATCGATCGAGGTGATCTCTGCTTTCGGGCTGTTCTTTGCAAGGATAACGGTCTGTGCACCGGTTCCGCAGCCCGCTTCAAGCACCCGGCTCTGTGCCGGGTACCACGTATCGTGGTGGAGAAGCCCGGTCAGCGTCCGCGCCTGGTCGCCCAGCCGTTCTGCCTCCCGCTCGGAATACCCGTGGACGTACGCGTTTTCGTTCATCGCAGTTTCCTGATACCGGTACGCCGTTCCGGTTCTAAAAGTACGGGCACGTTACCGGATCGGTACGGGTGGTTGTGTTACGGGGATTACTACGCGTTTGTAATACGGTGGATAGAAGAGCCGGCCCGATTCCCTCACCGGGTCGGCAAGGATGAGGGAGTCTCCCTCTTTTCTTGCGGTCACGATGTAGGAGTTGTACAGGAGCCCCCTGACTTCGGGAAGGGAAACGTACGGGGCAACGTGTGCCGGATCGGTCCAGGTGTACTTCGGGTAGCAGGCCGGATCGCCGAATCCTTTGCCGAGCAGGAATTCTACGACCGTCCATTCGTCGCCGTCATCGTAGAAGGCAACCCACCTCCGCGGGTCCGGCTGCGGGAGCACCCGGTACGCCCCTTTGAGCGCCGGCCGCGAAGCAGCAAACGCAACGGACCGCACGAGCAGGAAGGCAAAAAAGATCGCTGCGTACACGACCATCCCCTCCGCGAGTGTGACAACCCCGAGCGCCATCCAGATCAAAAAGAAGAGGCTCGCGGCTAACAGGAGCATGCTCGGGCCCGGGAGGACAAAGAGTGCGTATTTTTTGTCCGAGATCGGGGCAAAGAGCGGAATGCCCGGGCTTGCGGGAAGGTCCATGGCGATGTGCAGGAATCCGCCGGCAAACAGGGCGGCGCAGGCCGCGGGCGTGAGCACGGCCGGGTCGATAAAACCGGCAAGAGCCGCAAGCCCGATCCCGGCGCATGCCGAGGCCGACATGATGCAGACGCCGGCAATGCTGTGGGCGATCCCGCCGTGCACGAAAAGGTAGGCATCCGGGGAATTCTTCGAGAAAAGGCCAAAGAGCACGTCCGCATCGATGATCACGGCCCCGATAACAATAAACGGGATGTACTGCGGGAAGCCGAGCACGTACGCAAGGATCGCGGCGGCGAGTGCATGGGTGAGCGAGTCCACGTTTGACCGGTTGGGGCAGGAACGAGAAAAGGCTGCCCGTTCAGGCAGTCCCGGGAAAAACCGGACCGTAATCCTTTATTGCATGGCACCCCGACGCTCCCTGTATGGAAGCATTCCTGGTTTTTTTTCTTACGCTTCTTTTCCTGCTCATCCTTGGCTATACGCAAAAACTGCCCCTCTTTGTCACGCTCCTTTTAGGCGGACTCTTTTTTGGCCTGCTTGCCGGGGCGGGCCCTGATGCCACGCTCCAGTGGCTGGCCTCGGGACTCGGCACGATGTTTGGCGCCTTTGCCATCGCCATCCTCTCCGGTATCGTGATCGTCCGGCTGCTCTCCGACCAGGGACTCATCGCGGTCATGGCCGCCGGGATCCAGGCAAAGATCAAAAATGCCCGGGCGAGCTCCGGGATCCTCTCCTTTATCCTTGCCGTCCCGATCACCTGCCCGGTCGTCACGTATGCGATGCTCTCCCCGGCGCTAAAGAAAATCGAGCCTGACCCGGACCGCTCAAAGGTCCTGCTCTATGTTGCCGCGGTCTGCGGGATCGTTTCGTACATCCTGATCTTCCCGACCCCGGTCACCCAGCCGCTTGTTGCCGCATTCGCCCCGCAGGTATTCGGAGGATCTTTCGATCTCGTTACGGTCCCGCTTGCCCTCTGCCTGCTCTGCGTTGTGATCGCGGCGGCGGGCCGGTGGATCCCGGACCGCAGGACGGGTGGAGAACCCCTGGCCGCCGGCACACCCGGGCCTGACGGACACGTGCCCGTTCCCCTGTCCCTCCATCTCCGGGCGTGGGCCCCGTTCATCGCGATCGTGGCCGCGATCCCGATTGGCCACATTCGTTCTCGGGCTCTCGCACGCGGCGATCCTCCAGTTCATCATGCTCACCGGACTGCTCGTGGCGCTCGTCCTTGCCCCGCCAGAGATCCGGTTCGAAGGATTTGCCGGCGGGATAACGACCGCGGGAATGGTGGTCTTCGACATCTGTGCGGCAGGGGCAATCGGCACGGTCATGGTAAAATCCGGGCTTGCCAAAAGTGCGCTCGCCACGCTCATCCCGATCCTGCCGGATATCCTCATCCCGTTCATCATCGCGGTGATCCTTGCGACCGCACAGGGCTCGCGGATCGTGACCGCGGTTGTCTCGGCGCAGGTGCTGGGGGCTACGGCGCTCGTGCAGGAGATTAACCCGCTGCCCATGATCCTGATGGTCGTTGCCGGCACCTGCTTTTTCTGCCACGTCACCGATCCCTTCTTCCACCTTGTCAAAAAGACGACCGGGGACGATACCCGGACCGTTCTCAGGAGTTACACGGTCCCGCTCGCCTGTATCGGCCTTGCCCTCTACATCGTTGCGCTCGGCCTTGCTGCCTTCGTATTCCCGTACCATGAGGACGCCGCCCTTGCGATGATGGGCATGTGAACCGGGCCGTTTTTTTTAATTTTCTTTTCTCCTGCATCTGGAAAAAATCTAAAAAAAATCCTGACCCCATCGTTTGGGATGCTGCCGTTTCATTGACCTAACCGATCGGTTACATCACCGGAAACTACTCAAAAGCCGGGTGATAAATGATAGCGATACCAGGGGGAAGTATCCGGCTATGAAGCATCAGTTATCGGTTCCATCATTTGTGCCCGGGAGGACCGGCTCCTTTGCACTTGCGGTTCTCTGCATTACGGTCGTGCTCGCCGCGGGATGCACGGGGACCCAGGAGACGCAGCTCACACCCGTAAATACCCTCACGCCGCTTACCTCAGCGTCATCGGGAACATCGGCTTCGGGGCTATCCTACGATCCCATTGTCGGTGTCTGGCGGAGCCCGGGAGCGATCTACAAGTTCGAGATCACGTTCGATGTGAACGGGAAGACGCAGGAAAATTACGCGAGCGTCCCCAATGTCTTTTACAACGGGACGTGGACCGCGCTCGGCAACGATATGTACCTCGTGACCCGGGATTCGGGCGAGAAGAACGTCTGGGTCCATGACCTGTCCGCAAACACGCTCTATAAAAAAGAGACGCCCGCTATCGTGTACACGCTCTATCAGGGAGTCGGCCGGGCATCTGCGGCTCCGGGCGGCAGTACGGTAGTATCCGGTGAAGCCCTTCTCTCGGGGAACCGGGGACAGCATCGTACCGTTTACCGCGACCGGGTCCGGGCTCTGGGTCTTTACCTTAAACTACACGGGCGAGAAGAATTTCATTGTCTGGCTCACGGACGAGAACGGCAAACGGGTCGCCCTTCTTGCAAACGAGATCGGCACCTATTCCGGCATGAAGCCGCAGAAGCTGGACGCAGGAAAATATTACCTTGACGTGAACGCGAGCGGCCCGTGGACGATCAAGGCTGCGATCTCGTAACGGCATAAAACCGGGTCCGGTCCCGGCTGTGCGGCCCGGAATAACCTCACTCTTTTTCCTTCAGGTCGTTTCAGAGAATTTTCCCGTGCTCCGACCGTTTTGCTATGCTGAAGCTGCGCCGGGGCACTATTTTACGAAATTTATATAAGTGTATAAGCAAACACTTATGCATGCCAGAGGAGCCCTGCAACAAGTGCCCGGAATGTACCGGGCTCTGCGAGATCGTCCCCTCTATGGCCGGGACAGTTCAAGGCCTTGGGCGATCTCACACGGCTCCAGATCATTTACCTCCTTTCTAACCGAACCGGGCGGGACGCTCGGCGTCAGCGAACTTGCAGGCCCGGCTCAGCATTTCCCAGCCGGCCGTCTCCCAGCACCTGAAGAACCTGAAAAACGAAGGGCTGGTCGAATCGCGTCGCGACGGATTTTACGTGTACTATACCATCAACCGCGAGCGGATGGTGGAGTTCCGCGATCATTTCGAGCTGATGTACGCGAGCGTCATGAAGCAGTGCAGCCGCGAGATGGTTCGGAAGGCAGCGCCGGGCCGCACCATCCGGACCTGCGTTATCTTTTATTCGTATTCCGGGATTACGCGGAAGGTTGCCGAAGGGATCTGCGATGCAGGCGGGTGCGACCGTATTGAGGTAAAGACCCGAACGCCGTACTCTGCGTTTACCGCGTACACGACCGGTGTCCTCCGGTCCCGGAAAGGGGCCTGCGACAAAATCGAACCGGACGGTATCGATGTTGCAGGTTACGACTTTTTGATCATCGGGACGCCGGTCTGGGCCTGGAGGCCGGCACCGGCCATCAATGCCGCGATACAGGCGCTCTGCAACTGCAAAGGAAAGCCGGCTGCGATCTTTACCACGTGCATCAACCAGCCCGGGGAAGCACTGCCCCTGATGAGAAAAGCGCTGGAGGAAAAGGGAGTAAACGTCATGGCGGAGATCAGCCTGGACCAGGAGGACACAAAGAACCCGGATGTCGGGGGCGAACTCCTCAAACGGATCATCGCGGCAGCTCCCTTCGGGGAATCACGCGGCGGGACAGCAGGAGAAAAAACAGGGAACAGGACAGGGGAAAAACGATCATGAAGACCACTATCATCTATGCATCGTATACGGGAACGACCCACGGGGTCGCAGAACAGGTACAAAAGGACACGGGCGCCGATCTCATCGAGGTAAAATCGCGGGATCTTTTGTCCCGGTTTGTTGCCCTCATGGGCCGCCACTCGCCCGGCATGAATGTCCGGGAGAGCGGCGCGGTGCCGGAGCAGATCGATCTTGCAGGCTCGGACGTTGTCGTGATAGGTACGCCGGTCTGGGCGGGAAAGCCCGTACCGGCAGTAAAAAAGGCCGTTGCCGGGTTTAGCCGGCTGCGAAGGGAAAACCGGTGGTGATCTTTGCCACCTGCGGCGACAAGCCGGGCGCCACGCTCGCGGACCTTGCAAAAGACGTAACGGCAAAGGGCATGGTCGTTGCCGGGCCAGTTCTCGTTTAACAAAAAAGAGATCGCGGAGGGGACCGGAGTAACGGCGCTCATAGAGAAGATCAAGAGCATGGAAACAATCCCCGGATAACATCATCATCAGGAGAATTCTCATGACCACAACCCGGACAACAGAACCAGGATTATCCCGTCAGGCCGTCAGGAAATGGATCCTCATCGTCACGTTCCTCCTCCTGCCGGTCACGCTCATGTATATCTCCCCCATCGTCATTGTGATGGGTGCAGCAGAAGGCATCGCCACCGGCAGCATGCTCCTCTTTATCGCACTCTTCTTCCTCTCGCTTGTGGTCGCCCGGCTCTGGTGCGGCTGGCTCTGCCCGATGGGGGCATGGCAGGAGATCTGTTCGCCGGTGATAAAGCGGACCGTAACAGCGGGCTGGTTAAATTACGTCAAGTATATCGTGACGGTGCTCTGGCTTGGTGCGCTTGCGTACTTCTTTGCCGGCGCCGGGGGAATCCGTGCGGTCGACCCGCTCTTTGCCACGGACAATGGCCTCTCGATCACAAGTCTCGCCACGCTTATGGTGGTCGTTGTGATCTTTACCATCATCTTCCTTGCCGCATTCATTGCAGGCCGGCGCGGATTCTGCCATGTGCTCTGCCCGATAGCCGGGCTCATGATCGCCGGCCGGAAGATCCGGAACCTGTTCCGGTGGCCGGCGCTCGGGCTCTCTGCCGATCCCGCCCGCTGTATCGATTGCAAAAAGTGCACACAGATCTGCCCGATGGGCCTTGACGTGAATGCGATGGTGCATAAAGGCGACATGGATTCCCCGAAGTGCATCATGTGCGCCGGCTGTGCGGATGCATGCCCGGAAGGTGCAATCCGGTACGGGTGCACGGGAAAGTAATCCATGGCGCCAAAGAACGTTCTCGTTATCATGGGAAGCCCGCGGAAAGGGAATACTTTTTTTGCCTGCGAAGACCTGCGAAAAGAACTGGAGCAGCACCTGCCGGTTGAATTTGAATATCTCTGGCTCAAGGACGCTGACTTAAAACCCTGCCGGGGCTGCCTCTCCTGCTTTTCCCGCGGCGAGGAGACCTGTCCCGAACAGGGACGATGCCCCGCGTATCGAACAGAAGATGCACGAGGCGGATGCCGTGGTCTTTGCAACCCCGGTGTACGGCCTGAACGTGACCGGCCAGATGAAGGTTTTTGTGGACCGGTTCAGCTATATCTTCCACCGCCCCCGGTTCTTCGACAAGAAAGCCTTCATCCTTACGACTGCCGGCATCATGGGCAACACAGAGGTCCAGAAATACTTAACAACCGTTGCACGGATCTGGGGTTTTGAGATCGCGGGAACGCCGGGACCGTGACGGCCACTCCCGTATCGCCGGGCCAGGCAGAAAAGAACCGGAAGGAAATTGCCCGGGCCGCAGGAGAATTTGCCGCGGCCCTCAGGCGCCCGGCCCGTAAAAGCCCGGGGCTGTACGATCTCATGGTCTTCCACGGGCAGCGTGCGGCGTTCCGGCAGCTCGAGACCATATCGCCTGCCGATTACCGGTACTGGAACGGGAAGGGATGGTTCGACCGGGGAGCCCGCTACTTCACCGATGTCCCGGTCAATCCCGTGTACCACGCAATCGGCGTTGCCGTAGAAAAAATTTCAGCGCGGCGGATGGAAAAGGACTCTTGCCTCGTGTCCTGTGGAGCAGCCATGAAGACCGTGATCTATTATTTCACCGGCACCGGCAACTACGCTTGCCGCTGCCCGGGCGCTTGCCGAAGAACTCGGCGATGCAAAACTCATCCCGCTCAGGAGGGCGGTAAACCCCGGCGGGATACCCGGTGGACGCGGACGTCCTTGGTATCGCGTTCCCGGTCTATTTCCTGAATATGCCCGGGATCGTACAGCAGTTCGTGGAAAGCCTCAGGTTTACCGGCAATCCGTTACGTCTTTGGCCTTGCGACCTGCGGGAAGGAGCCCGGCGGGGCGCTTTTTTCGCTCGACAAAACGCTCCGTGCCCGGGGATCGCACCTCTCGGCCGGTTTTGCCCTTGTCATGCCGGAGAACTACCTTGGCCCGGTCGACTTAATGGAGCCAGAGGAAACGGTGGCGCAGAAACTTGCAGCGGTACATAGCCGGATCCCCGCGATTGCCGAAGCAGTCAGAAAGCGGCAGGTCTCGATTCCGGAAGGGTCGGACTCGTCAGTGATCGGACTGGGCGCAGGGGCACTCCGGTTCCTTATGACATCGGTGTACCGGGTCCCCCGCCGGTTCCATGCCACCGCGAAGTGCACCCGCTGCGGGCTGTGCGAAAAAATCTGCCCGGCCCGGAACATCGCCATTACCGCGGACGGCGTCTCGTTCGGGGATTCCTGCACCCAGTGCTATGCGTGCATCCACTGGTGCCCGAACGAGGCGATCGAGATCGGGGGCCGGACCAGCGGGAAGCGCCGGTACCACCACCCGGATATCTCGGTAAAGGATATGCTCGGGCAGCGGGGAGAATGATCGTGGAAAAAGCCGGGGCGTACCGGGACCTCTTCGATGAGATCATAGCGGCGACCCTGCACAAAGCCGTGCAGATCATTGCCGATGATCCGGCGCTCTTCTTCCGCGGCTCTGCCATCCTCCGCCACCAGAAGAAGGCGGCCGCGGTACGGAAACGGTACGAGCGCGACGGGCTGCTCGTTCCCCCGGTTGTTATTGCGAGCATCACCTCGCGCTGCAACCTTACGTGTGCCGGCTGCTACATGCACGGCCGCCACGACCGGCCCGCGGGCGAGATGAGCCCGGAGACACTTGCCGGGCTCGCGGACCAGGCCGCCCGCCTCGGGGTCTCGGTCATCGTGATTGCCGGCGGCGAGCCGCTGGTACGGAAAAATGAGCTCCTCACCCTTGCCGGGGCGCACCCGGAGATCCTCTTCCCGGTCTTCTCAAACGGCCTCTTGATCGATGAGACCGCGGCAGCAGAAATTGCCCGGTACAAAAATATTGTCCCGGTCATCAGTTTCGAAGGTTTCCGCGAAGAGACCGATGCCCGGCGGGGAAGCGGTGTCTACGACCGGCTGCTTGCGGCCTGTGGGCACCTCAAAGAGCACCGGGTTTTCTTCGGCTGCTCGGTCACCACGTCCCGGGAGAACTTCTCCCGGGTCACGGACGAGAGGTTTGCCCGAACCATGCTCGGCGCCGGCGCACGGGTCTTTGCCTTTGTCGAGTACGTGCCCATGGAACCGGGTACGGAAGACCTCATCCTGACGCCCGGCCAGAAAAGCGCTCTGCAGGCTGCCTGTACGGCATTGTCCGGAAAATTCCCGGCCCTTTTCATCGGTTTTCCCGGCGACGAGGACCAGTACGGCGGGTGCCTTGCGGCAGGCCGGGGGTTCGTGCACGTCAGTCCGTCCGGGAACCTCGAACCCTGTCCCGCGGCGCCGTACTCGGACGAGAACCTTGCACAGGTACCGCTCGAAACCGCTCTCCGCTCCCGGCTCCTCGCACGGATCCGGGAACAGCCGGAGGTTCTCACCGAGACCGCCGGCGGCTGTGCTCTCTTGGCACACCGGGCCCTGGCAGAAGAGATAGCGGGGTTGACTCAGGGACCGGGGCAAAAGATTGTCGGAAAGAAAACGAAAATACGTGATTGACACGGGGATGAAAATGCCTGAAGAGTTTCGCCCGGAAAATGTGACAGGCAGACCCTATCGTAGCGTGACCCTCCCGTATGGGGGTGCATTCAGTCTCAAAACCGGGAAAGTAGTCTTTGCCACGAGCCGGGCAGAGCATGAATGGGTCATGGCAGAACTCCGGGCGCTTGAATGAACTGCCCCGTCTTTCTGGATATCTGTATCTTTTTTTCAGCGATTGAAGAATCTCAAGATCAGCAAGATGCAAACTAGAATCCAGCTATCTCAAGGAGTTATTGAAAGTGGTGATGATTTAGATCGTTTTTTTTGACGATAAAGTGCTTTCCGACAAGATTCTTTATTGCATGTATGAGCATCACTTCTTTTAGACTGGAACGACTTGTGACAGATCGGACAAATTTTTTCATATCGATCCGGACGATTTTTTATCTCTACTTTACATTCTTGGCATATCACGCGAGATCTTCTTGCTCCCGTAAAAAACTCCTTTTTACATCTTTTACATATTTTCTTCAAACCTCGATCAGGAAAGCGGATTGATACTGACCACGGGGACAGATTGCGTATCTTTACATTTGGATCTTCACTAGTGACTGTAATGGAAGACTCCCAGCCTTTGGCACAAGGCTTCGGATAACCTTTCTTCTTTCCAAAATGGTCTTCTTGCCACCAGGTATCGCCGATTTTATACTTTAATAAACACGTCTCCTTCAACTTTTGTCTCACTAATGCTTGTGCCTCGGAGAGTACTGCTTCATCAAGAGTGAGTCTTCGTTTCCTCTCCATTAAGTATAATGTAAATGTCCGATTTAATGTAAATTTGTATTTTTTACAACCAAAATCCAATTTTGTAAGTTATAATCCGTTGTATTCTATTGTAGATCATCAATCCGGAGGACAACTATGAACAAATCCCTTCGTGCACGAGCCTTTGTTGGAATTGCGTTTATAATCACTCTAATTATTCTTTCTATTCTTGCGAATATGATCGGTTGGTATGGTGGAGCTGAAAAAATTCTGATAGCTTCTCTTGTTTTAGTGGGTACAATCCCACGAGGGTACTTTCTTCACAGAATAAAGTGAGAACACGTGAGAATGTCCACTAGGATTGATGTGTCACAAAAGGGATCAAATGGTTTTTACAGAGCCCATGAATGTTATAAGTCAAACTTGAGCGATTATCAAAAGTAATAATCACAAGAAAAGGCCAGGGCCGAGATTTGAACCCGGGTCGAGGGATCCACAGCCCCTTAGGATAACCAGACTACCCTACCCTGGCAGATGTTCCTGTTAACTTGGTCGTGGACTCTGATTAATTTAACTCCCGAACGCGCCGGCCGGCTGCTGGATTTTTCCCGGTCCCGTCTCATGGTTTCGGGGAGTGTCCGGGAGCGACTATTAATAGGGTAGTGCGTCCATTAAGTTATCAGGTGGCCCTGAAAGGATTTGGATAAGGAAGCGGTGCGGCGTTTTAATGACGCCGTGCCACGGACGCTTTTAGTATAATCCTAAAAAAAATCAGGGCGCGTGCGAACGGGAAGTGGGTGAGATGGCGGCAGAGCCGAAGATCAGGACACCGATTGTCTGTGTGATGGGACACGTAGACCACGGGAAGACATCGCTCCTCGACCGGATCCGGGGCTCGTCGGTCGTTGCTTCCGAGGCCGGCGCCATCACCCAGCACATCGGCGCAACGATCGTCCCCATCGAAGCGATAAGGAAGATGAGCGGTACGATGGAGAAGATCCCGATCAATATCCCGGGACTGCTCTTTATCGATACGCCGGGTCACCACGCGTTTACCACGCTGCGTGCCCGGGGCGGGGCGCTTGCCGATATGGCGATCCTTGTCGTGGACATCAGCCAGGGGTTCCAGCCCCAGACCATCGAGGCTTTACAGATCCTCCGGAACTGCAAGACGCCGTTTGTGATCGCGGCCACGAAGATCGATCGGATCCACGGCTGGCGCATCAACAAGGACGAGTCCTTCCAGTCAACGTTTGCGAAACAAAACGAGCGGGTCCAGACCGATATCGAGACGAAAACCTACGAGATTGTCGGGAACCTCTCGGACCTCGGCTTCTCCGCGGACCGCTACGACCGGGTCGCCGACTTCCAGCGCAACCTCGCGATCGTGCCGGTGAGCGCCCACACGGGCGAAGGGATCGCGGATCTCTTAATGATCATGATCGGGCTTGCCCAGCGCTACATGGGCGAAGAGCTCAAGCTCTCGGCCGAAGGGCCGGGCGAAGGCACCGTGCTCGAAGTCAAGGAAGAGCGTGGCCTCGGGACAACGCTCGATGTGATCCTGTACAACGGCACGCTCTCTGTTGGGGACGAGATCGCGATGGCAACGCAGGACAGCGTTGCGACAACAAAGGTCAGGTCGCTCTTAAAGCCCCGGCCCATGAAAGAGATCCTCATCGAGGACCGGTTCGAGCGCGTGAAGTCGGTTGTCGCGGCCGCGGGGATCAAGGTCTCGGCCCCGAACCTCGAAGGCGTGATCGCCGGCTCGCCGCTCTTTGTGGTTCGCGGGAACCCTGACGAGCTCGCGGCCCGGATCAGAAAGGAGATGCAGGAGATCCACGTGAACCTCTCCGAAGAGGGGATCGTGATCAAGGCCGACACGATCGGTGCGCTCGAAGCGCTCTGCAAGGAGCTCGAAGCAAAGGAGATCCCGGTGATGCGGGCGCAGGTCGGCCCGGTAAGCCGGCACGACCTCGTGGAGACCGAGACGATAAAGAACCCGGCGTTTCGCGTGCTTCTCTCGTTTAACACGCCAACCCTTCCCGATGCTGCGGAGATCATCAAAGACCCGCTCTATACGCTGGTCAAGGTCTTTAACGGCCAGGTGATCTACCAGCTCATCGACCAGTACGTGGAATGGCGCGACGAGCAGAAACGGATCGCGGAAAAAGCGCAGTTCGAGCACGTGATGATGCCGGCAAAGATCCGGCTGCTCCCGGATTGCGTGTTCCGGCAGAGCAACCCGGCGGTCGTAGGGGTGCGGGTGCTCGGCGGCAAGCTGCGGGCGGACGTCGACCTCATCAAGCTGGACGGCAAGAAGGTGGGGCACCTAAAGACCATGCAGCTGCGGCAGGAGACGATCCGCGAGGCGGACGAGGGGCTCGAAGTCGCGGTTGCGATTGAGGGCGTGACCATCGGCCGCCAGCTCAACGTGGGCGAAGATCTGCTCGTGGACCTGCCCGAGCGGCACGTGAAAGTGCTCGAACGCGAGATGATAAAGACCTTAAACGTGAGCACGCAGGAAGTGCTTGCGGAGTTCGTTGCGATCCGGCGGAAGACCGAACCGTTCTGGGGCAAGTGATCGCGGAAGGTCCGGGAGACGCGAGGATTTAATAGCGTACCGGTATAATTAAGTGGGTACTTCACGTGCACAGGCGTACATCATCGCCCAGGGGACGGAGAGTGAACCGGACTGCCCGGATATTTCCGGGCAGCTCCCGGGATGATCCATAAGGTGAATCAAGCATGGTTGAGTTAAAAGTCGTAGTGTCAGACCCCAAGACCGGCCGCGCGTACAACGTCGACGCCGGTACCGGCGCCGCAGGCGCCCTTGTCGGAAAGAATATCGGGGACGAAGTGGACGCCGGCCCGCTCGGGCTTGCAGGCTATAAGATCCTTATTACCGGCGGCTCGGACCAGACCGGTACCCCGGCACGCAGGAGCCTGCCGGGCGCAGGAAGGAAGCAACTCCTTCTCGCAGAAGGCGTCGGGTTCCACCCCAAGATGGAAGGCGAGCGCAAGCGCAAGATGATCCGCGCCCACCAGATCACCCCCGAGTTCGTACAGGTCAACGCCCGCGTGATTGCGTACGGCGAGAAGACCCTTGACGAGCTCTTCCCCAAGGCAGAAGGCGCCGAGGGCGAGAAGAAGGCTGAAAAGCCAAAAGAGAAGAAGGCCCGGAAGTAAATCCGGGAAATACTTTTTTCGCGCTGTTGTTTTTTAAAAGTCCCGCACGGCTACGCGTGCGTGTGACGGCCCGGTTTTTAGCCGTTTTATCGTCCCGTTGCCCGTTAAGGAAAGGCTCAATTAGCCGGTGCGCCGATCTTCCCTCACGATGCGGGGCATGCGGGACGAGCGGGTAACGATAACGACCGATGCCGGGGAGCGGGCAGAAGCGGTCGCCCCGGTGATTATCTCGGCGAGCCGGGCCACCGATATCCCCGCCCGCTACGCGGACTGGTTTTTTGCCCGGCTCCGGCGCGGGCATCTTGCGTGGCAGAACCCGTTCTCGGGCCGGGTGCAGTACGTCTCGTTTACACGGACCCGGGCGATGGTCTTCTGGACCAAGAATCCCGACCCGGTCCTGCCCCTGCTGCCACTCCTCGACAAACGCGGGATTGCGTATTATTTCCCGTTCACGCTCAACGATTACGGGCCGGAGGGGTTCGAGCCCGGCCTTCCTTCGCTCGATGACCGGATCGCGGTGTTCCGGGAACTGTCCCGCCGGATCGGAAAGGAGCGGGTGATCTGGCGTTTCGACCCGGTGCTCGTGACCGATCGCCTTGGCGTGGACGATCTCCTTCTCCGGATCCAAAATATCGGCGACCGGCTCGCGCCGTTCACGGAAAAGCTGGTCTTCAGTTTCATCGATATCGCACGCTACGCGTCCGTTGCCCGGCACACCGCCCCGCACGGGATCCGGGAGCTGACCGGTGAAGAGATGGATACATTCGCAGCGGGACTTGTTCGGCTGAATCAGGAATGGGGCCTTGCCCTTGCGATCTGTGCGGAGGAGCGGGACCTGTCCGCGTACGGGATTTTTAAAAACCGCTGCATCGATGGCGGACTCCTCGCCCGGCTCGCCCCGGATGATGCAGAGCTCGCGGCATACCTCCGGCAGCACCCGGGAAAGGATCCGGGGCAGCGAAATGAGTGCGGGTGCATCGCGGCAAAGGACATCGGCATGTACGGCACGTGCCCGAATGCCTGCGTGTACTGTTATGCGAACCGGAGCCCGGAGCAGGCGCACAAAAATTTTGCCCGACACAGTCTCGCGCCGGAAGGCGAACTGATCACCGGGGAAGTCGTGCCGGAAAAATGCGGGCGGGCTGCCGGGCCGGGGCAGGAGCGGCTGGCCTGATCCGGTTTTTGCCTGCACCATTAAACCCCCGGGCGCCAACATCCTCCTATGGACATCCGGTTCTGCGTGCACTACAAAGGCGACGGGTACCCGCCTTCCAACCGCTACTGCCGGGCGTGCCCGGAGGCTCACCTGGCCTGCGATGCGCTCTGGGCCCGGGTTGTCGAACTCTCGCAGTCGAACAATGGCGGTGCGGTTCCGCTGGCCGGGACCCGGGCGGAGATGTACCCCAATACCAGGAACCCCCTCAATGTCCGCATGAAGATCAACTGCCGCTGGTACCTTCCCAAAGAGGATTTTTTGTACTTCATTGCAACCGGCCATGCGGGGATGGGCCGGAAAGGCCACCGCGACGACAAAAAAGCGTCCCCGAGCATGACCCGGCAGGAGCCGTACGTGCAGGCGATTGCCGCAGCGCTTGGCGGGGACAAATGTGTTGAGATACGAAACGTGCGGCGGGTGCAGAAGGGCGGGACGATTTAAGGAAAAACCATTCGATGCGTGCGGTACGCAGTTTTTCCTTCTTATTTTGTGCAGGAAATTTTTCACTCAACGCCACGTTTATGTCCGGCCGGAAATAACAACCTCATCAGGCAGACAATGCATGAAAAGCTCCCTTGCGTGACTTTTTTGCATGCTCATCCCGCCGGCACCGGACGGGGAGTTCTATGGTGTTTTGTGGTGCCGGCGGGGGGCACGTCCTGCCGCAGGATCCGGCCCGGACCTTTCCGTGGTATCTCTGTTCCGGGCCATGGGCCGGGCGATGAACAGACTCTCTCTTGTGTTCTGCCGCAAAGGAAAAATGCGGCACCGGCCCTTTTTTCGCATGGTTTTTGTTGCTAAAAGAAACCCCGGGTTTTACACGTTCTTTGTTTTTTGGCCCCCGCCCGGCACAAAAGAGATAATCCCCTGCGGTACAAGCCTTCGTATCGGAGCCCTGCCATGACCGATACGTACGAGGGGATCCCCCAGCGGGATGCAACGACCCGGGCGATCGTGACAAGGATTCCGGGCGGCGTGGTGACGCCCGGCGACCTTGAGACAATTGCCCGCACGGCCCGGAAGTTCCGGGTGCCGTTTCTGAAACTGACTTCCGGCCAGCGAGTCCTCCTTGCCGGGATTGCGCACGACTCTATTTCGGATGTGATCCGCGAGCTCGGGCCGCTCGCCCAGCCGGATACGGCGCCGTGCGTGAAGTTCGTGCAGGCCTGCCCGGGGACGGAGGTCTGCCGGTTTGGCGTCCAGGACGCACTTGCCCTTGCCCGGGCTGCTGATGGGCAGTTCCGCGAGCGGGTCTTTCCCGCGAAGATAAAGATCGGGATCTCGGGCTGCCCCCGCTGCTGCGGCGAGAGCCACATCCGGGACATCGGGATTATCGGAACCAAGCAGGGCTGGACGGTTCTCTTTGGCGGGAATGGCGGCGCGAACCCCCGCTTTGGGGACGAGATCGCAACCGGCCTCACATCCGCTGAAGCCCTCGACTGCATGCAGAGGCTCGCGGAATATTACCGGAAGTTTGCGAAGCCGCATGAGCGGACGGCGAGGTTTGTGGAAAGGGTGGGGATAGGGAAGATCCGGGAGGATGTGGTTGCGATGATGCCGTATGTCGGGGTTTGAGGAGGGCTTTTTCTCTTTCACCCTGCACGCTGGGAGGTTTATCTGGTTGGGTGCTAGTGAGTATGTTTAAGGAAAGGACATGCACCTGCTCATCGATACCAATGTTTTCATTTATCGCGAAGACGATCGCGTCATTTCACAGAATATAAGTGATCTCTTCGCACTTTTGCACGAAATCCCCGTGGAGGTTTTTATTCACCCGGCATCTATGGCAGATATCCAGCGTGACAAAGACGTGCACAGAAGAGATGTGATGCTTTCAAAAATCGGCATGTACAAACAATTGTCTCATCCTCCGTCCGCAACAGGCGATGCAGATTTTATCAGGACAATTGGCAGTCCGGTTTCACCTCAGGACCGCGTTGATAACGAGATCCTTTATTCTGTTGTCCGTGGTGCAATCGATTTCCTTTTGACAGAAGATGTGGGGATTCACCGAAAAGCCTTTGCCGCGGGCATAAGTGATCGCGTTCTCCATATCGATGATGCCATACATTTTTTCCGGCAGTTCGTTCACAAGAAAGAGAAAATTGCGTCCCCTCCGGGACTGAAAGAAGATTTTATGTACAATCTGGATCTTAACGATCCAATCTTTGACAGCCTTAAACGTGATTATCCGGAATTTGAGGAATGGTTCCGGAAGAAATCACGGGAACACCGGAAATGTTATGTCAGCTATCGTACCGATGGGTCGATCGGCTCGCTCCTCATTTACAAATTCGAGGATGAACAAATCGACAGTATTCCCCCGCTGCCCCAAAAGAAGCGGCTGAAGATTGCCACGCTTAAAGTAACCCACGTTGGGAATAAAATTGGCGAACTGCTCCTGAAAATTTCCTTTGATCTCGCCATCAGCGAAGGGTGCGATGAGGTTTTCCTTACCCATTTTACCGAAAAAAACGATCGCCTTGTCGAGCTCATCACGGAATACGGATTTACTAAAGCAGGAGTAAATCCCCGGGGTGAGGAAATCTATGTAAAGAAACTGGTGCCTGATAGTTCAGATATTGCAGGGTTACCCCCGGTTGAAATTTTCAAACGGTTTTATCCATCGTTTTACGATGGCGTTTCTGTGAAGAAATGGGTAATCCCCATTCAACCGGAATTCCATACCCGGCTTTTCACAAATTATGGTGTGCGCCAGACGATGCTCTTTGAACATGCCGGGGAATTTGTCATTGAAGGAAACACGATAAAGAAGGCATATCTCAGCCATTCGAGGATCCGGCAGCTCAAAGCCGGCGATGTCGTATTGTTTTACCGGTCAAAGGATGAGCAGGCACTCACTACTCTCGGTGTTATTGAGGAAGTCCGGACCGGATTGACAAAGACCGATGAGATCATCCGCGCTGTAGGGAAACGAACGGTCTATACCCGGGATGAGATAGAGGCAAGTCCGAAACCATTAACCGTCATTCTCTTCCGCCATCATTTCCACATGAATAATTCCATAAAACTAGCTGATTTACTGGAATCCGGGATATTTAACGGTCCACCACAATCCATAATGCAGATCAGCGATGAGAATTATAACGTCATTAAAACACTCGGTGGCATCGATGGACGTTTTACTATCCATTAAACCAAGATATGTCAAGTCCATCATCGATGGAGAGAAACGGTATGAGTTCCGGAAAAAAGTTTTCCGGAATCCATCCGTGAGCAGGGTTTTGATCTACTCGTCATCACCGGTAAAGAAGATCGTGGCGTCATTCGAAGTCGGGAAGATACTGGAGGATCGTCCGGCCGATCTCTGGGAAAATGTCAAGGATTATGCCGGCATTGATGACCGGGCTTTCTTTGATTATTTTGCCGGGAAGTCCCGGGCGTTTGCAATTGAGATTCAGGATTTGCAGGAACTTCCTGAACCCATCGATCCCCGTGAGGCGATCCCGGGATTTGTACCGCCGCAATCGTATTGTTATATGGATGGAGTAATGTTAGAAGAATAATCAAACCTATTGGGAAAAAGCCCTATCAGTGAAACCCTCCCTCCAGACAGAACACCGACATCTTCTCCACCGTCCCTTCAGCTTCGCACCGTCCCTTCAGCTTCGCACCGGCCCCGCAGGTCGCAGGCCGGGCACATAAGCCGGCCGAGATCCTTTTTGTCGACATTGAGCGTTCCCCGCTGCTCGTGGAGATCGTAGAGCAGCTTGAGGTACTTGCCCTCCGCGATTCTCGGGATCGCATCCTTTTCTGCAAGGCCCTTCCACTCGTACAGCCGCCTGCCACCCTTCTCCGAATTGCAGGATCGGCAGACCCGGATCGCGTTGTCGGGAATGTCCGGGCCACCACAGCATTGGGGCAGGATGTGCTCGGTCGTGAGCGGCCCGCCGTGCGCCCCGCAGTAGATGCATGTCTCCGGGTTCTCGTGCTCGCGGAGCCATTCGCGGATCGTGGACGACCACACGATCTCCCCCTCGCGGAGTTTGGTAAACCGGCTCATCTGGAACGCCCGGGCGTTCGGGAGTCCTGCGGATTTCGAGATCAGTTTCGCGTACTGCCAGAAGATCTGGTCACGGATCGTTTTTACTGCAGCCGGCGGCATGGTTAATTTCTTTGTCGTGGCGGCCGGCCGATAAAAGTATCGCGGGGAAATTTCGTACCTGCCCGTCACCGGTTCCGGGACTTGTCCGCCTCATCGTCGCCCGGATTTTTTCCCGGGGACTTTTTCATAACGTAAAAAAACTGGGCCGCCCACAAAAGGATTGCAACCCCCATCATGCCAAAGAACAGGGGGATCATGACCGCCAGGAAAAGTGAGGATGCGGACGGGCCGAGAACCCCGCTCATAATGAGTGCTGCAAAAAAGATGTACGCAATCGTGCAGTATCCCAGGATCCCCAGCAGCTTTTTCTGGAGGGGGTCCACATCGATCCACATATACTCCTGCATAGTGTCCGCCCCTACAAAATACCTGTGACCGGGAAGTGGTTCCGGCCCGGCGAACTATATTCCCTATTTTTTTTATTATCCACGTCCCTCCCTGCGATCCCCCTGGACATCGACCGTCCAAACAAACCCAAATACGCTTGTCCCGGATCCGCATTTCTCAGTCGTGGAGTCAGAAAGAGATCCCGAAAACCGGCATGCTTTTTTGCAAAACCCGCTTGCTGGATTGGAAAAACCCGTGATCCGGGAACATGCCCTCCGTCGGAGAAACCTGTCAGCCGGATCGTATGTCCCCCTGGCCCGGCCCGCACCCCCAAAACAGGCCTTCTTTTCATTTCCGTGTGCCGGAGCCCGTTCGGGAAACGATCGGCCTTCTGTTTCGTGCTATTTCGTGCGTACATTCTCCGACGTGAAAAGTGCGGGAAAATACCCATTTCCTGTCGGTTTTTTGCGAATTCCTGTTGCAGCGATGCGAAAAAGCATATCCTGTCGGCAGGTTCACCGTCGGAGAAATCGGTTTACCGGATCGTATCTCCCCCAGCCCGGATCAGATTCCCAAAACAGGCCCTCTTTTCAATCCCTGCGTGCAGGAGCCCGTCCCGCAAACGATCGCCCGCGTAATTAGGCCCATTTGGGCCCCTTTTTCTCCGACGTGAAATGGTTACCGGAACCGCGAATTAGTCCCCCGTTTTCACGAATTAGGCCCCCGGTGAGGGGTACGGCCATCTTTCGGTAGGGGGGCTCTCCGTCGGAGAACCGGCTATCCGGGACAGCAGGTCGTACCTTCGTTTTTTACTGCCCGGGTACTCCCGCGTGTTATTTCCCAATCTTTAAACCTGAAAAAAAGGAAAAGGGAACATATCCCCCCAAAGGAACCTTCATGGCATTATGCACAATCCGGGAAAACGGCAGGATCATCATCGTTACCCTGCCCGAGCACATCGATCATGTCGAGGCAATGGCGCTTGAAAAAGAACTCCGGGAATATGTTGCCCGCGAACCAAAAGCGCTGCTCTGCGACATGACCGGATCGAAGTATATCTCCAGCTCGGGGCTCAGGGCGTTCCTTGCCATCGGGAAGATGGCAAAAGCTTCGGGCGTCCGGCTCGGGCTGTTCGGCCTGACAAAATTTGTCGATCGTATCTTTCTCATGTCGGGATTCTGCAATCTCTTTTTGATCTACGATTCGGAGGAAGCCGCGGTCCGGGCGATAGCGGAATAAGCCGGGGATCGTTTGCGAAAAAAGAGCAGCGTGCAGGCCGGCGCATAACCCCGGCCCCCGGTTTTTAGTACACCAGCAGGAAGAATGCCATTGCGGTCGTGAGAAACGCCCCGACAAGGAGAATGATCGCGACCGGCAGGAGAAATCCCATCATACCGTTTACCGTGAACGCGAGCTGCGAGATCCTCTGCGAGCCAAAGACCACGATCCCCCGGCACCACGCGGTTGCGCCGGCAGATTTCGCAGGAGCTGTATCGGCAAGGGCCTGCGCTAAGCGCCTCGTCAACGTACGGGTAGAATTTGTCCACGCCGATCCGTAGCCCGACCTGGTTGCGGCCCGAGACCGTGTTGACCACGTGCGTATCGGTAGTCATCACCTCGCACTCGTCCACCCGGGCAAGCAGCCGTTTCCGGATCTCCTCCCGGGCCCCGGTCTGCATGTTGTTCCCGTCAAAGAGGACGTACGCAGTGGTTTGGCCACCCGCGTTAACGACCAGAACCTGCACGCCGAGATCGCCAAAACCCTCCTGCCGCGGGAACGGGAGCGTCTTTGCCGCATAGCCGGCCGAGAACGGAACCTGCTCTGCGTTTGCCAGTGAAGAAAACGCCTTTTCTGCCGCCCCGAGATATTCCATGGCAAGCTCCGTTGCCGGGTATACGCCGTCCGAGAGCTTGTCGAGACTAGTTGTGGGCGTCCACAAATCCCGCAGTGCCGGAAATATTTTCTCCCTGCCTTCATGATCGAAAAGCCCACGGAAAAGTCGAGGATCTTCGGTCACGAGCGGCGACCGGGTGGCAACAACAATCACGGTGTCGCCAAACGCCTGTGCAAGCACGTCCACCGATCCGCACTGGAACCGGGCCGGAGCAGTGCAGCCCGCATTCCCGTACGTGGTCGGCCGGGCCGCGATGATCGTATCGCCCAGCTTCCGGACCTCATCCTCATCGACCGGGTTGAAGTCGTGCGAAGGCCGAGCCGTGCATCACCATCGAAGGCGTTCCCGAGCATCCCGTGCAGGATCTTTGGCATGTTGCTCCCGCCAACCTCGCCGAGCGGGACCCGGGTGGACGTTCGGGATCGTTACAGAAAGATCTCCTCTTTCCTTCGCGGGCAAACGCGAGCGAGACCTCGGGCACCGACCACACTCTCGCCAATGCTCCGGAAAAAATCGTCGAGCTTCTTACTCCCCTCCGAAAGGTGGGCGAGAAATGCATTCGCGAGTTCGAGCGGCCCGACCTTGAAGTTTGCTTTCATCGGGCGTTCGATCACGATGATAAAGAGGAGCACGCCCACCGCAAACGTGACGTGCAGGATAATTGAGAGCTGCACGAAAAAGAGGCCCAGGAACGGGGCAGCGAAGGACGACCGCGAGGCCCGAGTGCAGGAGCGCCGGCACCACGACCCGGCGTAGGTGGAAGTCGACAACGGCGGCAAGAAGCAGCATCCGGAACGCAAAGACAAACGCAAGCGAGATGGCAAAGAAGACCGGGTACGGACGAGGCAAAGAAGAGGACGGGTGAGAGCGAGATGAAGATCGAGATCACAAGGCCGATTGCTGCGGTCAGGCCCGACCAGCCGTACGAGAGCTTCCCGCCAAAGACCCGGGCAAGCCGGGGAGTGAGGGCAAGGGCCGCAACTGCCGGGAGAAGATATGCGGCGATGGGAAAGAGGGCGGGATGCGAAAGGGACTTTCCGCTCCCGAGCATGGCCATCGCTTCAACGCAGCCCGAGAGAAGCACGATCACCGTGAGCGATTTTATCCACGAAGGGCTGGTCACGATATACTGCGAGAGGGCTTCGAGCTTAAGGTCCATCTCACCGGACAAACAAACCACGTCTCCTTCGGGCAAAAACAGCGGAAAAACCGGGCGGCGCCATGAGGGGTATGTAGACGGTCAGGGCATGTGAAGGTTTCCAAAAAAACGCCGGACCGGTTCCCTCAAGCCTCATATCTTCTCCCGCCCCATCCGGAATGTTATGAAGATCCTTGCCATCCACGGAAGTCCCCGGACAATGCAGAGCAGCACGCGGAAACTTGCGTCGTTTGTCCTTGCCGGTGCGGCAGAGGCCGGTGCGGAGACCGAGCTTGTCGATCTTGCAGACCTTACCGTTGTGCCCTGCACTGCGTGCGATGCCTGTGCCATCAACGGCATCTGTGTTAACGACGACGATGTCGCGGGCCTCGTGGCCCGGATGAAAGAGGCAGACGCGGTCGTGTTCGGTTCGCCCGTGTACATCGACAACGTGAGCGGCCAGATGAAGGTCTTCTTCGACCGGCTCGCGGATGCGATCCACTACCAGCAGCTCGCGGGAAAGTACGGCTGCTCGGTAGCGACAACCGCAGAGTCCGGGGGAGACGAGGTTGTGGCGTACCAGAATCATGTCCTCAACTACCTGGGCGCCGTTGCAGTCGGCGGCATGAGCGTTGCGCTCGGTGCACAACCGTCAGCCCTTGCCGAAGCGGAACCTGCGGCCCGGGCGCTCGGGAAAAAACTCGCGGCAGCGGTACGCGACGGGTACCGCGACCCGGCGCAGGAAGCGGCCATTGCCGACAATCGTTCGTACTTTGCGGCGATTGTCAAGGAGAACCGGGACTTCCGTCCCGAAGAGTACGGGCGGTGGGAAAAAGCGGGCTGGCTGTAAGCGGCCCGGTATTTTCAGGTCTCGGGGAAATTCCGGCAGGCGCTTACCGGCCCCGAGATCTCGAAACGGGCGCCCTTCCCGTCGATGCCGGTCTCGTGGATGGCAAGGCCGGTGATGGCGAGGATATCCCGCGAGAGGAAGAGGCCAAAGCCGGTATGGCTGCCATAGCCTTTCCCGAAAATCTTTTCTTTCTTATCGAGCGGGATCCCTATCCCGTCGTCCGCGATCGGTGATGACAAACGAGCCGTCGCTCCGGGTGCATCCGACCGCGATCTTCGTGACCTTTTCCCCGTGGCGCTGTGCATTCTCAAAGAGGTTGGAAAAGACTTTACCTATCATCGGGTCGGCAAAGATCTCTGCATCGCCGCAGGTGCAGGTCACCGGGACGCCCGGCAGTTCAGGCGGCGGCAACGAGATCGGCGATCCGGTGCCAGGCCGGCGCCTTAATCCCGAGCTCCTGGTAGGTCCGCATGAACCCGAGCTGGTGCTGGCACGGTCCTGGATCGATCCCTGGACTTTTGCCAGGAAATCCTGGACAATGGGGTCGGGTCTTTTGGCGAGGGCGAGCCTGAGGTAACCCTTCCATCACGGTCAGCTGGTTCGAGACATCGTGCCGGGTGATGCCGGAGAGGAGATGGAGTTTTTTCGTGGTCTCCCGGATCGCATCCTCCATGCGTTTCTGCTCCGTGATGTCGCGGGTAATCCCGAGCACCCCGCGGATCGTTTTGCCATTGTCGATCACGGGCATGAGGCGGACATCGAGCCAGCGTTTTCCGGCAGGGAGGTCAGCGACAACTTCCATTACAACGGGCGCCCGGCTCTCCATGACTTTATTTAACAGGTCGGTACGTTCCTCCGCCCCTCCCCCGAACAGGTCGTTTATGTGCTTTCCCGCCAGCTCCCCGGGCGTAGCGTTAAAAAGGGCCGCTGCCGGCGCGTTCAGGTACCGAAAGCAGCATTCCGGATCGATAAAGACAATATTGTCCGGGGAGTTTTCCGCGATAAGCCGGTACTTCTCCTCGCTCTCGCTCAGGGCCAGCTTCGGAGTTTTTCTTCTGCGTGGTATCCACGAGCATGCCGGAGTAGACCTGTTCGTCCCCGTGCCGGACCGGGCTGCCTGTCCCTGGAACCAGACGGTTTCTCCCGTGGGCTTTACAAAGCGCCCCTCGTACTGCCATATACTGTGGCCCAAAAGCGCCGCATCGACGGATTCGGTAAATGCCTGCCGGTCGTCCGGATGGACATGTTCTGTGAACCATGCAAAGAAATCGTCCACGGATTCAGGGGCACCGAAGATCTCCTTTACGCGGCCGCCATAATAGGAGATGTACCGGCTGCCGTCTTTTCTGGCATGGAACTGGTAGACTACCCCGGGGATCGTGGCCGCGATCTCTTCGAGCTGCTGCCGGTTTTCCGCAATTTTTTTCTCGGCCTCTTTTCGTGCCGAGACATTGATCCCGATACCGGTAAAATATTTTTTGCCGGCAATCTCGAGCGGGACCGCGGTGAAATAGTACCAGGGCCTGCTCCCGTCCGGGAGGGTCAGTTGCGTTTCCAGGTCGGCAAACCCGTTCGTAATCGCTTTCTGCACCCGCTCGCGGAAGAGTGCGGCGTTCTTTTCATCGCCGGCAAACCATTCCATCAGGTTCATGCCGGCGAGTTTTTCGCGGGGGTAACCGGTCGCGGTCTCGTAGTACTTGTTCCAGCGGACAAGGTTCAGGTTTTCATCGTAGAGGTAGAGCAGGCCCGGGACAGCTGTCGATTACCGCATCGGAAAAGAGCCGTTCCTGCCTGAGCTCCGCCTCGGCACGTTTCTTTTTTATGACCTGCCAGAGGCCCTGGATGAGCAGGAGGAGTTCCTGTGCGTCCCTTTCTGTATAATCGGACTGTTTGTTTGCGACACCAGCGATAAGGACCGTGTGCCCGTCTTCGATAAGGGGAACGCCCATGTGCCGGGCGATAGCCGGGTGGCCTTCGGGCAGGCCTTTTTTTGCCGGGTCCGGGGCAGCGTAATCGTTTGTTATCACGGCCCGGTGCTGCCGGACCGGTTCGCCCCAGAGCCCGGTCTCTATTGTCCGGTAGATCCGGGGCCTTGTCCGGCATGGCGCAGGCTTTTTGGGCCTTCTTTGACCAGGCAAACATCGAGATCTCGCTCTCGTCTTTGCTTACAAAGGCGAGGTACCCGAGCGGGCTTGAGGTGATAAACCCGGCGCCCTCGACTGCTGCCATGAAGAGTTCGTATTCTCTCTTCTGCTCGTTTTTGTAAAACTCCAGCAGGTACCGGAGCCGGGCTTCGCTCTCCCGGAGCTGTGCGGCACTCTGTTCGAGCTCCCCGTACTGCCCGCGCAATTCCTCTTCTGCTGCCGCGATCTGCTCGTAGGTTTTTTTGAGCTCCACCTCTTTTTTCTTGAGATCGGTGATGTCGTGGAGAACGCCTTCCACCCCGAGCACGTTTTTCGCGCTGTCGTAATACAGGTGGCTGCTTGTCGAGACCGTGATCGGCGAGCCGTTTTTGTGCCTGAGTTCGATCTCGACGTTTTTGACCGTACCTTCTTTTTCGATCCGTTCGAGGAATTCCTGCCGCCGGGATTTGTCGTAGTAGAATGTCTCCGCCAACGGTTTTCCCAAAAGGTCGTCCTGCGAGTCGTAGCCGAGCAGTGCAACGCCGCTCGGGCTGATCATTACGAGCCTGCCCTCGCGGTCCGCCCGGTATGCCACGTCCTGGAGGTTCTCGACAAGGGAGCGGTACTTCTCCTCGCTCCTTTTGAGCTCTTCTTCCCGCTGCCGCTCTTCGGTCACGTCGCGGATCGTGCCGATGGTCGCGGGCTTTCCCTGGTACGTGGCAAGCCCCACGTCCATCCTGACCCGCCGGGTGCTGCCGTTTTTGGCAAGGAACAGGCACTCGTACACCTCGGGCAGCCGGTTGCCGGAAAGCCGGGCGTAATGCCGGGAGACGACCATCTCGCGGTCTTCGGGCGCGATGACCTTTTCGATGGCCGCGTTGTCCAGCTCCCCCTCTGCATAGCCCAGGATCTCGCGGAACCCCCGGTTGCAGAACATGATCCGCCCGTCCTGCGTGATGAAGATCCCGTCCTGGCTGTGCTCCACGAGCGTCCGGTATTTTCTCCTCGCTCTCCTGCATCTGCTTCTCGCTCTGGGCCAGCTCGTCGTACTGGACCTGGAGTTCCTCGGCAGATGCGGCAAGCTGTGCGTTTGCTGCGCGGAGTTCGTCGTCGGCTTTTTTCCGGTCGGTGATGTCACGGATCGATTCGATTGCGCCGATCTGTTCGCCTCTCTCGTTAAAGAGGGCGCTTGCGGTCCCCCAGACATAGAGCGGCGGCTTTTTCTGCCGTTCGAGCACGGCCTCCGCGGTGAGGGTTGTCGGGGTGTGGATGGTGTAGGTGTAATGGTCGTTCTCGAAGTTCCGGTCCGGGGTGATGATCAGGTCGATGAGCATGCGGCCGCCGCTCGCCGTAGAGGGCGCAGGCGTACTCGTAGTTGCCTTTGCCCATAGCCGTGGATGCGGAGACCGAGGTGAGTTCCTCCATTGCCTTGTTCCATGCAATCACAGTGCCTTTGGTGTCGATGGCAAAGGTGGCGTCGGGAAGGAAGTTGATGATGTCGGCGAGCCGTTTTTCCGATGCGGCGAGCGCGAGCTCGGACTGCACCCGGCCGATTGCCTGCCGGAGCTTGTGGGCGAGTTCGGCGAACTGCGAGCGGGGGTCGCCGCCTTTCTGGAGGTAGAAGTCGGCGCCGTTGTTGATCGCGGCGATCACGACTTCTTCGCGGCCCTTGCCGGTAAAGAGGATGTACGGGAGGGAGCCGTGCCGGGCCCGGACCTCTTTTAACAGGCCGATGCCGTCCATGCCCGGCATCTGGTAATCGGCAACGATTGCATCGAAATGCATCTCCTGTAACCTGGAAAGTGCATCTTTGCGGAGAGGACACAGGTGACGGTAAAATCACCGGTCTGTTCGAGAAAGAGTTTGCCGATCTCCAGCAGTCCCGGTTCATCGTCAACGTAGAGGAGAGAATACATCCGGTCGGACCTCCGCCTGCAATTGCACGTATAAAGGCTGAATGAGTGGCAATTGTCCCGGGATGGTTATGAATGTTTTGAGAGAGCGCGGGCTTATGCCATGCAGATGCTCCTGCCTAAAGTCAGCAATCGGGAGCCGGAACCTGCGGCGCACCCCGGCAGAGCGGTTTTGCAAGGTGTCTCCTTGCGGTCGGCGGGACTTCGTACCACCCGACAGAAAGGAGCCGTTTTGTCTCGGCGATCTCGGGCTCTTTTTCGTGTGCCCCGCAGGCCCGGCACTTGTAACCTTTGCCTTTCCCGTCGCTTGTCATGCGTTTGCCGCACGCGGGGCAGAGCGGGGCTTTCTTTGAAATGTCCCGGGCCGGCACGACAAGGCAGAGTTTTTCTAAATTGATGCTCCCTTTTTTGTAACTCCCGGCCGCGATCACGTCGTCGCCCGGCACCAGCGCCCGGACGATCTCCCGGAAATTCTTGGTGGGCTCGTAGGCCATGCACCGGGTAGTTGCATCCCCGTCGCGGATCGCAAACGAGACATGGCCGCCCTCCCCGGTTGCCGGCCTGCCGTCAACAATGCCGCGGACAAAGTACGAGAGCCCCTCTTTGAGTTTTCCGCATTTCCCGAAAAGAAGGTGCGAGTCGGTCCCCTGGTTGGTGACCCAGATCTGTTCGAGCGCCGGTTTTTCGGAAAGGATGAGCGAGCGGGCGGTCATTACCCATGCCGGGCTCTCGCCCCGGATCCCAAAGAGAACGGGATCGGGCGTGTGCGGCACGCAGACCACGACCCGGTTTGCCAGGTCGACCGTGTCCCACGTGTGCGGGAAGGTGGCCTCCTCGCAGGCAAAGAGGCTCTCCTTGTCGACCTCGCGTTTCGTGCCCCAGCGGGACGGTTCGCGGTACGCGAGGACTTCGTACGTCCGGTCGGGAAGGACACTTGCAACCGCGGCCGTTGCCCCGACAAGCCCGCGCCGGTTCTTCCAGCCCCGGTACCGGGCGCCTGCCGATTCGAGAATGGCGCCGGCCTCTTCGATCTCGCAGAAGTCCGTGACCGCTTTTTGTAAAACGCCGGGTCGAACCGCTGTTCTGCCACGACCTACGCCGGGATTGGTCTTTTCGCAGGAGAAATCGGCGAGTTCTTCTACGATTTCGCACGCGAGTTCGAATCCCCGGGCCGGGTCGCCGTCCACATCGAGGCAGATTGCCGCGTTTCCCCGGGTCTTGAACGTAACGTTCGGGTTGAGGCGGACGAGACGGGCTTCGCGGACCCGCATGTGCTCCCTTATCAGCCTCCGCACGAGAACCGCGCCGAGGTACGTTGTGCACATTCCCGCCGGAGAATCCGTATCATCGATCCCGATCAGCATGTCTATATTAATATATGGGCACGCTCCATCCATTTGTATCTGCATGTCCCAGGACCGCCAGCTCCAGCTGGTTACAAGCGTGATGATCTCGGCGGGGTTCGCGGTATCGGAGAAGTTTACCCTCCGCCCGCGGAGCTTCGATCTGATCGCCAGAAACAACGGGACGCTTGTCGGTGATCAAGGTCGTCACCCACATCGATTCGGTGAGCGAGGAGGCGGCTTTCGATCTCGATGTGATCGCCCGGCACCTTGGGGCCGTACCCCTGATCGTGGGCGAGCGGGCACGGGAGGCCGAGCTCGAACGCGGTGCGGTCTATGTCCGTTACGGGATCTATGCGATCAGCGTTGCAACGCTGTACGATTATTTCGTGGAAAAGATCCCTCCGCTCGTGTACGCATCGCCCGGCGGGCTGTACGTGAACATCAACGGCGATGCCCTGCGGGAGCTCCGCGAGCAGCGGAATATGTCGCTTGGGGATCTCGGGCAGGTGCTCGGTGTCTCGCGGCGCACGATCAGCAAGTACGAGAGCGGGATGGGGACAACGCTCGAGGTCGCGATAAAGATCGAGGAGTACTTCAATACCGGTGTGGTCGAGTCGATCGATATCGTGCAGCGGGAGATGGAAGCGGCCGAACCGGTACAGGCCCCCTCCACCTCAAGCCCCGGTCCGCGGGCACGAGCCGGGCAACCCGATCGAGTTTTTGGAAGAGCTCGGGATCCAGCTCCACACGCTCCGGGGCGCACCGTTCCAGGCGCTCTTAACCTTCGACCGGCACACGATTCTCACCGGTTATGGCCCGGCACAGAAAGTTGTCAAGAGGGCAGCCCTCATCAGCAACCTCTCGACCATTGCCAAAAAGCACGCGATGTGCATCGCGCCCGACTACCACCACGAGAAGAAGATCGGGCGGACGCTTATGATTGGCGAGGAGCGCCTCCATGCAATCGAGGACGGGTTCGAGCTCCTCGATATGCTCGGCGAGTAGGGACAGACTTTTTTTTAACTTTTTTCTGGAGTTTTTTTTAGAAGATCAAGACGCTCTTTTAGGTCTGCCGACCTCTGCCAGCGTGGGCATCCCCCGGTTGCGATGATGGTTTATTACTTGTTCGTGGGGCGACTCCGCGTACAGGTAAGTCCGGGTGCATCGCTAATAGCGCCCCGTCCCCCTCGGGGGACGCATTGGCGCAAGAGGGGGGCGGGAATTACATTGGGCAATGAATGGGTTAAACACGGTATGAGAAATCCCAAAGTATTCCTGAAGAGTAAGATTTCTTACAGGAATATTCCAAGAAAAACAAAATTAAAACTCACTATTATTTTCTGTTTTAGATAAATTAATAAAGAATTACATTATAGTTCTCAATACCGTTAGGAAGTGAGAATATGGGAAAAGGACAAGGTGGCGGAAAAGGTAGTGGTACAGGCAGTGGAAAAGGCAGCGGAAAAGGCAGCGGCGGAAACTGGCCAAGCACGAATCCGGGCAAGCCCTCGGGCGGTGGAAGAGGTAACAATCCACCGAAAAGTAAGTAACACTACTATTTTTTTTATTTTATCTACAGGTAGGCAAAAACCGGGTAATTATAAGTCCCGCGATGCAACTCTCAACCAAAAAAATAGGCTGCGTCCCGACAACGTAACAGGACTCACACCAGCTAATTTTATATAGAACTACAAACCAATTTTAGTGCTAAATCTGAGCTAAAGTGGTGATTTTAATGTCACAGCAACTTGGAGGACAACCGATTCTTATTCTCAAGGAAGGCACGAACCGCACCCGCGGCCGCGATGCCCAGGGTATGAACATCACCGCTGCAATGGCAGTTGCCGCAGCAGTCAGGACAACACTCGGCCCCAAGGGCATGGACAAGATGCTCGTGGACACCATCGGCGATGTCGTCATCACGAACGATGGCGTCACCATCTTAAAAGAGATGGACATCGAGCACCCGGCCGCAAAGATGATGGTCGAGGTCGCAAAGACCCAGGACGACGAAGTCGGCGACGGGACCACCTCCGCTGTAGGTCATCGGCGGCGAACTCTTAAAGAAGGCCGAGTCACTCCTCGAACAGGACTGTCCACCCGACCATCATCGCCGCAGGATACCGGCAGGCCGCAGAGAAGGCCCAGGAATTCTTAAAGGACATCGCCATCGACGTTAAGGCGACCGACAAGGCGATGCTCAAGAAGATCGCGGAGACCGCGATGACCGGCAAGAGCGCCGAGGCAAGCAAGGACAAGCTCTGCGACCTCGTCGTTAAGGCAGTCACCATGGTCGCCGAGTCCGACGGCACCGTTGACACCGACTACATCAAGGTCGAGAAGAAGACCGGCGGCAGCATCGAGGACTCTGAAATCGTCGAAGGCGTCCTTGTCGACAAGGAACGCGTCCACCCCGCGATGCCAAAGAAGGTCACCAACGCCAAGATCCTGCTCCTCAACGCAGCAGTCGAGTTCAAGAAGACCGAAGTCGACGCCGAGATCAACATCACCCACCCCGACCAGCTCCAGGCATTCCTCGACGAAGAGGAACGCATGGTCAAGGGCATTGTCGAGAAGATCGAAAAGAGCGGTGCGAAACGTCTCTTCTGCCAGAAGGGTATCGACGACATCGCCCAGCACTACCTTGCAAAGGCCGGCATCTTTGCCGTCCGCCGTGTGCAAGAAGAGCGACATGGAGAAGCTCGCCCGGGCAACCGGCGGCAGCCTCGTCTCCTCGATCGACGCGATCAGCAAGGAAGAACTCGGCAAGGCCGGCCTTGTCGAAGAGCGCAAGGTCTCCGGCGAAGAGATGACCTTTGTCGAGCAGTGCAAGAACCCGAAGGCAGTCTCAATTCATCGTCCGCGGCGGCACCGAGCACGTTGTCGACGAGCTCGAGCGTGCGATCAACGACGCCCTCCGCGTAGTCGGTGTCGTTGTCGAGGACAAGAAGGTCGTTGCCGGCGGCGGCGCACCCGAGACCGAGCTCTCGCTCCGGCTCCGCGAGTACGCAGCAAGCGTTGGCGGCCGTGCACAGCTGGCCATCGAGGCATTCGCATCGGCACTCGAGATCATCCCGAGGACCCTTGCAGAGAACGCAGGTCTCGACCCCATCGACATGCTTGTCGAGATCCGTGCAGCCCACGAGAAGGGCAAGAAGACCTACGGTCTCGATGTCTACGAGGGCAAGGCAACCGACATGAAGGCAGCCGGCGTTGTCGAGCCGCTCCGTGTCAAGACCCAGGCAATCTCGTCAGCCGCAGAAGCAGCGATCATGATCCTCCGTATCGACGATGTGATCGCATCGGCAAAGTCCCCCGAGCCGGCAGGCGGTGCCGGTGGCATGCCGCCAGGCGGTATGGGTGGCATGGGCGGAATGCCCGGCATGGGCGACTACTAAGGTCCCCACCAATACTTCCGATTTTTCTTTTTTTGGGTTTTGTACAATCCCGTTGTTATCCCGTGCAGCACGTTTGGGTAACCGTTCGTGGATTTCGCATATCGGGAATTGTATTGAAGACCGGGTGTTTGCACATCGCAACCAAGGATGCCATAAGTGTGTGGGGGCAAAAGGCCTGTCGGAGACTAAAAAGAGCGGTGTTCTGGTTTGTTTCGATGATTTTTACCGTGCCCGTTTTTTTCGTAATCGTCAGCCCCGGTTTCCGGAGTCTGTTGCAGGAAATTCCCATACAAACCGTTATGGCGGTGCCATAATGGATCAGTTTAAAACAGTATCTCCCGGCCGTGAATACTCATTCGTGCGGGAGGCCGTTTTTTAAAAACAAACCGGATGAAAACAACGAATAAAAAAGAGTTCAGGTTACCGGCCTAGCAGCCGGAGAGGGAACACGGTTTCTTCACAATGATGGTTCCCGTGATGGTCTGGTTGTCCTGCAAATGCGTAGATGTATAGGTCCCGGTGTTTTCGCTGAAGGAGTAGGTGTAGGTTGCACCCGGGATGATATCGCTTGAGGTGAAACATGCCGGTGTTGTTCCCGATCGTCTTGATCGAATGGGTGACGTTGTCGTCATTTACCCAGATGATCCCGGTGCCCGGGAGCACGACATCGGTTTGCGGGGTGAATCCGAGTTTTGTAATGTGGATCTTCGTGATCTGACTGGCAGCGGTTGCGGTCGGGGCGGCAGTTGCGGTCTCGGTAACATTCTCTGTCACGTTTTCTGCCGGTGCCGTTACGTTTGCAACAATGGTCTCAGTGGTCGTGGGAATGGTGGTCGCGACTGTTGTTACAACCGTTGTTGCCTCCGTGGTAACTTCGGTAGTTACCGGTGCGGTAGTCTCTGTTGTGGTCTGTTCCGAAGGTGATGCAGTCTGGGTACAGCCGGTGATTGCCACCAGCGCTACCAGAAGGACGATGAATCCCATGAGCAGCTTCATATGGTGTACATAATGAACTGCCCGGGATTTATAAATTTACTCTTTTTATGGCCGTATCATGTCCAGATCCGAAAAAAAACAAAGAATTTTTGTTTTGGCTGCAATCCGGCCCCGTTTTTGGCGTATGGCCCGGTACCTGCGACAGGTTAATGATGCCCCGGATGAATCAGACTTTCATGAACGACCGGTTTATCAGCACGGATTATCGTACCGACTGCTACCACTGCCGGAAGACTGCAGACCAGCACATCGTTGCTACGCCCAACCGGGCCGATGTCGCCTGTACATCCTGCGGGGCGACCCGGGTCTTTGTGCCCCGGATGGAAGACGTGGACGAAGCCGGCGCATTCAAAAAACCCGACCGCTGGCCGGTCTGGGCGATCACAACAGAAGCATCGTGCCGGAACTGCGGGGTTACCGGACCCCACGATCTCGTGGTCAGCTGCCGGACGATCACGGTCCAGTGCCGCAACTGCCGGTTCACGCACCTGTACCGGTTCGATCTCGAATATATGGCAGCGGATCCGGCAGGAGAAAGACCGGCCGGGACGGTCGACAGCCATTCCGGCACCTGTCCGTAACCTGTTTAGCGTAAACGGCTGCTGCCCGTTTCGGCACAGTACGCGTACAGCGCCGGGTAGGTATCGGCGTAGCATTCGAGCGTGTCTTTGAGCCGGGCGGCAAGTTTTAGGGTTTTTTGCCATTAAAGAAGAAGATCACTTCGTTGTCGGTAATCGTGAGCGGGCATGAACCGGTGAGTTTTTCGAGCTCTTTGCACCGTTTTTTTACAAACCCGTCGTGGCTGACCCGGGGGAAGTGCTGGATAGATCATCAGGATCGAGTTCTTGTCCATATGGCTCGTGGATCTGCCGGATTTCCTGCATGAGCAGGTGCCGGTTGTCCGCTGTTGCATCGGCAAGCCCGGTATCCGGGTCAAAAAAGATCAGGGCTTTTTTCGGAAATGATGAAAAGACGCTGCCCAGGTACGAGTCCCGGCCTGCATGGGTAAACGGTTCGTCCCCGCAGATGTCGATGAGGATTTTTCGCCGGAAAAATAATCGCTGACTCCTGATAAGTATTCGCGATCCCCGGAGATTTCCTGGAGCCGTGAGAGCTGTTCCCGGAGTTTCTGGTTCTGGCTGCCGGCTTTTCCGGACCTGACGGCATGTTCGAGATCGGTTTTTGTCCGGCTCTTTTTTGTTCCTCTCGTACTCGTATCAGTCAGCATAGGGACGAACGCAAACCCTGCAAGCTCGGGGAGCGACTTCATGAGGTGGCGCACCAGATCGAACTTGAAGAGATCCCGCGTATCCCCGAAAAACTTCCGGTTCATAGCATCTCATCCTGACAGGGAATTTTTTTGCCAGTATTATAATTCTTTTGGCATGCACGGCAGAAACTTCCGTCGTCGGAAAGGACGAGCAGGACCCGGCATTTTCGGGGAAATTTTTTACTGAGGTTAAAAAAAGGATGAGACCGGTAACGGGCTTACTTCTCTTCCCGCACCATTGCTATTGCTTTTTTCGGGCACTCGTTTGCGCAGATCCCGCAGCCCTTGCAGAACTTGAGATCCACATTGAGGTCGTCATCGATCACGCCGTCCGGGCAGTACATCGCACAGAGCCCGCAGGCATTGCACTTCTCCTTGTCCACGACCGGTTTGAATACCCGCCACGAGCCGGTCTGGCCTGCGGCGCCCTCAGTCGGCCGGCTTATGGCGAGCCGGTCCCGCTTTGCACCCGTGCTCATATGCTCATCTCCTGGTACGCGGCCTCGGCCGCTTTGACGTTCCTCTCATCGGTAAACATCCCGCGTATCGCGGACTTTGCCGAATCTGCCGAAACGATTCCCATCTTTGCGAGCGCCCCGAGCACCGGGGTGTTGAGGATCGGGCTTCCCGCGACAACGAGGTTTTCTTTGAGCGCGATACCGGTGAGGTCCACGTTGTAGGTCGAAAAACCGGCAAAGTCCGGCTTGTGCGCGCTGTTGATGAGCACCCGTCCGCCTTTTTTGAGGCCGTTGAGCACATCGACCGTTTCCATCACGCTCGCGTCGAGGACAATAACGAGGTCCGGGTCGCGGATCTGGCTGTAGACCCGGATCGGGTGGTCGTCGATCCGGACAAAGGAGACGACCGGCGCCCCCCGCCGCTCGGCGCCGTAGAACGGGCAGGCCGTTGCGTACTTGCCATCGTGGAGCGCTGCCATTGCAAGGAGCCGGGCCGCGGTCACGCCGCCCTGCCCGCCCCGGGAGTGGATCCGGATCTCAAACATGGTCGTTCACCCCGAACCAGAACTCCTGTCCTATGCGACGCTTGCGGACAAACTCCGCCATGTCGTCGTACGTGACCTTCCTGGCCGCCAAGGCCGGCGATCACGCTGTACACATCGCAGTGGCATTTGGCCATGAATCTCGTGGGCAACGATCCCGCCGTACCCAAACGAGTAGTCCCGGTCGATCACCACGACTTCTTTTCCCTTCAGGATCGAGCTTCGGGAAGGGCCGGAACCAGCGCAGGCGCATCGAGCCGGCCTTAATTCCCTCTTTTCTGAGAATATCGATCGCGACTTCGGCCTCTTTCCCGAGCGTTCCCATCGCAATGAGAATTACATCGGCGTCTTCGCAGCGGTACTCTTCGACCGGTCCGTACTTTCCGGCCGAACCGCTTTGCAAAGTCCGCCTCGGTTGCCTGCGATCACCTTTTTCGGAATCCCGCATCGAACGTTCGATGTCCCACTTGAACCGGAAGTGCTGGTCGGGGCCGGTGAGGCCGCCGTACCCGGTCGGGTTGTTTACATCGATTGCGTGCGGCAGGTGGATCGGCGGGATGAAGTCCCCGGGTTCCACAGGTATCGAGCGGCTGCATGATATGCGAGAGGACAAAGCCGTCGAGGTTTACCATCACCGGCAGGAGCACAGTCGTTGTGCTCTGCAATCCGGAATGCCATGAGCGTTGTATCGTAGGCTTCCTGCACGGTCGAGACGTACACCTGGAGCCAGCCGGTGTCGCGCTCCTGCATTGCATCGGTGTGCTCTGCCCAGATGTTCCAGCCGGGCCCGAGCGAGCGGTTCACGTTTGCCATCACGATGGGGAGGCGTGCACCCGCAGCCCAGTTGGTCATCTCGTGCATGTACAACAGGCCGTGGGCGCTTGTCGCGGTAAACGTCCGCACGCCCGTGATGCTTGCGCCGATACAGGCCGCCATTGCCGAGTGCTCGCTCTCGACCGGGATATACCGGCTCTTCATCTGGCCGCTTGTCACAAAGTCCGCGATCGTCTCCACGATCTCGGTCTGCGGGGTGATCGGGTACGCTGCGACCACGGCAGGGCAGGGCCTGTTTGACTGCCTTTGCGAATCGCTTTGTTCCCCGTTGCGATCTCCTTCATGCCGACGCCTCCTCTTCTGCCGCGAGTTTTTTGAGGTTCTCCGCGAGGTGCTGCTTTAAGATCTCAAGGGATTTTGCATCGATGCCCTTGAACCGGCCCTGCGGTTTGAGGTAATCTTCGAGCGGGATCGGTTTTCTCATCGCGGCTTTTGACGGGGCGCTGATCGTGAGTTTGCCCGTTTTCGCGCTCATAAAGCACCCACATGCCGGATTTTACCGCGAGTTTTCCCATCTCGATCGTCTTCTCGGTCGGGTACCGCCAGCCGGGCGGGCAGGGGGCAAGGATGTGGATAAAGGTCGGGCCCCGGAACGTGAGCGCCTTTGCGACTTTTTTGTAGATATCCTGCGGGTAGGCGCTGCATGCCGTTGCCATGTATGCGAGATGGTGGGCGGCGGCAATCGCGTCGATGTCTTTTTTCTCGACCGTCTTTCCCGTCGGGGTCGTAGTGGTCTTTGCGCCAAGCGGCGTTGCGCCCGAGCGCTGCATGCCGGTGTTCCCGTAGGCCTCGTTATCGTAGCAGATGTACAGGAAATCGGTGCCCCGCTTCGAATGCGCCCGACATCGACTGGATGCCGATATCGAGCGTCCCTCCGTCGCCGGCGTACACTATCACGTGGGTCTTTTTCCCCATCGCCTGGAATGCCTCGGTCATTCCCGATGCACATGCGGCTGCGGCGGCAAACGCAACGTTATAGACCGGTACGTTCATCGCGGTGTGGGGGTAGATCCCCTGGATGACGCTTGTACAGCACGCGGGCACGACAAGCACGGTATCGTGTCCGGCCGCTTTTAACACGTAGCGCAGCGAGAGCGACGAGCTGCATCCCGCACACGCGGACGTGCACTTCTTTAAGTACTCTTCTTTCGGGATTTCTGCGATGATGACCAACTCCTGTACCGCCCGTTTTTTAACGGATGGTTGCACGGTGAAAATAATCTATCATTATTTATCATCATGGATAGGGAAAAAAGGTGTTGTTTTATGCACCGGGGCCCGGCTGTGGATCGATGCGGTACATTCCCCGGGGGATCGCCATCTCGAACCGGACCCCTTTGCCCGGCTCCCCGGTCTCGGTAAACCCGATCCCGGAGAGTTCGAGAATATCGTGGATGAAAAAGAGCCCGAAGTGCGTTGTCGCAAAGGTCCGGATAAAGAGCGACTCCTTGTCGGCCTGCGCGATCCCGGGGCCGTTGTCCTCGTACAGGAGAACGAGGCCGTCTGCGGTCTCCCGGTACCCGATCCGGATCTCCGTTGCGGTTTTTGCGTGGACAAGGGTGTTCTCGATTAGGTGCGAGAAGACCTTTTCGAGGATCGGGTCGGTATAGATAAAGAGTCCGTCTACGTTTACTTCCACGTTCAGGGAATGGATGCTCTTTAGGGCAAGCACCATGGAGAGCATGGCGCGGATATCGACCCATTCGCTCGGTTTTTCCCCGATCTTCTGGTACTCGCGGGTGTATTCGAGCTGCTGGTGGATCACTTTTAAGATGCCCTCTTCGGCCCTGAGCATCTTTTTCACGTTCTCGTCTGCCACGAGATCGCGGCTGAGCTCGACGTAGCCCCGCAGGCCGGTCACCTTGTTCTGGATGTCGTGCCAGGCAACGATGTTCATGAGCTGGAGTTTCTGGTTTACGAGCCGGAGCGCCCGTTCCTCGTTCTTTCTGGCAGTAATGTCCTCGACCGTACCGACAAAACTCCCGGCGTGCCGGAGAGAGCCATTCCCGGAAAACGTTGCAAGCCCGGTTGCCCAGACCCAGCGCATGACTCCGTCTTTTGCGTTCACCCGGTACTCGACCGCGTACTGTTGTGGATCGGCGGGGATTTAGGGCGGCTTCCACGGCCGCAAGGATCCGGGGCAGATCGTCCGGGTGCAGGAGGGTAAGCAGCTCCTCGTTGGGACTCGAGTTCCCCGGTAATCCCGAAGATCTCGGTATACCGCTTGTCATACGTGGAGATCCTTGTTACCGGATCGTAGTGCCACCAGCCGAGATTGGCTGCCCGGAGCGCAAGCTCCCGCTGCTGTGCGAACGTCTCCCGTTCCGCTTCGGCCTGTTTTCGTGAGGAGATGTCGAGGATAAATGCAACGCCTTCGGAGAACTGGTCGTCCAGCATTGCCGCTGCAACGAGGATGGGGAGGACGGGTGCCGTCTTTTTTGATATTTTCTTTCTCATAGGGCTCTTTGTTAATACCGATTCTCTTTGAGTTCCGCGAGCGCTATTTTGTCCCGTTCATGGAATTCGGGAGGGGTCATGGCAGCCCAGTCGATACTGCCGGCCACAAGATCGTCCCGGGTATAGCCGGTCATGGAAAGGAACTTGTCGTTTGCAGCGGTGATCTTTCCCGCAGTATTCCATTGGATCACTCCGATCAGCCCGGCATCGTAGAACCGGCGCAGGCGCTGTTCGCTTGCCCTGAGATTCTGCTCGCTTTTTGCCAGTTCCTCGTAGTTCTGCCGGAGCTCTTCTTCTGTTGCCGTCAGCTGCTCGTAGGCAGCGTTCAGTTCCATGTGCTTGTCCCGGAGTGCAAGATCAGCTTTTTTAGGTCCGGTGATATCGAGCACGGTTCCGACAATGGTAACAAGCGTTCCCTTATTGTCGTACCTGCCCTCGAAGGTTGAATGGTAGTAGCCAACGCTCTTGTCGGGCAAAAGGAACCGCTGCTCGTAGGTGCCGGGCAGGTGCGAGACGGTTGCCCGCTGTATCAGTTCCCGGCCGCGCTGCTGTTCCTCGGGCCAGGGCGAAGAGGGCGAGGATGGAATCGATCTGGGGCGTGAATGTGGCAGGATCCAGCCGGAAGATCTTAAACACTTCGTCCGACCAGGCGACTTTGCCGGTCCTGACATCCCATTCCCAGAATCCCAGGTGCGCCAGCTCCTGTGCTTCGGTGAGCCGGCGGTTACTCTCCCGCAGGTCGTCCTGGCTTTTTGCCAGTTCCTCATAGTTCTCCCGCAATTCCTCGTCCGATGCCGTCAGTTCCTCGTATGCTGCGTGGAGGTCTTCCTCGCGTTTTTGGAATCTCCTCTTCGGCTTCGTGGCGCTTGGTGATGTCCTGGTTGCTTGCCCTGCGCCCGATCCATCGGCCATCGGCATTATAGACCGCGTGGCAGGAGTGGCCGATCCAGCAGATCTCCCCGGACTTTTTCCGGATCCGGAACTCGGTCGAATGGTTACACCGGCTCTTCGCGGACAGTGGACAGGTGGTCTCCGATAAGATCCCGGTCGCTCTCGTGGACGATTCTCCCAAAAAGCCCGGGATCTGCCATAATTTCTTCTGCGGTATAGCCGGTGATGCGTTCGCAGGACGGGGAGACATAGATGAATGTATCCTCAGGCGAGATCCAGTACTCCCAGTCGTAGGCAAACTCGGCAAGCAACCGGAATTTCTCTTCGCTTTTAGCTAGGGCAAGCGCCGCACGCTTTCGTTCGTCGATGGGATGGATCGTCATCACGATCCCGGCGACCTCCGGTACATGGAGGAGGTTTGCCCCGACGGATTCCACGTAGATGTACGTCCCGTCAGCCCTTCGTGTCCGGAATTCCGTGGGCGTGCCGGGGTTTGTGCCGGAAAGAACCAGTGAGAAATCTTTTCGTATCCGGTCCCGGTCGTCCGGATGGACGAGGTCGATCGGGCTCTTCCCGGTGAGTTCCCCTTCAGGTATAGCCAAGGATTGCCGCTGAAGATGGGGATTCGTAAGCGAATGTGGCCGGAAGCAGTCGAGGACCCTGATGATATCCGACGAATTGCGGACAAGGGCCCGGAACCGTTTCTCGCTCTGCCGGAGGAGGGATTCTGCTTTTTTCCGTTCCGTTATATCGGTGATAAACGAGTAGTAGCGGGAGGGATTCCCCTCCTTGTCCCGGATGAGGTGGACAAAGAGTTCTATGGGGACTCTCGACGCATCTTTCCGGATATATTCTTTCTCGTACCGCACGGGCCCATCGGTCCGGTTGAGTGTTTCGAGGGCTTCTCTCTCTTTTTCCCTCCACTCGGGAGGAGTCAGGACGGCAGACCAGTCGATTTGCTCCAGCTCCTCGCTGCTGTAGCCGGTGAGCTCCGAGAACGCACGATTAAACATCGCGAGGTGTCCGTCCGGGGAGCCGACCGCAAACGGCTGGGAGGAATGTTCAAGGAGCGTGGCGAGCTCGCGGTTCCGGTCCTCGCTCTCCATGAGTTTTTTGCCCTGCTCTGCCAGTTCGTCGTACTGCCGGCGGAGTTCCTCGTCCGATGCGGCAAGCTGTTCGTACGCGATGTTGAGGGCATCGTTTTTCCTGCGCACTTCCTCTTCTGCCCGGTCTACGAGATCTCCCAGTTTTTTCGATGTGAATGCAACGATCAGGAGGGAAAGAATGCAGAAGAGTACCAGGCTTATCGCAAGGAGCAGGGTATCGTTGATGCCGTAGATGTGTTCGAGGCGGAGGATGAAGAGGTCCTGAATAAAGATAATCACGAGGGTTAAGGGGAGGAACGTGCGCAGGATGAGGGCACGCGTCGATGTACCATAGAAATACCTGAGGGGATAGGCATCCGGTCCCGCCGCAGCCATAAGGCCGACGCCCAGGCTGCATGCGGCAAGAGCCGACGTGTACGATGTCGGTACGATGGTGATCCCGTAGAGGAGCGGCGAACCGTAGAGATAACTAAGGAGGAGGGTAAACCCCACGGTAAAGACTCCCGCCCCGAGAAGTCCGACCGCAGAGAGATCTGCCGTATGATTCCTGCGATCCGGTGGAGCATAGAGAAGAATGAAAACGGCAATCGCGAGCAGGGCAAAAAGCCCTGCCATCAAAGGAGACATGGCGCTTGTCGGCCGGCCAAGGAGCCGGTCCCCGACATTCATGACGGTTCCTTCGACAACCGTCTGGATGCCAAAAAGGAGCAGCGGGAATTCGACAAGACTGATAAGGGAGATTGCCGCACAGGCCGCTGCAGCGATCGTACGAGCCAGCCCGGCAAGCGGCCGGATTGAATGGATACAGAGGACACTTCCGAGAACGATCCAGGCTGCAGCGGCAAACAGGGAAACGGTCTTGTACCCGGGAGCGAGGCTGGCAAGTGTCGTATAACCCCCTGCAATCCCGATTAGTCCTGCTGTTGCTACCAATATTGTAATTATTCCACAGAACGCTGCTACCCGCTGTTCAATGGGGAGTTCGGCAGGGGAACCCATGACATTCTCTCCTTGGGGGGAGGATAAATAAATATATTGGTGGAACACGGCAGGCAATCGCGTTTAAAGAGATCAGTTTTGTTCCCGGTCACTTTCACCCCGCCCGGCCGGGCTTTAAACCACCGGGTATGTAACCAGGAGTATGGGGAGGATGAAAAACCCCTAGAAAAAAACCGTGGCCCCGGCATACCCTTTCCGGTGCGGCACGGGCTCTTCCTCCCGGCCTCTCTAAAAGAAAAAACCCTTGAATGCATACCGTGGATCCCGATGCATGGGCGGGAACCTCTCACCCCCGTTCACGCTTACCGAATCCCTTTTTGGCCGCGTAAGCGGACTTTTTTCATTTCTCCCCTTAAGCGGGAGGATATCCGGGGCTTTTTTTTAGCATAATATTTTTCAGGAAGAGCTCTCCAACCACTGTTATGGCTCTCCGATCCCTGAACCTTCCCGGCGTGGGCACCAAATACGAGTTTGAGACCGACAAGGGCGATACCGTGGCGCTCTTTTTTACCAAAAACGGTACCATCCAGATGTACACGCTCCAGAAAGGATGTCGGACGCCGAGCGCTGCGGAGATGACCCCGGTCGAGGCACGAAGGCTCGGAAACATCCTCACCGGCGCCATCATAGAAGCGGACCAGGAGAGCGTAGAGATCGCATTCTCGGCTCTCGCCGATCTCAGGATCACCATCCACTCGTACATCATCCCGCCCGCGATCGCAGGGAAAGACCATCCAGGATCTCCAGATCCGGGCAAAGACCGGGACAACGATCGTAGCCGTTTCACGGAACGACAAAAATATCATCAACCCCTCGCCGTCGTTTGTCTTTGAGGCCGGCGATGCCGTACTTGTGATCGGGGAGACCGACCAGCTCCAATTGTTCGAACACGAGATCATGGTGGATTAATGGAAGGGATCCTTCGCTGCCCAGGGCATCATCATTGCCCTTACGGTCTGCCTCGCGCTTGCCATGTTAAGCAAGTACCTGACGATCCCCGCCATTCCCGTTCTACATCATCGCGGGCGTGGTACTGGGCAAGTCCGGCCTCGGTATCGTTGCCGTCCGACCAGATCAGCAGTTTCTTTGCCGACCTCGGGCTGATCTTTTTACTCTTCTTTGTCGGCCTCGGCCTCAAGGTGGACAAAATCGCCGACAACAGCAATGCGGTCTTAACGAGCGGGATCATCGACTTGAATGTCAACATGCTCATCGGTTTTCTCGCCGCGTACCTGCTCGGCTTCTCCTTTGTCGAGGCGCTCATCATCGCCGCCGCGTTTTACATATCGAGCACCGCGATGGCGGTCACCTCGCTTATCGAGAACCGGAAGCTCATGATGCGGGAGTCCGAGGCGATCATCTGGCTGATGGTTTTCGAGGACCTCGTCATGATCATCGTCCTTGCCCTCCTCTCGGCAGGAAACCAGAACCTGTTTTTCTTTGCCGGGAAGATCTTCGTGGGCCTTGGCGTCCTCTACATCCTCGCCCACTACGGCAAGGAGTTCCTGGTCTCGATCCTCGACCGCGAGGACGAGCTGCCGGTCCTCTTTACGTTTGTCGCCGTGCTTGCGACCGCGGGCTGCGCCCTGTACCTGGGAATCCCGGACACGCTCATGGTAATCGCGCTCGGCGCTGCCATTGCAACGACCGATCCGATGCGTTCGAGCAGCATGCCCGGCCGTTCAAGGATGTTTTCCTGGTGATCTTCTTTGTCTTCTTCGGGATCTCGATCACCCTGTCGGCCGGTATTAACATTTTTGTTATTGCGATCATCTGCATCCTCGCCATCGTCTCAAAGCTGGTCTCTGGCGTGCTCACGGGGATCGCGCTCTACGGGATCGGCAAAATCCGGTATCGAGATCTGGGTCAACACCATCGGGAGAGGGGAATTTTCCATTGCGCTTGCAGCGCTCTACGGTTCCCCGCCCGTTGCTGCGAACGATTGCGGTGATGGTGATCGTGACCTCGCTCGTTGGCTCGTTTGCGGCAAAATATTCAGACCAGCTCCGGCTCGGGCTCTCCGGAGGGAAACGGCACCACGGCCCCCCTGCCCATCGGACCCGGATGGGACACTAGTCCGGGATTTTTTTTAGGCCCGGTGGCTTACCCTGTGTTTTAGAGCGACAGGATTTTTGTCCTGAACCGCAACAGTTCCCGTTAAGAGTTGTTTCATGACCGATCACCGTACCGGCTGCATGGTCTGCGGCAAACCGCTCCGCTATCTTGAATCGCCCGAACAGCGCGAGTGCGTGTACTGCCATCAGGTAAAGAAAACCGATGCCGTGTGCGAAGGACGGGCATTTTGTCTGCGACCGCTGTCACCGTCTCGGGGCTGACGACGCGATCCAGCAGTACTGCACGGCAACGAGCGAGACCGACCCGGTCCGGATCGCAATCACCCTGATGCAGAACCCGACAGTCCACATGCACGGACCCGAGCACCACTTTCTTGTCCCGGCAGTCCTGCTTGCAGCGTACTGCAATGTCACGGGCCAGAAGGAAAAAAAGGCAAAACTGATCGCAACCGCGAGAGAGCGGGCCGCGATAATTCCCGGCGGCGCCTGCTGGCTTTATGGGAGACTGCGGGGCGGCGGTCGGGACCGGGATCTTTATCTCGCTTGTCACCGGCGCAACACCGCTCTCCCGCCGCGAATGGCAGCAGGCAAATATGGTCGTTGCCCAGAGCCTCATGAAAGTCGCGGAGAACGGCGGGCCCCGGTGCTGCAAGCGCAACACGTTTCTCGGCTATCCAGGGCGCTGTAGCCTTTGCTGCCGAACATCTGGGCGTAAAAATGCCGCTCGATCCAAAGGTGGCCTGCCGGTTTTCCGAAATGAACAAAGAATGCCGGATGACCGACTGCCCGTTTTACCCGGAGCGCTGATCCCCGCCCCGGGCCTCGATAATACGCTGGACGATCAGGCGCGAGCTTGCAAGGTCGCCGCCCTCATACCTGCCGATCCGGGCCACCTGTGCGGGAAGGCTTGCGCTCCTGCGAGCTGGTTTTTAAGTTTTTCCTCGTTGAAGTACTGGTTGAACCCGAGCGTGATGATATCGGGTCCGGATCTCAACGATTGGCCGGAACATGTCGGTCGGGTCGCCGAGGACCGCATGGTCGACCGGTTTGAGCGCCGCGATCATTGCCCGGCGCTGCTCTTCGGGAACTGATCGGTCGGGGCTTGAACTTCACGTTTGCGTCCCGGGCAACGATCACCCAGAGCTCGTCGCCGAGTTTTTTTGATTCCGATAAATAGTAGAGGTGCCCCGGGTGGAGGATGTCGAACGTGCCGGTGGCAACAACGCGCCGGGCCGGTCATCCTATCACCTTAAGGTCGTACGGTTCGCCGTCCGCAGGTAAAGCACCGCCAGCATCCCTCCTCGTACGGGGCACCGATTATCAGGTGGTATCGGCCGGCCCGGGGAAAGAAGTTGAGGTCCGCATCCGATGGCCGGCAGACGCCGTTCGGGTGCGAGTGGGCGCTTCCCGCCATGTGGGTATCGAGCGGCATCATGTCAAAGAAGACCGAGGCCGAGGAACTGCCGGTGATTGTGCCGGGGAGGAGGATTGAGCTCCGCAATCACCCCGTCCTCTTCTTTTAAGAGCGCCGCGAACTCGTTGGGGTGGCTGTTTTTCCCGAGTTCAAGGAGCAGCTGCAAGAGTTCTTTTTTTATCCCGCGGATAGCAGTCATGGTGGCTCACAAAAAAGCGTCGTTTTCGCGCCCGGTTGTACCGATCCATTCGTGCCCGGATATGAAAAAAGGCTCGCAAAAGAAGACCGGCGAAGGACCGACTTTGGAAGAAACCCCGGAAAAAAGAGGGAGGTTTTCCGGGGCCGGAGTATGGGGATGTGTATTGATTTTGTGTTACTTGCTGCCGTTGAGCCATGCAAGGAACGCGGAGATCAGGTCGGCATTTTTCTGGTTCTGGTTTGAGTTCTGGCCGGATCCCTGTCCCTGTGCCGCTCCGTTGTTCGCATTGTTCCCGTTCATGGCCGGGGCGCTGGCAGTGCCGTTACCGTTCTCTTCCTGGACCTGATGCTGGAACTGCCAGGTGTTGTTTTCGCTGTACTGGTGCTGGCGGGTCTCGTTTCCCCAGGCCTGCGTTCCGTTGCCGCCAAAGGGCATACACTGGGTGGTGTTGCCATCGGTCGCTGTTACAGATCGTCATGTTCCCGGGCCCGAAACTGTTCTGTGGCCCAAACTGGGTCATGTTCCCGAGGACCATCGGCCCGGGTGCGGTTGCGTTACCGGTTCTGTTCCCGAAATCCCCGGGCGGCTGGCCCTGGCGCTGTGTCATGTTGCCTGCCATCTGGCCGGTTCCGCGGTCTGCATTGTTCCCGTTATCTGAGCCTGGAAGATCCCTGGCCCGGGCCGTTGCTGCCCTGGCCGCCGTTCTGGCTGTTCTGGGATCCCTGAGATCCGCCCGGTGCGGGGCCCTGGGCAAAGTTCCCCTGCTGGTGCTGGTCGTTTCCCTGGTGATTATCCTGCCCCTGTCCGGGCCCTGCTGCGGCAACGCCCGGTACGCATACCAGGGCCGCAAACAACAGGACCTGCGGCAACGAGTCCGATCTTTTTGAGTGATATCATGGTGTGCTGCTCCAAAGGCAACCGCCGTTTTTTGTATTCCCTGGCAGTTGTCCTGATTCCTGATTTTTCTAAACGACTTATAAAGGGCCACGCTCCGGGCGGTGAAATATATGCAAAAAGGCATCAATCATTGAACCGGGCGGTTAACACAATGATCGGCCCGGTTCTGCTGCCGCGATCCGGCCGCTGCGTACGGATTGTCCCCCAGTTCCGGAACGGGGAGGAACGATCGGGAATTGTTCCGGAAAGGTCCGGAACCATTGAACGTTCCGGGTTTTGTGCAGCCATGAACTTTTGGTGTACCTGGCCGGTCCGGATTTTTACAAAAAATCTCACTCAGGGATCCTTAACGGTCGGATCCACAGGAGTGAGGGCGCGCAGAATTTTCGCATTCGCGAGTGCTGTTTTTTGGCCCGGTGCCGCACCTGCCGCATCGGGAAAAAAAGGGGGATGCGTACCGGAAAAACCGGGTTCGGCATTGAAGAGGAATCAGCTCTGTCGAAATCCCAAAATTTAAAATATGCTTCCCCCCTTACGCCAGCCCTGCCCCCGTGGGGGGCTCACGGCGTATGCGATAGTGAGGGTATTACCTGTTCCGGGAGCTGCCCAAGAATACAGGTAATACAACAACATCACAACCGGGGCGCCACGAGTGTGCGGTGCGGAGCCCTTTGAGCGTAAAATAACTCGAAATGATTTCTACAAAGCAAAGAAATCTAAAAAAGTGGCGGTAGTATGGCAGCGGTCACTGTTCTACTGCCGCAAGCGCCCCGCTCAGGTCTCCCGAGAGGTCGGTCCCGGTGAATGCCCCGCTCGTGGGAAGCGCCATCGTGAAGTACGGCGTCACGTCGTACTGGACGGTGCTGTCGGCAGGGATTATGGCGTCGAGGATGTGACCGCCTTCTGTATGATCATCGGAGAGGAAGTGGAGGTGGTAGCCTTCCGCATTCAGGCCTTTTAAAAAGACCGGTGTATAGAACCCGACAATGGTGCCGGTCACGTTTGTGTACGTGTGGACCTTCTGCTCTTGTGCGGCCGTGGTCAGGTTGGGGTAGGGCTTCTGTTGCGGCGGGATCGCCCGGACCGTAACCGACGGGAAGGTGCCGTGGACTTTTACCGCATAGATCATGTTCCCGGTCGGGAGTTTTGCGGCCATGGACCGCATGAATTCAGAATCGTTCTGTTGCCGGTCGACCGTCATCTGGTGGAGGTCGGTGTCGAAGTACGTGACCGTGGCAAACGGCGTTGTCTGGGAATCCTGTGCGGCAACGACCGAGCCGTCGGCTTTTGCCTGCCAGACATTGCCGTCGAGCACGATCATCTCACCTTCAAGCCTGTCGAACGTGCCGATCCCGAAGTCGCCGTGTTTTTTGAGCTCGCCGATCGTGACGTTGCCGTCATACACGCCCTGCATCAGGGCATCGATGGTCGAGACCTGGTAGAGGGTGTCGCGGTCGGCCGTGTTTGCACCGGTGTGTTTCGCATACCCGGTGTAGATCGCGGTCCCGGCAAAAACGATAGCTACCGCAAGGCCGATGCCGAGAAAAAATTTCCTATCCATGATGGTGGGAGCAGGAGCTCACTTGGTGCCGGTGACCTTGATGATGTGGTACCCGAACTGGGTCTTTACCGGGCCGATAACGGCGCCCTTCTCTGCGGCAAAGGCTGCGGCTTCGAACTCGGGGACCATCTGGCCCTTGCCGAACCAGCCCAGGTCGCCGCCGTTCTTCGTGACGGGCAGGAGAGAAGCGCTTTGCCACTGCGGCAAAGTCCTCACCGTCTTTTATCCTCTTTAAGATCTTGTTTGCATCGTCCTCGCTTGTGACAAGGATGTGGGATGCGCGAATCTGCGTGGTCATGTATAATGATGGGGGGGTTTTTTAGATAAAAGGGTTGAGGAATGGGGGGGAGTGGAATACTCTTGCGCTCCCGGGGGTCTTCCCGGACCGGGAGACCTTATGTCCCGGTGGATCGGTTCCTCCGACGGAGGGTCCGGACAGGGTGATCCCCCAAAACCGATCTCCAGTGAACAGTGTCCACGCCACTCAAAAAGTTTTATTTACTCGCGTATTTTCCGAAATTTCCATTTTAATCAGGATTCAGACCTGCAAAATAGCGGGCTTCCTGCAGCCGCGGTTGTGGGATCGTGTGTTTGGTCAATTGAGGGGGAGATCGGCTGTCCGGTGGCTTCTGTGAGCGTTTCTCAGATCTACGACGGGGAACTCCTTTACGTACGGGTCTTACCGATGGTGATGTTGAGGTATAAGACGCTCCTGGGGGCTGCCGCCCCCGCCGCGTGGGCGTCCCCCACTTAGCGATAGTGCTGTATTACCTGTATTCTTGAATTGTCCATTAGATCATTTTCATGTACAGGTAAGTCTGAGTGCATCGTTTGCGCCCCCGCCCCCTTGGGGGCAGGGATGGCGCAAGGGGGCCTGAGTGATCCTTCAATTTTGCAATTCGGCCGTGCACTTACTTGAAAGCCGGCAGCCCCAATAATTTTCCGGCATTTTGGTTTTTCGTCCGGAAAAATCCGGCCGTACGAACTTTCGCCCGGAAGTTTTGTGGGTTTTTCAAATTTCGACCGGAAAATTTTTAGGATTTTCAAATTTCGCGCCAACATTTTTCCGGTTTTTTAACTTTTCAACCGGAAATTTTTTTGGTTTTAGAAATTTCGCGGCAAAAAAAGTCCGGGTTTTCCGGTCCCGGTGCCGGGTCCGTGTCGCAGGATTCACGACGGAGGCGTGAGTTCAGTTGCCGAACTGACAACTTTTTTCCAACTTTCGACCGGAAATTTTTTGGAATTTTCAACTTTCAATCCTAAAATTTTTAGGATTTTCAAATTTCGAGCCGAAAAATTTTGGCCGGAAAAACTTTCGCGGCAAAAAAATCCGGCCGTACCAGATTTCGAACCAAAAATTTTAGGCCGGAAAAAATTTCAGACCGTGCGGGCGGGATAAGATCGGCCGGAAAAATTTTGGGGGAACGTGCACGCTCCGTCGGAAGAACCTCCAAAAAGTAGGGTTTTTTCAATTTTCGCGGCGATCTTTTTCCCAATTTTCGGTAAACAAACGGACGAGAGATCGTAAATACCATAAGGGCGCCAGAGATTTTCATACGCGGATGACCTGGACCTCCGGGGGAATGAAATGGAAAAGAAATGGCTGATGGCCGGGATTGCGGTGGTATGCGTTGTTGCAGGTGCTGCAGTTCTTCTGGTCTCTGTGATGAATACTGCGGCCCCCGCGGTTCCGGCATCGGCTCAACCTGCTTCTCCTACCGATCCGGTATCCGGCTCCACGCAGGATCCCGGGTCGCTGTGCAATCTTTCTACATCGGGTTCCCGGATCCTTGTCCCGACCGATACCTCCGTCCCGATCGGTGACCCGATGCCCGGCATCAGGTACTCCTTTACCCGGGACGAATCCGGCAAAACGATCGTGCTCGCAAAAGGAGAGATTGTCGAGATTAACCTTGGGTTCGCCCCGGGACTTGCCATGCGCTGGGTGGTCCCGGTCTCCGGGTGCGGGATCGAACTGGTCAATGACGGCGTCTGGTATACGGGCGGGGATTTCTGGAATAACACCGGCTTTTACCGGGCCCGGTACCGGGCAGTCAGTCCCGGTACATCCGTCATTGATGGGAAATTGGTCATCAGACCCGAAGAAGCCGGGGATCTCCGGTTCAATCTTACGGTGATTGTGAAGTAGGAGTCCGGTTATCATGAAAATGGTTGCACGTGTTTTCATTCTCGTCATCACAACCGCGGTACTTTTCGGAACGGTATCTGCGGCAAACACTACGCCGGTCTATCCCGGCATGGGCGGGGCGCCAAAAGAAATTCTCACGAACATGTACCCGGCCGTGAAGGACAATACCGAAATCATGGGATTTATCCGGGAATGCGGTGTCGGTACCTGGCACGAAGAACAGATGGATGCAGACTACAAATCCGCCCATCTTGCCCCGGCAAACTCCTGCGGGAAACAACTGGTCTTCTCGATCCGGAAGTCCGCGGGGCGCGATGACCCGTCGCAAATTGCGAGCGTCTGGATCATCAACGCCAATGAGACCTGGTCGCGTTCGATGGAGCCGGTGTATCAGTCCCCGTTTGCCGGAGATCGCAGTGCCCTGCTGCCCCCGGGAGAAAATGGCGATGTGACGAATATTTTTGTGGCGGGGATAATCATTGCCCTTGCAATTATTGGCGTTGGATATATCGCCATACACCGCGGGAGGCCGTAGGATGGAGAAGAAACGTATCCGGGAAATCCTGATGGGGGCACTCTCCACATACCTCGTGCTCTTCCTCTTCCTTGACGCGCTGATCACCTCCTTTGCGTTTCTCATCAACTGGGAGGCATGGTTTTTCGGGATCAAACTCGACGGCTGGCCGGCAGGGGTGTACCTTGCCGCAACTGCGCTTGTTGCAGCCGGTCTTATCGTCCTGCTCCTGAAATATCCGGACCGGTCGTTTGCGATTTGCAGTGCATCCGTCCTGTACTTCGCGTTCGTGTACATCCTGCCGGTCTTTTCCCGGCAGGCAAACATGAAAAGCGATTTTGGCTGGACCGTGTTCTGGGTCGAGCTGGTTCTGTATATTGTCATCCCGTCAGTTTTTCTCGGGGTGTCTGCGATACTGGGCCGGACAAAAACCGGGGAGTCTGCATGAAGCCGGCGGGTCAGGAAGATACGCTTACCTGGGTCGTCCTGATTATCGGGGTCATCATATTCCTTGCACTGGCGTATGCAACAGCGATTCTGTGGAACGGGGCAAACCCGGTGCCGTAGATAACAACCGGCAGATTCCCTGGGGGGCAGGGATGGCGCAAGGGGGGTGGCATGAAAGATATCCCCTACCTAACATCAGTTGGAATTCGGTTGCCCCATACGTTTTTCCGACATTTTAGATTTTCGTCCGGAAAAATTCGGCCGCAGTTCCGCGCACTATCAAAGATAATGAATCCACACTCTTTACGGGAGGGATACATCCCTATTGAAACGACTTTGTCAAAGAAAAAAGAGAATGAGCCGTATGTACTATATCGGGTACCTTCATATGAGGTCAATAACGCGACGTGGTTGATTCTTGGAGGAGGGGCACCTTAATAAACCCTAAACTCTATAATTTCAAACAATTAAAGGAATATCTATGGCGGGTCTTGATAATCGTGCATCAGGTGACATCGTTGGATGGATTGGTTCCGCAATAGCGGCCTTTATACTACTTTGGTTATTCTTTTTTGTTATTCTCCCAGCATTAATGAAAGCAACACCAAAATGATATTTTCAATGATTTATTGAAATCCAAATTCCCCACAATGTTGCTAAAATACTCAATACTCCCAAAATTAAACTTAAAATGCTATAAAAATCCGTCTTTTTTGCTTTTTCGTTAAGTTGAGTCATAATAATATTTTTTGTTTTTATTCGTTTTGATAATTCAATCAATTTTACTAAAGCATTTTCAATATTTCCGGTTTCGGTCTCTCTCTTTAGGTCTTCGAAAAATGATAATTCGTCTTCATTTAAACCAAAATAGGGGTGGTCTCTTTCGATAGTTTCTATAATTTCGTTAATAATATCCAAATAGAAAGTTTGATCTTCTTGACTAATGTCAGTGATATTTAATCCAGCATCTTTACCTAAAATTTTTGTTTCCAATTTTTGTAAGTTATCAATTAATGAATGGTAAAAATTTGGATCTATTTCCGATATTCCTGAAGTTTGAATAAAAATTCGTGAAATACGTGGTATGAGGATATCTTCATCATGATAAAGTTTTAGCAATTCAAACGTCAATTTATAAAATTTATCTGTTGCAGTTTCTGCCTCTTTTGATTTCCGATAACGTTTAAGGAAATAAAAAATTTCTCTTGAGATGTATGCAGTAGTGATGGAATATAAAATAATAAGAGACAAGTAAGGTAACGCTTGTATAATCGGATCTAGGATTGACACTATAAGATAATTCTAATTCTTGACAATATAAAACATTGTGATTAATTATGCTTCAATATGCCTCTCTAGCTGCGTCGGTATTAACGCGTTTAAATTTTCCACAATCAATTGCAAATGAATTCAGGTTAAATACCTTTGAATCATTTTGCAATTTATCATAGTTGATAATATATTATTCCGGAAAACGTTGATTGATGGTATTAAACTCTTCAAAAAATGAGACGCTGTATTATTCCATATTTTATCACGGTTAACAGTGTATTTCAATCCAAAAATATTTAGAATTTTCAAATTTCTAGCCGAAAAAATTCGGCCGGAAAATTTTTTTGTGTGAAGTACTTGCTCCCTCGGAAGCACATCGCAAAAGAGAGTTTTTTTGGGTTTTGCGGAAATCTTTCAGGATTTTTTGAGCGTAATATGTCCCGGACAGGACTTCATTTTGTAATTTCAGCTCTTCCCCGATCTATGGATAACGAGTATCCCCAAACCCGCTGCGGCGATTGAAACTGCGAGCGGGAGCGGAGCCGGGTGTGTTGTCGGTATCTCATGGGATTGGCTGCCCGTGGAATGATTGCTGACCGGTTCATTGGTTATCGCCATGTTTGCAGAAGTATCCTGATCCGGTGACCCAAAGAAATACACGGCATCGGCTATCGCCCCGGCTGCATGCCCGTCACCGGATACGGCAACCGAAGAGACCCACGCGCCGGTGGGATATTCCCACAGTACAGAACCATTGCGATCAACGGTCTCGACAGAACTGCCGTTTCCGAATACAACAGAATTCCCGTTATCATCAGCAGCGATGTTCCGCGACAGGCGGGAGGTCTTGATCGTCCAGAGCATCGTGCCGTTACTATCCAGCCCGTACACGGATCCCTCCACAGAGCCTACAAAAATCCGGCTCGCATCATCTGACAGGGCAAGTGACGACCCGGTCTCCGGGAACGAACGTCCCCCGACAAGTCCGCCGGTCCGGTTGAACAGGTAGAGATTCCCGTACCTGCCCCCGACAACGGCAATTATTGAGTTGTCGCCGCTGATCGCAACCGTGTTGGGCCCGCCGGTCCGGTATTTCCAAAGCAGCGATCCGTTCCGGTCGAACAGGAACAGATCGTTTGGGTAATTGACCCTACCCTCCGGGGTTGTGCCGGGATTTGTTCCTGCCGCTGCGATCAGCGTACCGTCTTTTGAGAGGGTAAGCGAGGAGACCGGCGCATCGGTGCTCTGCGTCCACAGGACCGAACCGTTCCGGTCAAGACAGATCACCCGGCGGTCCTCAGTTCCCGCGTAGATCCGCGACGCATCCGGTGAAATGGCAACATCTGTTGGCGGACTCATGGTGGAATAGTTCCCGAGAACTGGACCGGTCCGGTCGAAGAGGAGCAGCTGGTTTGATGGCGTGGAGGTGACCGATCCCGCACAGCAGCCTGGCACCAGTTCGGATACCGCAATGATGCGGTTGTCCCGTGCAATACTTATTGAAGAGATCCACGGCGCACGTTCGGCCGTAACCTGCCTGCTCCAGAGAGGTTTGCCGCTCTGGCTGAAGAACAGGAGCGTGTTCTCATCCGCCACATACGCAGCAAGGTACTGCCCGTCATCGGAAATTGCGATCCTGTTGAGATTGCCTTCATAGGTTGCATTCGGTGAGATGGGATACGTCCACCATGGCTGGATCGCAAGGGCCGGGATGCACAGCAGACAGAGTGCTGTGAGGGCAAGCAGGAATCGTGATGCAGTTGACATTTTTTTATCCTGAATCATGGTTTCTTTCAATCCATTCGCGCCTGCCCTGATTTTTCGCGTATCCGTCCGGGGCATCGTTTCAGCTCTTCCCTGATCTATGAATAATGATGGCTCCTAAGCCTGCTGCGGCAATGGAAACCATCGGCTTGAGCGGAGTCGGGTGGGTTGTCGGGACATCCTGTGGAGAATTCCCGGCCGGGGCTGCCGTTCCCTGCGTAGAATTTTGCACGGGTTCCGGGGAATCGGAGATTATGGAATCCATTGTGTCACGGATTGTTGTAGCGGAGGGGTTTGGTGTAAATCCGGGATTTCCCGCAGTACTCCCATTTGTTTCTTCTGAAGGCAGAATGGAGAAAAACCCGGTCGCATTCGCTGAAATCCGAGGATCTGGGGAGCTAACCCTCACCATGTACTCCCCCGTGACGGCACCAGCGGTAATATGAGGCCGCGGCCCAATCCCGTATGTCTGCCAGAGATCCGGCGTTGCATTGCACGACCAAGTATTGATCCCGTTCTCCCCGGGCTCAAGGGTAACGTTAGACTGATAACCGCAGCCGCTTCCACCCGGATTATACCAGTTGCTGCCTATCTCGAGAATGAGAGGAGAATCCGACACCGGCAGGTTCGTTGTCCCGGAGATAAAGAATACTTCATCAAGAGTATGATCTCCGACAGGATTGATGGTGATAAACGGCGTTGTGGCGGGGGTTACACTTCCCTCATCAGAACTTGCTAATGGGACAATTATGAGTGCTGTAAGGACTATGGCAAACGGGGCAAGGACGATTATTTTTCCTGATTTTTCCATTTTAATTCCTACAAGTATTTATGCCAGTCAACAAATCCATCTGACTGTATACTCAGGTTGTCAATATTTACGAGGGCATAGGCGAGTCCGTACTCGTTTGATGACAGATTGCCCACGGGCATTGAAAGATGAATAATCCCTGTGTACGGATATGCCCATTCAAAGGTTATCGGTCCATGTGAACTTTTGAGATAATCCCCAAATTTTTTGTGTGTTGCCCCTGCATCGGCTCCCGATAACAGATGAGAATTCAGCGTTGAAGTTGACGCTATCATAAGTGCCTCGATTTTTTGTATTCCTGTGATTGACGGTGCGTTTGTGTATTCCGTGAAGTTTTTCGAGAGACAGAAAGGAACGGTTGAACTCTTTTTTGACAATTCTTCTTTTGGGAGAACTCTGGCTATGCCGGTAATGTAAAACACTTCATCGACCGTGTGGTTTCCGATGGGATCGATGGTAATATACGGTTGTGCGGGAAGTGTCGTCTCATTCTGGACCGCGACGGATCCCGCGCTGCACCACGGTATGAGGAAAAGGAGAGCGAGGAGCACCAGACCCGGAATTTTCATCGAATTCATCTTGTCGCCCCAGAAATCTTTTCCTGCGGGGATGTTATTCCGTAAACTCCCCGGCTGCCCGTGATGTTAAAGATAGCAGAGTCCTGTACTCCGCCGTCTCTCCCAATCACCCATATGAGATACTGGCCGCCGGCCTGGAACCCGTGCTGCGATGTATCGACCGGCCAGGACCAGGTGTTGATCCCGCAATTTCCCAAAGTGACGTTAACATTACCGGCGAACCCCCCGCCGCAGGGGCTGACTGAATCCAGACCGGATGGAGTCTTGGGACAGGGAACAAATTCCGCAGAATATATTTTCAGTACCAGCGGCTCCCCGGCTGCCAGGTTTGTAGTCCCCGTGAAATCGACGATGTCTCCAAGAGCATGATCGGGCACGGGATCGATAGCGATCTCCGGCGCGTTTGTGAGATTTCCTGCGGGCGTTTGATGCGGGCACACGGTTATTGCCGGTGCTACGGGGCCGGTGGTGTCCGGGGAAACTGCCTGTTTGTTGATCTCCGGTACTTGGTTTACCCCGGTCCACAGGTTCACCGTTGCATATGCCAGTACAAGGACCAGAACGATCGCGACGATCGCTGCGATCCGGAGGAGGAGATCTTCACGGCCCGGCGGATTCATGCAGACCCCCCGGTTTTTATCGCCGATTGAATCCCTGTGGGCGTCTCTTTATCCATACTTATCCTCAAAATCCCGCCTTTAGTGCAGATCCTTTCTGAATGAACCATAGAACGATCCGACACTTAACATTTCTCGCCCGTTTGTTTACCGGTCGTGCAAAAACGAGATGTTGACACGTCCCCACCTGCCTGTTCCGTTTCGCACGTGTAACAAATTCCCGATCTCCCGGCAACCTCTCAAAAATCCTGCACATGATCAAAGATACGAAGAACGATGTTACCGTATGCCGCGTTATTATTGATCACTCTGTTGTGGGATCGAACCCTATACATCCAGATGTGGCAGATGCAGGCCGTTTATCATATGCCGGGATATTTCTTTGCGAGCCGATCGGTGAGGTAACACAGGCACATCCCCAGTAAAATCGAGAGAAACACCACCACCTGGCAGGTCCGGCTGTCCTGTCCTGCAATGAAGTTACCAAGCAGGATGGAAATTACATAGATTCCGATTACGAAGATACAGGTGAAAGCCACATGAATTATTTTGTTCTTTGTCATTTTCATCTCTGTTCCCTGTTTTTCTCTCATGAGGAGGACATGATTTTTCTGGCTTTGTCCCATGGTTACTGCGGGCCCGGATTGATATCCCCCGGGAAACGTCGGGCCAGCACTGCGTAAAACACGATCGCGATAACCAGGATCTCCAGGTAAAACCCGCACGCCCAGAGCGTCCTGTACACCGGTGAATAATATGCGTACACGACACCTTGTGCATGCAGGAGATTTGTCAGGCCGTCAAAGATCCAGCCGGTCAGGGGGAGCGATGAGGAAAATGCCGGCCACGGCCTGCCCACGTAGATCTCGCCCAGTGTTGTCATAATGAACAGGGCTGAACCGATAAACGCCGCGGAGGAAAGGACAATCCAGGAGTTTTTTATTTGGATCTTTTTCTCGAACACCGGGTAAGGGCCGACCACTGCAAATGTAGAGAGGAGGAGGATCAGGGCAAATAAGAGCAGTTCATTGTTATAGAGATTGTTGCCGGAAAGGATGCCGGTGTATATGAGATCGATAACCACGATGGCAAAGAGCGGGAACAGCCAGAGAGGAAGGGGATTGAGAATTCTTTTGAGGCCGCAGTAGAGGAGGAGCGGGATGATAAACACGAAAAGAACGAGTAAAACGATCTCTGCCGGGGGCAATCCCGTAAACCACGTTACGGTTATGAGGAGGAATATTCCCAGCGCAAAAGAGAGGATTTGATGATCGGTTACCTGGTTTTTTTGAATCTTGTTTTCGTCAACCACGAATCTTCCTCCGTTATGGGGAAAACCTTCCTGAATGAACCATAGAACAATCCGGCACTTAACATTTCTCGCCCGTTTGTTTACCGGTCCCGGCTGTTTTTCCCCATTTTCCCGGTGCCGTTACCCCCGCCCCTCAGCATCGGCCCCGGTCTCCCGCGGGTAGTACGTGTGCAGCGCCCGGACTGCATCCGGGGCTATCGAGTAAGCCACCGTTCTTCCGGCCTTTTTGATTTCGAGCACACCTGCATCCCGCAGCCGGTTCGTGTGCCAGGTCACGGCTGCCCCGGAGATCCCCAGCACTTTTTCAAGATCGCCCCGGGTTGTTGCCGGGTTTTGGATCAGGTACTCGCAGATGAGCCGGTCCCTGCCGTTATGTAAAAGCGCGAGGATCTTCTGTTCGGTCCCGGAAAATTTCCCGGAGTTCTCGAAATACCGGGTATCGGAACCGGTTTTTGCCGCTGTGATCTTTCCGGTCATCTTCAGCAATGCGATATGGTACCGAAGCGTGCTGCGGGCGACGCCGGTCTGCCGGACAAGTCCGTTGAAAAATATCCCGGGGTTCGCGACGATCGCATGGTAGATCCGGGAACGCGTGGCGTTCGTGAGTACACTTGCCGCTGAAATTTTTCGGTACCCGAGGTACGCGAACATCTTGACAAAGAAGAACAATTCAAGGGGATAAAGGAGAAGCGGCGACAGCGATAATGCAACGATCGTCAGCATATCCCGGGGGGTAAGCTCCCAGAAAGAGACCTGTACTGTTTCAAGCGGAGTACTGTTCGCAATGTCTGCAATCGGTTGCCGGCTCGACAACGTATCCTGTTATTGGTGAGACCGGACATGGGCACGGCAAAGAAGAGGAAGATCAGGCAGGCTGCCGCAATGACGATGCCAAACCGCCCGGTGTCCATGAAATGAGTATGTGTGGGGCGGGGGTCTTGAGGGTTGTGATCCGGTGGTTTGCCGGGTTTCCCGGAGCCGTTATTCCGGAACCTCTGCACCAGTTACGGCCCCGGTCTTCTGCGGATAGTATTTGAGAAGCGCCCGGACCGCATCAGGGGCAATTGAATACTGCACCGTTCTCCCGGCCTTTTTGATTTCGAGCACACCTGCATCCCGCAGCCGGTTCGTGTGCCAGGTCACCGCAGCGCCGGAGATCCCCAGCACTTTTTCAAGATCGACCCGGGTAGTAGAGGGGTTTTGGATCAGGTACTCGCAGATGAGCCGATCCCTGCTGTTGTGCAAAAGCGCGAGGATCTTCTGTTCGGTCCCGGAAAATTTCCTGGAGTTCTCGAAATACCGGGTATCGGAACCGGTTTTTGCCGTTGTGATCTTTCCGGTCATCTTCAGCAGTGCGAGATGGTACCGGAGCGTGCTGCGGGCGACGCCGATCTGTCGTGCGAGCTCGTTAAAATAGATTCCCGGACTTGCTGCAATCGCCTCGTAAATTTTCCGGCGCATTGCGCTCGTGAGTACGCTTGCCGTTGTGATCTTCCGGTAACCCAGGTATGCGAACATCTTGACAAAAAAGAACAGTTCGAGAGGGTAGACAAGAAGTGGCGAGATCGAGAACACAACAGCTTCCAGCATTACCCGGGGCGGGAGTTCCCAGAATGTGACTATTGCATCCGCACCCGCAGTGTCGGTATCGGGCGTCGGGAGATCAGCATCGGTTGCCGGCACGATCCTAGTTCCGTGGGTGGTGAGGCCGGACATGGGCACGGCAAAGAAGAGGAAAAGCAGGCAGGCTGCCGCAATGACGATGCCAAACCGCCCGGTATCCATGAAAAGAGTATGTGTGGGGCAGGAGGTCTTGAGGGTTGTGATCCGGTGGTTTGCCGGAAAATGAGTGGGTGGCGGCCCGATCGGAGGCTGGTGCCCGAACCTTTCAATCCCGATCTGGCTGAATGTAGTAAATCCCCCTGCCATGCCATGGGAGGGCCGCGACTTCCCCCCTGATTGCTGAAGGATCGGTAGACGATGTGGCGAGAAATCGTATATATCAGCAGATCGCAAGAGGATTTCATACGCGGATGCGGAGGTGTCCCGGGAGATGCGGCCGAAAACTGAATTTTACCTTATAGCCCTTGCAGGTATCATTTTTGTTCTCCTGCCCGGAGCGATGGCTGACGGATACATCCCGACAAAAACAACGGTGTACTTTGAACAGGACGAAAAACCGTTTGACGGGCAGGTCTCGTTTTCTGTCAGCTGCTACGGGTATGTCTGCCACGATGCTGCCTGCAGTCCGGAGCCCGGCTACAGCGAACGGGATTCCCATAACGCCGAGGTAGTCTTTTCCTATTCCGCATCATGCCCGGGATACGGCTGTGCGATCTACGAACCGTTTTACGTGAACCACCGGCACATCGCATGGTGCGATATGACTGGCACGGCAAACGGTACGCCCTTTTCCCTCCCCAACGTATCGGCAAGTCCCATCCCGGATTGTACGTACCGCCGCCAGTACGATGCCAGTAATGAACAACACGTACTTACCGGTACCCGCCCGGAATACCAGAACTGCATCGATAATGCAAAGAAGAACCGGACTGAAGTATGCAGTCGGTATCTTATTCCATCGACATGGAGTGCGATCGAAAACACGTCCGGTGTTTCGTGGGTTGCAGACAACGGCACGTACTGGATCCGTACACCGGAATACCTATCCTGCCTTGCCCGGATCGATCGGGAAAGCCTGGACTGCAAATCAGAATATTCCCTGGAGCCAGTGGATCCTGCTTCGTTTGAGACCGATCCCGCGGGGCACGCGATCGGGAATTTCTGTAACCTCCGGGTTGCCTTGTCTCCGTATCCATCTCCTGTGGCGCAGATGCCGGCACCCCCGACAAAATCCAATAAGTCTGCCCTGAACGAAACTACTCCCGGTTCCCATCTGACCCAGGTCCCGGCCGGACGATTCCTAATCGATGAAATATCCTGTTGGTTTGCCGGGCTGTCAGGGGGAGGCGGTCATTGATGAAATCACGGTTCCTGCTCTTCATCCTCATAAGCCTCGTCCTGATTTCCGTACTTCCGGTGCATGTCGGTGCGAATGTATACCGGCCAACGCTCACGAACGTCTATTTTGAAAAGGATCATGTACCCTTCAACGAATCCATTCGATTTACCATAAATTGTTACGGGTACCGGTGCGAGAACATTGGTTGTACCGCACTTGGCGACAACAGGATTCCCGGTACGTATACGCAGGATCTTGTATTCTCCTTCTTTGCGACCTGCCCGGGGTACGGGTGCCGTATCTTCGAACGGCATCCCTCGACAAGCGATATGAGAATCGATTATTGTTCCCTTGAAGGGGAAACACGTTCAGGTGATTTTGTCATCCCCCGGTACGCGGATACCCCGTTCCCGGAGTGTTTTGCAGCGGGGGAGAATATCTCTGCGGTTAACGATGTGTCCGGGAAAAAATATGTCAGAATGAATTCCCGGACCTATTCATGTACGCGGGAAAGGGAACAGGAAAAAAAGCGGTGCGATCAGTATCTCATTACGTTTGACCGCGCCGATGAGAAAAAGTATAATGTAAGCGACGAGATATACCTGAACCAGACTCATGGGATTGTATCGACCCCCGCATATACTGAATGCCAGCATGCGATCGATCAACAATTTGACTGCGCCCAGTACCTGGAAACACTGAATAGTTCCTCATTGATCCTGGACGGGCAGGGTAACGTAGTATCCAAAGTTTGTTCTTTGAGGTTTTCCCTTCCGGAAGGTAACCAGACACCGGCCGATCCTCCCAGGCATCCCGATTTCATCACTTCGATCTCCTGCTGGTTTGGCTGGTTCCTTGGAAGGGGATGCAGCGTATGATCCCCGGGCATCACCGGTTTTTTACGGGAGAACTCTTTTGCGCAGGGATCCTGCCCCATTTCGGGGCTATCGGTTAACATGCTGTACGAAACAGAGTTCCTGCTGGCACTTGCGATAACGATTACCACCGAAGTCCCGGTGCTTGTCGCACTTATCCGGGGGGTATTCCGCGATACGGGCATCCCGGTCCGGAGGATTATTGGTATCGGGACACTCTGTACGGCGCTGACGCTCCCGTACCTCTGGTTCGTGTGGCCGCCGTTCGTGGACGCGGCATACTATCCGCTGATCGGCGAACTGCTGGTCGTGCTTGTGGAGGCAGGCGTGCTTAACCAGCTGCTCGGGCTTGATACAAAGCGGGCGGCAGCCTGTTCACTTGTCATGAATATCGTGTCGTTTGGGATCGGGCTTTTGGTTTTCTAGGAGTTTTTGCTGTAAATGTGTAAATGAAACGGCTAGAAATCGTATATATTATAAAAATCAGATGAAGTGCATTCATGAAACCGAATGCTGAAATGAACCCGTACGTATCATGCTGAACGCCAGTGCGTTTGCAATCAATGTACCAGCAACCGTTCCCGCCAAGAGGGATTTGATCTCATGAAATTCATACGAGAAAAAGGAAAACGGATCGTAATTATCAGTGTCCTTCTCGTTCTGGGAATTGTCGCGGGTATACTCCTCTACAGCATGCTCCTGAATTCGGGACATCAACAGCAAAATCCCCGGCAGGGATTGTTGGCACAATGCGAAGTACAGGAAGCAAACATAAGCCTTGTCCATAACCGGACACTCATTTCGGTTACCGATGCCGAACTGGATGCCTTTCCGGGCCTTGGGTCCACGCTTCAGAATGCTCACGGTTCATCGGGAAGGTGGGTGAACGGGTACCGGGGAATTACCGATTTTGAAGCAGATATCAGCCGCTATTACGATTTTGTCCACCGGGTCTGCAAAGATAAAAAGACGATGTTCGATTGTTTTCCCCAGCCTCCGCTTTTTGAATACCACGGGCGGTATTATGACATTTTCTGCCTGGAACGGTATTATCACACTACCGCCCGTCCCATGACTCCCCCCGGGGTAACGAATGTGTCGGCCCGGCAGGAGAACCGCAGCCCGGTAACGAACGGGTGCAGTCCCCAAAAACCCTGCCTCGAAGTGTACGATCCCGGCACCGGCAGGCAGTCCTGGATCTCCCGGGATCAGGCAGATTATGTACCCGCTCCTGGACAATATGACCACGATCTTCCGGTCGATCAAAAGGCCAGTTGAAATGCGCTGTTCCTTACGATGAATTCCAGGTGGAAAAAAGGGAATACCGGTATGTTACCTTTACGGCCGCCGGTACGGTAACCGGCCGGTACTGCTATAACAACATCACAGCCCAATGCATGAATATCACTGCCGGTGAATTTACCGTTCTGTTGCAGAAAAAGCAAAAAACAGTACCTATGAAACCTGTGCGGAGAGCAACCTGATCTATACCTACCGAAACGGTACCGATGCCGGGATGTGGTCGCTTGGCGAAGAGGATTCCGCCCTCATAGATGTTCTCGACAACAATGTCCGGGAAATTATAGACCGGCAACCCTGATCCCGGCAGATGTACATGAGTCGGGAAGCGTCGGAGGGAGTCCGCAGGATCTCCCGCACCCGGTTAAATGCACAAAGGAACCAGCGGGAAGTCGTACAGAGTATGAATGTTCCCGGGAAAAATTCAGGAAGAGCAATGCAATGATGGTTTTTCCAAAAGAACGGCTCATTGTTTAAAATTCCGTCCTCTGATCTTCGCGGTCATCCGTATTACCGGGCGGCCAAAAGTACAATCCTTCCGCTGTTTTTTCCTGCCCGCACCCGTCAGTACCAGCACAGGTCGTACGGGACAGTGCCGTTAACCGCGTCCCCGGAGATTGCCACGGTCCATTTCCCCGGTTCGAAATATCCGCCGGGCCGATCGGAAGAAATCGTCATACGGACTGCCCGATCCTCCCGGGAATCGTCAGCATCGGTAAAATGCCACGCCGACCCCCCCGGACTTACCAGCGTCAGGGACAGGGAGGCTTTTGGATCGTTCCACCGAAGCTCAAAAGAGATCTCCTGAGCCTGTTGCGAAGGTTCCAGCGAGTACCATTCCATTTCTCCGTTTGAAATGGTGCTGTAGTAGCGGACCCGGGTACCCGGTGTGGGAACTGTTGTCGGTGCGGCAGAATAGGCAATTCCCTCCTCACTTCCTGAAAAATCGTGTGCACGGGTTTCCGGGTACCGGTACAGGAAGATATCGTGTGTATCCTCGTTTCCCCCTGACCAGACGACGAAACCCCCGGAAATCCTGGGAAATTCCGGGGAATACTGTCCCTCTGCTATAATTTTTGTCGTATTCGCGGCCATATCGTAGAGCAGGATATCGCCACGTCCCCGCTGGAACGTAAAAGAACCTGCCGATGAATTCCGGTAGTCCTCCCAGACGATCAGGCTGCCGGATATGTCGGGATACATCTGGAACGATCCGGAGGGACTTACCGGTTTTAAAACCCCCGATTTCAGGTTGTAGAGAACCACCTGGTACGGCCCGGTGCTGCCGTCGGCCCAGACAACATTGTCCCCGTCGATCGCGGGCATGGAGCGGGAACCCGGGCCATCGTACAGGACGGTTTTTTCCATGGTCGTGAGGTTTACGAGCACCATCAGATCGTTTGCCGGCCCGGCTTCGCGGAACACAACCCGGTCGCCGGAAACTGCCGGCTCGCCCAAAGGCGTGGCTGACGACACCACGATCCGGTGCATCCCGGACATGGCATTGTACATCTCAAGGGAATAATTCCCTTTGTTGTAGTCCACCCAGAGGACCGTACTTCTGTCGATACAGGGAGATGATGACTGATTGCCGGGGGAATACAAAAACGTCAGCTTTCCCTGTGTGCTGTCGTACAAAAAAATTCCCCTGCCGTCGCTCCAGACGTACCGGTTCCCGGAGATCGCAAGGTCGCGCTTCCACGAAGGATCCCGGATCACCACGTCCTTTCTCCCCTCCGATATATTATACCGGTAGATCACCCGGGAATAATTCCCGGGATTTGAATCCCCTCCGTACTCAACCCACGCGATATTCCCGTCATCGCAGGCGATCGTGTTGTACTTGTAGGAGTTGCTTTTTGCAATAAGGTAGGATTCGAATGAATCTGCGCCGTAACACGGAACGGCACAAAAAAGAATGAGCGCGACGATCCCGAGAACAAAAAATATCGTTTTCATGGTTCGTCATTTTTTCCTGAGATTACCGAGGATCACGCCCACGCAGCCAACTCCCGCGAGACCTGCAAGTACCAAGACTGCAGGATCCGGCGAAGGACCGGCCTTTTGCGTGGAAGTTCCGGTAACAACGGTTTTTGACTCCGGATCGACAGCGTAGGTCTTTGTGACAAAACTCTCACCGGAAGAAGCGCCCGTATCGTAAAGACTGTTGTAGATTACCATGAGCCTGGTCGCTTCTGTTGAACCATTGCGTGCCGTTACGATATATTCTCCCGGTGACAGCGACGAGGTGTCGATAACCGCATGCCATGCGCCGTCTTTGCCTGAGGTATCCGCAACGGGGACGCCCGCGATGGCAAATGCCGGCTGTTTCTGGCGATCGATGTCTGCAAGGAAAACGCTGATGTCGAGGAGTGTACCGGTATTCAGGTTCGTTGTCCCGCTCACAGCAACGGCCGTGCCGGAAACTGCATCGGGAATATCGTCCATCGAGATTACCGGTTCTTCCAGAAGGATCCTGAATTTCTGGTACGGGTTTTCCTTTTCATATGCATTCAGTTTTGTTTCCAGGACATCAGCCGGGGTATATGCAGATGAGTTTTTTTCATCCGGCAGGACTTTTAAGGAGTCTCCCCCGTCCACCACGTAGAAAAAGTACTGGCCCGACCGCAACAGAGTAGTGTCGGGGAGATCGGATGCTGCGATACCCGAACTGTCTGAAGAGATCTGCCGGAAATACGTATAGCCCGTCGCTGAAGAGGCGCTGGTGATCCAGATGCCGACGGGGCTGCCGGACGATGTTACGGCAGTTATCTTCAGCGGCGCCCCTTTTGCGAGTATGCTGCACCGGGTGTTGAGATCCGGGGAGGTACTGACCGTGAAATTCCCGTCGGGCGAGACATACACCGGCGATTTGAGCTCTCCACAGCGGGAGGCTGCGGTCACTGTCTGCGTTGGAACGGCCGTCTCTTCCCCGCGGGCAAGCCGGACCTGAACCGATGCACGATCACTGCTCCCGGATTCCCCGATACTGAAGAGGTAGTCCGCAGGTGCATAGCCCTGCGTAAGGATGGGGACGTTCCAGACCGGGCCGGCGGCCCCGTTCTCTACCGGGACGGTACCTTCGGCCCCGGAGTATTCTCCATACCTGACCGTTCCGTTTCCTGAATCCTTGCGTGAGAACTCGTACTGCAGGACGGTTCCCGCAGGAAGGGTGGTCGTTCCGGTAAAGCTGATGATAGACCCTGTCACCAGGTTCCCGGGGACCGGATCGATGGCAATCCGGTCCATTGCAGATACCGGGCCGGCAGAGAGGAGCAATAATCCTGTAACGAGCAGGATCCAGGCATAGGGATGTTCGCATGGTGTCATCTTTCTTCATCCTTTTTATTTGTCAGATGACCGTATGGAGAGTCCATATATGGGATTTCTGTGAGGGGACTCATCCGATGATCGGGACCGCCGGTTATGTCCGGGTGTTCTCACAGAACTTATATAAGATATCATCCCGTTCAATTCCTTAATGGCAGTACCTATGAACCCTGCGAAACGGAGTGCCTACAGGTATATGCCGGTTTTTCTCCTGACTGCCGTGTGCGTCTTTTTCCTCATCGCTCCCGCATCGGCATATTTGCCGCCCTATTCCGTTCACCCCATGGCGGGGAACCTCCCGGACAGCGAGGCAAAACTTCCGGTTCCGGTGGGGATATGGCAGGTTCCCCCGGTGACGGTTCTTTTGGTACTGACCGCTATTTTCCTGCCGTTCTGCCTGGTACCCCTGGAGATTCTTTTTTCCTGTGCGGGCGTTGTCATCCTCAACTTCCGCAGGGTCCGGAAAAGCGGGGTACTGGGAAACGATTGTCGGGCGCAGATCTATCGGTATATCGTAGTGTACCCGGGCGCGGGGTTTACCGGGATCATGCGGGATCTGCCGGTAAACCGCGGGACGCTGTTCTACCACTTAACGGTCCTCTGCCGCGAGAGGCTCGTCGTTGCTTTTTCCGTGGAAGGTAAGACCTGCTACTTCCAGAATGCAGGGAAATTTTCCGATCCGGAAAAGGACGCGATTACACGGCTGAGAAACAGCGTTTGCTTCCCGATCTGTGAATTTTTATGTTCCTGCCCGGAGGCGTCGCGCCGGGATATTGCGATGCGACTGAAGACAACCGGTTCTACGGTGTCCTGGCACATGCACAGACTTTGTGCGGCCGGTCTTGCCACATCGGCAAAAGAGGGCAGGAATGTCCGGTACACGCTGACGCCTGTCGCGGTAAAGGTTATCGGCTATCTGCGGGAAACAGCAGGATGTGCCGGCACGGATTCCCTGGAATCCCGACAGGTTTCACCATAATGCGTCTTCCGTGATCCTGAAAATCTGGAAACCCGCAGCAGGTACTTCGTTGACAGTGACGGTTCCGGTAAAACGATCGCGCTTGCAAGAGGGGAGTCCGCAGGACAAAAGGGATCTGTATGATCCTGTCATGAGTTCCCGTTTCGGGTAATAAACTGATGGAGTTTTAGTTAGTTGCCTGTCGGGAAAAACTGCCCGCGTCTCCCCTCCTAATAAACCGGATACCCCAGAACGGAACTATTCAGGCCAAACGATTGCAGGAGGATCTCCCAGTGCGTGCTGCCGGGTGGCAGGGTCCAGCGAGCGGGCCGTGCGTCAGGTATGTCCGATGAAACAAAGACGCAGGGGATGCTCTCGAAACCGTAGGCCTTCCCCTTTGCTGCGAGACGGGAATAGATCTCGTCGATCATGGACCGGTTGACGTGCCAGTCATAGTAATGCATCACTACCAGTTTTCCCTCAATGCCATAACCGTACCCGATGATCGGGCCGCTCGGGAAATACCAGGGTTCGATATCGCGTTTTGTCTCGTCAAGAAACCGGGAATAATCGAACGGGATTCCTGATGTGCTGCTGCCGGTCTGGTTGGTATTCCCGAATTCTATGATGACGCTGTCTTTGGGAAAACTGGAGACAGGGAGATAATAGTGCGATACGTGCCCCGCCCGGTCATTGCAGAACAGGAGGAAAAAACCGGCGAGCAGACCGGCAAACAGCAGGAAAATGACAAGAATGTATACCGGGATTTTCATAGCGATTTCCTTGTTCACCTTTTAAAGAGCAATCAGGAAAATGACAGGTCCGGGAGGAAATGATCCCGGGTGTCCTGCCGGCTCCTGATTTACTGTCCCATTCAAGAGCTGGAACCTGTCGTTGCCTGTAAAATGCACTTTGAAGGGATATTATAAAGGATTTATGGGCGATTCCTCTACCTGTTCAGATCCCCTGCCCCCCTAAAATTCACCGTCCTGTTCAAAACTTCTCCCGTACCGGATCGCGAGCTCCGCTTTGTACAGTTCCCTCCCCAGATATCCTGCATGGTCGAGCAGCGAGACGTTGCCCCCCTTTAGAAGAGTGTAAAGCACATCCTGCCAGCGCTCGCCTTTGACTGCCTTCCCGTTGATCACCGCCACGATCAGGCCGTCCTCGATCCCGATCCGGAAGTTTCCCTTCGGGTCGTACGTAATCTCGTTCGGCATCCTTTCCGCTGCAATTGAACGCTCGTATTCGAGCGGCGGTTCGCGCCGGCGCCGCTTCTCTTTGAGGATCAGCAGATCGATCCCGAGATCCTTTGCATACGGGCGGTCCCGGGCAAGCACCATCATCTCCGTTGCCCGGCGCATCTCGCGGATGGAACCATGCGTCTTGTCCGAGTGCTCGCTTGTGAAAATAATCGCGGCCCCGGCCTCCATTGCCATCCCGGCAAGGAGCGCGTTGATGCCTATCGAGTCCGCATCGAGAAGCTCAGCCACATTTCCCGCGCCAAAGAAGGACGGGCAGCCGTAGTCTTTGAATCCCGCAAGCGATGCAATAAGGCCCGAACCCGCCGGCTGGAGCAGGGGATCGGCCACGATACAGCTGATGCCGGCCCGGCGGGCTTTTGCAAGATTGGTTTTGAGCGTCTTTTCGCCCGGCACCACGACCGCTGCCGCCCCGGCCTCTGCCACGTCCTTTCCCACGACCGGGATATTCTTTTCCTGAAGCGAGAGGACGATGTCCGCCCGGAAGAGCGCCGCTTTGATGAGTGCCGGGTCCTGCGAGTCGATGGCGAGCGGCCCGTCAAGGTCTTCGAGTTTCTGAAAAACCCGTTTCACGTCCGCGGGTGTCGCATCGAAGCCAAAGCCGAGATCGACAATATCTGCCCCGTCCGCAAAAGAGCGCTCCGCCAGATCCCGGATGTGCATCCGTTTGTGGGCGTCCATGATCTCGGCGAGAACTTTCATCCTTGAAGCCCCGCCGATCTTTATCCCCCGGATCACAAACTCCGGCTCCGCTGCCGCTTCTGCCGCTGCGACTTTCTCTGCCGCATCCTTTGCCCGGCCCGCCGCGAGGAAATCCTCGGCCGGAACCGTTGGCGAGAGTGTGACTTTTCCCACGAGCGGGAGCACCCACGCGAGGTCTGCCGCGTATCGGGGGCCGCGGTAGATGGGAACACCGGTATCGCGCTCCACGTTTTCAAACGAGACCGTACACATCCCCGACACCACCACGGCATCGCAGGCGCATTTTTTGATCAGATCCCGGAGCGCCCGCGGCGTAAGAAACGAGGCGATCTTTCCTGTCACCACCACGTCCGCGTCGAAACCGGCGGCCGCCTTTTTCACGATATCGGCGGTCGCAGCGCCGGTGGGGAGGAGGATTCGCATAAATCTCCTTAATACCAGAGAGGTAAAAACACTAGTGATCAGATGCTGACCTGCGACCTGCATGTACATACTAATTTCTCAAAAGACGGGGAGAGCAGTGTCGAAGATATCCTCCGTCAGGCTGAGGCAGTAGGCCTTGACGTGATCGCGATCACCGACCACGACTGTGTTGACGGTGCAAAGCTCGCGCTTTCGATAACTTCACCGGTCCTTGTCATCCCGGGGATCGAGATCTCTACAAAGCAGGGCCACCTGCTCGCGCTCGGTATAACCGAAGTGATCCCGTCGGGTCTTGATTTCCTGGAGACCGTTGAGATTGCCCACAAAAAAGGAGCCCTCCTTATCCTCCCCCATCCGTACCACATGTGGCGCCACGGTGTTGCCCGGAAGATCAAGGCCGCGATGAACATCGTGGACGCGATCGAGGCTTTCAACAGCCGGTACATTGTCGGCTCGGCCAACCGGAAGGCGGGCAGGATCGCGGCACGGCTCAAGAAACCCTGTGTCGGGGGGAGCGATGCGCACAACGCACGCTTTGTCGGGTACGGGAGGACGTTTGTCGAAGCAGAACCGGATATGCAGGCGATCTTTGCTGCAATCCGTGAGGGGAAGGTCAACTACGGCGGGCGCCAGACGCCGCTGCGGACCTACACCCGCCAGTCGCTCAACAACACATGGAAAAAGATAAAACGGCTGACCCGGCGGTTCCGCGTCCGGTGAGGCTTGCCGTCCGGGTCTCGTACCTGGGCACACGGTTCTACGGCTCCCAGCAGCAGGAGTCGGAGCGGACGGTTGAAGGGGAATTTATCGCTGCGTGCCAGCGCACGAGCCTCTTTTCCGACTGGCGGGCTGCGGGGTTCTGCTCCGCGGGCCGGACCGATCGCGGGGCGTGCATGCCTGCGGGCAGGTGATCGCGTTCTCAACCGCGTACCCGGACCGGGCCCGGGAGGCGCTCAACCGGCAGCTGCCTCCCGATCTCTGGTGTACGGCCACGGCCATTGTCGCGGACACGTTCCATCCCGCGGTATCGATGCAAAAGTCCCGGACGTACCGGTATTATTTTCCGAAGCACCGAAGAACACCGGGGCGATGGAATGCAGCCTGCCCGGGAATTCTAGGGCGAGCACAACTTCACGAACTTTGCCCGAGTCGGGGACAAGAACCCGTACCGGAAGGATCCTCGCGATCCGGATCGGGACCGAAGACCGGTTTTCGTTCCTTGAAGGTGAAGGCCGAAAGTTTCCTCTGGCACCAGGTGCGGTGCATGGCCGCAGCACTCTTCTCGGCCGGGAACGGCGAAGCTGGACGCGGACGGGATCCGGCTGCTGCTCGAAGGCCCGGCGGCCCGGGCAGGTCCAGCCGGCGCCGGCCGAGGGGCTCATCCTCTGGGATACGGACTGCGGCTTAGCGTGGGACCCGATCCCATCAGCGGATCGGAGCGCTACCTATTGCACCGAGCTCCTCCGGCACTACGAGCTTATGGGGCAGGTGTGCCGGGTGGTCAGGCCGGATAAATGAGCGGGACCACTCACTAAAGATATCAGTGATTTTTACGTTCTCATCAGCCGACGCTCTCGGGGGTTGCCGCCCCCGCACGCTTGTGGCATCCCCTGCTTAGCGATAGTGTTGCATTACCTGTAATCCGTACCGCTGTAATTTTTATTACGGGTAATACCCACACTATCGCATGTGCGCCCTGTCCCCCTTGGGGGACGCATTGGCGCAAGAGGGGGGCTGCGTGGAATAAACAATTCCCCTCAATTATACAGTTTTATCAGAACCCTCGCGGCTGAAGAAGTACACGTTCCCGTCTTCCGATCCCGCGACAATATATTTCCCGTCACCGCTTACCGCGACACTTCTGACTTTTCCCCCGGTCTGATACGTCCAGAGCAACATCTCGGACTGATTGAAACAGTACAGTGTGTGGTCGTCCGATCCTGCGGCAATCGTTTGCCCATCCCTGCTCATCGCAACAGTTTCGACCGGACCCTCGGTGGAATACTTCCAGCGGAGTGTCCCGTCTTTTCCAAGAAGATAGATGGCTGAATCATCCGAGCCGGCAGTGATATACTGCCCGTCAGCAGTCACCGAGACACTCTTTACAACGTTCCCGGCTGTAAAATTCCAGAGCCGGAACCCGGAGGCGTTGAAGAAGTACACGTTGTGATCTCGTGAAGCCGCTGCAACATACTGTCCGTCCGTACTCATTGCAACATTTTCAAGAGAATACCCGGTGATATTGCTCCAGAGAAGTGTCCCGCTCTGGTTGAAATAGTAGACCCGGGAATCCTCTGAGACTGCTGCAACATTCCGGCCATCTGCGCTGATCGCGACGTGGACACCGAGAGGGTCATGCGGATCGGATGGGGGGTTTTTCAGGCCCGAATCGTGGATTGAATTGTATGTGGTATACTGCCAGGTCTCATGATTTGTCCAGCCCCGGTAATTATGAGGCTTGAGGTTGCCGAGATCGTAAAAAAGCACATTGTTATTATTGCCGTGGCCGATACCTGCAACATAGTACTGCCCGTCATCGCTAGTCGCAACATTTTGTCCACCGGAACGGACAGTTGCCCATTCATCACCCAGAATGGGTGTGCCGTTTTGGTAATAGTAAGCGTTCTGTCCGGTAGCCGAGACTACCCCGGTATACTTACCATCAGCACTGACTGCGACCCCACTTAATCCGTAGGGACTGTCATGATTTCCACGAATAATCGAGATCATTTCCGGGTCTCTTGTTCCATCATGGAATTTTACAACTGTCCCACTTCTGTTAAAATAATAGAGATCGGAAAATCGCGTTCCGACAACAATGGCGTCTCCCACTCGATCTACTGAAACAGCCTGTACCCCGTCCCCAATAGGGAATGTACATTGCCAGATGGGCTGAGCAAACCGAATAGATCCCACGGTTTGATTCAGCGTCTGGTTTGTTCCAGCTATCCCACCGGACTCATTGCCGGTACTGTTTACATTTGGTTGCTGAGACTGACCGGTTATCAGAAGAACAGACGCAAGAAGCAGAACCGCCAGAGTGATCGTAATGCCGGTTATTTTTTGTCGTGACGTCAGCATGGTATCAGGATTTATCTTTTTTCAAACTCCCTCGCACACCCGCTCTTTCTTGCCGCCTCACTCACGGCCCCGGCAACGGCTTTGACCACGTCACGGTTCAGGACTTTTGGCAGGATGCGGTCCCGCTTCGGGTGCTTCACGTATCCGGCAAGTGCGTGTGCCGCCGCGTATTTCATCTCGTCCGAGATCCGGGTGGCACAGACATCGAGCGCTCCGCGGAAGATTCCCGGGAAGGCAAGAGCGTAGTTGATCTGGTTGGGGTAATCGCTCCGTGCAGTACCGACCACTGCGGCACCGGAGAGGAGAGCGTCGCGGGGAAGGATCTCCGGCACCGGGCTTGCGAGCGCAAAGACGATCGGATCGTCTGCCATGCTCCGGACCATGGCCGGCGTTACGATCCCCGGCCCGGCAACGCCGATGCAGACATCGGCCCCTTCCAGCGCATCCGCGAGCGTGCCCGTCCTCCCGTGCCGGTTGGTCTCGTCGGCGATAATGAATTTGTACTTGTTTGCGTACAGCCCTTCGCGGTCCCGGTGGAGGATCCCCTTCCGGTCGCAGACAATGATATCGTTTACCGCAGGGAAAAGTTTCGGGTCGTAGCCGATATGTCGGAGCATCCGGGCGATCGCAACACCGGCCGCCCCGGCCCCGCAGATGACCACGTTCAACTCCCTGAACTCCTTTTTTGTCACCGTACACGCATTGAGAAGGGCGGCGAGTACCACAACCGCCGTCCCGTGCTGGTCGTCGTGCATCACCGGGATCCCGATGCCCTGTAGCGCCTCCTCGATCTCAAAGCAGCGTGGTGCGCTGCAATATCTTCGAGCGCGATCCCGCCAAAGACCGGCGCGATATTCCTGATATCCTCGGCAAGGCCCGGGATGCGATTTTCCAAAACAGATGGGGAAGGCGTCGATGTTGGCGAGTTTCTTGAAAAGGAGTGCCTTTCCCTCCATCGGCGGGAATCGCGGCGCATCCCCCGATGTTCCCGAGCGAGAGGAACTCTTGAACCGTCGGTGACAATCGCTATCGTGTTCGCCTTGATCGTGTACTTCCAGGCCAGTTCCCGGTCCTGTGCGATCGCCTTTGAGACCGCCCCGACCCCGGGGGTATAGGCAAGGGAGAGGTCGTGCCGGTTTTTTATCCGGAACTTTCGAGTGGATCCCAATCTTCCCGTGGTATTTCTCGTGGAATGCAACCGATTCCGCGTAGATGGTCTCCCGCTTTGGTCTGGTCATAAAGGCCACGCCCTGAATAGTTCAATGGTGGGAGCGTGGCATGATGAAGGTTGTTGTATAAAAATGAGAACCCGTGAGCTTGCCGTCCTTTATTCGGGCATCCCAGCCCCGAGCGTGGAATCGATCCATACCACGATCATGTCCCGGGCCCTGCGGTAACCCGCGAGGATCTCATCATCGGTGCCGGGCGTTAAGTGCGGGTCGGGGACACTGAAATGGATCGTCTTTTTTGCCGAGGGGACGACCGGGCAGACCGCCCGTGCATTGTCGCAGAGCGTAACCGCGAGGTCGAGCGGGACGCCGTCAAAGGTTGCAAGGGATTTCGGCCGCTGGCCGGAGATGTCGATCCCGATCTCTTTCATTGCATCGATCGCCCGGCTGCTCACCCGGCCGGCGGGACGGAAGCCCGCCGAGAAGACTTCGTACTTATCGCCATATTTTGCGCGAAGGTAGCCCTCCGCCATCTGCGATCGGGCTGCGTTTGCGGTGCAGACAAAGAGGATGCGGGGGCGGTTCATATTCACCATGATGAGGATTGACTGCCGCCCTTAAACCGTTTCCCCTCTCATGCGGGCGAAAAAAGAGACTTGTGGGATATTCCCGTGTCATTCCCGCTTTGTGCCGGTCACAAAATAAAAGGTCAGCGAGGAAAAAAACTGCCCGGCGGCAGCTGCCTTGTCCAGCTCTTTGGCCCGGCATTCCGCTTCGCGTGCATTGAGGATCCCGGCCTGAACTGCGAGCGAGAGCGTGGTATCGAGATCGAAGACCCTCTTTGCAAGTGCGAGATCGGTGATGACAAGACACCGGGGCGTTATTTTGATGTCACAGAGTCCCGCATCGGCACATGCCGCCGGAACGGACCGCCCGGCCCAGCCGTTTGGGATATGGTCGCACCAGAAATTCAGGATCTTCCGGGTAACACCGCGTTCCCCGGGCCAGAGGACAAAGGTTTCCCAGTCGGGCTCGAAGACCACGATCCTCCCGCCGGGGCGGGTCACCCGGGCCATCTCTTTTACGACCGCAAAGATGTCTTTGGTGTGCTGGAGCACGCGATCGGTGCGGACCGCATCGAACGTGTTGTCCGCAAACGCTAAGTGCGCTGCATCGGCCATCACGTAGCCGGGAGCGGGATGTCCCGCAGTGTCTTTTCCCCGCGCCGAGGTAAGCATGGTGCGGCTGACATCGATCCCGATCACATTTCCGCCGGCTCCTGCCATGCCCGCAAGTATGGTCGCATCAACGCCGTTCCCGCAATCCGATCTCAAGGACGGCGGAGCCCGGCCGGATTCTCATTTCTTCATAACTGCGGTGTTTACAATCCTTAAAAACGGCATCGAATGGATGAGGTCGAGGTAGGTCACAAAGGAGTTCGCGTCCCCTGCCGCATCCACACCGGCAAATCCTGAAGCAAATGAGTCCATGATCTTCACGAAATTGTTTTTTGACGGGATCTATTGTCGTTTTTATCACTTTAAAATTTGGAGAGCCCCTGCTTTTTCCGCAGCGCCTCGATCCGTTCAAGCGCTTTTTGTTTTGCGGCCCGCTCGCCATCGTCCCCGGGTTCCGCCCACGGCTGCGTGACGTTCCAGGTGAGCCTGCCGCTGTACGGCGGTTCCGGGAATGCTACCCGGATCCCAGAGCTCCTGCCCCCGGAATTCCACCGGGTTTTTCCTGGATGCAGGACCTGACCGCTTCTTTTAGTACGGGCTCTTCCTGAAACTGGCAGTCAACGAGCGTGACCTGGCTGCGGAAGCGGTCGATGTACTCTTTTGGGACATTATATAGCGTCGGGCTCAGGGCATCGGTGCCGACAATGCGTCTCTTCTTGTCCACACCGTTTTTCATGAACGCCTTTATGGCGTCACCGGTATGGTGCCCGTCCGACTCCGGCCCGCCAAGGATAAGGTACCGGATATTCGTATTCGCAACAATGTTGCAGATGATCTTCTCGATACCGATATTTGCTGTCTGGACCGTGCCGGAGATCGCCGCACCCGACTCTACGCCGGCCTTTACCAGCTGTACGATCCACGGGGAATATTCTCCGCTTCGGTGTTGAGGACAATCGCAACCGCTACGGGAGAAAAATCGTTTCCCCTCAGGTACCTGCCTTCTTCGGGGGGATAGTCTGGGTGCGGTTGTACTTTGAGCATAGCAATCCCGAATTGTCCGGTCAATCACCCGGCGGATTTTTCATCCTCTGATCAGCTGCCTCAGACGGGATGCGGGTTCCGGGAAAACGAAGCCGCTCGTTTCCGGTCACGGCGCATCACACCCGCAGGCATCGTCCCGGCCTTTGTACCAGCGCTCTTTGATCCAGAACGCCACGTGGACAAGCCCGATCATCACCGGCACTTCTACGAGCGGGCCGATCACGGTTGCAAATGCAACGGCCGATCCGATCCCGAATACCCCGATGGCAACCGCAATCGCGAGCTCGAAGTTGTTGGACGCAGCGGTAAAGGAGAGGCTCGTGGCCTTTTTGTAATTCACGCCGAGCTTAAACGCCATCCAGAAGCTGACAAAGAACATCAGCAGGAAGTAAAAGACCAGCGGGACTGCCACGCGGACGACATCGAACGGTACTGTTACGATGTACTCGCCTTTGAGCGCGAACATCACGATGATCGTAAAGAGCAGGGCGACAAGCGTGATTGGCGAGATCTTCGGGATGAACTCCTGTTCGTACCATTCACGGGATTTTACCCTGAGGAGCGCGTACCGCGTAACAAGCCCGGCAAGGAACGGGATGCCGAGATAGATGAACACGCTCACCGCGATCTCCGCAATCGTCACATTCACGACCGTGCCGGCCGCGATGCCGAGGACTGCCGGGAGCAGCGTGATGAAGAAGTACGCGTACACTGCGTAGAAGAAGACCTGGAAGAGCGAGTTGAGGCCCACGATTGCCGCACAGTACTCGCAGTCTCCCCCGGCCAGATCGTTCCAGACGATCACCATCGCAATGCAGCGGGCAAGCCCGACAAGGATGAGCCCGTACATGAGAAGCGGCTGGTCGCGCAAAAAGATCACGGCGAGCGCGAACATGAGCACCGGCCCGACAATCCAGTTCTGCACGAGCGAGAGCCCAAGGACTTTCGTGTCCCGGAATACGTTTTTGAGTTCCTCGTACCGGACCTTTGCGAGCGGCGGGTACATCATCAGGATAAGGCCGACGGCAATCGGGATCGAGGTTGTCCCGACCGAGAGGCCGGTGATCGCCGCCGGCACCGCGGGGAGGAAGTACCCGAGCGCGATACCCACCACCATCGCAAGGAAGATCCAGAGCGTCAGGTAGGTGTCGAGAAAGGAGAGGCGTTTTGGTTCAGCGGTTGTCATCGCCCGTTCTCCGTCATTTCTCTCCGCACGAACACGGCTCTTCTTCATGTGTCCCGCAACAGGAACTGTCCGGTCCCCCGCAGGTGCATTCTCCGCGGTCCATGTCTTTTCCGCGGAGAGCAGCGCTGATCATTGCCCATGCGCAGCCAACGCCGCTCTCTACTTCGATAGCCCCGGCCGGGCAGTTCTTCGCGCACGCTCCGCACTCCATACAGACCCGGGGGTTTACCAGATCGGCCCGCTTGTTCCCTTCGGCAAAGACCCGGTGGGGACAGACCTGCGTGCAGCGCCGGCAGTTGATGCATTTTTCCGGGAAATACCGGAGCGTGTTCTCCGCGTAACAGTCCGCCATCAGGCCACCCCCGCGAGATGGAGGATCCCGAGTGCAATGCCAAGGATCGTCCCAAGGCCGACGAGCACGACCATGGCCGGGACGTACCGGAAGATCTCTTTTTTCACGCCCGTCCGTGAGGTGAACGTGGTGGACCCGGTGAAGTTGAGGGCAAGGTACGCGATAACGGGTGGGATGGTGAGGATTGGCACGAGTGCCGCAATGACCTGCCCGAGCCCGGAGAGGCCGGGAGCTTCAGCAAAGACGACCGCGAACGGGATCGCGACAACGGCTCCGAGAACCAATCCTTTCAGGGAAAAGTCACGGGAGGGAAGGACCGGGAGCAACGCCGGGAAGAGCACGGTCCCCGCGAGCACAGCACAAATTGCGGCAAGCGCAGCAACCGGACCGGCAAGGAAGAAGAGGGCGACTGCGGCGATGATCCCGTACAGGCCGAAGTGCACGAGCTCCATGGGGGCAAGGACGAGTCGGTCCCAGAGATTAAACCGAACGGTCCGCATCTCCGCGGTTGCCGTGTGCGTTGCAAGGTATGCAGGAAGATCCGCTGCCCGGACCGGGCCGTACTCGACCGCAAAGCCGGAGTAGCGGGCAACATCGTGGGCGCAGACACCCGGGGCGCCGAGCTGGGGCAGGATGATTTTTCGGTGCGCAACAACATCCGCAAGCCCGGTCACCGCGATGCGCCGGATCAGTTCGCCGGTTCCGAACGTCCCCTTGCCGGCAGCGCACCAGACATTGATGCCTTTTGTGTCGATGACAAGGATCCATGCGTCCCTGCCGGCAAGTGCCGAGCGGAGTGCATCGAAGCTGAGTGTGTAGTTCGCGGACGCAAAGATTGGGGAATCCCGGTCCGGGTTCCCGAGCCGGTACAGGCCCGGCGTGACGATGTGGCCCATCCGGTTGACGCCCCACCGGGCAAGGAAGTGGTCCCACCGGTTCTTTGCCGTGATCTCCGATGTCGTTTGCCGGATGACCGGTGCAGGACCGGGAGTCCCGGAGCAGCAGCATGTTTTGGCAGGTGTCTCTGGCAGGGATGTCCCGGTTCCACAACAGGAACCGGTCGATTTCGACGCTGGTGTTTTATCGCTCATGGTATTGCTCTTTTTTTATTCTCCCGAATCACCGGGACGAGCCGGTCTGTTGCTGGTTTTCTGCATCCCTCACTGCATCAGCGAGGATCCCGATCTCAGGGAACCGGACTTCGGCCATTCCGTTTTTTTCGATCCCAATGTCTGTCGCGATAATATGAACCGGTGGTACCGCCGGAGATTTCGGCATTTTTTTTATTGCACAGCACTCCGTGCACCCGTCGATGACGATGATTTTGTCGGCATACGAGATCTCGGCTTCGAGCGTTGCGGCAGACTGTTTTGCATCCACTCTGACATAGTGCCCCGGCCGGCGCTGCATCAGGGCAAGTGCAGCCTGGGTCGTTAATTTCCCGGTATTCGAGACACCGGAGCAGGTGACAAGTACGCAGGTCATGTCTGTACAGTCCCCGTTTGTCCTTCATGAGGCCGGTAATACAGCATACAGTGGCAGTGGCCGTCCTTTTTGATCTCGTCCCGGTGGTAGATGCACGAACAGATGATTGCTTTATCTTTCTCCTCATCACCGGACCTGATCCGGCACGGGCAGTACCGGTGCCCGAACCGCTGTTCGTTGCGTGCCAGCCCTTTGATCACCCGGTCGAGAACGTCATTGTCCGGGTTCAGCACCCAGCCGTTTTCTGCTGCGTATTTTGTGCCCATGCACGGATTTCGTCTTCTGATGTCGTGAGAGATCGCCCCGGTCTTCCTTTAACAGGATCCGCCGCATCCGCAGCCGCACCCGCTGGTTTTGCCCCCGGATTTCTTCTCCGTTGAGTCCGCCGGTTTCGTGCGGCCTTCTCCTTTCCAGCACGCGGAGACGATCGTTTCGATATCGTCATCGGTATAGTTCTTCGAGGGGCCTTTGACAATGCCCAGTTCGGTCATTACCAGATGCTGGCCGGCCGTTAACCCCTGTGCCTCTGCGATCTTTTTTGCGCACTGCATCGGGCAGCCGTCAAGGACAACAACCTCCTGAACGTTTTTCGCGTTTTTAATAAGATTTTCCGCACCGGTTGCGAGCAGCGCAACGCAGGCAATGCTCCCGTAACCTTCTTCGGTCAGCTGGAGGGCGGCAAGGTTTGTCAGCTGCCCGGTGTTTGCCTGCCCGGCACAGGGGAAAATAATCCTCGATTTCTCATTCGATCCGCACGAGCATTTCGGGGTCTCTGCCATTACTGCCCCTCCGCAAGCATCGATTTAATCTCGTTAACGTCCGGCACCCGCCCTTCCGCAACAACGTCGCCGTTGATAAAGAGCGCCGGCGTCAGCATCACACCGCGGTTCACGATCTCGTCAAGGTCATCGACTTTGACGACCTCCGCTGCGATCTTTAAGTCTTTGACTGCCTGTTCGGCATTGGCAAAGAGGCGCTTGCACTTTGCACAGCCGGTTCCGAGAACTTCAATTTTTGTCATGGTTTCTTCTCCTGTCCTGACCGGTTCTTCCGGTATTCGTCCATCAGTGCATCGGCGTACTGGCCCTCCACGCTTTTTGGGATATAGTTGTAGATGCGGACGCGTTTTACGAGCGCCGCCCGGATCTCCGTATCCGTACAACAGTTCTGGGTGTGGACATACGCGATGCATTCGTCCAGCATCGTGATGCCGGTCATGCTGCCGTTGATCTTTATCTGCCGGATCCGCCGGAGTGCATCCGCCGGGCAGCAGGGTTTGTCGTTATCCATATTCCTCACAGCCCCAGATTGCCAAAGACAAACCCGGCAGCCGTTGAGAAAACGATCACCAGGCCCGCGTAGGCAAGCGTCTTTTTCCCGCCGATGAGCCGGTAGAGCACGAGCAGGCTCGGCAGGCTGATACTTGGGCCGGTAAGGAGCAGGGAAAGCGCCGGGCCTTTTGCCATCTCTCCCGAGAGATACCCGAGCGTTGTCCCGATCACCGGCACTTCAAGCAGGGTTGGCATGTAGAGGATCGCGCCTACGCATGCGGCAAGGAAGTTTGCCCCGATCGAGTTGTCCCCGAAGTAGGGCGCAAACACCGATGCCGGCAGGAAGTAGGCAAGGACGCCCAGCGCAAACGTCCCGATAATGAGGATCGGGAAGATCTTTTTTGTGAGATCCCAGATCTCCATGCCCCAGTCCGTGACTTCGTCGCGGGCAAAGTAGTAGATCAAAAGGAAAGCGACTGCCATCGAGAGGAAATAGACGATCAGCAGCCGGTAGAATATGTCGAGCGCTGATGTTGCGACAAGGAGGATCGCAACCAGGAAGACAAAAAATGCCGGGACAACCCAGCCGGGCCGGGTTGCCTCTTTTGACATGAGAGCCCGGCGGGCAGCGGCATGGGTCTTTGTGGATTCTGCATCGTGCTCGGGAAAGAGCGCCATCATGGCAAGACCGATCACGATCGAGATTACGATGGCCGCAACGGCCCGGGCAACCCCGAGATCGAAGCCGAGGACTTTTGCGGTATAGACGATAGCAAGGATGTTGATCGCCGGCCCGGCATACAAAAATGTTATCGCCGGCCCAAGCCCGCTTCCCTTCTTGAGGATGCCGGCAAACATCGGGAGGATCGTGCAGCTGCATACGGCAAGCACGGTACCCGAGACCGATGCGATACCAAAGGAGGTGGTCTTCTTTGCTTCGGGACTGAAATATTTCAGGATCGCGTCCTTTTTAATGAACGCTGCAATCGCCCCGGCAATGAAAAATGCCGGGACAAGGCAGGTGATGACGTGCTGGGAGAGGTACCCAAAAAGGGTGTCCCATCCTGAGAGGAGTGCTCCTGCGAGAATGTCTGTCATGGATCTCTTGTGTGGCTGGCTGTTCCTCCGGGCCGGTTGCTCCGGAGTGTTCTTTGTCTGCTTTTTTGGCCGCTCTTTTCTCGTGCCCCGAAACTTTTGTCAGGAGGACATTCATGGTTTTTCCCGGGTATGGAACCGGGGCTGAAAACCATTTCAAATTTTGTTGAAACATTGTCTGCGGGTCAGACATATATACCTTGGCATTTCATAATAATTTGAAATGCCCCGATCCAAAAAATCCTGCTGCGGAAAGGAAGGCACATGTATTTCCCCCACCATTCCTGCGATCCCTCCACCGGTTCAGGAGGAGCTCGACCGTACCGGCGGGTTCGATGCTCTGGAAAAGAGTATTCCCCCGACAAAAGAGATCGACGCGATGAGCCGGAGATACCACGCCCTCTCGGATCCTCACCGGCTTAAGATCGTTTACCTTCTCCGCAGCCAGCCGCTCTGTGTCTGCGTCATAAAGAGATTCCTGCGGATTTCCGATTCAAAACTTTCCTACCATCTTACGATCTTAAAAGAGAGCGGGCTTGTTACCTGCGAATACCACGGGAACTGGAATATCTACTCGCTCACCAAGACCGGGAAAAAGTACGTGCAGTAATTTTTTTGCCTGCGGCTTTTTTTGTCGGGTGTGGGATATACCTGAATCAGAAGAGAATCGCGGGAAACGCCCTCCCGACAAATTATATATAACCCCCGCGATAAGGTAACTCCCATGCCAGATTCAAAAAAAATTGAAATCCCTCAGGGAGTCTGGGATTTCCACGGACACATCTGCCCGTTCATGCCGATCGGGTACCGGATGGGACTGGTTGCCATGCGGGAACTGGGCGTTTCGCATATTGGGGACCATGGGGCATTCGGACTTTCGGAGATGGGCGTCGGCCACCCGCAGACCTGCATGATTGACGGGTTCATGGCAGTCACCGGCTGCACGTACGGCAAGCTTATGATGGAGCGGCTCAACTACGGAAAGGTTGCCTGCCTTCTCGTGGTGCCGGGGAAGGGAGCCGTCCGCGTGTACCTGAAATCGGAGTTCCAGGACGCACTCGGCAAACAGGAATTTTTCGTGTACCGGAAGAAAGGAATCGAGCCTTCGCAGATTCCGGCAGACGTGGTGAATACGGTTGTGGACATGGTCCTGACTGCACCGGAATCCGAGATGTTTTCGGTCACAAAACTGCCGGACTTTACGTTTTCCCGGCCGAAAGGTTCGTTTGCGAAGATCCGGTGCAGCAAATGCGGCGAGTACGTCTTCGAGCGCTACGTGCGGATGGTGGACGGCAAGCCCGAATGTATCCCGTGTTCGGGCTATGACCAGACCTGGGTAAATGTCCTGAAGGGTACACAGTAACCCGGTGAACGATGGACAGCACCCTCCTCGTTGCGATCGCAGCGGTCTTTGTCGTCTCCATCATTTTTTCGATGTTCGGGCAGGGTGGCGGCTCGGTCTACACTCCGATCCTCTTCCTGCTCGGGTACGCGACCCTGACCGCGATCTCGACCTCGCTCGTGCTCAATCTCATCACGGCGCTGTCCGCATCGATCGTCTACTACCGGTCAAACCTGGTGGATATCCGGTTTGCGCTCTGGTTCGTGCCGGGCATCTGTATCGGGGCATTTCTCGGCGGGATGGCCGCTGCGTATATCGATCCCGTGCTCCTGATGTGGCTGTTTGTCATATTCCTGATCGGTGCCGGGGGCCGGATGATCTATACCTACTGGGAGAAGTCCGCGCCCGAGGGTGCCTGCCCGGTGCACTATTCAACGGGAATGTACGCTCTTATCGTGGCGTTTAGTTTTTTTGTCGGCATCGTCTCCGGCCTTCTTGGGATCGGGGGCGGGATCATTATCGTGCCATTCCTGATATTTCTGTGCCGCTACCCCACGAAAAATTCTGCTGGTGTCGTGAGTTTTATTGTGATCTTCTCGTCCCTGTTTGGCGTGTTCGGGCACCTGACAAGCGGCGGTTTTGATATCCCCTTAATTATCGGTTGTGCGGTTGCGGTTGTTATCGGTGCAACGATCGGCGCCCGGAGCATGGTAAGGATCCAGAGCGGTTACATCAAGGCGGGTTTTGGGGTGATCCTGTTGCTGTTTGCAGTCCAGCTCGTCCTGAAACTGGTGCAGTTCAGCTGAGGATTCCCTTACCGTTTTATTGTCCTGCGATACTCGGCGAGCAGGGCAGCAGCATATTCCCCGGCAAGCGCCGGGGGGATGTAGTTCTCGTTTTCCACCCGGCGCATGAGTTCTGCCGCGATCTCTGCATCGCCAGTCAACCCCTTAGCATCTACCGCTGCAAAGGCTGCCGGAAGTCCGGCGATCCCGACCGGTTTTCCTGCGACCGTGATCTTCCGGATTCCAAAAAGGGCGTCGGCCGCACAGGGAGAGAGCGTATCCCGGGGCATTGCCGTCACTTCCGCCCGGTGTTTTTCTTATACGCTGCCGCAGCCGCGACGAATTTTTTACAGAATGCATCGCTGAAGTACGCGTGGGTGTACGCTCCGATCGCGGCGTGCTCGTGAAGGCCGTCGTTCCCGCTGTCCCGATGCCGGATCCCTGTACGCAGCCGGATCGCGAAGCGAGCGTCGCGGTCGCACTCGACCTTCGAGTAATGGAACTCGTGGCCCCGGACCTGCGACCGTTCCCGGCCAGAGGCCGGCGGATTTGGAAAAACACCGTTCACGTACCCGAGCGCTGCAAGCCGCTTTGTCATGACGGCCCGGCCGGGCAGGACGCCGGCCATTTTGAATTCTTTCCCTTCGGTCTCGAGCGATCCGCAAAGGTACATGAGCCCGCCGCACTCGCCATACACGGGCATCCCGTCCTCCGCAAGGGATCGGATTGCTTTTGTGGATTTCGATTTTTCAAGCGCAGCCGCGTGGAGCTCCGGGTATCCCGCCGCCAAGATAGATCGCATCGGCCTCCGGGATCTCTCCGGCCACCGGGAGAATTCCCGGATCTCTGCGCCGGCCCGGGCGAGCCGGTCGATGTTGTCCTGGTAGTAAAAGCAGAACGCTGCATCACGGGCAACTGCGATTACCGGCCGGTTCTTTTTCGGTCGGGCTTTTGATACAGCGGTCTCCGGTACCGCGAGCGGTGGGGCGGCCCGGGCAAGGGAGAGGATCCGGTCGAGGTTGCAGGTCTCTGCGATCACGCTGCCGTATTTTTTGAGCGCCGGCGATTCGCTTGCCATGAGCAGACCGAGGTGCCGGCTCTTTACCTCTGCGTCAGGCTGTCGGGGCACCCAGCCAAGCGCCGGGACAAATTCCTCTTCTGCGATCATCTGCCGGTGCCGCTCGCTCCCGCCCCGGTTGTAAATGACCCCGGCGATTTTTACCCGCGGGTCGAAGTCCCGGAATCCCTTGATCGTTGCATGGATGCTGCGCGAGACCGCGTGCACGTCCACGACAAGGATCACAGGAGCGTTAAGCACCCGGGCCACGTGGGCGGCACTCGCGGTGTCAGAACCTTCGCGCCCGTCAAAGAGGCCCATCGCCCCTTCGATCACCGCGATATCGGCACCGGCCGAGGCATCGGCAAACGTGCGTTTGATCCCGGCCTCTCCCATCATGCAGATGTCGAGGTTCCGTGAGGGCCGGCCGCAGATGAGCGTGTGGTGCGAGGGATCGATGAAGTCCGGCCCGGTCTTGAACGGCTGGACCCTGATGCCCCGAGCCACAAGCGCTGCCATCAGGCCGGTGGCGATCGTTGTCTTGCCGCAGCCGCTGTGGGTGCCGGCAACAAGGATCCGGGGGATCGCGGTGTGCATGATCATCTTGTCTGCCTCTCGCAAAAGTATAATCTGTTGTATACCGGTCTCAGGCCGAATTTTGTTCCGATTGCTGTTCCAGCCCGGTAAGATACGCCACGCTCCGCTCGTATGCCGCGATATCGGAGACCTCGATCACTCGCGAGGCATTGTCCGGCAGGTGCGGCAGGATCCGGGCAAAGTCGATCGACCCGGCTCCGCAGGCCGCATGGTCGTCGTTTGCCCCTTTATTGTCGTGGAAATGGATATGGCAGGGAGCGCTCGTTTCCGCAAAGGTTTCGAGTGCATTGTTGAGCCGGGCGTGGCCCACGTCCAGCACAAAGCCGAGGTCCCGGGACGCAAGCTCCGGGACGAGGTCCGGCTGCCGGAAATGCAGGCAGTCCCAGGAGCCCATGTTCTCGATCCCGATCCGCACATCGTGCTCCTGCTGGACAACGCAGAGGTCGTCAAGCGACCGGACCAGGGATTCGCGGGAGACCGCCCGCATGTTCTCCCACGGGAAGTAGCCCGGGTGGACAACGAGCACGGTCGCGTGGATGCTGTCGCAGATCCCGCAGAGGTCGTCGATCACCGCAAGGCTTGCAGCACGGATCCGTTCGTTCGTGCTCCCGAGATTGATGTCCGAAAGGGGGGCGTGCACGGTGTAATGCGCCGAGACCGACTGACAGTCTTCGTGGTACCGGAAAAGGTCGTGGAGACCTTCGGAGACGATCTCGATCCGGTCGGTCTTTTCGCGGACAAACGGGAGGGCGTCTCGTAAGGGCATGTTCATGCAGCAGAACGTGGAGCAGCCGTAGCGTGCGGTCATCTGGATATCTCTCCTTTGGCGGTACAGCGGGAAATAAGATCGGATCCGGTAACGACCGTGAGCCGGCCGGAGGCCGCCATGCGGTCGAGATATGCCGTGGCCGTTCCCCCGGTAAAGTCCGGCACGGCTGCCTTCCCGTTTTCCGAGACAAAGAGGACCGGGACTTTTGTCTCATCTGCAAGGACGCGGAGGTTGTCGAGGTTTCCCGGCCCGACCGGCGCCGCAGTGAGGACGACCATATCTGCCCCGCTGATCTGTTGTGCCAGCGCCGCGTGAGAAGAGCCGGTGATGGGTGCAAACGGCGGTTCCGTAATGCAGGGAATGGCAAGCCGGGCCGCGGCAGCATAATCCGAATCGTTCAGGGCAAGGACGCCGGTCGTAACCCGGCAGCCGGCCCGGTGCAGGGCCTGGATGACTGAAGCGCCGGTCCCGCCCCCCGAGATCACGTGCACCCGGAGGTCGGCGTGTGGCGTTTCCTGTTCCTTTGGGAGCAGGACGACAAGGGGTCTTCCGGTCTCGGGGTGGATGTTTACTGCGGCCGTGATGCCGAACACATCCTGCAGGGTCTTTGGGGTGATCACGTCAGCCGGTGTGCCGGCGGTCACGATCTTCCCGCCGTTTAAAACAATGATCTCATCGCAGAAGTACGCGGCGAGGTTGAGGTCGTGGAAGACGCCGATGACCGCGATCTCCGCGGAGAGTTTTTTAATGGTTGAGAGGATCTCGACCTGGTGGCTGATGTCGAGGTGCGAGGTCGCCTCATCGAGCAGCAGGTGGCGGGGTTCCTGCGCGAGAGCACGGGCAATGATCGCCCGCTGGAGTTCGCCGCCGCTGATAGCGTTGATGGGCCGGGTCGCAAGATGCGTGATGCCGGTAAGTTCCATTGCCCGGTCGCAGGCTGCAAGATCCGCTTCGGTCTCCTTCCCGAACCGTCCGAGTCGGGGGTAACGGCCCATCAGCACCACGTCCCGGACCGTAAAGTCAAACCCGGCCTTTGTCTCCTGCGGGACGACCGCGATGGACTGCGCAAGCTCCCGGCTCGTAAGCGCTTCGAGCGGCCGGCCGTCGAGCTTTACGATACCGGCTGCGGGGGCGATGACCCGGCTGATGGCTTTTAAAAGCGTTGTCTTTCCCGAACCGTTCGGCCCGATGATCCCGACAAACGCGCCGGTCTTTGCTTCGAGCGTTACCGCGTCGAGCACTTTTCGTGCCCCGTAGTTCACGTCAAGCCCGGCCAGTTCGATCATGCGACGTACCTCCGCTTCAAAAGCCAGATGAAGAACGGTGCACCCAAGAAAGCCGTCACGATCCCGACCGGCATCTCGTTACCTATCGTCCGGGCCACGGTGTCCGAGAGTGCAAGGAGGATTCCCCCGGCAAGCATCGCGGCCGGCAGCAGGACCCGGTGGTCGGGGCCGACCACGAGCCTTACTACATGCGGGGTGATGAGGCCGACAAACCCGATGCAGCCAGCGATTGCAACCGCAAGCCCGGTCACAAGCGAGCTGATCCCGAGAAGGACGAGTTTGAGTCGTTCGGTGTTTACCCCGAGATGGATTGCGTCTTCCTCGCCCATGGAAAAGATGTTGAGTTCGCGGGAGAAGAAGAGAAGCGAGAGCGCAGCCGGCACGATCACAAGCCCGAGCTCCACATCGCTCCACGAAATATTCCAGAACCCGCCAAGGAGCCAGAAGAGGATCTGGTGGAGGTTCTGGCCCGAGGAGTACATGACCGCGGAGAGGATGGCGGCAAAGAACATTGAGACCGCGATGCCGGTAAGAAGCAGCTGCTCGACCTGCACCCGCCCCTTGTTCTGCGCAATGCCGTACACGAGAAACGATGCGCCAAGGCAGCCGATAAAGGCAAAGAGGCCGCGGAACGCTCCCCCGAGGCAGACGATTGCAAGGGCCGCACCGAGCGCCCCGCCCGAGGATGTGCCAAGGAGGTACGGGTCGGCCATGGAATTCCGGAAAAGCCCCTGCATTACGACACCGGCGGCGGCAAGCCCGGCGCCCACGAGCATCGCAGCGATCACCCGGGGCAGGCGGACATCAAAGAGGATGAGCGAGGCGGTGTCGCTGCCGTTCATGCCAAAGAAGGGAGTTCCTGCCGGGCCAAACCCGGTGCAGAGTACAACGGTTGCAACTGCGGCAACAAACAGGACGCCGATGACCGCGTACCCCTTCTGCATAGGGTACATTTTAGTTGAATTAAGTAAAATATCCTTGTATTTCATTGGGGAAGAACCATGGATCTGATCGTTGGCGGGGGGACGTACGGGCTTCTGGCGATACGGTTCTGTATCAAAGAAGGCAGGCAGGCCCGGGTGTTCGATCCGGATCCCGGCTGCCGTGCCGCCCGGTTCCTTGCAGCGCAACCGCAGCCGGAAATCGAAATGATTCGCGGGGAGATCCCGGAGGCGTGCCGCTGTTTTTTTGCGGATCGTCCGGCCCGGGTTTTTCCCACGGCACCGGTCCACGTAGCGGCCCGGATGATCGCACGCTCATGCAGTCTGCACGAATGCGGGAGCGGTATCGGCCGGTTCATAGCAAAGGTGCCGGAAAATATCCGTGCAGGAAAATCCGGGGCCGATGCGTACTTCTCATGTAACCCGGAAGGGACCTGCATCCCGGACTGCCTGTCCCCGGTCTGCTGCCCGGTGACCGGAGAAGACCGGACGATCCCGCTCTTTGCCCGGCTCCGGGAATGGTGCCCGGATGCGGTGATTCTTGAAAGCGTCCAGCAGGCCCCCGGCCTTGGCGCGATCTGCGGAACGGATCTCGCGGCTGCAATCGACCGGTGCCGTGGTCGTGTGGAGGTTTTTGTCGGAACCGCGTGCCGCTGCCACGGTGTTGTTACTGCGCTTTGCGACCGGGAACCGGCCCGGAAGCGTTCAGGATGATAAGGAAATTTCCTAAAAATCTCCGGTGGCCCCGGGGATTTGTCCAAAAATTCCGTGAACCCTATAATTAAAAAAAAAAGATGCAGCCCCGGTTATCCGGGGAGCAGTATCCCCCTTGTAGTGCCGGGACAGCCTTGGTGGGGTGTGGATGTGCGTGGCGGCTGCCCCGGGTTATGCATCGTATCCAGAGGCAATGGATTGTTTCCGGCCCGGTTGCCCTTACGTGCTTGCCGCCCCGGGGTTTGCCTGTTCCGCGTGAAGCGCCCACAGGACAAAGTCATCGACATCCTTGGGCTCGCCCGCTGCAATCGTTGCGGGGGTTTCGTTGCGGGTGTCGGTCCGTGTAGCCTTTGCCTTTTCCTCCGGGTTTAAGGAATACCGGACCTCGTAGACCGGTTCCGGCCCACGGATCTTCGGGTGCTGCGTAACACCGTAGGCAAAAGCCACCGCCCATTCCTTATCCTGTACATCGACATAAACCGAGCCGAGCAGGATGCCATTGTTGCTCCTGATCTGGGTCGTTGCTTCGAAAGTCTCAACCGCGGATTTGACCTTCGGCTGCGGCTTGTACCCAAAAATTTTGACATAATTAAAGTGTAATTGTTTTAGTGGAAAAAGGTTGCGATCAGAACCCCCATGGGCGTTCCGGTTACCCATCAGAGGCTGTGGGTCTGGAGGAATGCTGCCACCATCTGGCCGGCGCCATCGGTAAACATCTGGACCGACAAGCCGAGGAGCACAATCCCGAAAACCCTGACAACAATCTCCAGCCCCTGCCGGCCCAGGATCCGGGCAATTACATCCGAGGCAAGGTTGCAGAGAATGATGAGAAGGCAGACGATGGCAACAACCGCGATCGCAGCGGCAAAGTGTCCGCCGGTCAACGCCTCGTTACCGTAGATGGTAGCAACCGTGATCGTCCCGCCGCCGATATAGATCGGAAAGATCAGGGGGACGAGGATGGCCGGTATATAAGCCTCGGCCGCCTTCCAGGGTGTGAGTCCTTTTGTTGCTGAAGTCGTGGCATGGACCTGTTCTGTCCGCGTCCCGCTGACCATGGAGAGCGCAATCACGAGAAGCAGGATCGCGCCGGCTATCTCGAATGCCGGGACCGAGATCCCGAAAAACGAGAGGGCTGCAGATCCAAAAAACATACAGAGCACGAGAATGCCAAAGATCACCGGCCCGAGCAGGATGGCAAAAGCCTGGCGGGTGCGGGGCGAGTCGATATTGGCGGTATACATGATATAAAACGGGATGTTTCCCAGGGGGTTGGTGATGGCAAAGAGCGCAGCAAAAAAGGTAACAAAAAAGGATGCCTGGTCCATACTGTCCCATGCATGGGAGATGACAAGTAGTTTTCGGTACCGGGCATCCCCGTAAATTGCACAACCCGGGAATTTTTTTGGTGCAAAAAATGAGATTTTGAGAAATCTGTCCCGAAATGTGGTTCTGTTTATTTTTTCCGCAGTGCAACGAGGGCAGATACCGCTGCACCTGCTCCAAGGGCTGTGACAATACCAAAGCCCGGTGCAGCCGGTGTTGGTGTGGCGGTGGCTGTTGTGCCTTCGGACTTTTGGATATCGGATGCGATGCTCTCTAGAGCATCGACAATCCTCGGCCCGGCCCGGTCCACCATGTCGGAATCGATCACATAGACATGGTGGTTTTTTATGGCCGCGATATTGGCAAACCGGGTTTCGTTCTCGAAGTACTGTGCAACGGAGTCTTCGCTGCCGCCCATGCCGGTGCCGGAGTTTACGATCAGAATGTCCGGGTTTGCCGCGATGAACTCCTCGGTGCCGACAGTTGCATAGCCGGATTTATCCGGGAATGCGTTCGTTCCCCCGGCCATTGCGATCAGTTCGTCCTGGAAGGTCCCGTTCCCGCTCACGTAGATGGGATCGTTCCAGATGATATGGGCGACCTTCGGGTGCGCTGCAAGTGCCGAAGCGTTTGCTTTGATGGCACTGATGCGTGCTTCAAGCGAAGAGACAAGTGCCGAGGCATTGCCCTCCGCATCTGCGGCTTTCCCGATGAGCATGATGTCGTTTAAGATCCCGGTCACGTTCTTCGGGCTTGTCGCGATTACGGTCATGTTGAGTTTTCGCAGGTGGTCCACGAGATCTGCACCGTTTCCTTCGGATGCAATCACGAGATCCGGGTTTTGTGCGGCGACTTTTTCAACGCTTACCGTGCTGAAACCGCCAATCTTCGGCTTTGTGGTCGCTTCGGGCGGGTAATTACAGTAATCGGTCACGCCCACCACCCGGTCGCCGAGGCCGAGTGCGAAGAGGATCTCGGTATTTGTCGGGGCGAGCGAGACAATCCGTTCCGGTGTTCCGGCAATCGTGACCGTGGTACCGTAATCGTCGGTGACGGTCCGGGCCGGAGAAGCGGCGGTATTGGCTGGAGATGCAGCAAACACCGGGGCTGCCGCGAGGCAGAGTGCTGCAAGGAAAAGGAGTACGATAAGCTGAGAATGTTTCATTGGTATCTTTGTCCGTTGTGATGGCTGATTAAGGATCTTTTTGTTCATGTGTCTTCTGATGGCACGGCACGGTGATTCGGTCTTCTCCGGGATCCCTGTCCGGTCCGGGTGAATCTGGAGAAAAGACCGGTTCCTCGAAGCAGTCCCCCAGGGAGATCTGAAATATTCCCTGAAAGAAATGTGACGTGTCTTTTAGGGGTTTGGAATTATACCGCATAATGCCGCCAGTTTTTCCTGAAACTAAAAAAAAACGGTCCGGATAGATGGGTTTTTACCTTCCCGGTATACCCGGCACATATCTGGATCGTTTTTTCATCCCCGTTCAACAGTCCTTCCTGTGACATACCGTCTCCGGGAAATCTGGGCAGATTGTGCGGGTGAATAACTGGCAGTCCAGCTGAAGCCTCCTCTCGTTTTTGATTTTTTTAACCGGCCTTCTGGAGATTCCGGTTGCAGGGGATCTCTTGGATTTCGGCATATTCCCTTGGCACTCCCCTTGTACATGGCAATTGTTCATGGATTTAAAAAAACTAAAGGATGTCCTGCCCATTACGTCAGGATTAATTCACCCTTCGTCATTACCCGGTTGCTCACCTTGTCAAAGACTGCATACTGGACTTTCTTGTTAAGGTAGAGTGCCAGTCCCCCGGATGTCCCTTCGGGTCGCCATGAGATTTTCTGACCGTAATAAGAATTATCATAAGTATACGTAACGGGTTCGGCACAGCCATCGGCATAGAGCATGAACTTGTCACCCGGAGCGATCATCCGGTCCGAGATCGATGTGTTTCCGATCTTCTGGAAGTATCCGCCATTGGTGATTCCCGGTGTGAGAATGCTGGTGTTTGGCAGGGTATCGGTCGGCTTGATCGTGTACTTGGTGTCTTCGCTCTGGAGCTGGATTTCGATATCGTTTAAGGAGAACGTGTCCCCTCCGGTGTTTTCAAACTGGATGCCATTGGCAGCAGTAAATCCCGTGGGGTACGTCTCGACATAGCTTGTCGGGTCAATGGTTCCCTGGATATTCTGTATCACGCTTTTTGCACTGAGCGTTACCTGCGGAGTCTTGTGCTGATCGGTTCCCATGCCTCCGGCAAATGCGGAGACAACCGCGGCAATGATGATGGTCACGACAAGCATGAGCATGACACCGACAACTGGTGAGACTGCCTGGTCCCTGCGGGGAATCATTGGACGATCACCTCTTTGTCAAAGATGTACTGACCGCTTGGGACATGGAGGATCTTTACGTCCACGACACTGCCCGATCCGAATCCCGTTGTATTGAGAATGGTGTAGGGTGTGGATGTCGAATTTATAGCAAGGAGAGCCGCTGTTCCAGCAGTTGACCCGGTACTGAGAACATCGCCGGATTTCCAGGTGAAATTCCCAAAGTCCTTGTCCGGGTTGTTCCCGGAATAGCCGTACCGCATATCGTTAATGAACGGTACACGGGTCAATGTAGTGTACCCATACAGATCTGTTCCGGCACTGGTTGCGGTCTGTTTGTTCTTGTATACCGTTCCGTTCTTGTCCGTGTAGTAGGTTACAATGGCGAGATCCTTTGTCTGGATCGGGTCGCCGCTCAGTTCGGTAAAGGTCATGACCGTGTTTGTACTGGACATCGTGTCGTCTGCATTGGTCTTGATCTGGACATCGATCGATGCCTGCGGTGCTTTCTGCTGCGAGCCGCCCAGTCCTCCCGCGAACGCGGAGACGACTGCTGCAATAATAATCGTAACGACAAGCATCAGCATGACACCGACAACCGGTGATACTGCACGCTCGCTTATTTTCCTGTAATGCATCTGAAATTCCACCTCTGCTCCGTTACCGGGGTTACTCCCTCGTTCTCCGTAGGGGGGTTGCGATCTACGGATACCGTGAGAGTGATCCGGCAGCGAATAACAAATGTACTTGTATTAATCCTATTTTAATTGATCATAATTGCTTGAGTTAAAACAAGTTATCCCTTATTTGAGTGTACGGACATTCCGAATGGTTCTTACTCCGGACCATAAGGTGCACTGAATATTCACCATCCGGTCGGGTTTATTCAATTTCCCGACGTGAATTTTTTTGTTTATTCTGTCGTTTAACAGGCCATGGACACATCCGGTACGACCCTTTTTTGGCCCTGTGCAGAGGGGCGACCCCCCGAAAGATCCTCCGCCCAAACAGGCCCAAATACACTTGGTCCCTGATTGTCTGTGCCCGTCGTGATTTTCATGGGATAGTCCAAAAACTCACGTGGATTTTCGCGAAACCGACTTGTTTTCCGGGAAAAAACAGGTAATCGGAGCCCAAAACGGGGAGATTTGGGAGGTACTCCCACCAGGCTTCACGGTATAGGGTATTTTTGCGAGGGGGACAACCTCTTAGTGACAGGTATCCCTCTCCCCGGTATGGCTCCTTTCAGGCCCCTCCCGGCAGTATCCCGTTCCTGTCGATTTCCAAAAGACCTGTATCTTCGATGCGGAAAAACCGCAGGGTCCCGTACTGCCCGACGATCCAGAGCTCCCGGGACCGGCCCGCTGCATTCGGGACGAGCCGGAGCCGGCCGAGCGGTTCAGCATACTGTTCTGCAATCTCCTGCACCGGGCAGTGGAGGCGCCGGCACGGCCTTACCCGGACAAACGTCGTCCGCGAGGTTTCGCAGATCACAAAGTCGCAGGTGCTTTCCCGCCCGGGCGTGCAGCAGGCAACCAGCCCGCGGGCCCGGGCAACGGGCAGGGCGGTATCAATGGATTTTTGCGGGACCGGCCCCCGGGTCATGGCCCCTCATCCCTGCTCTCTGCCTGCTGCGGCCGGGCGGTCTTCCTCCGGCATACCCGTTTTCGAAATTTCTCAAGGCCGGGAGCCAGGGGGATATCGTGGAGTGCGGTCACCCGGTCCGCAAGGGGAAACGGCTGTTCGTCCGGGATATGCCGCTATTCCCCATTCCAGCTCTTCGTTTTCCTGTCCGGGCCCGGGTGCGTAACCGGTAATTTTCCGGTAAACTTTCATACGATCACCTCGTTGATCCTGTTTTTCGGAAATGCCGCAGCCAGAAGAAACGATGAGACCGAAACGGCCGGTACTTTTCCCGCGAACAAGCCGAAAAAACAATCCCCCGGATCGTCTTTTTCCTGTTGCAGCGGGTGACCGAACCGTACGGTTCTCATCCCCGTGCATTCTGGTTCCGGCATTCCGGCGGGAGTCTGCGTGAATTCTTTTGTTTTTTTGAGTCTCCCTTCTTTGTCCGGATTGCGTTTCCGTGATTTTGTCAGCGGGGCCCTGGTGACGTACCCGTATGGGATTTAATAGGGGATGTGCTTTGATTATGAAATGAATTTTGGCAAAAACCGGAAGAGAGAAAAAGAGAAATCAGGAATCCGGGTTTTTTACGGACTTTTTTTGAAGGAACAAAAATGTTCCTGAACTACCGAAGACCGGCGTATCCTTTACGGGTACACCACAACCGATTCATTCGTCCCGCTCACGTACTTCGCCGCGTACTCGTCCCGCATCGCTTTCGGGTGCAGGTCGCGGAAGGTATCCGGGTGGAGAAGCCGGGCCGTGTATACGAGGCCGATGTAGGCCCGGGGGCCGTACTGGAGATCGTTTGCAAACGCGTACACCCGGTTGTTCTGGACGGCGGGGATAGTGTTCCAGCCGGTCCGGTTCTTTAATGATGTAACGATATCGGAGAGCGCCCGGGTATCGGATGATGAGACTACCTTCATAATATACTGCGGCTGCTGCGCGACCACCCATTCGGGGCTCACTTTCATGGACGAGGTCATCGTGTCTCCCGCGATATTGCGCCCGCCGGCTGCAACGAGCATCTCGTTTGAACCGGACCCGCTCGCTGCCGCCGTGTAATCGGTGTAGGATTCGAAGTACACGCTCGGGTAATCCTGTCGCGGGATGGTCTTTACCCGGGTGTCCACTTCTGCCACCGTATCCTCGACCATCCGTGCGTAGACTTCAGCCGCATTCGACCGGCCGGTCAATGCCCCGATCGCCCGGGCATCGGACGGGAGCGTGGCGAGCTTATAGCAGTCCAGCGAGACGACCGTGATGTTTGCGGCCAGAAGCTGGTCGAGGTTCTTTGGTTGGTAACTCGAATACGCAATCACTGCATCCGGGTGGAGGGCGAGGATTTGTTCGACGTTTGGCGTCTGCCAGTTGCCGATGCTCGTTGCGTTCGGGATCTTGTCCATGATGTATGGAACCGACAGCGTCGAGTCGGTCACGCCCACGATCTTATCCCCGGCGCCCAGCGCGATCACCATCTCGGCCGCGTTTGCATTTGCTACGATCAGCCGTTCGGGCCGGCAGGGAAACGTGATGGGTGTCCCGTCCGTCTGGGTGATGGTGACCTGCGTGCAGCCTGCCTGTGCTCCTGTGGTATTTGCCGCGGCAGACGTCGGAGTGACAGTTGGGGCAGGTACTGCCGCACCCTCTTCATGCGTCCCGTTTCCCATTAGCATAACGGCCCCTGCTGCAGCGCAGCAGAGGAGAACTATTCCTGCAATTATGACTGTCTTGTCCATGAATTCACCCTAAAAGAAATTTTTTTTGGTGGTTGTATCCCTCATACTGTCACCCGCCGGAACATCTGCATGCATATCGCAATCACGATCCCACCGAGCAGGGCAAGGAGCCCGATCTGGATAAGGGGGATGGTCCCGGTCTCGGCTGCCCGGACCGCGTCGATCGCATAACTCAGGGGATTGAAATGTGCGATCGTACTCAGCCAGCCCGGCATCACATCGTAGGGCATGAGTGCGCTCGAAGTGAAAAAGAGCGGCATCGAGATCATCGTGTTAAACGCCGAGTACGAGTCGTGATCGCCGAGATAGAGCGCGATCGTGGTCGCACAGGCCGACATCAAAAACCCAAAGAGCAGGAGGATCAGGTAGATCATCCCGTACTGGGCCAGCGGCAGGATGGTCGCACCGATCAAAATGCCGATAACAAGGATGATCGTTGCCTGGATAGCGCCCCGGATCGTGATAAAGAGGATCTTTCCGAAAAGGATGCTCTCCCGGGGCGTGGGCAGGGCAAGGAACTTGTTCAAAAATCCCAAAATCTTGTCGAACATCAAGAGCGTCCCGCCGTTGAGCGAGGACGAGAGCATGGTCATGACAAGAATGCCTGGCACAATGAAATCGAGGTAGTTTCCCGTAAACGTGACCGGCAGGGCAAGGCCGACAAAGATCAGCCACGCCGCCGGCATGGCAAGCATCGACACGACCGAGACCGGGCTTCGCAGCCACTTGATCATGTCGCGCGTGATGTACTCTTTTATGCCGTTCATTTCCGCCTCCGGAGCATTGTCCTGAACTGCTGGTAATCAAAGGGCCCGGCATCTTCTGCCGTCCCGACCGCATGGAGGAAAACGTCGTCGAGCGTCGGTTCGCGCATGGAAAGCGAGGTGACCGTGACCCCCTGAGCTTCGAGTGCCCGTGAGATGAGGGGCATTGCCTCCCGGCCGTTTTCCGCGGTAAACGTGATCTCTCCCCCCTGCCGCCCGACACAGCGGACGCCTTCGATTGCAACCGTGCCTTTCGGTTCCCCGGAGACCTGCGCCGTGATCACGTCCTTTTCAAGCTCAGCCTTGAGTGCGGTGGGTGTTCCGAGCGCAGCGATCTTTCCGTGGCTGATGATCCCCACCCGGTCGCAGAACCGGTCTGCTTCGTCCATGTAGTGCGTGGTGACAAAGATCGTCATCCCGTTCTTCCTGAGCTGCCGGATGTGCTCCCAGATCTTTTTCCTTGCCGCCACATCGAGGCCGATCGTGGGTTCGTCCAGAAAGAGGACTTCCGGCTCATGGACAAGGGCCTGCGCGAGTTCGAGCCGGCGCCGCATTCCTCCCGAATAGGTCCGGATCAGGTCGTCGGCCCGGTCCGAGAGGTCCATGATCGCGAGCACCTCGTCGGTTTTATCCTTCGGGTCTGCAACTCCATAGAGCCGGGCAAAAAGGAGGACGTTCTCGCGCCCGGTCAGCTTGATGTCCACGGCCATGTCCTGCGGGACGTAGCTGAGCCGTTTTCGTACAGCCTCGCCTTCCCTCATGACATCGTGCCCGCAGATTGAGGCGCTCCCTTCCGTTGGCCGGAGCAGGGTCGTGAGCATCATAACGGTCGTGGTCTTTCCCGAGCCGTTTGGCCCGAGAAGCGCGAAGATCTCGTTTTCCACCGAGAGCGTGAGGTGGTCAACCGCACAGAGGCTGTCGTAATATTTAGTCAGGCCGGATGTTTCGATTGCGTTCATGGCTCTTTCCCGTTTATCCCTGTATGCTACTGTTATTGCCGTGAATGTTTTGCATTCACCTGTGTAAGGAGATCCTTTACTGCCCCTCCCCAGGCCGGGTCGTCCTGCAGGGTGACAATATCCACATTCCCTCCCTGATACTCGCCCTCCCCGGAGAGATCCTCCATCCACGATTCAATCTCAAGGTAATTTTTCTTTAACTCGTCAAGAACGCGGGGATCTGCATCCCAGAGGCCGCGGCGGTCTGCTTCAAGGAGACGGCGTGAGATCTCTTCAAGGGCATACGGATTGTTCTTTTCGAAAAAGTTCCGCATCTCATCGTTGTTGACAAACGTTGTCGCAATATCGTCAAAGATCCAGTCATCCACCTCCTGCGTTGAAGCGGACCAGCCATAGACCCGGGTCACCCGCTTCATGATAGCGGAAGCGCCCCGGTAGCCGTGTTCCTTCATGCCATCGATCCATTTTGGGTTGAGGAGCCTTGTCCTGACAACGCGCCGGAGTTCGTCAGCCAGATCCCGGACCTCGACGCTTTCCGGTTCCCGCGTATCCCCGTAATAAGGTTTCACAGTATTGCGGGAATACTGCCGGGCTGCAGCCGTGAGTCCCCCGTGCGTGCCAAAATAACAGCAGCAGCCAAGCAAATCCTGTTCATCGGACTGCACCTTATTGAAGGTAACCGAGACCGTTGAAAGGGCGGATGCCAGCTGCAGGTGGGCATCCTTTCCCTGGATCTCCCGCCCATAGGCGTACCCGTTCCATGCCACAAAAATATCTGCGAGATCCTTTGTGGTCTTCCAGGCGCTTGCGAGTACGGCAAGGTTTACGCCGCTCGAATAGGTCCCGGGACTGGAAGAGAAGATGCGCAGGGTAGCGTCGCGGAATGTGGTACCATCTGCCGCAAGCGCTTCCTGTGCGTGACGGCGCACGAAATTCTTTTCCGGCGGTTCGTCAAGGGCTGCAACTGCCTGTACCGCATCGTCGAGCAGTTCGTAGCAGTTGGAAAAATTGTCCCGCAGGATACCGGTCGTGCGCACGGTGATGTCGATTCTCGGGTGGCCGAGCTTGTGGAGCGGGATCACCTCAAACGAGCGTACCTGCCCGTTCTTCTGCCAGACCGGGGCGGACCCCAAGGAGCCAGAGCATCTCGGCAAACATCTCGCCATCCGATGCCATGATGTCTCCGGCCATCCAGTAAAATGCGACATTCTCCGGGACGGTAGCTTCTTCTTTTTCATATTTTTCAATCACAGGCATCGGCAAGGCGCTGGCCCACGCGCCATGCCGACCGGGTGGGAACGCGGTACGGATCGAGTGAATAGAAGTTCCTGCCGGTGGGCAGGACTTCGTCATGGCCCCGGGTTATCTGGCCGGATGGCCCCGTCGGGATATACCGGCCGTCCATCCCGTGCAGGAGTGCTCCTGTTTCATCGGACTCGTCTATGCGTCGGTTGATGTCGAGGATCCGTTCGCGGAGCCCGTTAAGCTCCTGTACCTGCTCAGCGGAGACCCGTTTCCCCAGTATGAGGGCACCCGGGCTCTGCGATCCACCGAGCACTTCACGGATAAACCGGTTGAGTTCGCTGTCGATCTTCTCAAGAATGGCACCATTCGACATCCCGACCTTCTCGGAATACTTCTGCTGGTTCTCAAGAAGGTAAGAGAGATCAAACCCCAGGATTCCTGCAACGAGCCGGCGCGGCGATGAGGGGCTGCTGTCGAAACGGACAACCGAACTGATAAAATCGGCCCGTCTCTCCCCGGCAGGGGCCTCGCCGAAGATATGCATCCCCTCCGGGATCCGGGTGTTCCTAATCTTTGAGAGGGCTTCGTGTGCCTTTGCGACCAGCTCCGGAAGGGGTGTATCCCCGGTCACGTGCATGTCGCGGTAGAGATTCGCCCGGATGATTGCATCGCGGAGGAAATGGCCGAGGGCGTGTGCACGGGCCTGGATCGTTTTTCGTGGTCTCGTACTGGGTAAGAAGGTTGTCGATCTCTTCGAGATTGTCATACAGTCCGCCGGAAGTGAGCGCAGCCTGCATAGTGATCGACAAGTGTTGCGTAGCCACGTCGTTTTGCCGTTGTTCCTTCAGCCGGGTTGTCAGAGTTATAGATATACAAAAATGGCTATGGTGCCGGCGGCAACATCGGGAAAGCACTCCTGCGACAGCCCGACGCCTTTCCCCGGCAAAAATTCAAGGCTTCCATGGGTACCTACATGGACAACCACGTCGGCTTTCTGTACGTGCTCCAGCCAGTAATAGGTTGCAAGGTACTGGTGGGGCGGGGGGCATTTGGGATCGTGGAGGATTTTACAGACCGACCAGTCGCACCGGGCGCCAAAACAGCCACGCTTTGGCTGGACGTGTACGGTTGCATTGCCCAGCCTGATACCGGTAATCAGGATCCTGCCGTCAAGAACCATGCCGGCGCCGGGCGGAGCGCCCCATGTCTCACTGACCCGCTGCTGCACGCCTTGCGGGAGGGTTCGGAAGTACGGTTCGTACGCCGCCATGTCCATAAGCTCAAGTGCGCCGCCGTTTGCCACGATATCCTGCACGGTTGTCCACCGGAACTCGGACATGGCCTTTTTTGCAAGGATCAGATCGATCAGCGCACGGCCGGATTCCGGTATCGTTACGTTGTATCCTGCACGGCCATCCTTTTGAGGATCCGGGCAACGCTCTCGGGAGCGTCAAGATTCGAGCCGCCGCCAATACTTGCTTCTGCCCCGGCGCAGGGGTTATTGTTGAGGATGAAGGCACCCGGCGCTCCACAACCGGCTTTTTTGCAAGATCAATCCATTTTTTTACCCGCATGGCCGAGTTTTTTACACCGATCAGGAACTGCCTGCCGGGTCTTCTCCCCGTCGGCTTCGCTGTGGCTGGTACCGACAAAGACCGGTTCGATCACGCCTTCGAACTCCGGCATCGCGACCGCCCAGCCGGTATCCAGTGTCAGGCCGTCCGAGGCATGCCACTGCTCAAGGGACATATACATGGTTACCACCGGAGAAAAAACCGGGATGTCCAGCTCCTTAAGCAGTCCGACACCATTCTCTGCCGCCGCCTTTTTTGACTGCCCGTCCCGTGTTGTGCCGAACAGGAAGGGAATAAGTTTAATGAGGGCGTCCACGCGGGGGACCCCCTCATGGGTCAGGTGATCGGTCACCACCCGGGCCATCCCCCGGGCCCCCAGTGCATCGTCCTGGATTCGCGTAGGTAAAGACCGGGATAACCGCCAGATCTTCTGCCTCAAGGCCCCGGATCAGCTGGTCCTCCAGATCGACATTGCCGGCAGCCCACGAGGTCCGTGAGAAGATCAGCCCGACACGGTATTTCCCTTCTGCCCGGTCCGCATTACCAGGCAAGATAGTCATCAACCGTCCGGAAAACAGCGGGGGCATCCGGGTGGTATATCCCTTCCCAGGGCAGATCGGTCGGGGGCAAAACCTCGATTGCTTCATGGAAAAGTTCTTTTTTAATAAAGAGAAGAAGGGAGACAAAATTTTCTTCACCGCTGTTGGTGATGTACCGCTGGCATGTTGTCACCACGACAGGATCAACGGTCGACTGCCCCCAGAACGAAGGATCGGGGCCCAGCGATATTACCGGCACCTTTTCACGGAGCGTTGCAAGTTCCCGGTCCATACGTTCCCAGAACAGGTCCGACGTGTGATACACGAGGATCACATCGGACGTTTGCATGGAGGCTACTGCCTCGTCTACTTTCTCCGGGTACTCCTCCAGGACCCGGGTGGGATAGATCCTGCAATCGGTACCTGTTACTGCAGCCGCACGTTTCAGTACCGGGCTGTACGACCCCCACATGACCGATGTGATCTTCATGACAGTTTATCCTTTTTGGCGATCCCATTGTACTGCCTCGGACCGCCGGAGTATTCTTTAAGATCTCCTCTCCCAATTGTTAAATAAATTATTAAATGTAACATCAGATACGAACTGATGAATTAATAGTAACACAGATTTGCAATAAAACAAAAAGATAACATCTATTGATAACAATATCCCTGATCGGTTATCCCCCCTTGATAATTTTTACCAACACAATGGGTGGGGTCCACGACTCCTTTAAGAGATACAGGTGCATTGCGAATGAACCAGTTCGAAGAGATCTACCCGTTTCGGCAATTGTCGGCCAGGAGCAGATGAAAAAGGCGCTTCTTTTGAATGCAATCAACCCGAAGATCGGGGGGTGCTCGTCAAAGGTGAGAAGGGGACGGCAAAGTCTACCGCAGGCCCGGGCCCTGGCGCGCCTGCTCCCGGACCGGCTGGTGGTACAGGGCTGCATCTTCGGCTGCGACCCGGCGGACGAAAAGACGATGTGCCCCGACTGCCGGAAGAAATTTCCCGCAGTTACCTTCAGTAACGGCCCCGATGCGGGTGGTGGAGCTCCCGATCAGCGCAACCGAGGACAAGGTCGTAGGGCAGTCTCGATATCGAACATGCGCTCAAGACCGGCGAAAAAAAGTTCGAGCCCGGCTGTCCTTGCGCAGGCAAACCGGAACATCCTGTACGTGGATGAAGTGAATCTCTTAAACGATCACATCGTGGATGTCCTTCTCGATGCTGCCGCGATGGGCACCAATGTGATCGAGCGCGAGGGGGTCTCGTACTGCCCACCCGTCGGCATTTATCCTGATCGGCACCATGAACCCGAGGAGGGGGAGCTGCGCCCGCAGCTTCCTGGACCGGTTCGGGCTCTGCGTGGAGATCGAGGGGATCCACGATGCCGACACCCGGGTCGAAGTGATAAAACGGCGCCGGAAATACGAGGACAATCCCGGGGCATTTCTTTCTGAATGGAAGGCGGGGCGAACAGGAACTGCGCGACCGGATTGTCCGGGCACAGAAGCTCCTGCCGGAAGTCCGAATCTCTGATGACATGCTCCGGATGGTCGCCCAGATCTGTATCGACATGGCCGTGGATGGGCACCGGGCCGATATCACGATGGCAAAGACCGCGGCGACGATTGCAGCGTACAACAACCGGACTGATGTCACTGAGGACGATGTGCGGGAAGCGGCCGCCCTTGTCCTTGCACACCGGATGCGCCGCCGCCCGTTCTCCGAGCAGCAGATGGACAAGCAGAAGATGGATGAGTCCATAAAAAAATCGCAGAACCCTCGCGAGCAGCATCAGCATGAGCACGAACACCCCCACAATCACCCCCCTCAGGAGAACCGAAACCCGGATGGTTCTACCACCACCCAGTTTGCCGAAGGTTCGCCGTTTTCGCTCAACCAGAAATCTCTTGCCCTTCCGCGAAGGATGGACGCGTTCCGGCGCGAGGGAAACGGGCGGAGGAGCACGACCGAGTCCCGCGACGGGAAGTATACCGGCAGCCGGATCCCGACGACGCCTGGTCCGGACATCGCGCTCGATGCGACGATCCGTGCTGCCGCCCCTCACCAGTTAGAACGGGAAGGTGGCCTTGCGATAAAGATCGCACCCTCGGACCTGCGCGAAAAGATCCGGGAAAGGAAGATGGGAAACACCGTCCTCTTTGTGGTCGATGCAAGCGGGAGTATGGGTGCCCAGCAGCGCATGACTGCGGTAAAAGGCGCAATCCTCTCGCTTTTGATCGACGCCTACCAGAAGCGCGACCGGGTCGGGCTCGTGGTATTCCGGGGAAGCGGCGCCGAGGTTCTCCTCCCCCCGACATCGAGCGTGGAGCTTGCCCGGAAGTACATGCAACAGCTGCCGGTCGGAGGAAAGACGCCGCTTGCGTCCGGTCTTTTGCGTGGATTCGAGGTCCTGGAGCGGGAGCGTATGGTAAATCCCCAGGTCATTCCCCGTATGGTTGTGATCTCGGACGGGAAGGCAAACGTCGGCATGGGCTCCGGCTCCCCGCTTGACGATGCAAAGGAGGTCGCGTCCCGGATACGCGAGGCGGAAATCCCGTCGCTTGTAATCGATTCCGAGCAGGGATTCCTTTCGTTCGGTCTCGCTCACACGCTCTCGGACGAGCTCGGCGCAAAGTACCTCCGGCTCGAAGACCTGCAGTCAGAACAGCTTGCGGAAATTGTAAAGGGAATCGGGATGTAAGTCCCCCGGCCACGCCTGTGTGGATACTATAAAAAGAGGAATCCCTTGTCCGATCCGTCCTGCCCGCCCGGCTCCGCGCCACAACCTTCCGTCAGTACCCTGTACAAAGCAGGGAGCCGGCGGCGTATCTTTCTTATCGCAGCCCTCCTGCTGGTGGTTGTTGCGGCCGCAATCCTCTCGGCAGGAATCGGTACTGTCTCCATCACCCCGGAGGACACGGTGCTTGCTGTTGCCCACGCATGTGCGGTCTCGATCCAGAACTTCCTGCATACATACATCCCAACAGTCGGGAGCTGGTACGATGCGATCCCGTTTACCGTTCCCGCCCCGTCAAATCCGCAGGCAGAACTGATCGTGGTCAACTTTCGGCTGCCGCGGATCTTCCTTGCGATTCTTACCGGGATCAGCCTTGCCGTTGCCGGGGCGGTGATGCAGGGACTGCTCAGGAACCCGCTCGTGAGCCCGTTCACGCTCGGGCTTTCGTCAGCGGCATCGTTCGGGGCGGCGGTTGCCATTGTGATCGGGCCGGCAGTCCTTGGGGGGCTTCTTGCGGTCGAGAGCAATTCGTTAATCATTGTCGCAGCCTTCATTTTTGGCTGGCTCTCGATGCTCCTTGTCTATGCGATCTCCCGGGCCCGGGGCGTCAACCAGGCAACCCTGATCCTTTCCGGTGTTGTTATCGGGTACATCTTTTCGGCAGGGCTGATCTTTCTCCAGTATATCACGAGCAACGAGAAACTGCGGGATATTGTGGTCTGGCTGATGGGAGGGATGTGGGGGGCGAGCTGGAATGCCGTCCTGCTTCTTATCCCGCTCACCCTTATCCCGTTCTTCCTGCTTGAGGGGATGGCGTGGGACTTAAACGTCCTTTCGGCCGGGGACGATGTGGCAAAAAACCTCGGGATCAATGTAAACCGGCTGCGGTTTTCGGGACTCATGATCTCGACCTTTGCCGCGTCGTGCTGTCTTGCCTTTACCGGGATCATCGGGTTTATCGGCCTGATGGGTCCGCACATCTGCCGGATGATCATAGGAAACGACCATCGGTATCTCATACCCTGCGCAGGGCTCATGGGGGCGGCAATCCTTCTGGTATCGGACACGGTGGCCCGGACGATTTTAAGCCCGGTCGAGATCCCGGTCGGAGCGATTATGTATGTGATCGGGGGGATCTTCTTCCTCTTTTTGATCATGCGGGCAAGGGGCCGGGGGCTGTACTAGGGAGGGTGCCAAGCATGGAACTGGTGCTGGAAAACGTGAGCAAGGCGTACGGGCCGCAGGTGGCGCTGGACAATGTTTCGATTACCGTTCACCCGGGGGAGATCGTTGCGCTCGTGGGCCCGAACGGCTCGGGCAAGTCTACGCTTATCAAGGCGATTGCCCTGATTCACGAACCCACCGGCGGGACGATTGCAATCGACAACCGGGATGTCCGGTCGATCGACCCGGTCGATCTCGCTATGCTGCTTGGGTACGTCCCGCAGGGATTTTCATATACGCTGTATTCCACCGTGTTCGAAACCGTGCTGATGGGCCGGCGCCGGTACATCCGGTGGTCGGTCTCGGACGAGGAACTCTCACGGGTCCAGCGTGCCCTTGATGCTCTTGAGATCGGGTCGCTTGCCGCCAAATTCATGGACGAGCTTTCGGGAGGCGAGAGGCAGAAGGTGTTCATCGCCCGGGCGCTTGCGCAGGAACCCCGGATCTTTTTATTTGACGAACCGACAAGCGCCCTTGACATCCGGTACCAGATCGAGGTGATGGAGACGATGCGCCGGATTACCCGGGAACAGAATTCATCGATGATCGTTGCGGTCCACGACCTCAACCTTGCGTACCGGTATGCGGATGCGGTGGTTGTACTCAACCGGGGGAAAATGGTGGGGTACGGGAAGCCCTTCGAGGTCCTGACACCGGATTGTATTCGTTCGGTGTACGGTGTGGATTCGTTTGCTGTGGAGAACGAGTATGGGAAATTCATTGTGCCGTTTCGGGCCCGGCAAAAAGGGTAACCAGTACAACGGCAGTGGAGCGATCACGTAGTCGGATTGTCATAAACCGGATCGTCCGGCAGAACCCGCAACCGGGTGGTTTTTCCATGCCGGGAAGAGCAATTCCTGCCCGTACGTGCATGTCTGGAGTTAACATTTAGATATTATAAACATTTAAATTAAAGAAAATATCAGGTATATGTATGGGCACGATTACCATCTGCATCGATGATGCAATAGAAAAACGTTTTCGGGAGGTTGCACACCGCAGGATCGGTACAAGGAAAGGTTCGCTTGGCCGGGCCACAACCGAGGCGCTTGAACTCTGGATACGGCAGCAGACCCAGGAAGAGATCGCCCGCGATGCTCTTGACCTTCTCAAGTCAGGTTCTGATTTTGGAAAACGTTCGTACCGCACCAGGGACGACCTTTATGAAGACCGCACCGGCTCTTGTTGATACCAACATCCTGTGTTATGCATTCGATACTCGCGATGAAGGGAAGCGGGAACGAGCAAAGGAACTGCTCGAACGGTGCTGGCGTTCCAAGGAAATGTTGTCGGTCTCCGTCCAGAACCTCGCCGAGTTTTCCGTTGTGGTGACGGAAAAAGTCGAACATCCGCTGCCGCTCGCCGTTGTCCGGAAATTTATTGCATCCATCTCAGCGTTTGACGGGTGGAATGTTGTCGGGTATTCTTCCGATACGATCCTTGCCGCACACGAAATCAAAAAACGCTGGTCGCTGCATTTCTGGGATGCACTTTTGGTCGCCACGATGGAAGAGAACCGTATTCATGCGATTTATACTGAGGATCGGCATTTTGACCGGGTGCCGGGGATCACCGTGATCGATCCGGTTGCAGAGTAAGATTACTGTTTTATTTTACCTTCCGTGATGCTGTATGGTGTTTCCTGTTGCAATCAGGAAATCTTCGTAGTTTCCCGACAAGGAAAATTGGATGGAGATGTGGCTGTTCGTACATTCGAGTTCAAATAGCAGGCATCCACAGAACGGATCACCATTTCGTTGAATACAGAGTAGTCTACTCATATCTCAACAAATTTTTTTGACCGACATACGAGAACTCCGTTTTCTCTTTGAACCGTATCCCTTATACCGGGAAGAGTTGGTTATCATTTGCCGTGTGGTGGAGCAGCCTCATTAAAAATTATGTAAGGATTGTAAAGAAGTAAATAGTGATAATACGTACTTCAATGGTATGTCCGATCAGGAATGTGCAACAAAAAGAATTCCCGTGTGTCCCAGTACCTGGGAATCTGTTTATGAACTCCGAAAACCGGGCCAGACGTTCGACACAGTGATTAAAGAGATGGTAGCAAAGGAGAAGCGCCGCCGGCTTTTCGAAGATGCAGATCGCAAAATGCGCGAAGGTCACTTTGTGGAGTTCAAAAAGTGACATTTCCGATCCTGATCGAGGATGAGGCGCAGGAGTTTCTTGACGATCTTCCGGAAAAAAGCCAGCGTATTGTACGTAGCAAAATTGCACACCTTATCGATAATCCGTACCCCGGAAAAGATGGGGACAAGGAACGGTTCACCTGCCACGGAAAGGAGCCTGTTTACCGTTTACATATTAGTCACAGTTACACGGCGTTTTACCGGATTAAAGACGGATGTGTTTATGTTTACGATCTGATGACCATCGAACAGGCACATAAAAAATACGGCCTGATTTGAGGTTCTATAATCGGCATTTTATACCGTGTGTCATGAGAGGGTCCTTGGGTCCTGTAGATCGACTTCAATCAATCCGGCCCCGATACGGGTTCCGATTGGAGTCTGGTACAGTAAAAAAAAGCACGTATCGGGCTCCGTTTTAAAATAACTCCAAGCCGGGCTTATTTTGCCAATCGGGCGAAATAAAACGTTCCCGTATTAACGTTTTAGCGCCTGTTTACATATAGGATCGTGTAATCGGGTGTCCGGATCACAGGTGCGAAGAACGCGTTTACGAGCCATTGCAGGGCATTATATGGGGCTCAAATCTGGCGTATTTTTGAAAATGAATGAATTATTGAGGCTGGATTTCTGACCTGCCCGGCATACCTTTAATTTTCCTGTATTTTTGAGCTCCACGGCTGAACCCCTGTTTTCATGATCAGAAAAATACTCTCGACACTTCTTTCGCAGTACGACAGATCTCCGCGCAGTCCAAAGTCGAAAAATAATCCGGGCCCGATAATAATCCGAAAAAGGAAAACCGCCGATGTAGTGTGCAGATATTCCTGTTTCCCGTGAGATTTTGTCCAAATGGGATCAGGAAATCCTATATAATTCTATTAACGGATAACAAAAAATATACTTTTTATAGGATCTAGTGTTACTAATTTTAACCGATGTAATATCAAAGGCTATCTGCGGCCGCACTTTTCATACAATTGGTCAGGTGGGGATGGAGTTGCGACTGCTGTGGTTCTCATTATCATCGGGCAGAGGTGAAATGTTTGTATCAACGCAGAAGTTTTCGGTTAAAACGCGGCGAGGAGGCCGTGTCACCGGTGGTTGGCGTGATGCTGATGCTGGTAGTCACGATTATCATTGCCGCTGTGGTGTCAGGTATGGCAGGGGGATTGGCGTCTACAACGAAGACTGCCCCCCAGCTTACGATGGACGTAACCATCAAAGACACCGGATCCGCTGATGGCAGCAGTTATGTTTTGTTCGATGTAAAGAGCGTGAGCGAACCGATCCCCACAAAGAATCTGAAGATCACGACCATGTGGGCATTATCGAATGGAACAATCGGTGGAACTACGCTGAGTACATCAAACGCTTCTTTTGTCGGGTTTGGAGCAGGAGTTACCGGTGACCAGGTAACTTCGGGGAGTTATAATGTGAGCCAGTATTTCGGGAATGTCACACTGATCCCCGGGACGACAATGAAGGCAGCCGATAATGCCGGACTGACTGTAGTTCTCGGCAAAAACTGGACCGCGCTTCGTACGGGAGATCTCGTAGAAGTCAAGATCACCCATATCCCCAGCGGGAAGACCATTTTCAGTAAATCCGTGGGGGTGGCATGATGAAGGAATTATTGCAGGAGAAAGAATGTGCAGTCTCACCGGTAGTGGGAGTGATGCTGATGCTGGTGGTTACGATTATCATCGCCGCGGTTGTGGCGGGATTTTCCGGGGGAATGGCCGGAAGCACCAGTAAATCCCCTCAGGTGAGCATCAAGGCAGATTACAGCCAGTCTGAAGGAATGACAATCCATCACATGGGAGGAGATGTCATCAACACGTTGAATACGAAAGTGTATGTGGCTCCGACAAATGATTTTGCCGGGTACGACCAGCTCCGGTGGGCGGTAAATACCTCGGAGTTAATGGTCAGCAAGACTTCAGGAGACCGGCCCTGGTACGATTCCACAATCAGTGCCAACGATAATGCACGGACTTTCCAGCCCGGGGAGGTTGCGGTGGTCAACGTCAACAACTTAAGCGAGGTACAGCCGCAGACCTATCAGACTGATTATCCTGACGACTCGGGATTCGGTGCAACCACCGGAGATTCCCGGTACTATGGATTCAGGAGCACTGATGTCATTGGCCAGCGCTTTATCCTAAGCCTTGTTGACAGTGCGGGACGGACGATTGCCCAGACCGAGGTACAGATCCAGCCCTGAAAGGAGGAATAAAAGATGACAAAAACAGGAATAAAGCGTTTATCCCGCGAGCAGGCTGTTTCGCCGGTAGTCGGTGTGATGCTGATGATCGTTGTCACTGTCATCATCGCCGCGGTGGTGTCCGGTATGGCCGGGGGCATGGCATCCAATACGAAAAAAGCGCCATCGGTTTCGATGGACGTGGAAATCGCAAATAACGGGTACTGGTCGGGCAGCCACTTCTCAGCAAAAGTGACCAGCATCGATGAGATGATCCCCACAAAAGACCTGAAGATTGTAACGCACTGGGCCAAGACCCTGCCGAACGGGACACGTATCACCGATGGGGCGACAATTCTTCCCGGCGTGCCAAACACCCATCTGCAATATTCTCCCTATGGGGCATGTATCCAGTATACCTGGTGGAACTGGACGTCCCCCCAGGGATTCGGGCCGGGGGTACCGGTGGTGCATGGGATTACGAATACCTACCCGTATGCACCTGTTATAATGCAGTCCACAGATTGCGGCTCAAAATGGGGGCCGGACGATCTCGATCATATTACCAATGCCTCATGGTTTGGCAATTTTAATTTCGTTCTCGGTACGACCCTCTGGGCACAGCCGTTTGGCGAGGGAACGAGCAATTATGCCGGAGCTTATAAGAGTAATGTTTGGACCATGGGTTATGGTGTGAATGCCAGCAGCCAGTGGAATTATACCTTCGGTCATGATAGTCGCATGAACGGTGCTGATTTCCAGCCGCTATCTGATCCAACGGACCTGAACTCCGGAAGTGTCGACCAGATGATGGGGGTTCTCGGGTATCACTGGAACGAGCTCCGCGCCGGTGATATTGTCAATGTACAGATTATCCATATCCCCACGGGAAAGACGATATTTACAAAAGATGTGGCGGTGACGGAAGGATGATACGGAATCAAAATCGTGAACGGGGGGTGTCCCCCGTAATCGGCGTGATGCTGATGCTGGTAGTCACCATCATCATCGCCGCGCTCGTCTCAGCGGTTGCCGGGGGAATGGGTACGAGCACCGAGAAGACCCCGGAAGCCTCGATAAGCGGCACGTTCAGCCAGTCATCCGGGCTTGTCCTGTACCACAATGGAGGCGACAGTCTGGTCACCAAGGATATCCAGATTGTGGCCCGCAGATCGGATGAATTCGGTGCAGGAAAAGGTGTAATCAGTGCAATTACCGTGAATGCATCGACCATTACGGATCAGAGCGGGAATTACTGGATAACCCCCAGTGGCACGTACCTGGTAATGTCATGGCGCCCGGGAGAGCCGATGTATATCACGAAGGACAACCTTGCAAACAGTGGTCTCATGGTAGGCGGGTATTGGGGTGGTACGGAAACCAGTCTGACCGATCCCTCCAACGTAGGTAAAACAGTCACTTTCGATATCGGATATAAAAACGGAAAGACCATTGCTTCGACCGCTGTTGTGATCCAACCGTAAAATGCAGGGGTAAGGAAATGGCAGAAATCAATATGTACATAAAAGCGATAGCAGTCACAACCATCCTCTGCTTTTTGTGCGGGCCGGTACTGGCAGTCACCGAGCCAAACGGGGATCGTATGGAGATGATTGGTGAACGGGCGGCATACACCGCCATGGACCAGCTCCAGTTCGCCAAAGGAGCTACAGGTGTGATGGTTCTCACAAACGCCGGCCGTTCGGTTGTTGACGGTCAGACAACCGAACGTGCCCTCTCGGGAATCACAAAAATCACCGGCCTCCAGAACGGCGACAACAACATGTGGACCGTGAACCGTGCGGACTGGAAATCCCTCTGGTTCTACTTCTACAACAAAGATACCGGCAAGGGCCTGTACCTTGTACCGGATCCATCGTTCTATACCATGAGCGATGCTGAGGCCGGTACCGTCCCGTATTATGATACCTTCTCCACGAACAAGGTGGTAGTGGGGGCCCTCGATCAGCTCGAAGCAGATCCGAATGCAGCCAACGCCACGCAGAAGGCAATTGGGGGCGAGACGATGTCCATTGTCTCGATTGCAAACGGCTGGGCATGGGGAGCACCATATGATATGCTGTCCGCCGCCATGCTGCACAACCACATGTGCGTAGGGATCGTGTCAGGGTACATGCTGGCGAAATTTGTCGAGAAGGAGATGCCCATCACAGATGGTACTTCCTATGTCGTGATCTCCAGCCCGAAATGGTGCAAGGACGATACCTACCCGGTTCTCTGGGATCTCACACCGGCAAAAGGCGGGGAATATATCTGGCCGCTTTCCGACAGCGATCTGGCGTCAAGCAGCGATATTGAAACCTTAAAACAGAAGTACAACACAACGTCCCCCGACTTTTATCTCGCAGGGATTTACATTAAGTGGGATAGCCAGAAGAAGACCGGGCATGCGATGGTTCTCGGGTACCAGTTCGAACACGAAGCGGATTATACCGGTCCTTCGTGGGCAAGAAATTTCTATGAAAACAAGGCAACGATTGCGAACATTGACCATCCAGAGCAGTATATCACGGTCATGAGGGAATTTGACATTAACCAGACCATGCTAAAAGACCTTGAGAACCCGGTCAACAATCCGTACAAGGTCATCGGGGACTTGTGAACTGTGTGTTAATCCCCCGCATCTGATTTTTTTGTTCCGAACGAACAGCACCGGATTACAGGACATACCGCTTTTTACGGAATCGGGTAATCGTTCAGGGAATATGCACCCACCGGAACGGTGACGTGCTGAATCCGGTATATCGTATATATGACAGCAGGATATCTGAAGGCCTGAATACTACCATGAGCGGTACGTGGATAACGGAAAAAATTGAAGGACTACAACGGGCCGGGCAGCTTCTGGATTTTTACTGTTCCGGGGTCCGGTACAATCTTGGTGCACTGATCGTACTGAGTATTCTCCTCGGGGTGCTGGAGACCGTCCAGATAGTACTCCTGTATCCGATTATGAATGCAACCATCGATTTCCAGGGCCCCCAGATTGCGGCATTCGAGCCGTTCTACACCTTCCTGCGGAGTTTTATCTCTCTGCCGGATATCGTACTGTTCTCGGTTCTGTTTATCCTGCTGGTGCTGTTGACATTCCTTGTATCGCTGGCGTATAATTTCATGTCTGTACGTCTTACAAAAAACGTGGTCCTTGGGATAAAACAGCGGATTTTCTGGAAGCTTATTGCAAACGATTACCGGTTTTATGTTGAGAACAAACGGGGGGACCTTCTCTATACTACCGTTACCGCACCTGCAGAGGTCACGCATTTTCTGGAAAACGCGACCGTATTGTTTTCCGAAGCAGTCGTTATCCTGACAATTATTGCCACCCTTTGTTTCGTGTCGCTGGCGGGAGTTGCCATCCTCATTGTATGTGGCCTTGTCTTTATTTTTATCATCCGCCTGATCGGGAAGTCCCTCTCGTTCCGCCTTGGCCGGCTCCGCATGCAGTCCATGCAGATGGAAAACGAGGTGGTCAGCAATTATATCACGGGCTTACGGCAGATACGGTCCGTGAACGGGGATACTTACTGGAACGGGAAATACAATGCCGCCCTGAACCGTTACTGGGATAAATATATGCGGATCAGTTTTTTTAGGCAGTTGCCCGGTGTCACCCTCCAGTTTTTATTCTTTGTAGGTATCGCATTGCTGGTAATCTCCCTCTATTACCTGTACCAGGACCAGTTCCTGTTTATCATACCAGTGTTGGGGGTTTTTGTTTTTTCGGCAGTGAAGGTGATCCCCCGGCTCTCAAATATCAGCGACCAGTACATGCTGATTATGGACCATTGGCCCAATCTCGAATCGGTCTACCAGTTCCTCACCGATACCCGGTACCTGACGATAAAAAACGGGACGAGGGTCTTTTCTGAACTCACTTCGGATATCATCTTTGACAACGTGGCGTTCTCGTATTACCCGAGCCGGGACCTCCTGGAGGGTATAACTCTCGCGATAAAACAAAAGGAGGTCACCGCGCTTGTCGGCCATTCCGGCTCCGGCAAATCTACGCTTGTCTCGCTTTTCCTGCGGTACTACGATGTGGCAGCGGGAAGTATCCGGATAAACGGGCACGATCTGCGGGAATACGACCGGACTACCCTGTTGCAGAAAGTGGGGTACGTAAGCCAGGATACGTTTGTTTACAATGCGAGTATCCGGGAGAACATCGCGTTTGGCGGCACGTATTCTGATGAGGAGATTACCGAAGCGGCAAGGAAAGCAAATATCCATGATTTTATCGACAGCCTTCCGGAAAAGTACGACAGCATCGTGGGAGATCACGGGATCAAATTGTCCGGTGGTGAGAAGCAGCGGGTAGCGATTGCAAGGGCCCTTGTGCGGGCCCCGGAAATCCTTGTGCTTGACGAAGCAACGAGCAATCTGGACAACGAGTCCGAGGCAATCGTCCAGGATTCCATCAACCATATATCGGAGAATATCACTACCTTTATCATTGCCCACCGGCTCTCGACTATCCGGAAAGCCGGCACCATCTATGTCATGAACTCCGGTAAAATTGTCGAGAGCGGCACCCACGAGGGTCTCATGGCACGCCACGGGACGTATTATGATCTTTATGTGTCGGAAGGGTGAGGGATAACTACCCTTGGGAGGTTTCGGCTGCTTTTTTAGTAAAAAGATCGCAACGCCACCATTTTTAAATCGATAGCAATCATTTCGAATATCGGGAGATATCATTTTTTCCCGTGTTCTTCATCAGGACAAATGACGATTCTGAAATTCTCATGGCAGATTTCTCCATCGTTTCCCTCTTATAAATCACAAGGGCGTGAACCCTTCCCGTGGTTTATGCTAACATCCTCCGATTACCTGATTTTACCGTGGGTATACCATTTCCTGTTTCCAACGGGTGCTTCATCGGGCAGACATTCATAGGGAATTTTACTCCCCTAAGCGGAGGATATAACCCGGTTTCATGAAGATCCTGTGTTACTAAAATTTAAAATTGTAGCACCAATATTTTTAAGGGACTTCTGATCGGCCCATCCTTAAAAAGAAGAGAGCAAAGGGATGGGGGGGCAGGGATTTCCAAAACGGTATGGATTGGTCAGAACGTGGCACAAAGACCGTTTTTAGCTCCGTTATATTGCGACATGATCGTGCAGGGTTCCCCTAAACAACCTTAGGTGGGATCAAACCAGAATCAGGAATGTGACAGGTATGCCAAAACAGGACAATGTAAAAATCCTGCTCGACTGCTGGAAAACGTCGGCAGGAAAAACAGGTCAGGAGATGTCGGAAGACCGGCAGGCTGAGATGTGGAGCAAACGATCCGGGGAATTTGCACAGCATGTCCGGTACAAGCGGGGACAAAAACGTTCCGCTGACATTATAGGATTCCTCGAAGAAGCCGGGTTCAGGGCAAATGGTGCAAAAATTCTCGATATCGGGTGCGGGCCGGGAACGCTTTCCATTCCTCTTGCCCGGGCCGGTGCTGATGTAACTTCACTCGATGTCGCACCGGGAATGCTTGCCGAACTCAAAAAATATGCGGATGAGGAGAAGATCCCGGTCCACCCGGTCGAGTGTTCCTGGTGGACGGCCGATATCGACAGGCTCGGGTACCGAAAAAAATTCGATCTTGTCCTTGCCTCGATGACCCCTGGCGTTAAGGATGCAGAAACCCTTGAGAAGATGATGGCTTGTTCGAAGAAATACTGTTATTACAGCAATTTCCTCGGAAGCGGCGTTCCCGGCATGGCGCATAAGGAGATCCGCCAGATCCTCGACAAGGGCAAAAACGGGCAGGAGCCAGGTGCATCTGCATACGGTGTCTGCCACGGTCATGGCCCGGGTATCATATATCCCTTCTTCTACCTCTACACAACAGGATACCGCCCGTTTGTCCGGTTTTCCCATAACCGGAGAAAGGAAGAGCTGGAATGGACTCAGGCCGCAGAACGGATGATCAAATTCCTCGAACATGAAGAATCCTGTGATGCTGCAGCAAAAAGAAAAATCCGTGCCTATTACAAGGCGTGTGCAAATGACGGGAAGTATGTCTCGCAGTCAGACACGTATACGGTTATGCTGATCTGGACGGTAAAAAAACAGCAGATGATGAAGTGAACTCACCGGACAAAGGGAAAAAGTGTGACCTCGTGAGGGGTGAGGAACCCGTTTCCTGTTGCAGGTAAAAAAGGATAAAATACCCTTTAAAAGACGTTAAAGGTCATATCCCTGCCCGGCATCCTTTGGGTGGCGGGCAGGTATTTTCAGGATCCCTGAATATATCTTAACCGGGACATGCGTATTTTTTAAATTCATTCCAATAAATCCTAAAATAATAACTTTTTGTATGATAATTGTAAATAACAATTCTTATTACGGGTATTAAGTAATACTATACAAAAAAAATGTGATATCAATGTGCGGGGATTTTTCATCAGAAACCGGGGGTTCCGTTCAACAAAAATCAAGCGAACCGAATATTGCACCGTTTTCGGAAGTTGTCAGGTTCCATGGGCATCTCTGTCCCGGGGTAACCCTCGGGTACTGTGCCGCAAAAATTGCGATCCGCGAACTCAAGAGCGGGCGTGATGTTGACGAGCAGCTTGTTGCTATCGTTGAAAATGATGCATGCGGTCTTGACGCGATACAGGTGGTAACCGGCTGTACTATCGGCAAGGGAAACCTTATCTTTCGGGATTACGGCAAGCAGGTCTTTACGTTTATCAACCGCGTATCCAAGGACGCCGTGAGAATTTCGCTCAAGGATCGGGAAAACAAGGACGATGAAACGCTCAAGGCGCTCCGGGAAAAAGTCTGGAGCGGGAAAGCAACGCCGGAAGAGTCCCGGGCCATGCGAAGCATGATACAGGCGCAGGTTGACAGGATGCTCATCGAACCGCCGGAAGAGTATTTCGATATTCGTCACGTAACCGTTGAAATTCCTGAAAAAGCACGCCTTTTTAAATCGGTGAAATGCTCCAAATGCGGTGAAATGGTCGCTGAATCCCGGGCCCGCGTGCAGGATAGCGGTTTTGTTTGTATCCCGTGTTTTAACGAATATACCCGGGGCTGGTGATGGTGCAGCCAAAAAACCGGGAAATATCTGATAATCTGTGAGAGGAAACGTTGCATGAAACAAAAACATATCTTTTTAGTTCTGGTTTTGTTCATCTCCATGGCAGTATTTCTGGCCGGCTGTACAAGTCAGAACAGTACAACAAATACCAGTCCGGCGTTGGCTTCCAGCCATGCAGATGTCATCCGTTTAGCAGGGGGAGATTATGGATATCCCCAGCCGTTTACCTGCGATCCCCGCGGACCGGGGACCTACAAGGTGGGGATGATTTTCGACAGCCTGCTGGATAAAGACGAAAAAGGGCTTATCCCGTGGCTTGCGGAGAACTGGACCGTGAGTCCTGACGGCAAGGTATACACCTTTTATCTCAGGAAAAATGTGACTTGGCAGGATGGCGTACCGTTCACCGCGGATGATGTCAAGTTCACCTATGACTATGAAGTGAAGCATGTCCCGGTAGCAGGGGCAATGGAAAGCGGCGTGGTCGATAATGTACAGGTCGTCGATAATTCCACGGTTCGTTTTGTACTTAATAAATCAATTTCAACGTTCCTGTACAAACTTTCCAGTTTCAACATCATTCCTGAGCATATCTATCGTAACGTCAGTGACCCTGTCACATACCTTGCTCCCGAAGCAGTGATTGGAACAGGGCCTTACAAACTTGCCCAGTATAACAAAGAGCAGGGTGCCTACCAGTTCGTGGCAAACCCCTCATTCTGGGGACCCGCACCGGCAATAAAAACTGTGGAATTCGTGCCAGTCAGCGATGCGCTGATATCTTTCGAACAGGGCGACATTGATTTCACCACCATCACTCCGGATACACTCTACCGGTTTACGAACAACACGGATATCCGGATTGAACAGCAGCCAGCGTTCTGGGGCTATGAATTTTATTTCAACATAAAGAAGTGCCCGGAGCTGGGAGACCGGAGAATCCGGCAGGCATTTGCCTATTCAATCAACCGCAGCGAACTCGTTGAAAAGATCCAGCGCGGTGCCGGAGAACCCGGTAACATGGGTGTACTCCCCAACGATCATATCTGGTACAATCCCGATCAGACCAGCTATACGCGGGATGTAGCGAAGGCAAATGCCCTCCTTGACGAGGCCGGATGGAAAGATACCGATGGCGACGGGATCCGTGACAAGGATGGGAAGAAATTATCCTATACCCTCAGTGTCGGGAGCGATGAAGTCCGGATTGCCGAACTGATTAAAGCCCGGTTAAGCGATATCGGTGTCGATGTTCAGGTCAAGGCGCTGGAGAGCAAATCCCGGGATGCCAACATGAAAAAGGGCGATTTCGAACTGATCATCAGCGGTTATGGCGGATGGGGTTTCGATGCGGATTACCTGCGCACGAGATACTGTGATACCGCCAGTTCAGATACCGCAAACGGTATCGTTCCCCTTGCTTCTGTGATGGGCTATCACAATGATACCCTCAATGCACTTGGTACACGCGAGATCATTGAGATGAACGAGACTGCAAGAAAGCAGCTCGTGTACCAGATGCAGGATGTCCTCTCGCAGGATGTCCCGACCATCCCGTTGTTCTATACGACAAGTTACGATGTCTGGCACATCTCTACATATGACGGATGGGTGAACATGTTCGATCACAACGTCAGGACTCATAGTATCCTGTCGTACCTGACCCGAACCGGTGCCGCAGCAAAAAGATGACGAAAACCGCTGCTGATCTCTTGGGCATTCTTCGTACTGCCCGAAGATTCCCGTATGTCCGGCTGATACGGGAAGGGATGTGGGTAGACCCTTGTATTTTTTTAACGGACCCTGGGCAATCAAAAAAAGTCTCCTGCTCCAACAGGTTCAAAAGCCAAATCAACTGAAAAGCCGCGTATGAATGGCGATCTGGGATCTCTCCCTTGAAAACATGATCCCCCGTGGCGGAAAAAACCGTGATCTGAGGGTATGCAGATGACCAAGAGCGATAAACAGGAGATAATTTTCCGGTTTGCGTTAACCCTGCTCGTGCTTCTGGCGCTCAATTTTCTCCTGCCCCGCATGATGCCGGGAGATCCCTTCTCAACGACATCGTCCGATGTCCAGGGAGAAGAGGTGGTGGTTATGACCCAGGAACAGCGGGAATATTATACCCACTATTACGGTCTGGATCTCCCGCAGCATGAGCAGTTTGTCGTCTATTTGTCAAATCTTGCACACGGTGATCTGGGCCAGAGTATCTATTACAAGATGCCGGTGACCCGGGTCATCCTTCTCCACCTTCCCTGGACTATCCTGATTGTCCTTTGTGCAACTGCCTTAAGTCTCCTCATCGGTGTGACGCTGGGGATGATATCGGCACGGAACCGGAAGAAAGGATCCGACCGGATCATGATGGCCTTTCTCATCTCCTTTGCGGAGATACCATCGTTCCTGCTCGGGATTATCATTCTCCTCATCTTTGGCGTGTACCTTCACATGTTCCCCCTTGCCGGTGCCGTGACGCCGTTCGCCCATTACAACAGTGTTTTCGATCAGGCCGGGGACATTGCGTATCACGCAGCGCTCCCGATTCTCACCCTTTCCCTTGCCCAGTTAACTGGTGTTTATCTCCTTACCCGAAACTCGCTGATCTCGGTCTCAACAAAGGATTACATCCGCACCGCACGGGCCAAAGGGCTGGGAGAACATATTGTCTGGACACGTCACGCACTTAAAAATGCCCTTCTCCCCGTGGTTACCAGAACCGGTTTTATGATCGGTATTCTTATGGGTGGTGCGGTGCTGGTAGAGAATGTTTTTAGTTATCCCGGCATAGGTTCGACCCTGAACAGTGCAGTCGTAGGCCGGGATTACCCGTTAATCCAGGGGATCCTGCTTGTCGTTGCAGTAGCAATCCTTGTCTGCAACCTGCTTGTCGATCGCGTCTACCGTCATCTGGATCCACGGGTCGGTGAATAAAGTGACGGGAATGAATGTGCTGCAAACCTGCGGGTTCCCGAACATGCGGATAGTGTCGTTTCTGGAGGATACCGCAGGCAGCGCCAAAAAGATCTTTTCAAAGTTCAGCATCGAGGGAAAGATCGGGGTATGCGGCATCGCCCTTATTGTGGCCATTGCTATACTGGCCCCGCTGATATCGGGATATTCCCCGGCAAAGATCACCGGGGGATCCCTTGAGGCGCCGAGCAGCACACACCTGCTTGGGACGGATGAACTCGGGATGGATATCTGGTCCCAGATCTGTTACGGGGCACGGATGAGCCTTTTCATCGGCCTTGCGGTTGCACTGATCGCAGGAATCGGTGGCGGGGCGCTGGGGATTCTGGCCGGGTGTCTTGGCGGAACGGTGGATCAGCTGCTGATGCGGTCTGTGGATATCCTTCTTGCCCTGCCCAGCTTTCCCCTTCTTATCGTCATCTCGGCGTTCATGGGCCCGAGTATCTTCAACGTGATCCTGATCCTCGTCTTTTTCAGCTGGGCCAAACCGGCGCGGATCATACGGTCCCAGACCCTTTCGATCAAGACCAACACGTATATCACCGCGGCGAAAAATTTCGGGGCTACTCCGTTTTACCTCCTGCGCCGGCACATTCTCCCTGAAGTTCTGCCGGTCCTGTTTGTTTCCATCATCAGCATCACCTCTTACGCTATTATCGCTGAGACCGGTCTTGCCTTCCTGGGACTCGGGGATCCCACATCCAAAAGCTGGGGGATGATGCTGCATTATGCAACCGGTTTCAAATCGATCTATTTCACCCCATTCTGGCAATGGTGGCTCATCCCGCCGCTTGTCGCCCTGATCTTTTTACTGCTCTGCCTGGCGTTTATCGGGCGGGACCTTGAACAGGTGCTGGATCCCCGGCTCCGGCAGGCAGGGGGTGCGTGATGGCCCTCCTTGAGGTCACGGACCTGAAGTGCAGTTATGCGCTGGACGAGGCCTGTGTCCGGGCTGTAGACGGGATTTCCTTTTCCGTCAATCCGGGCGAGATCATCGGTATTGTCGGTGAGTCCGGCAGCGGGAAGACAACAACGGCCTTAAGCATCATGCACCTGCTGGGTGACAAAGCAAACGTTTCCGGAAAGATCGTTTATAACGGTCAGGATATTTCTGCACTTCCTGAAAAGGAGATGGATCGTCTCCGCTGGACTGAGATCGCCATGGTGTTCCAGAACGGCCTTGAGGTATTGAACCCGGTGATGACCGTGGGAACGCAGGTTGCAGAGCCCATGCAAAAACACTGCAATATTTCCCCGGATGCCGCAAAAGTACGGTGCGCCGATCTCTTCTCCAAAGTGGGCCTTGACCGGTCATGGATGGATGCGTATCCCCACCAGCTTTCAGGAGGCATGCGGCAGCGGGTACTCCTTGCCATGGCGCTTTCCTGCGATCCGAAGCTGCTCATCCTGGACGAAGTGACATCCGCAGTTGATGCATTTACCAGAAAAGAGATCCGCGAACTGCTTTACGATCTCCAGTGTTCCCGGGGCATGAGTATGATCATTATCTCCCATGACCTCTCGTTTGTCTCTTCCCTTGCGTCGAATCTGATCGTATTGTATTCCGGCAGGGTGGTTGAATGCGGCCCGACCCGTGCACTTATCAACGGGCCGCGGCACCCGTACTCCCGGGGACTTGTCAATGCAACCCCGGATATTTTTATTTACAAGGACCTGTGGGGCATCCCTGGAGATACTGCAGGGGATACCCCGACCGGCTGTCCGTTTTATAAACGATGTACTCAGGCGATAGAGCAGTGCCGGCAGTCGCCCCCTTCACTGAAGCCGTGCGGAGAGGGCCGGGAGATCGCATGTCACCGCGGCGGTATTGCCACCCTTATGAAAGCAGCCGATCTGCGGTTCAGGTATACCCTGCCGGACAAAAAAACGCTTCAGGCTCTTGACGGGGTTGACCTTGAAGTTCATGAAGGGGAAGTGCTGGCGGTAGTCGGCCAGACGGGTTCGGGAAAATCGACACTGGCACATGTCCTTGCCGGGATTCTTTGTCCCGAAAAGGGAACCGTCCTTTTCCAGGAGGGAAATGTCCACGAGGGACACAACGGTCACCGGTTCGGTGGCATCCAAATTGTATTCCAGGACCCGTTCACTTCCACGAGCAACCGGTTTACCGTGCAGGATGCAGTCCGTGAACCGCTGGATATCAACCGGATAGGAAATCCTGACGAGCGCCTGGCCAGGACAAGGGACGTGCTCGAACTGGTGAGGCTCCCATCGACCGCACAGTTCCTGGACCGGTATTGCAGTGAACTGAGCGGGGGCCAGCGGCAGAGGGTTGCTCTTGCACGGGCGTTGATCATGAAACCCCGGCTTCTCATTGCCGACGAGATCACCTCGGCACTCGATGTATCAACAGCCGCCAATATCCTGAGGTTGTTAAAAGGACTGCAGAACCGGCGGGGGTTTGCGATGATCTACATCTCCCACGATCTTACGCTGACGTTAAAGATTGCCGACCGGATCGCGGTGATGAATGCCGGCCGGATCGTTGAGACCGGGAACGCCCACGATGTCATGCTTGCACCGCATGACGAGTACACAAAACGGCTGGTCGGTTCGAGAATCGGTCTGTGCTGCCACGAGCATCCCCACAAACCGGAAGGAACTGCCCCTGAAAAGACACCGGCCGTATTATCCGGGGAGGACCGGCAATGAACAACATTTACCGGATGTTTTTGAGGAAAGAAGAGCATGCGGGGGAATGAGAAGATTCCCGTCTCTCTTCCGGGAAAACGTTCGGAGAGATGGTGACTGAAATGACAGATGCACTAAAAGAAAACAACAGCAGGTACTGGGCGGAATCCTGGCAGAAGGTATCGGCGCAACGCGCAAAAGATCGCGGACCGATGCAGGCCGGGTTCTGGAATGGCATGGCTCGAAGATTCGGAGAGGATCGTCCGGCAGAACAGGAAGACGGGAAAGTAAAAAGCATCCTCGATCTCCTCGGGACGACCGGTCTTGACCTTGAGGGCGCTGAGGTCCTGGATATCGGCGCCGGTACCGGTGCCCTTTCCCTGCCTCTTGCCCGCAGGGGAGCAAAGGTAACAGCGCTCGATTTTTCCCCGGAGATGTTAAAAAAGTTAAAAAAACGTGCAGCAGAGGAGCATGTGGTCATTTCCGACACACTCCTTGCATCATGGGACACGATCGATCTGGATGCCGTAGGATTCAGGAACCGTTTTGACCTCGTCATTGCATCCATGACCCCGGCAGTCCGTGACCCGGAAACCTTTGACAAGATGCTGGACGCATCACGTGGCGCCGGGTATTATAGCGGATGGATTCACCGCGAATGGGATCCTGCGTTCCACGATCTCTATCGTATCCTGTTCAATGAACCGTTCCGGGAGGAATCTTTGGGGTTCTATCTTCCGTTCATGTATCTTTACATGAAAGGCTACCGGCCGGAAGTGAGGATTCGTCAGGATGTCTGGAAGAACAAAGAGCATATCGATGAGCTGATCGAGAGGATTTCAGGTTTTTTTAGCCTGACAAAGGTGATTGATGATGAAATGAAAGGACGCATGAGAGAATACCTCTTAACCCGTGCACGTGATGGAATATACCCGGCTACTACCGTAGCGACAACGGGAATGATGGTCTGGAATAAGAATGCCGGCAACGGAGAATCACGATAATTCGGGAACCTCCCGCTCCGGTTACGAAAAAAAGATCTTGTATTACGAGGCGCATAAGATATGATCCTGAAACCCTTTAAAAGAGAATCGCTGATCCCCCTCCCGGTAACGTTCATCTCAACTATAAGCCCGGGGGGAATCCGGAACATTGCACCGTATTCCTGCGTGATGCCGGTCCTCCGGCCTCTCGATCTGATCTGTATTGCCACCGGAAAGAAGCGGGATACGCTGGATAATATCCGGTCAACCAAAGAGTTCGTTATCAACATGGCCAGCACGGATTTTATCGACAAGGTCATTCCCACAGCGAAGTATTCTCCTCCTGAAGCAGACGAATTTGAACTTGCAGGTCTTGAAGAGAAGCCGTCCGTTAAGGTCCGACCCCCGGGTATCAAAGGCTGTTATGCATGGATGGAATGCAGCTTAAAAACGCTCTACGAAGAACCGCAGTACATTCTAATCATCGGAAAAGTGCTTCGTCTCGAAGTCGCAGAGGGAATCTACAATTCCGATGGTTCGTGGAAAGTTGATGCAGCAAAACCGCTTATGATGGTCGGTTCCGATTCAGAGATGCATTACTGTACAGTTACCGATACCGGAAAATCTGACCCGTTCAGTGCGATGTTTCCGGACCGGAAAGATCCCTTGGGAAAAATGTACAAAGAATAAAAACATCCCCCTCTTTTATAGACCCATTGTCGTTTCTCACAATCTTCACTGCGGTGGTATTTTACGTTTTTTTCACCAGAATTCTTCCGAGTCACGGCCATACATCAGGCTTTAATCAACCGGGCAGAGTTGGCAATCACCGGGATTGAGGACAGTTCATGCAGGAGTGCTCCGCTTACCGGAGTCAGGATACCAAAAATCGTCAGAACAACTGCAAACACAAGCACACCAACGGCAAAGAGTACATTTTGCCGGATGGTCGTCATCGCTTTATGAGATAATGTGATAAGATGAGGAAGTTTGGAGAGATCGTCAGAGAGCAGTGCGATGTCAGCAGTTTCAATGGCAACATCCGTACCGGCAACACCCATTGCCACGCCCACATCTGCTGTTGCCAGTGCCGGACCATCGTTTACCCCGTCACCAACAAAGCCAACGCGGTGACCACCGGCCTGGTACTCTTTGACGATTGCAACTTTCTCTGCAGGCATCATATCCGTATGAATATCAGATATCCCCAATTTTTGTGCTATCCTGTGTGTTGTACCCCGGTTGTCACCTGTCACAATAACGGAATGGATTTGTGCCTCTGTAAGCCGGGCAATTGTGGGTCCGGCATTTTCCCGGAGTAAATCCCTTAAAATGAGCAGCCCGCAGACCTGCCCGTCTTTCATGACAATGGTAACACTGGCTCCATCCTGAATCGCCAGAGTGGTTTGTTCGGTAACCTCCGGAGAAAGAGAGAGCCCCCTATCCAAAAAAAATTTCTGTCGTCCGATAAGGAGTTCATGACCGCTGGTTTGTGCTCTTACCCCAAGTCCAGGTACCACTTCACAGGATTCAGGATCCCTGATACTGATTTTGCGGCGAACCGCTTCACGGACAATTGCCTTCCCGACCGGGTGTTCGCTGAATTTTTCAGCTGTCCCGGCCAGGGTAATCAATTCCTCTTCAGTGGTACCCCCCAAGGGAAGAGCGTGTACCACGTGCAATTCCCCACGTGTAAGTGTTCCGGTTTTATCGAAAATGATCGTGTCCACACAAGCCAGCGATTCAATGGTCGCACCCTTTTTGACAAGGCTTCCCTTGAGTGCAGCATTCCCTATTGAAGCAACCAGTGCCGTGGGTGTTGCAAGGACCATTACGCAGGGGCAGAAAACGATCAGCATCGTGATGGCCCGTAGTGCATCCCCGCTCCACCACCAGAGACCCAGCCCGAGAATTATAGCAACCGGTGTGTAGATCTTGGCATACCGGTCCAGCTCGCGTTCTATTGGCGCTTTTTGCTCCTGGGCTTCAGCTACGAGACGGCGAATCTGCCCAAGGGTTGTTTCGGTTCCAACCCGTGTGGCACGAATCTCAAGTACTCCTACCTCATTGAGTGTCCCGGCAAATACACAATCTCCGGGATGTTTATCCAAAGGAATACTCTCTCCTGTAATTGCCGACTGGTTGACAGATGCATTCCCCGTCAGGATTTCACCATCTACGGCTATTCGTTCACCGGAACGTACAAGAATAATATCCCCGGGTACGAGATCTTCAAGGGCAACTCTACAATCGGTCTCATTGCGCCTGACAGTGACCCGATCCGGGAGCAGCTTGGACAGGGCATTCAATGCCCTGTCTGCACGGGCAGCAACAAGTTCTTCGAGCATCCCTCCGAACAGGAGAAGAACCGCTACAACAGCAGCGGCGGAATATTGGCCGATGGCAATAGCTGCAATGGTAGCAAGAGATACTGGAATATCCGCAGTAAAATCCCCCTGATGAATATCCTGGACTGCGTTGTACCAGATACAGGCTGATCCTATCAGGGCTGAAAGCAGGTAAAGGCTGCAGGCAGACCCTTCAGTACCTGTTGCGGAGAAGAGGCCCGACGGTTGGCAGATCACAGCCGCCAGAAGTAAGAATCCACTGATGAATGTGATGATTGTTTCTGGTGCCAGGAGGAACTGTCGGTAGGTACGGATCACGTGTGAGATATCTGCGATAATTTGTTTCCAGATCAGCATGGTAATGACGTCCATCAAAAGTTGCCGTTATTAATTATGAGGGTGAAGCATTTCCGGCGAAGGATTCCCTGGTTTCCGGGAAACCTCTTACTTACGGGTATTACAAATGAATATTTAAAATCACAAGAAATGTTATTTTTCACTTGATATTCTCACACTCAAGAGTCCTGCGGGAACGTGCCCGTGTCCCCCGAATCACCCTGACGGGAGGCAAATTGGCAACAGATCCGTCCAATCCGTGAATCGATTTTTCAGGTTTACCAAGATGAATGAAGTGTGCTGCAATCCCTTCATCAGAATTATGAGACGTACTCAAACCAATCTGTTTATAAAGTATAAAAAAAAGATAAAATTGTTACACTTAATAAAATAATTTGTTTATTTTCGTATGATTAACCAAATGAACGGAGTAACGTGATTTCATGAAACTTGTTGTATGTGGAAAAGGCGGATCCGGAAAGAGTACAATTATAGCACTTCTTGCACGGCACTATGCAAAAGCCGGACGACGGGTACTGGTTATCGATACCGATGAATCCAATGCCGGTCTGAACCGTCTTCTCGGTGTTGAAGCCCCAAGGGACCTTATGGAATTTGTCGGAGGCAAAAAGAACATGATGGCAGCCCTTCGGGATTCCCGGGAGAACAACGGGCCGTCACCCATTAAAATGGTTAACCGGATTGAAAACATTCCCGGTATTTATATCACAAAAAATGAGGGAATCAGTCTGGTTGCAATCGGAAAGATCCACCAGGCCGGTGAAGGATGCGCGTGCCCGATGGGTATTCTTGCGAAAGAGTTCATCTCCGGTCTCACTCTGTCGCCAAATGATCTCGTACTAATCGATACTGAAGCGGGAATCGAGCATTTTGGAAGAGGAATTGACAAAGTCTGTAATGTTATTCTCATGGTCGTTGATCCCTCATTTGAATCCCTGCATCTTGTTGATGCCGTTTCTGAAATGGCAGGGACAATCGATGTCCCGGTGTATTATGTCCTGAATAAAACTGATGAAAAAACCTCTGCCTCCCTTAGATCGGCAATTCACGACACAAAGCGGATCATTGGTGAGTTTAGCCTGGATTCCGATCTTCTTGCGGCAGGACTGGAAGGAAAGGCAGTTCCTTTAGAGTACCCTGCAATAACGAGCGTTGCAAACACTCTTAATCTCTGAAACACTATCCAGGGAGTTTCATTTTTCTTTCATTTTTTGCCAGGTCTTTCGCTTTTACTCCACCACTCATTTCCCGGCAAGGGGCGGCCTTATAGATCTCTTCCCTTTGAAATTGTGGGACATTCAATATCCCGGGATTACAAGCCTTATAATTCTCCACCTGGTTGTAATGATAATAACCTGTAAAAATAATATTGTCACACCAATTCATACAAATTTAACAAAGTTTATTACTACAACCGCCCAAGAAGAATCCGGGATGATGGGGAATGCGGCTGCACCAGAAATCCACCCGGATTATCCCTTCAAAATGGTTGCAGCCGGGGTATTTTCGTATCATCCCTCACACCTGGTAATGCAGAGTGAATCTGGAAAAAGCAGGAAAGGAGGAGTTGAACACCAAGGATGGCTACCGCAGTAAAGAAGAAGAGTGCCACGGCAACGAAACCAAAAAAGAGCACGCAACAGATAAAAAAGAACACGCCAGGAACTGGTAAAGCAGCACAATCCAAAAAGTGAAACATCCACACAATCTATCCAGGATATTTTTGGGAGCGGGAACTGTCCGTTTCTCCCGTTCCCGCCATTCCCTCGGATTTTCAGACAGAGTCCGTTTTATCTATCCCAAATAATCCGATGATTTATTGTTTGTTTTCAATCCTCCTCTTCCGTATCGGGCAGCCGGGCATATCCTGTGCTCCCCGTTCCGATACCCAGACAAGGAGCGGGATCAAGTGTTCGCGGAGTTCAGTCCCGTCTTTTGTGAGCAGGTACCGGGTCGTGGGCGGCGATGTCGGCAGGATCTTTTTCTCAACCAGATCGATTCGTTCGAGATTTTTGAGCGTGTCTGAAAGGGACTTTGGGCTGATCCGGCCGAGCTCGTTTTTTAATTCATTGAATCCTTTCGACCCCTCGTTTCCAAGGATTGCAATGATAAGGAGCGCCCACTTCTTTGCCACAACATCCAGGAGTCCAAAGAGCGGGCACAGACAGATCTCATCAGCCGGGGCAGGCGGTTTCTTCACGGATACTACCTCTTCCTTTGGTAACGTTTCTGGTTATCAACTATAAAAAAAATACTACCTACTCACAAAATACCAGAAAAAGTCAGGCAGGATCTTCATGGATATCCACAATCACGAGCACGAATCCGTACATGCCCACGCACACAAAAAACCGCTGAAGCTTGCGATTATTCTTACCGCAATTATCTTCGTGGCAGAAGTGATCGGCGGCATCCTCTCCGGCTCGCTCTCGCTCCTTGGCGATGCAGCCCATATGCTCCAGGATACCGTTGCACTCATCCTTTCGCTTGGTGCCATGATCGTTGCAGAACGGCTGCCGACACCTACAAAGACCTTTGGTTACCACCGGGTCGAGATCGCGGCTGCGGTAGTAAACGGTCTTCTCCTCATCGCGGTCAGTGCCCTGATCATCCGTGAAGCGGTCGACCGGTTTATCGCATCCGCAGTCAATCAACAGCACGACCATGCTCGCAGTCGCGCTCATCGGACTTGCCGCGAACCTCGCATCCGGCAGTATTTCCTGCATGGCAGCCATGACCTTAACGTAAGGAGCGCGTTCCTGCATGTGCTTGGCGACACGCTCTCATCGGTAGCCGTAATACTCGCCGCAGGTCTGGATCGCGCTTACCGGCCAGACAATTGTCGATCCGCTCCTTGGGATCGTGATCGCGGTCGTGATCCTTGTCTCCTCTTTCTCGATCCTGCGCGACGCGTTACGGATCCTTCTCCAGTTTGCACCAAAGGATGTGGCCGTTGCTGATGTGATAGCGGCAATAGAGTCCGTGCCCGGCGTTTCCGGTGTACACAACGTCCATCTCTGGACGCTCTGCTCGAATATCAACGTGCTCGACACCCATGTGTACTGCTGTGAGGCCGACCCGGAGGTACAGGAGCGGATCAAAACGGAGATCCGGCACCGGCTCGAAACCTTCCGGATCGGGCACTCGACGCTCGAGTTCGAATGCCGGGAATGCAGCGATGCCCGGGTCTTCCGGGAACTTAAGGACTGATGGTGCCAAATATGGTGAATTTTTGAATTTTGTGGGTTTTGCGAATGTTCTGTTCTCCTGTTTTTTAAATGATTTTAGGCTTTCCCGGTTTTACACTATTTTTCCGGCACCCGAAATAACGGGACGAGTGAAAACAGTGAAATTCCTCTAAAATCTCTTACGGAATCCGCCCGGACTAAAATAGCAACTTTTTTAAAATTCGTAATAAAATGTAGCACATTACAACACACGGCACGTGGCGATAGAATGATCAGAACCCTTGTTGTCGATGACGAACCCGCGCTCCTGGAAATCAGTAAAATATTCCTGGAAAGATCCGGAGAGATCACCGTGGATACTGCGAATTCGGCATATGCAGCCCTGAACAGTATGGGTACGGTATCGTATGATGTCATTGTCTCCGATTATGAGATGCCCGGGATGGACGGAATCCTGTTATTAAAGAAGATCCGGGAGGGCGGCGGGAAAACGCCGTTCATCCTTTTTACCGGGAAAGGCCGGGAAGAGATCGTGATCGAGGCGCTCAACTGCGGGGCGACATTTTATCTCCAGAAAGGTGCCGATACAAAGACCCAGTATGCGGAACTCGTCTCGAAAATACGGATTGCAGACCGGCAGTACCGCGCAGAACAGTTGGCAGAGGAGTCCCACAATCAGATGGAAAGCATTCTCAGTTTTTTACCGGATCCCACTATCGCCATCGATCAGGCGGGAAACCTTATCGTATGGAACCGGGCCGCAGAAGAGATGACCGGAATCCTTGCCGCGGATGTCATAGGGAAAAGGGAATTATGCCTATTCAGTCCCGTTCTACGGGAAGTCCCGGCCCCTGCTTGCGGATCTGATCCTGCATCCAGACGAGCGGCTCATGAGCACCGCATACCACATGCGGGAAATAACGCCTCGTCTCCTGATTGGCGAATGCGAAGTAAACCTGCCGGGGGGAAAAAACCTGACGCTGTGGGTGAAGGCAACGCCCCTTTACGATGCAGAAGGCCGGGTGTCCGGTGCGATCGAGATATTCCGCGATATCACGGAAAGGGTAAGGATCATCAGCGAACACCGGGCTGCCCGCGAAGCCCTTTCCCGTAAAAACGAGGAGATGCTCTCGCGGAACGAACAGCTTGCCGCGATCGAAGAAGAACTCCGCCAGACCCTTGACGAACTCCAGCAGAGTCACCGGCTTGTCGAGGAGAATGAAAAGAAATACCGGGCACTGGTAGATGCCCTGCCCGACGCCCTCCTCATCCATGAAGAGGGGAAGATCGTGTACGGCAATCCTGCGGCATGCACTCTTTTCGGGGCGGATCTGCACCGCCTTGTCCGGATACCCCTGGTCAGCCTCTTTGGGAACACCACCGGGGAGAACCTGGTATCTTTATCCGAAGACGTGATTGCTGGCAAAACTCAGCTCCGATCCCTTGAATTTTCCCTTGAAAAACCAGACGGGAAGATCGTATGGCTGGAAACGACAATTTCCCCGGTCGGCGACAACGGGCGAACGCGTGTCCAGGTCTTTTTCCATGACATCACCCGGCAAAAAATGGCTCTGGAGCAGGCCGCCAGCCAGCATAACGAGACACAACAGTATGCCCATGCTTTAAACCGGGCCAATAAAAATCTCAACCTTCTCTATGCAATTACCCGGCACGATATCCTCAACCAGCTTACAGTGCTGACCGGTTTTATGGAACTTTCCAGTGAGCGAATTACCGACCCCGTCATGCAGGACTATTTCAAAAAACAGAAATGTGCCGCACAGGCAATCTACCGGAATATCCTCTTTACCCGGGACTACCAGGCACTGGGCATCCATGAACCGGTGTGGCAGAACCTTCAGGACCTTGCCACCTGCGTTACCTCCCAGGCAAATGCCCCGGGGATCCGGTTTACCGTTACTGCGGAGGGTCTGGAAGTGTACGCCGATCCCCTCTTTGAAAAGATCTTTTACAATCTTATCGACAATTCCCTGCGTCATGGTAAGCAGGTGAGTGAGATCGCAATCACCTCCAAAAAAGAGGAATCCGGTGTCACTCTTGTCTATGAAGACAATGGTACGGGAATTCCACCTGCCGAAAAAGTCCGGATTTTCGAACGCGGGTACGGGAAAAATACCGGTCTTGGGTTATACCTTGTACAGGAAATCCTGTCCCTTACCGATATCACAATACAGGAAACCGGCAAACCCGGACATGGCGCGCGATTCGAGATACAGATCCCGCAGCAGTCGTTTCGGTATGCCGCGGTACAGACACCGGGAAACAATGACTGTGCATCGCCGCATCCGATGCCGCCATAATTGCTCTGTTAGTTATACGACCGCGTCTCTCTTGTTCCCTCCCGGGTTTTGGCAGGAACTGCGGGACCGGGTGACCATGGGGTTCCCCATATTTTTCCCGGGAAGTAATTTTGATCGATTGACCGTTGCGGCAGGGAGATTGTTGCCCGCCGGATCCGGTCCCTGCATATTCCGGAGGTAACCGTTCATAGGTCCGTTCGACGGTTTATCCGGATTATCACGAATTTATCTTAGTTTACATATCTTTTGCTACAAAAATGAAAATATTTATCACACTGGTCTGCATATGTGATCTACGGGGATGACCCGTTCCTCATGCGGGATTCACCTCTCACTTCGACAAAATCGCATCTGGTATTGCACGTCCATTATAGGAGACCTGCCTTGGTCCGTTGGGGAACAGTCCCGGGCAGGATAAAAAAGGAGGGAAATGTTGTATGAAACAGACAGTGTATGATGGCAGCCGCAAAACGACCGTGAACACACGGTACGATCCGTGCCTTTACCGGGCACCGCGTTTTGCGGACCCGGCCCGTGGGTCAAAAGAGGTCGGGAAAGACCTGTACATGCATGAGCAGGCGGGGGGCGAAAAAATGATCACCTATTATCTCCACCTCTGGTCGAACAACCGTTCGATCCGGGATAAGATCCTGCCGGTCTCACCGCAGATCGCCGACCGGTTCTTAAAAGCCCGCGGACTTACCTGCGACCTCTTCCCAAAAAACGATGCCACGGCCCGGCTCTATGCATGGGGCTACGGGATCGCAGAAGAGTTTTGATCCCTGGTACGGGTCACTTTTTTTATTTTTCATGTTGCTTACGGGACGGTTACCCGATCCTGCAGCTCATTACAAAAAACCAAAAAAAAGAAAATGCGGATTTATGCGGTTACGTTAGCCGCTTGACAGCCTTCACCGCGGAAGAGCGCCCACTCCTCGCAGGTGGTGCCATTGGTGAACGTGCACATGCCGTACTGGCCGGCTGCGCTGTCCTTGATCTCAACCTTGCCGCCAATGTTCACGCAGTTGACCGAGGCCGGGTTTGCAAGCCCCGTCTGGTTGGATGCCGGTTCTGCCGGAGTCTGGTTTACCGAGGGGCCGGCCTGACAGCCTTCGCCGCGGAAGAGTGCCCACTCTTCGCAGGTGGTGCCATTGGTAAACGTGCACATGCCGTACTGGCTGCCGTCTGCACTCGTCTTAATCTCGGTTGTCCCGCCGATGTTTCCACAATTGACCGAAGCCGGGTTTGCCATGCCGGCCTGGTTTTCAGAGGCTGCGGGTGTTGCAGTTGTTGCCGGTGTGGTAGTGGATGCCTGCTGGGTACAGCCGGCAATAACAAGGCCGGCTCCAAGACAGATGCACAGCACAAGAATCACAGATACTTTTGCCATAATAATGACCGGATAGGTTTTATCCGGCCAGTATTAAAAAAAGATCGGAGTGGTTTTAGCCCCGGAACGGAAATTTGCCGGTCACTGCCCGGTGGCTTTTTTCATTCCCGGTAACGTACTTGCATGAGTTCTTTTTCCATTCGCGGCCGGGTTACCAAGATTTTTCTCTACGATGCTCACAATGGCGCTTCCCACGATCACGCCGTCCGCCCCGGCATCCCGACAGGTTTTTGTATGAGCCGGTGTCGAGATCCCAAAGCCGATGGCAAGCGGGAGATCCGGTATGCTTACCTGACCCGGTGGAGAAGCGTAAGCGCTTCGGTGACTACGGTCTTTCTCGCTCCCGGTGACCCCGAGCACCGCAACAAGGTACAGGTATCCGCGTGCGTGGCGCACGATGGTGTCCATGCGTTCCGGTGAAGTTGTCTGCGTAACAAGGAAGATCGGGTCGATCCCGTACTTTTTTGCAACTGCCACGACCTCTTCGGATTCCTCGACCGGCATATCCGCGACAAGGATCCCGTCGACCCCGGCCTCGTGCGCCTCGCGGTAGAATTGTCGATTCCCCTCCGGTAGATCGTGTTGTAATACGTGAGGAACACGATCGGGACTTCGGAATACGCCCGGACTCCCGAACAATTTCAAAGATTGTGTCGGGCGTAGTGCCGGCCGCGAGCGCCCGGTCGTCCGCCCGCTGGATGGTCGGGCCGTCCGCCACCGGGTCGGAGAACGGCACGCCGAATTCGAGGATGTCGGTCCCGCCATCGATGAGCGCCTTTGCGATCCGGACCGATGTCTCCTTGTCCGGGTCGCCGGCAACCGCAAACCCGATGAACGCCGTCTTTCCTTTTGCGGCAAAGACCGATTCGATACGTCCCATCATGCCGCCTCCAGGGCCGGTGCAATCCCGGCAACATCCTTGTCGCCCCTGCCCGACAGGTTGATGATCACCACATCGCCTTTGTCGAACCGGTCCCGGTTTTTGAGCACGTATGCAACCGCGTGCGAGGATTCGAGCGCCGGGATGATCCCCTCTTTTTGCGATAGGTACCGGAACGCGTCGAGCACGTCCGGGTCTTTTACCGCGTGGTACGCGACCCGGTGCGTATCCTTGAGCATCGCGTGTTCGGGGCCCACGCCCGGGTAATCGAGGCCGGCCGCAACACTGTGCGTGGGGAGTACCTGGCCGTTTGTGTCCTGGAGCAGGTACGAGAGCGTGCCGTGGAGCACGCCCGGATCCCCGGCGCAGAGCGTTGCCGAGTGCTCACCCGTATCGATTCCTTTTCCCGGCTGCCTCGACACCGATCAGTTCGACATCGTCAGCGAGGAACGGGTGGAAGATCCCGATCGCGTTCGAGCCGCCGCCTACGCACGCCACAATCGCGTCCGGCATCTTTCCCTCTTTACTCATGATCTGTTCGCGTGCCTCGCGCCCGATCACGGACTGGAAATCGCGGACAATTGTCGGGAACGGGTGCGGGCCGACAACCGAGCCGATCAGGTAATGCGTGTCGTTCACGTTTGCCACCCAGTCGCGGAGCGCTTCGTTTGTCGCGTCCTTGAGCGTCTTTGTCCCGCAGGTCACCGGATGCACGGTCGCGCCCATCAGCTCCATGCGGAAGACATTCAGGGCCTGGCGCTTGGTGTCCACTTCGCCCATGAAGACCTCGACCTTAAAGCCGAGCGCCGCCCCGGCAATCGCTGTCGCGACCCCGTGCTGCCCGGCCCCGGTCTCTGCGATCAGCCGTTTCTTTCCCATCCGCTTTGCAAGGAGCGCCTGCCCGAGCGTATTGTTGAGCTTGTGCGAACCACCGTGCACGAGGTCTTCGCGTTTCAGGTACACCTTAAAGCCGAGATCCCGCGACATATTCTCGCAGAACGTGAGCGGCGTCGGCCTTCCTGCGTATTCCGACTGGTAGGCTGCAAGCTCGTGTGCGAATTTTTCATCGTGCGTTGCCTCATTGTATGCACCTTCGAGTTCGATGAGTGCGTTCATCAGGGTTTCCGGCACAAACTGCCCGCCGTACTTCCCGAATCGTCCCTTAGTTCCCATGATCTGCCTCCTGTGCGGCACGAATAAACGCCGCGATTTTTGTATGGTCTTTCATTCCCGGCGCTGTCTCGACGCCGCTTGCCACATCGACCGCGTAGGGCCGGATCTCCCGGATTGCAGCCCCGACATTTTCCGGGTTGAGCCCGCCGGCGAGAATCACCGGCACCTTTGCGGTTTTCACCACGGTTTTCGCAAAGTCCCGGTCGAATTCTTTTCCCGCGCCCATGCTCTCGTCCACGATCACCGCGTCGCAGTCAGCGGGAACCGCGTCCCCGCGTCCGATCACCCGAAGCACCCGAACGCCCGGATGTTTTTCAAAAACAAACGGGTGCGAGATCTGAATTGCGTCCGGCCGGAGGGCAAGGATTTTTTTGAGATCCGATTCCGATTCCGTGTGCGTGACAATAACCCGGGTCACAAACGGCCCGAGCGCCGAGAAGATCTCACGGGCTTTCGCATCCGGCACCGAGCGGCGCGAGGTCGGCGAGTACATGACCACGCCAATTGCATCTGCCCCGGCCTTTTCCGCGAAGCGTGCGTCCTCAACACGCGTTATTCCACAGATTTTCACGCGCACAAAAACTCCCCCAGCTTTTTGTCCGGCCGTTTGTCGGCCATGATCGACGATCCGATCAAAAAGGCATCGCAGTACGGCCGGAGTTCCCGGACATCGTCCGCGGATCGCATCCCGCTCTCGGAGACAACGAGCCGGCCCTGTACCCGCACGAGCTCCGAGAGTTTACGGGTGGTGGACCGGTCGATGGTCATGGTGGTGAGATCCCGGTTGTTGATCCCGATCAGCTGTGCCTTTGTTTTCAGCACTCGTCCGATCTCCTCCGCGTTATGCACTTCCACGAGCGGCTCAAGGCCGGCCGCGTACACGGCTTCCACGAACTCCGGGAGCCGGTCTTTGAGGACCGCAGCAATGAGGAGCATTGCATCCGCCCCGAGCGCCCGGGTCTCTGCTACCTGCCGCAGGTCCACGACAAAGTCCTTCCGGAGCACCGGGACCCGGACCGCTGCCTTGACTTTTGCGATATCCCCGCACGAGCCGCCAAAGAAGTACGGCTCGGTAAGAACGGAGATCCCGGTACACCCGCCATCCGCAAGAACGCCTGCCATCATTCCCATGTCAACGTTCCGGCGGATAACCCCGCCTGATGGCGATGCGCACTTGATCTCGGCGATCACCGGGTTCTTTGCCTGCGCCGATCTGATCGCGGCTTCGAGGCTTGCGTGCCGGAATCCGTTTGTCTTGGGGAACTCCGCGGGTAGTTTCTCCACCCGCTTCTGCGTGCGGCGCACAATTTCATCAAGGATCATGCTGTGCCCGCCTCCCGGGTCGCTGCAACAAGCGCGTCGAGTTTTTGTGCTGCCCTGCCCGAATCAATCGAGTCCGCAGCAAGCCGGATGCCTTCGGCAAGCGTTCCTGCCCGGCCGCCCACGTAGATCGCGGCGCCGGCGTTCATGAGCACGATGTCGCGTGCGGCTCCTTTTTTCCCGGCAAGAACGGCGCGGACAATACGTGCGTTCTCTTCCGGATCGCCGCCCAGAAGATCGGCCGGTGCGGCCCGGGCAAACCCGAACTGTTCCGGTGTGATGGTGTAGTTCGTGATCCGGTTGCCGTCCAGTTCCGTTACGTTCGTCTCGCCCGTGACCGTGATCTCGTCAAGCCCGCTCCCGTAAACCACAAGCGCCCGGGATACCCCGAGCAGGCGCAGGACTTCTGCCACCGGCCCGGTGAGGTTTCTGTCATAGACACCGAGCACCTGCGCCCCGGCCCCGGCCGGGTTTGCAAGCGGCCCGAGAAGGTTAAAGACCGTCCGGCACCCCAGCTCCTGGCGTGCGGCCATCACGTGCCTTGTTGCCGGGTGGTGGTTTGGCGCAAAGAGAAAGACCATGCCAACTGAATCGACAATGTTTGCCAGTTTTTCCGCAGGCACGGTACCGACCGCGACCCCGAGCGCGGAGAGCACATCGGCAGATCCGCACCGGCTGCTCACGCCCCGGTTGCCGTGCTTGACGATGGGGACACCGGCCCCTGCCGCGACAAATGCCGCGGCCGTGCTGATGTTAAATGTCTGCGCCCCGTCACCCCCGGTCCCGCAGGTGTCCACGAGCGTACCGGTAACCCGGGGGTTCACCCGGACCGCGTGCGCCCGCATCACACGGGCAAACGCGGCGATCTCTTCCGGCGTCTCGCCCTTCATCCGGAGCGCGGTAAGGATCGCCCCGATCTGCGCCTGCGTTGCCTGCCCGGTCATGATCGTCTCCATCACCGCTTCCGCTTCATGCGGGAGAGAGGTTGCGTCCCGCGATCGCTGCGGCAATTGCATCTTTCATGGTCATGCCCCCACCGTCCGCGGGCCAAAGAGGAAATTTCTCATGAGCGTGTCGCCATCGTGCGAGAGAATGCTCTCCGGGTGGAACTGGACGCCTTCGACTGGGATACTTCGTATGCCGGACGCCCATCACAAATCCGTCGTCAAGGCTTTCGGCCGTGACCAGAAGTTCCGGGGGAAGGGTGGATTTGTCCGCGACAAGCGAGTGGTACCGGGTTGCGGTAAACGGCGAGGGAAGTCCGGCAAAGACTCCCGGTCCCGTTGTGCCGGATCTCCGGAGGTCTTCCCGTGCATCAGGTGGCCGGACCGGACCACCTTTCCGCCAAACGCGGTGCAGATGGCCTGGTGGCCGAGGCAGACGCCAAGGGTCGGGATCGTTTTGCTCATTCGTTGCGAGCACGTCCATGCAGACCCCGGAGTCTTCAGGAGTCCCGGGCCCGGGCGAGAGGATGATCCGTTCGCAGGGAATTTTTTCGAGAGTTTCAAGCGGCGTGTCGCAGGTGAATACCACCGGTTTTGCCCCGAGTTTTCCCACCTGCTGGTACAGGTTGAAGGTGAAACTGTCGTAACAGTCCACGATGAGAACGGTCGGGACGGTCATTCTGCCACACCCGCCCGTTCGATTGCCCGCATCATCGCTGCGGCTTTTGTCTCGGTTTCGGTCCATTCGTTTGCGGGCACCGAGTCTGCAACGATCCCGGCACCGGTCTGGATGTAGGCCCGGCCCTTTCTCACGTTCATGGTCCGGATCGCAATTGCGAATTCGAGGTTCTTGTCAAAGCCGATATAGCCGACCGCCCCGGCATAGAGGCCGCGTGCGTCCGGCTCGGTCTCTTTGATGATCTGCATGGCCCGGATCTTCGGGGCGCCCGAAACCGTCCCGCCGGGAAGCAGGACTTGAGCGCATCGTAGCAGTCCAGATGGTCCATGAGCGTGCCCTGCACGGTCGAGACCATGTGCTGGACATGGGAGAACTTCTCGATGCCCATGAACTCACTGACCTCGACCGAGCCGAATTTGCAGACCCTTCCGACATCGTTTCGTGCAAGATCGACGAGCATCGTGTGCTCGGCCCGCTCTTTTTTGTCAAGGAGCATCTCCTGCGCGAGCCTCTTGTCCTCGCTTGAGTCCTGGCCGCGGGGCCGGGTCCCGGCAATCGGGACGGTGGTCACGCGGCGCTTCTCTACCCGGACCGAGCATTTCGGGACTTGCCCCGACCACCTGCTCGTCACCGAAATCAAGGTAATACATATACGGGCTCGGGTTGATCTCCCGAAGGGTTTCATAGACCGGGAAAGGGTCGCTTCCGACCGCACATTCCATTCTCCGCGAAAGCACGGCCTGGAAGATGTCCCCGGCAACAATGTGCTCCTTGACCGCATCGACCGCATGCATGAACGCTTCGCGGCCGGTGTTGTCCGCAACCGATGGGGTTTTTTCGGGATTTCCGGAAGGATTTTTTCCGGCCCGGGCTGTTTTATCCGGGGCCGTCTCTGCAACCGCTGCGATCCGGCCGGCGGTCTCTGCTATGTGTGCAGCGCTGCGCCGGTATTCCGTGGCCGGATCGGAATCGTAGGTCAGGAACGGGCTTGAGAAGACAAAGAGCCTACGGTCCCGGTGGTCGAAAGACAATACAGTCTTTGGTGAGCATGAACCGGGCATCGGGCGTCTCCTGCGGTGTGCCGTTCCGGGAATCCGGGAACTTTGTGGAAGAGCGAGTGCACGATATCGTACGAGAAATACCCGACCATCCCGCCAAAGAACCGCGGGGCCCTGAGGTTGATGTAATTGAACCGCGAGAGGATTGACCGGATCTTATCGACCGGGTTATTGCCTTCCGGTTCCTGTGCGATAGCGACAAACGCATCGCTGCCGGTTGCATGCAACCTCGCGGCCGACCGTGATCACGCACGCGGGCTCGAGCCCCACGTACGAGTACCGCGCAATCTTCTCGCTGCCTTCCATGGATTCCGAGCAAAAAGCCGGGCCCGGTCCGGGTTCTTTTGAAAACATCCAGAGGCGAACACCGGGGCAGCGGCAGCTCGGCGCAGAGCGGGATATAAGCGGCTTTAGGCTGGTCGCTTACCGCGGTCAGGAATTCTTCGTATCCGAGATTCAGTATTGGTTCCGGCGAAATTGTATCAGACTCCATCCCAAGAACATCACCTTCTGGTGGGTAATTATCAGGAATTCCCGGGCAGGAACGAGGTGTGTGAAGTGTCCCGCCCGGGACTCCGCACCAGGTGGGCACGATACCGGGATCTGACCCGGACATTCTCCCACAAATGCTTAGATCTGGTTTTTAGTGTACATATTTATACATTAGCTGGTACAAAAAAGAAAACAATGTACAAAAACATACCATTTTAGAAGTACGCGCATGGGCAAGTGTGCAGTGAATAAAAAATCGGCAACCGGGATCCCGCAGCATCACCACGGCCAAAAAAGATTGGCGCAGGAATTATCCTGCTTATTCTACCCTGACACCCTTGTTTTTGAGCGCCTCGGATTTCTTCTTCGAGCACGCTTCGCACCGGAACTCCGGGGCTTTGTCTTCGCTTTTGTCATAGTCTCCGGACCGGACGAGCCGGTAGCCCCGGGCAACGTTGCCGCAGTCCACGCACCGGATATTTTCCTTTACTTCCCACTGTGCCGCAAGCGCCTGGGACGTGAAGATGTACTGGTCGACCCAGAAAAAGATCAGGCCCCCGATAAGGTTTGCCACGATTGCGGCAACGATCTGGCCCATCGCGGCAAGAAGAATCCCGACACCGGCAAGGATCGGAGTGCTTGCCTGCCAGCGGAGAAGGTAAAGTGCGTACCGTTTGAAATTGATCTGCATGTCCTTAAAGTATCTGGCGGGCAGGATAATGGGATTTTTGGCCCGGCATTATTCCATGATGACTTTATACCCTGCGGACAAAGTAGTAGGAAATACACTTTTGTGAGCAATCATGTGGCCGGATAAGCAGCACTCACTCGGGTGGGTTTTTGTCTCGCGGATGATCGGGATTCTTTGTTTCCTGATCGTGGTCGTTCTGGCAAATATCCTGACCTATTATGTTAAAAGCCCGCTCTACCACTCGGGCGTGGCATTCCTCGACTTAAACTTCTGGCTGCTGCTTTTGATAGCAATCATCATCTTTGTCGCGGACATTTTCGGGGCATTCCCCTTCCCCTTAAACCTGCCGGCCCCGGTCATCAAGGCAATCGGGAGCGTCTTTATTATCGCGTTCGTGCTCCGGGTCTTTGAATGGGTCGACACGACCACCGGCAACAACATCTACCATTATTTCTGGCTGCTCTCGTTTGTGATCGTGCCGATTGTGTTTATCATCGTGCTCCTTGCCGGCTACTACGAGATCATCTGCGATCTCTGGGCAAAGGATAAGCTCCGCGAGAAGTCCGATGTGGTTGTGGCCGGGGAAATTTCTACTCCGGCAGAACCCTCCACCCCCAAGAGCTGGGAGGATGTCGGCGCCGAGTTACGGATGATGATGTACGAGCTCTTCCACCGGTTCCGCGAAGAGATCCGGCGCCGCTGATCACCAGTCCGGGTTTTCCAGCCGGAATTTCTTCTCTTTCTCTTCGAGTTCAACTGCCAAAAGCCGGGCCGGCATGCAGATACAGCGGTGTTCGGAAAAGACGCCGTTTTTAAATGTGCCCTGCGGTTCGCCTTCGCGGCAGGCACCGTACGTGTCGGTGTCGCAATCGTGGAATACCTGGGGAAGACCGGCTTTTCTTGCCGCATCGAGCGCTTCCTGCCATGTGGATGCCATGGGCAGTTGTTATGGCGGCAGCGTAATAATCTCTCGGATCGGGATACCCGGTACCGGAACGATCGTAAAAAAAGAAATTTTTAAAGATTATCTACTCAGAAGCGGGGCTTCCGGTGTTTGGGCAGGCAGTCCCTGCAGTAAACCGGCCTGCCCTCGGTCGGCTTGAACGGGACTTCGCACTCTTTGCCACAGTCAGAACAGACTGTCTTTGTCATTTCTCTGGGACCGAAATTTCTCGGGCCGCCAAATCCTTTTCTTTCCATTGGTATTACTCATGCAGTTTATATCTGCACATATTCATCTCACCATTGAGTATAAATACATCTGCATCGCGACGGCCGGTTCTGCCGCCCTTTGCTCCGGGGATGTTACGGGATGATCTCGCAGCCGTTGAACTTCTCGTGGGCAAAGTCTGCGGGGGAGATCCTCCCGTCACGGATAAGGTTCCTGACCCGGGGCAGCGCGGCAAAAAGGGTATCGTGCAGGTTTTCGACCGTGCCGCACACGAGCCGGCGCCCCTCAGGTTTCCACGGTTTTACAATACTTGAGTACAGGCACCGGCCGCCGCAGAACGTACGGATGGTACAGGCCTCGCACTCGCCGCCCACCGGAATTTTCCTGAGATTTGTGGGATCTGCATCCCGGATATGGCCCACGTAGTACTGTTTCATGCCGATCATGATGGGGCAGGGGGCGATGTGGCCGTCGGTCATGATCGCATAGTTTGCGTGACCTGACCCGCACCGCAAAAGGCTTGGCCGCCCGAGAAGGAGGTCTTCCATGGGATCGATAAACGGGTACCAGCAGAGGACCCGGCCGGTTGTTTCCATCTCGTCGACCCATGCAGAAACGAGGGCGCGGATCCCCGGGTTGTAACTGTTTTGTGTCCACTCCGCAAACGCCCGGTGGCCGAAATCGCCCGAGAAGTTTGCGTCCATCTGCCAGTGGATGGAAGAGAACAAATGGTACGGGTTGTCCGCAAGGTAACGGACCGCATCGAAGATATCGGTGCGTTCGGTCACGGTCATCCGCGCGATGAGTTCGCCCTTGTATCCGTTTGCGCGGATTTTTTTAACATTTGCCATGACTTTTTCAAAAACGCCGTTGCCCCGGTTTGCCATCGGTCAGCTCTTTTCGCCCGTCCAGCGAGACGAGGATCGTAGTAAACCGGTTGACGATATCGGTCGGGAGTTTATCGAGCAGGATAGCGTTTGTCTGCATCATGAACCGGCGCGCCGGCGCTTCCCGTACCATCTTTTCCACGAGATCGCGGCGCATGAGCGGCTCGCCGCCATAGAACGTGATGGTCGGGTCCGGGTCTTTTTTGAGAAACGTATAGAGAAGTTCCGGGTCGTAAGAGAGATCCGGCTTAAGGTGCTCGTCGATCTCGACCGGGAACATCGGAATCTGCTTCCTCCTCTTCCTCGAATGCCTTTGCCCGGCAGTAGCGGCAGCAGAGATTGCAGTCGTCCGTGAGGATGATGTGGAAGTACATGGCGTAAATTCCTGATAGTATGGGAGACCACAGACGATTAAACCCGCGGAACAGGGCAGCGACTGAAGGATTCGCTTAATTGTGTCCCGCGTGAAAACGGGTACCTCACAGGGATCGGATCATGGTGCAGGAGAAAAACATCTCCGGTTTTACCTGGGATGCCGCGGATTACGCGAAGAGTTCGCCGGCGCAAAAATGCTGGGCGCACGAACTGGTACAGAAGATTGACCTTTCTGGCCATGAGCGGGTGCTCGACATCGGGTGCGGCGACGGGAAAGTTTCGGCCGAGATCGCCCGCTGCCTTCCGGCCGGATCTGTTACCGGGCTCGATCGTTCGCCCGGGATGATCCGGTTTGCGCGCGAAGCGTTCCCGGAAAATTCGTATCCGAACCTTCACGTTCGAAGAGGGCGACGCTCAGGCCCTGCGCTACGAAAATGCGTTCGATGTTGTCTTTTCGAGCGCAGCTCTCCACTGGGTGTACGACCAGCGCCCGGTCCTTGCCGGGATCTCAGCGGGCGCTTCAGAAGCGGCGGCCGGATGGTCGTGCAGATGGGCGGGAAAGGAAATGCTGCCGGTATCTTTGTCGTACTGGACCGGATGCTCGCGGAACCGGCATGGGCCCGGTACTTTGCCGGGTTTTCCTTCCGGTACGGGTTTTTCTCACCGGAGAATACCGGCCGTGGCTTCTGAAGCTGCCGGTCTCCGGCCCAGTCCGGGTCGAGCTGTTCCCAAAAGAGATGGTTTACCCGGATCGGAAAAGGGCTTGCCGGCTGGGTCCGTACAACATGGCTGCCCTATATCGAACGCGTCCCGGAAGATCAGCGGCCGGAATTTACCGAGGAGATGGTCACCCGATATCTCTCCTATGTATCCCGCGGGATCTGATGGCACGGTCCGGGTTGCGATGGTCCGGCTTGAGATCGAAGCAGAGAAACCCTGATCGCTCCGGACGTTATTCATTTTTGTCGCAATATATAACAGGCGCCACGACAACGCATGTTCATGGCCGAAGGGAATTACTTTTCCCCGGGGATCGAGACAATGGACCGGGGGAGTCTCGATGCCTTGATCGATGAACGCGTGCGGTACACGGTCTCGTATGCTGGGGAGCACTTCCCCGTTTTACCGGCACTGGTTTAAGGAAAATAACATTCGGCCCGAAGAGATCCGGGTCCACGAAGACCTTCTCAGCCTTCCGATCGTATCCGGGCACACGATCCGGGAACACCAGCCCCCGGCAAAAGAGGGTTTTTCTTTTCTTTCGGCAGACTGGCAGGACATCTTCTCCATCCAGGAGACGAGTGGCACGAGCGGCAACCCGAAAAGTTTTTTCCTGACCTGGGAGGACTGGAAGCGCTATGCGGAGAAATATGCCCGGAGTTTTGTTTCGCAGGGATTTTCAAAAAAAGACAAAGTGGTGGTCTGCGCCTCGTATGGGATGAACGTCGGGGCGAACACGATGACGATCGCCGCAAAAAAGATCGGGATGGGGATAATCCCGCTCGGGAAATGCACGTTTGAAGCCCGCGTTTTGAAAAATTACCGGCCTACCTGCGATCGTGGGCAGCGTTTTCAAGCTTCTCCGGCTCGCCCGCCGTCTTTCTGCAGAAGGGATCCGGCCGCAGGAGACTTCGATAGACAAGCTCGTTGCCGGTGGCGAGAGTTTTGCGGCAGAGTCCCGGGCATACCTGGCAGAACTCTGGGGCTGCCCGGTGTACAATACGTACGGGAGCACGGAAGGGACGATGTGCGGGGAGTGTACGAAGATCGACGGCCTCCATGTCCCGGAAGATCTCGTCCACCTTGACTGTGTACGATCCGCAGATGCAGGCGTTTGTCAAAGATGGCGAATGCGGACGGGCGGTCCTTACTACGCTGCTTCCTGTTGGCGGGAAGTCCGGGATGCTTCTTATCAATTACGATACGGAGGATACAACCGTTGTGCTCTCCCGCGACAGGTGCGCCTGCGGCCGCACGCACATGCGGATTGCCAATCCCGAACGCGAGGCAGAGACTGTCTGGGTACAAAACAACCCGTTCAACCGGGTCGATATCGAGGCTGCGGTCTTCCAGAACGAAAGCATGGACTATTTAACCGGGGAGTACGAATCATTCGTTACCTCTCAAAAGGGAATGTCTCCTGATCCCGGAACGGCGACACTCACGGTCAGGCTTGAGTGTTTCGACCCGGATCGCTGCGACCGCCCGCTTGTGGAAGACCGGTTTATCAAACGGTTCTTCCGGTATAAACCGGGGCTCAGGGACGGTTCGATCAGGGAGATTTTGAACTGGCGTTTGAATATCTGTCTCCGCGCGGCCTTGCACTCTTCGGGCAGAAGGGACGCCCGAAAAGGCTTGTCGACCGGCGCACGCTGTAACGTAAATGAGATCCGGAAAAAGATGGAACGAACGGGCTGTAACGGTCCTTGAACTGATCGCGTTTGTTTTTGTGGCGATTGCGATGGTATACCTGGTCATCGTTCTCGCAACCGGCCAGCACCCGACCGGATCGGGAGGGGATCAGGGGCTTATCCCTTCCGTTGCCGGCGCAACCGGGAAGACCCTGCGGATCGTGGGATCGGTCACGGTCTTTGCTGCCACCAACAACAACCCGTCCGATGTCGCAGCACAATACCCGGTTCCCGACAGCACCCGGATGGGGTCCCTCGAAAGCAACGTTGCGCTCCTTATCGGGGATGATGGGGGCGTGGATTTCGACAGGGTCAACATTGTCTGGATCGCAAACGGGACTGCGGAAAGGATCCCGCGCAAGGATACGCGTCCGCTGGTCTGCCCCGGCTGGACCATTGCCGGGAAATACAACGTGATCCCGATGAAGTCGGCAAACAGCAACGATATCCTGGAGCCCGGCGAGCAGTTCCTGATATTTGTCTGCCCGGAGACGTCGATTCCTGCGTACCAGGAATTTACGGTGAGGATAGAGGATTCGGGGGGCTACCAGTCGCCGTTTTTGGGCGGGACCGCACCGGTGATGACCGGCCCGCTCGGTTCGCTGATGTAATGGGAACGGTCTTCTTTACCGTGCGTAGCGCAGGGTGCGGCGAGGGTGCGGCGGACAAGGAGCCGGACTGCCGGAAAACCTGCGCAGAGGATCTGTCAAATGATACCGGCGGATCGGGGGAGTTTTATAAAAAAACCCCTCATAAACCTTTAAACGGGAAACGGGCGGGTATATGTGGAGATTTAATCGGCGGCAATTTTGAGACCTGTTGCCCGAAATATCAATAAAAAACTGGTTAAATCCTGAACTTCGACGTGCTTTCGACGGAAACCTTTTATATTATCAGGCGGTAACTTTCATTATCAAAACCCAATCGGGGTTTTGAGGTGTTTAAATGGGACAGAAAATTGGAAAGGAAAAGATCCAGCGTGAAAAGGGATTCCTGTACTTCATTGGGAAGGACGGGTACGTCTGGGCAGCCCCGATGAAGCACAACAAGACCGGCAAGAAGAAGAAAGTCGGTTCCGAAAAGATAGCCAAGGAAAAGGGCTACATGTATTACATTGGCAAGGACGGCTTCGTCGCCAAGGCCAAGATGAAGAACGCATAACCCGACATTTTCTTTATTTTTGCAAAGGACAGGATGTGTTGGAACTATCCTGCACATCCTTCTCCTTGAATAGTATTTGCCCGTGACGGGCGAGTGTCTCTTTTGGCATACCTGACTATATCCTTATAGGATCTGCAAAAGAACCCGCAATCGGAAAGATCGCCGTACTCAGTACAGGATCTTAACTGCATGTGCAATGCATATGCGATCTATTGTGAAATCGGAGGAGCATATGTATACCCCTTTGTTTCCACTGGAGATCCTGAAAATCAGGGTTTGTTTCACTTAAAAAGGGAAAATCAGGGGAGTTCCTGTACTGCCGGTTTCGGGTACAGAACTGTTATGTTAACAAGAACCGGATGATATAAAGTGGGCCCGCTGAGATTCGAACTCAGGACCTCCGCCGTGTGAAGGCGACGTCATAGCCAACTAGACCACGAGCCCGAATGCATCGACCGGGAATCGAACCCGGGCTATAGGCTTGGAAGGCCTAAGTCATACCTCTAGACCATCGATGCACTGCGCTCTACAATTTAGGCTGGGAGGAATATTAATGCTTACTTCTCCGCTCCGGTATTCGCGTGTTCATCAGGAAAAGATCAAAAAAGAAAAACAAAAAAGTGTCCGGGATTTAGTACCCGCGGAGTTCGGCCTCGATCTTTTCGAGTGCCGCGATCCTCTTTTCTGTCGGCGGGTGGGTGGAGAAGAGTTCCATGATCGTGTTTCCCGAGAGGGCCGGGATGATGAAGAACGCATTTGCGCCTTCCACCTTGGCTTTTGCCTCCGGCGGGATCGCATCCATCCGTCCGCTGATCTTGTTTAAGGCCGAGATGAGCGCACGCGGGTTTCTTGTGATAAGGGCGCTGCCCCGGTCGGCGGCAAATTCGCGGTACCGGGAAAGGGCGAGCATCAGGAGCGTGCTTAATGCATAGACAATAATCGAAAGGATCCACACGACAATCCAGGCACCGCCGTTCTCGCGGTCGTTCCCGCCAAAGAGCGCAGAGAAGAAGAAACTCTGCATGATCATCGATGCGATCATCGCGACAAAACTCGCGAGCGTCATTGTTAAGATGTCGCGGTTCTTGACGTGCGAGAGTTCGTGGGCGAAGCACGGCTTCGAGTTCGTCCCGTGAGAGGATACGCATGATTGAGTCCGTGCAGGCGACCACCGCATGTTTCGGGCTCCGGCCGGTCGCAAATGCATTGGGGACCGGGCTCTGCATGATAGCGATCTTTGGCATAGGGAGGTCTGCCTCGCTGCAGAGTTTCTCTATCGTCCGGTGGAGTTCGGGATACTCGTCATCCTCAATGATACGCGAGCCCGTGCTCCAGAGCACCAGCTTGTCCGAGAAAAAAAACTGGACAAGGCCCATGACAACTGCGAGCCCGACAATCAGAAAGATACTGACCGAGGGGAAGAGCAGCACAAGTACCGTCATGAACACGAGGTAAAGCAGGAAGAGCAAAAATCCCGTCAGCAATACCCGGGCCGTCAGGCCCCAGTCTCTTTTCCATTCCATATTTGGAATATTTTCGTTTTTTCGGCTCTTAAACCATTCGAATATCATAGTGCTCCATGGGTATCATGAGCGACGGCGGGCGTGGGGGACATTCTTTTGGAATCGGTAATATGGAATAGAAATCGCGAATACAATTTTTTTTTAAAATCAGAAACTTTTTTTCGCCAGAACACGTGATCGGTACACTATGGACGAAGTCGATTCCGAAGCTCTGGCGGATGTGGCATATGGCATCTTCGAGCACCTCCTCACCCGAAACCTCCGGGAAAAGGGAAAATATCTCTATGCCCTTGTCGAAGGAGGGGTTGACTTCACCGCGGATCTTAACGAAACGTTTGCAGAGGTTTGGTGAGGAGTATCCGCAGCTCGCGGATGCGCTCAACGGCCGGTTTGGAATCCGTTGACAAGATCTATGCAATGCTCATGTGCAGGGGAAGGAGTTCTCCCCTCAAAGACCACCCAGATGTACTGGATCGTCCAGGACGCACCGGGCAGCGCTCCCGAAGCAATCGAGGACGAGCACGCCGGCAAGTGGCTGATCTTCCAGGAACCGGACAGCTGCCGACGATGCATGGAAAAAGGTTCGTGATGCCACGGTTTCTCTCGATCTCGGGATCTCTGCAAAGGTCAGTACCGCAAAACCCAACCCTGACTCGCGCGACAGCCGCCGTGTCATCTATGTGTACACAAAGGACTGGGCGGACGAAGCCGATGTGATGAGGGTGCGGGAGAACTTAAAGAACCTCGGTTTTATCGACCGGATCGGGTACAAGCGCAACCTTGAGACCTTTGCCGGGGAATATGCGCAGAAAGGAAAACGCGTCACGTATTACTCTGCATAAATCAGAATCAACAGAAAACAAAAAAGAAAAACGGTATTGAAAAAAATAATTCAATTACGCTTTTCGTTCCTTGTTTTTCGGCCGCAGGTTCTTGTACCCGCACTTGCGGCAGCTGGTTGCACGGATTGCATTGCGTGCATTGCAGTGCATGCATACTTTCACGTTGAGGAGCCGGGCTTCGGCTTCAGGAAACTTTGCCATATTTGGTATTCACTCCTGTCTGCCCTTATAACAATGTTCTTCGATCTCTTAACTGTTTTGAGTCCGTTCGTTATGGACTCTGACGATCTGCGTACCAGTCCCGGAATGCAGCAAGGGCGCGTGCGCGGTGGGAGATTACGCTTTTTTCTTCGAGCGGGATCTCGGCAAGTGTACGGCCATCGACCTCGAAGATCGGGTCATACCCGAACCCGGCAGAGCCCCGGGGTGCGGTGGTGATCGTGCCGCGGATGGTGCCGGAAAAATCGTAAAGTCCGGTACTGTCCGCGTATGCGATCGCGGTAGTGAAGCCAGCGCCGCGGTCTGCGATGCCCGGCCATGAGCCGGAGGATTCCCTGGTTGCCGATCGCCTTGAGTACGTAGGCGGCGTACGGCCCGGGGAACCCGTGGAGCGCGTCGATGGCAAACGCCGTGTCGTCAACGATGAGCGGCTCGTGTAAAACGCCAAACGCGTACCGGGCTTTCTCCCGGGCGATGACCGCCACGTCATCGGATCGGAGTTCGGGGATGTCGAGCGCCACGTGCCGGACCGTTGCCGTCCCGGCAAAAAAAGGCGGATACTTCTCGTGCCTTGTTTGCATTGCTGGTGACAATCGTAAACACCGGTTCGGTCACAGGTATCTCCCCCTGAGTTCGATCTCCTCTTCGCGTTTGAGCACGTCTCCGGCACCGGTAAAGGTTTCGGCATACCCCCGGGCAAATGCGGCTTTCAGGCTCGCGGCGTCTTTCGGGTTGGTGCTCGAAAGGGTCTGGAACATGACATGGATGTCCACGCCCCGCTGTTCGATCTCGGATGTTGCCTGCGCAGCAAGACCGAAATCGATTAAAACGCACCGGCCATCGCTCTCCCGCAGGATCATGTTACTGGAGGTGAGGTCTCCGTGCATGATGCCTGCGGTATGGAGTCTTCCTACTATCCGCCCGGCTTCTTCGCAGTGCGCCGCACTGAGCGATTCGGTAAGGAGTGTTCCCGCGATCCGCTCCATAACGATGGTATCGTGTGTGATATCGGAGATCACCGGTGTCGGGACGCCAGTTTTGCGTGCCGTGTGGATGAGCCGGGCTTCGGCCCGCGTACGCTCTGCGATAAGTTTCCTGTCAAGCGCTGGTACACGGTAGCGCTTGGACTGCCGCTGTTTTATTGCATTCCCGTCCGCAAACGTAATAACGGCTTCGGCCCCGCGCCGCTGCGCTGTTGTGGTGGCGCGGTTTGTAACTGCTGCGGTCCGGTTCTCGTCATGTTTCCAGGTTACCTCGACTTCATCCGAGCGGAAGCTGGGGTTGACCCGGGACTCTTCAATGGGAAGTGACTGTCCGCTCTCAAGCATCAGTTTTCCCGTGTATGCGATCATCGCGCCGTTGTCGCCGAGATATTTCCGTTCGGGCACGTAGAATTTTGCCCCACGCTCTTCGCACATGACCCGGAGCATCTCCTGGAGCCGCGAGTTCGCGCCCACGCCTCCGACAAGAAGCACTTCGTCTTTTCCGGTGAGCGAGAGCTGCCCGTTCGGTTACCTCCACGCACATCGCAAACTGCAGGTCTCCTGCAGGCTGCAGCAGACATCGGGTAATGGCATTTTCGAGTCCTTTGCTGCCGAGACAAGGCCCGAGAACGCGAGGTCCATGCCCTTGACCGTGTACGGGAGTTCGAAATAAGTCCCGGTCTTTGCCTGCGCTTCGATCAGCGGGCCGCCCGGGTGGGGCAGGTCCTTTGCCCGGGCAAACTTATCGAGCGCGTTACCCATGCCGATATCGAGTGTCTCGCCAAAAATACGGTACTTCCCGTTGAGGTAGCCGATGACCTGGGTGTTTGCCCCGCTCGCGTAGAGCACGATCGGGTCTTTACACCCGGTAGCCCAGCACCCGATCTCCACGTGGGCCACGCAGTGGTTGACACCGGCAAGCGGGACATCGAGCGCGAGAGCGAGCGATCGTGCCGCAGTTGCAACGGTCCGGAGGCAGGGCCCGAGACCAGGCCCCTGCGAGAATGCGATCCCGGTGATCTTCTCCGGCTCTGTAAGCACTTCACCGATCACCTCTTTTATGACAGAGGCATGGTGCTGTGCGGCTTCCCGCGGATGTATTCCGCCATGTGCCGGGGAGTACGGGCGCGAACAGAGTGCCAGAAGATCGGTATCAAAAAGAGCGGCGCTGAGGTTCCATGCAGTCCCCTCAATGCCGAGAATCTGCCCAAAATCAGGCATCTGATGATCTTATTTCTTGAATTCGGTGTATCCGCACTTTCCGCAGGCAACACGGTCCTTGTGGTCGGCCATCATAACGCCGGGCCCGCAGCGGGGGCAGTATTTCTTTGCGGTGGTGACCTTGTCCCCTTCAACCTTGAAAAACGCGCTGCGTGACGGACCTTTTGCTGCTGCCTTCTTTGCCGCTGCCATACTTATGCAGCTCCTTCTTCCTTGGGCTTGGGCATGCCGCGTGCCGAGAGGTACGGGCGTTCGGTCTTCTTCTTTGCGTCTTCGGTCTCGTATACGCGTGCCTGGCCGGTGACAACGGTCTTACCGAAGTTGCTCTTGAGGCTGTCAAGAACAATCTGGGGCTCTTTTACATTGAGAAGTGCGCACAGCTTGCCGATAATCTGCGTGCGGGATGGCGTTGCACCATCATATGTGAGAGTAAACTCAACCTCTCGCCGTGATAAAAGCTCATTTCTTTTATCGCTCTCGATCTTAAAGTCCATCGGATATCCTGTAATTATAGGAAACCGTGTTATTTAAAACCTGACCCTTAAGGGAACAGAGCCGCGTTATCCCGAAAAAAAATAAAAAAAACCGGGTGTTACCCGGGATTTAAGTCGACCTGCTGTGAACTGCGCAAGCAGGCCGATAGGCGGCAGTTTTTGCAGCAGCATCGATGGTGCGGAGCACGACCCCTTCATGGGGCTGGCCGTAGAGGAGGACCGAGGAATCCGGCGCGGCGATAACGAGCGGGATCACGGCAAGGTCTTCCTCCCCGTCAACGAGAATGGTGGCCGGGGGATGGGCGAGGGCATCGTACAGTGCCTGGATCAGCTCGTCCGTGATCGTGCCGGCCGGGTTTTTCACCTTGATGCAGGCACCTTTTACCTCGGGCAGCCGGTCGCAGGGCGACCGCATTGTCTGGCCGTCGATCACGGCAATAGCCGGGACGATCCCGTTTTTCTGGAGGTTGTGAGTGACGACATCGCCTACGGAATAGACCGTCCGGCCAGGCAAGGTGGGGGAGCGCTGCTTCGATCTCCGGGTAGAGCGTTCCGAAGGGATCCTTAAAGAGCCGGCGGGATTCGTCCGGGAAGTACAAACATTCTTTTAGCGGACCTTCAGCGCATAACGCCCGGGCAGCTTGATGTTCATTCTCTTTGCAACATCTGAGTTTTCCGGGTCGATGATGACCAGGTATCCTGACCAGTCGTCGGTCAGGTTCGCCGTACCGCAGATCACGCAGCTCTCGCCATCGACAACCCGGTGGCAGTCGCGGCAGACTTTCCCCTGTTTCTTCTTATTCGCCGGCGGCATTCTCTTTCCTCTTGCCCTTGGGCTTCTCGGCCTTTTCTTTTACGGGTGCTGCTCCACCGGCTGCAGCCTTCTCTTTTTCCTTTTCGATCTCTTCTTCGAGCCAGAGCGTTGTGCCAAGGCCGGCCTGGCGCATGGTAAGCCCAATCTTGCTGTCGCGCGGCTCGCGCTCGTTTAAGGAGAGCGTTACGACACGGACACGCACCGTATCCCCAACCCCGATGAACCTTTTTGAGTCCTGGCAGATGAGCCGGGCATTCTTCTCGTCGAAGTTGATGTACTCATCGGAAATCTGGCTCACGTGGAGCATCGCATCGATCGGACCGAGGCTGACAAAGGCCCCGAAGCTCGTGGTCTCGACAACAAGTCCTTCGATGACTTCCTGCAGGGCGAGCCGGAGCACGAGCCCTTCGAATTTCACATCGTAGTAGACGCCGCCGTCCCCGGGGACGATCTCTCCTTCCCCGACATCTTCGACTTTGGTCACTGCAATAAAGATCCCGAGTTCCTTGTCGATACTCCCTTCGAGCTGCTCCTGCAGGACATCGAGAATGACCTTCTCGAGTTTTTCGCCCAGCCTGTTGGGGGGAACCCTGACCTTGTCTTCCAGCATCATCTTGTAATACATACTACCCACCTCATCTCCGCAATATCTCCAGTTTTTTCTGTTTTCTCATGGATATAACCCCGATCCCCTGTTCGAGCAGCGCGTCACGGACCCGTCGGTCGTTTGTGACGACGAGGCCACGCTCTTTTGCAGCCCAGGAGACAATCTGGTCGTCCACGGGAAGGGACTGATCATCGCTCTCTTCAATCGTGCACTGACCGGCAAGGGCAAGGCCCAGCCGTGCCGCAGAACCATCGGGGGATTTTGCCCGTGAAAGGCCCTCCAGTTCGCGCACAACACCGGGAATGACAACCGGCTCGAAGTTTCCGAGCAGTCCGCGGATCTCTTCGATGAGATCGATCTTAAACTGCGCCGGCATCATGAGCGCGTTTGCGTCCAGCAGTACTTTTACTCCGCGAGGACACCCATCCCGATTAACCGCCAGCGTGCTCCCACCTGCCGGCTGATAGCGATCCGTGCGCCGTTTTCCTGCGCAGACCGGACGCTTCAGCTGCACTTCGACTGCATCTTTCTTTGTGCTTGTCACAACACCCACGGTCACTGCGGTGCCAACGGACAGCATGAGCGGTTCATTGAACCGCAGGGGTTCGATGACAAGTTCGCTTGTGGCGCCCACGACCCGCTCCATGAGGGTGACCTGACAGCGGATCTTGTCCCGCACCGGGGGCAGCTTGCCGACATGGCCGACAACCTGGCCGGCGAGCGCGTCGCTCTTAGTGAGCGCCGGGTCGAGTTTTGTCCCGATGCCCAGAAGACCTCCCGGTGTGGCCTCGTCCACGGTTTTTGAACCGGCATTGATTGACGTTACTTCTGTTGTGATCGGCACCCATTTGATCCGGTTTTCGACCTGCATCTGCCGACCGGGCCGGATCTCGATGGCATCGCCGGCGCGGAGGATGCCCCGGATAAGAGACCCTCCGACAACGCCGCCGCTTACCTCTTTCCAGTTGCAGCCGGGCTTGTTGATATCAAACGAACGGGCGACAAGCATCACCGGTTCTGCATCCGGATCGCGCACCGGCTCCGGGATCGTCTGGTCCAGTGCCTGCACGAGCGCCCCGATATTGATCCCTTTCTGGGCCGATACCGGGATGATCGGTGCGTTCTCGGCAACGGTCCCTTTTACAAATGCCTTGATCTGCTGATAGTTTTCAAGCGCTTCTTTCTGGGAGACGACATCGATCTTGTTCTGGACGATCACGATCTTTTTAATGCCGACAAGCCCGAGCGCCATCAGGTGCTCCTTGGTCTGCGGCTGCGGGCATTTTTCTGTTGTGGATATGACAAGCATCGCCCCGTCCATCAGTGCCGAACCGGAGAGCATCGTTGCCATCAGGGTCTCGTGTCCCGGCGCATCGACAAACGAGATGGACCGGAACGGTTCTCCCTTGCCTCCGCAGATCGGGCAGACCGGATTTGTGGAGTACGCATCGGGACCCTCGCAGTGCCCGCATTTGTAAAATGTCGCATCTGCATAACCGAGGCGGATGGAGATCCCTCTCCGGACCTCCTCGCTGTGCCGGTCGGTCCAGGTACCTGTGAGCGCATTAACGAGCGTGGTTTTCCCATGGTCGACGTGGCCCACAACCCCGATATTCACACTGGGGATTGTCACATCATGCAAATGAAATCGAACCTCCTTATCCTATATCTCCCGAGCATACTTATACATAACCCGGGATCGAGCCTCTTTAGACAATTGATTCCGGTAAAAAAAGATGATTCATGAGTCAGTGAAGATGCCCTGAAGTGAATAATCCGGACGAAATTCCGTAAAAAAAGAGCCTATCCTCCGCCTTCACAGCTCTGGTCGATATTTTTAAGCGATTCCTGGAGTTCAATGCCTGCAGCGTATTCCCGTTCACGGCGGATTATGTCTTTTGCATCCTCTTGGAAGGTGGATTTTGCATGATGGCTCTCTTCTGCCGGTATTAGCAGGTCGATCCGGTACAGGAGATGCGTACTGTCCAGTTCGGCAAACCGGTTTCCGCTTACCTGTTCGATCCGTACGACCGAGCCGGTGGTTCCGGTGCGGGGGTACCTGACCCGCATGCCAAGGGCGAATCTCATCTGCTGCCATACAAAGAACATGAGGTCATCGCAAGTATAGATAGGTTATGGCCCGGGAATCATTCATCGGAACGTGGAGAAAAGTCGGGAAGAATCCTGTTGCAGACTGCAAATTTCGTGGATAAAAAAAGTTTTAGTTGATGGTGAGTCCCTGCATCACTGCGGACTCTGGTACATCGAAGGTAGCACCGGTTCCCACAATCTGGTATTTCCCGGTTGCTTTTACATCGTAGGGATTACCGGTTGTGGAATAGGGAACGATAAACTCCCCGTTCGTGCTCTGCTGGCGGTACGTGAAGGTTCTGCCGGTGTTTGAGACCAGCGGGACTTCGATAATACCCGATCCCTTGATGTGGGCGCCCTTGACATACTCGAAGATCTTCACGTACTTTAAGTCGGTCTTGTTTGAGGAAAAGACATTGGTCGGGGACTCATAGACCAAGCGGTAATGCTGCAGGGCGGGAATATCTGTTACCGGCAGGATGAGGGATGAACTAAGTACTGCTGCATGATACCCGGTCGGGGCATTCTCATTGTACTGGGCGGCCTTTGCAGCAGCAGCGGTGACATTCATTGCCTCTGCATTGGTGAGGACCGGGTATGAAACATGAGTAATGCTCTCGTCAGCATATTCGACATAGTAGGCGGCGGTGGGTGTTGCCATCGATCCATCGAAGTTGTGGAGCCGCGAGATCATCGTCTCGTAATAGAGATCGGTGTTGAGGAGGGCAGACTGGTACCCGGTTCCGGTCTGGTCGGGTACAAGAACCGTCATCTGGTACGGGGCTGCTGCAGCTGTGGTATTATACCATGTGGCCATTGCCCAGAACTTTCCGCTGTCCATCTCGACATCGGTAATAACGTACCGTGTCCCGTCGTGATCGAGAATTGCATCGGCTGTCGATTCATTGGTCGCCATGAAATATGCTGCTGAACCAGTCAGGACCGACTACCCCGGCCTGGAACGGATTGGCGTTGGGGATTCTCTTGGCAATGTACGTGATCATATGGCCGTAGTCCCACCAGGACATTACTCCGTAAGAGGAGTTCGGGTAACTAAAGGTATTCTTATCGTAAATCGTGAGATAATCGACTCCCGTCTGCGGAGTATTGTTTTCCATCCAGACCAGAGTGTCTCTCCAGTCGCTGTTCATCATAATGGCCTCACTGGATGCATTGGTATAACTGTACGTGACCGAAGTGTAGACAAAGAGACACCCAATGCCGGCGAGGACAGCGATCAGTGCGACAACAATATACCGTGTCGATGTGATCGTAGGGCTTTTCTTTTGTGACTTTTTCTGCTTTTTCCCTTTCTTGTCATCCGATCCCGCATCCGATTCAGCAGCCGGTTCAGTTTCCCTCACCAGGCCCAGAAGATCTTTCCATCCGAGTTCGAGAACAAACCCGATACAGATCGCAGACAGCAGGGCGATGTTGATAGCAAGATAATATTCATACCGAACGTGCTGCCAGGTGGAATACAGGATAACCGCGGACCAGACCAGCACAAAGGTGTCGTGCGGCCGGTTTTCCCGAGTGAAGATCCGGTAGATCAACGCAAGGAAACCGCCGATCATGAGGATAAGTCCGTAATTAAATGCCGCCCATGCATTTGCTGTAGTCCAGCCCCGGGCTTCCTGTACCGTCTCGGTCACGGGTGCCTGTCCGAAAACTGGAAGGTCGCACCGGGTGAGCAATAGTAAAGTCTGCGGGCTGACGACAACAGGGAACCGCGGCTCCGATTCCAGGAAGTGCAAAGGAGGTGAGCGGATAGTAATATGCGATTTTCCCCTTTAAGGTACCGAGCCTAAATAAAGAGCTGCTGTAGCCTCCAATACCGCAAGATACGCATATTCATGCCCGATTGAATATGTTGCGAGTGCGGCTGGACGTTTTTTATCCCGAGATTAGCAGCCCGATTATCGCTACGCTGAATATTACGGTGTTTGCAACGAGCAGGTACTCGCTCGAAATTCTCACGATAAGGGATTGATAACGAACTGAATGACCGTGAATATCACAACAGATGAGCGCAACACGATCATCGTCGGCATTAAAAACGCCCGAGCAGGTCGCAATGCCTGCAAGGACAGACAACAGTGCCGTTTTTTTCCAGGATGAAAAATGCCTTCAGATCGATTTTTATATCTTTTCAGAGATCAGGAGGTACAGGTAGGTCAGGCAGAAGAGGGTTGAAAAAAGTACTTCCCCGATATGGTGATCGAAATATCCATAGAGTGACCGGTAAAAAAACTGTCCGGATACGATAGCAGTAAAGCCTGAAGCCAGAAGGCCGGTCTTCCAGTCCCCGCAGAATTTACCGACATAGTACATCAGGACAACGGTTCCCGCTGCCATGAGTGGCGGGACAAGGAGGCAGACACCGGTGATTTCCGGCCGCGTCACAGCACCCGCGATAAAACAAGCAAAACCGGAGATATAGATAAAGAGCGGTCCCCAGTAAATATCAGTCCCGTTCGGGTACTGGGTCATCGGGTCGAACCACGTGTACGTGAAGTGGTTGGCAAGGAGCTGTTCGACCTGACGCAGGTTATAAAGCGGGTCATCGCTCCCTACCATGAGGAGGATATCTGTTTGTCCTCCGTACAATATCATGGGCAGCAGTCGGATCCACAGGCAGAAAATGACAAAAACTGTCACTATGCCGGCGATAAAAAGATTACGGCGATTCAGAAAATCCATATGTGCCATATATCAGACCTATCCTTCCTGTAATAGGTCAGTGTTTTGGGCATTAATTATTTGGATGAGTTGGTTTTTCGTAGATCATTGAGGATTACTTCAAACTGGCGGGCTTTTTCTTTCCAGCTGTACTGGCTGACATCAATCCTGTGTGTGGCCGGATTGTCCATCAGATTTTTTATTTGGGTAATAAATTCTTCCCGGGTACGATAGACAGAAAGATTTTTGCCGGCAATGCGTTCGACGTCCGGTATAGGGCGCATCACAATCGGCTTCCCACAGGCAGAATATTCAAAGAACTTGTTTGGCAGGGCAATGTCTCCCCACTGTGGTGGAGAAAGAGGGATAGTACAGACATCCATACAGGCAATATAATCGGGAAGTTCTGCATAGGGTCTGGTCCCGGTAAATATCACGTGATCGAGTACCCCAAGGTTTTCCGCCAGTTCATTCAGTCTGGTCTTATAGTCTGTGAAGAGAGATCCCCCAACAATAAGGAGATGCGTATTATCGCGATATTTAATCAGATCCGGAAGAGCCCGGATCATTTCATCGATTGCATACCACCTCTCAAACACTGCCAGAAAATCCTATTACATAGTCATCGTCACCAATCCCGAGATTGCGCCGCATCTGCAAACCGTTTTTAGGAATAAAAATATCTGTATTGACTCCATTTGTGATCAGATTCGCAGAAAAACCCAGTTTTTGTAATTTATCCACAAGCGAAGGGGATACCGTACTGATTCGGTCACTACGGGCAAGATTGTGGCGGGTTATCTCCCAGACACCCCTCCTGACGGTATTGGCAAGGAACCTGTTTTTAAAATACGCTGCAGCAGAATCCGGAAACCAGTCCTTAAGATCAAAAAGGACCGGTACCTTGTTTTTCTTTGCCGCTGAAATGACCGCTGCTCCTGCAAGGACATGGGCGGCAACAACTACATCGATCTGGTTTTCACGGATAATCTTATTGAAGATATAATAGTGGTAAGGAGCGTTAATGGTGTAATGCAGAAGGGGATTTTTCACCGGGAACTGCGTTGCTTCTTCAATGATAAGCCGGGTCTTGCGTGCCTCTCCCCTGCTGACATGAAAATGTGCGACATGGATTTCATGGCGGGTGGCGAGTTCTTCAAAAATATAATGGTGTCGCGAAGGAATTGGATGATGGATATAATCCTGAGTGGAAACAAGCAGAATTTTCATAGAGATCTTTCCGGCTCCTGGCAAGACAAATATAGTATTTTTTTTAAACGACCCGTTAGTTTTTCCCGGGTGAACCCAGGGCCGCCGGCAGTTCACGTATCTGTGCCGGACATCCGATGGCAAGCATTTGGGCCGGGATATCTTTGGTCACAATCGCGCCGGCTGCGACCAGTGCCCCCTCTCCAATCTCCACCCCGGGAAGAATGGTGGCATTTGCACCGATTGCAGCCCGATCCCGTATAACCGGCCCGGTAAGTCCCCCTGCTCCTGTAGGCGGATATCGATCATTTGTCAGGACTGCATTGGGTCCGATGAATACCCGGTTTCCAATTTTTGTATTTGTGGGGATGTACACCATACTCTGGATGCTTACATCATTCCCCAGTGTAGTATTTCCATCGATAACAACCGATGTTCCCACAGAAACATGATTGCCTATCCGGGTTTTTTCCCGGATCATGACATTGTGTCCTGTCTGGAACTTGTCGCCGATGATTACATCGCAGTAAATGATTGTTCCAGACCTGAGCACAGCATCATTTCCTATAACAGTCCCGGTGTACTTCTCTGTCCCTATCCGGTCCCTTGAAGGAAATCCTAACGTTACTGGTTCAAAGATCTGAATGTTCTTTCCGATTTTGTTTATTCCGTATTCTATCATTCAACAGTCACGCTCTTTGCAAGGTTTCTCGGCTTATCTACATCCCTTCCCAATGCGACCGCGGTATGATATGCTAGGAGCTGGAGCACTACGAGACTGGTAAGCACTCCGGTAAATTTCGGTGTCTTTGGCAGGGGGATAAAGAAGTCGGCAATCTCCGACAGGTCTGGGTCGCCGACTGTCCCGAGCGCAATTACCGGTGCTCCCCGTGCCTTGATCTCCTTGATATTGGAGACCATCACATCATAGGTTTCACTAGGCAGGCAGATGGCAATAACCGGTGTCTCCTTTGAGAGGAGAGCAAAGGGCCCGTGTTTAATTCTCCTGCAGCAAAGCCCTCTGCGTGGATGTAGGAAATCTCTTTCATCTTGAGGGCTCCTTCCAGTGCCACCGGGTAGAACGGGCCGCGGCCGATATAAAAGATACTTCCCGCACTCCTGCACAGCGTGACTGCCGAAGAGAGATCCATCAGGAGAACCTCTTCGATTGCCTGGTGGGAATGCAAGAGGATTTCCGTATACTTCCCCTCAGATCGTGCATCGACAATCCGCATAAGCACGGCAAGCTGGGCGACAAACGACTTGGTGGCAGCAACGCTGATCTCCGGCCCGGCCCGCATAAAGAGGGTAGCATCGGCAACCCGGCTGATCGAACTGCCCAGGACGTTCGTGATTGCAAGGGTGCGGCAGTTATGTGCCCGTGCCTGCCTGAGCGCGATAAGGGTATCAGCGGTCTCCCCTGACTGGGAAATTCCTACAACCAGTCCCCCATAGGGTGGAGGGAAATACCGGAACTCAGAACCTGCATCGACACGTACCGGTATTTTGCAGGTTTCTTCAAGCAGGTACTTGAAGATCAGCCCGGCAGTGGTATGATGAGCCGCATGCCACGACGTTAATGGAATCTGCCTGACAGACAAAGGGGGGAATACCGTTTTTATTTTCAGCCTGAACGGTATTGAAAAAAGCCTGCGGCTGTTCGTAGATCTCTTTGAGCATGTAATGGGGAAAACCGCCTTTACGGACTTCTTCAGGTGACCAGTCGATCGTTTCGACCGTACGTTTGACGGGCTGTCCGGAACTTGCAATCTCCACACCCTTCCGGGTCAGGCAGGCAAGATCCCCGTCTTCGAGAAAGATCGCCCGTTCGGTATACTCGAGGATCGGTGTCATATCCGATGCGGCGAAATATTCCCCATCACCGATACCCAGTACCAGGGGACTCCCCGAGCGGGCCGCAACGAGCATATCCGCACCTTTCGCAATAACAAGCAGGGCGTATGATCCCTTCAGATGGGGCAGGGTTTCACGGACTGCATCGGGGAGGTCGTGCGATTGTGCATAGTGTTCTTCGATAAGGTGGACAATTACTTCCGTATCCGTATCCGAGCGGAAGGTGTGGCCCCGGGAGAGGAGTTCTTTTTTTAATTCCCCGTAATTTTCGATGATACCGTTGTGGACAATAGGCGATCTCGTTGTTGCAGTCCGCTATGGGGATGGGCATTGGCATCGTTCGGGATGCCGTGGGTTGCCCACCGGGTATGACCGATCCCGAGGGTACCCTGCAGCGATATCCTGCCTGCATATTCCGAGATCCGTCCCTGGTGCTTGTCCACCTCGATACGATCCGCCGCCGTTGCAATGCCAAACGAATCGTATCCCCGGTATTCGAGTTTTTTTAAGCCTTCAAGGATCAGAAGGCCTGCCGGCCGTCTCCCGATATACCCGACAATCCCGCACACTTCATATCACCAGGGTTCCGTCAGGAATAGTGCGGGAGATCATTTTCCGGTCCCCCTCAGAGGAGACGTTGTTCCCGATGATACTGTTACAGATACAGGAGAACGGGCCGCAGCGGACATTATCCCCGATAATTGCCCCGAAACCGGTGTGAACGGGAACCCCTTCAATCTCAAGCAGGCCGTCCTGTTGTCCGGTCGAGGTATGATCTGCAAGCGTACAGCGTTCCCCGATGACGGCATCTATGATCCGGGAATGCGAGCCGATGCAGGTATCGTCCATGACTATTGTGTTTCCGACAAGGCACAAGGGATCGATAGTGACCCGGGACCCGATGCTGGTATTTGGGAGAATACAGGAGTTCGGTCCGATTGTACAATTGTCCCCGATAATCACCGGTCCGGTGATGACCGTATTTGGGCCCACAACCGATCCCCTGCCGATCTGTACCGGGCCGGTGATGGTGGCGTGGCGGCTGGTGACACCTTCCCGTGCAGCCGGCAGGTGTTTGAGGAGACGCTGGTTTAACGTGAGCAGGTCCCATGGATAGATGGCATCCTGCCAGTCATCTGCCGGGATTGCACGGACAACTGTACCCTGAATTGATCATACCGGCAATAACATCGGTCATGTCATTGCTTTTGATCTGGCTGAATACCTCCCTTAGTCAAGCGAGTAGATGCCGGTGCTGACCTGGAAACTTGCAGCGTGTTCTGGTTTTTCCACAATGCTTTCGGCCCTGCCCTCACAAACGGTCACGACCCCGAAATTTGACGGGTGGGGATGTTCTTTGACCAGAAGGGCGTTTTTTGTGTCTTTTGATCCGTGCCACCGACTGTGGCATCGATATAGTTGTCTCCGGGCAGGAGGAGAAAATCGTCGGTGATTGCGGATTTTGCCTGCAGGAGTGCATGGGCTGTCCCGAGCTGTTTTTCCTGCACAACGACCGTGACCGGGATGTCGAGCTGGTTGAGGTACCGGGTCACCTGTTCCTTGCGGTAGCCGACAACAACAACAATATCCCGGATCCCGTTTTTAACCAGTGCATCGATCGTGTATGCGATGATCGGGCGGTTTGCCACCGGGATCATCGCCTTGGGCCGGCTCCACGTTAGCGGTCGGACCCGTTTTCCCTCTCCTGCTGCAAGGATGACTGCCTGCATCTTTTTACCTACCTGACTTTCGAGTTCTCGCCATATTTTCCGTCGATATACGATCCGGGTGCAAAGTGTGCCCCGCTGCCAATCACCGAACCAACGTTGACCGAGCAGTTGATCCCAAACCTCACGTTATCCCCGACAACAGCCCCAAACTTGGTATGCCGCGTATCCGTTCCGGCTACTTTCACCGGCCCATGATCGTGGCGGAGGTTCGCGATCTTTGTCCCGGCGCCGAAGTTACATCCGCTGCCGATGACCGAATCGCCTACATAGTTGAAATGGGGGATTTTTGTCCCTGGCAGGACAATGGAATTTTTCAGTTCGGTGGCGTGCCCTATGTGACACTCGTCCCCGATGCTTGTCGCCCCCCTGATATACGCATAGGGACCGATCTTACAGTTCTTCCCGATAATACAGGGTCCTTCGATGTAGGTCCCTGCTTTAATCACCGATCCTTTCCCGACCATTACCGGGCCGGAGAGATAAACCCCCTCTTCAATGGTTCCCTCATTTTTCGTGTCGAATCGATCCCAGCAGTGCGGCATTTGCATCCAGCAGGTCCCACTGGGTACCCGAGGTCCATCCATGTAGTGAGCGGGACCGCACGGAGCCGGTGCTCGTTTATCAGCACTGCAAGGGCATCGGTAAGCTTCGAATTCGCCGCGGGACGAGAGCCCGACTTTTTCCAGAAGATCGAATATCTCCGGGCCAAAATAGTAAGCACCGGCATTAATCATGTTCGATTTCGGATGTCCCGGATTTCTCTTCAAGGGATGAGACCGCGTCGCCGTCAACGAGGACTACCCCGAAATCCCCGGGATGATCGGTCGTGCTCGTGCCCATAGCCGGGGCAGGCGTCCGGATCATACGGGTGATATCGGCACTCGCCAGGATCATGTCCCCGTTAAGGGCAAGGAACGGACCGGTAATAAAAGTCCCGGGCCGCAAGGAGAGCATCGGCAGTCCCTGCCTGTTGCCGCTGCCGGGCATAACGGATCCTGATTCCCCAATGAGACCCATCGCCAAAGTAGCTGCGGACTTCCCGTTCTCCATAACCTACGATAAAGATAAAATCGGTAATCCCTGAGTCCTTTGCCGCCAGCACGAGGTGTTCCATCATCGGTCCGGTTTGCAACCGGCAGCATCACTTTCGGGCGCTGTGCAGTGAGGGGACGCATCCGTTTTCCTTCACCGGCAGCCAGCACAACGCATTCCATGGTATCAGATCTCTTTTCGTGAACGTTAAGGTGTTTTCCCCTGCGCAAGGCAGGCTTTTGCCGCACTCATCATCTCTTTTGCTTGGCATGGGAGTGGTACCTTCCGCGGTGATCCGGATCTTTGGTTCGGTTCCGCTCGCCCGGATGAGATACCACCCGTTCTCCTGTGCAACGCGAATGCCATCGGTCGGGGTGGACTGCTCCAAGGCCTGCTACTTTTTCCCGTGCCTTCTCATCGTGAAATGATTCGCGGAGGAGGGTATAGGACGGCATGGCATCGAGGCGTTCTGCCACATCGCATCCCGATGCGATCTCGCAGAACAGGGCTGCGGCAAAGGGGCCGTCCGGACAATAGGAGATCTGCGGGAAGATCCAGGCGCCGCTCGGCTCGCCGCCGAAGTCCCCCCATGAGCGCAGTTCTTCAGAAACATAGGCATCCCCTACCGGTGTGCGTCGGACTTCCGCTACCTCTTCGATGAGCATGGAAGCATCGCTCGTTGTGACCACCCGTTTTGCATTAAGGTGCTCGGCAAAGAGCATAAGAAGGTGATCCCCGTCGATGTATCGTCCGCGGTTGTCGAACGCCATCATCCGGTCTGCATCGCCGTCATGCACCACCGCACATGCAGCCCCGCTCTTTTTTACCATCTCGCCAACGTACCCGAGGTACTCTTTGAGCGGTTCCGATGGCCGGCCAAAATAGCCAAAGGGATTGCTGGTCAGGCATACCGTATGTGTTCCTGCCGTTTCCAATAGCGAGGGTGTGAGCATGGAACCGGCGCCGTTTCCGCAATCGATGACAACGGAAAGGCCGGGATCGATAGAGACTGCATCGAGGATCGCCTTCTTGTGGGGCGTGAGCGCGTCAAAGACCGCTTCCTCACCTTGGTGACGCCAGTCTGCCCAGTGCAGTTCCTTAAGCCAGTCTTCAACCTCCTGCTGCTGTGCCTGCAAAAATGAGGAGCCGTCCGGGTTGAACAGTTTGATCCCATTGTACTCCTCGGGGTTGTGCGATGCGGTGATCATGCAGCCGGCCTTTGCCGTGCGGGCGCTGTAAGCGATCGAAGGTGTGGGGGCAATCCCGGTAAAGCGTGCCTGTCCGCCGGTCTCAAGGATGCCGGCGATTATTGCCCGGGCAAGCAGCGGGCTTGTGGTCCGGGTATCGGTTCCCACGATACAGTCCGAAAAATGCTCTCCGATAACTGCACCGACAGCAAGTGCCGTGTCCACCAGATCCCGGCCAAACTTCTGTCGGATCCCGGACGAACCAAAAAGCATGCATCCGGGTTGGCGTTTTATATAAAAAGAGTTTTAGCCCCGGCTACCGGGAGATGTCCGGCATGCACTCCAATGCCTGTTTCCCGTACGGGCACCAGTGTTCCCTATCCTGAAGTCGGCTGACCCCGGCAGTCGAGGGGCCCAAAAAAAGGATTCGTTTTTTCCCGGCCCATGTTTTCACGAGAGATCCGGTCTCCGGTGCAATCAGCCCTTCGTGGTTGATGAGAATTGTGTCTGCTTCTTCAATGTTTCTGGTAACTGCCGTTCCCAGTGCCCGTTCGATCGATTGCATTTTCCCGACACAGTAGACCCGGTGACCATTCAGTTCCTGCCCCAGTTCGGCCATGCAGGGGGCGTGCGATGCTTTCGGGCAGGCATGAAGCACCCGGGAGAGACAGAAAAATCCTGTAGTAACGTTGATGATCGCACAGGCAGCGCTCCGGACATTTGGGGTTTCAAGCGGCACCCCGAACATGAAGGTGATCTTTGTGAGCGCACGGATCGGATCGTCTGTTGCGAATTCCGCAGTACGCCCGCCAAACGAGGCTACCATGCAGGCGCCCCGTTCGTACTCACAGAGGATCCTGTCTGGATCGACGTCGAGTCTCACACCCATGTCATCGCAGCCGCACTGCTCAAGGTGTTCCTGCAGCCGGTTAACCGAATCGGTAATAATGTCCATGTATATATCTCCGTTATTTCTGCATCAGCACGACCCGTGCCGGTGCGCCATCCAGTCCTGCAAGCCGGAGCGGGAGCGCTGCCAGATCGTATTCACCTTCACTGACCTCCGAGAGGTCGAGGAGTTCAACGATCAGGCAGCCGTTACCCAGCAAGGTACGATGGACCAAGCCGTCGCAGACAAATGCCTCGATCGAGAACGAGTCGATCCCCACACAGAGGATACGGTTTTCGATCAAAAAGTCCGCTGCATCCCGGGTGAGATGAGGATAATCCTCTTTAAACTGCGTCTCCCGGGAAAAAGCGGTCTTTAAAAGAATCCTCCTTGCATTGCCGATCCTGCCACGGAGTGACGCTGCGGTAATGGCGCTCCCCGCACCGGTCACGTCAATTACCCGGCAAGGGCCGATCAGGTGATCGAGAGACACAGTGTCGATGGTATCCCCGGTTTTTAAGTAATGGACCGGGGCATCGATGTGGGTACCCGAGTGGCTGTTCATCGAAAGGTCACTGATCAGGTACAGCCCCGCGTCCCGCTGGGAGAACTGCGGGGGCGTGTCTCCCGGATAAGAGACAGTACCTGCTGAGAGCAGTCGTGTGATGTCAATAATTTTCATGTTAGTTCTCCTCCCAGCCGTATTCACCGATAAGCGGGACGAACCGGACACCGCCGTGCAGCTCCTCAAGGAACCGGTCGCCGTGCCGTTCGAGCACCACGAGTTCCTGGGAGATGCGTCCTCCGACCGGGGCGACCAGTCTCCCGCCATCTGCAAGCTGGGCCTTGAGCGGGGCCGGGATCTCAGGTGTTGCCGCCGTTACGATGATTCCGTTGTACGGGGCGCCTGCAGGATACCCAATCGTCCCGTCACCAATAACGATCATTACGTTTTTCGCACCAACTGCGGCGAGGTTTGCCCGTGCGAGCGCTGCCACCGCATCGATCCGTTCTATCGTAATCACGTTTTTTGCGAGCTGCGAGAGGATCGCGGCCTGGTACCCGCTTCCCGCGCCTATCTCAAGGACCGAGTCGGTGGCGTTTAACCGGAGCAGCGCGGTCATGAGCGCGACAATATATGGCTGCGATATGGTTTGCCCGTTTCCTATCGGCAGGGGATCGTCGGCGTATGCGTTCCGGTCGTACGGCGCCGGGACAAAAAGGTGGCGGGGTACTTCCCGCATTGCGGCAAGCACCCGGGGATCGGTAATGCCCCGTGCTGCGATCTGCTGCTCCACCATCCGGCGCCGTTCGTCCGATCGGGGAAATGCGGGGGGCATGACCGGTTTTTAAAATCCTGCTTTCTCCGCCACATCGATAGTGGCATCGATCTGTTTCTGGAGCGCCTCTGGAAGCCCGGCGATCTTGACATCAAGGAATCCCCGGATAATTGTCGCAGTCGCTTCGTCCTCGGAAAGACCCCGGGACATCAGGTACTCGATCTCTTCCTGCGCGAGTTTTCCGACCGCGGCTTCGTGGGAGAGTTCCGTTCCCACAACCTGGCCTTCGATCTCCGGGATCGCATAGATCGTCCCGTCTTTTAAGATCAGGCCCTTGCATTCAAGGTGACCTTTTGTACCAGCGGTCTTTCCCTGGATGTGGCCCCGGGAGATGATCGTTCCTCCCCGGGTGATCGCCCGGGTCAGCAGCTCCGCGCTTGCACCCTTTCCTTCAAGGATCGCCCGGGACCCGACATCGATATACGATGTGGGGGATGCGATCGCGATCGTGGAAAACCGGGCAACCGAGTTCTCGCCTTTTAAGGTCGCAGTCGGGTACATCTGGACCTTTTTTACCGGCTGCATGCAGACATAATTCGAGAGGAAGACTCCATTCTCCTCAACGATGGATGCGCTCCGCGGGAAGACCTCGACGTTCTCGTTCCAGGTATGGATCATGGTGAAACTGACTTTCGCATCCTTTTTGATGTAGAACTCGGAGACACCGTAATGTTTGGCTCCGCTGCCGACATGCCCGCCGCTCGCGCAGCCCGAGATCATGTGGAGTTCAGGCCCCTTCCTCTGCGATGATGATATTGTGGACATGCTGGATTGTCTCAGCGGCCGAGATACAGGCAGGCCTGGACCGGAAGGATATTTTTTGTGCCTTTGTGGGCGATGATCACATATCCCTTCGGATCGGGCTGTTCGGCGACATATTTTGTTATCTCATCCTTGTCCTTTGATACCGCTTTCCAGAGGTAATCCTTGAGCCAGGGGTGCTTTTCCATGGCTTTTTTAAACGACAGGACTTCGATACCTTCCTGCCGGCATTCAGACTGGACAACGTCCTGATCCATCTGGAGGTAACTGCCGCAGCGGTTCTCCAGGTTGAAGTCTATGCCCGACTGGACGATCCGATTCCTGGTCGTCCTTTGCGATCCCCGACGGGGTTAGTTCCGATGGCATTCCCTGCACTCCGTATATCCGCGTTCCTTAACCTCTTTTAGGATCTCCCGGGGATTCCCGTGACAGGTGATCCTGCCGTCGCACATAACGTGCCCCTTATCCGCATCGAGATAATCGAGGATGAACCCCGTATGGGTGATGACAAGGCCGCTCTTTTCCCGCTTTACGATCCTCTTGTCTTTTTCAAGGAGCGTCCCGATGGCTTTCCCGATGAGCGAGATATTTTCGAGGTCAACCCCGCTTTCCGGTTCGTCGAGCATCACAAAGTCGGGATTCTGGATCATGAGCTGGAGCACTTCGCTCCGCTTGATCTCCCCTCCGGAGAATCCCTTGTTGATGTCCCGCTCAAGAAATCCCCCCATGTGTACCGAGTCTGCAAGGACGGGAACGTCAACGGTCTTGTTGTGCGAGATGGCAGTGAGCAGCTTGCCGAGCTTGAGGCCGGAGATGGTGGGCGGGCGCTGGAAGAGCATCCCGATCCCAGTGCCGTGACCGTTCGTCAGCGTGCATTGCGGTAACGTCCTTGCCATTGAACGTGATCGTTCCTTTCGTGATCTTATAGCCGGAAAATCCCATCAGCGTCATAAGAAGCGTGGTCTTCCCGGAGCCGTTGGGGCCCATGAGCACGTGGGTTTCCCCGGAGCCGATAGAGAGGTTGATGCCATGGAGCACTTCCTTCTCCCCGACATTCACATGCAGATCCCTGATATCCAGCATACGTGTAACCTGATGATAGTATGTCGATGGCTGCATTAAACGCTTTTTACTGTGCTAAGGGGATCAAGAGACGGAGCATCCCTTCCTAATTCCCGTTTTCGATAACCGGTTCGTGCGGATATTTTCTGCGAGGATACAATTCACAATATTTATCACTCTTCATTTTCAACGGGAATTAACGGCGGCCGGAGATCCACATTGCAGGGTGCTGTAACAGGACTTTTGCCAGACCCACCATTCGAACCAAATCCACAGCCCCCGACGATGTGTCCTTATGAATGTCCCAGGATCCCTGACCGTACATACCGTTTTTATCCTTGCTATTATTCGTCCTTCCAGTAGGGATTGCGGGAGCCGTTTCTGTACCGGATGTCACGGATATCGTCCCTGATGCCGCGGTAAACACAAGTGACAGGGTCAGTATAAACATTACCGGTTCGGATTTCGCCAACGGTGCACACTGTTCTGCTGGTACCCTATACGGCCTCCCCATCTCCACAAAGGCAGTATAACCGATGGGGCGGGAAGCGTACCGTTCCTGAACGGCCCGCAGTCAGTTTTTCTTTTCGGTACCGATGCATATATCGCAAGCCAGTGGAGCAATGCGCTCGAAATCGTCGATGTCTCGGACCCGGCTCACCCGGTTCACAAAGGCAGCCTGCATCAATGGTACCGGCGGGGCGCTCCTGAATGGTCCCCGGTCCGTATACATATCCGGCCCATACGCGTATGTGGCCGAGTTCCTGGAAATCAGGCACTGGAGATTGTGGACAGTATCGGATCCGGCAAACCCGGTTCACGAAGGGTGCATCACCAATGGGACGGGGGCTGCAATCCTGTATGACCCTCGTTCGGTTTTTGTCCAGGATCGATATGCCTACGTGACAGGATACGGGAGCAATTCCCTTGAGATCGTGGATGTCACTGATCCGGCTAACCCTGGTCCATGCCGGTTTTTTGCAAAGCGACAGCCTGCTTAAGAAACCTACCTGCGTGTTTGTCACCGGGTCGTATGCATATATCACGAGTTCCGGAAACAATGCACTCGAAATTGTCGATGTCTCCGATCCTTCACACCCGGTCCACAAAGGATCTCTTAAAAGCGGCAGTGGAAACGCACCATTCCTGAAAAATCCAAAGAGTGTATATGTTCAGGGGAATTTTGCCTATATCGCCAGTGCCGGGGACAATGCCTTGGAGATCGTGGATGTGACAGATCCTGCAGCACCGACCCACACCTTCTTTATCATGAATGGTGCAGGAGGAGCATGGCTGGGCAGTCCTTCGGGAGTGTACGTCTCCGATCATTATGCATACGTGGCAAGTACCGGAGGGAATGCGCTGGAAATTGTGGATGTATCGAATCCCGCAGTACCGATCCATCTCGGGGCAATGATCAACGGGGCCGGTGGCGCTCTGCTGGAGAGTCCGTCAGCAGTGTATGTAGCCGGCCCGTACGCATATGTAACCGGCAGTACCGGAAACAGTCTTGAAATCGCAGATACCGGGAGTGTTCGCTCGGTCCCGGCAGAAAGCGGTTCAGTGTTGTCCGGTTCGTCGCTCAATGCGGTGTTCAACCTCACCGCTGTAACGGCAGGAGAATATTCGATCGTTGTTACGAACCCGGGAGGAACACCGGGCAGGTTTGCAGGAAATTTTACGGTCACTGCGCCGCTGCCGCCGCCACAGGTGATTGGGATCTCTCCTTACGAGGGTTTCAACACAACCGTTGTCCGGGTGACGAATCTGGAGGGAAGCAGCTTCAATACAACTGTGGCCCCGGTGGTGAAACTGAACCGTACCGGGTTTGCGGATATTGTGGCCACGAATGTAACCGTCATACGGTCAACGCAGCTCGCCTGCACGCTCGATCTATCCGGGCGGGAGACCGGCAGATGGAATGTCGTGGTGATCAATCCTGACGGACAGGAAGGCGTCCTCCTGGAGGGGTTTGCCATTCACTCCTATGTGCCGACAATTATTCCAACAACCGTATCTACAACAGTGCCTACACCAGTACCCACAACAATACCTACAACCGTATTTACACCAGTACCCACAACGGTACCGATTATCACTCCTTCACCGGTTCCCTCCCAAGAATCCACAACCCTGCATGAGGAGGGCGGCTCCTCTGACCGGGGCATGTCCGCTATCGCAACATCGCCCGGTGCACCGGCCGGCGGAACTTTGTCGTTTGTATTCGACAGCACGAGAAATACCGACAACACCGGACTTCCATATGCAGTGACCGAAGTCTCTCTTGTACCCTCCCGGGCTCTTGGCCAGACAGATCTCATTGTATCCGACGCCAGTCTGGCGGCCCGGTCTCCCGGTGATGGCAGGGTTACTGCAGGTATTGTTGCCGTTAAAACGGTTGCCACTAACCCGTCGTCCATCAGTTCAGTGACGATCACGTTTGCCGTTGCGGATGACTGGCTTCGGGAAAACGCGCTGACTCCCGATCGGGTTGTCCTCATGCATCAGGAGAGTGGCATCTGGTTCGAACTGCCGACCACGTACCTCCACCACTCAAAAGATTCCCATTTTTTCGCGGCAACAACCCGGGGTTTGTCTTTTTTTGCCATTTCAACACGATCTACCGGAGAGCCGGCAACGGTAACAGCAGATCCGGACAGTGATAATGCTCCCACTGAAGCCAGTGTGCCGGATAGTTCGTTTGGATCGCTGCCCGCATATGCCGATGACCCGGGGGCACATCCGTTCGCTGAGCATCCTGTGAAAACGCTGGCTCCTGTCGGGTATGAGTCGAAAAAGATCCCCCGTTCTTCCGGAGGTGCGATGCACTGGGCGGTGATACCAGCATTTGTCATTGGTACGGTAATGTGCGGAATGTGTGTCCGGCGCTGGTGGCTTCGGCGCCAGAACCCGTCACTCTTTAGGAAATACGACTGACCTCGCTTCCCTGCCAGTATTGGATGCGTTCTTTACCCTCCCCGGTACACCAATACTACAAAGGCAGGCGGATTTCGTGCGGCAGGAAAAAGTCAGGGACAAGGCAGGAAAGGCCCGGGTCCGCAACGGATCCCGTGATGCAAAAGCGTCCCTGCACACCACGGGGACCCCCGAAGTCGAACCCTACCTCGACCGGATCATCTGCGGGGACGCAGCCGAAATCCTTGCCGAAATCCCGTCCGAAAGCATCGATCTTGTCATCACCTCCCCGCCCTACAACTTCGGCCACGCGTACGCCCAGGACCCGCATGACGATACACACGAGTGGAACGAGTACTTCGCAACCCTCAACCGGGTCTGGACGGAGTGCGAGCGTGTGCTCAAACCCGGTGGGAGAATCGCGGTAAACGTCCAGCCGCTCTTCTCCGATTACGTCCCGACCCACCACATCATCTCAAACCAGCTCGCCGGCCTTGGCCTTCTCTGGAAAGCGGAGTTCTTGTGGGAGAAGAATAACTACAACGCCAAGTATACCGCGTGGGGCAGCTGGAAGTCGCCGTCCATGCCCTACATCAAGTACACGTGGGAGTACATCGAAGTCTTCGACAAGGAAACCCACAAGAAGACCGGGCGGCGTGATGACATCGACATCACCGCTGACGAGTTCAAAGAATGGGTGATCGGCCGCTGGAAGATCACGCCCGAGCACCGGATGAAGGAGTTCGACCACCCCGCGATGTTTCCTGAAGAGCTTCCCCGCCGGATCATGAAACTCTTCTCATACAGAAACGATATCGTGCTCGACCCGTTTAACGGGACCGGGACAACGACGCTCGTTGCGGCAAAAAACGGGCGTCGGTTTATCGGGATCGATATCTCGGACCAGTACTGCAATACGGCCCGGCGCCGGCTGGACTCCTTGCCTGCAACCGGTGCCGGCACACCGAACCCGTGATTCATGCGGGCATGTTCGCTTTTGCCCATGCGTACGTGCCTTTCCGGTCGTAGGCATGGGAGACGATGTAGTTGTGGACCTGCGCGTACGTGTCGTACGTTGCGATGAGATTCTTGTATGTTGCAAGTTCCGCATTGTACTCGGAAACAAGCGCATTGTGGGTGGAGACCTGCGCATTGTAGGCCCCGACATTACCGGAGCTCCGCAGCGACTGCATCTGTGTCTCCATCTGTTTTATCCGGTCCTGTTTTGCCGAGAGATCGGATGCAAGCGAAGAGATCTGTGGCTCCAGGGCCTTCGCTTTCTGTTCGGTTGTTTTGAGCAGGTTGTTTATGGCGGTGGTTTCCTCGCCGCTCGTATAAAGCGTTGTCCCGGTCCCGACCGGGATAACGAGCGGTTCTGAGGAAAGAACGATCCCGCCGTTGAGTTCTTCCGGAGGCACGCCAACATATGAGAGATTCGTTGTCTCTAAGTACGCATACCCGGTGTCCTTGTAAAGCGATGCGGTGGACCCGATCCCAAGCGCCATGTGCGATTCTGGAGAGAACGAGAGAAGTGCCACTCTGTAGTTTTCCCGCGAGAGGAGGCCGGCAAGGAGCAGGCTCTTGTCGTCGCAGTCTCCTGCCCCATCGACAACTGTCTCGACCGGGTATTTCGCCGGGTTGTCGGGCGTTGTCTCGTAGGTAAGCGACTGGACGTACGCCGCCATGAGTTCGAGATACTCATCGCTTGAGAGGTTCTGGTCGTCCCGGATTTTCCGGAACTGTGAAAGCAGGCTCTCGTACATCGCATCCTGTGCCGAATCGTTTACCATCGCAAGATAGCTGTCCGTCACCCAGGTACTTTCCGAGACATTCCCGTAGATGGAAACAGATTTGTCGGTTGCTTTTGCACCGGCATAGACGCCCGCGTCGACAGGCACCGAGATCGTGATTTTGCTGTTCTCAAAGAGGAAGGTGTGCGTTGCCGTAACCGGTGATGCCTGCCCGGACTCCGGGACGATGTGGGGGACGACCACCGATTGCCGGGTATAGATGTACCCGGCAGCGAGTGCAACGGCAAAGAGCACGACAATGATGACGGCAAGGGATTTTACGGCACGGTGCATGAGTCTTCCTTTAGAGGATAGTCAGGATATCTTTCACGGAGTTTATAACATGGTCGGGCCGGATGGCAGACTGTTCGAGCACATCGGCTCGGAACTTGCCGGTCCGGACGAGAGCCCCGCGGATGCCGGCTCCTTTCGCACCCCCGATGTCGGTAGCGATATCATCGCCGATCATCAGCACCTCTTCTTTTGGAAGGCCGAGGTCCGCGAGGGTAAGATCAAAGAACTCTTTCGAGGGTTTTCCGACAACGGTCGCGGTTGTTCCCGCGGCCATCTCGAGGGCCGCCACCACCGGCCCGGCCGAGAGCGAGAGGCCGTCCTTGTCCATCCAGTACCGGTCGCGTTCGAGCGCGACGAGCTCCGCACCCTCCATCAGGCAGCGGAAGGCGTGGTTGAGGTGAGCATAGGTCACGTTCTCCCCGGCATCCCCGACAACGACATAGTCCGTGTGAACCGATCCGTCATCGGTGCAGGCGCCGGCAAAGTCCCGGTCAACATCACCGGTCACGAGCAGGAAGGCCCGGTCTTTTCCTGCATCTTTCATGTACCGGACCGCTGCGAGAGGCGGGGTGAAGATTGCGCGTTGCGGGATCGCAAATCCCATCTTTTCCAGCCGGGTTGCAATTGTTGCCCGGCTCTTCCGTGTCGAGTTGGAGAGGCAGCGGAAAGGATACCCGTGGTCAACAAGGTACTGCACGGTCTCTATGGCTCCGGGCACCGGGGTATCCCCCGTATAGAGCACACCATCAAGGTCGATTAAAAAACCGCCGATCTTCCGGTCCGTCATCTCTCCTTCACCACTTCCAGCCGGAAACGAACACGCTGACGATCGCGTTGCACAGGATCCGGTTCCCGTCGAGTTTTTTCTCGGATTCTTTCAGGATTGCTGCCCGTTCATCGGCGCCAAGGTCCTTTGCCCAATAGGCAATGATCTCATGAGTCACTTCCGGGTGGAACTGGACACCGAGCGCGTTATTGAGCATGAATGCCTGGTTTTTCACGGCTTTCCCGGTTGCAAGGAGGCGGGCGCCATCCGGAAGGTCGAAGGTCTCCTTGTGCCAGTGGAAGACATCGAATTCTCCCGGGAAAAACCGCTGCCCGGGGGCATGGCACCCGGTGATCGCCCGCCAGCCGAGTTCTTTTTCGCCGGCGTACACCTTTTTGCCGCAGGCCGCCGCGATCATCTGGGCGCCGAGGCAGATCCCGAGGACTACGGAACCGTTTGCCACGGCTTTTTTTACCAGCGCCTTCTCCGGGACAAGGAACGGGTAATTCCTTTTCATCGTTCACGCTCATCTGGCCGCCAAGGATGATGAGTTTCTCCGGATGGTTCGGCCGGGACCGGGTCTCCTCTGTACAGCCGGAGGATTCGAGAACGGCTCGTTTTTTTCGTGCAGGGTATCTGTGATGGTGCCGGCGGGTTCGTGTTCGCCGTGCTGGAGGATCGTGATCATTACCAAAGGGGTGTGCACGGCAGGATGATGAGGTTTCTTGTCACTTTCACTCCCCGCGGCAGGTGCTTAAACAGGGGATTCGGGGATCAGGTACATACGGATGGCCGCAATGCAGGCTGAAAGCAGGATCGGGGAGCTCTGGCAGCAGCGGATAGCTGGGCTTCAGGGAGTACAGCGTTGTCCGCGACGGGAATGTTTTGGCGCGGGGCTTGCCGGCTCCTGTCTCTTCTCTTCCGAGTACGACCGGGCCCGGGCCCTTCTCGGGAGACTGTTGTCGGAGTACGATGGGGCATCATTTGAGAGCCTCTTTCCCGGAAGCCTGATCGATACGGAGAACGGCACCTGCCTGTCGCTCGAACACCGCGAGGCATTTTCCGTTCCGAATCTCGACACGGGCCGGCTCGATGAGGAGATGCTTTGCGATCTCACGCTCGTAAAGGGGATCGGGGAGCGTTCGGAGGCGCGGCTGAAGGCCCGGGGCTGGAAAACGATCGCGGATCTCGCAGGTCATCCGCGGTTCCGGTACGCGGCGCGGGAGGTGCTCGAACGTCTTTCTCGTGACGATCCCCGCGAGGTCATGGATCTTGCCGGCAGCCGGCACGCAAAATCCCACCCGTTCGTTCTCGGCGCGGCTGGTGCGTTTGCCAAAGAGGATTATGTCTTTCTCGATATCGAGACGCTCGGCCTCTTTCTCCCGGCCCATCATCCTCTTCGGGGTCGGGACGATTGAATGCGGGAATTTTGTTGTCCGCCAGTACCTGCTCCGCGATATCGGCGAGGAGGCCGCGGCCCTTACCGCATTGACGGATCATCTCATGGGGCAGAAGAAAGCAGCTGGTCACCTTCAACGGGAAGGCATTCGACCTCCCGTACGTTCAGGACCGGCTCGCGTACTACTGGCATCCCCCCGGTTGCCCGGAGTCCCGCACTTCGATGTCCTGCACTTTGCCCGGCGCCGCTGGAAGGGGCAGTATCCCTCCTGCCGACTCGGGGAACTCGAATCGGCGGTCTTCGGTGTCAAAAGGGACGACGATGTGCCGGGCCAGATGGTCCCCGAGTTCTACGAAACCTATCTTCGGACGAAAAACTGCGGTCCGCTCGTCCCCATTGTCGGCCACAACCGGCAGGACGTGATCTCGACTGCCCGCCTCTTTTTCTACCTGCTGGGGGAGACCTGTGGCTGTTGTTGACGTGGTGCGCCTGCTGGGCACCAACCCGGTGTACCGCAGTCGGGTTGCCTGCCACAATATTGCGGAACCGGAGCCGGCGGCGTACGGCACGCTCGACCGCCCGCTGCCCGATCCACTTGCCGCGTACCTTACCCATGCCGGCATCCGGCTCTACACCCACCAGTGCGAAGCGGTCAACCTCCTTCGCAAAGAAAAGAACGTAATCATCACAACGCCTACCGCGAGCGGGAAGACCCTTGCATTCAATCTCCCGGTCTTTGAGCGCATGGCCGGTGACCCGGATGCCCGGGCGCTCTATCTCTACCCTACCAAGGCGCTTGCAAACGACCAGCAGAGAACGCTCCTTGTCATGGAAAAGTTCACCGGGATTTCCGTAAAGCCCGCGATCTATGATGGCGACACGCCGCAGTCGAAGCGTTCCGCTATCCGGGAGCACGCCCGGATAGTAATTTCGAACCCTACGAACTCCACCAGGTACTTTCCTGGCACGGGAAGTGGAGCCCGTTTTTTTCCAATCTCCGGTACGTGGTCCTGGACGAGGCACACAAGTACCGCGGGATCTTCGGCTCGCAGATCGCGCTCCTCGTCCGCCGGCTGAGGAGGGTTGCCCGGTATTATGGCGCAAACCCGCAGTTTGTCCTTTCGAGCGCAACGCTCGCAAACCCGGAAGAGTTTGCCGGAAAACTCACCGGTCTTTCCTTTGTACAGGTGGGAAGCGATGGATCGCCCCGGGGAAAGCGGCATTTTGTCCTCTACAACCCGTTCTACGATGGCGTCGGCCTGCGTTCCGCCCACCAGGAATCAAAGGACCTCCTTGTTTCCTGCGTGAAAGGCGACCTCCAGGCGCTCTGCTTTGCCGGCTCCCGGAAGATTGCAGAGCTTGTCGCGCTCTGGGCAAAAGAAGACCTGCGCCGCAGCTCGGCACGGCTCGCGGAGAGTGTGCTCGCCTACCGGGCCGGCTACCTCCCGAGGAGCGCCGCGGGATCGAGAACCGGCTCAAGAACCGCGAGATCAAAGGGAGTAGTCTCGACAAACGCGCTCGAACTCGGGATCGATATCGGGTCGCTCGATGCGGTGATCATCGATGGTTACCCGGGCACGATGATGTCAATCCGGCAGCAGGCCGGCCGGGCCGGAAGGAAAGGCCGGCGAGTCGCTTGCGGTGCTTGTGGCGCAGGCTAATCCCCTCGACCAGTACTTCATGCACCACCCGGACGAGTTCTTTCTCCCGGCCCCATGAACACGCAATCATCGATACGGGCAATCCCTACATTGTCTCCGGCCACCTGCTGTGCGCCGCGGCCGGAACTCCCCATCAGCGAAGAAAAGGACCGGGAATTTTTTGGCGACCGGTTCTCCCCGGTCCTTGCCGATCTCGCGGAGAGCGGCCTTCTCTCCCGCACGCCCCGGGGGCTTTGTGTACGCCGGGAGGGGCCGGGCCGCAGAGGCAGTCACGCTCGACGGGATGGCAGCGGAAAGCTTCCGGATCCTCTGCGATGGCCGGGTACTTGAGACCATGGACCGGGCGCAGGCATACCGCGAAGCACACAAAGGGGCGATCATGCTCCACCAGGGCATCACCTACGTGGTAAACGCAATGGATCTTGAAACCCACACGGTCCGGGTGAGCGAGACCGATGTCGATTATTACACGCAGCCATTAAAAGAAACGGATCTTAAGGTTCTCGAAACAATCCGGACAACCGATATCGGGGGTGTCGCCTGCACATTCGGTGACGTGGAAGTGACCGAGCGGTACACCGCGTACAAGATCAAGAAGGGCGATACGGTTCTCGGGATCGAGCCGCTCGACCTCCCGCCGATCACATTCCGGACAAAAGCAGTCTGGCTGGTTGTCCCGGAATCCATTGCTGCACCGGTCTCTTCGCGCCGGTCTCGATCTTGCCGGCGGGCTCCATGGCGCCGAGCACGCGCTCATCGCGCTCATGCCCCTCTTTGTTCTCTGCGATCGCTGGGATATCGGAGGTCTCTCAGTCCCCTGCGTTTGGTGAAAATGGCGAAGCCCATGATCTTTGTCTATGACGGGTACGAGGGCGGGATCGGCCTTGCGGAAAAAGCGTTCACGCTGCTTCCCGAGCTCTTCACCCGCACGCACGAGATGGTGCGCGACTGTTCCTGCAAAAAGGGCTGCCCGTCCTGCATCTACTCTCCCAAGTGCGGGAACGACAATGTCCCGCTCGATCAAGGAAGGCAACGGTCATGATCCTTGCCGGCCTTGCTGCGGCAGGCGCCAGCAATATCGCAGCGCCCTAACCGGCCGGGTGCATTCCTGACAGCGGGCCGGTGGCACCATAGGATCGAATGAAAAAAGGTTAGTCTACGAGCACGACGCGGACTCTCCGGCCCGGGCTCGTCGTCATCGAAGATAAAAAGTTCGTCGATGGTCGTATGCAGGGCTTTTGCCACATCGTGCGCGAGCTTGAGCGACGGGTTGTACTTTCCCTGTTCCAGAAAGACGATCGTCTCGCGCCGCACGCCAACGATTTTCGCGATTTCCTCCTGGGTGAGGGAGTACCGGGCCCGGTATTCCTTGATTCGGGTGATCATCTTGTAACTCCGGGAGTTCTAATTTTTATTAATATCACCCTGTCGGTAGTAATACCAGAACAAAAGTGACGAACTCAGTCCCATAGTAAGGAAAACTATCAGGAGCGCCATACCGGCATCTATCACCAGCAGTTTTAGCCAGACAAGGATGAAAAGGATACATGCCACCAACAGGGAAAAGGAAAAGGCCTTCATGTACGTATGAGCCCGGATTTTCAGGGTCCGTTCATCTTCCATAAACTCGGTTTTTTTCCCATACCGTGTGGTTATGAGCGAGAGCACAATTACCACAAGACCCATGGGAATAAGAACCCCGGAGAGGAGCACAATTTTCCGGAACTGGGGCAGCCAGGTACAGATCAGGAGGAGAACCACCCCGAGGGTTATCATACAACTACCGGTTAAGAGTTTCCAGCGAACTGTTGTCATCATATCCCGACATCCCCTTTGCGGAAGAGCCATGCCTGGTACACCACTGCGGAGAGTGCGAGGACAAGGACGGATGCCGCAAGTGCATTCTGCGTCCCGAGAATCAGTACCCCCTGCATAGTCAAGCCAGAAAAGTGCTGTCATGAAAATGAGGCCGGTCAGCCATGCGTACGTGATGCCATAAGCCCCGATCTTCTTTGAACGTTCATCAGATTCGGGCTCGTCGCCATACTTCAGGTGACGGATGGTACCGGTTATGAAAAATGCGAGACCGGCGCAGACAAAGACCGTCCCCACAATGGTGTCGTGATTGGTAGTCAGGGCAAAGGCAAGTCCGTAGGACCATCATCACGATCCCAATGACAATACGGTACATGTTTTCTTGTTTTCATGCGAATTACCTCACTTTTTGTTATTTATTTCTAACACTTGTGGGTTATTAATGTTATCTTTTTCTAACAATCACTACGTATCGCCGGTTCCTGCACCCTTATGTGGGATGGCGTATCAGGTACGGGTACATGCCCCGGACCCCCCCGTTCCAGGAGATCATCGCCCGCTCGCCGCTCGTCTTTATCATCGGTGTTGCCGGTGACAGCGGTTCGGGAAAGACTACGTTCACCGATGCCATCCGCCAGATCTTCGGGCCGGACCTCGTTGCCACGATCACGCTCGACGACTACCACAAGTACGACCGGGAGGAGCGGAAAAAACCGGCATCACCCCGCTCAACCCGGATGCAAACAACCTCGTACAGCTCGAAGCCGATGTGGCCCGGTTAAAACAGGGGTACGCGATCCAGAAGCCGGTGTACAACCACGTGACCGGCACCTTCGACCCGCCGGTCCCGTTTGTCTCAAAAAAGATCGTCATTCTCGAAGGGCTCCACACGTTATTTACCCCAAAACTCCGGGAACTGCTCGACTTTTCCGTTTATGTCGATCCGGACCGGGAGATCAAGTACGCGTGGAAACAGAAGCGCGACACGAAAAACCGCGGTTATACTCCTACCGAAGTTACCGAAGAAATCCGGCGGCGCGAAAGGGACTACTGAGGAGTTCATCGCGCCGCAGCGCTGTCTTGCCGATGCCGTGATCCGGATTAGTGCGTCACGGTACGGGAAGGAGAAGGGCGCATCGGAAAATATCTACCGGATCTCGCTCTTGCAGCACCGGATGGACCGGGCGATTGCCGGCGCTGCCGAGCTCACGATCGACATAAACTCGCTCCTCCTCTTCCACGACCGGGACTTTTCCATCGAGTTCTCGACCGAGAACGTGGCCTGCGAGCGGATGCGGGCGCTCACCTTTGACGGCGAGATGAATTACGAGACCGTAAGAAAACTCGAAGCAGGCATCGAGCAGCAGACCGGTGTCCACCCGATAGCACTCTTTGAGAACCGCACGACCGTCACCGCGACCGATCTCGTCCAGCTCGTCCTCTCGTGGCGAATCATCCACCGCCGGATCTTTTTGCAGGAACGCCGGTGAGTTTCCGGTTTATATAATGAGTACATGTTTGCCGACCATTCCGACAAGTATGTGTTGGAGGAGCGCCCTAGTTTCAGGCACATTTATGATCTCCGTTCTATACGTGGACGCCGATGCCGGTCTCCGCAGGGAAGCCGCAGCATTCCTGGGCAGTGACCCGGAGATCCGGGTCGTTGCCCTGGCGTCCGCGTACGAGGCGCTCGACCTGCTCCGCGAGAGGCGGTTTGACGTTATCGTTTCCGAGTCCAGCCTCGCGGTCACCACGGGCGTCACGTTTCCTCGAAGTCCTGCGCCGGGTACGCAGGGATTCAACCCCGTTCATTTTCTTTGCAAAAAAGTCCACCCACGCAGACGCGATAGAAGCCCTCAACATGGGGGCTACGTTCTATCTTCTGAAAGGGAAACGATCCCCGTCAGCGCTTTTCGATCCTCCGTCACTACATCCGCCAGGCCTGCGAACAGCACCGGATCAAGGAGGCGCTCGTGCAGAGCGAGAAACGTTACCGGAGCGTTGTCGGGGACCAGTCGGAGTTCATCATCCGGTTCAAGGCTGACGGGACGCTCGTTTTTGCAAACGATGCGTATTGCCGGTACTTCTCGCTTGCCGGAGAAACGCTCCCGACCGGCCGGGTGACCCTCCCGCCATTCGGGAAAGACGACACCTTCCTCTCCTCCGTTCGCGCCCTTACCCCGGACAAGCCGACGGATTCCAGCGAGTACCTGTGGGAGCTTCCCGACGGGAGGGAAGCCTGGCAGTTCTGGAACACCCGCGCTATTTTCGATGACGAGACCGGGGAGGTCGAGTACCAGTCGGTGGGCCGTGATGTCACCGGCCAGAAGATGGCAGAGCAGGCGCTCCGCGGGGCGCTCAAAAACCTCGGGATCATGAACTCCATTACCCGGCACGATATCATCAACCAGCTGACCGGGATCTTCGGGTACCTGCAGTATTCCCTTGAGCTCAGCACGAACCCTGCCGTCAAATCCGCCATTGTTAAGGCGATATCCGCTGCCGAAACGATCCAGGCCCAGATCCTCTTTACCCGGGACTACCAGGAGATCGGGTTGCGCGGAGCCCCGGTGGCAGAACCTCGATGCGGTTGTTGCAAAAGCCGCAGCGGGCCTCGATCACCCCGGGGTAACAATCGACTGCACCTTAAACGATCTCTGGGTCTGCGCAGATCCCCTTATCGAGAAGGTTTACTATAATCTCATCGATAATTCCCTGCGCCATGGCCAAAAGGTCACGGCTGTGCGGATCTCGTCACAGGAAACCGGCGATGGTCTTGTTATCGTGTACGAGGACAACGGCGTGGGCATCCCCGATGGCGTGAAAGAAAAGATCTTCCGACGCGAATATTTCCACAACACCGGCCTCGGGTTGTACTTAAGCCGGGAGATCCTCGCAAACAGCCGGATGCAGATCCGCGAGACCGGGACGGAGGGATGTGGCGTCCGGTTCGAGATCTTTGTTCCCAAGGGCATGTACGGGAAGCGGGTCGCCGATGCGCCCGCACAGGAAGCTTAAAAAAAAGTTATTCTTCGGCAACCGATTTTACGGTCAGGAACACCGGGCCGCGGACATCGATCTTCTTCTTGTTGTCCGTGATTGCCCGAACCGCGTATTCCTCGATCTTTAGGTTGATGTCGCTCGGGTGTTTTGCCATCTTGACCTGCACGAGCGTGCCCTTTTTGCACCGTGCCGCCTGCTCGATCTCGGCCGCCGCAAGTGCCGAAGCTGCGGAAAGGTAGGTGATCCCGGTGTGGACGCCGTTTGCCCGCACGTCCTTCCACTTCTCGGCGTCCGGGACACCAAGGATGTTCCCGTCGTGCGCGAAGATCTCGTTTGCGCAGGCCGGCCCGCAGAGTTTTGCGTTTGCCTCGGTCTCTTCGACCGTGACGGTTACCTGCGTGCCAAGGAGCGATCCTTTGTAGGCTTCAAAGGAGCAGGGGCCCTGCGCTGCTGCGTTTGCTGTGGCGACCTGTGCAATTGCACGGGCGATTGCTTTTCCTTCGGGTGTCACGGGCTCGGATTTGAGGTGCACGGCCCGGGCAAGCTCGCGGTCGCTGACTGCCCGGGGGAAGAACTGGGGATACGAGAGCTGGCGGATATCGCTTGCATTGTACGCGATCATGGCAAGCCTTTCAACACCGAGACCGAGGTTCATGACCGGGATCCCGACCCCGTACTCGCCGAGCGCTGATGGAGAGTACATGCCAAACGTTGCGACCTCCACCCAGCCGTGGACCGGGTGCTTTGCGTACACCTCGGTCTGCGAATCGGGCATGTAATACTTGGAGCGCTTCTCGTCGGGCTGGAACCGGAAGTCCTCGTACCCGAATGCGGAGAGGAGCGCCTCGCTGATGGCCTTGCCGTCTTCGAGCGTAACATCGTCGCCCGCAACAACGCAGGACGCGGAGTGGTAGGCCATGAGCCGGGTCGGCCCCTCGGCCTGCTCGCGCCGGAAACAGCGGTCTACCGAGAAGAGTCTGATGGGGAGTGGCGTCTTTTCCCAGATCGAGCCGAGCGTCATGAACCAGCCGCTCGTCATGTGGCTCCGGAGCGTGCTCCGCGAGGATTCGGGGGCGAGCGCCTTGAACTCGGGGAAGACTTTATCGAGGATATGGACAACGTTTCCGTCATCGGTGTCGAGCACTTTTGCAAGCTCGTGGGTCAGTTCGTCGCCATCGATCTCCGATTTCTTGTACGCGTGGAGCGTCTCCCTGAGCTTCTCCTCGGTCGGGGCCGGCATGGGCTTTTTGAGGATCTCATTGATCGCATCGAGCTGCGCCCGCGCAATCCCCACGTTCGGGCGCGGGAGGCCGCCAACATAGAAGACCCGGTCGAGGACCGCCATTGCCTCGGGGCCGAACTGACGGTAGATCTCGTTTTCCTCAACAATTACCGGGTTCTCGATCTCGTCAAAACCCATCGAGAGGTAGATCTCGCGCAGCCGGTTGATCGTCTCGAAGATCGGGTGCGCATGCGCCCGGGTGTACCGGAGCCGGGGGTATTTTTTGTCTTCGCCCGGCGGGGTGATGACCGACGGGCCCTCGTGCCATGTCCCTTCGAAGTTATTGTGGGATTTCTCTTTCCATTCCTGCGGATTGAATCTCATAGCCTTTCAGCGCTCCATGCAGATGACCCTGCTTAGGGGATTTTCATCCCGGATTGTATAATCGCACGATGCGGCAATTTTTTCCGCGAACTCCCGCACCTGCGCATGCTCCGGCATGTTCGTACGTTGCAAACGGTTTCTACTGTATCCCAGATACATGTATCCTTTCACCTCGACAAACGTTGCCCCGGAGTCCTGGAGGATCCGGGCGTAGCCGGCGGGGTCGAAATCATTGTGGCCGGCAACAAGCGTGATCCGGACCGCCGAGCGTTTTGCCTTAAGCCCCGCAAGGCTCTCATGGATCCGCTCCCAGAACGCTTCCGGGTCACCGAGCGGCCGGCAGATCTTTGCATAGGTTGCAAGGTCGGGCGCATCGAGCGAGACGTACTGCTGGAAGGCCGGCACCGTGCGAGCACGTCCGGGTTCGTGCCGTTGCTCACGACAAAGGAGGTGTAGCCGTTTGCGTTAAAGAGGTCCACGAGCTCCGGGAGTTTTGAGTACAGCGTGGGCTCGCCCGAGAGCGAGATCGCCACGTGTTTTGGGTTAAGTGCCTCTTTCCACTTTTCCTCGGTCACGGTGTTGTCGAGCACCGCATTGTAGCCGGCAAGCGCCTGCTTCTGGAGCTTGTGCACGCCTGCGAGGATCGTTTCGGGCGGGCACTCCCTCACCTCAACGGCCTCGTGCTCGAACGAGCGCCAGCAGAAGAGGCAGCGCTGGTTGCACTTCAGCGTGGGGGTGAGCTGGACGCAGCGGTGGCTCTCGATCCCGTAGAACTGGTGTTTGTAGCACATCTCGCCGCCGGCGAGCGCCCGCTTGCACCAGAGGCACGGCTTGAGCGCTGCTGAAGATTCCGGCGAAAAAAAGAGGTATCCCTGTTTGTTCAGGGCATCACATGGTCCGGATGGCATCGATCCCGAGCGTTTCGAGCGCTTCATGAAGTGTGTTCTGCACGGCTTTGACCAGGGTGAGCCGGCGGTCGCGGACCTTCCCCTCGCTCTTTAAGACCGGCTCGTAGTGGTAGAAGGTGTTGAATGTGTCCGCGAGCTCGTGGGCATAGGTGGCGAGCAGGTGCGGGCGGAGCTCGGCAACGACTTTTTCAATGACCTCGGGGAACTTTGCGATCTTCTTTGCGAGGGCGATCTCCTGTTCGGTTTCGAGATCGTAGCAGGGCGTAAAGTCCCCGGCTTTTTCGAGGATGCTGCACGCCCGGGCGTGGGCGTACTGGATGTAGGGGCCGCTCTGGCGCTCGAAGTCGAGAGCCTCCTTCCAGTCAAAGACCGTGCTCTTTTCCGGCGAGATCTTCACGATATCGTACCGGATCCCGGCCAGGGCAACGGACTCTGCAATACTCCTGCGGGTTGCCTCGTCGAGTTCGGGCCTGCGGGTGGTGACCTCTTCAAAGGCGCGCTTTGTCACCTCTTCGATCAGGTCGTCGGCCGAGACGAATTTTCCCGCCCGGGTGCTCATCGAGCCTTCGGGCAGCGAGACGAACTCGAAGTGGACGATCTCCGGCGGTTTGACACCGAGGAGTTTTAAGGTACACTGGAGCTGCGCCCCGATCAGCTTGTGGTCGGCACCGAGCACATCGATGGCACGGTCGAAGTTCACACTCTTCCAGGTGTGGAATGCAAGGTCCCGTGCGGCGTACACGGAAGTGCCGTCGCTCCGGCGCATCACGTACTTGTTGGCGAACCCGAATTCCGCGAGGTCGAGCGCGAGGAGCGTGCCTTCGTGCGTTGCCTGCGGGAGTTTCTCGATCTTCCCGATCACGCGCTTTGTGTCGCCGTTTCTGACAAAGTCGCTCTCCCAGACAAACCGGTCGTGCTTGACGTTGAGGTTCTTTAATGTCACCGCAAAGCCGTCGAGGCAGCGGGAGACTTCGTGCCGGAATTTCTTTACCGTTGCCGGGTCGCCGCCTTCCACGAGCTCCATGAGCCCGTCGACTTCTTTTGTGATCCTCTCCTTGTCCTTGTCGATCTCGCGGTTCGCCGCGATGTAGACACGGGCAATGTGGGCGTCTTCTTTTTCACCCGGCAGCGGCTCGTGTTCGAGATGGTCGAAGCCCCAGGTCACGATCGCGATCTGCCGGCCCATGTCGTTTACATAGTACTGGACTTCGAGCCGGTAGCCGGCTTTACGGAACGCCCGGGCGAGCGTGTCGCCGATGATCGAAGTTTCCGGATATGGCCCACGTGCAGGGGACCGTTGGGGATTAGCGCTCGTGTGTTCGAGCACGATCCGGGTCTCCTTTGGCGGGAAGTTCCCGTAGCCGGGCTGTGTTGCCGCTTTTACTGCTGCGCTCACGTAGGCGTTCCCGAAGACAAAGTTCACGTACGGGCCTTTTGCCTCGATGGTCACGCCAAGGTCCGTAAGCTCCTTGTTCTTTTTGAGCGCTTCGACAATATCCTGCGCTATCTTTACCGGCGCCTGTTTTCTGACTTTGCAAGGGAAAATGCAACGGTTGTTGCAAGGTCCGCGTGCTCGCCGCCATCGGCAAGCGGGATTTCGTCAAGGCCCGTGCATTCAATAAGCGCCTTTTTTATTGCTGCTGTTGTGTCAAAAACCATCTAGTATCCCGTCCTGTACCGCAGGATGGCGGCAATCCCGCCAAATGCCTGTAAAGAGAATCGAGCCTTCTTCGAAATCATCGGAGATGATCTCGACTTTTGCGCTCGAAAGATCGGCAAGCTTCGCAAGCTCGTCGATGATATCGATCTCCTCGTCAAGCACGAGCGGCGCCGTGCACTTCGGGCACGAGCCGAGATCGATGTCCCGTGCGGTCTTTCCCGACCGGCATGCTCACCGTCCGCTCCTCGGTGTGGATCGCAGCTCTGGCATTTTATTTTCAGCCGCGACTTCCTGAGGTTTCCCGACAACAGGAGCGTGTCCACCGCACCGAGTTCGAGATTTTTCCGGATGCTCTCCTCACCAGTACTGCGGCAAGGCCGTTATCCTTTACCGAGTTCCTTTAGGAACCGGTCCATGAAGGTCTTCTCTTTGACGACCTCCATTCCCGAGAGCGCGTCCTTTGCCGCGTCCACGAGCTCGGGCAGGCCGTCTTCGTTGTGTATGCGACATCGAAGAGGACCGATGATCCGCTTTCTGGACCTCGTGGTGGAGGTAGTTGCCCCGCCTCGAACTCTTCCTTTGTGGGGCTCGGGCCGCCAATCAAAAGGCCCTTGAACCGGGCAAAGAAGTCTTTCTCCGCCAGGTAGATCGCGCTCGAACGTTCGCCGACTTTCGTGTAGAACTCGTTGATTGCGATCTCACGGAGCCGGCCGAACCGGGCTGCCGACTGGCCGCCTTTCCTCATCTTGCCGGGCACTGTAGAGTTCGCGCCGCCGATCGGCTCGATCCGGTTGCCGCGCAAAAAGCCCCAGTATGCTTCGCGGCGGTCGAGCACGAGAAGGCCGTACACGTACTTCTCTTCGAGCATCTGCTTTAGCGGTTCGAGCTCGAAGCTCGAACTGCAGCGGTACATGTAGGTGTTGAGGGGCTCGGGCGGCTCGATGATCGTGCACTGGAGGTCGGTGCGGTCGCCGTAGAGCTTTACCGTCCCGCAGAAGACCGCCATGCCTTTTTCCGGCGGGTGCTTGTAGTACTTGAGCCGGGAGAGGATCGAGGAGATTGCGCTCTGGACGTTTGTTCTCGTCTGTTTGCTCTTGATGTTCGCGCACTGGCCGTACTCGTCTTTTAACTGGCCGGTCACATCGAAGATCTGCTTGTCGGGCGGGATGTAGAGCGTGATGAGCTCCGTGCCGTCCCCCTGCTGGGCCTCGAGTTTTTCAAGCGTCTTTTTGAACTCGTAGCGCTTGCGCGCGTCGTCCATCTCCACGGGTTCTGTCATGAGCGGATGTCAGCCTCTCCTTTAAAGCCTGTACTTATTCACGCTTGCGTACCATAAATTTGCGTAAGGTGGGCTATGATTTTGTTGTCCACGTCCCCGTTTATCCCGTGTTCCCCGTTAAATTCGGTAAATGTCTTGGGCTCGCCTGCCGCTGCATAGAGCGCTTCGCCCTGTACATACGGGATGACGGGATCGGTTGCATTGTGGTACATCCAGACCGGGCGCGGCGCGATCTTCGGGAGATAGGTGCTTGGTTCGAGCGATTCGGCAAACCTTAGCACGTCGCCGCTCCCGCCCTGCGCAAGAACGGCCTCCTTTATACCCCAGTCCGCGGTCGAGATCCCGATATACCCGGCAAAGTTCTTGTCGACCCCTGCCGCTACTGCCGCATACCTGCCGCCGTTGCTGCCTCCCACCGCGTACACCGGGACGCCGAACTTTTCGGCGAGCAGGGCCCGGGCAGACGAGATATCGCAGATGGTCAGGTAATACTCGGGCCAGTCGGACTGGCTGCCGGCTTTGAATTTTGCATAATCCTCCTGCGGGGAAAATGCATGGCCGTCCGTCTCGCCGCCCCGGGTGTCCACGAACATGAACGCGTACCCGGCCTGTGCGAACTGCAGCATCCGGTCCGCATGGCCCGAGACCTTTTCGCCCGCGCCCGGGATATATACGAGCACCGCTTTGGACTGTGCCGGGTAGGAAAGGTACGTCACCACATTGCCGGTCGGGGTGCTAATGACATAGCGCGAGACGGTGTACGTGCTGTTGGATACAAGCACCGTCTCGTTTGCCGTAACCTGCGGGCAGGTGACCGAGAGGACGCCGCTGCTGTCCACGGAGTACGCGGGCGTTTGCGTGCTGCCCGTGCAGCCGGCAAAGACTGCGAGCACAAAAAGCAGCGCGAGTCCGGCGGCAACGAGATATCCCCTCATCATTCCTCCTCCCGGCAGCGGTGGAGCAGGCAGATCGTCTTTGCATCGCAGATGGTACCGTCCTGCACCATCGCGTCGGTTTTTTCCCTTGTCACAGGTTTTACTTCGATCACTTCGTCCGTATCCTTCTCGTACTCGTGCGAGGGTGTGAGGCCCCGGGCTTCAAAGAGCCAGATCTTTTCGTCCGTGAAACCGGGGGTCGTGTAGATGAATCCTTTGGGGATGAAGGTCTTTGCCGCCATCCCCGCTTCCTCGATGAGCTCGCGCCGCGCAGTTTCTGCCGGTTCCTCGCCGTCCTCCATCGTCCCGGCCGGCGCCTCGTAAATGTACTGGCCGATGGCGTACCGGTACTGGCGCAGGAGCAGGTAGCCGGTCTCCGTTACCGGCAGGATCGCGACTGCGCCTTTCGGGTGGACGATCACTGCGTCCCTCTCGACACCGTTTGGGAGCACGAGTCTTTTATTCTCGATCCACAGGCGGCGGCCCCGGAAGATCTCCATGTTAATCGCCCTCGTACGGGATCGGGTCGCGCTTGCCGAGAGCGGCAAAGGCCTCGCGCCGGAAGTGACACGAGCCGCAGGTCCCGCAGGCCCGGTCCCCGTTTTTGTAACAGGACCAGGTGTGCTCGTACGGCACGCCGAGCCCTGTTCCGATCTTTAAGATATCTGTCTTGGTCATCCGGATAAAGGGCGTCTTGAGTTCGATGTGCGTGGACTCTTTTGTCCCGAGCTCGATTACGCGCCGGAACGCATCGATGAAGTCCGGCCGGCAGTCCGGGTAGCCCGAGTAATCGAGCGCCTGGACGCCGATGAAGATTGCGTCTGCGCCTTTTGCTTCCGCGTAGCTCGTTGCTATCGCAAGGAGATTTGCGTTCCGGAAGGGCACGTAGGTGTTCGGGACACCCTTACGAGCCGGGTCGAACCGGTCGACCGGCATTTCCTTATCGGTCAGGCTGCTTGCGCCGAACTTCTCGAAGTACCGGAGATCGATCTCGGTAAAGTCTCGCGCATCAAGAAGCGCAGCGATCTTTTGTGCGCAGGCCCGCTCCTTTGCTTCCGTGCGCTGGCCGTAGTTTGCGTGGAGCGCATAGATCTCGTAGCCTTCGTTTTTCGCATAATACGCGAGAGTGGACGAGTCCATCCCGCCCGAAATAAGGCAGGCCGCTTTCATCATTTCACCCCGAGGACCTTGTGGAGCTGGACCTGGAACCGGACCGGCAGGTTATTGTACGAGAATGTAGCGGACGAGCGGCGCCGTGTCCGCGCCAAAGACCGGGGAAAAAAAGACCGGTCCTGCGATCGGGAACTTGTCCATGACCCCGTGGGCGTACCTGGCAGTCCTCACGTCCTGCCACGACAAACTTCACGGAGTCTTCGGCCCGGATCTTAGAAAGCAGCGAGAGGTCGCTTTTTTCTCCCGAAGACGGGCACTTGACGTCCATGCAGACCGAGGTGTACTGCTGGACGGGAGTAAAATCGATCGTGCCGTTTGTCTCGATGTCGATCACCGTGCCGCGCTTTGCAAGCGATGCAAGGAGCGGGAGGAGCGCATCGGTCTGGAGCAGCGGCTCGCCACCCGTGATGCAGACATAGCGCGGGTTCTGGCGCCAGCACTGTTCGAGGATATAGTCCTCGCTCATGGCGATACCGGCGCCGAGTGCTTCCTTTGTATCGCACCAGCGGCAGGAAAGGTTGCAGCCGCTAAGCCGGACAAAAAGGCAGGGAGCGCCCTGCCGCACGCCCTCACCCTTGGAGGCTTTTAAAAATCTCGGCGATCTTCATTTATGAAATCTCGGCACAGGATGTCGGGGATTCCCACACGCGGATTTTCTTGACGGTCGCGCGCAGCCCCTGTTCACGACAGGCCGCGGTAAGATCGTCCCGGATTAACATGGCGATGAGCTCGCTTGTCGGATCGCCCGGAGTAGTAATCACCGGGTGGAACTCTGCGATCCGGGGCACCATCGGGTCTTCGGCATTGAGAATAATCTGGTGGTCGTATTTCTCCACGATCTTTTTTATTACGGAATAATCGATCACGATCTGGGTTTTTGGGCCCGGTTCCCCTTCCATCCAGACCTCGATCTTCCAGCGGTGCCCGTGGAGATTCGCGCACTTGCCCCTGGTAGTGGAGGAGCCGGTGGCTGGTGTCGATCTGCACCTCTTTATAGATCCCGACTTTCATTGATGCTATCATTGGCCGGGCGGGGATATAATATTATGAGCAGTGAGGGATAATAGTACAAGACAGGCAGGTGGGATGCCACAATTTATAAATCGGTTCCCCGCGCTAGTATATATCTCAGCGTGGGGTTTCGGTATCCACGATAGAAAAACGAAATGAGGCTCTTTAATGGGACAGGGTAAATTCGCAGCCAGAAAACTGGTTCGGGACGCAAATAAGTTCCGGTGGAGCGACAAGAACTACGCTCGCCGGGTACTCAACCTTGATGAGAAGTCGGATCCGCTCGAAGGGCGCTCCGCAGGCAAGGGGTATCGTGCTTGAGAAAGTCGGTGTCGAGGCCAAACAGCCCAACTCGGCGATCCGGAAATGCGTGCGTGTCCAGCTGATCAAGAACGGCCGGCAGGTCACGGCCTTTGCGGTCGGCGACGGCGCAATCAACTTCATCGACGAACACGATGAAGTCGAGATCGAGGGCATCGGCGGCCGTCTCGGCCGGTCCATGGGAGATATCCCCGGGGTCCGGTATGTCGTGACGAGCGTCAACAATGTCTGCCTCCATGAAATGGTCATTGGCAGGAAGGAGAAACCGCGCAGGTGATCATGATGGCAGAAACAGAAGTTCCGGCAGCCGCCCCGGCCGCGGCAGCACCGCAGTCAAAAGCGCTGCTCTTTAACAAGTGGGACGTATCCGAAGTCAAAGTCACGGACCCGAGCCTGGTGCGGTACGTCAATCTCACCCCCCAGATCATCCCCCATTCCTGCGGCAAGTTCTCCCGCCAGGAGTTCAATAAGGCAAATATGATGATTGTCGAGAGGCTGATCAACAGCCTGATGCAGACCGAGAATAACACCGGCAAGAAGCAGCTGGCAATAGGGATCGTGCGGGATGCATTCGAGATCATCAACAAGAAGACCAAGAGAAACCCGGTCGAGGTTCTTGTCGAGGCAATCGGGAACACCGGGCCCCGCGAAGAAACCGGTGCGGTTAAAATACGGCGGCATCAACGTCCCCAAGTCGGTCGATACCGCGCCGATGCGCCGGGTCGACTCCGCAATCGGGTTTATCGCCGAGGCAGTCGAGAAGTCTTCGGGCAAGGCAAAAAAACCGGTCAGCGCCATCCTTGCCGACGAACTTATCGCAGCCGCAAAAGGCGATGCGAAGTGCTACTCGGTCAGTAAAAAGGAAGAAAAAGAGCGGATCGCAAAGTCCGCCCGGTAAACATCTTTTTTCGAGGTTATTTTCATGTCACGCGGCAAAAAAACGGTAGAGCGCGTAGTAGAGCTCATGAAGGACCCCAAGCACATCCGGAACATTGGTATCGTGGCGCACATCGACCACGGCAAGACCACCCTGTCCGATAACCTGCTTGCGGGTGCCGGTATTATTTCGGAAGAACTCGCGGGCAGGCAGCTCTTCATGGATTCGGATGAGGAAGAGCAGGCCCGTGGTATCACGATCGATGCGTCGAACGTCTCGATGGTGCACGAAGTCGAAGGCCAGGACTACCTCATCAACATGATCGATACGCCGGGCCACGTAGACTTCGGCGGCGACGTTACCCGTGCAATGCGTGCGGTGGACGGCGCAGTCGTTCTCGTGGACGCGGTCGAAGGCACGATGCCCCAGACCGAGACCGTGCTCCGGCAGGCATTAAAGGAGCAGGTCGTCCCGGTCCTTTTCATCAACAAGGTGGATAGGCTGGTTAACGAGCTCAAAGTTGACGAGACCGAGATGCAGATCCGGCTCGGCAAAGTGATCGACAAGGTCAACAAGCTCATCAAGGGCATGAACGAGGATGCCTACAACAACGGCTGGAAACTCGATGCCTGCGAAAGGCACCGTTGCGTTCGGTTCCGCGCTCTATAACTGGGCCATCTCGGTCCCGTACATGAAAAAGAGCGGCGTCTCCTTTAAGGACGTCTTCGAGAAGTGCCGGGCCGGCGACATGAAGTATCTCGCCAAGCACTCCCCGCTCTACGAAGTCGTGCTCGACATGGTCGTTCACCACCTGCCAAACCCGCTCGAGGCCCAGCCCCGGCGTGTCAATGTCATCTGGCACGGCGACCACGCCACCACGGAAGGAAAGGCCATGCTCGCCTGCGACCCGAACGGTCCGGCAACGATGATGGTCACCGATATCTCGTTTGACCCGCACGCGGGCGAGGTCGCCACGGGCCGTCTCTTCTCCGGGACGCTCCGACGCGGCGACGGGCTCTATGTGATGGGCTCGGCGAAAAAAGAGAACCGCCTCCAGCAGGTCGGTATCTTCATGGGCCCGAAGCGTGTCGAAGTCGAAGAGATTGTCGCAGGAAACATTGCGGCAGTCACGGGCCTTAAGGATGCAATCGTCGGCTCGACCGTTACCTCCCTCATGGAGATGACGCCGTTTGAGTCGCTCAAGCACTACTCGGAACCCGTCATGACCGTTGCCGTCGAGGCAAAGAACATGAAGGACCTGCCAAAGCTCGTCGAAGTGCTCCGGCAGGTGGCAAAGGAAGACCCGACCCTCGTTATCGCCATCAACGAAGAGACCGGCGAGCACCTGATTGCAGGTATGGGCGAGCTGCACCTCGAGATCATCACCGGCCGTATCAAGCGCGACAAGGGTGTCGAGATCGTCACCTCCCCGCCGATTGTGGTGTACCGTGAGACGGTCACCGGCAAGGTGGAGAAACGTGGAGGGCAAGTCCCCGAACCGCCACAACCGGTTCTACTTCACGCTCGAACCGCTGCCCGATGCGATTGTCGACCTGATAAAATCCGGCGATGTCTCGATGAACCAGCAGAACATCGAGCGCCGTGATGTCTTAATCAAGGCCTGGCATGGACAAGGACGAGGCAAAGAACGTCAAGCATATCAAGGGCACGAACATGCTCATCGATATGACCAAGGGTATCCAGTACCTCAACGAAACGATGGAACTCATCATCGAAGGTATCAACGAAGCCCTTGCCGGCGGCCCGCTCGCTGACGAGCCGGTCCAGAACCTCAAGATGACCTTAACCGATGTCAAGCTCCACGAAGATGCAATCCACCGTGGCCCGGCCCAGGTCATCCCGGCCGTCCGTGGCGCAATCAAGGGCGGTATGCTGATTGCCGGCGACTCGCTCCTCGAACCTATCCAGCGCATCCAGATCTCGGTCCCGATGGAGCAGATGGGCGCCGCAACCTCCCAGATCCAGGGACGGCGCGGCCAGGTCTTCGACATGCAGAGCGAGGGCGACACGATCACGGTTGTCGGCAAAGCACCGGTCGCCGAACTCTTCGGGTTTGCGGGCGACATCCGATCCGCAACCGAAGGCCGTGCAATGTGGAACACCGAGTTTGCCGGCTTTGAGCTCGTGCCCAATAACCTCGTAAAAGACGTAGTGATCAGCATCCGGAAGAGAAAAGGCCTCAAGGACCAGATGCCGACCCCGAGCGATTACCTCGGATAAATTTTTTTTAAATTTTTTCCCAGTCCCATTTTCTTTTTTGCCGGTGCCTGCCCGGATACGGCTAACCTTCTGGTTCTGTGATCCTACCAGCGCTATTCTGGTAATATATCTCTTCCCGGGAAAGACGCGGTAAACAGGCCTTTGTACCTGCTGCCCGTTTACTAAGGGAACCGGGGCGGCACCCGCGGGGCCGGGAGTGTTACCCTTTAGTATGACCAATCTTGGCGATGTTATCCGACAGGTTGAAACAGCCCTCTGCGATCCCTGCGAGCCCCCGACCAGCCACGAGCAGGAAATCTATGCCGCAATCCTTCGCGAGGTCTGCACCGGCACCGTGGATGCCAAAGGAAGCCGGTAAATTTTCCCGACCGTAGCTTTCTTGTGCGCCAAACCTGTGGATTTATTATGGTCCGGCGCCGGAAATACCCCGGGTAGAGATTATGCCGGAGACCGCGAGGGAAACCACGACTGCCGGGCGGCCGGACTTCCAGGACCTAAAGGACCCCGGGTACGAGCTCTTCATCATCGGGGTCTCGGTTCTTTCGGTCATAAACCTTGTACTGGTGTATATCCCGGGCCTCGACCCGGATGCGGTCAACGTAATCCGTGTCTTCAACTTCTTTCTGACCATCATTTTCCTTGCCGATTTTGTCTTCCGCCTTCTCTCGGCGCAATCCAAAACCCACTATTTCTTCCGTGACTGGGGATGGGCCGATCTTCTTGCGAGCATTCCCTCGCTGCGTATCTTACGGATCTTTCGGATCTTCAAGGCCTACCGGCTCATGAGCAGGTACGGTGCAAAGAACATCTGGGACCAGCTCAAGAAGCACCGGGCCGAGAGCATGCTCTATATCGTGCTCTTCTGCGTGATGCTTGTTCATCGAGTGCGGCTCCGTGCTCGTCCTCATGGCCGAGCGTTCGGCCCCGAACGCGAACATCCAGACCGCATCCGATGCCATGTGGTGGGTGTACGTTACGATCACGACCGTGGGCTATGGCGACCGGTACCCGGTGACGAATGCGGGCCGGATCGTTGGCGTGCTCGTGATGACGAATGGGTGTGGGCCTCTTTGGGACCCTTGCCGGGTATATCGCAAACAAGTTGCTCGCACCCGAAAGCGACGATACCGCGGCTGCCCCGGAGGACGGGAAAACGGCCGGGGGAACGCGGGGAGGAGATCCTTGCCCGGCTCGACCGGATCGAAGCGGAACTCAAAAACCGGCCGCGGTGAACCCGAGCCTCCCATATACATAAACGGGCGCGAAGGGAACCACTATACCACAAAAGGGGGGCCGGTGGATGGATAACGAACAGGTGACTGCGGATCTTGCGGCACGGGCTCACGTCCATGATGCCCGGTGTTGTTTTGGATCTTGCAGGACCTGGTACGCCACCCGTCGGTTGCGTTTCCCGGGTACCCGGAGGAACCGGTACGGGCAACAGCGGAAGCCACGCTCGCGCCTCTTAAAAAAATACCGGATCCCCGGCGCCCGGCTCATGGAGATCCCCGGGGGATACCCTGCGGTTTATGCGGAGATCCCGGCACCGGCCGGAGCCCCGACCGTTCTCCTGTATGCCCACTACGATGTCCAGCCGGCAAAACGGGAGGACGGGTGGGAGACCGATCCGTTCGGGGCGGTGGAAAAGGATGGCCGGCTGTTCGGGCGCGGGACTGCGGACGACAAGTCGGGGATCGTAACGATCGCGGCAGCCTCTCGCCTCTTTGGCGGCCGGCCTCCCGTGGGCGTGAAGATTGTGATCGAAGGCGAGGAAGGAGACCGAGAGCCACCTCGACGCGTACGTGCCGGCGCACCCGGAGTTCTTTGCCTGCGACTGCGTTTGTGATCCTCGATAACGGCAACCTTTCCGCGGGAGAGCCGGCGCTTACGACCAGCCTGCGGGGCGTGGTCTGCCTGCACGGTTGAGGTCTACCACTCTCGACCACCCGGTCCACTCCGGGATGTTCGGCGGTGCAGCGCCGGACGCGCTCGCGGCTCTCGTGCGGATCCTTGCATCGCTCTACGATGCGGACGGCCGCGTGGCGGTTCCGGGTCTTGCATCTGCAGCCCCGCCGGATGCGGAGTATCCTCTTACCGCATTCCGGGAAGGGGCGGGCATTCTCGATGGCGTGGATCTGACCGGCACCGGCCCGCTCGGAGCCCGCCTCTGGTCGGGGCCGGCGGTAACGGTGATCGGGATCGATGCGCCGCCCGTTGCCGGTGCGGCTAACATCCTCGTCCCCACGGCACGGGCAAAGGTCAGCCTCCGCATTGCGCCGGACGCGGACCCGGGCCGGGAGGTAGCAATTCTCATGGAGCACCTCCGCAGGGCCGCCCCGTGGGGTGCGAAGGTCGAGGTAAAAGAGACCGCCCGTTCGGCGGGTTTTGTCTGCCCGGCCGGCCACCCGGCAACGGCTGCGGCAAAAGGGGCGCTTGCCGCTGCGTTCGGGAGACCCGTACGGGAGAAAGGGAGCGGCGGCTCGATCCCGCTCCTTTCGCTCCTGCACGCGGCAGCGCCAAAGGCCGGCTTTGTCCTCATGGGCGCAGAAGACACTGCCCGTTCCCGCATCCACGGGACAAACGAGAGCGTGGACCTTGCCGATCTCGAACGGACGATCGTGGCGCTGGCGCTCTTTTTCGTGCGGGTTGCTCAGGAGTAATGCCCGGGCCCCGCTCCCCTAAAAACAACCGGGCCGCTTACTGGTTCCCGCACCCGGCAAGCACGGCCCGCACCGCGGCAAGCCCGTTTTTCCCGTGGCGTTCGGCATCGACAAAGACTGCGCCGATCACGGCCTCGGTCACCATGTCCGGCGGCCGTTTTCCAGGTCCGCCAGATATCTTCGAGGCTCTGCTCCCGCAGGCTCCCTGATATAAGCGCGAAATCTGGTTCTGTTCCGCAAACAACCGGACCCATTCCTGCTTGACCGTATCGCCCGGGGGGACCGGTCCGCTGTCCTGCCACTCCTCGTACAGCCGGCAGGCAACCACCGCATCGATCACCGCGTCCCCCACGGCTGCGAGCGGCACGGTGCAGGCAATCGTCTGCGAAGGGTTGCCGGCATGTGCGGCCCGGCTCGCAAGCGCCGATTCGAGGATTACGGCGTCGTGGAACCGGTACCCGATCCGGTCTTCGAGATTTTTAAATACTGCATGGTCGTCCATTGCACCCGCGTCCATCCAGCCCGTGCTGGTAACGCGTATATTATTTTTTCCGGAATATGAATGTTTTTTAATAATTTTTATATCTCGGAATCCGGCAGGCATTCAGCCAAAAAAGTGAATCCGTTCGAGCAGGTTTCCGACAACCGCAAGGCCGTCTTTTCCGCTCCTTTTCGCGTCTAGGAATACCGCCCCGATGAGCGCCTCAAAAGCGGTATCGAATGCCTGGTTTCCCTGGAGCCAGACCCGGTTTTTTTCCTCGCCCTTTCCCCAGCGGATGTACTCTTCGAGCCGGAATGCCGTGGCAAACGCCCGGGTCCGGTCCCGGTTGACGCCGAGGATCTTCCCCTGGCGTAAGCGTACCCTTGTCCCGGGTCCCGTTCTCGTAGAGGCGGCTGACAACCACGGTCCCGAGCACGGCATCGCCCACGGTGGCAAGCGCGTCCATGCTCCCTCCCACCGTACCGTTGTGTTCGTTTGCGTACATCGTGCGGGTCAGTGCCGTCACAAGGAGGTCTTTGTCGGAAAACGGGTAGCCGATCGCGGCTTCGAGCTCGTTGGGGATCTGGTGTCGGGACATGGTGGTATCTCCGGCTTAGCGGTACGGATACTGGTGTTTTCGGCCTCTTGAATGTTTTTTTAGTTTTGGCGAGGGGCCGGTTGTCCGGGAAAAAAAGTTTTAGAGGATCTTCGATCCCGCGCCGGGCCCGGGCTTGACCTGGTAGGCGCTGTCGATCTTCAAAACAATTGCGGACTTTGCGATAAGCGTGGCCTTGATCCCTTTTACCCAGGCCGCGTCCTCTTTAAAGATCTCGTCGCTGGTGTGGATGGTTGTCGTTCCCTTGACCTGGAAGCCGCCCTTCTCGCCCCACCAGGTGATGCCGGCGTGCGGGTTTTCTTTTAGGTTTGCGAGCGTCTTGTTGAAGTACTGGTCCGAGATGAGCAGGGTCTCGTCGTCTAAGAGCTTGAACGCCCCGATGGGGACGGCGTTTGGGACGCCGGACTTCGAGGCGGTTGCAAAGTACACGAGTTTTGTCCCGGCAAGGGACTCTTTGATCTCAGCGGTGAGTTTTACCATGTGCAGGTTCCTCCAAGAGAGAATATTTACGGCCAGGTATGTTTAAGTGTTTGGCAGATTTGCATCAAACTCCGGGGGTAGCCGGCAGGAGCCCGTCATAAGCAGCCAAACCGGCAGAACCAGTTGGTAACGGGATATCCGAAAAGCGGGATACCGGGTGTTGCATTGATCCAGGCATGCCGTACACGAGTTGTCACCGGTCACGGGACCGGCCGTATCTTCCGGCGGGAATACGGCCCCGTCCGGGAGCTGCCGCGCAAGGATCCCGCACCTGAAATGGTGCCGGCGAGCGCCAGCAGGACCATGCACGATACTTGTGTTTTGCAGGTTCCTTTTCATGGAATTTCACGGGGAAGTACTTGCTTACGGGGCCAATAAAAAAAGCGTTGAGTGAAATTTATTTTTCAGTGAGCCGGTACGTGGTAGTGTGAATCTGGTTGTCGATTCGGTTGTCAATCTGAGTTGTCAATTCTGTCCGGGGCAACGAACCGGTGATTTTTTTTAGTGAGGGAAGGATGAAGCAGGCATTACTTGTGATCGATGTGCAAAAACGAGTATTTCACCGGGGCGATGCCGGTGACGTACCCGAAGGGAGCCTTGAAAATATTACCCGGGCCATGGACCATGCGCACGCTGCCAGGGATCCCGGTCGCGGCGATCCAGCACACGAGCCCGGCCCCGAATGCCCTGGCATTCAGGAAAGGCTCGCACTGCTGGGAGCTGCACGATGAGATCAAAAAGCGGCACGCGGATATCGTGATCGAAAAGGCTCATGCCCCGGGAGTTTCACCGGCACGGGCCTTCTTGGGTGGCTTACAGAGAACGGGATTGGGACCGTCACGATCGCGGGCTACATGACCCAGATGTCGCTAGCGATACGACCGCACGCCAGGCCTTCCACCGGGGCTATGCGGTAAACTTCCTCGTCGGATGCAACGGGGACGCTTGCCTGTTGCGAATGCGGCCGGGTCGGTGACGGCCGAGGAATTGCACCGGGCGATCCTTGGTACGCGAGCAGATGCGGTTTGCCCGGGTGATGGGGAACGGAGGAGTGGATTAACGGGGTGTGAGGGAAGAAGAGGTACCGGGATTTTATCCTTATTCGTTTTTTAGGATCCGCCGGATTTCTTCTCCCAGCCGGGGGATATCATGGTGTGCCGTGCTCCAGACTTCGTCAATATCGATACCGAAATACTGGTGCACAAGGAGATGACGCATGGCTACGATATCTTTCCACGGAATGGCCGGGTGCGATTCCTGGAATGCAGGAGAGATCCCGTTTGCTGCTTCGCCAATGATCTGGATATGATACAGGGTCCAGACGACCAGCATTTCGGACCGGGTAAATTCGTCCCGTGATGAAGGAAGCCTGTCTTCGATCTTTTTGACCGCTTCAAGCATATCCCGGAGCCGATCCTTAGTCGGATCTCATAATGGCACGGCTTCCTGCAGCACGGTTTTTTTGAAGTTTTCATGGATGCCATTCTCCGATGCAACATCCACATCCTTTTCCAGAAGTTGTGAGAGCTCACGCTGGAACGCTGCATGGGTAAAGAGCGATGTACCTTGCGGGAATTCGACTAAAAAATCGATATCGCTCTTTTTTGTGGCTTCGCGCCGGGCGACCGAGCCGAAGATCCGGATATTTTTTATGGCATACTTATCGGCAAGTGCGAGGATCTCCGGTCTCTTTTCTGCGATAAGTTCGTAAATGTCCATGGCGGCCTCCCGTTTTCTTGTAAGGAACAGATAGGCAAAAAGGGATTATTAATGCATTGGCCCTGCGGGATGAAACGGCGATTGTCGCAGACTGGTTCCAGAAAAGGGAGCTCATTATATGCATCACGATTTGCCGTACCGGCCCTGGCTTTATTTTACCTCACCCGGCATAATGATATATTACCATGACCGATTGAGGTCAAAGTTCCAAAAGAAGCACCGACAGGAAAACGAGATGCTGACACCTGCCCGGAAGAAGAATCTGGATGAGACCAGGCACAAGTACCACAGGGCACTTGAGCAGCTGAGCCGGTTATAAGCCGGCTTAACCGTTTTTTTTCTCGTGGATCTTTTTTGGTCCAGCGTTCCGGCACCGTTGGAACCTTGAAAAATGTGCGGGCATATGAAGAGATACCTGACATGATACAGCAGTTGTGCAAGAACTACTTCCCACAAATTACCCGGGTATCATCACATCGTCTTGCTTGACAAGGTAAAGGAGGCGGGATAAATCATGGGTCCTGGAGGAACAAATCGAGGTGAATGAGGAGAAAATCCTTGGCCGGACATAATCCTGACCGCCTTTTGGAAAATTGTCCTACAGAGTATGTGAAGATTGTCCCGGCAGTGTCGAGACAATTATCCACTTTAGTGCGTGGACCATCCGGGCATTCATCGGCAAAGGGTATTGATAGTGCCCGGCCCTGCCGCGAAAGGATTGTATATGCCCGGGCCTATGGAATAGTGCAAGTATGTCTTCTGCGTCCATATCCGTTGAGAATAAAATCCGCAGCCTGCCCCCGGATCTCCAGGAGGATGCGATCCGCTATATCGACGAGCTTGTCAGGCGCTCGAAAAAAAGATCCCCGTCATCGTTCCGGTGTGTTGCCGAAGGATCCCTTGGAGAACTTGGCAGCCGGTACTCATCGGTTGAGCTCCAGCACAAAGCACTGGAGTGGCGGGGAAGCTGATGTATCTGGTCGATACCAATATTTTTCTGGAGTTGTTACTCGGGCAGGCAAAAAGCCGGTTCTGTCCGGTCATCCCCCATCTCGTGATTCGGTATCCTCTTCCGGCAATTATTTTATCCTCACCGGCATAATGATACTGTTATATGACCGCTGTGGTCAAAGTTCCCAAAGAGCGCCGGCAGGAAAAAGAGGTACTGACACCTACCCAGAAGAAGAATCTGGACGAGACCAAGCACAAGTACCACAGGGCACTTGAGCAGCTGAGCCGGTTATAACCCGGTCTTTTCTTTTAACCACTCTTCTACAGATTCCCGCGTGTGTTTGTATTCTGCCACTTCCAGCATGAACGAGACGACGTCGTCATCCGTTGCGCTGATCAGGTGTCCCTGATCCCGCACCTGGTTGTCGGCGGCAACAAACGCGGTTCGTTTATTCCCGTCAATGAAAGGGTGGCCGGTGGCTATACCATGAAGGATGATTGCGGATTTCCGTACGGTCTTTTTGCTTTGGTTTACCTGATAGATTACATAATCCAGCGTCCCGGTATCGCGAATACCGGGCGTACCGCCAAAATCCCGCAGAATGTCTGCATGAATCTCGATAATCTCCTGGGAAGTGATCTCGTTTTCCGACAAAATACTCTCCGTTACAGAGTGTTGTGAACTGATCGATGATCTAATCATCGCTGTTTTGGAAGGTTTGGGCCGGTCCTTCCGGGTAGTTTTACTGGCACGGGTCTTGAGGAACAGCTCAAGTGAGAACGGGAGCACAACGCTCGCGGTTTTTTTCGGCTGCATGACCCGGATGTTGCTTCGCGATACGACTGCATAACCGAATACCACAACACAAATGCCTGATGCCGCCAATGATGAATATGGAGCGGTCTGGTCGGATCATTTTACCAGGAGGAAGAAATGAAGTGCGTAATCTGCCGGCACGGGACGACCCGGGAAGGGACTACCACGGTCACGTTCGAACGGGACGGAATGACGCTGGTGGTCAAAGATGTCCCGGCCCGGATCTGTACCAACTGCGGCGAGGATTATGTTGACGAGAAAGTCGCCCGTGAGATCATGGAGATGGCCGGGCGCATGGCAAAAAGCGGTGCACTGGTGGATGTACGGCGGTACGTACCCGGTCCTGCGGTGCCGTGTTAAGTTTTTTTTTAAATCTTTTACGAACGCCTCTCCCTCCCCGGGATCCGGCCTAACCCCGGCCGGTCGTCCGTCGGAGTATTTTTAAAAGTCAAAGAATTGAGTCCATTTCCCTGAAAAAAGCTGGAATCGCGTTTTTCCGGAAAACGCCCCACAAAGCCGTTCCTGTGGCCGATCGGGGCATCAGATGGCCTCCCCTGCCTCCCCTTTTTCGCGCCTGCAGGAAGGCCGCTATTTCGCAGGATTAATCTGCCTTAAAATCGCGCATTTTCTGAAAATACCCGATTATAACGATATTTTCTATGCGCGTGGACACGGTTTCCTGTGGAGATTGGGGGCCGGATCGGAAAGGGGGGAATCCGGGGCTGTATCGGGCCCGGATTTGGGTGGAAAAGGGTAAGTCCGGAGGGGGTGGGGAAGTGGGGGCGGTTATTAATGGTGGGGAAAGATTACTCGAAAAATTTCAGATGATCGAGCATTTTACCAACTTTGTCTAATCCATTGTGGTCTTTATTCTGGGCATCGAGAAAGACTGCCCCGATCAGGGCTTCGGTCACCATGTCATCGGCGATTGTTTTATTGTTCTCTATATTCTGTTTTTTTCCCCCTTTCCCCAGAGAACATATTGGCCGAGTTTATGGTTAACCGCAAATTCTTTGGTTCTTTCATGCCTGACCTTATCTTTCCTGAGCTCCGTAATCTTTTGCCGGGTCCTGTTCGTTTCATCAGAATACAGCTTGTAAGCAACAACGCAACTGAGAACCGCATCCCCTAATGTTGCAAGCGGTCCCATTGATTTTTTTTCATCGCATTGTTGTTTGTCGTTGAGAAATGCAAGGCGGGTCAGGGCGTTTTCTATTACTTCTTTTTCATGGAAATGATAGTCGATCAGGTCCTCAAGTTCCGGGAGGGATTTTTTGGCTGTCATGTGTTTCTACCGACAGTTACCGTTACTACGATCTTATGTGGGACTGCCCCTTTGGTGTAATCCGGTATTTTTGTTTTACTGCTTCGGGGTTTATCGGGGAGGGTCATCTCAATCAATCCTGCCTGAATTGCTGGTAGTATATATGCGGACCTGAAATATTCGTCGTCCTTGAGGTTGAGAGACAACTGAAGATCCTTCCTGGACACGGAGTCACCCTTAAATACGGTAAGTAATCGCCGTACTTCCTGGGTAACTTCCTGGGTAACTTCCTGGGTAACTTCCTGGGTAACTTCCTGGGTAACTTCCTGGGTACTTCCTGGGTACTTCCTGGGTATTTTCTTGTTGACTTCCTGGGTAGCTTCCGGGGCAAAGAATGTGAGCCGAACCCCTCTATCTGTTTCTGACCATCGGGGCTGGGGCAGACCGTGATCGGTACAGGCTTCCCGGATCATAAGGCTGCCGCGCCCCGCCTTTTCCATGAACCCTCGCAAATATAACACATGAGCGATATCGGGGTTGCGGAGTACCGATATGTGTCCCGTTACAAGTTTATCCGGTGTTACTCCTTCCGGGAACCTGCCGGAATTTTCGATCTCCAGGCGGTCCAAGTAGATGTTTACAGTAATTCCCCCGGAGAAATCGCTGTAATCCCGGTGGGCGAATGCATTGATGAGTCCTTCGCGGATGGCAAACGATGGATAGAGGTTTTTATCTTCGCGCTTCAGGGAATTTTCCTTAAAGGACGACGAGGTGGGTGTGTTCCGCTGGATAAAGCCGATGACGTCTTCAAGCAGCGGGACGAGCGGGCCTTCAAAGGATTTTGTGTCCGGGTAGCGGTCATCGGTCTTACCGGAAAAGAATCGTGCCACCCTGACGCGGATCTGCGGGTAACGCAGTGCAGGATTTTTTGTAAAGAGGATATCCCCCCCGTTGGTCAGGTGTCCGTATTTAAATATGGCAAGGTCTTCGAGAACGGCGATTTTGTTGTCGGGATCGCGGAACCGGAATCGTTCAGTTTTATTGATATCTGTTATTGCAGCATGCAGTTCGCGCTCGTCAATATCGCGTTCGATACTGGCATCGGAAAACCGCCGTTCCCACCGTTCCGGCTCAGCCTGCCTGCGGAGCACCATATCGCGGATTGTTGCGACATCCGCTTTCTTTGTTGCAGTACCCTCACGGATGTAGATAACATCCCGGAATGCGTAGGGGAGGTCTTTTCCGGCCGGTACTTCGATGACAAGAAGGTCTTTTTGTCGTAAGAGCTGTACCTGGACGGAGATGAGTGTTTTTGGCGTGATATCCTCTGCGAGCGTGCGCTCAAGATCTTTTGGCGACAGAGTCGAACGATCGACGCCGTTAATCTCATATTTCTCATTTATTCCGCAGATTATGTAGCCCCCTGCGGATGAATTCAGAAACCCGCAGATGATCGGGCCCAGGATTTTTGGATCGCGGCAGTCTGTTTTGAATTCAATGTTCTGGCCCTCCCCAAGTGACAGGAATCCCAATATCTCACTGGGTTTCATGATCTGCCCCTTTTGTCATGGATCGTCCGTGAGATATGATCCGGGTCCCGGAAGTTTTCCCTGATGAACGCTTCGACCTCCTGGTATCGTGAGAACTGCGCGGTGGCAAAGAGCATTGCATCAGCATCGGTCGAGAATTTCTGGACCCAGTTGCCCGGCCGGTCACCCGGTTGTTTTTCCGATTGGATGATTGCCTCTTCGTACATGTCGATTATACGGAGGTCATCGATAACCGGGCAGTGGTCATCCAGCGTGAGTTTTTTCCTGCCGGCTTTTCCCTTGTATCCGAGATTGTTGAGTAATGTTCTTGAGGCAGGGACATAATCATGGGCGAGAAGCCAGCGTGGTTTTTTGAGTTCCAGCGCTTTTTTTAGTTCCTGATGCGTGATGGATAATCCGGCTTTGCCATCGATGCCGCTGCCATACTTCGGGGTGATGATGCCTAAAAAGAGGTCGCACTTTTCCGTTGCGGCAATGCAGTTTTCAAAGGCGGAGCGGTCCGAAAAGACCGGCATGGTGCCCTTGTGCGACATCCAGACCTCATACCCGAACTGCGTCAGAAGCGCGTAGATCCGGTCCAGGAGTTCTTCGTAACCGTATACAGTGGAAGAGACAAGTACGGTGAGTCTTTTGTTTTCCGGTTTTTGTTTCTCCGCCACGGTTTCGCCTTACTAGTTACTTTGCGGGAAAGAGGATTTAAAGGCTCCTTGGATTTAATGAAAATTCCCTCTCTGGGGCTGCATGTACACATCTTTATTATGGATGCCTGGAGAAGATTATCTGTTAAAATGGTGTCGGATTTCGTCGTCCTTGATTTGTTTTCCGGTGGAGGAGGACTTACAGAAGGATTCGTTCGGCAGTCATTTGATTTTGTCACACATATTGAAAAGGATCCATATGCGGTCAATACATTACAAACCCGGTTGATATATCATAATCTGAAAGCCCTTGGTAAGGAAGAGATTTATCAGGAGTATTATAGGGGGAACTCTTCACGTGAAGTTTTTTTACAATTGGCTGCGGCTGCAACGGGACAGAAACCTCCGATCATCAATCAGGAAATATCAAAATTTACAGAAGGATCGATCTTGGCAGAAATACAATCGGAATTACATGCCCGGTTTGATCGAAAGACCGTGGATGTAATAATTGGCGGACCCCCTTGTCAAGCGTATTCTCTGGTTGGGCGTGGAAAAGATGAGAACGGAATGCGAAACGATCCGCGGAACTACCTTTACAGATATTATCTGCATTTCCTGCAGGTGTTCAAGCCGGAGATATTCGTTTTTGAAAATGTTCCTGGATTACTTAGTGCAAAGAAAGGGAAAATATACCGTAGTTTCCTTCACGGCTGTTCTGATCTGGGATATCATCTGGATGATGACCCTCATATCCTGAACGCCTGTAACTTTGGCGTGCTTCAGAACAGAAACAGAGTAATTTTCATAGGATGGAAGAAGGAGCATCCATTGAGTTATCCGGATTTTCCTCAGATCCGATCTGAAGAAAATATTAATGGTCTCCTTAGGGATCTGCCTGAACTTCACGCAGGTGAAGGGACAGATGCAATTCAACCATATAATGAAAAGAGACCCTCCCCGTATTTAATCTCGTCAAAAATACGGAGCAGTGATGAAGGAATCCGTCATCATAAGGCTCGCGTCCACAATGAAAATGATAAGGAAATTTACAAAATTGTTATAAAAACGTGGAATGCCTCCCGACAAAGACTGCATTATGATGAACTACCTGAAAGGCTGAAAACACATGAAAATCGTCAGGTTTTCCGTGACAGATTCAAGGTGGTTGACGGAAACTCCTATTCTCATGCCATTCTTGCACACCTTGGAAAAGATGGTCATTACTTTATCCACCCTGATCTTAATCAGATCAGATCATTGACCGTGCGCGAAGCGGCCCGTATCCAGTCTTTCCCTGATGATTATCTCTTTGAGGGGCCGCGTTATGCAAAGTATGTTCAGATTGGAAATGCAGTCCCTCCGTTAATGGCAGAAGGAATTGCAAAAAAAATCCGGAATATGCTAAATGAGCTTTGATAATTAAATCGCAACGGATAATATCAATCGCATTATACAGATTGATAAATCAAATACCTCCATTTGCCGTGATGATTTGAATGGATACAACCCTTTCTGATTTTTATGATATTGTATCCCCTGATGCCGGTGCCATGATTGAATCTCTTCGTGCATATGGATATCATCTCGACACAGCTGTCGCCGATATTATTGATAATAGTATTTCTGCAGGAGCAAAGACTGTCTGGATTGATTGTATATGGAACGGTGAAAAGTCCACAGTTTCAATCCGTGACGATGGTAACGGGATGACTGATATAGCATTAAAAAATGCAATGCGGCCGGGAAGTCGAAACCCCCTTCAGAAAAGAGATTTAAAAGATCTCGGAAGATTTGGTCTTGGGTTAAAAACCGCTTCTTTTTCCCAATGCAGAAAACTTACCGTTGGATCAAAAACGGAAGTTGACGATCCAGTATTCCGATGCTGGGATTTGGATTATATCAATTCATGTGGAGAGTGGCGTCTTCTTAAACCCGATAAAGAAAAAATCCCTCCAGTTTTCACGATACTTAATGAAATGAATCATGGAACCATCATTCTGTGGGAAAATCTCGATCGACTTACCAAAGGAGAAGACCCTGATAATAGAAAACAGGCAGATCATTTTTATGCGCAATTAGATATCCTGAAAGCCCATCTCGAAATGATATTCCATCGGTTTCTTGAAAAAATCAATGGCTTGAAAATTTTTCTTAATGACCGGCAATTAAAACCTTGGGATCCGTTTCTGACAAATTATCCCTCCACACAATGTCTACCAGTGGAGACAATTTTCTATAATGGAGAGAAAATTATCGTCCGACCTTATGTTTTGCCGCATCGTTCCAAGATTGATGATGATACATACAAAAATGCCGGGGGCCTTGGAGGGTGGAATGAACGTCAGGGGTTCTATGTTTACCGGAATGAACGTCTAATTGTTCCCGGTGACTGGCTGGGTCTGGAGATTCAAAAGGGACAACCCATAAGAAAGGAACAATTTACGAAATTAGCCCGAATAATGGTAGACCTCCCGAACTCTCTTGATGAGGACTGGAAAATTGATGTGAAGAAATCTGTTGCCCGACCTCCAAATTTTATCAAGGAGGATTTCCAGAGAATTGCCCGGCTTACAATTGAAAAGGCAGTATCCATTTATCGTTTTCGTGGGAAAGTAACCGAAAGAACTAAAGATGCACCGGCCTCATTTCCGTGGTTAACAACAGTTCAACACGGGAATTATCATTATTCAATAAACCGTGAGTATCCCCTGCTCTCTGAGATCCTCCAGACCTCCGGTGAGTCCCGGCAAAAAATCCTGACGATGTTACGCATTATTGAGGAATCCGTTCCAATTCCATTGATGGTAATGAACGAATCTAATAATCCAGATAAAGTCCCTCGACCGTTTGAAAGTGCACCATCAGATGAATTAAAACAGGTAATGGCGGAAGTCTGGAGTTCAATGATCAGGACAGGGGTACCTCCGGAAAATGCGAAAATGAGGTTGATGCAGATGGAGCCATTTTCTGATTATCCCGATTATGTGACAGAATTTATGAGGAAAAATTTTGGGAAGTGATAAAATAATGGCGACAATTGACTTGGCAAGACAACTTGTCTTTGTACTGTTAAAGGGGGAACCTCATCTTACCACTGAAATTATTCGGGCTAAATGTAATTCGGTTCTTTCAATGCTTAAAGATCAGAAGGGGTATGAACCGGTCGATATTGAATATCTTATCCGAGATATTGAATCCCGATGTGAAATCTGGAAAGGTCGGGCTACAATATTAAAGGATAATCAAAAGGATCACATTGTCTGGTTGCCCGATAAAAAAAGTAAAATTGACTGGAAATTCTGGTATAGGTACCAAAGATATCTTTTAGAAGCAAAGAACATCCCTGAACCGTCGATAACGAAAATTGATGATTTTACTGACAGGATTCTTGAATTGCTTGAAGACCCTCATCGTGAAGGAGAGTGGGATCGCAGAGGGATGGTCGTCGGTCAGGTCCAGTCCGGTAAGACATCAAATTATACCGGCTTAATCTGTAAGGCTGCAGATGCAGGTTACAAGCTAATAATTGTCCTCGCCGGAATGCATAAAAGTCTTCGAAGTCAGACCCAGCTTCGTCTTGATGAAGGATTCCTAGGGTTTGACACGCGGCAGGCAAGGAAATTTGATAAGGAAAATATGCGGATTGGTGTAGGTGATTTGCCCGGTGAAGAATTCATTACTGTTCACTCCCTTACCAGCAGCGAAGATAATGGTGATTTTAATAAGAAAGTTGCCCAGCAGGTTGGTGTTTTACCGGGTGGAGCAGATCCGGTAATTCTCGTTGTAAAAAAGCAAAAATCAGTCCTTTCAAATCTTATTAACTGGGCAACAAGTGTCCGGGGTCAGACCGATCCACAGACCGGAAAAACTGTTGTACGAAATATTCCCCTTCTGGTTATTGATGATGAAGCAGATAACGCATCTGTCAATACAAAATTAATACCTGTTGATGAAGATAATCAGCCACTTCCAGATTATGAGGTCAGTGCCATAAATGGAAAAATCCGCGAGTTACTTCATCATTTTGAAAAAAGTGCCTATGTTGGATATACTGCCACACCTTTTGCAAATATTTTCATTTTCCCGGAAAGCGAAACCTCAACACATGGAGAGGATCTTTTCCCAAGGGATTTTATTATTAATTTACCCCCGCCCCCTAATTATATCGGCCCGTCTCAGATTTTTGGATTTGTTACAGATGAAGAATTGGAGACAGGAAAAGAAGTGGATCTTGGTCTTCCTATTATCCGCGTAGTAACCGATTATCAACAAAAAATTCCAGATACACATTCAAAGGATTTTGTTCCAAAAGATCTTCCCGACTCTTTGAAAGAAGCAATAAAAATCTTTATAATTTCCAGTGCCGCCAGAAAAGCCCGGGGTGAGACAAAAAGTCATAATTCAATGCTTGTTCATGTTACCCGATATACTGCAGTTCAGGCAAAACTTGCGGATCTTATCCACCAGGAAGTAATTTCATTAAGACGATGTCTTGAATACGAAAAAGCGAATTCTAGGAGTGGTATTTACAAAGAGATGGAGACACTGTGGAATGCAGATTTTATTCCTACATTTCAAGAGATATCGACCCGAGTAAAGGATCCCCTCCTTACCACAGTTTCATGGGAGATGGTAAAAGCAAATCTTTTCGATGCCTCAGCAAGGATCCGTATAATGAAGATTAATGGAACGGCAAAAGATGTTCTTGATTATAAGGATCATCCCGAGGGAATAAGTGTCATTGCAGTTGGCGGTGATAAACTGTCCCGAGGGCTCACGTTAGAAGGTCTGACTGTCAGTTACTATCTGCGGGCTTCGCGAATGTATGATACTCTTATGCAAATGGGACGCTGGTTTGGGTTCAGACCCGGGTATATTGATCTCTGTCGGCTCTACACATCGCAGGAACTTGTTGAATGGTACCGATTCATTAATCTTGCATCAGAAGAGCTTCGAAGCGAATTTGATTTTATGGCTTCTATGTCTGCAACACCTCGGGAATTTGGATTACGGGTTCGGACACATCCGGATGGGCTCAGAATTACTGCAGTTAATAAAATGAGATCGGGAACAGAAATGGATTTGTCTTTTTCAAATTCTGTTGAACAAACGGTATTCTTTCAGAAAATTAAGACAATTCAGGAGAGCAATTTGCATCTAATTGAAAAATTAATTCAGCAGCTCGGGCACGAATCAGGGACCCTCGATGCTACACCCTACTGGACAAGTGTTCCATCAGAGGTAATCCTCCAGTTGATCGATGATTTTCACTTTATGGATAGTTCAAAAACACTCAAACCCGGTTTGATCAGGCAGTATATTGAAAAACAAAATACTAAGAAAGAATTAACTTCTTGGACAATTGCGTTGGTTAATAAACAAAATGCTGAACATTTTTATGATTTTGGCAAATACCAGATTGGTCTGACCGAAAGAAACCCAGTGGATCCCAATAATAATGACGTGTATGCCATAAAAAAAGGACAGATCATCAGTCCAAAACATGAATTAATTGATCTATCCGAAACTGAAAAACAAATGGCCCTGAATGCAATGCGATCGGATCCCGGTCAGCAGGGAAAGGATTTGTCAAAAATTTCTATTCCGAGCGGGCCATATATACGAAAAGTGAGATCCCCAACAAAAGGTCTCCTTCTAATTTATCCGTTGGAATCCGACCAAAATTTATCTTGAAAATCCCGTGATCGGTCTTGCATTCAGTTTCCCGTTTAGCGAAAATGCGTTGACTGTGAGATATAAGGTAAATACTGTATACAACTGGGAGCAGGAATTTGAGAACTGAAGAGTTTGATTCCATCTGGAGGATTCTTGAGGAGTCCTCGGTAAAAGAAAGTAAAGAGGGGATAATTATCCGAAGGATCTCTCCTGATGACCCATACGATCTTTTTCTTGGTTACGAAAAACCTGCAAACAGGCGGCTATTCCTTATACGGATTAATAAAGAAAACTATACAGAATTCCGGCAGTTGCCTTCAATGCAGGGCTTTGAAATATCCCCGGTAAATCTTAATGAGGAATCTCAAGACACAATAATCGTCGGTTTTATTTTGAATAATCCTGTATTCATGGATATTTTTTCAACACTTTGTGAGGATATTTACAAGACGGTGATATCTGAAAATAACCCCTCGATAATGGTTAAAGGGGTAATTAACCGATTGCTGATGTGGCATCAGTTTCTCCAGACTTTTGGTTGTCAGGGATTAAGTTTGGAATATCAGAGGGGGTTGTATGGAGAACTGAGATTCTTAAGAGATGTCCTTTTTCCAAAAATCGGAATAAAAAACGCCTTGTCCGCGTGGAAAGGTCCCATAAAAGGAAACCAGGATTTTCTGATATCCGGAACTGCGGTTGAAGTAAAAACAAGCATCGCTAAACAACATCAGAAAATTCTCATTGCCAGTGAACAGCAACTTGATAACGGGGGGTTGAATGCACTTTATATCTATCATCTCTCGCTTCGGGAAGTGGATAACAACGGTGAAACCCTTGCTGGGATTATTGATCAAATCCGGAATGAAATTGATCTTCATAAGGGACCGGTTCACGAATTTGAAGAGCAATTGTTTAAAGCCGGATATCTTGACAAATACAGATTTAAGTATGAAGCTTCGGGATATACTGACAGAGCAATCTCTATTTTTTTGGTTAGAGAGAATTTTCCCCGGATTGTCGAAAAGGATTTGAAAAGTGGTGTGGGGGATGTACAATATTCTATTGATTTGTCTTCGTGTGTTCCATTTAAAGTGAACGAAACGGATTTTTTATCAGATTTATCAGGTGACAAGAATGTCCGGAGAGAATGATTTTGAACAATTTTCCGATAATTTTCGGAGAGATGTATATGATGCTGCACAGGATCCAGAAGCCGAATCCTTCATGGAGGAACAATTTACAAAAAATTTTCTTGATTATCTGATTGAAATTGGTGTAATTGAAGATTATCTTTTATGTCGCCTTGAAGGGCGTGGCTTCAAAATTAACGCGTATAATAGTAACCTTAATAATCAGAATAATGGAGAGAAAGAGGGACTTTTTTTCGATCTTTTTGTCACACTGTATACAAATGAATATTCCAATACTTCCATAACTAAAACTGAAATTAATTCATATATTAAAAAGATCCGGTCATTTTTTTTGATTGCTCTTAATAAAAAATATGGTAAAATTGAGGAATCAAACCCGGCATTTGATCTTGCGGATATCATTTATACCCACAAAGAAAATCTTGTCGGAGTAAATCTGTATGTTATAACTGATGGTATTGTAGCCCCGGATTCTCCTTCGGATGAAACAGAAGGAAAAATCAGAATATCCTGCCATATCTGGGATTTGAAACGGTTATTCCGCTATGTCAGTTCCGGAAATCAGCCGGAACCCATCGAAATCGATTTTTTAAAGGATTTTGGTGCATCACTTCCATGTCTCGAAATGCCAAAGGAGAATCCCCGGTACACTTCGTATCTGGCGATAATGCCCGGAAAAATGGTTGCTGAGTTATACGGAAAGTACGGACCTAAACTTCTTGAGAGGAACATCCGGGTTTTTCTCCAGATGAAGGGCAAGGTGAACAAAGGAATTCGTGATACTATTCGTAAGGAACCTTGCATGTTTTTGGCTTACAATAATGGAATATCAACAACTGCTGAGTGTGTCAGAGTTGAGAAGAATATCAGTGGTGTTCCATGTATTATCTGGATTCGGGATTTTCAGATCGTTAATGGCGGTCAGACCACTGCTGCGATTCACTACGCATCTTTCAAAGAAAATTTGGATATATCGGAAGTTTTTGTTCAGGTCAAATTAACAGTAATGAAAAATCAGAACGATGTAAGATTTATTGTTCCAAAAATTGCTCAATATGCCAACAGCCAGAATAAAATTACAGAATCTGATTTTGTTTCAAATGAAGAATTCCATATTGAAATTCAGAAAATGTCACGGTCTATATGGGCTCCGGCAAAAAGAGGGTGCCAAGCGGAGACTCATTGGTATTATGAACGTGCACGGGGACAATATCAGGTAGATAAGGAAAGAGAATTGACAAAAAAACAAAAAACAATCTTTTCCGATAGAAACCCAACAAATCAGAGATTTACGAAGACTGATCTTGCGAAATATGAAAATTCGTGGGATCAGTTACCTGAAATTGTCAGTCTTGGGAATCAAAAAAATTTCCATGCATATGTATTAAAACAAAAAAATGATCCTCTTCAGATTCCCGATAAATATTATTTCCAGTTTCTCATAGCCAAAGCGATCTTATTTAAAACCACGGACGAGATTATCAAAAAACTGGATTTTGGTCCGTATAAGGGGAATTATGTGACATATACGGTTGCCCTCCTTTCGAAATTAACAGAAAAACGAATTGATCTTGAGAAAATCTGGAAGGAGCAGGAATTATCTCCTGCATTGCAAGAATTTATCACTCAACTGGCATCGGAGGTCAGAAAAGCAATTACACAGGGGCCTGTCGGATCTAAAAATATTTCTGAATGGTGTAAGAAGAAGGAATGCTGGGCATCGGTGCAAAGGATAAAGGTGGATATCCCGACCTCATTAAAAACGGAGTTGATCAGTGAAGAAGCTGTCAAATTACGCGATACGTGGATTGGTAAAAATGGAAAACCAACGAGTCCTGATATAAACTACTTTTACGAAGAATCTCATCTTTCAGACTCATGAGACGAACGGAATGTTAACCTTGAAGGAAAGGCAACTCCCTCCCAAAATACAGATGAGGAACAGATAGTATAAACAGATTTATTATTTTCAGTTCTTATCTGACAAATACTCCATTATCCTGTTTATAACGACATCCGGCTCTTTTCTGATCTCGTGCTCCCAGATGCGGATTACCTTCCAGCCATCAGCCCGTAACTGTTCATTCACCTTTGCCGCTCTGTCTACATTGGACTGAATTTTTTTCATCCAGAATTCGTTCCGTGTTTCCGGTTCCTGAAAACAGACCGGGCATTTGTGCCAGAAACAGCCATCTACGAATATGGCAATCTTCTTTTTTGTGAATACAATATCCGGTTTTCCTGGCAGTTTATAGTAAATCCGGTAGCCTCTCACTCCCGCAGCAAACAGCATTTTTCGTAACTTTACCTCAGGTCCGGTATTTTTTCCCCGGATTCGGGACATATTGAATTTCCGTTGTTCCTGAGTGAGGACATCGGTCATTCGTTAATACCCCCTCTTCCCCGGCACAACCCCCCGTACCCCGCCTTTCGGGTCCGGCACATCCCCGGCATACCGGGGGATCACGTGGCAGTGGCAGTGCATCACGGTCTGCCCGCCGGCCAGGCCCACGTTGAACCCGATGTTGTAGCCGTCCGGGTGGTATTTTTCTTCAATGATCTTTTTGCATTCAGTAACGAGATCGATCGCTGCCCGCCGCTCTGCATCCGTCATCGAAAAGAAATCCTGCGTGTGCCGGAACGGGATGATGAGCAGGTGGCCCCTGCTGACCGGGAATTTGTCCCAGCGTGCATAGCAGAGATCGTTTTGTATAACAATCTCTCCGGCAGGAGGGTTGCAGAAAATACAGTTCATTGGTTTCACCGTCGCCACGAGTCAAACCCCCGAACCCCGATGAAATAGCGGCACTTCTCTTTGAGTTTTCCGATTGCGGTTTCCTGCCAGTCCCTCTTCATGTCGATGGGGCCGGTGAGGGAGATCGCAAGCTCGCGGTCAAACTGCTGCGGGAATTTCTCGCGGAGCAGGCCCCAGTACAGTTTGATGGCCGGTTTCCGCTTCTCGATAAACTCCGGGTCGGGGATCTTGTCCAGCTTGTCCATGTTGACCTGCTTTGTCGCCGGGAGCAGGTTCCAGAGATCGTTGTTTTTCAGCACCGAGAACGGGAGCACGTGATCGATCTCCGGTGATTCTTTGTCCCTGATCACCTTCCCCGACCAGACACAGTGAATGAACCCCTGCTCTTTCTGGAGCCCGCGGTAAAATGATCCGGCCGGTTCTTTGTCACGGTCCGTTACCGGGAACGTCCGGAGGTGTTCAAGCGATGCTGCAAGGCTGACATTCCCGTTACTTGCCGCTTTGGTAAACTCCGCCCACTGGAACAGGACTGCGTCATCCCCGGCAATGAATGAGCCGAGGATTTCAAAGATCGTGTCGTACTCCCGGGAAATGGAATACGTCCCCAGGTTCTGTATCAGGTATTCGCGGTTTACCGGAAATTTTCCGGACGGCACTGAAAACTCCCGGTCATAATCAAAGACCGGATAGTGTCTGCCCGTTGCCGAATACCCGAGGTGTTTCATGGGATACTGGGTGATGGTAGTACGGATTCCCCGGACAAGGGACCGGAACACCGGAACAATTTCCGGCGGGACCTCTCCTTTCATGTAATCCCGGTAGAACCCGGAGAACTTCCCGTTGCCCGCGTAATATTCCGTGAGCGTCCGGAATGTCCGGCGAAAAGAGATCTGTTTTGCACCCGGCTCATCTTCGCGTGCTTTCTGGGGGATGTTGTTCTCGATGAACGGATAGTAATACAGCAGCCATTTTTCAACGAGCAGGCCAAGGGGATACTCAGCACGATCACGGTTTTCACGTTTCAGGTGCCGGTATTCCTGCGAGATCTCTACAGCCCCGCGAAGAAGAGCGTACTTGTAGGTCGTGTCCTTGCTGTCCCGCTCGATAATCGTATTGATCGTTTTGAAATCTGAAAGATCATACGATTCCATACAAAGAACTCTCTGGCATTGCACTTCGTTCTTTGCATCCGGTTTTTAATTGGGTTTTATCTGTCGGGCTATAAGCCCATGCTGGCGTCCCGAGCGTCCTCTAAAACACCCCCCCGGTGATACATCAGATCCCCCCCCAGACCTAACCCCATCCGGCCCCAAATCAAGCCCGGATTGACACTTTTCGGATCCAATCCGGGCCCGATACGCCCCCCGTTTCAAACCAAGCCCAAATCTGCCGTATTTTGGCAATCGGGCGAAATATAGCGGACTCATAGCAGCGGTTTAAGGCCCGGTTTTTTGTCCGGTCGGGTGTGGGGATGTCCCAGGAAAAGAGGCTGCCGGAATGCGTCTGCGGGCTGTTTGCGGGCATTATATGGGACTTAAATTGGGCGTATTTTTGTGATTAGGGCGGTTTTAACGGGTATTTTCCACGGGAACCAAAAAGAAGCGTTTTGCGGGGGGTGTTTTCTGGTGGTTCTTCAGAACGTTTTCTAAAACATCCCGTTTTTTGTTGTATGCCTGGATGCCGGGGTTGCCCTGCCCGGTAAAAGAAATCTATTTGTTTTTATTCATCCCACCGGAGCAACAGGAGATATCCCCATGACTACTGTCTCCAGTAATCCCCCGGTTTGTCGGATCTCTGTAAGGGCCGCAAAGAAAGTGTCGGCCACAAAAAAAGATTCTCACAAGAGTATCTTTGGGCTGCTTTCTGACTGGAAGATCGACACTCAGGCATTCCGGGACGAAATGCGAAGATAACACTCTTTTAATCCGGCAGACTATTGATGGATAGGCCACTATGGAACTCCAGTATTCAGACCGGGAGATCGGTATCTCGGAAAAGTATCTCACGCAGCTGGACCGGTTTGTCCTTGGATTTGCCCGGATACTGGAACAGGTAACCGCGTATGTTATCGTCAGCGGATATGTCGCCATCCTTTTTGGCAGATCCCGTGGGACAGAAGACGTTGATATCCTTGTCCCCCACCTGAAACACGAAACTTTCATTCGGTTGCATCGCGAGTTGACAGAGCACGGGTATGAATTTTTAAATGCAGAACCTGCTGAAGGGCTTTATGATATGCTCTGCCACGGAATGGGTATCCGTATTGCAGAAAAGGACCGGGTTATCCCCAACATCGAGCTCAAATTTCTCAAGGATGAGACTGACCGCTGCGTGTTCCGGGAGCGAACCTCTGTGAAGATGCCGGAAGCACAGCTCTTTATCTCTCCACTGGATATCCAGATCGCCTACAAACTCTGGCTCGGCTCTGATAAGGATATCGAGGACGCGGTCTACCTGTGGGAAATATTCAAGGACAACCTGGATCATAGCGTTATGAAAAGCCGGATGGATGAGTTCGGCGTTTCCGGAGAGGACTATGGAATTGGCGTTTGACCGCGAGGCTGCAAAAAAAGAACGCATGGCATTTATCCGCAGTTATGCAGCCTGGGTGAAAAAGACTCCCAATGCAGAGTGGAGCGAGAAGCAGGCAGTACTCATTGACAGCCTGATGGAAAACGCCCGGAATATGCCCCTGTCAGCCCGGGTATATCTCACGCGGGTAGCTGGAAGAAGGAAAGCCCGGAGATCCGGGCCCGGCCCCGTATAACCCCCCCTCACTTCGCGTGCTCGTCGTACCAGGCCTGGAGCTGGCCCTGGAGTGCTGTGTTCTGCTCTTCGAGGTCCGCATAGACTTTCTTTATCGCGTCTGTTACCTGCGGCGGCAGCTGCGCAAAGACGGCATCACGGGAAAGGTCCGTGTGTACGTGGAGTTTTCCGTCCTTGTCCATCGTGACGCTGACTTCGAGCGTGCAGACCCGGTCGAGCGCATCCGCGGGCTTGTCCGGAGCGTTCTCGGTAATCTTGAGCGCCACCTCGATCTTCTCCTTGTTTTTGTCATTGTCCACCTTTAACCGGACAATGGGGAAATGGGGTACGGCATTTACGTAAAACGTGTCCTTTTCCTTGTTTACGAAGATCGAATAGTTGAACACGTCGAGTTTCTGCGACTCGACAAGGTACTTCACAAAACTCCTGATAAGATCCGACTGCGCAGTATCGCTCATGGGTATCTCCCCTGGTAACGGGCACTCCTGCCCTTACGTTCTTTGTTGGTCGTAACCTGCATTAAAGTCCCGGGTATTTTCCCGCACCGCTTTGGAGATTGTCACGGTCGGCTCGTTGTGCCGGCCCGCCCCCAGGACTCTCCTGGTGAACCGTCATTTACCCGGCCCCGTTGGGTTCAGATGTTATATATAGTTATATAACAAAATTCCGGTGATGATATCCGGAAAAACCCTCCATTCTCCCCAGCTCGATACCGTAATGAATGGTGGAATCCTTCATCAGGGAGCACAGCGGGGAATACAAAAAGCGGGCATTGTGGGAGAACCTCCCCAAAAAGATGATGTACCAGACCTATTCCGTGATCATCGCATATCTTCTCGACTCCGGGAAGATTGCCGCCGATAAAGAGGGAAAAATCTGCTGGATCTACAATCCGCAACTGATAAAACGCCTGCTCGAAAACAGTGATCTTGAAGATCCGATGAGAGCGTCCGTTTTTTTTCGCCGAAGATCGGATCAAAGAATCGTTTCTTGCACTTGCATCCTCTAAAGCAGAAGACTGCTGAACTCGGCTGCTCTTTAAACGAAGTCTTCGATGCGCTTGCTCTCGATGCATTTTGTGGGATCCAGGTCCCAAAGCGCCAGATCCCCAAATCCTATATCGCCAGGTACGGGATCGATAATCTCTGGAAATACAATTTCTTTAAAGACTGGCGGCTGATGTATTCGGTTGCCGGTGACGGGGAAACGGTTGTTGTTGTTATCCTTGAATGGCTGTCCCACAAGGAATACGAACGAAGGTTTGGGTATTAGTTACAGGTATCAGGAGAAAGACGCTCTCTCATTGGCAGGTATACCGGGACAAATAATCCCGTTACAGGCTTCGGTAACCCCTTTTCCCGAAAAGGGAGGCAATAATTCCCGGAAAAATTCGGACAGTTGTTTTCCGCGCTCTTCATATTGCCCGTGGATTGCCATTCCGGGTGAAAATGTCAGGAATTTTGAGGTAACATTTGACAGCATTTGGGAGATAAAAAATGAAGGGGGTGGCCTGTTGGCCGGGTCATCCCATTACCTTTCCGCCCGCCCGGGTTTTTGCCCCTCGCGGCAAGGGAGCCGGATCTGCCCGCAGCAAAATCCCGCCCGGATCCGGCCGGCCCGCCAAAAAACACCGGCTCCGGCCTGCTCTGTCTGTCCGGCGAAGCGTCCCTCGCAGGGCATCGCAGGAAAACGGTCCCGTCAGGTTAATATGAATTATTTACAAAGTATCGCCGTTTCATTCGGATGCGATATTTTGAACAGGTTGACAAATCCGTACCGAAAAGACCAGAATTGGCACGGTTTGGGCGCGCGAACGTCGGAGGGGAAAATCCGGAAAAATCAACTGTATAAAATTAACCTCTTAACTTTTTTCAAATTCATACTGTTTTGGATTTACCGACAAAAACCGCCCAACCCACTAAAATCCATCAAATTTCACCTTTTTTTCATCACGTTTAAATAGTGCTCCAAAGACGGTTTCATTATCAGAGGTGAATGGATGGAATTCAAATATGTACCCACAACCTGCCCTTACTGCGGGACCGGCTGCGGATTCAACCTTGTCGTCCGCGACAAGAAAGTCGTCGGTGTCCAGCCGTGGCACCGGAATCCGGTCAACGAGGGCAAGCTCTGCCCGAAAGGAAACTACGCCTGGCAGTTCATCAACAACCCGGACCGGCTGACAAAACCGCTCATTAAAAAAGACGGGAAATTTGTCGAAGCCAGCTGGGACGAGGCCTACAAGCTGATCGCCCAGAAGTTCAAGTCCTACAAGGGCGAAGAGATGGCCTGCCTTGCATCGGCCCGCGTCTCCAACGAGGAGAACTACCTGATGCAGAAATTTGCCCGGGCTGTATTAAAGACCCCCAACATCGACCACTGCGCCCGGCTCTGCCATGCGTCCACGGTCGTCGGGCTTGCCGGATCGTTTGGATCCGGTGCAATGACCCAGTCGATAGCCGACATTGCCGAATCGAAATGCCTCCTTGTGATAGGGACGAACACGTTCGAGCAGCACCCGCTGATCGGCCGCCGCATCATCCAGGCCAAGGCAAAAGGTGCGAAAATCATCTACGCCGATCCCCGGCTCACCCCGACGGGAAAGGTGGCCGACCTCCACCTCCAGTTCTATTCCGGTACCGATGTGGCGCTCCTGAACTGCTTTCATGCAGCTGATCCTCAAGAACGGCTGGGAGAACAAGGAGTTCATCGCGAAAAGGACCAAGGACTTCGAGAAGGTCAAAGAAGTCGTGATGAAGGATACGTACTCCCCCGAGAAACGTTGAAAAGATCACCGGCGTTCCCGCAAAGGACATCATCACCGCAGGCAGAATGGTTCGGAACCTCCGGCCAGTCGGCAGTCCTCTACTCGATGGGGATCACCCAGCACACCACCGGCGTCGACAACGTCAAGTCGGTTGCAAATCTCCAGATGCTGACCGGCAACCTCGGGCGGCCCGGCACCGGCATCTGCGCACTTCGCGGCCAGAACAACGTGCAGGGAGCCTGCGACATGGGAGCCCTTGCAAACGTCTACTCCGGCTACCAGTCGGTGCTCGTCCCCGAGATGAAAAAGAAGATGGAAGATGCGTGGGGCTGCGATATTGCAGAAGGAAAAGTCGGCCTCACGGTCACCACGCTCGTCAACACCCTCGCCGACGAACCCGGCAAGGTCAAGGGCCTCTATATCATGGGCGAGAACCCGATGCTCTCCGACCCGGACCTCAACCACGTGGAAAAAGCGCTCAAAAACGTCGAGTTCATGGTGGTGCAGGACATCTTCCTGACCGAGACCGCACAGATGGCAGACGTTGTTCTCCCGGCAATCGTGCTTTGCAGAAAAAGACGGCACCCAGACTTCGACCGAGCGCCGGGTCCAGCGGTGGAGAAAGGCACAGGACCCGCCCGGCGAGGCAAAGGTGGACTGGCTCATCATTTCCGAGCTTGCAAAGTACATGGGATACGAAAAGCAGTTCCCGTACAAGAGCGCCGAGGAGATCTTTACCGAGATAGCAAAGGTCACCCCCTCCTATGGCGGCATGGACTACGAGCGGCTTTCAAAACCCGAAGGGCTCCACTGGCCCTGCCCGACAAAGGAGCACCCGGGAACCCCCATCCTCCACAAGGAAAAGTTCTCCCACCCGGACGGGCCTTGGGATCTTTGCCCCGATCGAGTGGAAACCGCCGGCGGAAGTTCCGGATGCGGAGTACCCGTTCCTGCATGACCTACCGGGCGCTGCATCTGGCAGTGGCATACCGGCAGCATGACCCGGCGCTCGCCCGATCTCGAACGCGAAGAGCCGACCGGCTGGATCGAGGTCAACCCCGAGGATGCAAAGGCCCTGGGCGTTGCGGACAAGGAAATGGTAAAGGCAAGCTCCCGCCGGGGAGAAATTACCATCGGTATCCGGTACAAAAAGGAGATCAAGAAAGGCGTGGTCTTCCTGCCGTTCCACTACGTGGAGTGTGCGGCAAACCTTCTGACCAACAATGCGCTCGACCCGGTGGCAAAGATCCCCGAGTTCAAGGCATGCGCCTGTAAGATCGAGAAGATCGCAAAGGAGGCCTGATACCGATGACAAAGAAAGGCGATATGCTCTATGCATGGACGAGCGATGCGGACATTAAAAAGCATGCCGAGCTCGGCGGGGCAGTGACTGCACTCTGGAAGTATGCCCTTGAGTCAAAAACGGTCGACGGCGTTCTTGTCGTCACCAAAGGCGCCGATCTCTACGATGCGCAGCCGGTCCTTATCACCGATGCAAAGGATCTCGTAAACACTGCCGGGTCGCTCCACTGCGGTACCCTGCTCATCCCCAAGCTTATCAAGAAATACCTTGACGGGGCAAAGGACATAAAAATCGGCGTCACGGTCAAGGGCTGCGACGCGATGGCGTTCTACGAACTGGCCAAGCGCAAACAGATCAACCTCGACAACATCTACATGATCGGCGTCAACTGCGGAGGCTCGGTCAGTGCTGTCCCGGCACGGAAGATGATCGCCGACAAGTTCGGCGTCGACCCCGAATGTCGTCCACAAGGAAGAGATCGACAAGGGCCAGTTCATCATCGAGTACGAGGGCGGCCACAAGGGCATCTCGATCGACGAACTCGAAGAGGCCGGGTACGGCCGCCGGACCAACTGCCGGCGCTGCTAAGATGAAGATCCCGCGCCAGGCATGATCTCGCCTGCGGCAACTGGGGTGTCATCGGCGACAAGGCCGGGAAAGTGACCTTTGTCGAGGTCTGCTCTGAGAAGGGTGCGAGCCTCATTGACGGTGCCGTCAAGAAAGGCGTTCTCGCAACCGAGGCGCCGAACCCCAAGGGCATCGAGATCCGGGGAAAAGTCGAGGGTGCGATGCTCAAGCTCGGCGACAAGTGGCGCAAGAAGGACTTCGAGAGCCTTGGCGAGGGAAAAGACCGGTTGAAGAAGATCATGACCGCAACCTCGCGGTGCATCAAGTGCTACTCCTGTATCGAGGCCTGCCCGATCTGCTACTGCGTGGACTGCACCACGAAAAACCCGGTGTACGTGAAGCCCGGGGAACTTCCCCCGGACTTCATGTTCCACCTGATCCGGTACGCCCATATCGCGGACTCGTGCGTGAACTGCGGCCAGTGCGAGGAACTCTGTCCCGCGGAGATCCCAAACGCCCTCTTCATGCACGCCCAGCAGGTTGAGCTTGAAAAGATGTTCGGCCACGTGCCGGGCCTTGACATGGAACTGCCGCTCCATGCCTTTGTCGAGGAAAAGGCAGAGCGTGCAAGGCTTGCAAATACCGGCAGCGACATGATCTACGAGAACGTGTTTGCCCCGGTGCCAAAGAAGTAAAAAACGTTTCAGGGAGGTATCCAGATGAAAGCAGAAGATGCAAAAAAGATCATTGCAACGGCTATCGACCGTGAAGTGGAAGCCTATACTTTTTACCGGACGGTATCCGACCGGGTAAAAGACCCCGCGTTAAAATCGCTGTTTGACGAACTTGCCGGCGAGGAAAAGAAACACCGCGTGTTCCTGGAGGGATTCCTGGCAAAGGATGTCGGGACCATGAAGTTTGCCGCAGGCCACGATTACAAGGTGGGCGACGAACTCCCCTCGCCAAAGCTGACCGTGGAGTTAAAGCCGCTCGACGGCCTTGTCCTTGCGATAAAAAAGGAACTCGGAAGCCATGCAGATGTATACCCAGTTTGCAAAGGCCGCTGTGGATGTGGAGACCCAGCTGCTCTTTACCCAGCTCGCAAACATGGAACGGGGACACAAGGCACGCCTTGAGGATATCTACACCAACATGGCGTTTCCCGAGGTCTGGTGACCCGGGCCTTTTTTTATTTTTTTGAATCCTCAACCGCAAACCGTTCAAGGTAACACTCTTCGTATGCTTTTTTTTCCCCGGGTTTGAGGGCGAGAAGAAGGCCGTCGGCATGGTCCTTCGCAGACGTAACTCACGCAGCAGCCAAGCGACTGGATCCCGATTGCCGGCTTGCTGCAGTATTCGCACCCTGGGCGTTTGTCCATCGTTTGTTCCCCTTTAAAAAAAAGTCCGCTGCCGTTATTTGAACCGTTCGAGAACGCACACGCCGTACACTTTTTTCTCGCCGGGTTTGAGAGCGAGGAGGAGGCTGTCGGCATGGTCTTCGCAGACATATTCAAAAGCCGCCTTCCATGGACTCTAACCCGATAGGCATCCTTGCCGCAGCGTTCGCATTTCTGTTTTTCCGCCATAGTTCTTTTTTGTCTCTTTATTCCAGATACATCTTTTTCTTTTGCTGTTCGCCCCGGTAAGCCGGGGGACGGGTTCTCTGAACTTAAGGATAGTTGGCGATTTTTAGGAAAACGCCGGGATATACATTTTTTTGGCGATTGCTCAATTAAGACCACCATCTTCGATCGATTGGCAGTTCCTTTGGATTGGATTGCGATGGAGCCACGGGTGCTCGCCGCCTGTCGGGGCTCGCCCCGTGGAGCAATGCGGTTGACTGGGATCTTTCGCAGTATTATCAGAATCGGGATTACCGGTAATGCGGAGGAATCGCATGCGCCCCCGTCCCCTCTGGGGCGGGCTGGCGCGAAGAGGGGCGAGTCGCTCAGGAATAGAAATTTCCTATAAGCGCATAAGGATTGACGGGTGGCTCGTATTAAGCAATCACCTTTTTTTTTAAAATTCTTTAAAGGGCCGGAACAACGCTCTTGGAGGCTGCCGCCCCCGCCGCTTGCGGCATCCCCTGCTTATCGATGATGCTGTATTACCTGCATCCCTGAATTACCCGGCAGATTGTTTTCGTGTACAGGTAATACCGGGTGCATCGCAATTGCGCCCCGTTCCCCTCGGGGGACGCACTGGCGCGAAGAGGGGGGCCGAAGATGGGGTTAATGGAATTTCTCCAGAGCGCTAAAAAACACCCGGGCTGAAATTTTCCGGCAGTTCCCCTCCCCCAGAACATTTCATGGATCCGCCGTCCGGTCCGGCCAGGCATCCCGGTCCCGGCGTCCGCATGCCACGACCCGATCCTTAATAGCGAGCATCTCCCTACTTACTGGTGATGCAGCGCGAATTCGGTATCCATATGAAAGGCGGGGTTATTACGGAACGCAACCCCGATCTCACTACGGTTCGTATCCGTGCGCCGGCCGGGGCCCTTTCCACAGACCAGCTCCGGGGCGTTGCGGCAATCGCAAAGAAGTACGGCACCGGCATGGTCCACTGTACCACCCGGCAGACCATCGAGATCCCGCATGTCGACCCGGTGCACTTAAAAGTGGTTGCTGCACGGCTCGAAAAGAACGGGACGCCGGTGGGTTCGGAAAAAGACGAGGTTGTCAATATCATCTCCTGCCCCGGGATCGAGCGCTGTAAATTTGCCAATATCGATACGATCCACCTGGCAAAGATACTCGACAAGAGCCTGTTCGGGAAGGTCATGCCGGTTAAAATGCGCATCGCCCTTTCCGGGTGCCCGAACGCCTGCACGAGCCCGATGTTAAACGAGATCGGGATCATCGGGAGGATCCGCCCGATCCGGACCGACGGTCTCTGCACCGGTTGCGGCTCCTGCGTCTATTACTGCCGGGAAAGCGCCATAAAAATCCGGAACGGGATATCCGAACTCAACGAAGACAAGTGTATCCAGTGCGGGATGTGCGTCAAGTCCTGCTCGTTTAACCTGGTAAAATCCATCCATATGCACTATCTCATTACCGTTGGCGGACGCAGGGGCCGCCACCCGCGGATCGGAAGGGAACTCATGACGGTCGATAATGAAGACCAGGTACTCTTTGCCGTGAACCGGATCATCGACTGGGTATACCGCAGGGCATGGAGCGGGCGGCTCCTCTCCGAACAGCTCGACGAGATCGAGTTCGGGAAGTTCCGGGACGAGATGGTAAAAAAAGTGCCCCACTCAGAACCGGCTGGACCGGCTTCGCCGGCATACAAGGAAGAAATACCCGGCCCGGTCCATTACTGATCCGTTTTTTCATCCGGCGGGGAGCGGGAGACCCGGGTGCCACCCTCGCGCTCTGCTGCGACACCCTGCTTCGGCTGCCGGACCCGGGCAAAAAAAAAGATTATGCTTCTGCTTTTGCCGGGGCTTCTTCGGTTTTCCGGACCGGTTTTTTTACCCAGACCAGCTCGTCGCCCTCATAAACAAACGAATGCATGAAATGGATCTTAACACCGGCCGGTACCGCGGAAACGTCCGCATTTTTCGGGACGAGGATCGCGTACTCCTGCCGCAGCAGGGTGCCGTCGGCAGCGCGTTTCTTTGCGCCCCGTTCGCCCGGGAAAACCGAAGGTGCGGCCCGGGCATACGTAACAAGGATGGTTACGACATCGCGGTGGCCGCCGTTCTGCCGCTCCAGCGTGACAATCGTGTCGTACCCGTTCCCGGCCGGGACCGATGAGGACTTCCATCCCTCGTACCCGGAGTAAATATTCTGGATCTCTCTTGCCGTATGATCGTGCATAACATCCCTGGTGTATCCCATACGCGTTCACCCGGTTGTTCAACCATATTACCATAAGAAACCACCGGGTTAACCATCCGGATTTGACAGATCGCCTGAAACAGAACCAGTTAACCGATCGGTCGATTGTCCCGTCATTTGGAACCGGGTTAATTAGAACTTATTAATTATTTATCGGGGGATATTCTTTTCTTTTACCAATCGGACGCTGAATATCGCAGCATTTTGGAAAATACGGCACCAAACAGAATTTTTTATAAAGTTGTATACTAATGGTATCACGGTTAAATTATGAAAGCCAGATTTCCTGTGGGTTTACCCGTAATGCTTATCGCAGCATTATTCGCATTGCTTCTCCTTGCCGGATGCACCAGCACGCCGACCGCCGCGTCAGAGAACGCGACCGCGGCACCGACCGCTTCGGCTGCCGGAAGCAACCAGTCCCTTGTCATTGCAACCACGACAAGCCTCTACGACACCGGGCTGCTCTCCTATCTCCAGCCCAAGTTCGAAAAGCAGTATAACACCAAACTCCTGATCACGTCCCAGGGTACCGGAAAGGCCATCGAGATCGCCAAACGCGGTGATGCAGATGTGCTCCTTGTCCATTCCCCCTCGCAGGAACTTGCGTTCATGAAGGACGGGTACGGCCTGAACCGGCGCTCGTTTGCCTCGAATTACTTTGAGATTGTCGGACCCGCTGACGATCCCGCAGGCATTGCAAACATGACGCCGGAAACTGCGTTTACCACCCTGATTACCAAGGGATCCAACAGCACTCCCAACGTCTACTTTGTCTCCCGCGGCGATGGATCGGGAACCCAGTCTGCGGAAAAGAACATCTGGTCAAAGGCCGGGTATAACTACACCAACACCGTTGAGAAGTCCGGCTCCTGGTACCTCGAAGCCGGTCAGGGAATGGGTGCAACCCTCCAGATGGCAAACGAGAAGGGTGCCTATACCCTGACCGATGAGGGAACCTACCTTGCCTACAAGAGCAACCTCACGCTCGTCCCCATCGTCACCCGGGGTAACAGCCTGCTCAACATCTACAGCGTCATGGCGGTCTACAATGACAAGCAGCCGGTAGAAAAGATCGAGATGGCAAACAACTTCATCAACTTCCTCATCTCGAACCAGACGCAGGCCGATATCGGCAGCTATGGCGTGGCAGAGTACGGGAAGTCGCTCTTTATCCCGATGAGTGTCAGCGTCCCGAACGCAACGGCCGGCTGGGTCGGGGACTACACCACTCCGGCAACGGCAGTTTCCCCCTCACCGGCTGCGGCAGCAACAACCGCGGCTGCATCACCCTGATCCCACCTTTTTTTCACCGGTGTTATTGCGGGGCGGTATTCTTTTAAAATCCACCAGAACAGGATACCGTTTGTATCTCCTCCCGGCACCGGGAAAAAGAAGTGCGGCCGTGATGTAAAAGACGGACAGGAGTTTCCTTTTACCGGCAAAATACCGGCACCAAAAGTAATTACCTCCTGATGAAATACGGATAACTAACCCGGAATCGGGTCAGGTCCGTTTTAGAGAGAACGGGCACGGGATGGTGAAACAGGCATGAGCGATATCGTATCGGGAGTTGTACAGGCAGTCAATCTTATTGTCACCCTGAATCCCGATGTGATGCAGATTGCCCTGTTGTCGATTTACATCTCGCTTACCTCTACCATTCTTGCCGCCTGCATTGCAATCCCCATCGGCGGGTTTATCCATTTCTACGAGTTCCGCGGGAAAAAAGTCCTAATCGCCCTGATCCAGACGCTGTATTCATTGCCGACCGTGGTCGTGGGCCTTTTGATTTACCTGATGATCTCAAGGAGCGGCCCGTTGGGATTTTTCGGCCTGCTCTATACCCCGCAGGGGATGATCCTCGGGCAGACGATCCTTATCATCCCGATGATGACCGGTCTTGCGATTGCGGCCCTAAGCGGTGTGGGCCGCGATATCCGCGACACGCTCGTCTCCCTTGGCGCAACCGGGTTCCAGAGTATCGTCCAGATCGTAAAAGAGGCCCGGGTCGCGATCCTCAGTGCGGTCATCCTCGGCTTTGGCCGGGCGATATCGGAAGTCGGGGTCGCCATGATGATCGGCGGGAACATCCGGAATGAGACCCGGGTTCTCACCACCGCGATCGCACTCCAGACCGGCCTTGGGGATTTCGGCTTCTCCATCGCGCTCGGTATTATCCTCCTCTCCATTGCCCTGGTGATCGTTATCCTCATGTACGTGATCACCTCGGGGGTCGTAGGGCAAGGTCGAACAGATTGCCGGAGGTGTGCCACGGGAATAATCGAATGTGTCGGGCTTTCGCGTGTTGCCGGGGGCCGGACGCTCCTTGACGGGATCGATCTCACCATCAAAAAAGGGGAGATCTTTACCCTGATTGGTCCGAGCGGGAGCGGGAAGACCACGCTTATCCGCCTCATCGACCTGCTCGACCGGCCCTCGGCAGGGCGGCTCGTCTTTGACGGCACGGATACAAATGCGGCAGAGTCCGTCAGGATCATGCACTCCGGCGCAGGATGGGTATGGTCTTCCAGAAGCCCGTTGTGCTCAATACGACCGTGTCCGAAAACGTGGCGTTCGGCCTGAAATTTCGGGGACAGTATTCCCGGGAGAGCACAAAAACGATAAACGAGGCCCTGGACCTCGTGGGACTGTCGGGCTTTGGCAGCCGGAAAGCAGTGACGCTCTCGGGAGGCGAGATGCAGCGCGTGGCCCTTGCCCGGGCAATGGTCACCGGGCCCGATCTTCTCCTCCTCGACGAACCGACCGCAAATCTCGACCCGGTCTCAGTCCGCGGCAATCGAAGACCTCATCGTCCGGATCAACCGGGAGATGCATACTACCATCGTCCTCTCTACGCACGATATGGTGCAGGGCCAGCGCCTTGCCGACCGGATCGGGGTGATCCTCGGCGGGAAGATAGCCCAGACCGGGACGCTTACCGAGATCTTCTACCAGCCAAAGAACTGCAGCCTTGCCCGGTTTGTCGGTGCCGACACCTATTCTTTCCGGTACCGTACTGGAAAATACCGGGGGGCTTGCCCGGATCGATGTGAGCGGTATCCCGTTCGAGGCGCTGACTGCATCACCGCCGGGCAGTAAGGTCCTGCTCTTTATCCGCCCGGAAGAAGTGGCGCTGACCCGGCCTGACGGACAGACCGCCCCTTCGAGCGTCCGCAACCGGATCACCGGGACCATTGCAAAGATCGTCCCGTTCGGCCCGTTTGTCCGGGTGCATATTGACCGGCCCGTCCCGGTCACGGCGCTCGTGACCCACCGGTCCTGCACGGAGATGGGATTTACCGCAGGCATGTCTGTCGTTGCGGGGATCAAGGCGACGGCCATTCACGTTGTACCGGCTGCGGACGCGAACCGGTAGGTTTCTTCCGGGCTGCTCCCCCAAGGTGACATCGCAATCAGGCTCAGGGCAACCAGAGGGTCGGGATATCAAAAAGGAGCATGGGCTTGCGATAACCGCCTGATGACGGAGGCGGGCCGTGCTCGTGCCTCCGCCTGCCCGCACGAATCGACTGAACGCGGTACCTGGCTGAAGGTATACATTTTTCCTGGCGGCCCTTCCGGTACAGGTAATACCCTCACTATCGCAAACACCGTGAGCCCCCCTCGGGAGCAGGGCTGGCGTGAGGGGGGCGGCATTTTTGGTGAAGCTGGAATTTTTCCAGAGCAGAAAAAAAACGTTCAGATGATCAGCACGCGCTGGTGCTCGGCCTGCACGTTCCCCGGCAGGTAAAACATGAGTTTCCCGAGGCCCGGGTACCCGATTTCGAGAACGGCTTTCAGTTCCGGGTTCTTTACCGCCCCGCGTTTCTGGAGAGACGGGGTAAGGGCAAACAGGTGGAGGTTTTCGTTCCCGGCCACCGCGTTGATGATATCGATGATGTTAAAGCCGGCAGCGTCCGGACTGACCTGCGGTTTTCCCGTCAGGGCATAGACGCCGTCCTCGATGAATACGACCCGGGTGAGAATCCCCTTGTGGGCGCAGGCTGCGGCAAACGAGATGGCGCCGTATGCATGTTCCGTGCTGTACGGGCTCTTGGTGATAAAGATCAGCAGGGGAAAGGAAGTACTGCTCTGCTCTGCACGGTCGAACAGCGGAGCGGAATTTTTCCAGGGGAACTGGACGGACCCGGCATTTTCCGAAAGGATGACATGGTTGTGCCGGAACCGTGCAACGATCGTGGAGATATCGCGGATCTTAAACGATTTGAGGCCGCTTGTGGAGACCACGATACCTTCGCCGTCGTCAAAGGTATTGTATCCCCGGGCAGCAGCGCTGTGGCTGCTGGCAAGGATCTGGAAGGCGAGGTCGGATTTTCCGGCCCGGTCGGCAAGTTCGTCGAGCCTCTGCCCGATATTTTCGGCATCCGTCGGGTTCTGGCCGATATGGCCCATATGGACCCCGTCGAGATCCGCGTACAGCTCGGCCGAGAACCGGTTTTCGAGTGCGGCCAAAAGAAAACGAATGCCGTACAGGGCCGAGCGGTGCATGTACGGTGATTCGTACTGGAACCACCCGGCGGTATCTGACGGCTGGCGGGTTGCGGGGGAATGTTTGAGTTCTGCAATGAGATCGGTCCAGAACGAAGGCTGTTTGTCGCCGGAAAGGGAATTGACGTCCACGACCTGGCCGGGATTTTTCATCTTTAAGCGTTCTGTCGAGATCCCCCGGAGATCCAGCTCCTGCCGGTCGCAGACGATCCTGACTGCTGCGATGGAAAGGATCACCGACCAGAGCTGCTGGGTCTCGGGAACCTCAATACTGGAGAGTGCGTCCCCGTAAGGAAGAAGGTGAAGACCGGCTTGTCCGTATTGGTTCGGTACATGAGCGATTCCGGGTAAATCTGGATAAAATAGAATTTGAGCGACTCTTCGAGCCACGAGAGCCGCTCGACTGTTAAGGGACCGGAAAGGAGGAAAAAATGAGTACTCATAATCGGACTAATTTAACTTCCTATTATAGAAATAGTTTACTTACCTTTTGGCAACCCGACAGGCATACCGGGCCACACTCTCACGTCGGAACGGCCGGTACGGGAATGCATCCCGGTACGCCCGAAAGGATTGTGCCGGTCACAGCGGCCGGAAAATCCGTGTTTTTTAACCAGACCCGGTTAACTATTTCAATTGTATATAATAAAATATCATTATTAACTCTCCGGATAATACGGAAATTGTCTCTTATGGAATGACCTTCACCGGGAGACACACATAAACACCCGTCCGGGAAACATCCCCCGCGATTTCGTGCAGCGATCCAGGGGAATTTTCCCGGTTTTGACTCGTGTTTCATAATGCCTCATGCCATACGTTTTTTATTTTGTCGTTTTGCCCGGTGCCGGGGATCCGGCGCAAACCAAAAAAGTAAACACAATAAGGATGTATATCGAACCGGTGGCATATGAACGGCGAGACCATACAAAAGGCATTTCAGGACGCCGGGATAACCGATGCGATCTCCTGCGCAGATGCATGGGCTGTCGCGGAAAAACTCAATATCCCGAAAGAGCGAGATCGGCAGGTACTGTTCGGAACACGGGATTAAGATCCGGCACTGCCAGCTGGGCTGCTTTGCATGAGCCGGTTTTTGCAGATCGTTTCTGTCCCCGAGGCAGTCAGTGCCGCTGCCGGGATCCCCCCGGGGCCTTCCGCTGAGGAGACCCTAGCGGGAAATGCCACGGGCCGGGTCCTCTGTGCGGATGTCGTAAGTGCCGGCGATATCCCCGGATTTGACCGCTCGGTTGTCGACGGGTATGCGGTCCGGGCAAAAGACACGACCGGGGCCGGCGATTCGATTCCTGCCATGCTCGAATGCACCGGGCAGGTAGCCATGGGCCGGCCGGACCCCGGGCTTTCGGTTGCCGTTGGCGCCTGTGCCTATATCCCGACCGGCGGCCTGCTCCCGCTCGGGGCCGATGCCGTGGTGATGGTGGAGCACACCGCAAGGACCGGGGAGACGGTTCTCGTGAAACGCCCGGTCTCCCCGGGCGAGAACGTGCTGATGCACGACGAGGATTACCCGGCGGGAGCAGTGATCTTTCCCGCGGGCCACCGCCTCTCGCCCCGGGACGCCGGGATCCTTGCAGCATGCGGCAGGACCTCGGTTGTTGTGGCAAAAAAACCGGTGGTCGGGATCATCTCGACCGGTAACGAGCTCGTGCCGGCCAAAGAGACGCCCGGGCCCGGGTGCGTGAGGGATGCAAACGCCCCGATGCTTGCCGCGTACCTTGACGGGTACGGCTGCACCCCTAAAACCTACGGGATCGTTCCCGACGACCGCGAAGCACTGGACGCGGCCCTCTGCCGGGCAGCCGGCGAATGCGACATGGTCCTCCTCTCGGGAGGAAGTTCAAAAGACGACCGCGACATGACCGCACAGGTCATCGCGGGCCGGGGCGAAGTGCTCGTCCACGGGATCGCGATCTCGCCCGGCAAGCCGACCATCATCGGCAGGATCGGTAAATAAACCGGTCTTTCGGCCTGCCCGGCCACCCGGGTTCTGCCTATGTCGTCTTCCGGGTGATCGTTGTTCCGGTCCTCGACCGGATGCTCGGCCAGGAAAAATCCTGCACGGTCACCACGCAGGCGACGCTCGGGACCAACGTCCCCTCCCAGAAAGGCCGCGAAGAGTACGTCAGGGTCCGGCTGGAAAACAATGTTGCGTACCCGCTCTTTGGAAAGCCGGCCTGATTAACACCCTTGTTGCAAGCTGACGGGCTTATCCGGATCCCCGCAGGATGCGAGGGGCCTCGAAGCAAAAAGCCCGGTGGATGTGATCTTATGGTAACACGCTACCTCAGTGTCTTGTCCTTAAAAGAAGTGCAGGACCTGCTCTTTTCGGAATTTCCCCCGCAGGTCCTGACCGGCAACGTGCCTCTCGAACGGGCCGCCGGGAGGATAACGTCCCGGCCGATCTTCAGCCGGTTTCTCGGTCCCGGAGATCCACCTTTCCGCCATGGACGGGATTGCCGTGGCAAGCCGGGACACGGTTGCCGCCTCCGAACAGCACCCGGTGGTTCTTGAAAACGCCGTCCGGGTAAACACCGGCAACATCGTTCCCCCGGGCTACGATGCCGTGATCATGATCGAGGACACCTGGCAGGAAGGCGAAAAAGTACGCCATAAGGAAATCCGCCGCACCCTGGCAGCACATCCGCCCCGCCGGGGAAGACCTTGCGGAGTCCGAGATGGTGCTCCCGTCGGTACCACCGGATCCGCTCCCACGAGATCGGGGCCCTTGCCACGTACGGGATTACTCTCCCCGAGGTCATTTCGGTCCGGATCGGGCTTGTCCCCACGGGAAGCGAACTGGTCCCGCCCGGTACCCGCCCGGCCCCGGGCCAGGTCGTGGAGAGCAACACGCTGATGGCGTCTGCCATGCTTGAAGAGGCCGGCGCCCGCTGCACCCGGTACCCGTTTGTAAAAGACGACCCGGCCCTTATCCGGGCAGCAGTTACAAGAGCCGCAGAGGAAAACGACATCGTCATCGTCTCGGCGGGATCGTCTGCGGGCACCCACGATTACACTGCCGACGTGATCGCGGAGCTTGGCGAAGGTGCTCGTCCACGGGGTAGCCATCAAGCCGGGAAAACCGGCGATCGTTGGCAGGATCAAAAACATTCCGGTCTTTGGCCTGCCGGGCTACCCGCTCGTCAGCATTAACCGTGCTGCGCGAGATCATCCTGCCGTTCCTTTCCGCCTACGGCCTTTCTGGTCCCCGCCCCGGAAACGATCCGTGCAACCCTTACGTCAGAGATTGCAAAAGAGATCGGGCAGGACGAATTTGTCCAGTGCACGCTCGGGCTTGTCGGCGACCGCTGGGTTGTTTCGCCGCAGTCCAAGGGTGCGGGCGTCCAGATGAGCGCCGTACGGTCGAACGCCTATATCCGGGTGCCGTTTAATTCCGAAGGTTTCGAAGAGGGAGAGGCCGTGGATGCGGTGCCTGACAGTGCCGCGTCAGACCGCGGAAAACTCCCTGCTCCTGACCGGGAGCCACGACCCGGTGATCGATTACCTTACCGATATGCTGGCCCAGGCGCCATGTCCCGCTCCTGTCCACGAACGTCGGGAGTTTAGGGGGGCTCCTTGCCTTAAAAAAAGACGAATGCCATGCGGCCCCCACGCACCTGCTCGCACCCGACGGGAGTTACAACACGGATGTTTATCAAAAAATATCTCCCGAAGACGGAGATCGATCTCCTCTGCGTTGCCGAACGCCAGCAGGGCATTGTCTCCCGCGAGGGACTGCATTTCTCCGATCTTCCCGGCCGGACAGTTTATCAACCGGCAGAAAGGATCGGGCACCCGCATCCTGCTCGATTACGAACTGGAACGCCAGGGCATCTCTTCGTCCGCACTTCCCGGTTACGAGCGGGAGGCCACGACCCATATCGCCGTTGCCCTTGCGGTGCAAAAGCGGGGAGGCGGACTGCCGGGATGTGCGTGTACAGTGCCGCCCGCTCGCTCGGGCTGCCGTTTGTCCCGGTAGCAACTGAAGCGCTACGAGCTTCGCCATCCGCCACGAGCACCGGGACGACCCGAGAGTCGAGGCTATGATAAAAACCATACAGTCCAAGGATTTCCGTGCGGTGCTTGCAGTGCTTGGCGGTTACGATTCAAAAGAGACCGGCACCATACGGACCGTGTCGTAATTCCCACGTCTTTTTTTGCTCTGTAGAAATCGGCTCTCTAGAAAACCGTAAGTGACATCCTGAATTTTGTTTGAGAGGGGACCACGGGTGCTCGCCGCTCTTGCGGGGCTCGCCCCGTGGAGCAAACCCGTGCACGGGAAGCACAATTGAAAAATTTTTATTTGGCAGGGGGGTCAAAGGGGCTTCCCTCCCACTGGGAGAGTGCGGGGGTTGTCCTCGCAAATACGGTTTGGTTCTGGGGAAATGATTTCTACAGAGCCAAGAAATCCCCTTTCCAATATCGTACCTCCCCCTCTTCGCGCCAGCCCTGCCCCCGTGGGGGGCTCACGGCGTATGCGATGGAGGGGGTATCACCTGTACACGAAAACCATCTTCCCGACAATTCAAGGAGGTAGGTAATACAGCATCATCACAACCGGGGGGTGCCCCAGCGGCGGGGGCGGAGGCTTGCCGGAGACCTAAAAGAGCGTTCGTTTGTCTCATTTTAGGATTTCACCAGAGCATTTTTTGTCAGTACCCTGGTATTTTTCGTGGAAGGGAATACCGGGCCGTAGTTTCCCTATGTCTGGTGTTTTTCCGGTACCACAACCGGATACCCGCAGGTACGTTCATTTTATTGCACAAGAGCCAATCATATGCAGCCAAATCCCAAAATGATCATATACATCTGTTTAACTTTTTGCCAATTGTTAAAATCTAATTCGTACCCCATTTGCAAATTTAGATAACTTTAATTAACTCACTGGATAACATTGAGATCGTAAGATCCAAAATTTGTGTGCGTGATAAGAATGGCATTTTCAGTGCATGTGAATATGGAGAAGTGCACCGGCTGCGGCAACTGCGTGGTTGCCTGCCCGGTCGATGCGCTCGAACTCTATACGGTAGATCCCGTAACAAAGGAGAAGATCTACGCCGTAAAGAACGGAAAATCCGTTCACCTCGATGTCAAGACCGAACTCTGTGCAGGATGCGGCGTCTGCGTTGTCGCCTGCCCGTACAGCGTTATCCGCCTGGCAGGAAAAGGGGTCAGCCCGCAGCTGGAGGCTTAATTACAACCTCAGGCTTTGTGAGATTACCATCACTCGCTATAAAAAAAAGGGAACATTATGACAAAGAACATTACCCTCAACCTGATCTCAGGACGCAGCATCCAGCAGGGTGTTGCAATCGAAGGCGGCAAGGAAAAAGCCGATTACCGGACCGCTGCCGGCATCATCGAACTCGACCGTGCCGACCTAAAGGAGCTCGGTATCTGGATCAACACCAATGTCCGGGTCACGAGCGCTTATGGCAGCGTGATCGTCAAGGCAATCGAGACAACACAGGGCCCGCACCCGGGCGTTGCATTTATCCCGATGGGCCCGTGGGCGAACTCTATTGTGAACCCCAACACCTACTCGACGGGCATGCCGACCTTTAAGGGGACCCCGGTGACCGTTGAAGTCGCCGCAAACGAACCGGTCCTTCTCGGTATCGAACTCGTACAGAAACTCTGCGGGGTGAAATCCGCATGACAAAGACCATTACCGATGTGATCTGCCCGTTCTGCGGTACGCTCTGCGACGATGTCGAAGTCATCGTATCCGACGATGGCAAGAAACTGCTCGAAGTGAACAATGCCTGCGTGATCGGCACGGAAAAGTTCCTCCACTCCCAGGCAAAGGACCGTGTCACCCGCCCGCGGATGCACCAGGAAGACGGGTCGTGGAAAGAGGTCAGCTACGACGAGGCCGTTGAATTTACCGCCCAGATGCTTGCAAAAGCAAAAAAGCCCCTGATGTACGGCTGGTCCTCCACCAACTGCGAAGCGCAGAGCGTGGGTAACGAGATCGCCGAACTCTCCAGGGCCTGCTGCGACAACACCGCAGCGGTCTGCCACGGCACCACCCTCATCGCCCTCCAGGACGAAGGACTTCCCTCGTGTACCCTTGGTGAAGTAAAGAACCGTGCCGACCGCGTCATCTTCTGGGGCTGCAATCCGGCCCACGCCCACCCGCGGCACATGTCCCGGTACTCGATCTTCCCCCGCGGCTTTTTCACCGGCAAAGGCCAGATGAGCAGGAAACTCATCGTAGTCGACCCCCGTACCACCGATACCGCAAAGATGGCCGACATCCACCTCCAGGTGGAACAGGGCAGGGACTACGAACTCCTAAACGCCCTGCGTGTCGCCCTCCGGGGCGAGTGGCTCCCTGATGAAGTTGCCGGCATTCCCGCAGAAAAGATCCGTGAAGCGGCAGATATCCTCAAGAGCGGCAGGTTCGGGATCATCTTCTTTGGCATGGGCGTTACCCAGTCCATCTCGAAAAACCACAATATCGACGAGGCGATTGCCCTGACTAAGGACTTAAACGAGCACACGAAGTTCTCGATCATGCCGATGCGTGGCCACTACAACGTGACCGGCTCGGGCGAAGTTTTCGCATGGCAGTTCGGGTTCCCGTATGCCGTCGACCTTACCCGCGGCTTTGCACGCTACAACCCGGGCGACACGAGTTCCATCGACCTGTTGACCCGCGGCGAGATCGACGCGATGTTTACCATCGGGAGCGACCCCGGTGCACACTTCCCGATAAGCGCCGTAAAGCCCATCGCAAACCTCCCCTCGGTCTGCATCGACCCGCACCTGACCCCGACAAGCGGCGTCTCCAAGCTCCACGTCCCGGTTGCCTTTAACGGTGTCGAGACCGGCGGCAACTGCTACCGGATGGACAATGTCCCGATCGACTGCCGCAAGGTTGTCGACCCGCCCGAGGGCATGCTCACTGACGAACAGTTCCTCACGAGAGTCCGCGACCGGTTAAAAGAACTCAAAGGGGTGGCATAACCATGGCAGAATATCTCATAAAAAACGGTCATGTCTTTGACCCGGTCCAGGGAATCAAGGGCGACAAGGCAGATGTTGCAATAAAAGACGGAAAGATTGTCGACAAGGTCGGTTCCTCGGCAAAAGTGATCGATGCAAAGGGTATGACCGTCATGGCAGGCGCCGTGGAGATCCACTCGCATATCGCTGGCCCCAAGGTCAACCTCGGCCGCATCTACCGGCCCGAGGACAAGCTCTTCTCCTGCACCCCGACCCACGGCATGGAGCGGATGGGCGGCGGTGCTTCGATTCCGACCACGTTTAAGACGGGATACGAATATGCGAAGATGGGCTACACCACGGCAATGGAAGCCGCAATGCCCCCGCTCTTCTCCCGCCATGTCCACGAAGAGATCCGCGACACGCCCATCATCGATGAGGGCGCGTACCCGGTGCTCGGGAACAACTGGTTCGTGCTCGAATACCTCAGGAACCACGAGGTCGAGAACACGGCAGCCTATATCGCGTGGCTGCTCAAAGTGACCAAAGGCTATGCCGTCAAGGTCGTAAACCCCGGCGGCACCGAAGCATGGGCATGGGGCCTGAACTGTCTTAGCATTCACGACCCGGTGCCGTACTTCGACATCACGCCGGCCCAGATCGTCAAGGGCCTTATCGAGGCAAACGAATACCTCGGTCTCCCGCACTCGATGCACATCCACCCCAACGACCTCGGGAACCCTGGGTGTTACCAGACCACGCTCGACACGCTCGCACTTGCCGAGGGCTTAAAGACCCACAACAAGTTCGGCCGCGAACAGGTCATGCACCTCACCCACACCCAGTTCCACTCGTACAAGGGAACCAACTGGGCCGACTTCGAGTCCGGCGCAAAGGAAGTCACCGACTACATCAATGCGCACAAGAACATCACCATCGATACCGGGAACGTTACGCTGGATGAGACCACGACGATGACCGCAGACGGCCCGTTCGAGCACCACCTCACCGGCCTCAACCACCTAAAGTGGGCAAACGTGGATGTCGAGCTTGAGACCGCAGCCGGTGTCGTGCCTTATATCTACAGCCCGAGCATCTCGGTCTGTGCGATCCAGTGGGCAATCGGCCTCGAGATCCCCTTGATGATGAAAGACGCGATGCGCTGCTACATCACCACCGATCACCCGAACGCCGGCCCGTTCACCCGGTACCCACGTGTGTTTAAGTGGCTCATGAGCACCAAAGCCCGCGAAGCGCAGATCGAATCGTTCAAGCACAAGGACAAGGTCCTCTCCCAGACGAGCATCGGCAGCATCGACCGCGAGATCACGTTCTACGAGCTCGCCCAGATGACCCGTGCCGGCCCGGCAAAATCGCTCGGACTTTCCGCCATCTGCGGCGGCTTAAAGCCCGGCATGGAAGCGGATGTTGCAGTCTACAACATCAACCCGGACAAGCCCATTGCAAACCCGGACGATATCGAGAAGGCGTTCTCCCGCTGTGCCGCCGTCTTCAAGAGCGGCGTCCAGGTTGTCAGCAACGGCGAGATTGTCAGCAACGGCCACAAGCGCACGCTCTGGGTCGATGTCAAGACCAAGGAGAATGCCCAGGTCAAGCGCGACATCTCCGAGAAGTTCGTCAAGTACTACAGCGTGACGCAGAACAACTACGAGGCGCTCGGGCACCACTTTGTCCCGAACCCGTTTGCAATCGAGGTAGATGCGACACAGGTGTAGGTGAGAATGATGGAAACCGTAACCATTACCATGAAAAACCTGCCTGCACTGTATCTCGAAGCGGACAACATCTCTCCCGATGTGTTTGCGGGTAAGACTACAGAGCAGATCGCAGGGCTCGATGTCTTTGAAGGCAACACCACCCAGACGCTCGGGAAATATTTCGAGGTCACGGGAAAAGCCGGGGCAACGGCAGCCGACACAAAGATTGTCGTTAAGGGCGACGTGAAGAAGGTCAAGTACCTTGGCTTCAAGATGACCGCCGGCGAGATGCTCATCGAGGAAAGTGCCGACCTGTATGTTGGTGCCTGGATGAAAGGCGGGAAGATCACCGCAAAGAAGAACGTTGCAGCCTTTGCCGGCCTTGCCATGAAGGGCGGCGAGCTTTCCATAGGTGGCGATGCCGGGAACTATCTCGGCACTGCCTACCGCGGCGACTGGCGGGGCATGTCCGGCGGGAAGATCCACGTTATGGGCAATGCCGGCTCGGATATCGGGATGTACATGAAAGGCGGCGAGATCGTCGTCGACGGGAACATCGATGTCCACCCCATGACCCACGCAGAGGGCGGCCGCTTAGTCGTCAAGGGCAATGCAAAGAGCAAGATCGGCGGCCAGAGTCTCCAGGGCGATATCATCATCTTTGGCGATATCGAAGTGATGATGCCCGGGTTCAAGCCGATGGGCACGGTCGAGCTCGAAGTTGACGGCAAAAAAGCGAAGTTCTCCCATTTCATCGGTGACATGGGCGAACGCCACAAGAAGAAGAAAGGCCAGGTCATGTACACGAACCTGTACAAGAAACTCTAACGTGCCCTTTTCAGGGCTATCCTTTTTTTTGGTTTTTTCTTATCGGATCTGAAGTGACCGGAGATTTTTGGGTATCCCTCCCGGGCGCACCAGCGCTGTTCAAGTCTTCCCGGCCCTAAAAAAAGCGTTTCAGAACTTCGGGACGACCGACCGTATCCCGCCCCGGATCTCTTTTACGTCCCCGGGATAGCGGGGGATCATGTGGCAGTAGGTGTGCATCATGGTCTGGCCGGCCGCCCCGCCGACATTGAACCCGATGTTATATCCTTCGGGCCCGAAGTTTGCATCGATGACCCGTTTGCATTCGTCGGCAAGCATCAGGATTGCGCACCGCTCGTCTGCGGTCAGCTGGAAAAAGTCCGGTTCGTGCCGGAACGGTATGAGGAGGATGTGTCCCCTGCTCACCGGGTGGCGCTCCCAGCGGGCATAGCAGAGATCGTTTTTGACAACGATATCGTCTGCATACGGGTTGCAGAACGGGCATTTTCGTGGTTCCACCCTTTATCCTCCGGCTTTTGTGCTGACTTTACGTATCCCCAGGTACGATAGGTACGGACAGCATTTCTTTTGTACCCTTGTTATACTCTGGTATGATGCATCTTTTCCCGCGATAACGGGTACCGACCCGGTAACAGGAAATTTTCATCAGGGGTTGATTTTACCTTTTCCTTTTGGTTTTCAGATAAAAATGATAAAAGTGGGGGGAACTGTTTTGGCCGGTGCGTCATTCTCCCGGAAAAAAAGACGCCCGTATTCGCGTTCCTGATGAATTTTTGGAACCTGGACGGGCGGAAATACGGGGTAAAAACCGGGGCTGTCCAAAGGCCGTTAATGGCCGTTTCTTTTGGGGTAAATCTGCCGTATCCTGGTAAACCGGGCACGATTACAGGGTATTCTCCACGCGAACCGAAACCGGGGATTTTACGGGGATATCCTGAAACGGCCTGAACCGGAAAATTGAAATCGGAGCCCGAAACGGGCGTATTTTACCTGGGGAGACTTACCCCCTTTTTTGAAGGGTCTTTTGTATTTTTTTTAAGAAAAATGGAGTCATCCCCCCATCCCGGTAATCAGCCCGACGATCTGCTGTGCCGTCGCCGGGTCCACGACCTGTGCCAGCACGAGCCCGGCCATTGCGGCAAACAGCGCCCAGAAGATCTTTTTTGTCTGTTCGTTCTTCCCGAACGCCGCGATCACGCTGTCGGCATCCGTCTTCATCGCCCGCCGGATCACCTTGGGCAGGAACACAAACAGGGGAAGGAAGAGTACCGCAGCCCCGACAAAAGCCAGGGCAATCTCTGTCCGGCTCGCAAGGAAGATCCCGAGCGGGACGGCAAAAAGACCGGCGAGCAGTGCAGCCATCCCGACCTCGCCGAACCAGAAGTAGTGCCGCTTCTCTGCGTAGGTTTCCCGTTCTGCCCCGGTCAGTGCAGCTAGATCGAAGATACCGAGCGTGGAGAGCATCCCGTACCAGACCGCATGGGTCTCGTAAGGATCGGCGACGATCCCGAGGAAGAGAATTGCAACCGGTACCACAAACAGGATGGGGGGAAGGCATGCGAAAAGGAAAACAACCGCGAGCATGACGCCGGTCCCGCAGATCGCGGCCCGGGTCTGCATCTCGTTTTCAAACATTTCTGTCCCCCGTTACCAGAGACCCGCCGGGCACCGCCCACCCGTTCTCCCGGAAATGGGGTGTCCGGGCTCTTGGGTGGTGGGGGATGCCGGAAGTTACGCTGCGTGCTTTTGGTCCCCGGGAGGTCTTACGGTTCATGGGCACCCTCCATGCGGCGCCGGTGTTCGTTCCGGAGGATCTTGAATTCCTCGACAATCTCATCGTACGCGCCAATCTTTTTGTAGATGGCAAACAGCATGGGGTAGACCGGGATCACGGCCCCGAGAAGGATCCCCAGCAGTTCTGTGTCCATAAAAACTCCATTTTGTAACCGACGCGAGGGAAAAAGGGCAGGCAGCCGGAGGATCCGTCCGTCCTTTCAGGTACACGTCTGCCGGAATCTTCGGGACTACAACCGCATCCCCTTCCGGGCCGGACCGCACCGGCGGCTGACTGATTTTAACGTACTTCAGGGGAGACAGGAGAGGTTCTGTCTCCCCGGATCTTTCCTTTTCCCTGTTGCCGTTTTGGTGTCCCTTTTTTCAGGCAAGCGCTGCAACGCTGTCTGCCCAGGTCTCCACCCTGGTGCGGATCTCATCGTCCTCGTACGAGGTGATGGTGACGCGGTCCCGGCTGAAGTTCACCGTATAGATCTCGCCGTTAGAGTCGTGGCATTTCAGGGTCGCGGAGAACGTATCGTCATCGGTGTTGTGGGCTACGATACCCCCGTGGGCCGTGCTGACCGCAGTTGCGGCAAGCAGTGCCGATACGCCGGTGTTAAATCCGGTAAGCGTATCGAATTTGTGGCTGCCCGTACCGACAATCTTGGCATTGTTGTCCTGGTACACGAACTTCGCGGTGTATGCTTCTTTGGTCTTCTCGACCGCCGGGTGGTTTTCCCCTGCAGTCATATACGCTACGCATGCAAACGGGTTGTCGGCGATGACCGACCCGACGATCGAATTGAACGTTGCAATGTCTTCAATTGGTGCTGCAAGGGTGCGTACCGCACTCTTGACATTGGCACTCTGTACGAAATCTGCCATGTTTTTTCGTTTCTCCCACCCTCGGGCGCCTTTGGGCTAAAATATTCCTCTGTAAGATTCGGTTTTTAGGTTTTGCTGAAGGGAAGGAAAATCAAGCGATAAAATCCGGAATACGTGAGAAGAGAATTAGTGTTATACGGCAGGATCCAGATTCATCTGGCACCTCTCCATAACAACCACGTCTCCAACTACAACGCTTATTAACTCCATGTTACAAATAGTAGTGCAGTTAGTTAATTTGTAAACTAACCGGTTTTTGGAGTGCGGGGGATGAGCCTGGGAGAGAGCATTAAGCTCCGGAGACAGATTCTCCAGATGTCTTTGAGAGATGTGGGGGAGAAGATTGGCGTATCCCATACCACTGTTGACCGGTATGAGAAAAACAAGCAGGTTCCGGATTCACAGTCCCTGATCAAGTTAAGCAAAGTATTGCAGATCCCCATTGCATCCCTGTTAAGGCCTGAAAGCCAGCAGATCCAGCTCAATCACATCGCGTTCCGTTCAAAAAAGATGCTGGTGCGGGACGAGAAAAAAATCAATGCCGAGACAAAAGAATGGCTGGAGCGGTATCTCCAGATTGAGCGGCTGACCGGGCGGCCGCGGGATTTCGTGATGCCGGAAGGATTTCCCCGAACCATCTCATCCTATGAAGAGGCCGAGGAGGCCGCCCGGGATCTTCGTATCGCATGGGATCTTGGAATCGGTCCGATTGTAAACCTGGTCTATCTGCTTGAGGACAAGGGAATCAAGGTCGGGATCATCAGCGGGATCACCCGGTTCGATGCGTTATTTACGGAATATGCCGGAAACCGGGTCATTGTTGTAAAAGAGGATCTTCCCCGTGCACGACAGCGTTTCTCCATCGCCCACGAACTCGGGCACTGCCTTCTTTCTGTGGAGGGGGACCTCAAGGAAGAGAACGCTATGCACCGGTTTGCCGGTGCATTCCTGGTTCCCCGCGAGATGGTTCTCTTCGAACTTGACGAGATCAGGCATAAGTTCTCCATCAGGGAGCTCCTCATCCTCAAACAAAAATACGGTCTGTCGATGGGAGCATGGCTGCACCGGGCAATGGACCTTGGCATCATTACACCGGAAAATTATCTCGGGATCCGGAAATTTTTTGTAAAAAAGGGCTGGGACCAAAAAGAGCCCGATGATGAGATCGCAACGGGTGAGAAACCTGCCATGATGGAGGCAACGGTCCTCCGGGCTCACGCAGAAGGGATCATTTCCACATCGAAGGCGGCTGAATTATTAAACCAGAGCATCAGTACATTCTGTTCAGTGGACGGGGAATCAGATATTGAGTGCTCAGCAATTTTATGTACTTGATACAAATACCATAATCGACCTCCATTTTGGAAACCTTCTCGAAAAAATATTCCAGTTACCCTGTCGTTTTTCCGTTACTGATTCATTGATTGACGAGTTCCACAATCCCCCATTCCGGGTGCTGAAGGAGAAGGAGATCAAGAAATACGGGGAGTACCGGACCCAGCGGTTGGTGCTGGAAGCGTGGGACAGGATGGAGACCCCTTTCGGAGAAATAAATGTCGGAAAAAGGGAATGATTCACTGGCCCGTTGGAAGCCTTCGGAAGATGATATCAGGAAACTGATGCAATCGAATCAACAATTCTTTGAGCCACTTACAAAACAAGTTCAAAAATTATACGGAGTCATAGAGAAAAAGGTAACCCATTTCCGCAATCTGAATAAGGTTTTATTGAAATATAACTGGTTTTATTCCTTCAGTATCCCGGAAGAATGTTATAATGAGATCGTTGATGCTTACAATAGTGGCGAAGATATCGAAAACAAAATAAATTCATTTTTTGTCCGTTATTTTACAAAAGATAATTACTCTGCTCTAGAGAAAATGGTGAAAGAATGGAATAATAATCCCTATTTCAAGACCCGAATGGAAATCATCAATGACTGTGTTCGAACGTTAAAAAACGAGAAACCCGGATACAATCCGTCAAATGTTGTCCTACCCCCATTGATTGCACAAATTGATGGAATCATGACAGATTTCATTGAAAAAGAGGGATTTAAATTTGATAAAACAAAGAAAAAGTGGATTTCTCCAGATGGTGAAGAAATCAGTGTTAAAAAAGCCTACCAATCGATAAAGACCGATCTTGATTCAATCTCGGAATATCCCAATACAATTTTACTTAATGTTCTCTTTCAATCAGCATTTCATGGAGATGAATTACAGGTATTACCCTCGTTTAGTCGCCATAAGATAATGCATGGCGAATCAATCGATTACGGGAATATCGAAAATGTCATTAGAGCATTCCTGATTTTGGAATTCTTATCGTGTCTTGAATAAGTATTGTTTTACATTCAGTACCAGCCGTTTTTCAACAATCTCCTCATATCGGATTGCCAATTAATTTCATGTTGCAGTGAACTAATCCTCCTTTGAAACTGAACCAATTCAGGCTCGGGAAACGGTATTTGATCAGGTACAATTTGAGATAAAGCAATGGCTGCCACTTGACCCCCGGTTCGTATAGGCTCACCGAAATACTCACTACATATAATACCCGTTGTACCAAAAAATATCGGCACAAATTTTTTCGCAATCGTTGGTGAGAGTGACTTTTTCAAAGTGGCTACTTGCCTCGTAAAATCCGTTGAGATATAATCAACCTCATTTTGTAGTGTCTGATGATTTTGAATCTCGTCCAGACTATGTAATTCTGCAAGATTTTTAGAAATGCGATGAATCGATTCACGAATATCAGAATATTCTTCACGAATTTGTAAAAATTGGTCGGTTGATAATTCTTCAATTTTTTCTGGGATAATACAGCGGATAATTGTTGAAGTCAGCAGACCCCTTTTTTGGGAATCTCTCAATGGAGGGAGACTGTTTAAGGTGTTCACTGAATAGGCAAATGGATTTTCTGTTATTGTACTGATATGGTTTCGTTTCGCAATATTCTCTGCAATGTAGGAAAGAATAAGATCCGCCGCATAACGATTTACAACGGAGTAATTTTTCAGATCAATTCCACTTAACCCCTGAAAATCTCTTGAATCTATATTGAGCAAATGATGTCTCTCTAACAAATCATACATTTCTTCAGACATTTTTCTATCGTGAAAAAAGACTGCACTACCGGAAATTTCCCAATTTTCTGGATAAATTTCTATTTTAAACTCATTTGGAAATTTTTTTTGATTTTTTTCGATTCTCGTAAATGCTGAGTCAAATACTTTGGTATTAAACCGGTTGAGTTTTTTGTCTGAATTTTGTGGAGCTATGGGTTCAAATGACTTGGGAAGTCTTTCCGTAATATCAGAAATCTGATCACTCGGTTTGTAATTTAGTTCTTTTGGAACGACGGAATGAATTGTATCATAAAATAGCAAATGGCTTCGGAACCAACCTTTTGAAGGTTCAAAATCCGGATAATAAAGAATTTTATTGAGTGGAATAAGCATCACTCCTTAAAAGAACCCGTCCAGCGTTCTCTGAGTTCCCGGATCCCCATGCACAATCTTCTCGAAAGCCTTCATCAGCTTCGGATTGATCGAAGGCTTCGTCCCAAGATAACTGAGGAGTGATTCGCTCTCGTTAACAAGCGTCTGGTGGTGGGCCAGTTCCTCGTTGATCTCGAATGTGTTGATGAAGTTGGCATAGAACTTCGGATTGCCCCGGATTAGATCCTCAGTGATATGGTACTTGTCAAACAACGCCTCACTCCGGGAATGTGCCGGATATTTTACGTAGGTATAGTCATTACGGTCAAGCAGCCGGCCTTTATGCTGGATGCTCTCTTCAACGGGCGGGGGGACATAAGGACGGCGTGAGCCGGGATCCCCTCCACCTCGCTGAGGCTCGCGGTTGACCCCGATGATATCCACACCGAGCGGGGCGGTCAGGAAATCGGATGCCGGGCATCGCGGATCCGGAAGATGCGGGTTGTTCTCGCGCCGGATATTCGATCCGTACAGGATCACTTCCTCACCAAGACCCTGCGTATCAACAATATCATGGAATGCCCGGATATGGGGAGCCTTCGATGTTGTGTTCGATCCTTCGAAATCCAGCCAGAAATTCCGGTACCCGTTGCCAAGATATTCCGTAAGAATTGACTGGAACCTGCGGACACCGTACTTGAGCGGGACAGGCACAAAGATCGGCTTCGAGTTCCGGAAGCTTAAGATCTCATATGCCAAGTCAACGTAGCGCCTGAACTCATCTTCCTGCACCTGGAATTCAGGCCGCTGTCGTTCATCGAACCGTTTCACTTTCAGGTTTGGGATGAGGAGCAGATCACTGCGGCCATGGTAGATATGCAAAATGCTCCTCAAATACTCCTCGGGAGTGGGAATATTGAATGGATTGAAGGTGAGGGTTAGTGAGTTCACCACCAGTTTATTTTCAAGAATACCCGGACGTTTCAGGGTTTCATACGAATCCGCAAGGAACCGGGCGTCGGGATGATCCGCCTCCCTCATGAACGTTTCCTGATGAATAAACCGACTCCTCTCGGCAATCACAACACTCCCAAGACGGGTCTGGTCGAGCGCCTGGAATGCAGAAACTGTGGGAGAACTGTTCAGGTCAAAGAGTTTGCAGGGGGTTGAAAATGAGACGCGTCCCAGAGAAAGCTCTTTGCTGGTAAAAAGAGTTTCTTCGTCCTGTTCTGTGAGGTGGACGCGAAAATTTGTCATTTTATACGCACCGTTGGTGGATTTCGGTAATAACTGTTGATATCGTTACTCGGTCAACCCTGAATTTAGTCTTGCCTATGAGCGTTAGGAGATGTATTGTTCCGTTCTTGTCAAGTACTTTTTGTATTGCGCAGTAGCCAAGGAAACCAACAGTTCCTTTCATATGGCCGACCAGTACGGGAAGAATCCGTTTCACCAGATTGCGGGCTACACCATCGTCAAGAATAAAAATAAAACCGGCATCTCCTTTCTGCAAATGAATTTGCGCACAGGTAATAACTTCATGCTCTCCCATACCCAGCAGGGGCCGGAGTAATTCTATAGAAGGATCTTTTTGTGTCCCCGTTGCTGGAATTTTTACAAGTTCGAGTTTGTCCCGAATTTGTGACGGAAGACGCTGAAGACCGGATTCCTGTTCAACTGCTGAAACAACGAGAAAATTAAATTTCCCGGTGATCGTGGCGAGAACCCGAATCCTGTCGCTAACTGGCAGGTGACCTTCAAGATCATCAGCGAAACAGATGAAAAACGAGGAATCCGGAATAACCTTCACGCTATCCCTTCAACAGTTCCAGGTACCGCTGGCGGGTTACTATCCTTTTCCGCAGAAGACTATCAGCAAGCTGTTTCTTGCGCTTCATCAACGCCTCGAACCGGTCTGATTTTTCTGTATATCCATACGTCCGGTAGACCAGAAACATAAATTCGTCATCACTCAGATGATCGTAAACCGACCGGATGAACCTGATCGATTGCATAAGTTTTTCAAAATTTTCAGGTCGCATCTCTTTTTCTACGGAAGAGGAAAATTGCTCCCCTTCACCCGAAAGATAGATGCCGGTGTTATCAGCAACAAAGAGTTCCGGATTATTCTCGATAACATGCTCTGCACTGTTCGAATATGGACCGAGCCGGTGTGACATGAAATCAAAAAGGGTTTCGAACTGTGGCATTGCTTTGATCAGCAGGAACAGCTCTTTCTGGAAGTTCACTTTTGAGGCAATTGGCGTATCTGCTCCGCTCAATAACAGCGCAATAAGTTTCTTGCGGAATGCCTCTTCCTCATCGTAACTTAACCGGGTTCTCTGCATTTCCCTACTGATATTTGGGATATATATCTAAGAATGTTATGGCGGGCGGGGGGTGAAAATGAAATATGCCCTCCTCCCCGCACCTCCTGTTTTCTTTTCCGGTCCCAATCGCCCCCTATTCAACGTATCCCCAACCTCCTGCTTCCCCCTTTCCTCATGCTCCACCCTTGACTCAACAATAACGATATACCGGTGATTGAACCGGCGCTCGACCCGGATAGAAAAGACGGTCTCGCCTCTCTTTGTGATCTGATCGGCAATCACCCGGGGGATCAAATACAAAGGGACGCCCTCGACCTTTTCGGAAACTACCGCCGGGCAGGCTGCCTCACCGGGCATATGCGGCCACCTCGCGGATCCTGTCGTCGTTTACCTCGAAACAATGGATGATGCCGTTTGGCGAAACGACCCAGACCTCGCAGCGGAGAAGTGCGTTGCCCGGGTCCATCCGCAAAAGCGATCGGAACTGGCAGATCTCGTACCTGCAGAGCGCTTCTGCATACGGCACGTTCACCGCCCCGTGCGCCATCCGCAGTTTCACGCAGAGCGCCTCGTAATCGCCTTTCACGCCGATCAGGTGCAGCGGATAAGGCGCGAAAGGTAACTGCGTCCGACCGGCTCCACCGGCTCGTATCCCCGGAAAGCGAGCAGGAGCCGGGCCCGCTTCCTGAATGCAGCAAACGCGCTTATTTTGTGCATGCTTCACCCCCGTTTCCCGGGGCAGGAATCGCCGGCTTCTCCCGGCAGGATCTCGCAAATTCCCTGCCCGGTGATTCGCAAACTGCTGGAATATGTCCGGAGGAACCGAGATCCAGCACTCGTACCGGGCACCCTCCAGTTCCGGGGGAAGAGCGGCAAGCATCTTTCGCAGCTGCACAATCTCGGCACGGCAGAATGATGCGGCATCGATGGTACCGAGCTTGTGGAGGGCGAGCTTGATCTTCACGATCAGCATTTCGTCGCCCCCTCCCTCACGGACCCGATGGCCAATCAGGTTATAGGGAATATACCGACAGTTCTGGAACAGATCGCTGACGCTCACGGCCTCGTAGCCCCGCGTGTTCAGCAGGTGTTGTGCCTCGCGCTCCAGTACCGCCATACGCCGCCCGGCACTCATACGCACCCTCCGGCAGGAAAAGCGGATGGCAGCCGGCACGGGCCGGTCTTTGGGATCTCCGTGACGGTGTCCGGTGTGACCAGGAACGACCTGAACCCGTGGCTGAGAGTATAGGTCCAGATCTCGCAGCACAGGCCGGCCCCATGGGGATGTCCCGCGAGATATTTCCGGAACTGCACAACGTCCTGAATACAGTGGTACTCGATGGTTTCGGGGCAGACCGGCAGGTGCGAGATCTTCCGTATCCTGATAAACCGGGTCCCGCTTCCCTTCGAGGCAACAAGATGGGCCGGCGGCGACCGGCGGTTAAACCCGGAAGGAACGATCCTTACGGAGTACCCGTGCATCTGGAGAAGTTCGCGTGCGCCCTCTTCGATGACCGTCCCGCGCCTGCTGGTCATGGCAGGGCACCTCCGGCAGCCGTCAGTACGGTTTCCCCGGATTGGACATCGATAAGCCGGTCCGTTGTAACCTCAAGAGGATAAAACCTGCCAGAGGGGAGCACCGCCCAGCACTCGTACCGGTCGGCCGGGCCCGGACGGTTTCTCATCTGCATGCGGAGATCGTGGATGGCACAGTTGCAGTAGCGTGCAACCTCCGCTCCCGTGGTAAACGTGTTGGGGGAGAGCACGAGCCTGACATGGAGGATTTCGTTTCCACCCCGGGTGCAGACCAGGGTCTTTTTCGCCTCACGGTCCCGGGGGATAACCGACCGTACAACGGTATAGCCCCTGCGTACGAGGATCTTCCGGGCTTTCCTTGATATCGTGTGCAGGATGTCCGGTGTCATGCAGGATCACCCCGGCCGGAGGATACGGTCCGATCGGAAGGGACCGTAAAGACCAGCGATGCGATATCCTCGCCGAATGCTACGGCAAGGAACCGGTCGCGTGGCACCATGAACCGTTCGGCGCCAAGTTCGATCGTAACGGACCGGCCGGAAGGGTTGAGCCGGGCATGTCCCCGGGCCTTCACGCAGGGTCCGCCCTTTTCCGGGGGGATGCGGAGCGGTGCCGCTGCTCCGCCAAAAAAGAGCATCCCCATATCGTCAGGGCCTATGGAATATACCTGCCCTTTAAGCAGGATATGGACGCACCCGTCGCCTCCGGCCCGGATCTCTCCTGCGGAAAGGGAAGTCATAGTCCCCTTCCCCGGCTGGTTGCGGCCCCGATGCGGCGGCCCGTGTTCTTCTGTCGTTCCTGTGTAATACCCGTCGAATAATTGTTCCGGGCTGTGCCTGCCCCCCGGGTAACCCCCGGGAGTGCGCTGGCAGGTAGATACTGCATAATCTTCACCGTGTTGTTCTTTGTTCGTACTGCAATTCATTCGGGAACAAAATGCCGGCAATTGTTCCCCTCCAAAAATCAGTACGCCGGTCCGGTGATCCCTGGCAGTACGATAACGGGGATTCGGCAGGTCCCCTGTCGGATGAATACTGCTTTTCTGCCCGGGCACCGGATTACGGCGTCGGCCTATCACCAAAGAAGGTAAAAAGAGAAAAGACCGGGGCGTGGCTGCGGATCTTTTTTTGCAGCCATGTCTGAACGGCACTGCCCGCTGTCCCGATCGTGGCAACGAATCCGCACAAGGTATCGTACACCGGAAGGACTGAAGTGACCCGACGATAAAAGACGGAACCGATGCCTGCTTTTATGGCCCGGACCGCCCGGGTGATCTCCTGTTTTACGCGTGCGACAAATTTGCGGATCATTGCAATAATAACTTCAACAGAATGTAACTATTTAAAATAAATGTAACCTGCGGGTTATACGCATCATTTTTACCAAAAAATGCCCTGTACGAAATGCGTTGTACGAATTTGTTTTGTAAAAAAAGTAATTGCGCGCAAAAAACCGGAAAATAATAATCCGCATCTGAAATCTTTTGTGGTTGCAGCGATCAGGGGCGCCGCAAAGAACAGATCTGGTGCAACTGCAGCCCAAACCCGTCCGGAATTTTTTCTGTGTTCCGGCAGATGGTTTTTCCCGATCGCATTTTTTGTCTCTTCGTAGCCGGAAAAAAACGACCATATTCGCGTTCCTACAGCATTTTCGGTGCCCGAATGGGCTGAAATACGTGGCAAAAACCAGGGCTGTCCAAAGGCCGCTAATGGCCGTTTCTTTTGGGGTAAATCTGCCGTATTCTGGCAAACCGGGCACGATTACAGCGTATTCTCCACAGGAACCCAAAAGCACGGTTTTGCAGGTATTTTACGCAGGTGCCCGGACAAAAAAGCGGGAATCGGAGCCCAAATCGGGCTTAGTTTTGTTTGTCTGAACGACAGTGCCCGGAGGTGGGGGGTTACAGCCTTTTTTTATGGGGAAAACCCCTGATACCGGCACGTGCCCCTGTCATCCCGGGCCTCCTCGTCATCCGGGACCGGGTCCCTCGACCACATGGAGTGGTAAAACGAAAATGGCAGGGGACATAATCCCCCTGCCGGTATTTTTTTTTGAGAAAAAAAGCATCAGGGCCGGCAGCATACCAGCGTTTTTCCCCGTCCCGGGACACCGGGTAGTAAGCGTGAAAAAACCTGCGGGTATCCCGGTCTGCAGCCGGAACAGATGCAATCTTTGTGACAGTTCAGGCCGGGGATCCCGCCGGGCTCAGATCACGCATTCCGGACACTCTGCCCCCGTCAGTGGTGGCGGCAGACCTCGTCGATACAGTACTCGTAGCAGGATATGTCCATGAGCCCGTTTGGCATGAGACACGCCTTCTCGCATGCATCCATGGTTGGTTTCAAATCCGCATAGGGGACAGGGATACTCGTTCGTGGAAGAGGCAGCGGCCAGGGAGACGCCGCAGAGAACAATCATGAATGCGATTGCGATCCACAATAATTTCCGGGGAGAATCTCGCATAACAAATTCACCTGACAATACTTCGGGTGGGCCAGGTATGAGTATTACGATGAGTGAAAAAAAATTTTCATATGCCGTGCCGGGGAAAACCGGAAATGGGAAAAAATGTTTTGTTGCCGGGACCCGTGGCGGGGTGCCCGGTTACGCCATCCCTTTTTATTAACATCAGCGGGCAGGGCGTTCTGATCGTGAACCGCGATGACCGGGGGATTTACTCATGGTATCCTCTTAAAAATTGTTTGTTTCCTGCCGCTTCCACGCCACGATTCCCGCGGGTGTCCCTCTTTAGTCGCTGCATTCCTACCGTACCGGCTGCGGCCCCGCAGAAGGAACCGGAGAAAAAGGAATAATTTTTTTTTAAATTCACCCGGGAATCCCGGGGAGGTTATGCCGCTTTTACCGGTTCGAGCCGGAGCATAACGACATTGCCGTCTTTTCTGGTAGAAACCAAAAACGGGACATCCCTGATGGTATCCCCGTCCTGCCGGATGAGGACTGCATGCCCGGCGGTTCACCGGCCGGCCGGTCGTATAGGTCTCCCGTACCGATTCCCGGAACCCGCAGTCCGGGCAGACATCGGTCTTCCCGCAGCCTTTGGGCGTTGAGGCATTGATGCAGGCAAGGGCGTCCCCGCAGAGGGTCCCCCGTATCATCATGTTCTTCTTTCCCATGAGCACGAGCGCCGGGGTGTTTGCCGCAAGGACCCGGGTCTCGCCATCGACAAGGAGGACCGGCGAGTCGAGCTGGTCGAGGAACTTCTTTGTGTCAAAACCGAAATCCGCAAGGATCCGGTCGTGGCATTCCGTGCAGACACCGTGGCTGACCGGATCGTTCGGAGACTGGCCGGCCCTCACCATCCGGCCGCAGAAAGTACAGACTACCTGCATGATGGATCGTTCGTGCAAGCACATGCGCGATAATCAGATATTAATGGTTGGGCCGGACCATGCCGGCAGGCTTAGGGCTTCTCTTCCCCGTACGTCCCGGCATACGTGGATTTTTAAGAGGATCCGGAAAGATGGGCCTCGATGCCTGGGCAAAAGAGAAAGCAAAAAGCGTGCGGGAAACGTATTTCCACCACCCGTTCGAAATCTGGGAAGGGACCCGGGGACAAGGGGAGAATCCGGTACCGGTCAATGGTAAGGGACACGTGAGATCGTGGACGATGTCATAAGCGAATTCAGCGGAATGGGGAAGAAAAAAAGTTCGAGCACGATGGCCGGGATCATGGCCATGCGGCGGTTCAGCGAATTGAGGCACCCGGAGGACGAACGCATCTGTTACGATCCGTACGCGGTCAGGTTCATCAGCCCCGAAATGCTCCGTGCTGCGGCCGGGCACCCAAAAGAAGCGAAGGCAAAAGCAGAAGAGGTCGAGAGACTGTTCCCGGGCCTTGGCAATTCCATCATAGCAAGAGTCCGGTATTTCGACGATTATGCAGAGCGCTCGGTACAGGAGGGGATACGCCAGCTGGTGATCCTCGGTGCCGGCTACGATACGCGGGCGTACCGCCTAAAAAGCGTAAAAGAACAGGCACGGGTCTTTGAGCTCGACCAGCCGGATACCCAGCGTCTCAAGGTGCAGAAGATCTCCGAAATCTTCGGCACGCTTCCCTGCCATGTGATCTACGTCCCCATCGATCTTGCAACCGAAGACCTGACCAAAAAAATGGAACGGTCGGGATTTTCCCGGACAAAGAAGTCCCTGTTTATGCTCGAAGGTCTGCTCATGTACATCCCGCCGGCCGCAGTGGACGTGCTGCTTGGGCGTATCCGGCAGATCGCTGCACCGGGCAGCCGCATCATCTTCGATTATTACCCGGCATCGGTGGTGTACGGGTCGGACAGATCGGCGATTCGCAGAAAACATCCGGAACTTCTGCCGGTCTGCGGGGGAGCCGTTGTTGTTCGGGCCGCCCGATGACGGGGCTATAGGCTTTTTAGCCGACCGGGGTTTTGTCAATGCCCGTACGGTCACGGGTGCAGAGTGCCGGGCCCTCTATTTCACCGGGGAAGAGAAGCGGGAGACCGTCCTGCGACCTGCTCCCGTTTGTCCATGCGGAAGTACCGTGATAGCCGGAACGGGAACCGGGCCGGGTCGTGCTCCAGCGGCCGCGATACCGGAATACATATCCTGAAGACGCCCGGGACTGACATACCTCATCCCGGCACCGTAACCTAATCCGGCAGTTTTGCCGGCACCTCTGGTTTTTTTACCTCCCCGCGCGCATAATATGCGCTGAAATGATGTATCCGGAGGCATCCGGGTCAGGGAGCGAGCTCCCGGTCCGTGCGCCTGCCTTAAACAACTCATTTTAACCAAATATCGAAATTAACCGGAAATATTTATAAAAAAGACGCCCGATAGTGCCGGGAGTTGCGAGTCCGGTACACGGAAAAGTACGGCAGATGCCAGGAAAGGAGTGAATACCAACGCCCGTTGTCATACCCGATGTAGTCTGTTCTGTCTGCGGCTCGCTCTGCGACGACATCGAGGTCACCGTATCGGACGACCGCAAAACCATCCTCTCGGTAAAGAACGCGTGTGCGATCGGTTCGGAGAAATTCAATATACAGCGGACCGAGGACCGGGTCACCCGCCCGCGCCTGCGCCAGCCGGACGGGAGCTATAAGGAAATATCGTATGACGAGGCCATCGACCTGGACGGCCCGGATGCTGGTCAAATCAAGAAAAACCCTGATGTTTGGCTGGATCAACACCAGCTGCCAGGCCATGAGCGCCGGCCACGCCATTGCGGAAAAGGTCGGCGGGATTGTGGACAACGGCGCCACGGTCTGTCCACGGCCCGTCGCTCATCGCCATCGAGGATGTAGGTATCACCACCTGCACGCTCGGCGAGGTCAAGAACCGTGCCGACTGCATCATCTTCTGGGGCTGCAACCCGGCCCACGTCCACCCCCGGCATATGTCGCGCTACTCGATCTTTCCGCGGGGATTTTTCACCAAAGAAGGTGCAAAGGGCCGCAAGATCTTCTGCATCGACTGCCGGTACACCGATACGGCCCGGTGCTCGGACATCTTTATCCGGATCGAGCAGGGCTGCGATTATGAATTCCTCGATGCGATCCGGACCGGTGCTGCACGGCGGGAGCCTCACGCAAAAAAGCATTGCCGGTGTCCCGGCAGACCAGATCGGTAAGCTGGCAGAGGACTTGAAAACGGGCAAAGTTCGGCGTGATCTTTCTCGGGATGGGCCTTTCCCAGACCGTTGGCCGGAACCACAACATCGACATGGCGATCAACCTGACCTACGATCTCAATCGGTTTACGAAGTTCGTGGTGATGCCAATGCGTGTCCAGGGAAACGTTACCGGTTCGGGCGAGGTGCTGGGCTGGCAGTACGGTTTTCCCTTTGCCGTGGATCTTTCCCGGGGCGACCAGGCCAGGCACCAGACGGGCGAGACTACGGCAATCGATCTCCTTTTACGCGGCGAGGTCGAGGCCAGTCTCTTTGTCGCTGCCGATCCCGCGGCAACGTTTCCCATCGAGGCGACCATCAGCGCCTCGAAACACCCGATCGTTACGATCGACCCGCACATCAACTGCACGACCGAGATTTCCGATCTCCATATCCCGGTTGCGGTGGACGGGGTCGAGACCGGCGGCTGCGCCTACCGGATGGACACGATTCCCTTGGAGATGCGCAAAGTCGTGGATCCTCCCGAGGGCGTCCTCACCGATGTAGAACTCTTAAAGAAGATCGAAAAACGGGTCGACGAACTCCTTGCGCAGAAATAATTGATCTGGAGATATCTTTTCTTTCACAATAATGCAGCCCCCCTCACGCCAGCCCTGCCCCTGTGGGGGTTCACGGCGTATGCGAGCACTCGGGATTACCTGTTCCTGGAGCAGCCCAAGAATGCAGGTAATATAACATCATCGCAACTGGGGCGCCACGAGCGTGCGGGGCGGAGCCCCTGGAGCGTTGAATAATTTTCAATTATTTCTGCTGTGTAGAAAACCTACGCGGGAGGGTATTACGTAGGGAGGGAACCACGGGTGCTCGGGGTCTATCGACCCTCGCCCCGTGGAGCATGGCCATATTTTTGCAGCCAAAAAAAGATCAAACCCGGGAGTCATGGAGAGCTCGTCCCCGTGGGTTGCCTTCCACTCTTGGGGAGTGGGGTTCCCCTCTCGCAATTCCCCTGAGCACGGTGGGGAAAGATTTCTACAAAGCAGGTAATACTGCATCATCTCTAACCGGTGATGCCACTGGTGTGTGTGGGCTTGCCTGAGACCTGAAAGAGCGTTGTTTTATTTTTGGGAATATCTGCAAAGCTAAAAATAATAAAAAAGCGGGAACGTCCCGGCAGCAGCCGGTAAAAAAATTACTTCGGCACCTTCCGGCACATCCGGACATCGTGGACCATGACAAGGCCGTCATCGATCATTGCTTCGACCTCGGGAAGCACCGCATCGATTTTTTCCGGCGTGTCGATTACATCGATGATGACCGGGAGATCCAATGAGAAGTTCAGCACGTCCACGGTCCGGAGCCGGTTCTCGTGGCCAAACCCGCTCATGCCCCGGTACACCGTGCAGCCCGTCAGCCCCTTTGAAAGGAAAAATTCCGGCAGGGCCCGGACCGCCGGCTTGTCGTTGACCTTTGTCGATTCCGCGATATAGATGCGCAGTAATTTCCCGTCCTGCAAATTGCACACCGTCCTTTTAGAGCAGCGAGATCCCGTATCCCAGCAGCACGCCGAGGATCCCGCCGCCCGCATTGAAGAGGATGTTTGCCCCCATCGTATAATAATCATGATTTTCGAGCATACGGAATGTTTCGTACGAGAATGTGGAAAATGTCGTGAATCCCCCGAGGCACCCGGTGCCGATAAAATACATGAGATCGGCCGGTTCTTGGGTAAAAACGAGGGCCGCAAACGCAGCGCTCCCGAGAACATTTACCGCGAGCGTTCCTGCCGGGATCCCCTTTACCGCCGGGGTTTTCGAGACCACAAACCGAAGCACGGCCCCGATCGCCCCGCCCATTCCCACGAGAAGCGCCGGCTCCATTCAGATCCCCCGCTGGTACGAGATGATGTGCCGGCCGGCAAGGACACCTGCGAGGCCAAAGAGGATGCTTGCAATCAGGTACGCCGTGCCGATCGCTGCCCCGGCCTGGAAGCTTTCGACCGTGAGCGCGGAAAACGTAGTAAACGTCCCGATCATCCCGGTCGTAAAGAAGAGCCGCGTCTGCCGGGAGAACACCCCGATATAGATCGACTCGTACATGAAGATGCCCATGAAAACGCAGCCGACCGTGTTCACGATGAGCGTCCCGATAAGCGTGGAGACCTGCGAGTCCACGAGAAACCGCAGGACTGCGCCGCAGAAACCACCGGCTGCCACGAGCAGGTACGGGAGAGGATCGGTCTTCATGGTATCAGACCCCCGTCAGGATAGTTTTGCAGGGTGCGAGAACAGCGTGCTGTCGGCCGGCCAGTCCTCGCGGTGAAGAGATCCCAAACGATAAAAACAGCCGCTTCACCGGCACGTACCGGTAAAACGTGCTCATCCGGTTTCATGTTCGTCTCCCTCAAATCGCCGATAAATCAAATTGTACCAGAAGTCATCAGCCCGTAAACCGGGCGGTTTGAGGTGGACTTCATCGCCTTTACCAGCAGTTTTGCCGGCATCCACAAAAATTCTTGTGATGGAACCAAACCGGCCGGTCGCGGGCCGCCGTCATACGCACGTGTACAGCCGCTCGCAGCGGATGGGGTGGGGCGCGAAAAAAATCAGGTGGTTTCTTCCTGCGGCTCTTTCCCGAACACCCGGAAAAGTTTCTGGTAGCTCTTCGAGAACGCCGTCTTTTCCAAAAGGAAGACCAGGATCGAGCAGGCAACGATGGAGAAGAAGATCACAATGTACGTGACATCCTGGATCGTCTGGCCGGCTGCGATCCCCGCTTCGAGCGGCATGGATGCAAGGACCGCGGCGGCAAGTCCCTTTGGCTCCATGATGGACATATATGCAGCATCCGACACCGGGATCCTCCGCGGTATCGTGAACCAGACCATGGCGATCCGGGCGAGATAGATGATGATCGTGAGGAGTGCGCCGAGATACAGGATGTCCATGTTGGTGAAGTGGATCGAGATCCCGATATAGATGAAGAAAAATGTTTTCAGGAGCGAGACGAGCTGGGAAAAGAACTCTACCTCAACGGGCGTGAGTTCGACCTGCGTGACATCGCTGCCCAAAAACGGCAGGACTTTTTCCGCTTTGAAATAGTTCAGGTTCCCGAACGTCACGCCAAGCGCAAGGGCCGCAATCGCGCCGGAGAACCCGAGCAGGCTGACAAACCCGAAGACGATAAAGACAAAGGCCGGCGTGATAAAGATGCTCTTGATGGTGACAAGTTTGTGGTAGACCGACGACCACCAGACTCCCGCCACAACGCCGATGATGATCGCAATCAGAAACGAGGCGATAAGGTTTCCCGCAACGTGCCCGATATTGAAGTCCTGGACCTTGAAAACGTCGATGAGCGCGAGCAGGACAACGATGCAGAGCACGTCGCCGATGGCAGATTCAAGCGCCAGGATCGCTTTGGTGTCCTTTCCCATGTTGAGGTAGTTGGTGAACGGGATCACGACCGCAGACGAGGTGCCTCCCAGGATCGCACCGAGCATGCAGGACTCCATGAGGGTAAAGCCCATGAAATACTGCATGACCACGATACAGATCACGGTGATGCCGACAAAGTTCGTGATCGTGATGGCAAGCGTCCCGGTCATCGCTTTTTTTAAGGCATCGACCGTGATGTGCAGGCCGCCTTCAAAGAGGATGATGGCAAGCGTTACCTCGGAAAAGATCGGCCCCACGACACCAAATGCCGAGGGCTCCACGAAATCGAGCACCGGCCCGACTACGATCCCGAGCGCGATCAAAAAGAGGACGTCCGGGATTTTCGTGAGGGTAAAGAACCGGGAGAGGATATTCCCTAAAAAGATGAGGATCCCGAGGAAAAGGACTGTTACCGCTGCATCCATCTGATTTATCTATTGGGCCAGGAGGCGAAATATGTTGTTGGTGGCTGCAGTGCAATATATCACCGGGCGGTTGGAGGAATGGGAGGGTACCGGAGGGTTGGGAAAAAGATCCCGGCCTGTCTCGCACATCGGGTAAAAGATCGGGGCTGTCAGTTGGAGTATTTTCCGGATTTTTTGTTCCACAAAACTTTCCTTTAAAAAATATATGCTGCCCCCCTCTTGCGCCACCAGTCCCCCGTGGGGGGACGGGGCGCAATTGCGATAGTGTGGGTATTACCTGTATGCACAAACGCTCCTCGAACCCAAATCTGTGAACAGGTAATCCATCAATCATCACAATTGGGGATGCCGCCTCTAGTGTGCGGGGACGTCTGCGATAGCGAGGGTATTACCTGTTCCGGGAGATGCCCAAGAATGCAGGTAATACAGCATCATCTCAACGGGGGCGCCACAGCGGCGGGGCGAAGCCCCTGGAGCGTCAGATAACTCGCAATGATTTTTCTAAAGCAAAAAAATTCAAAAAACAGATCACTCCTCAACCCACCGTCTTTTTACTGCCGCCAGTCTTCGAGTTCACCGGCATGAAATACCTTCACCGGCACCTGCTGGCCGTCCCGCATCCGCTGTACGCTTTCGCGGTGCTGTGCCGGGTCGTGGCAGAGGTCGTGGGCAGTGAAATATTCGTGGACAGCTTCGAGAAAGGCGATCTGCTGGGAGAGGAAACCGTTCTCGTATTCGAGGACTTCGCGGGCGAGGGCCATGCAGGTCTCATCGGGAAGATCCGCGCCATACTCCCCGTGGTCGCTCTTCCGCGCAAACGTGCACCAGCCATGATCGTCCGATTCCCCCGCTTCCCTGCGGAGCATGTGCGGGTAGATCCGACAGACCGCGAACCGGTCCCCGTAGATCCGGCAGCGGTTGTTCCCGGTGTTAAGGAACCGGCAGGCCCCGCCATCGCCGTCCATCACGAGCGCGTAGCCCGAATCGTAGAGCGTGCCGTTCGTATCGCAGAACTCCGGGTCCGGGGCGGGGCGGTACGCGGCCGGATCGATAGCTTGCACGGCCTCCACGTCCCGGTCGAGCAGGAAGACATGGCGGTTGACCGCCTTGGTGCAGCAGGCCCCGCAGAGCGTGCAGGAAAACCCGGTCTTTTTGATCTCTTCTGCAAGCGTTTCTGGCGGGAACGCAAAGAGCCGGTTCTGCTCCTGCATCAGGGCTACGATCCGGTAGGGAATGGGGACCCCGGATGCGGCAGCCATTACGCTGCCCCCGGCGGGTTCCCGCCGGTCCTCACGTGGATGTCCACCTGTTTGAACGGGATCTCGATACCTTCCTCCTGGAACCGCTGGTCGATCCGGGAGTTGACGTAGTCCTGCACGTCCCAGGAGTTGTCGTAGTTGTTGGTCCAGAGGAGGAGCTGGCCGTTTAAGCTCGATTCCCCGAATTCGAGGAAGTAGACCGAGGGCGCCGGATCGGAAAGCACCCACGTTGTTTTGGTCTGGGCTTCCCGGGCAACTTCGAGGAGGATCTCTTTTACCCGGGGCATGTTCGAGCCGTACGCAACCGAGAAGGGGATCCGCACCTTGAGCTTGATGTCCGGCTGCGCATAGTTGACGACAATGTTCGAGGTGATCTTCGAGTTCGGGATCGTGACGATCTGGTTGTCGAGCGTTTTAAGCCGCGTGCTCCGCGGCCCGATGCTTCACGATATCCCCGAAATAATCGTCGAACTTGATCCGGTCGCCGATCACGAACGGCTTGTCCATCGTGATGATCGCGCCGCCAAAGAAGTTGGAGAGGAGGTCCTGTGCGGCAAGCGCTACCGCGATGCCTGCGATCCCGGCGCCTGCGAGAAACGGCGTGATGTCGATACTGAATGTCGCAAGGATCAGCAGGAATGCGATAAACCAGATCAGGTACTTTGCGGCGATTCTCAAGGAGCGGGATGAGCCGGTCGTCGAGATCGGTCTCTGGTCTTCTCCGCGATCACCGTCCCGTAGATCCGGATGAAGTTGTACGAGAATACCGAGCAGATCCACGCCCCGAGCAGGATGAAGACCGCGGTGATCACCTGTTCGGTAATGAGCCAGCTTAACGATTCGGGGACGATATCGAACCGGGTCAGGGCCGCATAGACCTGAGACTGGCAATGATCCCGACGACGAGCGGCCCGCCAACCGCTTCGAGCAGGATGTTGTCAATCTGGGTCTCGGTGTTATCGGCTTTCTTTTTGAGCCAGCGGACCACGAAGTGGGCTGTCCCGGCAAGGATGAGGCCGGCAAGTACCGTGACCGCGGCGTGGAAGTAACCGGGGTCTATCATGCACTGCCTCCGTCAAGCCGTTTGTACCAGACGTTCATGCTCTCCATCGTCCCGCAGATGTTGGTGTTGTTGACGAGCGTCCCGGCATAGCCGTAGCCGGCCCGGGCAAAGGTCACGTTCATCGGGTACGACGTGGCCCGGGCAATCGTGAATGCGGTAATGACCCCCTGTCCGGCAAGGTGTTCTTCCATGGCGGCAAGAAGGCAGCCGGCAAATCCCTGGCCACGGTACCGGAGATCGGTTGCAAAATCCGTCATCTCCGCGCTCATTGACCGGGAGTTGACGTCGCAGGATGCCACGGCTGCCACCGCCCCGTTGTGCAGGACCGAGAAGTACCGGACGTCTCCTGCCATCGTTTCCCTGATAAATGCCGGGTCGAAGACCGGGAACGGGTAACTCTCGAAGTTCTCGCGGTAGAGGGTTGCGATCGTTTCGGCATCACCGGGCCCGGCCTGCACGAGATTGTACGCCCGCTGGAGGTGCGCCTGGTAGGACGGGGAACTGCGTGCCCGGGCAACGGCAAGGACATCGCCGGTGAGCTCGGAGCAGTGATTGACCGCCCGGCCCGGGACCATGAATTTTCCCATGAAAAGGGCGGCCCCGGTCCCGTTGTAGAATTCCGGGGACCGTGGCTTCGGTGACGTAGCCGGCCGATAAAAATGGTTCTTCGGACCCGTGCGGGACCCGGATCACGATCTTCGTGTACCCGTTTTTTTCCGCAAGGGCCCCGAGGCGCGGGATGATCCCGGGGATATCGTCAGGATCGAGGCGCATCACGTAGGCGCGGTTGTTGAAGTGGCCGTGCTGGACGGTACTGTTCCCGATCGTTTCTATTGCGTCAGTTGTCGTCATTCTGCCTCCGGTCCATCCGGTCGGTATTCTCCGGGACAAGCGTGGTTGTCTCATCGTAATCGGCGAGCAGTTTTGCAACGCCGACGAGCTTTGATTCGTCCGCACGGGACGTGTCGAGCTGGAGCTTGCAGGTGTCGCAGGTGCCGTTGCAGAAGATCCGTTCGTAGTTGGCCGGCTCCTGGTAGGTGCAGATCATCCCCTCGTAGTTGCGCAGCACGACCTTGTGGACCGACCAGGTCAGGAGGTAATTGGGGAAGATCGGGATCTTGCCGCCGCCGCCCGGTGCATCGATCACATAGCGCGGGACGGCAAACCCGCTCGTGTGGCCCACGAGGTTTTCCATGATCTCGATTCCTTTCGAGACCGGCGTCCGGAAGTGGCTGATGCCTTCCGAGAGGTCGCACTGGTAGAGGTAGTAGGGCCGGACCCGGTTTTTCACGAGCTCGTGGACGAGCTCTTTCATGATCCGCGGGCAGTCGTTAATCCCCGCAAGGAGCACCGACTGGTTCCCGAGCGGGATACCGGCATCGGCGAGTTTTGCGAGAGCTGCCCGGGCCGAATCCGTCATCTCCCGCGGATGGTTGAACTGCGTGTTCACCCAGAGCGGGTGGTGCTTTTTTAAGACCGCGACAAGGTTGTCGGTTATACGGTAGGGCAAAACGACCGGCACCCGGCTCCCGATCCGGATCACTTCCACGTGCGGGATTGCCTGGAGTTCGGTAAGGATCCAGTCGAGGTAATCGTCGGAGAGCATGAACGGGTCGCCGCCCGAGAGGAGCACGTCGCGGATCTGCGGCGTTTTTTTAATGTATTCGATCCCCGCGAGGATCTCTTCGCGGTTCGGGATCGAGTCCACGTCGCCGACCTTGCGCTTGCCGGGTACAGTGCCGGCAGTACATTGCGCAGGTGTTGCTCACGAAAAAGAGGACCCGGTCCGGGTACCGGTGCGTGATGCAGGGGCAGGGGCTGTCCTTTTCCTCCGAGAGCGGGTCGGCAAGCTCGTAGTTTTCAACAATGAGTTCGGCAGGCGAGGGAAATGCCTGCCTGAAAGACGGGATCGTTTTTGTAATCTCTTGTATCGATGAGCGAGAGGTAGTAGGGCGTGATGCAGAGCGGGAATTTTTCGATCGTCTTTTGGATCTGCGCACGCTCCTCCGGTGAGAAGGTAATCCCGAGCAAGGCGGGAGACGGTGTCCGGGTCCCGGATTGCGTGCCGGACCTGCCAGCGCCAGTCTTTCCAGTACTCGGGGATGCGTGTCTCTTCTCTTGTCCGGCTGATAGTCTCCGGCCCGATCGGTTGTTCGGCGCCCCGGGCTGTGCTCCGGAGCACGGAAGGTCAGGTCCCTCAGGGAATTTTTCAGCCTGTCAAGTTCCCAGAGGGACCGACGACGTGCAGGATCGCCGGCGTCCTGCCGGGTCTCCTGCCCGGCGTCCGCTTGGTAATCGTGTGCATATCGCTGCTGCCTCCTTAAAACAGCCAGAGCTTCTTTGGCTCGAAGTCCGTGAGCGGATGGTTGTAATCGTCGAACCAGCGGGCGAGCGGGTTTGACTTAAAGACCATGAACTTCCCGATCGATCCGGGGTCGGCCGCCTGGTGGTAGCGCATGAAGATATGGGACGCGGTCTTTCCCACGACTTCGATCTTTCCGGTTGCGTGCGACATCACGAAACGTGCCCGTTTCGCAAGCCCCGAGCAGGCCTGCCACGAGCGCTGGATATAATCGTACGACTGCTCGACCGGGACGGCAAACGCGGCGTTGCCGGTCGTGGGCCGGCACTGGAAGACATAGTACGGCGAGATGCCGGCAAACGAGAGCTTTCCGAAAAGCGTTGTCAGCGTCTGGGAATTGTCGTTGATCCCGGCAAGGAGCGGGGTCTGGTGGACGACAACCACGCCGGCATTTCGCTAATGCATCCGCGGCCTGTACCGAGACCGGAGTGAGCTCGCGGGGGATGGTTGAAGTGCGCCATGAAATAGATCCGCTTTGCCGGTGTGCTGTACCGGGAAAGGACGGACAGGAGCTCGGGGTCGTTGAGGATGCGGTACGGGTTGTACGCGAGCATCTTGCTTCCGATCCGGATGATGTTGACGTGTTCGATTTCGCGGAGTTCTTTTAGGACCGGTTCGAGCTGGCGGGTGGAAAGCGTGAGCGGGTCGCCGCCGGTCAAAAGGACATTGGTGATCTCCTTATGCTCGCGGATGTATTCGATATTGTCCGAAACGTCCCGCACGGTCTCCCTCTTGCAGGACATAAAAAGGCGTTTCCGGAAACAGAACCGGCAGATGCCGGCGCAGGTGTCGGTGAGGAGCAAAAGGCCGGTCTGGTTGTACTTATGCTGGAGGCCGGGCTGTTTTGTATAGTCCTGTTCGTGCGAGGGATCTGCACAGCCTCCGTGTGCAAGTTCCTGTGCATGGGGGACAACGATCCGGCGCAGCGGGTCGTTGCCGTTCTTCCAGTCGATAAGCGAGAGATAGTAATCGTTTGCCCGGAAGGGGAAGAGTTCTGTGACAGATTCCATCTCCTCCCGGTCTTTTTTGCTGAGGCCGACGAGGTTGTCGAGCTCGGACACTGAAGTCAGATACCGCGGGTTCATAAAGTCACCTTTTCGTATGGGCGGATGAATTCCTGCACGTAAAAGGGCAGGAATGTGATTTGTGAGAAATATTCAGACGAACATTAACAGGAAATACGTGATATCCAATACCACAAATCAGCACGGAGGTTTATCGGGTTCATGATTTAAACCCTTTCTGATTTTACCGGTTATTCCGGGGAGCGAAAAGGCCGGATCTCCGGTGGGAAGAGTCCCCCGACCAGCAGGTATTTTGTCTCTAAAAAAAAAGAACGTGAAGAGCAAAGACAGTCTAAAAAAAAGATTGTTGTATTTCTCCCTTACGTACCATGCCAGATTCGGATTCTCCCCAAAACCCCCCGGCCCCAACTTCCCCGGACCTGCCGGACCGTCCGTCCGGCCTTTCTGCACAAGAGGCGGCCCGGCTCCGGGAGCAGTACGGCCCAAACGATATCCCCGGGGAGAAGAAGCATCCGCTCCGGGCATTCATGGCATATTTCTGGGGCCCGATCCCGTGGATGATCGAGACCGCTGCGATAATCTCGGCCGCGATTGCGCACTGGGAAGATTTTAGTGTCATCCTGCTCCTGCTCCTCATCAACGCGGTTGTCGGGTTTTTCCAGGAGAAAGAAGGCACAGAACGCGATCGAGCTCTTAAAACAGCGGCTCGCCCCCAATGCCCGCGTCCTCCGCGACGGGAAATGGCAGGACCTGCCGGCAAAGGAGCTCGTGCCCGGCGACCGGATCCATATACGGCTCGGCGATATCGTGCCGGCCGACTGCCCGGCTCGCTCTCGGCGATTACCTGCTCCTTGACGAGTCGGCGCTGACCGGCGAATCGCTGCCGGTCGAAAAGAAGGCCGGCGACACCGTGTACTCGGGCGCTATCGTCAAACAGGGCGAGATGGACGCACAGGTCACGATGACCGGGACCGGTCACGTACTTCGGGAGGACCACCCGGCTCCTTGCGGTAAAACCGCCGCGGAGCCATTTCCAGGCCGCGGTCCAGAAGATCGGGGACTACCTCATCCTCCTCGCGGTCGTGCTCGTGAGCATCGTCTTTATCGTCGCCCTCATGCGAGCCGAGTCCCTGCCGGATACTCTCCAGTTCGCGCTCATCCTTGTGGTCGCCTGCGATCCCGGCCGCGCTGCCGGCATGTCCTCACGGTCACGCTCGCGGTCGGGGCCGTTGCGCTTGCAAAAAAGAAGCGATCGTGAGCCGGCTCTCCGCGATAGAGGAACTGGCCGGCATGGACATCCTCTGCTCCGACAAGACCGGGCACCATAACAAAGAACGCGATCAGTATCGGCGGGGTCGAGACGTTCCCCGGCATCACCGAAGCGGACGTGATCGCTGCCGCTGCCTTTGCATCGCGGGAGGAGAGCGACGACCCGATCGACAAGGCGGTACTGGCCCGGTATGCACAGCAGCCGGCAGGTTCCGGGACGGTCACGGCGTTTGTCCCGTTCGATCCGGTGAGCAAGCTCTCGCGGGCCACGGTAAAAGGCGCAGACGGCCGGTTGTCTGAAGTTGCAAAAGGGGCGCCGCAGGCAATCGCCGCCCTTGCCGGGACCGGCGGGGACGAGCGGGACGTGCTCGCCGGGTGGGTCGAAGGGTTTGCACAAAAAGGGTTCCGTGCCCTCGGGGTTGCCCGGACCGGCCCGGACGGGAAATGGAAATACCTCGGGATCATCGGCCTCTTCGACCCGCCGCGTGAAGATTCGGCGGCCACGATCTCCCAGGCAGAAAAACTCGGCGTCGGGCGTGAAGATGGTGACCGGGGATCACGTTGCCATCGCCCAGGAGATCGCCGGGCAGGTGGGCATGGGCACCGGTATCCTGCCCCGCACCGCATCTTCCGGATGGCGACGGCCAAGAGACGCTTCTCCCGGATGGAGGCTGCCGATGGTTTTGCGCAGGTGCTTCCCGAGGACAAGTTCCGGATCGTCAAAGTCCTCCAGAGCGACAGCCACATTGTCGGGATGACCGGCGATGGCGTGAACGATGCCCCGGCGCTTCGGGAAGCCGATGCCGGCATTGCCGTTGCCGGTGCGACCGATGCGGCAAAATCCGCTGCCGATATCGTCCTCACCAGGCCCGGGCTCTCGGTCATCATCGACGCGATAGAACGGAGCCGGGAGATCTTCCGGCGCATGGAGAACTACGCGGTCTACCGAATCGCAGAGACGGTCAGGGTGCTCATCTTTTTGACCCTCTGTATCGTGCTGTTGAACTTCTACCCGGTCACCGCACTGATGCTCGTCGTTCTCGCGATCCTAAACGACCTGCCCATCATGATGATCGCTTTTGACAATGCGCCGGTTGCAGACAAGCCCGTGCGCTGGCAGATGAACCGGATCCTCACCATCGCAAGCATCCTCGGCATCCTCGGCGTTGTTTCGAGTTTCCTGCTCCTCCTGATTGCGCGGGAATATTTCCACCTCGACCCGGGCGTCATCCAGACGCTCATTTTCTTAAAACTCGCGGTAGCCGGCCACATGACGATCTACCTGGCCCGGACCGGAAAGCAGCACTTCTGGGAGCGCCCGTACCCGGCGCTCTCGCTCTTTGGCGCCGCCGAGCTCACGCAGGTCTTTGCGACCGTGATCGCCGTGTACGGCCTGTTCATGACGCCGCTCGGGTGGACGCTCGCGCTCATTGTCTGGGGATACGCGTTCGGGTTCTTTGTCATTAACGACCTGGTCAAGGTCTGGCTGTTTAAGAAGATCCACCCGTACTCCTAAACCTCCCTTGCAGCCCCAACAGGCCGCCGTTTTTTTCGGCATAATCCGCCGGCAGTCCGTGAAAGCATTTACCCGAGGACGGCCAACCCCTCAGTTCATGTGTGCCAGAGCCTTTCGGGTTGCCCGGACCGGTGCCGTGCTTCTCCTTACCGTTATTCTCCTGTCTGCTGCCGGCTGCACCGGTTCGTCGCCGTCGCATACTACGCCCAGGAGGGACTACAATCCACAGACCACGATCCTTATCGGGAGTAGCGGTGCCAATCCCCCGGTCCTTGTCGTGGACAAAGGCGTTACCGTCACGTGGCTCAATACCGGTACGGGATACCTCACGGTCGCATCCGATGAAAACGACCCGGACGCCTTTATGTCGTCGCCGCTTTCCTTTAACGAGGAATTCCAGTGGACGTTTACCATCCCGGGAACGTACGGGTTCCACTGTACGGAAAACCCGGCCATCAAAGGGACGATCATCAGTTAATCCCCGGCACGGAATAACCGCCCGGCAATTTTTTCTTTTTTCCTCAAGGAGGGCAGTGCCGGTGTCCGGCAGGGCCGCGGACTTTTTTGGTTTTTTTTAGAAAAACAACCGGGCTTGTGGATAAGAACGATAAAATAGGATTGGAAAAAAACAGAAAGTCCATCAGCCATGGCATTTTCGTTCCCCTCCGGCATCACCCCCACCAAGCGCGTCATCGTGATCGCGTTCGTGGTCGGGATCATTGCCGGCTTTGGCGCCCTCCTCTTTTTCGAGGGGCTCAAGTGGGGCACGGCATTTTTCATGGGGTATCTCCTGCACTACACTTACCCGCAGGAAGGCCAGAGTCTTGCCGCGATTAGCCAGTGGTCCGCGCCGCAGTCGCTCTGGCTTTTGCTCCCGGTGATGATCTTCGGGAGTCTTCTTACCGGCATTCTCGTGACCCGGCTCGCGCCCGAGGCGGAAGGCCACGGGACCGATGCGGCCATCAAGGCGTTCCACGGCGAGGGCAGGATCAGGAAACGGGTGCCGGTGGTAAAAGCCGTGACCGCGATCCTCACGATCTCGACCGGCGGGAGTGCCGGGCGCGAGGGGCCGTCGGCCCAGATCTCGGCGGGTTTCGGCTCCATGGTCGCCGACATGCTCGGCCTCTCGGAAAAGGAGCGGAGGATTGCGCTCACCACCGGCATCGGGGCCGGCATCGGGACGATCTTCAAGGCTCCTTTGGCGGCGCCGTGCTCGCGGCCGAAGTCCTCTATACCCGGGACTTCGAGTCCGATGCGATCATCCCCGCATTCCTCGCCTCGGTGATCGGCTATGCGATCTTTGGCTTTTTCGAGGGATACGACCCGATCTTCTCGCTCGGTGCCATTGTCTGGGAGATCGCACAGATCCCGCTCTTTGTGATCCTCGGCATCCTCTGCGCACTCTTCGGCCTGCTCTACATCTGGCTCTTCTACGAGAGCAGGGACCGGTTTAGTGCCTTCTTTGCCCGGCACAAGCTGCCGCTTTACTTAAAGCCGGTCGCGGGCGCCGTAATCCTTGGCCTGATTGTTATCGGCCTTACACTCATCTCGCCCGACATGGAGACGCTCGGCCTTGCCGCCCTCGGGTCGAGCTATGGTTTCGACCAGCTGATGTTTTACTCCCTGCTCCCGCTTTCAGTCGTCCTGCTCCTGCCGTTTTTAAAGATCGTTGCGACTTCGCTCACGCTCGGGAGCGGCGGGAGCGGCGGCGTCTTTGCCCCGGGGCTTACCATCGGTGCATCGGTCGGGGCGTCGCTCGGGCTTCTCCTCCATATGTTTTTCCCGGCGCTTGTCCCCGCAGCCACGATCCCGGTCTTTGTGGTTGTCGGGATGATCGCCCTCTTTGGCGCCGTTGCAAACGCCCCGATAGCGGTCCTTATCATGGTCGTCGAGATGGTGGGGAGCATCACGATCCTGATCCCCGCGATGGCGGCAGTAGCAGTCTCGCACCTGCTTACCGGGGAAAAGACGATCTTTCGTCAGCAGGTCCCCACCAAGGCGCAGTCGGGCGCCCACCGGGGCGAGTACGATCGGGACGTTCTCTCGCGGCTCATTGTCCGGGACGCGATGGTGAAAAAAGATGCGGTTGTCGCGTTCTCGCCCGGTGACGAGCCGGCCGGCGTCCGGCACATGATTGCAGAGACCGGCCATACCGGTTTTCCCATACTTGAATCGGGAAAACTTGTCGGTATCGTCACGCACCGGGACGTGCAGGGAGCCGGGAAGGCGCCGGGCGAATGCCCGACCTTGCGCGGGCTCATGACCGCTCCGCCGGTCACCGTGCATCCCGGCGATACGCTCGAAGACGCCCTTTCCCTCATGGTAAGTAACGACTTCGACCATCTCCCGGTCGTGCAGGACGGCACAACGGACGTGCTTGCCGGCTTTATTACCCGGACCGATATCCTGCGGGCCTATGCCCGGGAAAACCACCAGGTATCCTGCGAAACAAAAAAGCCCGGCGCATAAAATTTAGGATCTTTTATCCGGCTGCCGCGTCCGCATCGTACTGGCACTCTTTTTCCTTGAAGAACCAGTTCCGGTAAATGATCGGCGTGATGATGGTGGTCAGCAGGCTCATAAGGACGAGCGCCACGTAGAGTCCCCTGGCCGATGATCCCGGCTTCGAGGCCGAGGAAGGCGCAACGATCATTCGCAACCTCGCCCCGGGGCGCCATGCCGAAACCGACGATGAGCGCATCCTTCCGGCACAGCCCCATGAGCCGGGCGGGAATGCCGCAACCGATAACTTTTGTCGCGATGGCCATGATCGTGAGCGCGGCAAGGAAGAGGAGGATCTCGGGGGTCAGCGCCCGGAGATCGGCAAGCACTCCGAGCGAGACAAAGAAGATCGAGGCAAAGATGATCTGGAGGTACTCGGCCCCTTCCTTGAAATTCCTGCTGTGGGTGAGTTCCACGCTCTCAAACGAGACCCCGGCAATGAACGCCCCGACAATGGCAGAGAGGCCCACGGCCTCGGCGCAGAGGGCGTACAAAAACGCCATCATCATCGCGAAGATAAAAATGAAGTCCGGGAATTTTTTGCAGAATCCCGTGGCGTCGAGCCGTTCCACGTATCTGCTTACCACGAGGATCCCAAACGCCCCGCCGATCACAATGAATGCCACGGCTTTTATGGCGACAAAGGCAACCGCCCCGGCAGTTACCGTCCCGCTCACGGCATCGGTGCTGATGGCAAGGGCAAGGAGGCTGAGCACATCGTCGATGACCGCGGCGCCGATGATCGCTTTTGCAGCCGGGGTCTGGAGTTTCCCGAGCTCTTTTAGGACATTTGCCGTGATCGCGATACTCGTCGCGGTAAGCGCTGTCCCGACAAAGATCGCAGCCGCGGTGTCAAAGCCAAAGACGAGCGAGAGCCAGTACCCGCCAATCCACGGGACGATCACGCCTACGGCCGCTATCACGCCGTTCCGCAAAGAAAGGATCTCTTTTATGTTGAATTCGAGGCCGATGACAAAGAGGAGGATCACGGCGCCGAGTTTTGCGAGGCCTTCGACAAAGTCCGAGTAGGTAATAAGGCCAAGGGCGCTCGGGCCGACAAGGAGCCCCACAAGGATGAGGCCGATGACGGCGGACTGGTTGATCCGCGACGCGATAAGGTATCCGCCAAGCGCGACAAAGAGGAGCAGGCTCATCTGGAATTCGGGCGACGAGAGAAGGGCATCCATCCGGCACGTACTTGAGCGGGAGGAATACAAACCCTTTCTGCTTTTTTATCCGCCCACCGGCCGGGGAGTACCCCGTCCGGGAATATCCTGTTTATCGTGGCTGATCGTGAAAAATGGGAAAACATACAGGACCGGATCAGCCCGGAGCTGCAGTGATGCCGGTAATACCGGGACCGGGGATCAGGGCGACAGCGATGATAACGCCGGCCATTTCGAGAGCTACGGCAACATTGACGATTCGGCAACTACCGGTATTGAATCCATGAAAACGCTAAAAAAAAAAAAATAAAAAAATTACTGTTTCTTCTCGACAACGGTGTCGATGATCTTGTCCATGATCGCCTCGCTCCGGTTCTTGAGACCGAAGCCGACGATAATCGCGATTGCGGCGCCAAGGCCGATCCCGATACCCCATGCAATCGGGGTCACGAACGTGTAGATGATCGTGAGGTCAAGCATCAGCTGCGAGAGCGCGAGGACTGCAATGACGAAGTACAGGAAGATCCTCATGAGGAAGAGGACCGGGTTGATGAGCTGGATGTCCTGCTTGGCGTAGTACTTCCCGAGGAAGTCGATGAAGTAGTCTGCGAGCAGGAAGCCGACAATGAGAATGATGACAAAGGCAACCACGTGCGGGATGTACTCGACGATCGTGGTCATGAGCTTGCTCATGTAGTCCATGTTGAGGATATCCACCGCGGCAAGGACTGCAATCAGGTACACGAAGATCCTGACAGCGATATCGCCGATGTATCCTACGGTGATCCCGGCACCTTTTACCGAGCCGGAAAAGGAAGTCTGGTCTGCGACTTTCTCGACAAGGTGCTGTTCGCTGATCTTGTCGAGAAGGATCCGGACTGCCTTACCGAGCAGGCGGCCGACGATCCAGCCGACCAGAAGGACAATGAGCGCTCCTATGATACTGGGCAGGTACGTCATAATGACGCCATACCACTGGTTGGCAACATTGGTAAAGACATAATCCATCTTGGTTTCCTCCACAATTTTCTAATTACCCTTACTATATAATCCGTTTTTTCCAGATAAACGTTATTGTTATTTCCGATACATATTGGTAATTTTCAATAATTATAAATGTTGACAGAGTGTATATAATCCATACTTCAGGGACACGCTGCCGCCATGATGCACGATTACCAGCAGGAACTTGCCCAGATCAAAGACCTTCTCAAGAAAAACCCGGAAGGGATGAGCGTCACGGACATTGCAAAGGCGCTCAAAAAGAACAAGAATACAACCGGCCGCTATCTTGACATCCTTTTAATCTCCGGCCAGGTGGATATGCGGACGTACGGAATGGCCAAGGTCTTTACGCTCTCGCAGCGCGTCCCGCTTTCCGCAATGCTGAGCTGCTCAAAAGACATGATCATGGTCCTTGACAGCGACTCCCGGATCATCGAGATCAACGATACGTTCCTCGAACTCCTGCACATCAGCCGCAAGGAAGCGACCGGGAAAAACATCACGTACCTCCGGTCGCCCGAGGTCGATGTCCACGAACTGGTCAACGCCCTTGCCACCCGCTCTGCGGATGAGACGGAGCGCACCCTCTCGTTTAAGGTGAAAGGTGCGAGCGAACGCATCTTCAAGCAGAAAACCATCCCTACGGTTTTTGACGATGGTGCAAAAGGCTTTACGCTGATATTAACCGATGTGACCGAGGATATCCTGCGGGAGCGGGAGATCCGGGAGTGGGAGGAGCGCTTCCGGATGATGGCGGAGAATATCCGGGATGCCCTGCTCATTATCGAAAACGACAAGTGCACGTTTGTCAACCGCAGCCTCGCTGAGATCACCGGCTATACCTTCGAAGAGCTCTGGGCAATGGACCCGCGGGCAATCATTGCCCCGGAAGACCAGGATAAGATGGAGCCGTTCTTTTCCCACAACAAAAAGACCGTGCCCGGCCCGGTGCTTGCCGATCTCCAGTGCAGGATCCTGAGGAAAGACGGGGTGTACCGGGACGTCTTTATCCGGGTCACGAGTGCCCGGCATGGCGAGACCCTTTATCACTTCGTGATCCTTACCGATGTCACCGAGCTTCGGACCAAGGACGCAGCGCTCGTTGCAAGCGAGCAGAGGTTCCGGATGATGGCAGACAATATCCAGGACGCAGTCGTAATCATCGAAAACGACCAGTTCGTGTACGCGAACCGGCGCGTCTGCGAGATGTCGGGCTATACCTTTGAGGAACTCAGGCACAAGGATACAACCGCGCTTGTCACTCCCGAGACCCGGCTGATGATGGACGAGCTGTACCGGAAGTCCATCGCCTGCACGGAACCGCCGGCGAAGTTCCAGAGCTGGATGTTGTGCAAGAACGGTGAGAAGCGGTGCATCTACGGGCAGATCAATTCTGTCCGGCACGAAAAGACCGTGAGCACCTACATCACCATGACCGATGTGACGGCGTTTGCGCAAAGGGAGCAGGAACTCTTAGAGCAGATCGCTGCACTCGGGAAACGGCTGGAAAAGGCCTGACTTTTCTCCCGGACAGTTCAGCCGGCAGCCTGGGGATTTTTCCTTTTGTTGCCGCGCCGCAGGAATTAGGGAGGTACAAAACAAGGGTATCGTATCCTCGGGTTACCATGTCTGCGGCTGTGGGCTCCCTGCAATCTCCATTGGATACGGATGTTCAAAACGGGGCGTCTTTTTATTTAAATATTTCATTTATGTATGATATACATAGGTTACCGTCAGGCATTACAAATTACCGGTACTGGGAGTTGTTGCCTCCCTGTGTTATGTACTGCATCAGCCTACTGTTTCCCGTAAAAATATGATAACTATGTATATCCAATGAGGGAATTGATTATATACTAAAATATCCAATAGTACCCAATCTTGTCGTACTGAGGATTAGCATGGAATATCATACCGTTTTACCATCTTTTTCCGAACCGGCACCGCAGCCCGGTGCCGTATTTCGGGGTGCACCGGGCAGGTACATCAGGATCGGCGTCCTTGTGGCGCTTGTCCTGGCCTGTCTCACGATTGCCCCGGCGCTCGCCGGCACGAAGTATATGGCCGGGAGCCCGGAACTTGCAGCTCACATCACGGGCACGAACGAGTTCTCGCCCGGGGACGATGTGAACCTTGTCATTGCCGTCGATAATACCGGCCTGAACGAGTACAAGATCGTTCAGTCCGGGCATCATCGACCGTGCAGACCAGTCGAACACGGCAAAGCAGCTCACGGCCACCCTGTACGGCAGGCAATGCGCCAATCGTAGTCAAAGCCGACCCGCAGGTATTGGGCGACCTTGCCTGCGAGCAGCACGGCGTCGGGGACCTACCACATCAAGGTAAGCCAGGACGCCGCGTCGGGCACGTATGAACTGCCGCTGGTACTGAATTACACGTACATGTACCAGGTCGAGCAGACCGGTACGGAGACGCTGCAGTACATGTATAAGTCCGTGAACCAGACGGTCACGCTGCCGATCCGGATCAAACCGGTTGTCCAGATCGAGGTCACGAACATCTCGGCGCAGGACCTCAACGCGGCAAACGAGGGCTATGTCACGTTCACGGTAAAGAACACCGGATACGAGACCGGGACGAACGCCGCGGTCCGGATTGCGCAGAACGATGCGAGCCCGATAACGCCCTCCGAGGGCAGCATGTATGTCGGGAATTTCCCGACGGGTGCAACGGCAGACTGCCGGTTCCGGGTAGCGGTATCGAGCGATGCGCAGGCCAAGATCTATCCGCTGGACGTGTACGTGAACTACAAGAACAGCGAAGGCGATATCGTGGACTCGAAGACCGAGACCATCGGGGTCCCGGTCGGGAGCAAGGTTGCATACAATGCGACAGCTGTCAAGACCACTATCCCTGCCGGAGCAAAGTCGGTGATCGTGGTCCAGTACCAGAACACCGGCGGTGCAACGGCATACAATGCGCAGGCCCGGATCAGCGCGGTCGACCCGTTCACGAGCAACGACGACACGGCATTCCTGGGAACCATGGCACCCGGTGACGTGAAAGAGGCGTCGTTCGAGGTCTCGGTCGATTCAGGGGCTACGGCGAAAAGCTACGGCCTCGATTCCGAAGTGATCTACCGCGATGCCCTCAATAACCAGGTCACGACCGACCCGATGAAAGTCACGGTGACGGTGACCCCGGCAAAATCCCTTATGGACGTGCTGGGCATGCCCGGGATTGCCGCGATTGTTCTTGTCGTTCTTGCCGCGCTCGGGTACTTTGTTTACACCCGTAAGTTCAAACCGCAGTGAAACCGGGGATACATCTCCGGTTTTTCTGGTAAACAACAGGTATACACGAGCATGATCGACCAGATCTTTGATACCATAGCCCGGACGGTCAACCGCCGGCCGAAACTGGTGGTCGGCATCATTGGCGTCATTTTCGTCATAGCTTTATTCGGCATGACGATGATCGTCATGGAGACCGGGAACGATACGTACCTGGACAAGGACTCCGTAGCGGGCATCGCGAACAAGCAGTACACCGACACGTTTGCAGCGGATTCTCTGATTTTGATCTTCGAGACAAGCGACCCGACAAGTCCGGACGTCCTCAAATACATGGATCGGCTGGAAGGTAACATCCGGCAGCAGCAGCACATTGCGAGCGCAGCGAGCGTTGTCGATACGCTTAAGCAGATGAACGGCGGGGTACTTCCGCAGTCCAAGGGCGAGACCGATGTCCTGATTCAGCAAATCCCCGACGCCAGCCGCAAGATCCTGGTGCCTTCGAACGTTCTTTCGCTCATGCAGGTCCAGCTTGACGAAGGGCTCTCTGACGACACCAAGACATCTGTGCTCAATAATGTCCAGTCTCTCGTAGACGCATCCGACCCACCGACCGGTGTCAAGGTCTCCGTCTCGGGCAGCCAGGCGTTTGCCGCACAGATGAAGACCGAAATGGGGTCCCAGATGGGTGTTTTGATCGGCGCCGCCATGATCCTGATGGTCATTGTAATGGGCCTGCTCTTCTCCTACGTCAGCCACCGGTTTATGCCGGTTGTGTTCGTGGGTCTCGGGCTGTCATCGGCTCTCGGGATGATGGGCCTTGCCGGTATCAAACTCAACATGGCGGTGATGGGTGCATTCCCGGTCATGATCGGCCTCGGGATCGATTACGCGATCCAGTTCCACGCACGGCTTGACGAGGAGTCGCGCAAAGGATCGCTCGACAATGCAGTCTATATGACGATCACCCGGACCGGCCCGGCCGTTATGTACGCGATGCTCGCGACGTCTCTGGGCTTTGCCGCGATGTTCATCTCTACCGTGCCGATGGTCCGGTCGTTCGGCCTTGTCGCCATGATCGGGATCATGAGCTGTTACTGCGTCTCGCTCGTCGGGATTCCCGCAGTTGCCCATATCATCCACTATACGCCAAAAAAGAAGACCCCCGAGGTCTGTTACGCAACCGGCGCGGAGGCCTGCAACACGCTCCCGCAAAAGAAGAGCGGCTGGTCCTATGGCCAGTTCCTCACCAGCACCTCGGTAAAGATCGCGAAAAATCCGGTACCGGTGCTTTTAATCGCAGCCCTCGTTGCCGTGATCGGGTTCCAGCTCGACCCCTTGATCCCCATCGAGGCAAACGAGAACAACTTCGTGCCGAGCGATATGCCGGCGAAAATCCAGATGGACAAGGTCACAAGAGTGCTGGGCGCAACGAGCACTGCCGACTTCTACGTCCAGGGCGCCCGTGTCACCGATCTCGATACGATACGATGGCTCAACGATTTCCAGAATTACGAATTGTCCAAGCATTCCGAGCTTACCTCGGCGACGAGCATTGCAACCTATGTTCTCGCGTATAACGGCGGCAGGATGCCCGAGACCCAGGGCCAGCTCGATGCCGTGCTTGCGACCATACCCTCGGCTGTAAAAGACCAGTATGTCAGCGGTTCGCTCCGCGGTGTCGTGAAGTTCGGCACGATCAAGATGGAGATCCCGACCGAACTCGACCTTAAGGAACAGATGGAAAAAGACATTGCGTTCCTCCAGACACCTCCGGGCATCACCGTCCAGCCGGTCGGCAGTTTCGATATCTTTACGACGCTCATCGGTGGCCTGTCGGAGTCCAAGGAAGCCATGACCTACCTTGGCTTCGTGCTGATCTTCATCTTTCTGGCACTCGTCTACCGCCACATCCACGCAGTATCCCCCCTCATCCCCATCGTGATGATTGTCGGCTGGAACTCCGTTGCGATGTACATCCTCGGGATCTCTTACTCCCCGCTCACGGCGACCCTCGGATCCATGACAATAGGTGTGGCGGCCGAGTATACGATCCTCGTGATGGAACGCTATTCCGAAGAAGAGGAGCGTCTCCACGATCACCTCGCCGCGATCCAGGAGAGCGTGAACCGGATCGGTACTGCGATTACGGTATCCGGCCTTGCGACCTTCTTTGGGTTCTCGGCACTCTGCCTGGCGAGTTTCCCCATCATGAGCAACTTCGGCGTGACAACTCTCATCGCCGTTGGCTTCTCCCTTACCGGGGCCATCTTTGTCATGCCTGCCGTCCTCTCCCTCATGGGGCAGTTCACCGAGTGGCTGGACAAGAGGAAAGGTGCAGCCTGTGCGGCACCCGTCGAACACCACCAACCGGGAATCCCCGGTTCGCCACACGAATATATTGCAAAAGGTAATTCCTATGAAGAAAACAACTAACCTTGCCCTGATTCTTATCGTCGGGCTCGTGATCTGCGTTTCGCCGGCACTGTGCGCCACGAAGTACGTGGGAGCGAGCCCGGAGATAACGGCGTATATCGGGGGCACGAACGAATACTCGCCCGGCGAGGACGCCACGATCGCGGTCGTATTGCAGAACGGCGGCACGAACTGGCTGGAACTCACCAACCGCGGGACAATAGCATCGGAAGATGCCGGCACGACCGCGAAACTGGTAAAAGTCGGACTCGGAGCCGGCACAGCACCGATTGTCATCAAGACCGACCCGCAGCAGGTAGGCGATCTTGCAAGCCCCGGGAAGACCACGGTCAAATTCACCGCGAAGATCACGCAGGACGCAACGCTCGGTGAGTACCAGCTGCCGCTCACGGTCACGTACAAGTACCTTGACAACCAGCTCTCCGACCAGCCGACAACTACGACCATCGAGAACACGTATACGCAGGTCAGCACGGTCATCCCGCTCACCGTAAAGATAAAACCGGTCGTCAGAATCGACGTCCTCAACGCCACGGGCAGCAACCTTGTCGTGGGAACCGAAGGCACGATCAACCTGACGATCAAGAACACCGGGTACGAAGACGGGAAACAGGCAACGGTCAAACTGATCAGAAACGGCAACAGCGCCTATAATCCCGACCGATGACAGCGTATATATCGGCAGCTTCCCGAGAAACGGGATCGTCGCCTGCCAGTACAAGGTCGCAATCTCGAACGACGCCCAGGCCCAGAGCTACCCGGTCGATGTGGCAGTAACCTACACGAACGCTGAAGGCGACACGGCGACCTCGTCAACCGAGACGATCGGCGTACCGGTAGCCGGCAAACTCACGTTCGCGGTCACCTCGCCGCCGGCAAACATCACGCAGGGCCAGACCTCCGTGATTACCGTCGAGTACACCAACCTCGGCTCGGTCACGGCCTACAAGGCGCAGACCCGGCTCTCGGCAGTCGAAGCCGTTCTCGAGTTCCGACCAGACCGCCTATCTCGGCGATATCCCGCCGGGCGGGAAGGCCACCGCCCAGTACGCGATCTCCGCGTCTTCCTCGGCAGCCCCGGGCAGCTATACCCTCGATACCGAGGTACGGTACCGCGATGCACTCGACAACAGCCAGATCTCCGATACCTTCCGGGCACCGGTGAACGTGGTGCCACGGCCGGCGTCCGATGCAGTCATCCCGATGGCGATCGCTGCGGTGGTACTTATCGGCATTATCGCCGCTGCCGCATACTATCTCCTTGTCGTCAGGAGGAAACAGTGAGGAACATGATGACCATTTTCGTATCTGTAAAAAAAGTCGGGGCAGGTGAACAGCGATGAAAAAAATATTCCTGTGTGCATCCGTCCTGCTGGTCCTTGTTGCCTGTATGGCGGCCCCGGCACTTGCCGGGACGAAGTACCTCGACGGCCTCCCGAACATGACTGCCTATATCGCAGGAACGAACGAGTACTCGGCCGGAGCGGATATCCAGATCCCGCTCGTGATCGAAAACACCGGGCAGAGTACCGATAAACAGGTCGGCTCTACGGTTATCGACCGGGACGACCTGCCCTCAACGGCAAAGTTTGTTACTGTCACTCTTTCAGCAGGTGACGCCCCGCTCGTGATTAAATCCGACCCGCAGATGATCGGGGATATTACGGGCCTTGCAAAAAAGACGGTGACCGTCCACGCCAAGATCGATAAGGACGCCCCCGGCGGCACCTACGTGCTCCCGCTCAACATCACGTACACGCGGTTTGATTCCGTGATCCAGTACCAGGTCGACTACGTTCCGGTATTATTACGTCACCGATAACGTGACCGTCCCGGTTACCCTTGTCATCAAACAGGAAGTCCTCCCCGAAGTCGTATCCGCACAGCCCGATCACCTGGTTGCCGGCGCTGACGGTTATGTCAACCTGACCCTTAAAAATGTCGGGTCGCTCGACGGGACAAAGGCCACGGTCAAGCTGGCGCAGAACGACAACAGCCCGGTAAGCCCGGTTGACAACAGTGTCTATATCGGTGATTTCCCGGCCAATGGCACGGTCTCCTGCCAGTACAAGGTATCGGTTGCCGACACGGCGCAGAACAAGGAATACCCGGTCGACATAACGGTGGTCTACCAGAATGACGAGGGAGACTTTGTCCAGTCCCGCACTGAGACCGTCGGTGTTGTTGTCGGCAACAAGGTGGACTTTGTAATCACGTCCTCCGAGATAGAGATGAGCCCGGGAAGCAAGAAGACGATCGAGGTCCAGTACCAAAATATCGGGAACTCCACCATTAAAAGCGCCCAGGCCCGGATCAGTGCGGTCAACCCGTTCACGAGCACCGCGGATGTCTCCTATCTCGGCGATCTTGCTCCCGGCCAGTCGGCAACGGCCTCGTTCCAGCTTCACCGTGGCAAGCGACGCCTACGATCAAGGAATACGGCCTGGACTCCGAGATCCGCTACCGCGACGCCCTGAACACCACGTATGTATCAGACCCGATGAAAGTCTCGATCGATGTCAAAAACCAGACCGGGCTTGCGGGGATCCTCTCCAACGCCGTCCTGATGTCGATCATCGTCGCGGTCATCATCGGGATAGTCTACGCCGGGTATTATTACTGGAAGAAACGCCGGCAATAATCATTTTTTTATCCGGTCCCTGCGGCCGAATGGAGCGCAGGAATTTAAAAAAGAAAGTGTTCCCGGTTTTTTTCCGGTTAAGTTCGTTTATCCGAACGGTAATTTCCCGCCCGAAACGGCAATCCCTGTCATACATTTCCGCATTCGGGCCGTTGCCGTAATGATGACCGGGCCTGTTATTTCTACACCGCTAAAATACCCGGTCAGTCTTCTTCTTCGTCATCCCCGGCTGCCCAGTCATAATCGTCAGCATCGGGATCTTCCGTATCGTTATAGAGGTCGCGCAGGTCTCCCCGGGGATCGTCATCCTGTTCCTCCAGTTCCCATGGCGCTTTCTCGCGCTTGTGCTCACTGTCCGTACAGCCTTTGTGTACCCGCCCGCGGCGGCCAGTCGTGCCTTTTACCATCCGGACCACCTCATGTTGTCGTGTCTTTGTTAAAACCGGTAAACTGCAACATCAATCCTCTTTTCCCGGATAAAAATATTTTGGCCCGATCAGTTTCGCGTTACGTGGCAAAGGGTAAAAAAGCCGGGTAGTCCACGTACCCGTCATGCAAACGATCGCAAAAGACACTGCAGGCCTGGGGATACTCCTGTGGCTGATCGGGTACATTGCCTCTCTCCTGCTCTTTATGTCCCCCCTTGCAGGGATCATGGGCTGGATCCTCATTGCCGTGTTCACCCCCGTCAGCGTGCTAATCGTGTGGCGCTGGTTTACCGGTCGGGATCTCCCGCTGGCATATTATGCGGGCCTCGGCATTGCATGGACGGCAATCGCGGTAGTTTTCGATTACCTCTTCATTGTCCTGCTCTTTTCTGCGACCTACTATGGCCCCGACGTCTTTGTGTACTACGCCATCACCTTCCTTATCCCGGTCTGCATCGGGCTCTGGAAATGGCGACAGATGGGATCACCGAAAAGAGCCGACCGAAACAGTAAAGATCCCCTGCCCCCATCGTAGTGTAATGACAGAAGAGAAGTACAAGATCGTCGTTTTCGGTGCGTTCGGGGCGGGAAAGTCCACGCTCATCCAGACCCTCGACCCGCAGGCAAAACACATCGAGGCCGACTGTGCCGGGGGAACAACGACAATCGCGCTCGATTACGGACGGGTCCAGATCGGGGACAAACGGATCTACCTCTACGGTACAGCCGGGTCAGGAGCGTTTCGAGTTTGCCCGGGGAATTATCGGGAGAGGCATGGACGGCGCAATCCTTCTCGTGGACGCGACATCGCCGGTCGACGAGTTCATCAGCCACCTCCACGACGCGATCAGTGCGGAGAAGATACCCTTTGTCGTCTTTGTCAACAAGTGCGACACGGTCGGTGCACAGCCCGGTGCAGGTCCGGGAGCGGTTCGCCGGGCGCAGCAGTAAAGGACGTGTCATCGCGCGATAAAAAAGAGGCACGGGACGCTCTCGGGGCGTTCATCGGCACGCTCCGTCCCCACGGCCCTGGGGCATAAACCGGCTGTTCCCCCGGATCAGTGCCGCCGTTTTATTTTCTTCTGCCCGGCACCGGATGCTTGTGGCGCTTCTGTCGTACGGCACGAACTTTGCGCCCTGCCATGCGGATGCCTGAAATAATCTCTTTTGTTTCCCCGTTTGATCCGTCGGTAACCGCTATCACGTCCACGGCACCGGCAAGCGGCCCGGCAAGGACTTTGGGAGCGAGGATCTCCTGGACCTGGAAGATTCCCGGCAGGGGCTCGACATGTGGATGACGAGTCCGATGGGTTTTTCCCTCCCTTTCCGGATCTCCACCCGTTCGATCGAGAAGTGCCGAGACCGAGTGGATCGTGATGCTTCCCGATTCGAACGCCACCCGCCCGCGTCCTTGGTCATATCGGTCGAATCCGCGATACAGACAATGGCCGCCTCGACCGTGAGCGGCTTTGGAATGCCGTGGTGCGAGTAAATGGCAGAGAAGGATAAACGACCGGATCGCGGTGCGCTTCTGCGGGTCATCGTAGATCCGGGGCAGGAGCCGGTCGAGGATTGGCTGGGCGAGCACGACGCTTAAGTCCGCATGGTCCTCGCGGTGCACCATGTTCCCGAGATCGTGGAAGAGCATCGCGGTCATTACGACAAGAGCCGCATCGTCCCGGTCGCCAAAGCCCCCGGCCACGATATCGGGGACAAAGGACGAGCCTTCGAGCAGGTCAAGCAGCGTGAGTGCCGATGCGGTGGCCACGGTTACGTGAGTCCGGCCGTGGTCGTTCATTCCCAGTTTTTTTGCGGCGACAAAGTTTGCCATCTGCCAGCCGGTCACAATATCGGGATCTCCGGTAATAAGATCCCACATTGTTCCGGCCCGGGGCCGCTTTTTAAGGTGGTTACGGATGATCGTTTCCGAGTGCGCTTCGAGATCGAAATCTGTGGTGCAGGATCGCTTCTTCATAACGGGTATTTCCGTGAAGAGGTTTTAACAGGCCCGGCAGATAGGTGTTGCTTTGGCGGCAGTAGCGGTTACCTGGTTTTTTCAAACGGAATAAAAAACAGGTCTCCATTTCAGGAGAAAAAGAATTTAGTAGAGTTCCTGCACCGGAGTCAGTCCTCCCGGAATGGTTCGTGAAACCGGGAAATATGCCCCTACTGCAGGCTGGAAATTGATGGTAAACTGCGTGTTCGGTGTTGCCGATTCCGGCAGCCCGATCATAAGGATCATCTGTGCATTGTTTTCGAGCATGGCAACTGCCGATTCATTGTTAATCTTCTCGCCGATACACCAGTACTTTGTGTTGCTTCCGTCATTTTTCGGGCAGGTACCTCCATCGGTACCGATCCCTCCGTAGGACATGTTGGCGATATGCCCGCCGTTATTGTCGCTGTAAGAGATGATCATCTGGGAGACATCGACCGGCGTCCCCCCGGCCGTCAGGGCGACCGTTGCGTTTACGTAATCGAGGTGGTTATTGGTGTTATGAATATCGCCGATGCCGTATACGTCTCCGGATAGTTCCAGGCTCGAGCTGGCCTGGTCCACACTCGTATGGACGGCTTCCTGTGCCGACTGGGTCGTGAAGAACCCGGCACCAAGTACAACGTACGAGAATACTGCCGCGACGACAACAAAGGCGATAAGGACGATCGCGGCCTCTAATCCGGTGAATGCATTTTCCGAAAAAACTTCTTTCGTACTTGTCACCAGATATAAAGTATGTGTTGTTCAAACCCTAGCCTTTTTCGATTTGATCTGGAAATTTCCCGCATAAAAGAGGCCGTTTTGCCTTTTTGAGGAAAATAAAGGTGAGGTATGTGAAGGATATATAAAAACAAGTAAATTTTTTGGGTTGGTTACTCCACAACTGCATGGAGAATGACGACCCGGTCCTTTGGCCGGTCGTTGTCGTCCGTTGCCGCGTTCCCGATCTTGTCCACAACATCCATGCCTTCGATCACTCTTCCGAAGACCGGGTGTTTCGTATCGAGGAAGTTGTTGTTGACAAGATTGATGAAGAACTGCGAGCCGCCGGTGTTCGGGCCGGCATTTGCCATCGAGATCGTGCCCCGGTCGTTCCGGTTGTGGGCCGTAAACTCGTCCTTTATTGCGTATCCCGGGCCGCCGCAGCCGGTGCCGGTCGGGTCGCCGCCCTGGAGCATGAACCCGGCGATCACGCGGTGGAAGATGACAGCCGTCATAGAAACCTTTCCCTGCGAGCGTTGCGAAGTTGCCTGCGGTGATCGGCATTTCGGGGTCAAGGGCGATGGTGATGTTGCCCTTGTTCGTTTCGAGCCGTACCGTTGAACCTGATGCTGTCGTCATAGTAAGTACATGAAGTAGTTGTCAGGGGGGATATTCTTTCTTCTCTTAAAAAAAAATCAGGGAAGGACATATGCCCGCAGGATCGTCACGTTTTCGAGCGGGCGGTACTTGTCACCGACCGGGACCTGCGAGATCGCATCTGCGACATCCATACCCTCCGTTACCGTCCCAAAGACCGGGTATCCTTCATCGAGCCCGGTGTTGTCCCTGAGGTTGATATAGAACTGCGAGCTGCCGGTATCGGGAACGCCCTTGTTTGCCATTGCGACCGTGCCCCGCAGGTTGTGGTTATGGGCAGTGAATTCGTCAGGGATCGTGTAGCCCGGCCCGCCGCGCCCGGTGCCGGTGGGGTCGCCGGCCTGGACGATATAGCCGGCAATTACCCGGTGGAAGGTGACATTGTTGTAGAACCCGCTTTTTGTCAGGTTAAGGAAATTTCCCGTGGTGACCGGCATGTCCGGGTCAAGGGCGATCGTAATGTTTCCCATCGTTGTTTCGAGCCGGACCTGCTGGAGTTCAGCGCCCGGTGTTGTGGTGACGGGAGCCTGCCCGGTTCCCGCAGTCTGCGTACAGCCTGCGGCAAGGAGGATTCCGAAGATGCAGATTAGGAGCAGAAAAGCTCCGGACCATTTCATGGAGTACCCGGTTTCCGGCCCGGCCAAAAAAAGTTTGGGAGGTTACTCGTTCTTCTTTGTCGCGGCGTCCTTTTCCTCATCGGATTTGCCGCGGCCAAATACATAGAGGCAGCCGAGCACGATGATGATGGAGACTGCGCCGGTAACGAGGATCCACGTTCCCTGGGTCGTGGATTTCACGTAATCGGATGCAGCGACATCGAGACCGAGTACGGCGTAGGTGTTGCCGTTCGAGTCGCCCGCCGAATCATCGATCGGGGCGTAAGCGGACATGAACGATCCCCATGAATCCGAGTACGGCGCCTCCGAGGAGGTCGGGCCCGAGAGTGCGGCAAAGATCTGCATCTTGTCCGGTGAGTTGTCAGCCTCTCCTATACGGGCGGAACCCTGCGGATCGACCGGGTAGAGGTCGTCAACCAGGAATACCGCGGTCTTGTCGGTCGCATTGACCCTGACGATGTAGGCATTGATGAGATCGTCGTTCATGCTCCGCATCGTGCGGAGTTTATTGGCAATCGCGAGATATTTCGTGGTGTTCTCGTCGCCGGGCTGGATGCCCCTGGATCTCGCTTGCATTGATCTGTGCCGCCATTGCGCCGGCCGTTGACTTAAGGCCCCACTGGGCGGTTTCTTTGAGCGCCGCATTCGAATGCGAATACGCGTACATGGTAAGCCCGCCGATGATCACGATCGCTACGATCGCGACAGCGACGAGTTTTGTTGAACTTGAACATGAACATGCCTGAGCCATGGTTATTCCCTCCTCCGTACGAATCGCAGCCAGTCCGAATACCGCGGCAAGCAGGCCGAATCACAAGGACCGGTTCAGGACCGGGTGAGAACGGTGTTGCCGTTGGCGTCGGTGCGGTCGTCATCGCTACCTGGATCTGGGAGGTCTGTCCCGATACCACGGTCGCTGTCGTAGTGTAATCAACATACCCGGATGCGGTGAGGCGGACCGTGTGGCTGCCCGGCGCGAGGCTCTCTACCGTTGTCGGAGTGTACCCGCGGAAGAGGTCAGTCGACGTAGACCATGGCGTTGGACGGGCTCGAACTGATCGCGATACTTCCCCGTTCCCTGGACCGGTGTCGGGTTGGTGCCGACCGGCGTCAGGGTTGCCGGGATTGTTGTCACGGTGTTTGCCTGGACATAGATCGTGTTCATCCAGTCATTGTAGCCGGATTTGGTCACCTTGAAGAGGTGGTTTCCTGAAGTGATCCCGGTCTGCTGGAGAATACCTGCGGAATTGGTGGTTCCGATCTGCGTACTGTCCATGTAGACTTTCGCACCCGGCGCCGAGTTCACCGTGATCGAACCGAAGATGGCAGGTCGAGAGCGTCACCTGGATGTTCTGCGACTGGCCGGCGCTCACCATGATGTTGGTGGTGTAATCGTTGTATCCCGCGAGCTTGATGCTGACCGTATGGCCGCCGGGATACTAGCGTGAGGGTGATCGGGGTCTTACCATAGTAGGTGCCGTCCACATAGACCGATGCCTGGTTCGGAACGGTGTTCACGTACACGGTCCCGGTCTGGCGGGGCTGCGGTGACAGCTGGAGCACCGGGTAGTAGTTGGCGGTCTGGCCGGCGTATACCGTGACAAGCGTCGTGTCCGGTGTGTATCCCGCAAGCGATGCTTTCATGGAGTAGGTCCCGGGATACAGGTTCGGGATGCCGAGCGGTGCATAGCCCTGGAAGTTACCGTTCATGTAGATCGCGGCACCTACCGGGGAGGACTGGGCATAGATCTGCCCGGTCGTTACCGGGGGGATGGTCGTCGGCACGGTGGTGGGTGCGGTCGGTACCGGGTTTAAGGTTGCATAGACCGTGACATGTTCGTTCTCTCCCGGCATGCGTCCGGGTGCCCCGGACCACTCCTGATATCCGGTTTTTGTCACGGTAATTGTAGTGACGGGTGTACCGGTCGTGGCAACTGCTACCGAGAGGATTCCCCCGGAAGTCTGGCCCTTATACTCCCCGTTGAAGTAGACCGAGGCGCCGTCGACATTACAATGTACGTCGATCCAGCCCTTGCCGCTGCCAACTTCTGTGGGTACTACGGTGGTCTTTTCCGTGGTAGGTTCCGCAGTTTTTTCCGTGGTAACTACGGTTGTCCGTTCCGTTGTCGGCTCGGTAGTCTTTTCCTTTGTTGGTTCGGTTACTGTCGGGAGCAGCGTGGGCTCCGTAGTCTCCCTGGTGGTGTCGATGATCACCGGCCCAGGGTTCGAGCGGGATATCGGCACTTGCCGCCAGGGGGGCCAGGGCGACAAAACAGAGTGCCAGCACGGGCACGAGTACGATCAGGTTCTTTGTCACACTATCGCTTCCTGTAGTATAGACTGGCAAATCCTGATATATAAAAAAATAGGGTGTGTCACGGAGAACCGATCCTCCGGACCACCGATCCTCACGTTTCCCGGTAAAAAATGATGCCCGGTAATTATGTCCGGGTGCCGGCGTTTACGACCCGGGCGAGGCGGTGCATGCCCTCCGCGATCGTCTCTTCATTGGAACTGGAGAAGTTGAGCCGGATCGTATCCGCCCCGCCCCCGTCCACGAAGAACGGCATGCCGGGGAGCACCGCCACCTTGTGTGCGATCCCTTCGCGGAAGACGGTCATGGCGTCCATTCCTTTGGGCAGGGTGGCGGTCAGGAACATGCCGCCTTCGGGCGTTGTGTGCGAGAGTGAGGGCATGAGGTCGTCAAAGAGATCGCACATGAGCCGGCACTGCCGGGCATAGACTAAAACGATCTTTTTGATGTGAGCGTCGAGATCGTTTTCCGCAAGGTAGCGGGCAAGGATCTGCTGGCAGAGGAAATTCGAGTGGAGGTCTGCCGCCTGTTTTACAGTGTTGAACGCAGCGAGGATCTCCTTTGGGGCATAGAGCCACCCGATCCGCATGCCGGGAGCCGTGATCTTCGAGAACGATCCCGACATGACGGACTGGTCTGTGAGGTACCGCTTCACGGGCAGGCGCGGTTTATTGTCGAAGAAGAGCTCGCCGAACGCGTCGTCCTCGCAGAAGACCGTATCCGTACCTTCGAGGCATTCTGCGATCGCCTTTCGCCGGTCCTGCGAGTACGTGCAGCCCGAGGGGTTCTGGGAGTTGGGAATGCCGTAGAAGAATTTTACCGGCCCGGCCTTTTGCATGGCTTTAAACGCGGCGAGATCCGGGCCCTCGCTGTCGAGCGGCACTGCGGCAAACTCCGGTTCGTAAAGCGAGAACGCTTCGATTGCGCCGAGGTAGCCCGGCCGTTCCATACCGACCCGGTCGCCGGGGTTAAGGAAGATCTTTGCAATAAGGTCGAGGCACTGCTGGGAGCCGTTTACGATCTGGATTTCGTCTGCGGTTGCCGGAAGGCCCAGGCGCTTTTTGTACCGGTCCGCGATATACTGCCGCAGCGGGAGGTAGCCATCGGTGGTGGAGTACTGGAGGGCGGTCTTCGGGTCGTCGGTAAGGACCCCGCGGGCCGCGTTTGCGATTCCTTCGGTGTCGATCAGTGCCGACGAGGGAAGTCCCCCGGCAAACGAGATGATCGAGGGATCGGAAGAGACCCTGAAGAGTTCCCCCAGGAACGATGGTGGTGCGTGCCCGATTCTCCTCGCAAAGGTAAACGTCATGGTGCGCCCTGCTGTTTTTCGCGTGTATACCGTTTGGCCGCAGAGCCAAAAAAGGGTATGACCGTTTCGCTAAAACCCTGTCGGGGCCCGCACAGATTATCCGCGAGGAGCGATAACTCCGGTAGTATGACACTGACACGGGCCGATGAAGCGGCTGCAACCTTTGCCGGGGAGTTTGCCTGTTCCCAGGCAGTCTGCTCGGCGTTTGCAGAGGACTTCGGTATTGAAAAGGAGACTGCGCTCCGGCTTTCCTGCGCTCTTGGCGGCGGGATGTCGCACACGGGAAACGCATGCGGGGCGGTCACGGGAGCGCTCATGGTGATCGGGATGAAATACGGTATGACAAAAGCCGGAGACCGTGAAGCCAAGAAGAAGACCTACACGGTTGCAAACGAGTTCATCACGGAATTTTTGCGCCGGAACCACTCGATCAACTGCACGGATCTTACCGGCTGCAACCTTTCCGATCCCAAAGAGCTGGCGCGTGCGCGGGAAAACAACGTGTTCCGGACAAAATGCTCGAAGTATGTCAGGGACTCGTGCGAGATCCTGGAAACAATTTTATAAAATTATCCGGGGGAGACCCCCGCTTTTTGTGCGAAAACAAGAGTGTTCACGCAGCGTCGGCCACGTCGATCCTGATGATCTCGGATGTGAGGGACTGGATCGTGCGGTGCAGGTCGGCCTGCTGGGCCAGCTGCACCTGCCCGATCGCCTCTTTGAGCCGGTCAAGCGCTTCTCCCTTGTTCGCACCCTGGCAGACTGTCCCCGGGAGCTCGACGCACCGTGCGGTAAAACCGCCGCAGTCGTCGGGATCGAGGACGATAGTGTACTGCATGATCTCTACTGTTTTACGGGAGGGTATACAGCCTTTCTTGTTGGCATTTGCCACCCGGCTTTCCCGGTACGGTGCGGTATGCCGGGGTCAGCGGGTGGTTCGGGTTGCATGATGGGGGGAGGGGGGGTGGCCCCCACCCCCTCCCTCTTTATTTTTTAGACAGGGGATCACCCTCCCCCCTCTTTGGCCCGGACCGGCCCGCTGTCATGCAGAAAAAAACGTGCACAGCCGGGCACCTTCCGCCGGAGGTTCCATAAGAACTAACCTCTGTTTCCCATACAGAACCAGCAGGCATTCCCTTTCCGGATGAGGGGGGGTACCCCCTACCCCCCTCCCTCTTTTTCCCCAGAGTGGGGGACACCCACCTCCCATCTTGTGCCGGGCCGGGAAGACAAGGGGGGCAGCAGGGATCTGTTGTTCTGATGAACGAACCCGGCGGTTCAAACATCCTACCCGGACAATCCCGGGAATATATACCTCCGCCCCGGCAACGATCCGTGAGGAACCAAAGCAGCATGGCCAGATCCACGATGAAGAAGCGGAGGTGCGTACGGCCCGCAAGGCAACAGCCGGCGGCGGGCTTTTCTGACCGGCCGGTAAGGAGCAGGCGCCGGCCCGGCCGGCAGCAGGATATCGGGGCTGGCCCGAAAGATGAAAAATGACCGGTGCAGGTGGCGGTGCCGGTTATTGGCGGTTAGGATATCGTTCCCATTCTGCAATCCGGCCCCGGGCGATCTCGCAGTAGCGGGGATCGATCTCGATCCCAATCGCCCGGCGGCCGCACTGCGCTGCGGCAACAAACGTGCTCCCGCTGCCCATAAAGGGGTCGAGCACCGTGTCGCCGACAAAAGAGAAGAGTTTCATGCAGCGCAGCGGCAGCTCGACCGGGAACGGCGCCGGGTGGCCGATCCGGCTTTTTTTCTCGCCGTTAAATGTCCAGAGGCCGTTCGTCCAGGCCATGAACTCGTCACGGGAGATATCGGACTTTTTTGAGCCGCTCGTCTTCTTCCACGAATCCTTGTAGAGCACCACGATCAGCTCGACCGGCGCGATCACGTACGGGGCCGATGCCGAGAGCCACGAGCCCCACGCGGTCCGGCGCGAGATGTTCCCCTCGTTCCAGATAATGGTGGAATGGTAGGAAAACCCGCACTCCTTTGCAATCGTGGTGAGATCCGCTCCCACGCTCTGCTGGCCGTCCTTGTTCTTGTCAAGGGGAATATTGAGGCAGAACCGGCCGTCGCTTTTGAGCCAGCGGTAACAGCGCTTCATCCAGCGGCGGGAAAAGTCAAGGTACTCTGCATAGGTAAGGCCGTCATCGTGGCTGTTGTACTGGATGTCCACGTTGTACGGCGGCGATGTGACCACGAGATCTACGCTTTGTGCCCTGATCTTTTTTGTGGCAAAGACGTCCTCGTTGATGATGGTGAAGCTCTCCGGTATGCCGTTTTTCGTCTTTGCCATGGCCGCACCCTCCGTGTATATGAGCGTTGATCGTCCCTCCTAATCTAGTTCCGGGTTTCTCGGGTCTGGTTTTATCGGGTCCGGCCGCCCATACACCGGTATGAAGCACGAGCCCGGCCCCGATTATTCCTACACGCCCATTGGCACGATCCGTTCGCCGTTTACCGACATCGCCGGCATGCCCATCCAGCCGGTCGGTGCCCGGGGCGTCCGGGGCACGATCGAGATCCGCGAGGATCTCCGCGAGGGCCTCTCCGACCTTGCGGCATTCTCCCGCGTCATTCTGATCTACGCGCTGCACCGCTGCTCGGGCTACAGCCTCACGGTCACGCCGTTTCTCGACCCGGCACCTCACGGGATCTTTGCGACCCGTTCGCCCAAACGCCCGAACGCAATCGGGCTTTCCATCGTGCGGCTTACCGGGGTGGATGGCTGCACGATCTCGATAGAGGACGTGGACGTGCTCGACGGGACGCCGCTCCTCGACCTCAAGCCGTACGTCCCGTCCTTTGACTCGTACCCGGAATCCTGCTGCGGCTGGTTCGAGCGCGTGGCGGAGAACGCCGAAGAGGTCAGGTCGGACGACCGGTTCCGCTGACCGGGCCGGCACCTGTTTTCAAAACGTATAATAGGCACATTGCCGGAAAGGTGTATCATGGCAGAGAAGGAAGCCCTCCGCGGTGTCACCGGGATTCATCCGGCCGTTCAAGGAATACATGACGAGCCTTGGCTTAGAGAAAGGAGACCAGGTCGTTTATTACGGGTGCGTCGGGACCTGCACGCCGTTTGTCGAGCTGCTCGCGGTCGGGATCCGCGGCCTGCACCTGACTCGCAGGTCTTTGTTCCCGCTCCTTGACGAGAGCAAGGCCCGGACGATCACCGATGTCCCCGATGTCGGGATGCAGGCATCCGGTGCGCATGCAATAGTCTCCCCGAAAGTGATCGTGATCATGGGCGGGCTTTCCATGCCGATGATGCCGACCACAAAAGAGATGGTGCGGGACCTTACCCTGAGCCACCCGGAGGCGAAGGTTGCCGGGATCTGTTTCCAGGACATGTTTGCCCGGGCCGGCTGGATCGGCGTTGTCCCGTTCGACTTTACCATCAACGCGATGATCGAACCGATCACGGTAACCCGGTACAACGAATAACCCTGTCTCCCCCATGGCGGGGATGTCAGGGACGATACCTATTTTCTTCTTCTGCGCCCACCAGTATGCATGGCTTCTTTTGTCCACCGCATAGAAGTTCACTATAAAAACGATCCCCGCGAGAAGACCCGGACCGAGCGGATCCGGGGTCTCGGGTTCCCGGTCGATTCCCTTGCACTTGTCGATGTGTACACGATTGCAACCGGTTCCCGGGATTTTACCCGCGATGTACTCTCTGAGATCGGTGCCCGGCTCTCAAACCCGGTTGTACAGGAATTTGTGGTGGACGAAGCAACAACCGCATTTTTCGATTATGCAATCGAGGTCGGGTTTTTACCGGGCGTGACCGACAACGTGGGAACAACGGCCCGCCAGACCATCGAGGATTATTGCCAGGTGAAATTTTCCGATGGCGATGCGGTCTATTCCTCGCAGCTCTATTTTGTCCGCGGCCATCTCCCACCTGAGACGATCGCCCGGCTCGGTGACAACCTGGCAAATCCTCTCGTGAACCGCGTCATTATCAAGACCCGGCAGGAATACGGGGACAAGGGGATGGACCGGGCGGTGCCCCGGGTGCAGCTGCACGAGATGCAGAGTGTCGGCCTCGTGGACCTTGAGATACCCGATGAGGATCTCGTACGGCTGGGAAAAGAAGGAATCGTGGACTCCGAAACCGGTGTGCGTCGGGGGCCGCTTGCGCTCGATCTCGACCAGCTCCATACGATACGGAAGTATTTTGGCGAATACGGGCGCTGGCCGACCGACGTGGAGATAGAATCCCTTGCCCAGACCTGGAGCGAGCACTGCAAGCACACGATCTTTGCCTCGGCAATGGACGACGACGTGCCAAAAGGGCTGTACAAGTCCTGCATCCAGGCCGCGACAAACGAGATCCGGAAAGAAAAAGGCGAGAATGACATCTGCGTCACGGTCTTTACCGACAACTCCGGCGCGATTAGTCTTTGACGACGAGTATATTGTGACCCACAAGGTCGAGACCCACAACTCGCCGTCTGCGCTCGACCCGTTCGGCGGGGCGCTTACGGGAATTGTTGGCGTGAACCGGGATACGATCGGCTTTGGCCTCGGGGCAAAGCCCTGCATCAACATCTACGGCTTCTGCGTTGGCGACCCGGCAACAGGACCCGCAGCTCTACCGGGGAAAAGACAAGAAGAACCCGGTACTTTCGCCCCGGCAGATCTTTGAAGGTGTTGTCCGGGGCGTCGGCACGGGCGGCAACTGCTCGGGGATCCCGACCCCGCAGGGTTTCTGCTATTTCGATAACCGGTACGCGGGAAAGCCGCTCGTCTTTGCCGGCACGGTCGGCGTGATGCCAAGAAAACTCGGGGAGAAAAACCTGTACGAGAAGAAGGCGGAGCCCGGGGACCTCATTGTGATGGCCGGCGGCCGGGTGGGGAAAGACGGGATTCACGGCGCTACGTTCTCGTCCGAGGCGCTCGACCCCAACAGCCCGGTGACGGCCGTCCAGATCGGCGACCCGATCACGCAGAAGAAGTTCTCCGATGTTCTCGTGAAGGAGGCCCGGGATCTCGGCCTGTACCGGAGCATCACGGACAACGGGGCCGGGGGGCTCTCCTGCTCGGTTGCCGAGATGGCAAAGGAGAGCAACGGGTGCCGGGTGGACCTTGACAAGGTCCCGCTCAAGTATCCCGGCATGGCCCCCTGGGAGATCTGGATCTCGGAGTCCCAGGAGCGTATGACGCTTGCCGTCCCGCCGGAGAAGATCGATAAGTTCATGGACCTCATGAAGCGCCGCGAGGTCGAGGCAACGGTCATCGGCGAATTTACCGGCACGGGGCGGTGTATTGTCGAATGCCAGGGAATTGTTGCAATGGATATCGAGCTCGCGTTCCTCCACGACGGCCTGCCAAAGAAGCACCTTACCACGGTAACCGCAGGAAGCGGATACGACCGAGCCCGAATTTCCCTGTCCCGCCCGGCTCGATGAGACCCTCGCTGCGATGCTGGGACGGAAAAAATATCTGCTCGACCGAATTTGTGACCGTCCAGTACGACCACACCGTGCAGGGCGGCCATGTGCTCGGGCCGGTGCAGGGAAGGGGCGGGTGCAGTCCGTTGCAACGCTCACAAAAGTAGTTCCGGGCTCGAAGAAGGCCGTCGGACTCTCGCAGGCGCTCTTCCCCTCGTACTCGGAGCCCGACCCGTACCGGATGGCCGGGGCCTCGATCGATGCCGCCATCCGCGGGCTTGTTGCGATCGGTGTTCCCCCGGATACTATCGCGCTCCTCGACAACTTCTGCTGGTGCTCGTCCGATGAACCCGGGCGCCTGTGGCAGCTCAAAAAGGCGGCGCAGGGCTGTTACGATTATGCAAAAGCCTTCGGGACGCCGTTCATCTCCGGGAAAGACAGCATGTTCAACGATTTCTCGGGCTACGATGCAGAGAACAACCGGGTAAAGGTCTCGGTTCCCCCGACGCTTCTCATCTCGTCCATCGGTGTCCACCCGGATGCGGGAAAGGCAGGTCTCGCTCGATGCCAAGATCGCCGGCGACCTTGTCTACGTTATCGGTGCGAACTGGGACGGAGCTCGGCGGCTCCGAGTATCACTGCCCTGCTCGGCCGGTCCGGTGGTTCTGTACCGGCGCTCGATGCCGAAGCGGCAAAGGCCCGGTACCGGAAACTCTACGATGCAATCAGCCACGAACTCGTGGCATCGGCGTTCCCGGTCGGGAGGGGAGGCCTTGGCATTGCCCTTGCAAAGGTGGCCGTTGGCGGCAGGCTCGGGATGGACATCACGATCCCGTCGAATGTCCGGCCCGACGTGTTCCTCTTTGCCGAGACCCTTGGCCGGTTCGTGGTCACGGTAGCGCCGGACCACAAGCGGGCATTCGAGCAGGCGCTCGGTGCCGATGCCTTGCTGCTCGGCACGAGTCGGCAGCAGCCGGCTGCGGATCACGGGAGAGACGCTTCTGTGCGAGCAGGAGATCGCTGCCCTGGAAAAAGCCTACAAGGCACCATTCGGAGGATTCTGACCATGACGCCCACACTTTCATCCCAAAGACCCGCGGCCCCTCATCGGTGACCGGGCCCTGATCATGAGCGGGTACGGGATCAACTCCGAGATGGAGACGCAGGAGTGCCCTCCGCCGGGCCGGCATGGACTCCGCGATTGTCCACATCAACGACCTGATCGCGGGCCGGGAGCGGCTGTCCGATTACCGGCTCCTCGTCTTCCCGGGCGGTTTCTCGTACGGTGACGACACGGGAGCGGGAAACGCGTACGCTAACCGGGTGAAAAACAACCTCTGGGACGACCTCATGGAGTTCCTTGACGGGGACAACCTTGTCCTTGGGATCTGCAATGGTTTCCAGATCCTTGCAAACCTCGGGCTTGTCCCGGCGTTTGACAGAAAGTATTCCCGGGACATTGCCCTCATGCCCAACCGGATCGGGAGGCTCGAATGCCGGTTTGTCACGCTCAAACCGGCGGCCGAGAACATCTGGACGCACGGGATCGTGAAACTGTACTGCCCGGTCTCGCACGGCGAGGGCAACCTCTCCTGTTCCCCCGAGACCTTACAGCGGATCAAACGGCAGCGGCAGGTTGCGTTCACCTACTGCCGCGAGGACTTAAGCCCCGCAGGCGGCGAGTACCCGTACAACCCGAACGGCTCGGTGGAGGATATCGCCGGGATCACGTCCGCGGACGGGAAAGTGCTCGGGATGATGCCGCACCCGGAGCGGGCAATGGAGTTTACGAACCTCTACGACTGGCCGCTCGTAAAAGAACAGCTGCGCCGGAGCGGCGAGCGGCCCGATCCCGAATCGCTCAACATGCGGATCTTCCACAACATTGCGGACTACTTCGCATAAACGTAATCCGCTAAAAAAAAGTGCCCGGTTCCCGCGGGACTACTTACTTGTGGAACAGCCCCTTCTTTTTACTCCGTTTACCCTGCGCCGGTTGTCCGTTGTCTTCCCTGGGTACGGGCATATCTGCTGCACGGCGGTTGAGATCTGCCTGGAGTTCGTCAGCAATAAGCGGCAGGTGGGAATATTTTTTCCGCGGCTCGGCCATCTGGACCATATCCAGCTGGTTTGCCGCAGCGGGGCGGCGGGTCGGTGTCATCCCCTCGCTCATACGTTCGAGATCGGTCTTATGCCGGGGCTGCTGCGGCAGCGGTGTTGAGACATCGAACGAGGGGTCGCCATCGGTCCAGGGATCCCACTCGTCGGTAAGGGTGTCGGCAATCGGCTCGGGCTCTTTTTTTGCCTTGATTTTGACCGGTTCGGGTTCCGGTTCATACTCTGCAGCGGGTGCGGCCGGCGCAGTCCGTGCCCGGGGCGGGGCTGCGGGAACAAAAGCTGCACCGCACCTGCTGCAGAACTTGGAATGATAGGATGGCGCAATATTACGGCAGACCGGGCAGATCGGTTTTGCCAGCGGGGCTCCGCATACATCGCAGAACTGCGCAATCTTGTCTGAAACAACCGCACCGCAGACCGGGCAGACCGGCAGTCCCTGGGCGGCTGACGACTCTTCGTCCATGAGCGGCGCACCGCACAGGTCGCAGAACTTGGAATTTGTGTCGGGAGCGGGGGCGCCGCAGTTTCCGCATTTTTTTGCCATGTACTCTCTAGTGAATAATATAGGGAAAAACATAAAGTCTGCGGATCCGTCGCCCGCACTGTTCCACTCTCAATCGTTTTTCGACGGTGTACAAGTCTCCTGAAACCGGCGGGATGGAATGATCCCGACCCCTTTTAGTATAAACCCGCTGGCAGTTTATTTGCAGTACCCGGTACCGGAAAAGTAACGGATCCGGCCCATTATTCCGGCGGCTTCCTAAAGGGTTTGGTCAGGGGATTCCTTTTTCCCTCCGGCAGGCAACCGGGATGCTGTGACAGAGGAAGACGATCTGCAGAAACAGTTCCCGGATATCCTCCAGGTGCGTGAAATCGTAGGGATCTACGAGGTACAGGGTAAAGGATGTCGAAGTTCCCCTCAAGGTGAAAGGTAATCCGCGTCGGTGTACAGTATTACGGCATTGCCAGCCTTGCCGTGCGGGAGAAAGGGAGCCAAAGATCACTTCCGCGACCTTTCCGGTTACCCGTCAAAGGAAGCGGCCCTGCATGGCGCCATAAACGGGTTCTTTTCCCATCTCTCGCCCGGGGCATCGATTAAGGAGATCAAGAACTGGGGCATCTGAACTGCCCGGTATCGTTTTCTTTTTTAACGAAACAGGGGATCCCGAAACCCTGCCGCTCTTTTTATAGATCCATAAAATAGCGTCTGGAACAATCGCTGCACAACCGTGCAGAAAAAAAAAGAATTTAGATGAAGGGGTTCCGGAGTCCCTTGCCAACACCGAAGGTCTTGCGGGCCTCGAGGGTGTTGCGGTTCTTCGTGATCTTCTCGTTTGCGAGCTTGCTCACGAGTTCAAGACCGGGCTTGACCTTCTCAATGGGCTGGGTCTCGAAGACACCTGCTGCCATTGCCTTTGCCCAGACCGAGTCGCCGACCTTCGAGCGCACAAAGACTGTGCTCCAGCCATCGGGGCTGCCGACGGAACCGGTCGAGATATCGGCGAGGTTTGCCACATAGTCCATGCAGACGTGGCAGCCGGGCTGTTCGTACTTGTGGGTGATCTTGAGCGGCAGCTGAACGACCTGTCCGCGCTTGCCGTAGACCCAGAACTTGCCCTTTCCGATCTCCATCTTCCGTACCGACTGGAGCTTCATTGCCGCGTGGTCTTCCACGAGCTGAAGGATACTCTGGTACGGGAAGTTCTCCATGCAGAAGATACCGAGTGCAAGGGCGATGCTTGCGCCAACATTACGAAGGCCGACCGGGTAGAGCTGAGCCTTACGGACTGCCTGCATCTGGCACGGGGTGCCAACGATACCGATCTTGTCCAGACCGAAGCTGCGGGTTGCTTCCTTGATTAAGGATACATTCGGGCTGATGTTGTACTTGGTGCCGCGGGCCGCGAGCAGTTCTGCCTTTGTAGTCGCAACGACCGGTTTGGGTCTCCAGTGGTGGTTCTGGCTGGCCGTACTCTCGACGTTGGGGTCTTCTTCGTAGGACCCAGCTACAATGGCTCCGTCAATGATTCCTGCATCGAGTGCATAGGCAAAGAGCGAGGTAACGATACCTCCGTCCTGTGCTCCCTTGAGGATATCTTTGTCGGTGCTCCGGGCTGAGATGCATGATTTGTATTTACCGAGTTCTGCTCCCATGTTAATCACCCTCACTGAAGAGCCGCCATAATGGCTTCGTTGATCGCCTCGTACTCGCTGACAACGTCAGTGTTGAAGAACCCTCTCGGGCACTGCGAGTAGCAGGCACCGCACTTGATGCACAGGTCGCGCTCGCCGTTGGGCTTGCCGAATTCCATGCTGATTGCACGGACCGGGCATGCCGATGCACAGCTGCCGCATCCCATGCACAGGCCCTGGTTGATGACTTCGGTCATCAGGTCGCAGAAGCATGCGCTGGTTCCCTTTGCTGCCATGTTCATGAGCGGGGTCAGGAACTTCGTGGCGAGTTCTTTCTGTTCCTTTGTGCCCTTGAGAAGCAGGTATGCCATGACACAGACATTCCTGATCAGCTGCGGGGTCGGGGCGCATCCGGGGATGTACACATCGACCTTGATTAAGTCGCCAATCGGCAGGTATGACTCGTATGCCGGCTGGTTCTGCTGTCCGCCGCGGGAGAACCGGGTGATGTTGCCGTAGCAGGCACAGCCGCCGAGTGCAACGACCACTGCTGCCTTTTCCCTGGTCTCCTTGATCTCCTCAACTGCAAGTTTGTCCTGGATACAGACGGAACCCTCGACAATTGCAACATCGACCTTCTGGATGTGCCGGACATCGGCAAGTGTAAGATGGTACTTAAGGTCGACGTACCGGTCGAGGAGTGTTAACAGTCCGCCGTAGTTGTCCGCGAGTGCAACCGTGCATCCGGTACATCCGCTCAGGTGCGTGTAGCCCACTGAAATCTTGTCTACCACAGGCTTAACCTCCTTGTTAGTTGTTTCCACTTTTTTTGGCACGTCAGCTGCTTTTGCTACTGGTGCCGCAGGCTTCTGCGGTTCCTCGCTGACGTTTTTCTTAAAGACACTAGATAGCAGTCCCATAATCAACACCTATTGTTTCCAGTACTATCCGTACTGTTTTGGGAATTGCCTTTGAAACTTCATCCGAGAGCCCGATCTCCATCTCGGGATCGGTGACGCGTGCAGGCTGGCATCCGATGATCGTGACATCGATTTTGTCCTTGATCCGCTGGAGCGGCTCTGCGAGATCCCACGAATGCGCATCGCGGTAACTGCCCGGGGGCAGGTCCTCGACCCGCAGCTTGGTGATCGATCCCGGTTCGGCGCCGTAGTCAGCAATATCGACGATCACGAGTTTTTTTGTCACTTCCGGGTTAAGGAAGTTAAAAATAAAGTGCGGGGCGCCAGCGCCACCGTCCTGTATTGTTACATTGTCGGGAAGCGAGAGCTTCGACATCTCCTCAATCACCGCAGGGCCAAATCCATCGTCGCCGAACAGGGGATTTCCACACCCCACGACTACGATCTCCGAATGCAGCATCAGGGAACACTCACTGGATGAGCTTCTGAGCCACTACCTTGCTGTCCTCGTCCAGTACAATCATGTGGGTTGCACATGACACACACGGGTCATACCCGCGCATGATAACTTCTGCGAGCTGCCAGGGTGCACCGGTAAGTGCCTTGCTGCAGGTTGCGAAGTTCCAGGTTGTCGGGACGAGCATGCTGAAGTACTGGACCTTCCAGTCCTTGACACGTGCAATGTGCACATCGGTTCCACGGGGTGCTTCGTTCGAAGCCCAGCCGAGGGTGCCATCACCGTTGGGGATGTAGTCTGCGTAGACCTTGCCCGATGTGTTGAGCTCATCGATGCAGTCGATCATTTCGTACAGGCAGTCCTGGAACTCCATCTGCCGGGCAATCTGCTGGCCGATGGTACCCTTCTCGTCGAAGTTCCTGTATGTTACCAGGCGGGCGCGGGGACCGACTTCGACAGGCTGGCCGTCGTACATCGGGATACCGGTGCAGGCTTCCATCTGCGGGTTGACCTTGGTGCCGAGCTTGGTGGTGCCGCCGACCGGGTACTTGGGCTCTTCAAGGGTGACTTCCATCTCGCCCATGTACCAGTCCCAGGGCCGGACTTCCTTAAAGCGCCGGATATCCCAGGTCGGGTTCTCGTCCATGCTTGAGCTGCCGTAGAACGGGTGGGTTGCAAGGTAGCCCTGGTCGTGGTACCCGAGGTCTTTCGGGAGCGCGACTTTCATGCCGCCGACATCGACCCAGTCTCTCTTCTGGTAGTTGCGGAGGACCGCAATCATGAACTCTGCCTGCTGGTGGGCAAGGACGAGACCTTCCTTTGCAAGGTCGTACATCTTGATTCTTAGCCTGCTCGGAAGCAGTTCTCGGTACATACCACCGACCTTGGGGTTGCTCGGGTGGATGGCTTCGCCGCCGGCAATCTGACCGATGGTCTGGCCGATCTCACGGAGTCTCTGGATCCGCTTTGCAACGGACCGGACGGGCTCCTCGGGGGAGAACGGGTTGATCTTGACATCGGTGCCCGGGAGATACATATCGGGCAGGGTCAGTATGTTGTGCAGCGCATGGCTGTGCAGCCTGTTTGCGAGCTGGAGAATGTGACGGAGCAGCTTGGCATCCTTCGGGATTTCTACCTTGATGGATGCTTCCATTGCCTCGGTTGCTGCAAGACAGTGTGCAATGGGGCAGATACCGCAGACGCGTGATGCAATCTTCGGTACCTGTTCCGGGGTCTTTCCGACTGCGAGTTTCTCAACTCCCCGCACCGGAGTAATGGAACACCAGTTGCCTGTCTCAACGATGCCTGCATCATTTACCTTCAGGACCAAGCTTAGTAGTGTCCCTCGTGTCTTGTGGTTGGGGAAATCTCTACAACTTTCGACAATATAATCGCCTCATGTTATGTTGAGTTGTTCGTATTGCTGTACAAAATTACTCTATACATCTCTCATCTCTAGAGATAATTGACCGTACAAAGTACGTTCATCTCTATCTTCAACGACCCCTTTTATAACGTTTATTGTTTTAATCTGCGAAACTTCGTGGTGCGAAAAACAGGCTGAATCGGCCGTTAAAATAAAAAACAAAAGAAAATCCGCCGTTTTTTTCAGGCCGCGCAAAAAACCTGAATTTGGGTTGCTACGAAACCAATAATAAATAATATTATATCGTTATTTTGTATTTTTCACTCCAGATGGTTTTTGTCCCCGTTGAGTTCGTCCAGCAGTTCCGCAAGCGTTGCCCTTCGTTCGGCGTAAGCGTCGTGCTGGTGAATGCTTTCTTCATTGGTCTGCTTGATGGTGACCACGGCGTCGCCCGGAAGATAAGAAAATCCGGTCAGTACTTTCTTTGCCATTTCACGCACGCAGTCTTCCACGAACCGCGGATTTTTATGCGCGGCAAGCACGACAGCACTTTCGTCGCCGCGCTTGAGGAGCTCGTAGATGCCGGAGCTCATGGACTCCCTGAGAATCCGGATAATTTTTTCCAGATCGACATGCTGGTCGTCATCGGTTTCAATGCAGAGGAATCCCCGGCCCCGCTGGTTGTGGGTCGCCATCGGGACTTCTGCAAAGAACGCATCGATAGTCTTCTGGTTGACGCCCAAATGTTCCAGAACCTGGTTTGCCCGGTCCTTCATAATATTCTGGGCACAGGGACAGGCAGTCATCCCGGTCACTTCGGCCCCGATGCTCTTTCGGACAATCGGGTCACGGAATGTCCTCTTTGCAATAGCCCGTGCATGCACCTTGACTACTTCATGGCAGGTCGTATGGCTGACCGGCGTCTCGCGCTTGACCATGAATTCGCTGCGCATGAGCACCTCGGTCCTGTCGGCATATTCGTGCCGGTCCAGCAGTTTCCGGGCAACGGCGCTGCACAGGTTTCGATTCCCTTTACCTCACCATCGATTGCCTGCTGGAGCACTTCGTCGATTACTTCGAAGTTACGGGAGAGGTTGGCGCCTTTGAGGCTCCCGGGAAGATCGACATAGACATCGAAATTCGATATAAAAACGACCGGGCGTTTGTCCTGCCGCGATACCTCGACAAGTTTTTTTACGTTTTTCACCCCTACCCGGGTCAGGTTGATCCTGACATCGGGGGAGGTCGCCTGGACATCGGGCAGTTTCCCGCTGAACGGCAGATCTTGGCTGGTGGCCGTATCTGGGGTCTTAATAAGTCATCGCTTCCCTGCAGGTTTTACAAGTGTGCTTCTTTAGTTTTTTCATATAATATTTATGTGCTTTGTTGCCGATATCAGAAGGGATCGAAAATGATGAAAAAATACTATGAATCCGATGCCGATATCTCGGTGCTCAAGGGCAAGAAGATCGCGGTGCTCGGATACGGGTCCCAGGGCAGGGGCCAGTCCCTGAACCTGCGCGACAGCGGCCTCGACGTGATTGTCGGGCTGCGCAAGGGAAAGAGCTGGGATGCGGCCGCAAAAGACGGCATGACCGTAATGACCGTTGCGGAAGCGGCAAAGAAGGCAGATATCATCCAGATCCTCCTCCCGGACGAGCTCCAGGCCGGGAGTCTACAAGAGCGAGGTAATGCCGTATCTTTCCGAGGGTAAGACCCTGATGTTCTCGCACGGCTTCAATATCCACTTCGGCCAGATCGTACCGCCGAAGAATGTCGATGTGATCATGGTGGCGCCCAAGGGTCCCGGATTCATGGTTCGCCGCCAGTACGAAGAAGGCAAGGGCGTACCGGCACTGATTGCCGTCCAGCAGGATTACACCGGTAATGCCCACAAGACTTCCCTTGCGTATGCAAAGGGGATCGGGGCGACCCGCGCCGTTGTGCTCGAAACCACGTTCCGCGAAGAGACCGAGACCGACCTTTTCGGAGAACAGGCGGTTCTCTGCGGGGGAACGGCCTCGCTTATCAAGGCCGGGTTCGAGACGCTTGTCGATGCCGGGTATGCTCCAGAGATGGCTTACCTCGAGGTCTGCCACGAGATGAAGCTTATCGTCGACCTGATCTATGAAGGCGGTCTCACGAACATGCGCCAGTACGTCAGCAACACCGCCCAGTACGGCGACATGACGAGAGGACCCCGGGTTATCGGCCCCGAGTCCTACGAGGCGATGGAGGAGATCCTCGCCGAGATCCAGAGTGGCGAGTTCGCGAAGGAATGGATGCTTGAGAACATGGTAAACCGCCCGGTCTTTAACGCGCTCACGAAGGCGGACGAGGAACACCTCCTTGAGACGACCGGAAAAGAAGTACGGGCAATGATGCCCCAGTTCAGGAAATAATCCTCTTTTTTTATGGCGGTCTATCGCCGTGCATCCTGCAGGTGATATCTTTTTTTAGCCGCGGGCACGATCTTTTTGTATGTCGGTCTGTATCATTTACCACAGCGAGACCGGGAATACCCGGCATATCGCCCAGCACATCGCCTCTGCCATTCCCGACACCCGTATCATCGAGGTCACGGATAAGGCAGAGCACTCCCGGGTCACCCGCTTTGTCATGCAGTGCAAGGCTGCGATGAGCGAGGACACGACCACGATCGAACCGGCGCAGATTGCGGTGCGTGATTACGACCTGATCGTTTTCGGGTCCCCTGTCTGGGCGTTCAAGCCGACTCCTGCCATCCACGCAGCGATACAAGCCCTTACCGGCTGCGAGAAGAAACGGGCAATTGCTTTTGCAACGCACGGGGGTAAACCCGGGAAGACCGAAGAGACCTTTAAAAAGTGGATCGAAGGCCGGGGCATGCAGTTTGCGGGCTTTAAGGACTATCAACCAGAATGACATAGAGGACGACACAAAGAATGCCGATGTCGTTACATTCGTAAAAGAGGCCATCCCCTCATATCTCTGATTTTTTTGTGCAAACAGCACAACCCCGGTCAGGATCCGGGCGGCGGGCAGTGCCGGGTATTTCTGGGAAAGACTTTTGCACCGGTGTCTCCCTTATATTATACACGTATGACGGACTCTTATGACGATCTTTTAAAAAAGGCCTATTCCCATATTTCCGAGAAGACCGAATCCTCGGAACGTTTTGTAGTCCCCGAGGCCAAGGCCTATATCGAAGGAAAAACGACAATTCCTGGAAAATTTTGCCGAGATTGCCGATAAAGTCCGTCGCGACAAGGATCACCTGATGAAATACATTCTCGGCGAGCTCGGGACATCGGGAAAGATCGATGGTACCCGTGCGAATCTTCAACGGGAAGTTCGAGATCTCGCTCTTTAAGATGATCATCAAGAGTTATGTCGAGGACTATGTGATCTGTTCCGAGTGCGGCAAGCCCGACACCCGTCTCGTAAAGGACGACCGGGTCCTTCTCCTCCGCTGCGATGCATGCGGCGGCCACCGCCCGGTGCGGAAGCGCAAGGTCCGGACTGAAGCGGCGTCGGAGAACCTCGAAGAGGGGCAGGTTATGGATGTCGAGATCCAGTCGCTCTCCAAGCGCGGCGACGGTGTTGTGAAGATGGGCCGGTACATCATGTACGTGGCAAATGCAAAGCCCGGCCAGAGCGTGAAGATCCGGATCTCGCGGATCTCCGGTTCGATTGTCTTTACCGAGCGGGCAGAATAGGCAGGTCCGTTTTTTAGCCGGGCACCGTCCCGGCTACGTTTTTTTAAGATCGGTTGTCTGGTTATCCTCTGTGAGAGCCGCAGCGCCTGTCGTTTTCGATCTGGCGTTTCACGGATTTTTGGGAAGAAAAGGAAACCTGCGGAAAGTGCAGGAAAAAAGTATGTAATATCGCCGGGTTGCCTTTATTTTTGTTTTGCAAGACCCTTGAGCAGGGCATCGCAGTTGCCGGAGATCTTCTTGCAGGCCTTCTTGATCAGCGTCAGGGGGTTTTTCTTTGCGCTCTTGGTGGTCACGAGCAGTTCGGGGTCGGAGAACTGGAACTCGATGGTGTATTTTGCGACATCGACGTCCGGATCGGCAAGGAGTTCCTCTACCAAGGCATTCATGAACGTGTGACCCTCCCCCTGGATGACGAGTCGTGCCTTGTCTTTTTCGAGTTCAAGTACCTTTACAATCATGCACCTATGTTTGGGAACCTGTAAACTATTAAGGTATGGGTGAAGGAGGGCCGTGAAACCGGCATAAAACCGCAGGTCATAAGGTTTTTTACGGAAATTCTGCTCTGTAGAAAACCTTCCAGATAACAAACTGTAAGAATCTGTGGAGGTTACAGACAATCATTTTGTTAGCAATTTCTTTGGTCTGACTGAGGAACCTCCGCGCTTTAAGATCGCCATTGAACTTTCTTTTCAGAACGGAGAATTTGGTTTCCACGAGTTGACGTCGTGGATAAACAACGTGATTGAACAGTGTAGCCATTTCCTGACGGTAGGTACCTCCAACGATCTCGTTATTCCAGGAACGGATTGGGATAACTGAATTGGCGTGAAGATATTTGCGAATCAGCCGGTGAATAGCTTCAGAATCGTATCCTTTGTCCATGACGTAACACTCGGATTTTCGGAGTTTGTGACATTGCCGAAGTAATTTCTCCGCATGTCGGGTGTCATGGACCCGACTGTTCGAGGAGATAAAACCGGTAATTACCTGTTGTTCGGTATCAACTGAAATCGACGCTTTCAGGAACTGTTTGCGGAGTTTCCCGGTTCGTTCTGAAAAATAGTGGCTGCAGTACCCACTGGTAAACCCGGATGAATCTATTGCGGTTATCGGAATTTTAGCGTCATTGGAATAGAAAAGGTTCACCGTTTTCTTGAACGCCAATCGAAGATACAGAGATTTGATCCGGCAGAGGAATTTCTGGAGCGTGGTGAAGTGAGGGATGGTTGAAAGGGTCAGGATTTCCTGAACTTGTTCCATGTCCCCGATATCCTCGACAAATTCCCGGTAATGTTGGTTCCTGAAGTCCTTGAAGAGAACGAGGATGAGAAGCTGATTCTGGGTATACGTCTTCTTTGAGTACTTGCAGGAATATGGCTTGAGGTGAGTTGATTGTACAACCGATGTCGCGGCTTGGATAAACCTGATATTCCGGCTCGCTGATTTCTTTAGTGTCTCCTCTTCCTTTGATTGCACATCGAGAAAAAGGAGACACTGTACCTTAGATCTTTCGGTCACCGGTACAAGCTCTTTTGGATTAGGATTTCAACAGAGCAGGAAATTCGAATGTCTCGCCGTCATGGGCAAGGTGGGGATACTCCCACGGCATCACGTGGCTGATGTGGATGCACCGGAACTGTTTTGCGTGCAGGCTTTCCGCGAGCGTGCAGGCATCGAGATAGTTCATGTGCTTGGTGATCGTCATGTGAGAGGGGACGATCGCATCAAGAAGCAAAAGGTCGAGGTTTTCGAGCAGGGCAAGGCTTTGTGCCGGAATATCCCGGTTGGTATCCGAGGTATACCCGATCCGTTTTCCTTCATGCCTCAAAGAGAAACCCGCAGGTAAACGCCGGCGGGTGCTTCACGATAAACGGCGTGATGGTGATCCCAAAGAGGGTAAACGGCACGTACGGCTCGACAGGGATGCGGTCGAAGGTGAGGAACCGGAAGGTCTCCCCGCAGTACCGGAGCACCGGTTCGGCGGCATAGACCGGTGGGATCTTCTGGACACGGTAGAATTCCCCGAATCCCATGAAGTGGTCGTAGTGTCCGTGCGTCCAGATCACGGCATCGATATGCGGGGAACCAGGCCCGTAAAAGCTGCTGCCGGAGATCGGGGAGTGGAATCGACAAGGATATGGTGCCCGTCCTTCTCGATCAGGAATCGAGCTCCGCAGCCGTCCCGCGCCCGTTGTCTTTGCACGGGTGCACTGGGGGCAGTCGCACCCGATCTTCGGCGTCCCGATGGCGTCACCGGTACCGAGCAGGGTAAACTTCATTCCTGCTTCCAGTTCAGGTTCCGGATTGCGTCGCGGTTCCTGACCATGCGGATCCCTTTATCGAGGTCCTGGCGGTCGATGGCCTCGCGCTTGTCCATGAGCGCCGACAGGAGCGCTTCCTTGATCATGAGGCGGATGTCTGCCCCGGAAAAGCCCTCGGTCATGGCTGCAATCTCCTGGTAATCGCAGGAACAGGTCATGGACGAAGTCACGCTTTTGAGGATCTCCCGGCGCATCTCCTCGTCCGGCAGGGAGAACTCAACGACTTCGTCAAACCTCCGCCACGCTGCCTCGTCAAGGAGCTGCGGGTGGTTGGTGGCACCGACGAGGAGAACGCCGTTTCGTATCAGGCTGATCCGGTCGATATTTTTCAAGAGCGCGTTGACCGCCCGCTTCATTGCCCCGTGGTCGTCCGTGACCCGGCTCTTTGCAACGAAGTCGAACTCGTCGATGAAGAGGATCGATGGCGCGAGTTTCTTTGCGAGGATCGAAGATCTTGTCGATGTTTTTCGAGGTCTCCCCCAGGTACTGGGAGGTGATCATCGAGAGCCGGACTTCGAGCACCGGCATGTGCATCGAGTGGGACATCGCAAGGGCAAGAGAGGTCTTCCCGGTACCGGGCGGGACCGACAAAGAGGAGTTTTCCTATCTCGTAGATCCGGTGTTTGCACAGGAAGTCGCGGTGGTGGAGCGCATGGTGTATCTTATTGATGACCGCGGTCTGTTCGGGCGAACAGACAAGGTCTTCCATCTTCTGTTCGACCTCTTCCGGTGCGGTGACAATGACCAGGTCGAGCGCGCTCCGTATCTTCTCGTCTTCGCCGATGATCTTTGTTATCTTCTGTTCGAGGCTTGCCCGGGTGTCCTCGAAAGGCGGGTTTGCTTTGCGGACATCCTGATAAGATACTTTGGTGCCATCGAACGATTCAAAGAAGAAAGCGAGTGCCGGGTTGACCCCGACAAGGGGCCTGCCGCCCTGTGCGAGGAACCATTCCGCCGCGGGTTTCAGGGTCGTAATCTTGAGGCGCTGGCCGAAGTCCTCGTACGAACGAACGGGTTCTTTGCGATCTTCTCGTGGGCATCGGCAATCCCGAGAACACGCTTGATCAGGCCGTCGCTTACATAGACCGGGCGCTTGACGGATTTGGTATCCCCCGAGCAGAAGATCTCGCGGCAGGCCGGTGTCAGGTCATTGAGGTCGAGCGCCGGGTTCTGGTTAAAAATTTCTGCGGAGAGCAGGACTTCCATGATGCGCAGGCTATCGCTATCTTCGGACATGGCTGTAACCTTTACTATTTCCCGCCTGATGGCATATACCTATCTCACCGGGTAGTCACGATGCAGCCGTCATCCGTAACAATCATGGTGTGCTCGTGCTGGGAGACAAGCGATCCCGGGATATCCGCAAGGACCGGGTAGCCGTACAGGATCTGCGACCGGCACAGGCCGATGAGTGCCAGGCCGGCTTTTTTGTCGTTTAACCAGCGGCGCGAGAACGGGAGACCACGGCGATCCCGTATCTTTTCCATGACGCCGCGGGCTGCCGGGGTGCGGACCGGCTTATCAGAGATCTGCGAATAGATCTCCACCCGGGTCTTCTCCCCGACTCTCCCGCTGCCGGTGGTGGCAAAGGGTTCGATTCGCAATGGCCATGCCCTCTTCGAGCACCGTGCCGCCGGAAATGGCGATGTTGGGGATCGAGGGATCCATGTGCGCTACATACTGGTCGAGACCGTGCCCGGTCAGGTTTGCAACAGGCCGGTAGCCACGCGAAACGATTTCGTGTTCGATGGCTGCGCCGATCTCCCCGGTAGGTGACCCCGGGCCGGACGCAGGCTATCGCGGCATCGAGGGCCGCGCGGGATGCGTCCAGAAGGAGAGAGTTGTTGCCCAGGTCAACAGTTGTTGCGGTATCCGCAACGTACCCGTCGATCTGTACGCCAAGATCGAACTTGACAACGTCGCCTTTCGCAAAGACCCGCTCGTCCCCTGCGGATGCGGTATCGTGGGCCGCGTCCTCGTTTAGGGAGACGTTGAGGGGGAACGCAAGGTCGGCGCCCTCGGACCGTATCCGGTCTTCCACGGAATCCACGAGTTCAAGGTACGATCCGCCGGCCCGGACTCCCTGCGCTGCCTTCGTGTAAAATCTTTGAAGCGAGCTTTCCTGCTTCCTTGTATTTTTCCAGTATCTCATCGTTCATCATAGCACAAGCGTCTCCTCAAACTTTGTGAAATCGTCGAATTTTTTCGCGGTCACCGCGCCCATGTCTTCGAGCCGGATCCCCCCGAGACCCGGGTAATAGAGACCCGGTTCCACGGTCACCTACGAACCCCGCTTCAAGGGGCCCGCCTGAGGGGCCCACCGTGGGCATCTCGTGGACCTGGAGCCCGACCCCGTGGCCGAGATTGTGGATAAAGCCCCGGGTGTCGCTCTCAAAGCCCCGACTTTTGAAATAGTCCACGACCGCGTTGTGGGCATCTGCGCCCGGCACACCGGCACGGATTGTTTTGATCCCGATCTTCTGCGCCTCTTTGACCGCATCGTACATCTCCGCGATACGGCTCGCTGGTTTCCCTTTCGAGACCGTCCGGGTCATGTCCGCATAGTATCCCGTTGCCTCGTCCTTCGGGAACATGTCGATCACGATCGGCTCGTGCGGACGAAGCGGCCCGCTCCCGATGATGTGGGGGAACGCGGAGTCTTCGCCGCACGAGATGATGGTCTCCACCGCGCGGCAGCCCTCGTCCATGAGCTGCTTGTGCATCGCGCTCCGAACGAATCTCCGCGGTGAAGCGGCGCACCGTCATGGTACAGGACGCCCTTTTTCGTCGTTGCATTGCCGATGAGCGAGATCCCGAGCGCCATGGCTTTTTCGGTCTTCTTCTGCACGGTGCGGATGAGCCGGATCTCCTCCGGGGTCTTTACCGCCCGCATCTTCTCTGTCGTACCGTTATCCACGATGACCCGGCATTCCTCTTCGAGCGCCCGCAGGAGTGCCGCGGGCAGGGTAGGGCGAAACAAGGAGTGTCTTTCCCGTCTGGCCCGCAATCATCTGCGCGGTTGCTTTCCAGGGATCCTTCTCTTTTTTTACGATACCCGGAAGGCCGGCCTGCGTCCGTGTTATCACGGCCGCACAGGATTCCCGCCCGGCGCGCTCGGCTTCCATCTGGGGGACAATGATGGTTCCCGGCAGCCGGCGCTTCTTGTAAAAGACAAACGCATCATGCATCACGAACCGGGTGAGGTAGCGCATATTGGCGTCCTCGCCTGCAGCGTAGTGGACGAACGCATCCGCCCCGCACGCCTTCATTGCAGCGTCCAGTGGATCCATTGCCATATACTTACGCGCTGAAACGTCAAGTACTTTTATTTTTACAAAGCCAACGTACGAGCAATGGACGAGACTTCAAAAGAGCAGTTCAAGTGGAAATTTTACCGGCTGGCAGTCCAGCTCAACGCGATCATTCTCCTCTTCGCGCTTGCAATCCTGTTCCTGTTCCTTGCGCCCGAACCGTACCGGCTCCCCGCGGTAGTCATCATGCTGGTGGTGGCGGCCGTGCTTGGCTGGAATTTTATCGGGAAGTACCGTGCAACAAAGGCATGGCTTCATGAACATTGAGGTGCAGGTAAGAGTAAGGGATAACGCAGGGAGATCCGTTTCCGGAGGCACCATGCTTGGGAAGATGAAGGACGAGATCGAGCTCTTGAGCCGGCATATCGAGGTGGCCCGGGCCGTTGCCGAGTACCAGCCGATCGGGATCATGAAACTTTCCGAGATCCTCGATCTTCCCTCCCACCGGATCCGGTACTCCCTCCATGTGCTCGAACAGCTGGGCTATATCCGCGCATCATCGGACGGTGCGGTTGCGACCGAGCGGACACGGGAACTCTTTGCGCACCTTAACGAAGATCTGGACGATATCATCCGGCTCCTCAATGCCATGAAAAAACACTGAATGCCGACGTGTTCAATCCCGGATTTTTCCGGTGCGGGATCATGCGGATTTTTGGCCTGAAGCGTTTTCGCCCTTTCCGGCCGATTAGTTACCTTTAAAAACACTTACAAAGAATCTATTAAGGCACATAAGACCTAAATGCCGCCATAACTCAGTTGGTAGAGTGGCTGGCTGTTAACCAGCATGTCACAGGTTCGAGTCCTGTTGGCGGCGCTTTTTGGGCCTGTAGCTCAGTCCGGTTAGAGCGCCCGGCTCATAACCGGGCGGTCATGCGTTCGAATCGCAT